>ERZ1673744.31-NODE-31-length-208800-cov-33.762768_pt1 | contig 208800 bp, 187 predicted proteins | sample MGYA00580207_ERZ1673744 | MGnify/ENA primary metagenome ERZ1673744 (study PRJEB41218, sample SAMN15661751) | gut metagenome | host: Homo sapiens | place: Canada: London | collected 2015-08-20/2019-03-30 | study: EMG produced TPA metagenomics assembly of... | reverse complement strand
CAAGATGCCGATGGTTCGAATCCGTCTGTCCCGACCAATATAAAAAAATAAAAACGGATACCTTTTAGGATCCGCTTTTTTTATACCTGCTTAAAGCCCTGTTTCAGCCACTATTCCCTCTTTCAAAATTTTATAAATAGTGTTTGTCGTTTTGATTGTAACACCTTTTAAAGTATACACCTGCCGCAAAAAGTATACACCGAGCACTTGGGCAATTTAATTTGTCCTCTTGCTATAGAAATCATTAAATTTACTCACTTTCTATAATTTATTATGCTGTTTGCGTTTCAAATCCAATGAGGTGACCCTCAGTGAGGATACTCGCCAAATGTTTTTTATTGTTCTAAATCAATGACATATACTGCCAACGTGTTTTTTTTGAAAATTTTTTTATTTTTTTGAGGGGATTTTTTAGTCTCCGGGATTTTTACCTTTCGAAAGGAGGTCAAAATGACCCAAGTAGAAAAGTTAATTAAAATTATAATGCCAGACTTACTTAAGTATTTAAAAATTAAAGAAAGTGGTGAATTAGCGCAGAAAAGACTGGATAATCTTTCATTTCCAAGCATGTATCGTGTTGATAACGAAGAACGTCTTAATAATGGAGGTCAAGAATGCAAGTAGCAATGCAAGTAGCACTTTTAGAAAGGCAGTCGCTTACCCAGTTGCAAGAAATGTGGCAAAAGTATTTTGATACGCCGCCTATATCCAAAAATAAAGAATTCTATATTTCGAGGCTGGCCTACCGGATACAGGAACTTGCCTATGGAGGACTTTCAAGTCATCAGCAACAGGTCATAGCTAATATGCATGTTCCGTCTAGGTCACATAATAATTTGCCGCCGACAGGGACACGAATTGTCCGTGAGTATTTAGGTGTTGATCATGTTGTTGTGGTTCTGCCCGATGGGTTTGAATTCAATGGTCTGAAGTATCAAACCTTATCTGCGGTGGCAAAGAAAATAACCGGACGCAAAATATCCGGACGATATTTTTTTGGTTTAGATAAGCAAGAAAAATAAAGGAGAAACCAATGGAAAGTTTTAGCCCTATCAGATGTGCAATATATACACGTAAATCAACAGATGAAGGTCTCGAAAAAGAATTCAATACCTTGGAAGCCCAACGCGAAGCCGGTGAAAATTATATTAGAAGCATGAAACACCAAGGTTGGGTTATCCTGCCGGAACATTATGATGACGGAGGTTTTAGCGGAGGAAGCCTTAAAAGGCCTGCCCTGAAACAATTATTATCAGATGTAGAGGCCGGTAAAGTTGATATGATCGTTGTTTATAAAATCGATCGTCTAACCCGCTCTTTATTGGATTTTGCTCAGTTAGTGAAGATTTTTGAAAAACACTGTTGTTCATTTGTTTCTGTCACGCAACATTTTAATACCTGTGATTCCATGGGCAAGCTGACCTTAAATATATTGCTTTCATTTGCACAATTTGAGCGTGAGCTTGGGGCTGAACGTGTCCGGGATAAAATTGCGGCCAGTAAAAAGAAAGGAATGTGGACCGGTGGTCCGCTTCCTTTGGGCTATGATTCTAAAAATAAAAAACTGGTAATTAATAAAGAAGAAGCAGAAATTGTGCGTTTTATTTTTGAAGATTATAGGCGCACAGGATCGCAATTTCAGACAGTGCGTGATGTAAATGAAAAAGGATATAAGCCTAAAGAGCGCATTACTAAGACCGGAAAGAATATTTCAAAAGGAAGTTTTAATCATGCTATGATCAGCAACATACTTAATAATCCGGTTTATTTAGGAAAAGTTGTTTACAAAGGTGAATTGTATGACGGCCAGCACAAAGCAATCATTTCGCAAGAACTTTGGGACGAAACCAAAAGTCTGCGAAAAGCTAATTTAGGTGAAGCATTCCGGCCATCGCGTGTCATTAAGCACTCCTTATTAAAAGGATTGATAGAATGCGAATGTTGCGGTGCTATGACCCCAACGCGCAGTAAACATGGAAATAAGTATTACGAATATTACACACCACTGAAGACGGTAAAGGAAGGTGCAAAAATTGCACATTGCAAGGTTGGAAGCATTCCTGCCGGAGAAATTGAATCATTTGTTATTGATAAAATCAAAAGTATATTTCAGGCTCCTGAATTTCAGCAGGGATTATTAAAAGAATTTGAAAATCAAGGACATAATTGCAACGCGGCTGACATTCATAAAATTATCAGTGATATAGGTGATGCCATTAAATATTTTGAGCCTAGAACCATACACAATTTTATATCAGAACTAGTTAGAAAAGTAATTATTTGCCATGATCACATTGAAATTAAATTGCAACCGTTTGCGGCAACTTTGTATGAAAGCAGTTTGGTAAAACCTGATCCAGCCTTTAATAATAAGATTTTGGAATTAAAATATCCGGTGCGGTTTGGCCAAAAGCGCGGTCGCACAGTTATTGTTGAGCCGGCTTCTGTGGAAAGAATAACTCCTCATCGTGATGAAAAACTTTTTAATGCTGTTACACTGGCATTTTATTGGAAACAAATCATGGAAGAAAAACATTTATCCGTGACAGAATTAGCAAGGCGGGAAAATATAGACCGCGGGTATATGGGGCAAATCATTCGTCTGACAACGCTTGCCCCGGATATCATTATGGCAATAATCAACGGCACACAGCCTAAACTATTAAACTTACGCAAACTACTGCGTGAACGTTTTCCTTACTCTTGGGAGGAACAAAAACGCGAATTAGGCTTTATATAATTAAGCCATCTCCGTTTTATTTAAATTAAATTTAATGCAGATATTCTCTGCATTTCAAATTTCAAGTGCGCATTGAAAGAAATTAAACTTATGAATATATAGCCTTTTGTATAAATCATTAACAAAAGGTTAAAATATGACACAAAATTCATTCAATGGACTACCACCCAGGGTAGTAACATATATCAAGATTCATTTGCGATATATTTTTTCAACAGGACTATTTAGTTATCAGGAACGAGAGGACTTAATTCAAGATTTAGTCCTCTTTTATTTAGAGCGATTTTATCGTAAGAAAGAAGTTCCTGATGATTATTTATTTGTATCAATAAAAACAAAAGCACAGCAAATTTTAAGAACCCGGTTGCGACAGTTGCAATCGGGTTTTTTCGCTACTATGTCATTAAATGATATGTCCGAAAAAGGTTTGGAGCCTTCTTCGGACTTTTCTTTAACTACATTTGAAAACAAAATGTCAATTCGAGAATTAAAGTCGATTGTTTCAGAAAAAGAATGGCAATTTGTGCAATTAATTTTGGATGGATACACAAACGATGAGGCAACTGCTAAGGCGCATGTATCTAAAAATGTGTTGGAAAACATCAGGGGGAAAATAAGGGGAAAACAAAAAAATAAAAAATTTTGAATTTTTTTGAGGGGGTTTTCCTACCTCCGGGATTTTTACCTTTTGTATCAACCCAAACAAAAGGAGAAAAAAATGGTTAAGAATACAAAAACTGTATATGAAATTATCCAAAATATCCCGGTCGAAAGCATGATTGCCCTCTCTTTTACACAGTTGCGTGAATTTGAATCGCAACTGAAGGAGGAAGTAATTGCGCATACGCTGAAGCACAGAGAAAAGACCAAGGAATACCATCGCGCAGTTCTTGCTCTACGGTGGGTCCAAGGTGTGATCCGGATTAAAACAATGGATGAATCCCAAGGGGTGCATCATGGATAAAAAGACAACTATTTTGCTCGATACTGCCGGCTTCCTCGCGGCTGTGCATAACTATAAGAAAAGTGAAATCGCGGATTTAATTGTCGCGCTGTGCGAATTTAATTTATACGGTTGCACTTCTGTAAAATTAACGGACATGAAAAAAATTCACTTTGATGCGATTCAAGAAGTAATTGAATTGCGCAATTCGCGTTGGCTTAAAACATGCGAGATTAACGCGCAAAACGCAAAAAAGCGAACTGCAAATCGTAAAGCGACCGCTGAGCGAAATTCAAGCGAGCCACCTGAACCAGCGCAAAGCGACCGCCCGGAAGATAAAGAGAGAGATAAAGAGAACGATAGTGAACTAGATGAAGATAAAGAGTCCGATAATGATTTTATAAATAAAAAAGATAGAAATAAAGAGGCGGAAAATGTGGATAAGTCCCGATACGTAGGTGCTCCGAGTGTTGAAGAAGTAGCGATTTATTGCAAGGAAAGTGGTTATACCATCGACCCGGTGGCGTTTGTGAAGTGGAATTCTGACCGAGGTTGGATGAATGGCAAGAAATACATCGCGCTGGATTGGCGAAAGGCTGTCAGAAAATGGTTTTGCAAAGAAAACGGTTTGTCCTACTCCGAAATGGAGAGCATGACTGACATCTGTCACGATATGCTCAGCAAAGTAAAGGGGGCGCAAGATGAAGCCAATCACGATTGAACAAATCAAAAAAGATCTGGAAACAGCGGCTTATGTAGAGCGGCTCATGCCTCCGGTACGACCTCCAAAATATCGGTGCTGTATGCCGGACGTTGTCTATACTCCGCAAGAGATTGCGTTCATGGACCGCCGTCCAGTTCCACCGCAGCCAACATCGGAACAAATTGCCATCTGGGAAAAGGTAATTTTACAATGGTTGCCTATTCTTGATGTTGAAGAAAGAAGTCTCGTCTGGAAGCGAGCCTGCCACATACCTTGGAAGTTGCTTTGTCGCGATTTTGGGCTCTCAAGACCTCAACTGAACATTCTATATTCTCGGATTATCAATTACTTACACGGTTACCTAACAGGAAAAATGTCTAGACATAAAAAGACAAGACATTTTCAAAAAAAAGTGCTATAAAAATTGGTATAATCGGGACGAAAGTGTAAACAGGCAATTCCGGTTATACATTTTTACAATAGCATTGAAATCCGCTGGCGGCAAACCGGCGGATTTTTTTGTTGTAATTTTCCAATAAATCTGCCATAATCAGAGCAACCTCGTCGGGTGACGTGGTGATGTGGATTTAGGCCAACTTGTCCTACTATAACGGACTAAACAGGAGAAAAACTTATGCTGAAAACAGCTGAAGCGGTGTCTATCGGCCACCCGGATAAAACAGCCGATTACATTTCAAGTTACATTTTAGACAGACTTATCGAGCAGGATCCCGGCGTTCATTACGCTGTGGAAGTTATGATCAAAGATAACTGTGTTATGCTCGGTGGTGAGGTCAAAGGTTCGGTAGATATGTCAGACATCGAAACATATGTCTGCAATGCTCTCCGAGAAATCGGTTATGATGAACATTACTCTAGTATATGGAAAAATTATGCCATAGATGTTCGACATATAGAGGTCATAAACAAAATCGGGGTCCAATCGGCCGACATCAACCAAGGTGTCGAGCGCGATGGATGGGGAGATCAAGGCGTGTTTGTGGGCTATGCCTGCAAAGGACCGGGCTTAATCAACCGCGAGTTATGGCTGGCACGCAAACTAAATAATGCTCTTTATGAACATGCAAGGACATCATCTAACCTTGGCCTTGATATAAAAACACAAATCACCATAGATGATGCAACCGGTGACATAGTGACAGCCATAGTTGCCATACCTATGCTGGAGCCGGAAGATATCAAACCATTTGTTGTTGATGCGCTTGGGACACAGCCAAAGTCCATTATCGTGAACGGCACCGGTATTTATCAATTCCATTCATCCATTGCTGACTGTGGTGTTACCGGTCGGAAATTGGCGTGCGACTTCTACTCTACCGCCTGTCCGATTGGCGGTGGTTCGCCATGGACCAAGGACCCGAGCAAGGCTGACTTAACATTGAATGTCTACGCACGTTACCTTGCAACCGAACATCTTGGCGACAATGATGAATGCTTCGTCTACCTTTCATCTTGCATCGGCAAGTCTGAACTGCCCAGCGGCTTGATCCGAACTGTTAAGAACGGTGTTGTTACGAATAGTCCGCTTGTTTGCAACCAAAAACCGAATACTTTAATCAAGTTCTTCGGCTTGGATCGACCGATTTACACCAAATTATGTCGCAAGACTTTACAAGCACTTACAATTGTACCGGTTGAACGAAAAAAACTGGTTGTTTAATATAGTGTTTTTCTCCTTGGCTTTGCTCCCGTTGGCTGTCAGATTTGACAGCTGATGGGCTGCGGGTCCTTACTTTCTTCGGATCGTATGCGGGGGTCCAAGCCGCGGCATTTTTCTAGCGAAACACAAAAATTTTGGGTGGTCAGTGGTCACCTAAAAACACATTAATATCAAGCACTTATAATAACAACTTAAAATCTTGGGTGGTCACTTTACCATTTTGGGTGGTCACCCTTTGTTTTATCCTACAAATTTAAGGAGTTAACATGGAATTTCAACAGAATTTTCCAGTGGATAAACTTATCCCTTACGCACGCAACTCGCGCACTCACAATGATGAACAAGTAGCGCAGATTATGGCCAGTATTAAGGAGTTCGGCTTCACAAATCCGATTCTGATTGGCTCAGACAACGTCATCATTGCCGGACATGGTCGCTTGCTGGCGGCACAACGCTTAGGCTTAAAAGAAGTACCGGTCGTTATTTTACCGGACTTGACCGAAACTCAACGCCGCGCCCTCGTTATTGCCGACAATAAGATTGCCCTCAACGCCGGTTGGGATGAAAAAATGTTGGCCTTGGAAATCGGTGAGCTGAAGGATGAGGATTTTGACCTCAGCAACCTTGGTTTCAACCCGGATGAGCTGAAGGCTCTAGAGAGCTTTGGCGAAATTCAAGAGACCGGTAACACCGAGGACGATACTGTACCGGAGGCACCGGTCGAACCGACAAGCAAACGCGGTGATGTTTGGCAGTTAGGCAACCACCGGGTTATGTGTGGCGACACCACCATGATCGACGACTTCAAAACCCTGATGCAGGATGACATTGCCGATATGGTCTTTACTGACCCGCCTTACAACGTGAACTATGGAGCCACGATGAAAGATGCGCTCCGGTATCACGCCAGTCCGAACCATGGCCGGACCATTATGAACGATAACTTGGGCGATGATTTCGAGCAGTTCCTCTACGATGCCTGCACTAATATGCTGATGTATTGCAAAGGTGCCGCTTACGTTTGCATGAGCTCATCTGAGCTTCACACCCTCTACAATGCATTTGTTAAGGCTGGCGGCAAATGGTCCACCTTTATCATTTGGGCCAAGAATACCTTTACCTTGGGCCGGGCCGATTATCAGCGGCAATATGAGCCGATCCTCTACGGTTGGGTGAACGAAAAGCCGCATTATTGGTGTGGAGATAGGAACCAGTCCGATGTTTGGGAATACAACAAACCGCAATGCAACGACTTGCACCCGACCATGAAACCGGTCGAGCTTGTCGAGCGAGCCATCAATAACAGTTCCAAAATGGGAGACATTGTTTTGGACGGATTTGGCGGTTCCGGATCGACTTTAATCGCCTGTGAGAAGACCGGTCGAGTCGCAAGACTGATGGAATTAGACCCGAAATACTGCGATGTTATCGTGAAAAGATGGGAAGATTGGACCGGTAAAAAGGCTGTTCTGCTGAAATCTGGCGAAGCATCAAAAAATAATGCAGAAACAAGCACTTATAACGCAGAATTAACTGGATAATTCTTCGAAAAAGAGCGTTCATTGACTTGTAAGATACAACAGCGAAAGGATACAAATATGAAAACAGTTAAAACTTACATGGTCCGCAAGCCAAGCGACCTCGACGAAGTAAAGAGCACAACCCGCGCCAACAGCGACAGACTTGAAACTGTGGCGGTGGTTGAAACCATAAACCTGACACAAGCCGAACATAAAAGAGTATGCCGCAACCCACTTAACGACTACGGCTTCTTAAAAGGAAAAGGCGGATTCAGCGATGAGCACGATTACCGCCAGGTGGTTGAGATTACAGCAGACGGTCAGCCGACACTTTACGCTGACCCGTCCGGCTCAAGCTACTGCAGATACTTAGGCATAGAGGTTAAATAAGGAGGTCGCCATGACAGAGATTTTAAAAACACAAAATAAAAGATTCGGTTTTTGGGGAACCTCCAGCAACCATATAGAACATAAAAAGGAAATGCAGGCATTTTGGGATAAGGCCGCCGAGATAATCCAATCCAAAGGCTTAACCCCGCAACAAACCCTGGGCCTGATGGACAGCCGCTGGGGTCGCCATATCGCTAACGAGTTCGCCGAGGAACTCAGCACTAACCTCGAGACATTCGCCTCGGTATTTAAAAGGCAGATGAGTACGATCCGGTTGATTAAAGAGTTCCGCTACTACGTGGACCCGAAAGCATTCCCGGACGTAAAGCCTCGCGCTTATGATAATTTTGCTCGGGATTTAACCAAGCTCTGCAAGACCTACGGCGTGACCATTAAGTGCATCGGCGGCGTGGTCTTACACTCTCAAGACGAAATGAAAAAGCTCCTAGGTTACAGCTCAGATTTAGACAGCGGCGACATACTGCCGATATGGAGGGATTAAAATGTATAAAGAAGTACCTGAAGATTTGATGGCCAAAATTAAAGAGGCCGCAGTAACCATTAACAATCACAACTGTGCGGTTGATACCATGCTTATCGCTGTTGGAAATAATTACTATGGTTACCAACCGCACCCTCTGCCGAAGAAAAAGAAATACTGCCAAGTGGCAGACAAACGGCTCGAGGAACTGAGCCACACGTTCAACGAGGTCCATGATGCACTGGCAAAAGAAAAGATCGACCTCTTGGTTTGCTTTGTGGCTCTAAAAGACGGCGGTGCAACGGTCTTTGTCGCACAAGAGGCTGTTAACCGCCGCCTTGATGTATTTAACGAACTCAAAAAAATGGAGGAACAGCATGCCAAAATATCCTGATATAACGGTTAAACTTATTGGGGAAAACAGCAATGCATTTAATATATTGGGTATTTGTATTAAAGCAATGCGCCGGGCCGGCTTGCCTGAAGAACAAGTTGATGAATTCAGAATGGAAGCAACATCTGGTGATTATCAACATTTGCTAAATACATGTATGCGATATTTTGAAATAGAATAAAAACAGCACAAAAATTAAGGGGCCGGATTTACCGGTCCCTTTTTTACTGGATAATAATTTAGGCGTTGGCCTTTAGGTAATAAGTCCGTACGCCGTCCTTCTTTTCGGAGTTTATGGTTCCGCCGGTCTTTTTAGCGTAGACTGACATCGCGCCGCGTATGGAGTTTTCTTTCCATCCGAGGGCTTCAGCCATCTCTTTGAGGGTTGCGCCTTCCGGGCGGCTTAGCATAACTACCATAAAGGCTGTCTTATCTCGGCCGTCAATCTTAACCGGTTGCGGCTGTGTGGCTTTTGGCTCTGTTTCCGCTACCTTGTTTAAGGTTTCGGTCAAGATGTTAGCTAACTCTTTATCAGTAATACTGGAGGTTGATTTTTTTGTCGTAGCTTTAGCTTTTGAGCTTTTATTTTGTGTTGTCATTTTGATTTCCTTTCTATCTGGTTAACACAACACAATACATGCTTGGAAATAAAATTATATCCAGTAAATAATGCAAGAAAGTGAAGAAATATGGCAAATAAAGTGTCAATGCGGGAATATGCCCGACTTCGTGGCGTAAATTTGAGTGCTGTTCAGAATGCAATCAAGTCCGGCCGCATACATACCGAGCCTGATGGCAAGATAGACGTAGAAGAAGCCAACCGGGACTGGTTCATCAATACCGACCAGTCAAAACAGCGCAAACCCGACCCGATATTTGAATCTCAGATTGAAAGCCGGCCCAACAACATGGGAACCTTTCAACAGGCCAAAACGGCCGATATTTATTACCGGGCAATGATCGCCAAGGCAAAACTCCGGGTTTTGAATGGCGAAGTCGTAGATAAAAAGAAAGCCGCACAGTACGCGTACACGCTGGGTCGCTCTATCAGAGATCTGATGTTGAGCTTCCCGGTGCGCTACGGTGCGATTATTGCTTCCGATCTGAATACGGATGAACACACAACAACATTGATTTTGGAGAAATATATCAGTGAACTCCTTTCAAACAGCGAAGAACTCCTCAATCGAAACCTTTGATTTGCAGGGTTTCATTGCATCAGAGATATTCCGGGGATTAGAACCGGACAGTTATATGTCAGTGTCGGACTGGGCTGATGCGTACCGGACCTTGTCGTCAAAGTCGGCCGCAGAACCCGGCCGCTGGCGTACCAAGCGCACACCTTACTTAAAAGAGATTATGGACTGCCTGTCGCCGCGCAGTCCGATCCAAAAGGTCGTCTTTATGAAAGGCGCGCAGATCGGTGGCACCGAATGCGGCAATAACTGGATTGGCTATATCATTCATAAGGCACCCGGACCGATAATGGCTATCTCGCCAACTGTGGAAATGGCCAAGCGTAACTCGCGCCAGCGTATTGATCCGCTGATTGAGGACTGTCCAACTCTTAAAAACCTGGTCAGTTCCGCCCGGTCACGCGATAAAGGTAACACCATGCTGTCAAAGGACTTTAAAGGCGGTGTGTTGGTGATGACTGGTGCAAATTCGGCCGTTGGACTGCGTTCCATGCCGGCCCGATACCTATTTATGGATGAAATTGACGGTTATCCTGCAGATATCGAGGGCGAAGGTGATCCGATCCTACTGGCAGAGCGAAGAACAGCGACATTTAACACCAAGAAAAAGATATTCCTGGTTTCAACGCCGACAATAAAGGGAGTTTCGGCCATTGAGCGCGAGTTTTCGCACTCGGACCAAAGGTTCTATAAACTTCCTTGCCCGTTCTGTGGCGGTTTTCAGGCCCTTAAATGGGAACAAATCCGGCCACAAGAAAACGGCATAGTCTTTTATGAATGCGAGCATTGCCATAAGCTGATAGCGGAACATTATAAAACACAGATGCTTGAAGCCGGCCACTGGGAGGCAACATCGGAATCTATTGACGGCTTGACCGCAGGCTTTCATCTGTCCTCGCTTTACTCCCCGGTCGGGTGGCTGTCCTGGGCCGAATGCGTGCAAGTTTACGAAAAAGCCAAGAAAGATGCCACGCTGATGCAAGGTTTCCGGAATACGATTTTAGGCGAAACCTACGAGCAAGAAAGCGAGGCTCCGGAATGGCAACGGCTCTACGAAACTCGGGAAAATTACCCGATGGGTGTTGTGCCGCGCGATGGTTTATTCCTGACCGCTGGCGTGGACATTCAAAAGAACCGTATCGAATGTGAAGTGGTCGCTTGGGGCCGGCAAAAGCAAAGTTGGTCCGTTGACTATTATGTATTAGACGGTGACACTGCCAAGCCGGAGGTTTGGGCCAAACTGGCCGATGTGGTCAATAAGGACTATCCGCACGAAAGCGGGATCACAATGCCGATCCGGGTGATGTGCGTTGACTCCGGTTATGCCACGCAAGACGTTTACAGCTTTGTGCGCCAGTTTAACCAAGCCGTTTGGGGTGGTAACGGTGCCAGGGCCAATGCGCCGCGAACCGTTGTCGCCATTAAAGGTCAAAGCCGCGATACCGCGATGATCCTGTCCACTTTAAAGGCTGATACTAAAAAGAAAGGCCTGAAGGTGTGGAACGTGTCCGGTCCGGTGATTAAAACTGAGCTTTACCGGTGGCTGAAGATGGAACGTGTGGGCGAAGATGCCTCACAGTTCGGCCGCTGTCACTTCCCGGCATATGCTGAGGAGTATTTCAAACAGCTGACCGCTGAACGCCAAATCGTCAAGGTGACCAATGGTTATCCGAAGTCAGTTTGGGAAAAAGACCCGACCCGGCGAAACGAAGCCTTGGACTGCCGAGTTTATGCGCGTGCCGGTGCGGCAATTTATGGTCTTGACCGGATATCCGAGCGCGGCTGGCAGGAACTGGAAGCGGCTATACCAAAGGAACCGAACCAAAATATAAAAGTTAAAAAGCAACCGAAATTTATTCAAATCCAACCAACAAAGGTGAATGACCCATGGCTATAACAAACATAGAAGTATTGAAAACAAGACTGGCCCAGGCCGAAGAAGCCTATCACAAGCTGATGATCGGCGAAAAGGAAGTCTCGGTCAGCGTTGGAAGTTTTGGCTCAACGACTTACAACCAAGCGAGCCGGACGGCCCTTGAAAGCTACATCAGCTCTCTTAAATCGCAAATTGCCGCGGCTGAAGGCACACCAACATGCTGCCGCCGGATTATGAAAGTGAGTTTTTAATGACAGACACATCACACAAAGCAGCATCACATAATTTAAGGGAAATTGCTTCATGGTTGCCTGGTAAAGGTTCGGCCGATAGTGATTTATTACCGGAGTTAGATACTATTGTTGCTCGTTCCAGAGATTTGAGCCGAAACCATGGAATAGCTGCCGGTGCAATGCAGACCTTGTCCGATAACATAGTCGGCACCGGGTTTCGTTTATCGGCCAAACCAGAGTATCGGCTACTGGGCAAAACCAAGGAATGGGAAGAAGAATGGCAGGCACATGTTGAAAGTTTATGGCGATCATGGTCCGAAACTTTTGAATGTGATGCGGCCAAGTCCTTAACTTTCCATGGCCTGACGACACAAGTTTTCAAGTCTTGCCTGATCAACGGCGAGGCTTTGGCTATTCCGCTATGGCTGAAAGACCGGAAGTTTTCTACTGCAATTCAGTTGGTAGAACCTGACCGGCTGTCTAATCCAAACGGCCAAACGGACAGCAAAACCCTCCGCGGTGGTATTGAAATAGATAAATATGGCGCACCGATAGCCTACTATATTCAAAAAGACCACCCGGGCGACTTTTGGACAGACCTAAAGTCTTGGGAGCGTATTCCGGCATTTACTTCATTTGGCCGGAGACGAGTTCTACACGTTCACGATATCAGTCGTATCGGCCAATCTCGTGGAAAGCCTGTCCTCAGTTCCATAATGCCGATGTTCAAAATGTTGGACCATTACGAACGATCTGAGCTTCAGGCCGCGATCGTTAACGCAATGATAGCCGCATTTATTGAAACTCCGATGGATGGCGAAAGCCTGAACGAACTGTTCGGCGGCTCAAGTGATGATTACCTGTCTGCGAAAAAGGATTGGCAGGTTAAACTTGAAGGTGGCTCTATCATCCCTGTTTTTCCTGGTGATAAAGTCGCGCCATTCACACCATCACGACCGAACTCGGCTTATGGAGCTTTCGTTGAAAACTTGCTCCGCCATATCGGAACCGGACTTAACATTCCTTATGAATTGCTCTTGAAAGACTTTTCAAAGACCAATTACTCGTCTGCCCGGTCGGCATTGCTCGAGGCCTGGCGATACTTTAATGGCCGCCGACAATGGCTTTCCACTTACTGGGCCACACCGGTTTATGAACTTTGGCTCGAAGAAGCAGTCAATAAAGGTTTGGTTGATGCTCCAGACTTTTATGAAAAACGATACGCATACACAAGGTGTAAATGGATCGGTCCTGGTCGTGGCTGGGTTGACCCGGTCAAAGAAGCTCAGGCCTGCCAAATCCGAATGGATATCGGACTTTCAACATTAGAGGCCGAATGTGCCGGTCAAGGCTTGGACTGGGAAGAAGTTTTGGAACAACGGGCAAGAGAAAAAGCCAAACTCGCCGAATTAGGTTTAACAGCAGAAGATTTAACCCGAAAGGAGGACAATACACAAGAAACAGATGAATCTGCTGACATCCAATAATGCGCATTTCTATTTTACAAAAATTGTAAAATGCAAAAAAAATAAAATAGGAGTTGATTTATGTATCGTAATTGGCTATAATCCATTTTATAAAATTTGTATTTTACGAAAAAAATAAAATAGGAGGATTTATGCAAATTAAAAGAGATTTTTATCTAAATCAGCTGATTGACCGAAAACATAACGGAATGATAAAAATTGTCAGTGGCATCAGACGTTGCGGTAAATCTTATTTATTATCTGAATTGTTTACCGGACATTTACTGGATAATGGATGTGCAAAAGATCACATTATTCACATTGATTTGGATACCAGAGACGATGTAAAATATCGTAATCCTGACACATGCAATGAGTATGTCAAATCTTGCATTAAAGACGATAAAATGTACTATCTCCTGCTGGATGAGGTTCAGATGATGGAAGATTTTGTCAGTGTCTTAAATGGCTTTTTGCATATCAGAAATTTAGATGTTTATGTTACTGGTAGCAATTCTAAATTTCTATCATCGGACGTAGTAACGGAATTTCGCGGACGTGGTGATGAAATACGCGTTTATCCGCTGAGTTTCTCTGAAATTTATCCGCTTTATCATGATAATTGGAAAAAAGCATGGGAAGATTACACCCTCTATGGTGGAATACCATTGGTTTTGACTTATCAGAAGGAAGAACAAAAGGTTAAGTATTTAAAAAATCTGTTTAAGGAAACTTATATTAAGGACATAATTGATAGAAATGGCATAAAAAACACAGCGGAATTTGAAGAACTGTTGGAAATACTGTCGTCTTCTATAGGTTCTTTGATAAATCCTAAAAAGTTGGAGAATACTTTCAAAAGTCTCAAACACGTTGATTTGACAGCCCCAACGATAAAACAGTATCTGGATTATCTACAAGATGCCTTTTTCATTAATAAGGTATTGCGGTATGATATAAAGGGTAAAAAATACATAAATACGCCGTTTAAATGTTATTTTACGGACATTGGTTTGAGGAATACTTGTATTGATTTTCGCCAGGCAGAAGAAAGTCATATTATGGAAAACATCATTTATAATGAATTAAAAATCAGGGGCTATAATGTCGATGTGGGCGAAGTAAATGTTACAGCAAAGACTTCGGCTGAAGTAGATTTCGTAGCAAATATCGGAAATAAACGATATTACATACAATCAGCTTTAGATCTGCCGACCCCACAAAAAATGATGCAGGAAGAAAAGTCTTTGCTTAATATTCGTGATGGGTTTAAGAAGATTATTATTACGAATAATGATCTTTTAAGACCTTATCTGGATGAAAACGGAATAACAATTATGAGCTTAAAAGAATTTTTATTGAATAAAGATAGCCTAGAAGTCTAACCGTATTTTACAAAAATAGCAAAATACGAAAAAAATAAAATAGCCTCACTTTTGTGGGGCTTTTTTGATGCCTTTACGAATGAGAAAGTAAAGGTTATTTGATTATCCTTTACTTTTTCAAAAAGAAAGTAAAGGTTTTTAATTTTTTGAAAGGAAAAAAATGAAACTCATGCAAAAGACCGTTTGGGCAATAACGCCCGAGATGCTCTCGACAATGGTTTCGATAGCACACCAAACGAACAAGAGCCCTGAGGCCATAGCCAAAGAAATGGGCCGCGATATGAAAAACACCTACGCCGTCTCCACCCGAGGCGGCGTTGCTGTTATTCCGGTAATCGGTCCGCTATTCAGACACGCCAACCTTTTGACGGCGGTCTGTGGCGCGACATCTTATGAACTCTTGGCGCAAGACTTTAACAAAGCCCTGAACGACCCGAACATCTCGGCCATTGTCTTTGATGTGGACAGTCCGGGCGGCGAAGTCAATGGCTGTTCCGAACTGGCCGATATGATCTACAACGCCAGAGGTAAAAAGCCGATCCTCGCTTATGCATCAGGCTCTTGTTGCTCCGGTGCGTACTGGATCGCCTCTGCCTGCGACAAGATTATGGCGGCCGATACGGCTATTATCGGGTCCATAGGTGTCGTGTCCATTTTTGAAAAAGAGGACGATAAAAAGACCATTGAAATTGTTTCCTCGCAAAGCCCGAACAAGCGGCCGGACGTGGAAACAGAAGAAGGGAAAGCCAAAATCCAGGCTCATATTGATGCGCTGGCAGAGGTTTTCATCAATAAAGTTGCGCTCCACAGGGATATATCGCCGCAAAATGTCATCGAAAACTTCGGTGGCGGTGATGTTTTTGTGGGCCAAAATGCTGTTCGGATCGGTCTGGCGGACAGCCTAGCTTCGTTTGAAGCCATCATCTCAGACCTTAACAATGGGACGTATCACTCGTTAATAGACGAAAATGGCAAGAATAAAAATTGTTTTAGAATAAGGGATTTTGATGAAAATGTAGTTGATTCTACATTTCAGAAAAATGCCACCGTTAAAAAGCAATTTTCATCTTGTCCGGACGGATGCGACAAAAATGGCTCGCCTGCTGCAGAATTTCTTCTTGATGATGTTCCCGCATCATCTGCGAATAAATCCCTAGCAGCCAATCCTTTTGGTCAGCACCATGTTCGTCAATTAGCGGGTGATACGTCCCCATCAACGGAGAAATCATTCATGAATGATACTTTAGAAAAAACGTCTGTTGACATCAAAGCACAGGAACGCGAGCGCATGTCTCAAGTTCTGTCTGCCGAAAATGTCAAAGGCAAGGAAGCAACTGCTCAGGCATTGCTTGCCAAGACCGATTTGTCAGCATCTGACATTTTGGCCATTTTAGAAACGGTGCCTGTTGCCAAACAAACCAATGCGCTTGATGTGGCAATGGCACAAATCAAAAACCCGGCGATCACACCATCTGCCGAGGATAAAGAAGAAACACCCGAAGACGTTGCAAACCGCATCGCTTCTTACACAATTGGAGGTTAACACATGACTGTACAAGGATTTACGGACCAAGGGTCCACAACCGCCGACACCTTACTGGCCGGCGAATTCCCTCGCGTTTCTGAACTGGCCACCATTACCGGCGGCAGTTACACACGAGGCACAGTATTAAAGGCATCAGGTGATGCTTTAACCATCTGTGGTGCATCTGACACACCTGAAGCCATTTTGGCTGAGGCTGTTGATGCTACAAGCGAAGATAAACAAGCCGTTGTCTATTTGACCGGCGAGTTTAACTCTGCGGCTCTGACTGTGGCAAGCGGTGCTTCCGCTGACGGCTTAAAGGCCAAACTCAGAGCGAAAAACATCTTTATTAAAACAAATCAAGCATACTGAAAGGAATAAGCTCCTTAAATCGTAATATTATCATATTTGTGTTCACGTTTTTATGAGGTGAACACAAGGAATAATATGCAGACAATATTGAGCATATTGGCAAATATTATGACAAAGGGAGCACCCATAAAAACTAAACCGACGGCAAGATAAAAAAAGTGTTTTGTTTGCAAATTTTCTTTGAAATATCAATAAGTATTTCTGCAAGAAATTTGCTTCTCATTACATTATTTTTTCTTCTTGCACAAATGTAATAATATTATAATTTAAGGAGCTATATATGGATATTTTTTCTACAAACGTGCTCGCAAAAGTCGTTGAACGTTTACACACGCCTTCGTCTTTCTTGCTCGACACCTTCTTCCCGAATGTGCAAACTTCGGATAAAGAAGAGATCTTTTTTGATGTGACGGACAGCAAGCCGCGCATCTCTCCGTTTGTTTCTCCACTTCTTCCCGGCAAGGTTGTTGATAGCGGTGGTTATCAGACCAAATCATTCAAGCCGGCTTATGTGAAAGACAAACGCCGCTTTGATGCAAACATTCCGTATAAACGCGTTGCCGGTGAGATTATCGGTGGCTCTTTGTCCCCAGCTCAACGCTATGAACGCGCTTTGGCCACAACTTTGACCGACCAGTTGGAAAATCTGACCCGTCGTGAAGAAGTGATGGCGGCCGAAATCTTAAGAACCGGACAAGTCGTCGTTTCCGGCGATGGTTATCCGTCAACAACTGTGAACTTCGGACGTGATGCGGCTTTGACAAAGGCCTTAACCGGTTCTGCCACATGGGAAACTGCGGCTGTTAACCCGATTAATGACCTTGAAGATTGGGCCGATTTGGTTCAAACAAAGTCCGGTATGATCGCAAAAACGGTCATCATGGATCCTGAAGCATGGAAAATCTTCCGCTCAAAAGATGATGTGAAAAAGTTCTTAGATTACCGCAGAGGCACCAACAACACTTTGAATGTTGACCCGATCATTCGTGGTGAAAACTCCAAAGTGCGCTACGTTGGCTCTATCGGTGACTTTGATATCTATGTTTACAATGACATTTATATCAATGATGCCGGTGTCGAAAGCAAACTTTTGCCGGCCAAAACCGTCATCATGGGATCCAAAGACGGACTTGAAGGAACCCGTTGCTATGGTGCGATCCACGATGAAAAAGCAAACTGGACAGCCCACAGATACTTCACAAAGTCCTGGGTTGAGGAAGATCCATCGGTTCGTTGGCTGTTATTGCAGTCTGCGCCTTTGGTCGTTCCTTATCGTCCGAATGCTTCATTCTGTGCAACCATTGGTTAGGAGGTATAAATGCGTATTAAGGCCTTGATTACATTAGTTGTATCTGCCGGCAGAGAAATCGCTCCCGGTAAGGAGTATGACCTGAACGAAGCAGATGCAAAAAGTCTGATAGAACGCGGTTTTGCAGTGCCTATTAAAGGTGGCCAAAAGCCGGCAACACAGCCACAGCAACCACAGAAACCTGATGAAACAGGAGGTAAAGATGACCCTTCCTCTCAAAAAGGCGGTGGACAGCCTGTTTAATCGGTGCGGAACGATCGGGAATTATCAAGGACGAGAAGTCCTTTTTTTATTGATTGAACCTGACGAAGTGGTCGGTGTGGGTTTTGTTAAGGCTCACACCGACACGCATTTTATGAAGATCCGGATTTCTGATGCGCCTGATTTAGCTGTCGGGGACACAATAGAAACAGATGCGGCAACTTATCGGGTGCATACGGAACCGGTCAAAGATATTCATAATCTAGTATGGAGTGTTGATGTGCTATGCAATTAAAACTTGCACTACAAGGGAAACTGTCTGATGTCATGGAAAAGCACTATTCAGAAGGTGCCAAAGCTGTGACGTTAGGAATAACGGCGGCAACGAATGGCCTTAAAACGTCTTTGCGCGAACAGGTCCGCTCGGCCGGTATGAGTTCCCGCATGGCCAACACTTGGCGCGGTGTCGTCTATCCGAAAGGAAAGCCGAGTATCAGCGCGGCCGGTCAGGTCTATTCTAATGCTGAAAAGATTATGCAGGGCTTTGAATACGCAAGCATTATCCGAGGCAAAAACGGTCTGTGGCTTGCCATTCCGACCGATGCAATCCCGAAAAAAGCACGCGGTAAACGTATGACACCGGGGCTTTATGAACAGATGAAAGGCGTGCGGCTACAGTTTTTGTATCGCCGCAATGCCTGTTCATTGCTTGTCCATACCAAAAAGAAAAAGACAGTTATTGCCTTTATCTTGGTGCCTCAGGTCAAAATGCCGAAATTAATTAACTTTGAAAGTGAAAGCGAGCGTTGGCAAAACAAAGTGCCGAGCTTGATTTTGCAAAACTGGAGCGAAGATGAGTAAAAGAGAAATCGTATTAAACGCTTTATTTGAAAGGCTTTCAACGCTTGATGTGGCTGTTAAGCGCAATGATCCTCTGCCGCAAAAAATCCCTGATGGCGGTTTGGTTATTCTGCGCGATGGTAATGTCGGCGAGCCGGAGATTTTATTGTCGCCGCCTTGCTACATTTTCACACATCGGGCAGAACTGGAAGTCATTGTTCAAAAAGAAACACCGGCCGAGCGCGATCAAGCCTTGGACTGGCTGTTGGTGGAAATCGGTGAACTTTTGCAGAATGATCCTCGCCTCGGTGGCGAAGTTGATTATATGCACGCGGATCCACCCGAGTTTGTGGAAGAACCTGTTGAAGGTGGCGTAACCATCAAAGGTGCGATCGTTCCCATTGTCCTTGAATACACCTCAAATTCTAACTTAATTTAAAAAAGGAGACAAATATGTCACGAGCATATGGCTGGAATGCCAAACTATTAATCGCTGAAGAAAGCACTTACGGCACTCTTTCTTCTGGACCTTATACCCAAGTGCCGTTTGCCTCAAGTGCAATTGACAGCGAGCAAGGCTTGATTTCCTCAAATGTTTTAGGCCTTGGCCGCGACCCGACCACACCTTTCCAAGACGTTATTAACGTTGAAGGTGATTTGGCGGTGCCGGTTGACCTCAGAAACATCGGAATTTGGCTGAAAGCTGTCTTCGGAGTTCCGGAAACAACTAACGAAAATGGCGTTTATACGCATACATTTGAAAGCGGTAAAACCACGCTTCCGAGCTACTCTCTTGAATTAGGACTTGCCGAAGTACCTGAATACATCAGATTCCTTGGCGCACGTGCGAACTCTATTGCCTTTAACTTCGCTAGGTCCGGTGAAGCACAAGCAACCGTTTCTTTAATGGCCCAAAGTGAAACAGCATCTGAAACATCTGTTTCAGATGCACCGGAAGTTAAGAACTATACGCGCTTTTCACAGTTCCAAGGCTTTATTAAATCCGGTGGCGAAACATTGGCCAATGTGACCAGTGCCTCGGTTACCTATTCAAATAACCTTGAAAAAATTGAAACGATCCGGAGCGATGGCAAAGTTGAAGCGATTGATTTGGGCGTGGCCTCATTGTCCGGTTCGATTGCAGTTCGTTATGGTGACAATGCTTTAATGGACAAGGCTCGCGCCGGCGTTCCGGTTGACTTAGAGCTCGGTTATCAGTTATCTGATACGCAAAGGCTCGTTATTACTTGCCATGAAGTGTATCTGCCAAAACCGAAACGTTCTATTTCAGGCCCTGGCGGCATTGAATGTACCTATGATTTCCAAGGGGCTAAGAACGCAGAACTCGGCAAAATGGTAACTGTTCAATTGTATAACGATATGGAGGAATACTAATGTTAAAGTTAAAGTTTAAGAATGAGCCTTACTGGTTGGATTTGGGAATGGGTGTCCGGGTAAAAGTTAAACCCTGTACATCTTCCGTATTCTATGAGGCAAAAGCCTATATGAATTCAAAGGTCGCCGATATGGCCAAGCGCATTAAAGATGTTCGCGAAAACGGTGCAAAAGATGAAAACTTGCCGGATTTAGAGGACATCACAAAGCGTGAAGCCTTTGCCGATCAGCAGTTAATTTTGGGTCTTGCGCTGGCGGGCATTATTGAATGGGACGGCATTTTAGAAGCCGAAACAGACGAAAAAGCACCGCTGACACCGGTCAAAATTGAGGAGCTCTTCACGAACTTTTGGAGTATCGCCGAAACATTCAGACAACAGTATTGCGGCATTCAAGAAATACTTGAGGCCGAAAAAAACGCATATACGCCCGAGCAAGATGGCACTTCGGCTCCGGGCGAAACTACTGCCAAGGGTGCGGCGAGCAAGAAATCAACTGCCCCATCTACAGATGCCGATACGTCGAAACAACCTTAAAAACCACAGAAGGACATCAGGCTTGGGAGGTTTTATTAAAACTTTCCGAGCCTGATCTTGGAGTTGCGCTGACGGTGGCTGAGAATTTGGGATTAAAAAGTGCGGTGATGACTGAACTGTTATCGGTCGGAATCCAAGGAATTAAGGCCGGAATGAGTGATATGTCAGAAAGTGGCAGAAGTTAGGTCAGACATCTTGAATTTTTATTTTGCGTTTGATATTAATAAAGTAAAAAGAAAGGATTCGTCATGAAAAAGATACTTTTTACCTTATGTTTTTGTCTCTTAGCTTTTAATGCAAATGCGCAAATTCGTTGTCATGAAGACAGTCTCGGATATCGGAATTGCAGTGGAACAAATTCTGACGGTGAATACGTAAACATTCGCTCGCATACAGACAGCCTCGGCTACACAAACACCTACGGTTCAATTGGCGACAGAGATGTAAATACGCGCTCTCATACCGATAGCCTTGGATACACAAATACTTACGGCTCTATTGGCGATGATGACGTAAATACCCATTCTCATACTGACAGCCTAGGCTATACAAACACATATGGTTCAATCGGTGACAGAGATGTTAATGTTCGCTCACATACGGACAGCTGGGGTTACACAAACTCCTATGGAAATATTGGTGATGACAGCTTTAATTCTCGTTCACATACTGATAGCTTAGGTTATACAAACTACTACGACTATTAATTAAAACAAATTTCAACAAGGCACCTCAACCGTTCGGTTGGGGTGTTTTTTTATGGAAAAAACGAATGAACACAGCGAAAAAACTTTCAATCAGACTTGAAGCGGTGGGCGGCGACAAGGTCCGGCAAGAGTTCAAGAACATTGGCTCGGACGGACAGAAAGCCTTTCAGCGGATAACTCAGGTCATCACACCGGCAAACGATAACTTAAAGGTTTTGGACAACACAGCCAAGGCCTTTAATAATACCCTCAAACAGGCGGCATCGTTGGCTGGAGCATACCTCGGGTTGCGCGGACTGACGAACACTTTCAAGAGCATTGTAGAAACAAATAAAGAGTTTGAAAGACTTTCCGGTTCACTAAAAACAGTAACAGGCTCTGCGGAAAAGGCTAAAGCTGCTTTTACGCTTATTGAAGACTTTGCCACATCAACGCCATTCCAACTTGATGAAATCGTCGACAGTTTTATCCGGTTAAAGGCAATGGGCTTGGAACCTTCAATGGAAGCCTTAACCTCTTATGGTAACACAGCCTCTGCTTTTGGTAAGAACATATTGGAGTTTGTTTCGGCTGTTACCTCAGCAACTGTTGGTGAATTTGAAAGGCTCAAAACGTTTGGTATCAAAGCAAAGGTCGAGGGAGAACGTGTAAAGTTCATCTTTCAAGGCGTTACAACAGAAGTTGGTAAAAATGCGGCAGAAATTGAAAATTATCTTCGCTCTATTGGCACAATAAACTTCGGTGGAGCAATGTCCGAACAAATGAATACGATGGGCGGTGTTATGAGTAATATCGAAGATGCTCTTGCAAAAGTTGCGCGAACCATCGGTGAAAACGGATTAAACAAAGCAACAAAAGAAGTTCTTGATCAGTTTAATAATTTAATATCAGGTACTGATGGTGCGGCTAAAACTATTGGTGAAACTTTAGCAAGCGCAGTAACTATCGCCGGTAAAGCGTTCTTTACATTGGCCAAATACATTGAGCCGATCATCACGCTTTTAACTGTCCGGTTGGGTGCAAGCCTGATTACAAAAGGAATTGACCTGTTAAAGGCAAGCGTTTATGCGCTGAATGTCGCTCTTATGGGGACCGGAACAGCCGGAGCCTCTGCCACACTCGGCCTTAAAATGATGTGGCAAGTTTCCAAAGTGGCCGCTGTTCAGATGTACGCAACGGCGGTGGCGGCCAAGGTTCTTGCCGGTGCTGTCGGACTTTTGAAAGGCATTATGGCTTTGCTTGGTGGCCCGGCCGGTCTTGTTATGTTGGTTGTTTATGGCCTTTATAAATTAATAGACAGTCATAACGTGGCAAAACGTGCGGCAAACGACCACGCGGACACCTTGGCTAAACTTAAGGAACAAATGGCTGAAACAGTCAAGGAAACAAACAACCTTGTGACCGCGCAAAGCAAAAACCAAGCCATTGCCGAATGGTCCTATAAATTAAAAGTGGCCGAAAAGAACATCAAGGACCTGAAGGAAGAATTAAAGAATACCGGCGGTTTGTCGTTCTTTCAACGTTACGCGCCGAACATGTTCCTGAAGGAATACCAGATTTTCGCAAACGATTTGGCGGATATTCTTTCGCAGTCAAAATATAACCTGGAGGAATACCAAAAGGAAGTATGGCGTTTGGCCGCTGAATATCCGGATTTTCAACCGCAGGCAAAAGCCATTCAGGAAAAGTTCCTACTTTTGAAAGCGGCCGAGATAGATGCGCAAAAGGCTCGTAATGAGTTGAAGTACATTCAAAACCCGGAATTAAGGCCGAAAGAAGAAAAGCCGGCAGTTCCGAAACCGCCTGTTTTGCCACAAACTGACACATCAGCTTACGAAAAGACCATTGAAGACATAAAACAAAAGGTCTTTGAGCTCAAGGATCCTTATGATCAGGCCATGCAAAAAGCGGCCGAATGGCGTGATAATGCTTTGGTGAACCTTGACAGCACAAAAGCCGGTTATGAGGATTTCAAAAATGATGTGAACCGCGTTTATGATGATATGGTCAAAAAAGCAGGAGTTGCCGCTCTTCAAAGTTCAAAGGACTGGAAAGACGGCGTAACCCGAGGAATGAAAAGCGTTTATGAAGATGCCTCGGATATGGCTTCAATGACCGAAAGCATGGTCAAGAACTCTTTCAAATCAATGGAAGATACGCTGACAAACTTCGTCATGACCGGTAAAGCGAACTTTGGAGACTTTGTTAACTCAGTTGTCGAGGGAATGGTCCGAATGGCCATGCAGTACGCTGTGATCAAACCGATCATGGGTGGTGTCATGGGTTACTTCGGCATACCGACAGCGCATACAGGAGGTGTCATTGGTACGGATACTTTATCACTTAAGGCTGTTAGTCCAAGTGTTTTTGAAAATGCTCCCCGTTTTCATACCGGGGGCTTGGTCGGCGGCGAGATCCCGATTATCGCGAAAAAAGGCGAAACGGTATTCACGCCGGGACAGATGAAAGCACTGGGCGCAGAGTTAAATTCAAAACCGCCGGTTTATGTCAATGTGAATGTGGTCAATAAGGCCTCAGGCACAAGGACAACGGCAAACCCGACACGCGACATGAACGGTAATGTCAACCTGGACATCATCGTTGAGCAGATCGAGGGTGCAATTGGTAAAAACATCAGTAAAGGTGAAGGTTTATCGCCGATCCTTGAACAAAGGTATGCGTTAAACCCGGCCTATGGGAGTTATAGATGACAGTAATTTTTCCTGAAAAACTACCTTACCCGACCACAGAGGGATATGCGATAAAACCCGGTGAAGCTATTGTGCGAACCGATATGGAGGCAGGCCCGGCGAGACAAAGGCGGCGTTATGAGCAAACGCCGTCTAAAATTTCTGTGCGCTGGGTGATGAATAGAGAACAATTCTCACTTTTTGAGGCCTGGTATAAATACTACGCAAAAGAAGGTGCTGAATGGTTCGTTGTTACGCTTTTGGGCGGTCTGGGATTATTAAAACAAGAAGCCAGGTTTACTCAACAGTTCGAAGCAAAACTCCTAAATGGATACCTTTGGGAAATCACATCAGAACTTGAAGTACGTGACCGACCGACACTTTCGGATGGTGCGTTGGCAATTTTACTAAAAAATGACTTTGATAGGCTTTCAAGTGCGGTTAATCATCTGCACTATTTCGTTCATACGGAATGCCCGGAATATATTGAGGATTTATAAAAATGGCAAATATGGAAGAAAGATTACAAGCCGTTATCACAAAAGCGGAAACAGATGCCTCTATATGGCACAATATCGTCCATGGCAATGATATAACGACTGTGCTAACGGAAAACGGTGCAGTCCCGACTGTGTCCAAGCAGTTAAAGGATGTTAGAGAGGCGATAACCGGTGGTGTTTTAGATGTGGTAGCAGAAGCTAAATCGGCTCGTGATGAAACTTTAGCGATTAAAAACGACACAAACACGTTAAAAGAGACAACCGAGAGCCTTAAATCAGAGACATTGACTTTACGTAATCAGGCGGAAAGTTTCAAAAATCAGTGCGAAACAACTTTTGCCTCAATTAGTAGCACTACTCAAACATCTGTTGCACAAATTCAAACGGAGACAACAACACAAATTAATAATATAACCACCGCCGGGACGACACAGATTTCCAATGTTAACTCGGCCGGTGCTACGCAAGTGGTGTTGGCAACCGAGCAAGCAGAACGAGCGAAAACATATGCTGACAACATGGGTGTAAAGGACTTGTCCTTATATCAGGCGATATCAGAACTATCCGGAACAGACATTGTTCTGCAGGATGAAGTGGTCATTTATACAAAAAGTGTCTCAACCTCAACGACTTTTACATTTAATGCAGCCGGTTTAACCAAAACCGACCGGGCAATTACTTTTGAACTGTATTTAACAGTAACGGCCGACAACTTAACGATGACCTTTCCGTCATCGGTTTCATGGCTGAACGGAATGGCTCCGGTTATTACAACGGCACAGAAGTATTTGTTTGCTTTTCGGAGTTTTGACAACGGGACGACATGGATCGGCAATCTGCAAGGAAGTTTCGCATGAGTTTAAGAACATCATTTTTTACAATCGGCGGTGGGGATGAATCCAACTGGACTATGATGACACATCCGGATTTATCAGACGGTGATGCCTATTTATTTCCCTCCACAACCCATAATTTGTTGGTTTATAACGCTCGGGGAACAAAAATATTTAAAACGGATTTAACAAACATCACATTTTTGGCCGATTTGCCGGTTTCCTATCCTGATGGTGTTTGTTATAATAATGCAACCAACCAATTAGTGTTACTTGATGAGGGGTGGTATAAGGATACGGTTTCTTATGTTTCAACGGACACGAATCTATCCACATATACAACGGGAGCACTTCCAACAGATGCGTATCGCACAGGTGCACAATTGAATAGCGAGCTTATTTATGGAAACGGCTATTATGTTATCGGTGGCGAATACAATCCCTCCAGTAGTGCACGGCAACCGGCTATTTTCTATTCAACAAACGGTATATCTTGGACCCGATTAATTTTTAATACATCAACATCGATAACAACGGGCACCGTTAAAGTCGTGGGATTTGGAAATAATAAGTTTGTTGCATTCGGATCGTATTTTACGGGAACTACGGATTACAGTTCCAAAGCAGTAGCCGGTTCAACACCAACAAGTTGGACGAAAGCCAAATCTGATTTTAGCGGTCATGTTCGGATATCCATCGTTTATTGTAACGGTTATTTTTATCATTACAACTGGAGTGATAAGTTTATCAGAAGTTCAGACGGAACAAATTGGAGTGAGTTAACAAAACCGGAAGGTTTTAATGCCGAGCACTATTCTTTTAATGTCCTTTATTATAACGGACTGTATTATATTATAGACCAATCAAGAATCTATTCGACTTCTGATTTTTCCACTTACAAAAAATATAAAATGCCATTTACCTCAACAACATGGTATCGGCAAAGTATGGTTATTGTTGGAGATACAATTGTCGTGATGCGAGGGAATAAGGTTTACCATTCAAAAATCTGTGAACTTGTTGAGGATATTTAAGGAAAAATGAAATGACAGATAACACTTTATCAGAAGCATTAAAAGAAGCCTATGCTTCGGCTCCCAGTGATGTGATTTTATTGCACACTTTGGAATTGAGGCATCCGGCATTTGTTGATGAAACAGGCAACCAGACCGCCATTCGGGTGGTGCGAGATAATGTCAACCATACTTGCACGCTTGAAAACTCGGCCCCTCTAAATCCGGGTGAAGCTGTGGAGTTTGTTGCCATGGCGTTTGATCTGGAATTGCCACCGGTCAACAACACGCCGACACCTGAGATTTCGGTCACGATTGATAACGTTTCAACTGAAATGATTGCTTATCTTGACCGGGCTATTGAGACACAGGATATGATCGAGCTGACATACCGGCCATATCTGTCTGACGACCTGACAACGCCGCAGATGGACCCGCCGATAACCTTGGTTATTACTGATATTCACGTGGACTGTTATAAAATAACGGCTACGGCCCGCATGATGGACATCGGCAACAAGTCGTTTCCGAGTGAAAACTACACCGTTAAAAACTATCCGGGATTAACACGATGACTCATTTTGCTTGTAAATATATAGGCTTGCCCTGGGTTGCCGGTGCGCAAGGCCCTGATAAATTTGATTGTTGGGGAATGGTGCGCTGGATCCTGAAGCACGAATATGGCATAGATGTGCCGGCAGTAAACGTTAATCCGGATAATCTTCGGAGCGTTTTAACTGCATTCAAAGAGGATCCTGCTTTCCAGGCATTTAATGAAGTTGAAAAACCGCAAGACGGTGATGTCGTTCTGCTTCGTCAGTCAAAACATCCGGTTCATGCCGGCTTGTGGTTAGATGCTGACGGCGGTGGTGTTTTACATTGTTGCCGCGATGCCGGTGTTATCTTTCAAGATTTGCCATCAATGCGTCTGTGCGGGTGGCAAATAGACAGCTATTATCGAGTAAAAGGAAAATAAATGATTTACTTTTCACACATTACAAACCCTTTTCAGCCGAACAAGGGTCGGATAGACAATGTCCTTGATGACGGCAAAACCGTTTGGGACATGGTCCGGGAACAGAAAGTGGACCTTTCGCGCCCGACAATATGTATGATAGACGGTGCCGCAGTCCTCAGGAAGTTTTGGAACGATACCGTTCAGCCGAAATCCTTGGTTTGCTTCATCACTTTGCCACAAGGCGGTGGCGGAAAAAAGTCATCAAACCCGATTCAAGTTGTTTTGATGGTGGCCGTTGTGGTTGCATCTGTTTATACGGGCGGTGCTGTTGGAGCGGCTTATGGAGCTGTATGGGGCGGCGTTGCGGCTGCCGGTGTCTCTATGGCCGGGAGCTTTTTGGTTAATACATTTGTTCCCACCCCAAGGGCATCGCTTAATGGTTCAGGTTCGGCCAACTCCATAGCGGCACAAAGTCCAACATACTCTTTGCAAGCGCAAGGTAATCAAGCAAGGCTCGGTAGTCCGATACCGGTCATTTACGGGCGGCACTTGATTTATCCGGATTTTGCCAGTCAGCCTTATTATGCATATGCTAATGATGAGCAGTATGTCTATCAGCTTCATTGCATTGGTCAAGGTGAATACAACATCGAACAAATAAGAATTGAAGATACTCCGATTGATTCATTTGAAGAGATTACTTATCAAATAATCAATCCAGGCGAGCAAAATACCTTGTTTCGAGATGATGTTGTGACTTCGCCTGAAGTTGCTGGTCAAGAACTGCTAAAAGATGAGGTATGTGGACCTTTTGTATTAAATCCGACCGAAAGCGTTATCGATAAAATAGAAATTGATGTAGCTTTTCAAAGAGGCCTTTATTATGCAAACAACAACGGAGGCATGGACAATAAAACCATTCAATGGCGCATTGATGCAAGGCTAATTGACGACGAAGATTTAGCTCTTGGCGATTGGTTTACACTGGGTAGCGAATCATTTACATCAAATAACCACAATAGTATGTTCCGCACATACTCATATGCTGTCGCAAGCGGAAGATATGAGGTTCGCGCCGTTCGTTTAGATGTAAAAGACACATCTTCACGTGCCGGACATGAAATTAGATGGGCTTCGGCAAAAGGGTTTATTGTATCGAGCCCAAGTTACGGCAACGTAACATTGATTGCTGTTAAAATGAAAGCCACAAACAACCTGTCACAACGTTCAAGCCGCATGCTTAACTGCATCGTGACAAGAAAATTGCCGACATGGTCGCCGTCTGGTGGCTGGACCGGCAGAGTGCCGACACGCTCTATTGCGTGGGCTATAGCCGATATCTTAAAGGCCAATTATGGTGCAAGGCTGACCGATAAGTCCATAGATCTTGAAGGTTTATACCGGCTGGATCAGATTTGGGCCGCACGCGGTGACACGTTTAATGCCGTCTTTGATTCCAAACTAACGGTTTATGATGCCTTGTCGCGTACCTGCAAAGTCGGACGTTCCGTTCCCTACATTCAAGGCGGAATTGTTCGCTTTGTCCGGGATGAGCCAAAATCAATACCGGTTGCGCTGTTCGGACCAAGAAATATAGTTAAAAACAGCTTGACAATTCAATATATCATGCCGTCTGAAGATACGGCGGACAGCGTTTGTGTTCAGTATTTTTCGGACCGGACTTGGAAGAACTCAGAGATAACCGGCAGTTTTGTAGGATCCACCTCGGATAAGACGGCAACTGTTGAGCTTTTCGGTTGTACCGATAAAAACCAAGCTCTCCGGGAGGCCATCTATATGGCGTTGGCCAACCGATATCGCCGGCGCATTGTAACATTTTCAACCGAACTGGAAGGTTTAATCCCGAGCTATGGGGATTTAATCTCGATCACACACGATATGCCGCATTGGGGAACCGGCGGTGAAATCCTATCAAAAAATGACATGACTTTAACGCTATCCGAACCGGTTGAGTTTATCGAGGGCCAAAATCACTATTTGGCTTTAAGAACTCGAACCGGGAGCCTGTCCGGACCATACCGGGTAACAGCCGGATCACTGCCAAATGAGGTCATCTTGCAAGAAACGCCGGACATTGAAATTGAGACAGGTACGAACTCAGAACGAACACATTTTGCCTTTGGAACTCAAGATAAATGGGGAACTTTGGCACGCGTTACCGGGATAAAACCGCGTTCCGGTAAAGTTGAAATCACAGCGGCAATTGAGGACTCAAGAGTTCACACCAACTAAGAAAGGACAAACAATGGATTGGATTCAATTTTTACAGATCATCTGCGTACCGGCCTTTGGCTGGTTTTTTTATAAACTCGGGGAGCAACGCAAGGAGATTAAAACCCTCGAGCGTGACCTCAACGAGTTCAAAGTTGCGGTGGCCAAAGAGTATGCCACTCAGGTTAACATCAATCGCCTGGAGACGAAGATTGATGAATTACATCAGCTTTTATGGGAGATGCACAATGAACACACCACGCGGCATAAGAAATAATAACCCTGGCAACATCCGTTGGGGTTCGGACTGGAAAGGATTAAAAAAGGACGGGAAACAGCAAGACCCGTCCTTTTGTGTATTTGAAACACCGGAATACGGTATCCGGGCGTTGGCCAAATTACTTCGAAACTATCAGCGGCTCTATGGCCTGAACACGCCCCGGAAGATTATCAGCCGGTACGCACCACCGAATGAAAACGAAACAGTTTCATATATTGATAGCGTTTCGTGGCAACTGAACATCACTCCGGACACACCGGTTGACCTTACGGAAGATGGTGTCTTGCTGGTCTTTATCAAGGCGATTATCAGACATGAAAACAGCCAGCAACCATACTCTAATGAAACTCTATTAAAAGGAATTCAAATGGTATGAAAAAGCGGCTTTGGATCCCGGTCCTCGGGTGGATCCTGTGTTACGGGTTCCTCCATAACTGCCTGATCGCACCCATAACGAGCCTTCCGGTAGTAGACTGGGAATATTTATTAACGGCCATGGGCATTTTACTCGGTGTCAGTGGCGCACGAGATATTGGATTAAAGGAAAGGCAAAAACAAGATGTTGAACAGAATAACAAATCTTTGGAATAAGGGTAAATACTGGATAATCGCCGGAGCGGTGGCCGTCTTATATATGCTCGGTTATCGACGCGGCAAGGAAAAAGAACAAGTGAAAGTAATGAAAGGAACGGTGAACAATGTTAAAACAGCTAAAAATAGTCGGGACAGCCTGGCTGATCCTGAGCGCGTTAAGCGGTTGCACAACAAGTATAAACGGTGATTTTTGCCTTTTATATGAACCGGTGTATGCCGATTGTGAGCATGACACCCCGGAAACTGTCCGTCAAATTGATAGAAACAATGTGGTTTACGATGATTTATGTACAAATTAAAAGATTTTGTTTGACTTTTCCTCGGAAAATGGCTCGAATCGTAAGCGTAGGTGTCATGAACCTCTATAAACTTAACGTTAAGAAAGGAAAATTAAACATGAATAAAACTGAATTTATTGAAGCAGTTGCTAAGGAAGCCAAAGCCTCTAAAGCCGCCGCAAATGAATTGGTAAACGCTGTTGTAGCTGTTGTTACAAAAGCCTTGAAAAAAGGTGAATCAGTTCAAATCACTGGTTTCGGTACATTTGAAGTAGCAAAACGCGCCGCTCGTAAAGGTCGCAATCCTGCTACCGGTAAAGAAATCAAAATCCCGGCATCAAAAGCTCCTAAGTTCAAAGCCGGTGCAGTTTTGAAAAATGCAGTGAAATAAATTTTATAAAGTTTCTAAAAACCCCGCGGAATAACACCTGCGGGGATTTTTTTATTTATGGTCTTTCAACTTTTAAGACACTTCTAGCAAGCTGTCGCAATTTATCAAGTGCCTTTACCTCAACCTGCTGAATTCGCTGTCTGGTTACGGATTTTATCTGTGCAATGCTTTCTAGCGAATATTCTTCACTATCAATTCCAAAGCGCATTCGGATAACTTCTTCCTCTTGAGGTTTTAGATGCGATAGTAGTTGATTTACACTTATTCTCATTTCATTCTCACGTAAGCCTTTAGTGATATCCGAATCATCTATGCAAGTATCTTCCCATAAATCTTCAAGCGGTTGTAAGTATTTAATACATTCATCAACTTCCTCTGCGGTTGATTTTAATTTATCTTGGATCTCATTACGTAAATTTTCACACGTTAATTTGTTATTGCTATATGCGCATTCGCTACAATTATGTTCTTTTACAAGAGTATGAATTTTGAAGAAATCGTTCATCAAGTACGTTGGAAAATCAATGACAGGGTTTGAATGAAGATAAACATCTCGTCGCAACTGACTATTAACAGCGAGAGGAACATAAGAAGGGAACGAAGAGTGTTCCGTTTCATCAAATGCGCTTATTGCATACAGGATTCCAAAAGATGAAGCCTGCAGTGTATTTTCAAAGTCCAAGTCGAATTTTTTTGAAACAGCATAGGCTTGTTTTATTGTTTTCTGCATTGAGGTATCAAACAATCTTGTTCTAGCCCACTCATTCCCATGTCGCGCCTGTTGTATCAGAGTGACCCATTCTCCTTCAGCCAAGCCATCAATTGAATTATAATATCTAATAAAAAATTTAAGGTCCTTGTATTCCTTTGAAATTTCCTTAAAGAATTTTGTATGATCGCGCCTGTATCCACGTCCTTTTTTAGTGGTTATTTTTTCTTTTTCTTCGCTTATTATAACTCCATGCGAGAGCAAATACTCTGTAATGTAATTTATATCAAAAACTGAAAGATTTTCGCGTTCTGAAAGCTCAAAAACTTCATCTTCTGTTACATAACCGTTTGTTTTGTACAGGTCCGTCAAAAGATCAATGATTTTTTGCTTTGCTTCATTCGCCATCTCAATCGTTCTCTAGTTCTTCCCTTATAGCAAGGAGTGTTTGACCTTGGTATAACCACCAACGAGGTCCTTGGCGTGCAACATCAGCGTAGCCGAACTTTACAGCAAGGATTTGTGCTAATCTAGATGTTGAACCCTCAAGAGATCCATCCTCTAATCTAATTCTATTTGTTTCATCAAGAGTAATTGCAACAATATTGCGATCCTTTAAAAAAGTAAGTTTCGAGCCAGCTGGTATTCGTAACATAGAAAATGTTGTAGCACTCTCTGGCGATTTTCTAGACATTCCTGTGCTTACTTTTTCCACTTTGTCTTTGCAAACCTGTTTTAACGCATCTTGAATGTTATCCGATATATAGACACCTTTAGCTATAAGAGCTTCAATGACAGCGTTTGTCTCGAACAGAGATAGTTTTGCTTCAAGTGCCGCACTTACTACCTCGTCCTCGGCAAGAAAGCGATGGGATTTTTGAAAAAGCTCTTGTACAATTTTATTTGTCTCATCGGTCATAATGCCCCCATTTATTCTCTGGCCAGCTTACACAAATCCATAATTTCATCTGAATTTTGTGAATAACGGTCTTCAAAATCTGCCATAAATTCATACAGATTTCTGATGTAATCATCAGCTTGTGTTGCATCCTTCATCAGCTTTTCATATAGGACATCAACGCCACCACGAACATAGCTGTCGTACTCTTCCAGATCTTTAGTATCTTCTTTTGCATAATCTCTAAAAGCCTTATTAATGCGCTTTTCGGTATCAGGCTCATATTCCTTATCTAACAACATGACAAGACGATATGTGAATGTAAGCTCTTTTTGATATTTAATCATGATTTCTGCTAAGATATTTGTAGTTGATGGCTTACTTTTATCTAGTTCAGCTTTCCGGCTATACAAAAAACCGACAACCGGGGCCATTAAATACACGTCCATATTTCTCTCAAAAAGAGTGTGTTCTTTATCAAATTTGTGGCCAACAAGTGCTTTAACTTTTTCAGCATGAGCCCCCTTAAAGGAATAATCGTGTGTAAATAACATTAGCCTACCTCCATCAAATCAGTTTCAAATTCTGTTTTCTTTGTAAATGTATAGCGTTTAGCAATTCTTAAACCAAGATTATCTTCTGCTAATTTACCATCTTTTGGATTTATAAAAATAATAATTTGTTCTGCAATTTTGGGTAGTACATCGCATACAGTGTCTATTCTCTTTTCATCGAAAGCAGAAAGAGGAGCATCCATAACGAGCGGATAAGGCTCCGTTTGGGCTAAACGTTCATCAGAACCTTGATTTTCTTTTGCCATTTTAATCACGCCGGCAATAAATGCAAAAATAATTGAAATACTTTGTGCTGTTGAAGTTTCTATGTTGTCATCGTCATTTGCCTTACTTCTTCCATCGGCGGTCAATATGATGTTATATTTTGCATCAAGCGAAAGCGAAAAACCACCGTTATAAATCTTCTTAAAGATCGTATTAACTGTTTTAGCTAATTGTTCACGAGTTTCTGTTTCTTTAATGTCATACTCTTGTTTAAGTGTATTATACATATATTCAGCATAAGCACGATACGTTTCAATTTTTCTATTGTTGGCATCGCCGATTGCAAGAGAACTACGCTTTTCTTCGTCACTCTGGAGCTTACTTTGTGCAACACCTTTTTCTTGATTTAGATTATCACGCTCATCTGAATTCTTTCTAATATCACGTTCATAGTTGGTCAATTCTTGCTGTAGAGCTCCAACATTTTCCATTCCGAGGAGTCTTTCTTTGATCTTTTTAAGTCTATCTTCAAGTGTATTTCTGTTATTATCAAACTCACGAATGAACTTAATTATATCTTGAAAGTTATCAAAGAAGCTAGAGGTACTCGCAGTTTTCTCCTGACAGGATGAACTAAAATCTGAGATCAAACTACCAATTGATTTCGGAGGAATGAAGTCTCTTAATTTATTGAGAGCGTTAAATGCATCATCGCCAATCTCAATTTTATGGCCACACAAGCAATATCCTCGTGCAAGCAAGTAATCTATAGTTTTTGCTGTTACATCAGGAATTCCTTTATCTAACTGTTCAGCACTCTTTAATAATTCTAGAGCATCTTTCATCATTTTTTTCGAGAAGTACCTTGGTGCATGGGCATTAAAATTTTTCAGAAGTAATCCAGTCTTTTCTTTCTTTGTAACTTCTAGCCCTGCAAGTTCTTTTTCCAACTTATTTCTCTCTTCGGCCAATTCTTTACTATCTTGATTTTTTTCAATTCTGAGTCTCAATTGTTGGCATTTATCATTTGCAAAGGCATCTTGTTGTTCTAACTCGTTCAAGCGTTTGTCAATCGCTGATATTCTTTCATTGTATGAATTAATGTTTTTAATAAGTTGAGAAAGAGTTTCATCTGCACCGGCATTATAACTTTCATTATAACGACCAATAACGGAGTTTTTCCCGTTTCCTTTAAGGTGATTTAATGTTGCAATAAAAGCATTTAATCCCAAAAGACTACGAACAGCATCTGCAAAATCGGAGCTACGTCCATTACGAATTTCTTTTCCCATATGGTCAATATGTTCGCCGTCAAAAAAGAAATAGCGAGAAAGATCAGCCGGTAAAATTTCCTTCATCTTTAACTCTGTTTCTAATTCGGGGACATATTCAGTGTTACCGTCACTTTTCTTATATGAAATAACAAACTTATTACGACCCGAATTAGAAATTCTATTTGCCGTATCCTTTTTATATCTTTGACGTCTTGTTACGGTATACTCTATATCATTGTGTACCAGGCAAATTTCAACCTGAACATCTTTTTCATCTCCTGGCAACATTTGATCTGAAACAGCCATTGATAATAGAGTCTTGTTAGAAAAGTCAGTTTCGCCATATAAACACCAACGAAAGGCTTGTGCAAAAGATGTTTTACCAGCACCATTATCACCTTGAATGATGGTTACATTGCGTTCAGGATCAGTAGAGAAAGAAACATACTGCTCTCCTTTAAATTGTCTAAAATCTTTTACTTTTATGGATTTTAATAGCATTTTACTTCCTCCTCGATCAACTTTTGGATCATTTTTACCATTTCACCATCGTTTTTGTCTTTTCGCTTAATGTTATTATTCTCTTTTACAATGATTTTTTTCAAAATCATCTGAGCCTTTTTAACATCAATTTCGGTGTTGTTTTGCATTACTTTTTCTTCGGTCATAAAACCTCCTCATCAAGTAGTAAGTATTTATCAATACTATATGCCTCTTTGATTGAATCAATGAGTTTCATAGCGTCCATTTTATTCATAGAAATGCGAGCGAATTCCTCAGCTCGTTTGATTTCTGACTTAATTAGTGACAACTCCATTTTCGCCTGGTCATCTGTAAGATAATGTGCTGTATCAATTGGCCGCGGAAGCGTGATAAAATCATATATATTCGCATATTCCTTACCTTTACTCAGGCGTAAAACTCTTCCTCGGCGTTGGATGTATTCTTTTGGGTTTGTAGTGCTTGCTAATATAAATGCAGTTCTTATGGCTGGGATATTAACACCTTCATCAAGACATTTAATAGCAACCAGAGCTTGTAAATTGCCCATTGAAAATTGTTCTTTGATTATTTTTCTCTCGCTCATATCCTCATCAGAAGTGAAACGTGCACTCTTCATGCCGAGTTCATTTCCTAAAATACTAGAAACTGCTTCAACCTGTCTAATATCATTTTCATCAGTTGAGGATCTATCCTGATCATCCGGCAAAACATTTGTGGCACCACAATAGACTAAAATAAACTTGTCATCCTTAAACGGTTCAATTTCACGACGTAAAGCTGACAGTTTTTGTCGTGCTCCACTCACAATCCTAGCGCGAGCAAGAGCTAATCTTTTGCCGCGTTCGTTCAACTGTTTTTTCCCATCACGGCCCCAAATTATACATTTTCCAATTTCACGGGAAAGGCCTATGTATTCTTCTAATTCATCAGGCTCTAAAGTCACGACAATAGGATGATAATAATAACGAGTTAACCATCCAGCTTCAATCGCCTGGTCTAAAGGATATGTAATACATTTTTCGCCGAAATAGTCATAAAGACGTTGTGTACCTTCTTCGTCCCCATGTCTGTCAAGTGTAGCTGAAAGTGCTAACCTATACTTATATTTTGGATTAAGGAGCTTTTCAAAGGAGGCGGAACCAGCATTGTGAGCTTCATCAATTACCAAAAGTACATCGCCTTTAATTTTTGCTAACTGTGCTTGTGTACGTTCAAGACCAAATGTCGCATTGGTACAAACGAATAAGAAAAACTCGCTGTTCTTTACTCCAAGGTTTTGATCAAAGATTGCATTCTTAAGACGATCTAACCAATTTCGTTGCGGTGATGAACTGTAGCCAATAATTGGTGCTATGTTAAACTTTTCAATATCTTCGCACCATTGATCAACGAGGTGTTGATAGGGAGCGACAACAATTACTGCCAACTTATTATTTAGGTCTTTTGAAATTTTTGTAATCGCACTTAAGCCAGTTAATGTTTTACCTGTACCTGTGGCCATATCAAAAATGCCTCTGTAGCCACGTTTGGCCCATTCTTCAATTGCAGATTCTTGGTAGTCATGTAAATCAAGCCAATCAGGCATGGTCGGACGATTCAAAACTTCCATCTTTATCGGAGCGTCGATGATATCCGGAAGTTTCGGCTCTACGAATTTTTCATAATCAACCTTTTCTCGTTTATATTTTCTGATCATTTCGTCTTTTAATTCTGGGAAATCAATGATAGTGATATTAGCTTCGTCATTATTCCAAATACGTTCAAAAGCTGAGATTTTATCGTTGACGCGCTCTACATCCTCAGTCTTCCATGAGCAATAAACATCTATTGTTTCATAATTAAAATGAACAGCGTTAAATGTCTCGTTCAAGGATCCTGAGAAAGCCACACGATTTCCTTCGGCATCCGAGATAATTCCCATCTTTTCGTGGTACATACCAAACGAGTGACCTTTTTCAGTAAACGCAATTTTTATATCAAGAACACTGTCTGCAATTAAATTTGCTAACAAATTGAGATTTTCTTTTTCAAAGTCAGATTTAGGATCCTCAAGAGCATTTAGTATAGAATCTTTTACGACTTCGTCCCGGGCCTTATACCCCATTTTTATTGCTTCAACATCTTCATCCGATAGGTAAGGAGATGCAACTATTTGGATCTTACCATTATTGCGAACGAGCGCAGATATTCCAACGGCAATTTCAGCAAGAATTGTGGAAGAAAAAAAGCCCACAGCACGCTGATAAGAGATAGCAGAAGAAAGCAGAGGAATATAAAAATTCCTCACGACATTATCTTCGGGGCGGTATTCCCGCTTTATGGGTATCTCCTTTAGGCTCATAATATCCTCAAGTTAAAGTTGCGCCACATTGTACACCAATTCTGCAGAAAATTCAATCTCCGCATAAAATGTAATGACAAAAAATGACATACTATTTGTGACATGCTAAACATACCTTTGATTTTCCATATAAATCATCTATATCGATTTCTTCATTATCAGGACGAAGCGGATTTGCCATGCGTTGCTTTTTCAGCCGCTCTAGACGTCTTTCATAATCTTGCTTAATTTGGGCTACTCTCTCAGGTTTTGATAGATCCTCGAGTGATTCATGCTCTGACCATGTGAAAGGTGATCCGCTGGCGGTGGCTTTTTTCTCATAACTTTTTGCTTCCTCAAAAGCATCCGGGTGTTTCTCCATTAAGCGAACCCACTCAATCTTTCTTTGGAAGAAACAGAACGTACAACCACTTCTTGATCGCCATTTGTAATAATCCGGCAATCCAAGCCCTGAGTATTCAAGAATGTCAATAACGCCTTTTTTATCAATTCCATTTTCTCTAAAGGGCATTTTTACCTTTAGATTTTCATGGCGAGATTGATAGCCTTCGCGATATTCTTCGTCTGAGCGAATAGCAACATATGAATACACGGTATATCCGTCATTTAAGAATTTGCCGACCCAAGCCTCAAAAGGTTTAAGTTTCATGCAAATCGTACACCAACGGGCCTGTGCCGATGGCAGGAAGTTATTGTGTTGCATCAACCAAAAGTCAAAATCGCGATCCGGATTAATACGCAAAATAGGTTTACCTAAATATCCTTCTAGTTTGCTAAGAAAAGAATAAACCTCAGGAAGCTCTTTTCCCGTGTCGGTGAAGAAGTAGTCAATATCAAGCTCAGGATAGTTATCACGCATATAAACAGCGAGAGCCGCGCTATCCTTTCCACCCGATATTCCTAAAACGTGTTTTACTTTTTCAGTCATTTCCTGCCTTTAAATACTCAATGCTAATTTCTGTTAATGCGGCTAAAAGTACGTTTTTGTTTGTCGTATCTTTAACAGCATCTTTAATTTTGTTTTTTAAATTAGATACGTCAGATTGCATATCGGTAAGCAAATCAAATTCGCCCTCGATAACTTCAGCTTTATTTCCGATACCGGCAATAAAAGCGACAGCCTGTCGTGAAGCTGGGCGATTTTTGACTTTCGTATATAACTCAGCTTTCTTGAATTCGGTACAAAGGTTTAAGATTTCCTTTTTAGCATTTTCAATATCAAGATCAATCCAGTCATGCGGTGGTTTGTTGTTTGCCAAACTTACGATACCAGCGATATCTGCAAGGCTGGAGTTAAATGTAGAAATACGAGCCGCAAATGCATCAATTTTGAAATTGCCTGATACGCCTTTGATATTCTTAGCGCGCTCACGCAACTTTTCCAAGTGCGTTGGCGTGGCGAGAGGAACATCCAGCTCATTTGTCAGCAACAAAGCAATGTTGGTCATTGTTGCCGGATAAATATTAATAAGTTCCTCCATGGCTTCCTTCAGATTTTGAATAATAATGGCAGACTTATCACCGTCTTTATTTTCCACTTCATCATAAAAGACTTTCTCAATATCCTCTAAAAGCAACTTATGTGGATCATTTGCAGATTTAACAATTTCCCTAAATTTTATCGTCCGCTTTGACAGTGTTTTAGTTTTCAATACCCAAGGCGGCAATTTATCAATGATCTGCACTAACTTACGAGCAATTGTCAACGGTGATGCGTTCAATGGAATTTGATTTGTAGATTGAAGCGTATTTAATAATTGTGCGATTGCCGGTAAAATATGACCAGTTACATCATCTGCATCAACCAATTTTAATGAAATGGTTTTAGGTGATTTCAATAAATAATCCACTAAAAGGTCATTTATCTCAGGAATATACGTTCCGTCTCTGTAGACTGCTATTTTTGTTTTTCTGCTTAGCATATATGCAAGAGCAAGGAAATTATATAATCCGGCCTTTATACCAAACGGCGGCTTACTCCATTGCTCATAAACATCAGCCAATGAAACAGCTCGTTTAACTTTTTTAAACATTGAATCTGTTGTTTTCCAAAGGCTTAATAAATTCTCGGCCCTTGGTGCTCCGAATCCGTATGTTTCCTTATCTGTTAGGCGATATATACCAGTTTCTTGAAGCAAAATGTTAAACAAGCCGCGTTCCGGGGTGAATCCCTTGATACCAAGAAGTTCTTCGCCTTCTTGCAAAACCATATCCTTTAATAAATTGTTCAATGCGCTGTTTGCACTTCCTGAAAGCTTTGTTCTATTAACCAGCTCACTTTTGATGATTGGAGTTTCTGGATAAACTTGTTCACAGACTTTGGAAGCTAAAATACTAAATTCATTCTGCTTAATTAATCCTAAAGCCTCACCATTTTTATACCAATCAGAAGCCGTTAAAATTTCATTCAATTGGACTTCTAGCAACGAAATAATGATTAACCGTCTATTTTCTATTTCACGGCGTGCAATATGGTCGCCTGCTAGTTCATTTTTGTTTTTTTGGATCCACTCAAGGGAAAGCAATTCTTTTAAGTACTCATTAATTGTCTGAGTGTTTTTTGCAACAGTCATAAACACAGGAAAATCAAATTTATTTTTTCCTTGCGTTATTTCGGTTGCTTTTTGTTCCTCAGTCGGGTTTTGCGGGAGGAAGATAGCAAAAAAACCAACAGACTTGTTATGATCATGTTCATGGTTCAAGAACTCTTTATAATTTTCAACCGGGGTAAGCAGAATATCTAACCATCTCATGCATCCGTATTTATGATAATGGCGTTTTGCAATAATCGGTTTGAAATTGGCAATATCAACGAGTTTTTGAATTTCAAGCGTTGGAATTGCGGCATACGCTTCAGCAAGTGCTTTTTCTATGTCAAAGTCGCTACCTTCATAAATTGAATACGCGTTTAAGTGCTTTTTAAGAATAATGACTGACCAGGATGTTAAATCTTTTATAATAGCTTTTATATTTGCCTTTGGATAAAGTGCCTGGAGGAGTTCTTCATTTGAAACAAGGCCAGAAGCACCATTAAACATATCAATCAGAGCAATCGTTTTTAAGACATTTATGTGTTCCAGGGAAGCTCCTTTTGCTTGGCAACGTGCTAAAACGTCAGTAGCAATGTTCCAAATCTTTGAATCAGATGATGATAAAATAGAAGATTCAAGATTTAGCTTCAGATAGTCAAACAAATCCTCCGGCATGTACATCTTATCATCGGAAAAACTTGTTGAGTTAATAAAGTCTCTGAATGCTTTCGGCTCTCCGGAACTCAAGAACGAGAAAATACTGCGCTGGTTTTGGCCAAATCTTTTTCTTGAAATTTGAGCTAGCAACGTAACTACTACTGGAGAAATAGGCCAGCAGTGAAGAAGTGACTGCGTTAAACCATCCTTTGATGTAATAAGTTTATTTTTTGCAATGGACGTAACCGTTTTTTCAACAACATCCTTTATTGATGATGAGGTAAAGTCTGTTGTTATCGCTTTAGAAATCAATTCAATTTGTTCTTCGCCGGCAGTATTGATGGGTGTATCAACAAAACGTCCTTGAATTTTGATCCATTCATCGCGGATAGTATGCGGCAAATAACGTGCGTACTCTGCAAACGCCTGGTGTAAAATTCCAATAAGGATTATTTTGCCATTGCTTCTTGATACATACTCAGCTAATTGTTGAAACAGATACACGTCGCCTTGACCTTTTGCCGCACTCTCTAGGCATTTTCCCATTTCATCAATAAAAATTAGCAGTCCATCTGATGTATCGGCGATTTCTTGTATTGATTTTAGAATGTCTGTGCACTTTTTACCTTGCTTCTTTTCAATAGCTTCTTTTAAGAGTATCGCAGGATCCTGTTTATCGCCGATTATTGGAAGAATTTCCCAACCGTCATTTACTTTGATTTTTGAGTAAAATTCTTCTTTTGCAGATTCCTTAAATAAACTTTGCGCTAGGGCGCGTAGTTTTTTATCTTTGCCTATTAATGCTGATAAAAACAAAGCAAGAGAAGACTTACCGGAACCATAAGGGCCTGTCCATGTAAATGCGGCTTGCCCCGTAGCATATACATTTTCAGCAATATTAAGCAAAGCAATTTCAGACGAAGCAGGACAAATAAAGCCTGCAAGAATATCGGCATTTCCAAGATCTTGATTAATGTTAATTGAACGACAAAATCTAGTATTTATTTTTACGATGTCGGACATTTTTTCCATCATTTGTAATTCCTTTCAAAGATCTTAAAGGCTTCTTTTTCAAAATCTATATCCTTTTTTAATAAGATTTGTTTTAGTCCCGCTGTTTCTGACCATTCTAACAAACCATTTGTAACTTCAGAAATATTCTGGGCAAAATCTCCAATAGCATTTTCATTAATAAGAAATATGCGCCCCGGTGACATTTCTTCGTAACAAATCGCTTCTAAGGATAAAGTCTTAGAATTAGGAGAATAAAATTTCCAGAACATTAGAAGCCCGAAAATAAAGGTATAAACGGATAAATTAGGTTTTGCACCGACCTTTGTTTGAAACAAATCTCTACGTGTAAGCGGCGAAATCAAGGCAAGCTCTGTCAACGGTGACTCAATGCTCTCTTCGTTAGATTTTTCCTTTGCAGAACGGGTGGAATAAACCCCCAGAAAGCACTCAACATCACGCTTTAAAGTAGAGAGGGAAACATCCGGTAAATCGTACTCAGAAAGAGCTTCCTGAATAGAGGCTACAAGTGAATCCTTGTCAAAAGTTGCCGCATTGAGCCTGTTGAAAACCCAGTAATAAGTAAACAAATTCGGATTTGTCGCCAAATTCCAATGTATTAGCCAAAGGGTAGCATAGTTTTCAAGCCATGGATCAAAGCCGGTATCTGCGAAAATTTTTTTTGCATAGTCTGTGACATACAAATTTTTATCTTCATTCACAGCTAAAATGCCTGTATAAAGAGCCCAATAACGCATTGATGAAACCATGTTTTTACCAACGCCGAGGATTGAAATTGCCTCAATATTATTGAATAAGTCCTTGGAAATATTTCCTTTTTTTTCTTCCACAGCGGTAGCCGCATCGTACACTTTTTTCAGCCATCCGTACCTAAGAGGAAATGTTTCATGACCCGAAAAAACGGGTTTTGAATTTTTTAGAGTTGATTCATTTTTCATTTTATGCTATCCTTTTTTTCGCTGGCGACATTCTCCAGTCGAAAATGATGATACAGGATTCAAAAAAAAAATTCCATAGAAAAGTGAAAAAAATGAAAAATAATTTATCAAATTTACTTAAAAACAGCGAAAATACTGGTAATACAGGTATTTATCTTGACTATCAGGCATCAACGCCTCTTGATGCGCGCGTTTTGGATAAAATGCTCCCGTTTATGACAACGGAATTTGGTAATCCTCATTCATCAGAGCACTCTTTCGGGTGGAAAGCAAATGATGCTATTGAAAGCGCAAAAGGAATGGTTGCTGATTATATTAATGCACTTGAAGATGAAATAGTTTTTACGTCAGGAGCAACAGAGTCAAATAATCTAGCGATCATTGGAATGGGTTACACGGCTTTAGATAAGTTAAAAAGGAGAACGATCCTTGTTTCAGCAATTGAACATAAATGTGTCCTAGGGGCATCGCGCTTTCTAGAACGTTTTGGCTTTACTATTAAAAAAATTCCTGTGAAACACGATGGAATTATTGACTTTAATGCATTAAATGAGCTTCTGACAGATGATGTACTTCTTGTTTCAACAATGGCAACAAACAACGAAATCGGCGTTAATCAACCTTTAGAAAAAATTGGCACAATGTGCAAAGAAAAAGGTGCAATTTTTCATGTTGATGCGGCACAAGGCGCGTATGCAAACATTGATGTTGTCGAAAATCACGTGGATATGATGAGTTTATCCGGTCACAAAGTTTATGGACCGAAAGGCATTGGCGCACTTTATATTAATCAAGCGAGCGAATTGAAACCGACACCTATTATAAGAGGCGGTGGTCAACAAAGTGGATACAGATCCGGTACAATGCCAACCTTTTTAGTTGTCGGAATGGGCGAAGCTTTTGGTCTGATGAAGGACTTAAGGGACACAGAGGCTCAATATATTAGTGATTTGCGCACAAAATTGCTGGAGGGTTTAAGGTCTAAATTCCCGGATATAAAAATCAATGGCACAATGGAGAGCCGGCATCCGGGAAATCTTAATGTTATGCTTTCTAATCGCGATGCCCGAGACATGATATTGTCATTACAGCCTAAAATAGCATTCTCAACCGGCTCAGCCTGTACTAGCGGCATTCAAGAACCATCACACGTTTTGAAGGCAATTGGTCTGACAACAGAGGAAGCAGAACACTCTTTCCGAATTACCATTGGTCGCTTTTCTAATATGGACGATATTAATACCGCTATTGAATTAATCAGCGGGCGGAACTAGTTTTGATATATCCTTGCCGCCGGAAATGATCCGAACAGCCTCAATTGTGAACATTTTATCGCCTTGGCAAAAGGTCATGACCATTTTCATTCCGTCTTGTTTTATATCGACGAGATATGCCAAATTATAAAGCCGCTGTAATTCCTCGTTGAGTTCCTTTACACGCCTTTCAATATCTTCGTATTTTTCCTTACTAATCCACATTAAAGTTACTTTCTTTTATCAAAATCTTCCGGTTTGATTACTTTAACGTGGCCACCCCAAGTATAGAGGTGCCAGTCCATCTCTCTTGCGCCGCCGGCTCGGAACTTAACTGTTAAGGTACCGTCCGGGTTGCGAAATGCTTCTTGTTTCGGATGAAATGTATATTGAGCCGCGGAATCTGCAACTTCTGCATCAAACAGCCACTCAACATCAAAAGGTTTTTCTTGATAAACACCAAAGGCTTGTTCGCTGAATTCCTTTAGTGAGAAATGTGGATCGCGCTTAAAGTATGTATTTAAAACTTCAATTTCCTTTATTTTATTCAAATTAAAATGACACATCTTGCGCTTTGTTGAATCCCAAGCAATTAAATAGTGCTTGTTTCCATATAAAAAGCCATAAGGGAACAGTTTGCGCCAATCTTTGTTGTGCGAAGAATCGTATTTTATTTTAATGCGGTTGCATGCAATAATTGCGTACCTGAGTTGTTTTAGGTGCTCTGTATTGATGATAATCCTTGGTCCTGGCCGGAAAGCATAACCTTCAGCTTCTAAAAGTGCTTCGGCATCCGGTTCTATTCTGTTGATGGCATCCTTACCGATGAGGGCTTTTATCTTGTGCAGGACGTTATCGATATATCGAGAATCAATCATCTTTTTAGAAGCCAAAAGTTTGGATGCGTTTTGTAGCGCGTGGATCTCTTCCATAGAAAAGCTAACCATATCGCGGCCGGTACCTTTGGGTAGATACCAACGTTTTGTGTTGTATGGACCGCTGATTTCATTTAATTCAGGATATTTTTCGGCGATGGAATCTTTCATGCGGACTGCTGTCCGGAGGGAGACATCATACTTTTCCATGATATCTTTAAGGGAAATACCGTCATCTGTGTCCTGCATCCACAAGATCAGGTCATTGAGCGTTTGCGTTTTTTTATACATGTTCCGGCTCCATTTTTACTAATAGCGAGATGATTATACATTAAATCAATTTCGAATGTCAATTAAATGGATGTCAGAAATTGGCAGAAATTTGTTTTAGAATTTGCAATTTTAAATATAAAAGGTTATGATTATCCGAAAAAAGGAGCTCGTATGTTTTTATCTAAATCCGACTATATGATGGCGCAAAACTGTGTTAAGGCTTTGTGGCTGAAGAAGAACCGCAAAGATTTAACACCTGAAATTGATGAGGCTACGCAACGGCTTTTTGATATCGGTAACGAAGTTCAGGACTTGGCTCGGGAGTTCTTCCCGGGTGGCGTTATGGTGCCGGCAGAGAATTGGAATGTGATTAACGGAAGCAAAATCACAGCTGAATTGGCCAAAAGCAATGACATTTTATACGAAGCCTTTGCAAAATTGGACAACGGAGCTTTTTGCCGTATCGATGTTTTGAAACGAAACGGCGGTGGTTGGGATTTAATTGAAATCAAGTCCGCAACAAGTGTTAAACCGGAATACATAGCAGACTTAGCCTTTCAAAAATACGTATTTGACAATGCCGGTTACCCGGTCAAGCAGTGTTGGGTTCTGCACATCAATTCAGATTATGTGTGCAAAGGCCTGATTGATGTAAAAGAGCTCTTTCAAATTGAAGATATGACTGATGCGGTGGCCGAGGCATACATCAATACGCCAGCTTATGCTGAGCAGTACATGAAAATTCAAACCAGCAAAACCGAACCGGAGATAACAATTCACAAGACTTGCAAGGATTGTCCTTATTATCACTATTGTTGCAAAGACGTTCCAGAATACTCGGTTTTTGACCTTTTGCCACAAAAAGAAGCTGATGTTTTTTATGCAACGACCGGTAAACTGGAAATCAAAGATGTGCCGGAATCTACTTGCACAACACCAAAACAGCTTATCGACCGGGAAGCATTTCTGACAAATGAAATTCATGCCGAGTCTGAGGAAATCAAGGCTTGGCTGGATAAGTTGGAGTATCCTCTGTATTATTTAGATTATGAAACCTTTCAGACGGCAGTTCCTATGTTTGACGGATGCACACCTTACGGGCAGACACCATTTCAGTTTTCATTACACATTCAAAAAGAACGCGGTGGTAAACTAGAACACATCAGCTTTTTGCATAAAGAACAGTCGGATCCAAGACGTGCGTTGGTCGAATGCCTGATTAAGAACTGTGGCAACAAAGGAAGTATTGTTGTTTATAACGAATCCTTTGAAAAATCCCGCAATAAGGAATTGGCCGATTTATTCCCCGATTTAAGCGATAAATTACTGGCCATAAATGAACGTATCGTGGATCAGTTGGTACCGTTCAGGAATCGTTATCTTTACGGACCAACACAACATAGCTCTGCAAGCATTAAAAAGACACTTCCGGCATTTACTGATCTTTCGTATAGCGATATGGAAGTCCACAATGGGGTCGAAGCTTCCACCCGGTATGAGGCCTTTATTACTGGTAAATTGACTGATGCAGAGGCACAAGTTTTATTCAACGGGCTTGAAAAGTATTGTGGCCAGGACACATACGCGATGGTCCTGTTGATGGATGTTTTGTATAAGTATTCAAATAGTTGATAAGAAAGAGATTAAATATGAAACTAAAAAAAGTTCGCTTAAAAAATTTTCGAGGTTATTTAGATACGACCTTTTCCGTAGATAAATTAAACGTAATAATTGGTAAAAATGATGTAGGTAAATCAACGGTTATTGATGCTTTGGATGTATATTTTAATGATGCATCTATAGAACCTTCGGATTTAAATGTTTATGCTGATCCTTCAGAAACAGGAAGTATTGAAATATCCTGTTCTTTTGAAGTTGATCCAGATGAACGAATTACACTAGATTCAAGTGAAAATACAGCAACAACTTTAAAGGCAGAATATTTATTAAATAAAGAAAATTTGTTGGAAATATCGAAAAAATATGAATGCTCAAATGGTAGAATTAAAAAACCTGTAGTGCAAATTGTTGCAAGACATCCAAAAAATTTTGAAAAAGCTTTGATTTGTTTAAAAATACAAGATTTATTAAAGTTAGCTAATAATAAAAATATTTCTGTTCCTAATCGTAATGTAAAAAAAGAAATACGGAGAGCTATTTTTGAGCAATATCCAAATATAGAATGGGTTGATGATTTCTTAATAAGTATAGATTCTAAAGATGGCGATATAATACCTGTATTCAGTAAATTTAAGGATGATTTTCCTGCATTTTTAATTTTTCGTGCGGATAGGACAAACACAGATAAAGATAAAGAAGTAAATGATACAACAAAAGCTATTGCAAAAGCTGCTGTTGCAGAATTAGAATCCAAATTTTCTGAGATTAAGAAAATAGTGATAGAACAAATACAAGCTCTTGCAGATAAAACCCTTCTTAAATTAAATGAGTTTGATGAACACATTGCTAAAGAATTAAAAACAAATATCGAAACAAAAACGCTAGATTCCTTATTTTCTTTTACTTTCAATTGTGAAGACGGAATATCCTTTAATAAAAGAGGAAGTGGAATTAAAAGGTTAATGCTTTTAAGCTTTTTTCTTGCAGAGGCTGAAAGAAAAAATATAAGTAAAAATATAATTTATGCAATAGAAGAACCAGAAACCTCCCAACATCCTGATTTTCAAATTATGTTAATGAATGCTTTGAAGGATCTTTCAGATTCAGGTAATCGTCAAATTCTACTTACAACTCATACGCCAGAAATAGTAAAAATGATTAATAAAGAGGATTTGATTTTTATCCAGAAGGATCATGAAAATCACATGATCTCCGTAGAAACAAACGATGATATTGAAATATCAAAAGTTGCAGACACTTTAGGTATTTTGCCTTTTGTATCTTATAAGGGTGTTATTTTTGTAGAAGGTAAAACAGATATCCGTTTTTTGAAAAACTTGAGTAAAATAGATGAATTTCGAAGCATAATCGATCTTACCCATTTTACTTTTATTGAGTTGCATGGCGGTGGAAATATTGATCTATGGATAAAGGCAAATTATCTGAGTGGCACAAACATAAAATGCTTGTATTTCAGAGATAGAGATACTAGTACAACACCGCCTTCAGTTGTTCATCCTCAAAAAGTAATCATAACTTCAAAACGTGAAATAGAAAATTATATCCCAATTTCTTCTATTGAAGAAAAGTTTGATGTAACATTCACCCCTTATGAAATAGAACATTGGAATGATATGGATGTGGCAAATTCTTTATATAATAAGGGAATACGTTTTGGAAATGATCAAAAGCATAGCGAAAATGTAATAAAGCAAATATTACAAGGCCAAAATATATGGAATCAGATTATTTTATCTCCTGAAAATCGTAGTGAAATACAGGATTGGTTTCAGCAGATGAAGGACTTTTTCGAAGATGCTGGATGGTAATATACTATATGTACATTCTATTTTTATTAAAAACCAATATCTTAATTGACCTTTCCGCGAAAAATGAGTGGGTGTCCACGCTGGGTGGAAAATTAGCCCTCTAGGTGAAAATATGTTCTGAAAAAAATAAGAAACTCCTTGTGTTTTCGGGGCTATATCGCTATAGTATATCTAAATGAAAACGAGGCGGTATCAAAGTAGGTATTTTCCCTATATGTCGCCGACCACCATACCGCCTTCGGGCGGTTTTTTTTATGTCTTTATTGCAGCCGAATTTTCCGGCCGGCGGAAAATTTGCCGGAAAAGAGTGCTTTCATTGATGGAAACAGCTTTCCCGATGAGCGGACACAGTCAGCTGCCGTAAAAAATAGCTCTTAAAATCAACGGGAAAAAAGAAAACCGAAAATAAATGCAAAAAAATATTTTTCAAGACGGTGAAATTTAAAAAGTCCCTCTTATATACAGGGAAGCTTTTTCCTCTACCAAAGGATGTAAAATAAAAGAGCAGGAATGTCGTCTTTTGTTCAGCGTTGAAGGTTTTTTGAGGAAAAGGTTCGGGAGCGTTTGGACGCGGATGCGGCCGGAGGCGGTTTGCGGGCAAGCGCGGTTTGGAGATAATTCAGTAGGTAAATTAAGAGGCATTTTATGAAAACAATACTTGTTACCGGCGGGACCGGTTTTCTCGGGTCTAATCTCTGCCGCCGGCTGATTGACGACGGGCATCGCGTCATTTGCGTCGACAACAATTACACCGGCAGACTTTCCAACGTCAGCCGTCTTTTGAACAATCCGAATTTTAAGTTTGTCAACCATGACATTTGTCAGCCGCTTGCCGTTGACGAACATCTGGACCAGATTTACAATCTGGCCTGTCCGGCCAGTCCGCCGGCCTATCAGGGGAAGCATTCGATCGAAACGACGAAAACCTGCGTTTTCGGGGCAATCAACATGCTGGAGCTGGCAAAAGCCCACCGGGCGACGATTTTGCAGACTTCGACTTCGGAAGTTTACGGCGAACCGCTGGTTCATCCGCAGGTGGAAAGCTACCGCGGCAACGTCAATCCCAACGGTATCCGTTCCTGTTACGACGAAGGAAAACGCTGTGCGGAAAGTCTGTTTTTCGATTATTGGCGCCATGAAGGCGTTGACATCAAAGTTATCCGCATTTTCAACACCTATGGGCCGAATATGGATCCGAACGACGGGCGCGTCGTCAGCAATTTTATTTGTCAGGCTTTGAGGGGAGAGGACATTACCGTTTACGGTGACGGTCATCAGACCCGTTCTTTTTGCTATGTGGACGATTTGATCGAAGCAATGGTGCGGATGATGAACAGCCCGAAGGATTTTCAGGGGCCGGTCAATACCGGCAACCCGGGAGAATTTACCATCAAAGAGTTGGCGGAAATGGTGGTAAGCAAGGTCGGCGGTCGTTCGAAGGTGGTGTATAAGGAACTGCCGAGTGATGATCCGACCCAGCGGCGGCCGGATATTACGCTGGCCAAAAGCAAATTGGACTGGGAGCCGAAAGTCCGCCTGGACGAGGGGCTGGACAGGACGATCGCTTATTTCAGGCGGGAAATTATGCCGGCGGCGACGGCTGCGGAATAAGAGCGGAGGCGGGAACCTGCGGCGTTTTGCGGTTCCCGCCGGCCAGACACCGTGAACGTGACTTTTTTCGAGGGGAGAACTGATGATACTGATTATGGGGGGCGCCGGATATATCGGCTCCCATACGCTGCGGCATCTGCTTGACTGCGGGTACGAATGCGCGGTTGCCGACAATCTGGTTTACGGACACCGGGAAGCGGTTGATCCGAGAGCGGCTTTTGAAAAGGCCGATTTGCTTGACAAAGATTCCTTAAGAAACGTTTTTCAGAAATTCCGGCCGGAGGCGGTTGTTCATTTTGCGGCTTTCGCCTATGTCGGCGAGAGTGTGCGGGATCCGCGGAAATATTATCGCAACAACGTGGCGGGAACGCTGAACCTGCTGGACGTCATGCGCGAATATTCGGTCGACAAAATCGTTTTTTCCAGTACCTGCGCGACATACGGAGAGCCGCAGTATCTGCCGATTGACGAAAAACATCCGCAAAAGCCGATCAATCCTTACGGGCGGAGCAAGCTGATGATTGAAGAAATTTTCCGCGATTATGAAACAGCTTACGGCTTAAAGCACATATCCCTGCGTTATTTTAATGCCGCCGGCTGTTCGGAGGACGGAGCGATCGGCGAGAGCCATCTGCCGGAAACGCATCTCATTCCTCTGGTGCTGAAAGCCGTTAACGGGGAACTGGAAACGGTACGGGTTTTCGGCACCGATTACGATACGCCCGACGGTACCTGCATCCGCGATTACATTCATGTCGAAGATCTCGCGGCCGCTCACCGGCTGGCGTTGGAAAAGCTGGGGAAATATAACGGCTGCGTCAATCTCGGCACCGGGATCGGTTCCAGCGTGCGCGAAATCATAACCGCGGCGGAAAAGGTGAGCGGCTGGCGGTGTCCGGTGGAATATGCGCCGCGGCGTCCGGGGGATCCGGCAAAGTTGTTTGCCGACAATCGTAAAGCCGGGGAAATTCTCGGCTGGCGGCCGCGCTATACGGCGATTGAGGAAATTATCGAAACGGCCTGGAAATGGGAAACAAACAGGAAATACTGAAAATGAAACGGGTAAAAAATCTGGTGGTCGGCTGCGGCCTGACCGGAATGGTGCTGGCCGAGCGGCTGGCGTCGGAGTTAAAAGAGGAAGTGCTGATCATAGACAGGCGTTCCCACATCGGCGGCAATATCTACGATTATAAGGACGAAAGCGGCGTGACCGTTCACCAATACGGGCCGCATGTCTTTCATACCAAAGACAAAAAGGTTTGGGATTACCTCGGCCGTTTTACCGACTGGCATTATTTTATGTACCGGGTGAAAGCGGTGATCGACGGCAGGGAGGTAAACGTTCCTTTTAACCTTGACAGCCTGCATCAGGTCTTTCCGCGGCAGCTGGCCGAGCGGCTGGAAGAAAAGCTGATTGCAAAATTCGGCTTTAACCGCAAGGTGCCGATATTGAAACTGCGGCAGACGGATGACGGGGATTTTGCGCGTCTGGCTGATTATGTTTATGAAAAGGTTTTTCTCGGTTATACGGTCAAGCAATGGGGGGTGCGGCCGGAAGAACTGGATCCTTCGGTCAGCGGGCGGGTGCCGGTTTTCGTCAGCCGCGACGACCGTTATTTTCAGGACAAATATCAGGCGATACCGGCGGAGGGTTATACCAAAATGGCGGAGCGGATGCTTGACAATCCGCTGATCCGGACGGAACTCAATACCGATTTTAACGATGTCCGCGGCAGCACGGATTATGAACGGCTGTTTTATACCGGGCCGATTGACGAATTTTTCGATTTTGAACTGGGAGAACTGCCGTACCGGAGTCTTGATATCGTGTTCAGGCGTCATGACCGGGCTTTTTATCAAAGCGGCCCGCAGATCAATTATCCGGAAAACTATGATTTCACCCGCAGCGTCGAATACAAATATTACCTTGACGAACAAACGGCGCAGACGATTGTTTCGGAAGAATATCCGCAAGCCTACGAGGCCGGCAGAAACGAACGTTACTATCCGGTGCCGGACGCGAAAAACCATGAACTTTACCGGCGTTACCGGCGAAAGGCGGACGGTTTGGAAAAGGTTTATTTTGCCGGCCGGCTCGGAGATTACAAATACTACAACATGGACGAGGCCGTTAAACGGGCTTTGGAACTTTTTGAGGAGATCAGATAAAATGAAAAAGAAAAAACCGACAGTAAAAATTCTGGTGGGCTATCACCGGCCGGCGGTGCTTTTGAAAGACGAGGTGCTGACCCCGATCCATCTCGGACGGGCGCTTGCCACCGAAGCTTCGAAAGACGGCTCAATGTCCAAAGAGGACTATCAGTGGATGCTTGACAACATGATCGGGGACGATACGGGCGAAAACATTTCGGAAGAAAACAGAAAATACTGCGAACTGACGGCGCTTTACTGGGCCTGGAAAAACTATGACAAACTGGGCAACCCTGACTATATCGGTTTTATGCAGTATCGGCGGCATTTTATTTTTGACGACGGTTTTGACGGAACGGGGAGGGAAAAACCCTGGGGATGTTTCAGATTTTCCGGGATTGACGACAGTTATGTCGACATGCTCAGTCTGAGGGGTGACAAGATCGTTGCTTACCTTGAAAAACATCCGGCGGACGTTCTGACGACGAAAGAAGTGTCGTTTGGTCAAACGGTGGCGGAACATTATGCGCAGACGCTGTCTTTTCTCAATCCGGACGATTTGCGTATCTGCGCCCGCAAAGCGGCGCTGCTGTTTCCGGAATACAAATCGGCAATCAGAAAATATCTGCGGTCGAAAAAGCATTACTGGTACCACAGTTTTATTATGAAAAAGGAGATTTTTTTCGAATACTGCGAATGGCTGTTTAAAATTTTGTTTGCGACGGAAAAGGAAATCGACTATCAGGATTATACGATCGCGGCATACAGAACGCCGGCGTATCTGGGAGAACGACTGTGGGGTATATTTTTTAACGGCAAAAAAAATGTATGCCGAACCCGGGAACTGGAACTCAGCATCGTTGACGACGTTTCCCGCAGCCGGGATATCCGTCCCGCGTTTGAGCGGAGCAACACGGCGATCTGTTTTGCCTGCGACGACAATTACGTTCCGTACCTGTCCGTTGTTCTGCAGTCGTTAACGGAACATGCCGGAAGCGGGAACAATTATGACATCGTGATTATCGAAAACGGGGTAGAGCCGTATAATCAGAAGCTGTTGACGGAAACTTACGCGGGCGGCAACGTCAGCATTCGTTTTTACAATGTCAGCGACGTCTACGAAAAATATAAGGAAATGTTTTACAGTCACGGATACTATACGCCGACGGTTTATTTCAGGTTTTTTATTCCCGAAATTTTTGCACATTACGAAAAAGTGCTGTATCTTGATTCCGACCTGATTTGTCTGCGGGACATAGCCGATTTGTATCGGGTTGATATCGGCGGCAATCTTCTCGGCGCGGTGCGGGACGTTGAATATGCGAGAATTTATAACGAAAACTGCGAAATCAAAGGTTATCGGGTGAAGGATTATTGCGACGACATACTGAAACTGAAGGATTACACGCATTATTTCAATTCCGGCGTGCTGGGCTTCAATATCAAAAAGTGCCGGGAATTTGCTTTGACGGACAAATTGCTGAAAAGGCTTGCGGAAGTAAAAAATCCGATGATTGTCGATCAGGACATTTTCAATTCCGTCTGCGAGGGCCGGGTTTTTTATTACAGCCCTGATTGGAACGTCGAATGGCATACCTATTATTTGTACGGGAATCTGCTGCCTTATCAGCTGCCTCGCGACTTTTACGAAAAATATCTGAAAGTGATCAAAAATCCCTCGATACTGCATTATGCGGTGGATATGAAGCCCTGGGACTGTCCTGAACACAGTACGGCGGAGATATTCTGGCATTATGCGCAAAAGACGCCGTTTTTTGCCCGGATCATTTACAAGCATTTCGAGCAGAAAATTTATGCCCTTTCGCGGCAAAAGCCGGAAAAGGCGGCGGTTCGGGCGGCGGAAGTCCAAAAAATACCGTTGAAAGACAAATTGAAATATTATCGATACAAGTTCCTGTCGTTTGCCGCGTTCGGTTCAAAAAAGTCGTACTACGGGGAAAAGAAACGGAAAATGAAGCAAAAAATCAAAAGCATTCGCAGCAGGGAGTTGTCGGCATGTTGAAAAGTATGAACATCAGTTTTACCGTCAATGAAGCATACGTAAAGTATCTGACCGTCGCCATGCGGTCCATTCTGGACAATGCGGAAGACGGCGAGGAATTTCGTTTTTACGTTATTAACAGCGGGATCGGTGAAGACAGCAAAAGAAAACTGGAAAGCCTGAAATCGATCAGGGACTTTTATATCGAGTATATTTCGCTGTCTGCGGGTGACATTCCGCCGATCCCGGAAAATTCCAACGCCCATGTCAGTCAGGAAACGAATTTTCGTCTGCGGATTTCCTCGCTCAAGCCGGAATTGGACAAGATATTGTGTCTGGACTGTGATCTGGTCGCCGTTTCCTCGCTGTGGAATTTGTACAACACGAACATTGACGGTTATTACGCGGCGTGCGCCGTCGATGCTCCGTCGTACGGCGGCTGTAATGACGGTTTCATGTCTGCCGTCGGACTGAAACAATATTATAATACCGGCGTTTGCCTGATTAATCTGAAAGCCTGGAGAGAAAACGGGGTGGAAAAGAAAATATTTGACGGTCTGTCGGATTTTGCCGGGGTTTTGCGTTTTCCCGATCAGGATTTGTTGAACATTGCGCTGAAAGACCATGTTTTGGAAATTGACCATCAGTGGAACCTGTTCGTCGGTTGCCTTGATTTGTTTTATCCGGCGGAAGTGCAGAAATTTATTTTGAAAAATCCCAAAATCATTCATTGGGCGGGGAGAGAAAAGCCCTGGAAATATCCGGAAATTGCACTGAGTGATTATTTTTGGAAATATGCCAGGCAGACGCCTTTTTACGAAGAAATTCTGCAAAAGGGACTTTTCCCGCCCCAGCAGCAGGTTCAGCAGGTGATCAGGGAAGTGCCGGCAGTCAGAGAAAAAATCGGTTATGTCGACGATTATCTGCTGACCAAGCTGAAATATGCCAAATACAAACTGCTGTCAAAGATACTGTTCGGCAAAAAGCGGGTTTCTTGCCGGCAGAAGCGAAAAGAACTGAAACGGGAAATGAAGCGGATTAAAAGCTGCTACCGGATGCAGGAAGCGGAAAAGAAAGCGGCTGATTTCTGAGGCGAAAAAAAGCTTTATTTTAAGAAAAAAAGAACATATTCTCAAACGGTGACTTGTTTTTGGGAGAAGTGCCGATGGCGGAAATTTCCGTGATTATTCCGGTTTACAATGCGGAAAAATACATTGCCGGCTGTCTGGACGCTTTATGCGCACAGACTTTCGGCGACATTGAAGTTTTATGCGTGGACGACGGTTCGACGGACGGCAGCGGAAGCATTTTGGCGGAATATGCCGGAAAAGACCCGCGTATCCGCGTTTTCCCGCAGGCAAACTCCGGGCCGGCGGCCGCCCGCAATCTCGGGTTGAAAAACGCCGGCGGACGCTATGTCATGTTTTGCGACGCGGACGACAGTTATCGGCCGGACTGTTGCGAACGGATGCTGCGTGCAATGACGGAAAAGCGGCCGGATGTCGCCGTCTGCCGCTGTCGGGTAGAGATAGAGGAAGTGGACACCGAGGCGCGCCGGCATACCGTTTCGGAGAGTTTTTATAATGCTCCGTATACGGGAATGCACGTTCTTGACGACGAACTGCGGGTGAAGATGAGCGTGGTTCTGTGGAACAAAATTTTTGCAAAAGAGCTGATTGAGCGTTACGGAATATGCTTTCCCGAAGGCTGCGAGCATGATGACGACACTTTCTGGATGCTTTATTCCCTGTTTGCAAAAGACGTGTATTTCCTGTCGGAACGTCTGTATAATTACAGGATCCGCGTCAATTCAATCATGAGCAATTATTTTAACAAGAAGCCGAAGAACAAGTATGACCGTTACAGGGTGTGCAATTTCGTTTATGATTTTTTGCAAAGAAAAGGGCTGCTGGAAGCCAACCTGGCGGCCGTTTCCGACTTTTACCGCCGGCAGACGGGAATGATGTTTTTCGATTTGTTTACCGCAGACGAATTGCGGAAAATGACTGACGAGATGAATGCCCGGCAACTGGACTGTCTGTTTGCCGTCCGGCGCGGCAAAATATTTTCCGCACCGCGGGCAGGGCTGGAAGAGGCAGGCTGGGGAAAGCTGCTGAAATATATGCTGTTGTCGGGGATAACCGCCGGCCGGCGCAAAAAAATGCTGAAAAAGGAAGAAAAAACGGTTCGCAGCCAGCTGCGGATGAAAAAAATCCTGAAAAAGGCGGGCTGAAAAGCCGCAGAAAAGGGAAGTACCGCGTTTCCCTTCTTTTTCTTATCGCGGGAAAGCCGTGTACGGACATACAAAAAACCCCGGGGAAATCCGGGGTTTTTCAAACTGGCGCGCTCCGGGCGATTCGAACGCCCGACCCACAGCTTAGAAGGCTGTTGCTCTATCCTGCTGAGCTAGGAGCGCATCTCAACAACGATTTTCAGGTATGTAAATTGCACATTTTTTACCGCTTGTCAACAAGATATTTGAGAAAAACGGCTTTTAACCGGCAAAAGCCGAACGGGTTGCAAATAAGCGGACATGCTGTTATAAGAACGGACAGGGATTCTCTTTTTTAGAAAGGCAAACAAAATGAACATATTGGCCGAAGCTGCCGGTTATATTGCCGGCCTCTGCATAGCCACCTGTTTTCTGCCGCAGACCTTGCGGACGATCAGAAGCAAAAACGTGCAGGAGCTGTCGCTGACGAGTTATGTCATTTACTGTACGGGCATGGTCTGCTGGGTTTTTTACGGCATTTATCTGCATTCGGTGCAGATGATTCTGTTTAACCTGATTTCGCTTTATTTTGCCGGCACGATTTTGTTTATGATCGTAAAATACAAGAAGAAAGACTGATTGCGGCGGCATGTCAGCGGCCGCCGCAGTTTTGCGCCAGATAGTCGTTATAGGCTCTGACCCGGCGGTTGTATGCTTCCGCCTTTTTCCGGGCTTCTTCGGCCAGCCGCCAGGCTTCGGTCGGAGAAGGGGCGTTTTCGATCAGACGGGCATAGCCGCCGATTTCTTCCGCCGTATGGCGCGGAGGTTTCAGCCTGTCGGCTTCCGCCTGCTTGTCCGGCGGACAGAGAAATTCTCCGTTTTTCAACGGCGGCGGCGTTTCCTGCGGAATTTCGCGGAAGTTGAAGAAGAGGGAAACGGCGCCGAGGAGGGCGGCCGTCGTCCAGATGATTTTAACCGTTTTGGTCATTTTGGCTCCGGGTGGTATCGCGTACTTTGCGGACAACGCTTAAGAGATAGACAACGCCGAGTCCCATTATCGCAACCGCGCCGTTCTGCGAACCGAACAGATCGGAGGCAAAGCCCATCAGCAGCGGGAATACGGTGCCGCCGAAAATGCCCATGATCATCAGTCCCGAAATTTCGTTTTTCTTTTCCGGCAGGTGCAAGATCGCCTGCGAGAACATGATCGGGAACAGGTTGGCGTTGTTAAAGCCGATCAGGGCGATACAGGCGTAAAGCGCGGCCGAACTTCGGAAAAGCAGCAGACCGAGCATGCCGGCGGCCAGAAGAAAGATGCTGACGGCATAGAAACGGCGGGTGGAAAAGTTGGCGAGAATGAAGGTGCCGGCCAGGCAGCCCATCGTTCTGAACAGAAAATAAACGCTGGTGGCATAGCCCGCTTCGGTCAGGCTCAGTCCGAGCTTGTCCATGATAATCCGCGGTGCGGAAACATTGGTGCCGACGTCTATGCCCACGTGGCAGACGATGCCGATGAAGCAGAGCAGGACGGTCGTATCGCCCAAAAGCGAAAAGCATTCTTTGAAGGTAGAGGCGCGTCCGGTCATTTCTTCTTCTTTGATCTTTTCAAACGAAAGCGCTGCCGCGGCAATGACGCCCTCAACCAGATAAACGGCGAATAAAAGCCGCCAGTTGTTGAAATGCAGGGCGCCCCAGGCGGCGATGATCGGCGCCGTGAAAGCGGCGATGGCTTTTACGAACTGGCCGAAGGTGAGGGCCGAAGACAGGCGTTTGTCGCTGACGATGTTGGACAGCAGGGGGTTGAGCGACACCTGCATGACGGCGTTGCTGATGCCCAGCAGCGAGAAAGATATGAGGATCAGCGGCAGGTTGTAGTCAATGAGCGGAATAATCAGCGCGACGGAGGTGAGCACCAGGCTGAGAATCACGGTTTTGCGTCGGCCGATCTTGTTCATCAGCATGCCGGTCGGCACCGAGCAGACAAGAAACCAGAAGAAAACCATTGAAGTGAAAAGGTTGGCGACCGAGTCCGAGAGTTCAAAGTCTTTTTTGACATAGTTGGTGGCAATGCCGACCAAATCGACGAAGCCCATGGCGAAAAAGGCGAGCATGATCGGAACGAGCTTCAGCAGTATGTGAGATCTTTTTTCCATTTTTCTATCCTTTCAAATCCGGGGTGTATGCGGGCCAGGCGCCGGGGCGGGTACAAACGAAGGCGGAAACGCGGACGGCGTCGCGATGGGCCTGTTCCATCGTTTTGCCGGTCAGGATTCCGTAAACGAAAGCGCCGGAAAAGGCGTCGCCGGCGCCGACGGTGTCGACGACTTCGACTTTGGGCGTGGGCAGGTATGAACGGGCCTGCGGCGAGTAGATGACGCTGTAGTTTTCGCCGGCGGTAAAAATCAGATAACGCAGTCCGTATTCTGCCAGCAGGGTGCGGCAGACCTCCTCGTCGGAACCGGCAAGGGAAAACAGCCGGCGGACGGTAAGTATTTCGTCGTCGTTGATTTTGAAAACGTCGGCATAATTCAGAAATTCGCGGATCAGCCCGGCATCGTAATAGCGTCCGCGCAGGTTGACGTCAAAGAATTTGAGAGCCGAGGACGGCGCCTGTTCAAGCAGGCGGACGACGCTTCGGCGGCTGACAGGGGTTCTTGAAGCGAGCGTTCCGTAACAGACGGCGTCTGCGCGGCGCACGATTTCCAAAGCCCGGCGTTTGCACGGAATGTAGTCCCAGGCGACGTCTTCGACAATGGTATAAGAAGGGATGCCGTTTTTGAGTTCGACCAAAACCTTTCCGGTCGGGCGGGGAACCCGGGCGATCAGGTGGGCAATGCCGTTTTGGTTTAATTCCCGCAATATTTCGTCGCCGTCCGGGTCATTGCCGACCGCGCTGATTGCATAGCCTTCGGCGCCCATGGCCGCGGCGTGGTAAACGAAATTGATCGGCGCGCCGCCGGCGCGTCTGCCGCCGGGGAGCATATCCCACAGGATTTCTCCGATTCCGACGACGACGGGTTTTTTCTTTTCGGTCATGGTAATATGTCCTCTGCATAAAAATTATATGCCGATATAATACCATATATTCATCTGCCGATCAATCTTTAAGAGTGCGCCGGAAAGTTGACGGAACAAAAAAGGCTGCCGTCCCGGGAGGGAGGCAGCCGAAAATGCGGCGAACGGCGTCAGCCGGCGATGAGAAAGCCTGCGGCCAGAACGACGTTTGCCAGAAAAACATGGCCGACCACCAGGAAGGTGACGTTTGTTTTGGACGACAGTCCGCGTTTTTTGAACAGGGACGGCCGACGCGAAACAAGTGTCAGGACGGTCGTAACCAGCGTCGTAAACAGCAGCAGATGAACCGTCGCCGCCACCGGCAGGAAAAGCCCGTTGTCAAAGTGCGTTGCGACCGGAAAAACGAGCAGCGCCGTGAGAACGGAAATCCCGAAACAGGCGGTACGGGGGATCATTTGATGTTTCCGCCGGCAGAGCAGGGTCACAAGGCCGCAGGCGACGGCAGACGGTACGGTGAAAGCCAGTGTCGCAGGGCCGGCCAGAAGGCAGGTAAAACCGCCGAAAGCGACGGTAAACGTCAGCAGCAGCGGAAAATGCCAGCGGCGGACGTTTCTGTGGCCGATCAAAAGGATTAGAAAACTGATTATTGACACGAAACACAACACGTCACGGATGGCGTCGGTTGTCCGGTCAAAGAAACAGACAAGGGGCGTTAACGCCCACATGACCAGCGAAGCGGCCGCAAAAATTTTGAACAGGACTTTGAAGGCGTATACCGACAAGTCGTTTGCTTTCTCTCTGTCAGTGTTCAGGTCGGAGACACTGAAAAAGGCATTTTTATCCATAAGTATAAAGGTTAATAATTATCAATGGGTGTCATTATAAGAAAATGGACAAAAAAGTCAAGCGGGAAAGCCGTCCGAAAGATGCACGCACGGAAAAAAGGGAGAATTTTGCAGAGTTTCGCAATAATTGATTTTTTGCCTTGAACGATAAATTTAAAATAGTATTTTAGGGGTAAAACAGATCAAGGAGAAGAAAATGGCTGAATATAAAACCAAAGTGCTGATTATCGGATCCGGTCCGGCCGGCTATACCGCGGGCATTTATGCCGCGCGGGCGGGAATGCGTCCGGTACTGGTCAGCGGGCTGCAAAAAGGCGGACAGCTGACGATCACCACCGACGTGGAAAACTTTCCCGGCTTTCCCGAACCGATCAACGGCGGCGAACTGATGCAGAGAATGCATGACCAGGCGGTCAACGTCGGCGTGGAGATTGTCGACGACCAGATTTCGGAGGTCGATTTTTCCGCCCGTCCGTTTGTGCTGATTTCCGAAGGGGCCAACTCCTACCGGGCGGAAAGCGTAATCATTGCCACCGGCGCTTCGGCCCGCTGGCTGGGACTGGAAAACGAGGAAAAGTTCCGCGGCTTCGGCGTTTCCGGCTGCGCGACCTGCGACGGCTTCTTTTACCGCAACAAGGACGTGGCGGTTGTCGGCGGCGGCAATACGGCGGCGGAAGAAGCGCTTTATCTGGCCGGCATCGCGCGCAGCGTCACGCTGGTTCACCGCCGCGACGAACTGCGGGCGGACAAGGTTTTGCAGGAACGCATCAAAAGCAACCCGAAAATCATCGTTGAGTGGGACAGCGTGATCGACGACATTATCGGCGGTGACAATCCGAAAGGCGTCACCGAAATCAGGGTTAAAAACCTGAAAACGGACAAATACAAAAACATTGCGGTCGCCGGCGTGTTTATTGCCATCGGCCACAAACCGAACACCGAAATTTTTAAAAACGCGATTGTGCTTGACAACCAGGGGTATATCGTGACCGTGCCGGGCAGCTGCCAGACCAGTGTGCCGGGCGTGTTTGCGGCGGGCGACGTCAAGGATTCCGTTTACCGGCAGGCAGTGACGGCCGCCGGTTCCGGCTGTCAGGCCTTTCTCGAAGCGCAGCGTTTTTTGCAGGAAGAATGATTATTGCCGGGGCGGAACCGGGCAGCTGCCTTTGGTTTCGCCGACGGCTTCCGCTTCGGGTTCCGGACGGGTGTTGTTGGGGAAGGAACAGCCGCAGTTGTCGTCTTCACGACAATCGCATTTTTCCTCAAAGTTTTCGATAATCATCTTTTTTTCCGATTTTTTCATGGATAAATCTCCTGCAAGCGATAAAACAAAACCGGACTTTTCAAAAAGTCCGGTTTTATATTTATGTGCGGCAAAAAGATTTTAAAGAGGATCAGTAAATGACCTCAAGAATTTCAAAAGACTTCTTTCCGCCCGGCGCCGTATATTCCGCTACGTCGCCCACTTCTTTGCCGATCAGCGCCTTGGCCAGCGGCGAGGAAAGGGAAATCTTGTTTTTTTCGATGTCGGCCTCATAGTCGCCGACGATCTGGTATTTGCTTTCCTTGTCGGTGTCTTCGTCAACCACCAGAACCACGGCGCCGAAGCGGACGATGTCGCCTTTGTTGAGGCTGGGATCAATAACCTGGGCGCGGCTGATAACCGCTTCCAGTTCCTGAATGCGCCCTTCGATAAAGCTCTGCTTTTCCTTGGCGGCCGAATATTCCGCGTTTTCCGAAAGGTCGCCGTGCGAACGGGCTTCGGCAATCGCGGCAATGATGTTGGGGCGTTCGACGCCTTTCAAATTCTTCAGTTCCTGCTCAAGTGCAGTGAACCCTTCCTTGGTCAAAGGGAACTTATCCATTTTTCTCACCTCTATGCTAAAAATTAAAAAATTTGACTGCGAAAAGGTTTACCTTTCACAGCCATTGCTTTTGTAAGTTGATGAAAAGGAATATAACACCGGGAAAAGAATTTGGCAAGCAAATTTTGCGGTGAATAAGCGTTTTTTCGCTATACACGGTTTGGGCATATGATATAATAAGGCGGTAATTTTGACTTTTCCGGAGAACTGACGATGAAAAAGACTTATATGCTGGCGGCAGCCGTTCTGACTTTTGTTGCAGCCGATGCGCAGGCGATAGACAGCACCGGCTGCGGGCTCGGTTCCATGGCCTGGCGCGGCGTTTCGGGCCCCGAAGCGCAGATTTTGGCGGTTACCACCAACACTTCCACCGGCAGCCAGACGTTCGGCATCACTTTCGGCACTTCCGGCTGCGATCCCGACGGACGGGTCACCGGCGGAACGCAGAAAATGGTTCTTCGCTTTATCGAAAACAATATGGAACAATATGCCCTTGACGCCGCCCGCGGCGAGGGGGAAACGCTGGACACGCTTGCCGGCATGCTGAATATGGACAAACGGACGTTTGCCGAAAAATCGCGGCAGAATTTTGCCCGCATCTTTCCCGACGGCAACGTTGACGCCGTTTATGTCACCGGGAAGATTTTTGAAGTCGTCAAAGCCTGATCCGCTGTCGGCGGTTTCCGTGCGGACGGTCGAAACCGCCTTGATGTCCGCCCATGAAATTTCTTCTGTTCAGTCTTTTGCTTTTGTGCGGCGCTTCCGCCGCAGCCGCTGATGATATCCGGTTGGCGGAAGATCCGCAGTGGCTGGCACTCGTCCATTATCGTCCGGGTGTTTTTTCCGGCTGTCGCGGCACCATTGACAGCGAAGATTTTTATCTGGCGGAAAACGGACGGACGGACCCTGCGGCGGAGCTGGAGGCAACCGTTCGCCTGTTTGCCCAGGGGGATGACAAAGACAAGATCTGTCGTTTCCCCGCAAGATACATATTTCTTAAAAACAAAGGAATGGTCGACAAAATTGATGTAAAATGTGAAGAGTTTGACCGGTTTAAGAAAGATTTGCGCCCGGCCGGCGCCACGCTTTTGTTTACCGATGCTTACATGAACAATCCGTCTTCCCTGTTCGGCCATACGCTGCTCAGAATTGACACGGCGCGCAAAGGCACTCAGCTTCTGGCCCACGGCGTCAGTTACGGCGCTTTTACGAAAGGGGCGGAAGGCACTCTGTTGTATGCCGTCAAGGGGCTTGCCGGCGGTTATTACGGCGGCTGGACGGTCAAGCCGTATTATGACGTCATCAACATGTACAACAACATCGAGAACCGGGACATTTGGGAAATGAAGCTGAATTTTTCTCCGGCCGAACTGGAAATGCTGGTGGCGCATTTGTGGGAAGTCGGCCATACCCGGACCCGTTATTATTTCTTTACCAAAAACTGTTCGTACATGCTGCTTGAAGTTTTGGATGCGGTGCGGCCGGAAGCCGGGCTGGCGGCGCGTTTTCCGCTGCATGCAATCCCCCTGGACACGGCCAAGGCGGTCTATCGTTCGCCGGGATTGGTCAAGGGCGTCAGCTACCGGCCGTCAAGACGGACGCGGATCGTTTTTCAGGCCCGCCGGATGACGGCGGCACAAAGACAGTCTCTGCTGCCGGCGGCGGAAGGAAAAACGGCGGCGGTGTCCGATCTGACGGAAAAAGAGCGGGCAGAGGTGCTGGAAACGGCTTATCAGTATGTGCAGTATTTGTACGTGGCGGAAGACATAGAACTGGCGGAGTACCGACGTCGCAGTTTTGCCCTGTTGTCTGCCCGCAGCCGGCTGCAGGTGCCGGCCGGCGCAAAAGAAGAAAAGCCGGTCGGCAGGACGCCGCTTGCCGCCCATGAGTCAATGCGGGTTTCGGTCGGCGCGGGAAGCCGGAACGGCAACGCTTTTCAGGAATTTGCGTTTCGCCCGGCATATCATTCGCTTGAAGACGACGATTTCGGGCTGCTGCCCGGAGCCGAAATTAATTTTCTGAATCTGAGGCTTCGTCGTTACGATCGTACGGACAAAACGGTTTTAAAACGGCTGGACGTTCTCGGCATCCGGTCGCTGTCGCCGGCGGACGAACTGTTTTCTCCGTTGTCTTTTACCGTTTCCCTTGCTCTCGCGCGGGAGGAAGATCCTGCAACCGGCCGTGAAGGATATGTGCTGAACGGCAGCGTCGGTGCCGGCAAAACGGTTGCCGCCGCAGACAATCTGTATTTCTACGCGTTGGCCGGGGTTGCCGGCGGATACGGCGGTTTTCTGCCGCGCAATCAGTATGCGGCAATAGAGCTGACGGCGGGTCTGTTTGCCGGTTTTGACCGTTTGAAACTGTTGGCGGAAGCGAAAAAAAGCTTTTCTTCGTCCTCTTTTGCCGAGCGGATCCGGTATCGGGCGGAGGCGGGAATGCCGCTGGCGAAAAACTGGTCGCTGGCGGCGGAATATTTTTTTGACGATAACGCAGGGAAAGACAATGATGAAGAATTTTCCGTTTCCGTTCGTTATTATTTCTGAACTTTTGTCGAAAAAGCTTGCGGAGTGACAAAATAACGACTATAATGCAAACATTGAAAAAATTATTTTGCTTTATGCGTTGTTAATATTATTACACCGTCTTCAAACAGCGGAAATGTTTTTTCTTTTGTTTAATTCTAAAAACTAACTATATGAAAAAGATTAAGAAAACGATCAAAAACACGATGGTATGGGCAACGGAAAGCGATTTTCGCCTGTTTGCCGTCGTCTGCGAAGTCTGTGCCGTTTTTTTTACGGTGTGGGCATGTTGCAGCGAAGTTTGTTTTTTCTGGCAGGAGATTGTTTTTTTGTATGCTCTTCCGTTTGCGGTATGGGCAGGCGAAAAAGTTTTGGTCTTTTTGCTGGCGCTGCTGATGACGGCCGTCGAATTGTTTGAGCAAAAGACGGAAAAAAATTAAGTTCGCAAACAATTGCGGATAAGACAGAAAAACGGCATCTTTGTAAAGATGCCGTTTTTTTGCAACCGGAAAACCTTCGGCCGGGCAGGGCTGCCGGTCGGCGAAAACGGCTTTTCTTTTTCAGACATGATGTTTGTCTTGCATTTTGCCGATAACCGTTATAGTTTTTATAACAAAACGCAATATAAGGAGAAAAACATGTTAAGAGAAGACATTCAAAACGCGATTAAAGAGGCGATGAAAAATCATGAAACCGAGCGTCTGAGCACGGTACGGATGATTTTGGCCGGGGTTAAGGAAAAAGACGTTGACGCCCGCGGCAAGGGAAAAGAATGTGCAGGCGATGCCGATCTCCTGTCGATGATGCAGACGATGATCAAACAGCGTCAGGAATCCGCCAAAATGTACCGTGACGGCGGCCGTGAAGAGCTGGCGGCGAAAGAGGAAGCGGAAATTTCCGTAATTCAGAGTTTTCTGCCCAAACAGATGAGCGAGTCCGAAGTCGAAGACGCCGTCTGCGCGGCGATTACCGAAACCGGCGCCGCCTCGATGAAGGACATGGGAAAGGTGATGGGCGCCTTAAAGGAAAAATATGCCGGGCAGATGGATTTCGGCGCGGTTTCCGGCAAAATCAAGGCAATGCTGGGTTAAGTTGAGCTAAAAAGCGAATGGAAACCGACTTTCAGAAATTTCTTGACGAACTGCGCGCGCGGGTTTCGGTGGCCGAAGTTGTCGGCGCCAAAGTCAAACTGGTGCGCAAGGGCCGCGAATATATGGGACTTTGCCCGTTTCACAACGAGAAGACGCCGTCTTTTACGGTCAACGAGGCCAAAGGCTTTTACCATTGTTTCGGTTGCGGGGCGCACGGCGACATCATCAAGTTTGAGATGGAAGCCAACGGCCTGCCGTTTATGGATGCGGTGACCAAACTGGCCAACAAAGCCGGCCTCCGGGTGCCGCAGATTCACAAAGAAAGTCCGGAAGAGGTGCAGAAACGCAGTTCCTGGTATGAAATTACCGAACTGGCGGCTGCCTATTTTGAGAAAAACCTGCGCCTGACCGCCGGGCGGGAGGCAATGGCCTATCTGGCGCGGCGCGGCTTTGACGAAAACATCATCAAAAAGTTCCGGCTCGGTTACGCGCCCGACAACAACGGACTCAAGGCCTGGCTGGCGTCAAAAAACGTGAGCGAAAGCGACATGATCGAGCTGGGACTGGCGGTGCTGTCGGAGAAAAACGGCAAGCTGTACGATTTTTTCCGCGACCGGGTGATCATTCCGATCATGGACAAACGGGGCCGGGTGATCGCTTTCGGCGGCCGGGTAATGGGCGATGGTCAGCCGAAGTATCTGAACTCTCCGGATACGCCGGTTTTTAACAAACGCCGGGTGTTGTACAATTTGAACTATGCCCGCGACAAGGCGTTTGAAAAAAGGCGGATCGTCGTCTGCGAAGGTTACATGGACGTGATTGCCCAGGCCAAATACGGCTTTGACTATGCGGTAGCGCCGCTCGGCACCGCCCTGACGGAAGAACAGATTGCGGAAGCCTGGAAAATCTGTCCGGAGCCGACGCTGTGTTTTGACGGCGACAATGCCGGCATCCATGCCGCCATCCGTTCGATTGACCGGGCGCTGCCGATTTTGAAAGCCGGCTATTCGCTGAAATACGTTTTTCTGCCCGACGGCATGGATCCCGACGAATTTTTGAAAGCCAAAGGCGCCGACGAATATGAAAAGGCGCTGGAAAACACGGTGCCGCTTGCCGACCTCTTGTGGCGCAAGAACGTCGAGGCGGTTGCCGCCGACACGCCGGAACAAAAGGCTCTGTTTGAAAAAACGCTGCTGGAGGAAGTGGCGAAGATTGCCGACGAAAAAGTGCGCGGTTATTATCTGCAGGACATGAAAAACCGGATTTACGAGCGTTTTCGCCGGCCGGCGCGGGAAGAGCGAACGGAAAGAAACACCGATTACCGGCGAAGTGCCGACGGGAGCGGACGCAAGAAAAACGACAAAACGGCAAAGGCGGTTGCCCGGCCGCAGCCGGTGAGGATTACGCTGGACGAACTGGTCGGCAAGTTTATTGCCGCGGCGATGTTCTGTTATCCGTGCCTGATCGGGGAATATGAAGAAAAAGCCGGCATGTTTGAAATCAAGGACAGCGGTCTGAAGCTGCTGCTGGAAAAAATGGCGGAAGTTTATCACCGGGACGAACCGGCGGACAGCGGCGCGTTGTATACGGCGCTGAAAGAAGAGGAAGCTTCCGGTTATGTCGACCGTCTGTGGGAAGTGAAGATGCTTCGTCAGCAAAATCCGGATCTGCGCAAGCTCCGGCATGACATTGACAACAAGATCCTCGAGATGCAGCTTCGCCAGCTGGAAAACGAGATTAAGGAATGCCTGCGGGAGATTGAAACCGCCGAGTCGTTCCCGAATGAGACTTACCGGCGCTACGAAATGCTGAAAAAAGAGCGGGAAACCCTTTTGGCCGAACAGCAGGCCGATCCTTCGCTTTAGGGCAGAAAACGGCCGGTATATTCACTTTGGTTGTATTGTCGTTTGCAAAAGGTTAATTATTTATAAACAGTACTGTTGACAAATTGACAATAAAACTCTAAAAAAGAGCCGCTAGCAACTTGTTTGCCGGATGCAACGTCCGGCTGAAAAATCGATTTTTGGGAAAAAATATGTCAGACACAGAAAATCAGGACTTTTATGAAGCAGGCGCAGCGGATGCCCCGCTGATTGACAGTTTGGGCAGCGCTATCAAACGGATTGTCGAAAAAGGCAAAACCCGCGGCTATATTACGGTGGAAGAGCTGAACAAGGCTTTGCCGTCGGAAAAAGAGTCTTCCGAACAGATCGAAGACATTATGTCCGAAATTTCCGATATGGGAATCAGCATCATCTCGGAATCGGAAGCGGACAATTTTGAACCGGAAGAAGAAGCCGAAGAAGACGAAGACTATGAGGAGACCGGCAATTTCGACGAAAAGGAAATGGGGCGTTACGACGACCCCGTCCGTATGTATTTAAAAGAAATGGGGTCGGTCGAACTGCTCTCCCGTGAAGGGGAAATTGCGATCGCCAAGCGGATTGAGGCCGGCAAAACGGTTATGATCGACGGCTTGTGCGAAAGCCCGATGACGATTAAGGCCATCGCCGGCTGGAAAGATGACCTTTTGTCGGGCAAAATGCAGTTGCGCGACGTGGTCGATCTGGAAATGATGTACGGCGATGATCCGGAAGCCCTCGTTTACGAAGACGAGGAAAGCACGCCGGTCGACAGCCTGGAAAAAGTGGTAGCCGAGCTGGAAAAAAAGGAAAATCTCGACGATATTGACGAGGACCTGGAAGACGACATGGACCTGGAAGACGCCGTTGACGACGAAGACGGCGCGGACGAAGACGAGGACGCTGCCGACATTGACGGCGAAAGCGACGTTGATCCTGCCGACGGCGGCGAGCATCTGGACGATGCCGGCGACGGCGTGGGCGGTCATTCTTCCGCTTCCGTCTCCGCCATGGAAGAGGCGTTGTGGGAACCGGTGCTGGAAATTCTTACCAAAATCTCCAGCTATTATGACGATTTGAAGAAAATCCAGAGCCAGCGGGTGGAGGCCATTCTGGCCGGCAAGAGCATCAAGCCGGCGGTTGAAAAGAAATATGTTCAGGTCAAGAAGGAACTGGTCGAACTGATGAGTTCCATTCACCTCAACGCGGTGCGGATCGAACAGCTGGTGGAACAGCTGAACGATCTTAACAAACGCCTGATGGGGCTGGAGGGAAAACTGCTGCGTTATGCTCTGGCATGCAAAATCAAGCGTGAAGATTTTTTGGAAGCTTATCAGAAGTCGGAGCTTGACCCCAACTGGGTAGAAAACGTTTCGCACAAAAAAGACAAACACTGGCAGGAATTTGTCACCAAGTACGGCACCGAAGTGCTGGAACTGCGCGACAGCGTTGCCCGCATGGCGCAGGAATGCGGACTGCCGATTACCGAATACCGCCGGATGGTCGATACCATCAAAAAGGGCGAACGGGAAGCCGAACGTGCCAAAAAGGAAATGATCGAGGCCAATCTGCGGCTGGTAATTTCGATTGCCAAAAAGTATACCAACCGCGGGCTGCAGTTCCTGGATCTGATTCAGGAAGGCAACATCGGTCTGATGAAGGCGGTTGACAAATTCGAATATCGCCGCGGCTATAAGTTTTCGACTTATGCCACTTGGTGGATCCGTCAGGCGATTACCCGTTCGATTGCCGATCAGGCGCGGACGATCCGTATTCCGGTGCATATGATCGAAACCATCAACAAACTGGTGAGAACCTCAAGACAAATGCTTTCGGAAATGGGACGGGAACCGGTGCCGGAAGAACTGGCGGCGCGGCTTTCGATGCCGCTTGAGAAGGTGCGCAAGGTGATGAAGATTGCCAAAGAGCCGGTCAGCCTGGAATCGCCCGTCGGTGACGAAGAAGATTCCTCCCTCGGCGATTTTATCCCCGACGAGAGCGCTTTGCAGCCGCTTGATTCCGCGATCCATACCAACCTGAAAGAAACCTGCACGCGGATTTTGTCTTCGCTGACGCCGCGCGAGGAACGCGTTCTGCGGATGCGTTTCGGCATCGGTATGAACACCGACCATACGTTGGAAGAGGTCGGCCAGCAGTTTAACGTCACCCGTGAACGCATTCGTCAGATCGAGGCGAAAGCTCTACGCAAGCTCAAACATCCGAGCCGTTCGCGCAAACTGCGTTCGTTTCTGGATCAATAAACTTCTGCCGACCGACGCAAGCAGTATATTAACTGTTCCGAACTGTATTTGTCCGGCCAACGGGCTGTGCAAGCCCGACGGCCGGGCAGAAGGTCTGCATCCGCCTGCTTGCGCAGACGTGAGCCGTAAAAGCAAAGCCCCGGTTTTTCCGGGGTTTTGCTTTATTGCGTTTCTAACAGCAACCCCTCGTTTTTCTCGGGGCAGAATGCTTTAGTGCCGAAACAACACCGTTCTGCGTCTTTGATCATGGTCAAGTCGCAGGCTTTGCCGCTGTTTTGGAAAAACAGAATTGCCGGAAAAGTTCTGCGCCGGATGTAAATTGCATGGCTTGCGGCTTTGTCTGCAGGCTTTCTCCGTCTGATGCAAAAGAGTGAACATTGCTTTCAGGGAGCAAAACCGCGCGAGACTGCCGGCCGGGCCGGAGTTTTTTCTGCGGCGGAAAAGGGACGGAAGACGGGGCGGAAAGACGGAAACGCGAGCCGACAAAAGTGGAAAAAAGAAAAACGGAAAGGTGAAGCATTAACGGCGCAGGAAAGGGCAAAGCGAGGGAAAAAAGGAAATGTTGCGAAGAAGAGAGGCAAACGCGGCAAAGAACGGCGAAGAAGTCGTTGCGGCAAGGCAGAAAATGCCGGCAAAGGAAGAAGAAGGCGGCAGAAAGAGTATGGACGGAAAGGTTCGTATAAAATGACGATATTGTTGTAACGTGAGGAATAAGAAGCGTAAACGGAAAGCAGGAAAGAGGAATGTTGTGTTCCCCAAACAGGTTTGCAAATCAACAAACCGTATGGAGTTATTGCCGGTTCAGACCAATGCCGCAATTCGGCAATTATATCCGTCAGCCGTTAAACAAATCTTACGACGAAACAAGGCGGAAGGGAAACGCCGGCAGAAAAGTCTTGTTTCCCGGCCGTGTCGGCGCTATTATCAAAAAAATCGGAGACTTTTTCAAAGGAGACTATCTGCAAATGACATGCAATTATTCGGATGAAGACAAACGGCAAATGCTGATCACGGCCAAGTCCAGAAACAAATCGAGGTTGCGGGAACTGATTGATTTCTGCCGTCTTTCCGGTTTTCGGAAACTGGGGATTGCAACCTGTGCCGGCGTACTTGTCTACGGCGCCCGGCTGGCCCGATTGCTGGAAGAGGCCGGTTTTGAGGTTTTTATCATCAACTGCAAGGAAAGCGGGCTGAAGGCTTCCGAGCTCAACGAGGAGTTGCACGGGCCGAGCTGCGATCCGTTGTCGCAGGCGGAATATTTAAACGGCAAAGGCACCGAGCTGAACATTATCGTCGGCCTTTGTCTCGGTCACGGACTGTTGTTTGAAAAGCATTCGGCGGCGCCGGTGACGACTTTTCTGGTCAAAGACTTTGCCACCGGACATAAAACGGCGGAAAGTCTGGTGTGAGGGCTGAGGCTGCCGGAGAACGGCGGCGGTTATTTTCCGGCTTCTTTCTTTTTGCCCGGCAGATGTTTGATTTTTTCGTCAACGATGTAAAGCGGCCGGCGTTTCACTTCAACGAAAATTTTGGCGATATATTCGCCGATGACGCCCAGGGAAAGAAGCTGCACGCCGCTGAAGCATGTAATGAGGGTGATGGTTGACGACCAGCCGGCAACGGTTCCGCGGGCGTTCCAGGTAAACAGGATGCGGATGATGAAAGCGGCGCCGAGCAGCGAAATGAGAAAGCCGAGCAGGGTAACCAGCCGGAGCGGTACGATTGAAAAGCTGGAAACGCCGTTCCAGGCAAAGGCCAGCATTTTTTTCAGCGGATATTTGGTGGTGCCGGCGGTGCGGGGCGTGCGGCTGTAATACACGCTGTCCGACTTGAAACCGACCAGCGGCACCACCGCGCGCAGAAACAAATTGCGTTCGGGAAAACGTTTCAGCTGTTCGACGGCCCGCCGGGTCATCATTCTGAAATCCGCGTGATTGTAAACGATTTTGACTCCGAGCATCAGCAGCAGCCGGTAAAAGGCCTGGGCGCTTACCCGTTTGAACCAAGTGTCGGAAGAGCGTTCCCTGCGGACGCCGTAAACGATGTCGGCGCCGGCTTTGATTTTTTGGAGCATTTCAACGATGCAGTCGGGATCGTCCTGCAAATCGGCATCGATGGTGACGTAGATGTCGGCTTCGTTATCAAACATGCCTGCCAGGATGGCGCTCTGGTGACCGAAGTTGCGTGACAGCCGCAGGGCCTCGAAGAAGGGAGTTTTGCCGACGCCCTTTTTTAATATCTGCCATGTATTGTCGGCGCTGCCGTCGTCGACGAACATAACCCTGCTGTTTTTGTCGATCAGCTTTTCTCCGAGCATTTTGTTCATCAGCGTTTCCATGCGCTTAAGCGTCGAGGGCAGCGCTTCTTCTTCGTTGTAGCAGGGAATGACAATCAGCAGTTTTTTTCCGGACATCGTTTTCCTCCTTGGTGTGTACAGCTTCCGTTTTTTGTTAGACAACATTTCAAAGCTATGTTAAATAATAAACGATTTGGAATAATCTGCAATAATTAAGTTTAATCCCTTTCCGGCGGCAGACCATGGCAAAAGTTTCGGATATGCGGAACGTTTTCTTTTTCGTTGGCAGGGAACCCGAAAAAATGAAGCGGAATTTTCAGACGGTATTTTGTTATGAACATCCATCAGCGGGAGATGAAAAATGGTTAAAGTTTCGGTCCTGATTCCTTTTTACAATTCGGAAGCTTTTCTCAAACCCTGCATCGACAGCGTGTTGCGGCAGACTTTTACCGATTTTGAGTTGATTTTGCTCAACGACGGTTCGACCGACGGTTCGGAACGGATCGTGAAAGAATATGACGATCCGCGGATCAGATATTATTCCAACGGCAAAAACCTAGGCATTCCCGTCAGTCACAACAAGCTGATGGACTATGCGCGGGGCGAGTATCTGGCACTGGTCGACAGTGACAACCTGTGTTGTCCGGACCGCCTGGAAAAGCAGGTGAAATATCTGGACGAACATCCGGACGTGACCATTGTCGGCAGTTGGGGAAAGCTGTTCAACCATATGCCGGCAAAGTCGCTTTTCGCCAAAGTCAAAAAGTTTGTCATCAACATGGGCTGGGTCTGGTGCCAGCCGGAGGTCGTGACGATGGAAGAAACGCTCCGCGGCAACACCTGCATGCATTCTTCAATGATGATCAGACACCGGGATTTTCAGGCCAAAAACATTCGTTATGACCCCGGTTTTGCGGTGGCGGAAGATTATGACCTGCTCCGGCAGACGCTGGCCGGCGGCCTGAAGATTCGCAACATCGGGGAAGTGTTGTTTTTGTACCAGCTGCACAGCGACAACATTTCGATCACCAAGAAGCAAATGATGAGAGAAGCCGATGCCAGGGTTAAGCAGGACATCCGCAAGTTTCTCAAAATCGAAAAATATCGTCCTTATCCCTATTGGCTGGTTATTTTGCGCAAGCTCAGGCTGGAAATGTTTTTATGATTGAGATTCCGTGGTTAAGAAGCGATGTTGCCGCCAATATCCGGAACAATTTCGCCTTTTATTTCGGTTATGAGCGCTTTGGCCTTTATGCCGCATGCGTTGCCGCGGTCATTGTCCTGAACTGTATGGCGGTAAAGTTTTTCTTTGCCGGAGAATATCGTTTTTCCGCCGGAGACCGGCGTTTTTTCTTTAACCGGAAGGACAAATCCGAGCTGGCGGGTGCGGCGGCGCTGGCTTTTTCGTTTCTGTTGTATGCGCTCAATCTGTTTTCGCTTGAGCTTTCGGTGTTCGGCAATTATGATCAGATGGTGGTCAACAACATTCTCGACATGCGGCGCGGGTTGCAGCCGGTTTTTACTTCCATGCGCTTTAATCCGGCAGCAGGAATCGATCACAACATTATTTACGGCATTACGCATCATTATGCGCTGATCGGCGGCTGGGTTTTGCTTAAGCAGGCGCTTTGCCTGTGGCTGCTTTACAGGTTTTTTGTCTTTGTTTCGGCGGCAAGGCGCCTGTTTATGCTGGCTGCGGTTAATTTTCTGCCGGCGGTGTTCTGGGTCAACGGCATCGTTTATTCCGAGCAGAACACCTTGATTTTTGTTTTGCTCAGCCTGACGGCGCTGCAAAAATACGACGGCCGGCACGGTTTGCGGCAATTGCTGTGGTTTGCCCTGTGGGCCAACCTGGCGATTTATACCAAGGAAACCAACATTTTTGTTTACTTCGGTATATTGCTTTATCTGGTGCTGGCAAAAGTTTGGGCGGGAAAAATCACCCTTCGTTCCTTTCTCTCGCCTTTTAAAACCGTAGCAGGCATGCCGGCGGAATATATTTTGTTTTGGAGCATGCTGCTGTTTTCCGCAGGTTATTTGCTGCTAAGCAACCTTTTGACCGACGGTGCCTATGTCAGACATCATCATCAGGAACTGCCGACGCTGCTGGCGATCAATGCGGCGGAGCTGTGTCTGGCCGCCGCGGCGCTTGCCGTGTTTGTCCGCAATGTACTGCGCCGCGGATTTGAAGAAACCGGCGCCGTGGCGGAAGGGGTGCTGAGCGGCTGCCTGATTATCGTTTACTATGTCGTTTTTCATTTGCAGATCGCCTGTTTCCCCGACCGCTACAAAACCTGGTACATGTATCTGCCTTCGGTGTTTTGTACGGCTTATCTGTTTGTCAACGTAAAGGACCGGCGGCTGCTGGCGGCGTTTTTTGTGCCGCTGATGCTCTGGTCGGCGTGGCAGAACGGCAGAATCCGGAGCCGGGAAGAAGGAACGGACCGCCGGGAACTGGCCGAATTTGTGGCGTCCGTCGCCGATCGGCCGGCAGTTTTTTTCGTTTCTGGAAAAGACAGCGACGACCTGTGGAAACTGGAGTGTTTTGACAGTGCCTTGAAATATGCCGTCGGCGGAAACGACATCCGTTTTAAAACCGATATGGAAATTCCGTCTGCCAAACGGCAGATTCTTACCGGCGAAAATTATTATGGGATACGGAGGGAAGCGCCCGCGGAAGGCGACTATGCCGTCATCCGCCGGAATGAGGAAAAACGACCGGAAAACTGCGGCGAAACGGTTTGGCAAAACCGCGTTTATGAGGTATGCAGAATAAAAAGCAAGGAACGGGAAGATAAGAAATGAAGCTTGTTTTAACGACGATATTTTAAAGTCGGCATGTAGACATTTCTTCCCTGTTCCGCACCGTCCGTATCCTCTTTTGCGATCCCGACAGGGAGCTGCCGCCGGCCGTGTCGGCGTACGGGCGCCGTTCTTCCCGTTTTGCCGCAAAGAAAAACTGCTGCCGGGTTAATTCCGTCAAACCTGAACAAAAGCGGAAACGAACGGAAGAGGGCGGTGTGTACATGCAATTTTGCCGTCGACAACCGCGGCCGGCCGTGATAAAGGTTATTGAAAGATAAACATCAAAAGTAAAGGCAGGGACAAACACATGCGCGAAGAACCGTTGTTTAACGACGATATTTTAATTTCCATATACCGGCATTTCAATTTTTTCTTCACCTGGAGCGGTTTGATCGTATATGCGGCGATTGTGTTGGCCGTGCTGTTCCTAAACTGGCTGCTGGTGCGTTTTTTGTTTAAGCGGGAGAAGCTTTCCCTGCTGCCCGACGCAAGATATGCGTTTGTCGACGCGCCGGCGGCCAAATGGGGGGGGGTGACCGCGCTGGCGCTGTCTTTTGCCGCTTATGCCGCGGCAACTCTCACTCAGGAAAATACGCTGCTGAACAATTTTGACCTGATGAGCGTCAACGCGATAAAAAACATGTATTGGGGCAATTTGCCGATTGTTGATCCGATCCGTTTCACGCCGTTATCCAATCTTGACCAGAATCTGGTTTACGCGGTTACCCGCAACTATGCCGTAATTGACTACTGGATCGTTTTCAAACAGTTTATATGCCTGTTTCTGCTTTATCGCTTTTTTTCCTTCATTCCGGTTGTCAGACGGTTGTTTCTGCTGGCCGTGATCAATTTTCTGCCGGCGGTGTTCGTCGTCAACAACATGATCCATACCGAGCAGCTGATCCTCATTTTCGTTTTGCTCAGTTTTATGTTTCTTGACAAGTATGCCGCCACACAAAGGGCGTCGTATCTGCTGTGGTTTACGGTTTTTGCCAACCTGGCCGTTTATACCAAGGAAACGGCGGTGCTGTTTTATGCGGGACTGCTCGGTTACATGATACTGCGGCGGGTGTTCTGCGGAGAAATCGGGTTGGAATCTTTTCTTTCGCCGTTTAAGACGGTGGCACGGATGCCGGCGGAATATATGCTTTTTTGGACGTTGTTCATTTTTCTTACCTGTTATCTGCTGTTGCAGGATCCCCGGGTGGACGACGCCTATCTGCAAACTCACCATGCCGCTTTGCCGGTGGTCGTTGCCATTAACAAGTTGGTGCTGGGACTAAACGTTCTGGCTTTGCTTTTGTGGTCGGTCAAGACTCTGCGGCGCAAAGAGGAGAAAAACAACCTATTGTGCGAGGGTGTGCTGCTGGGTTGTACTTTGGTGACGGCCGTCGTTGTTTTCAAACTGCAGGTGGTGGTCATTCCGGATTATTACAAGACCTATTACCTTTATCTGCCGGCCGTGTTTTGCAGCGGTTATATTTTTTCCTTTTTCCGCCGTCGTTTGTGGCTGTGGGCACTGTTTTCGCCGATTGTCCTGTATGCCGGCTATGTCAATTACAACACCTACATGCGCGAGGAAGGAGAGGAGAGGCGCGGGGTGGCGGAGTTTATCGTTTCCCGGGCTGAAAACGAAGCCGTCAGCATCTATGTCTATTCGCAGGAAATGACGGCGCACAGATGGTGGAAGGTAACCGGCTGGGCGGCGGCGCTGAAATATCTTTATCCGGCCGGCGACATCGTGTTTAAAACGGCTTTGCGCTTTTCCGATTTCCATGTCGAAAATGATATGGATTCTTACGAAGTCCGGGTAGCGCCGCCGGTTCCCGGCGATTATATACTGGTGCATAAGATTAATTCGCCGTCGTTTGAACCCGGAAAAAATTACGTTCCGGTTTATGAAAACGAAGTTTATACGATTTATCGGACGGGAACTCAGGATGATTAGACTGTACCGCATGTTGGAAAACGTCTGGTTCGGTTGGCCGCAGAAGCTACGGTTTCTGCTGACGGGCGGTTTTAACACCGTATTCTCCTACGGGTTGTTCGTTCTGATGGTGGCGGCGATCGGCATACCATACAAAATTGCGATTGCGGCCGGTTATATCATTTCGACCAACGTATCGATTTTTACCATGCGCTACTACGTTTTCCGCTCGAAGGGAAGTTTGAAAAAGGAATACGCCAAGGCCTGGGGCGTTTATCTTACCACCATGCTGATCAACTATGCGGCCATGTATGCGATGGTTGATCTCGGTGCGGTAAACGAACTCCTGGCGCAGGGCATTTACACGGTATTGATTACGGTTTTTACCTATCTGATGCACAAGTATTTCAGTTTTGCCAAATAAGTTTCATTCGTAAAACCTCTTGTTCAATTCAATCTCAAGCTTTTCGGCTCCGAAACGTTCTGTCAGGGTTGGGGTTGTTGACAGCAGGGATGTTCCGAGTCCGAAACCGTGTTTATTGATTTTTGCCCCGGAAAGCTCAAGCACCGTCGGCGCAATGTCGAGAGCCGAGTGCGGCTTGTGAATGCTGCCGCTTTGACTGCCGTTGACAACGATAAAAACGTTGTCCCGGTTTCCCGTAATATTTTCGGTAAAAGGGCAGGACATCATGAGGTGATCCCCGACGATTACGAACAGCGTGTTTTTATAAAAGCTCTGTTGCTCAGCCCAGTCAAGAAATTCCCGCAGCATTTTGTCCGCGCAAAAGACGGCGGTTTCCATACTGTCGTTTTTCTGAGGGCAGTGCGGTGAAGGCAAACCTTGCGGGAAATGGGTTTCGATCGTTTGCGCCAGAATAAAAAACGGTTGTCCGCGATGATGGCAGTTCAGTATTTTGTCTTTTAACGCGGTATACAAGTCATGGTCGGAGATGCCCCAGTCGTTGAGCGGATATTTCCGTTTGTAACGCGCAATAATTTTATCTCTGTCCAAATATTCTTTGAAACCGGCATTTTTGATAAAACTGTCAATATGTGCGAACTTTTTATCGCTTCCCAAGATAAAAACCGTTTGGTAACCGGCCTCGTTAAACGTGCCGACAATTGACGGATAAGGGGTCAGATAACGGTAATCATAGTCTTTGACCAGATTCAGTATGTCATGCATTTCGAGCGGCAGTCCGTATGTAAAAGCTACCGTTGCCGCCGCGGTATTTCCCAAGGGCTTCAACGTCGCCCGTCCGCTGAAGGACAAGTGTCGTTTTTGCAGTTTTTCAATGTTGGGAATCAGATTTTCTTCCTTATAGTTGTTAAAATCATATTCCATACTTTCAAGCATGATAAAAACAACGTTTTTTTCCGCTTTTTTCAGAACCGGTTTGCTTCTTGTGCAATTTTGCCGCAAAATATCGGATTGCGGGAGAGATAAATAGTTTTTTGTCAATCGGTTCAAAACGTGGTCAGCCTGTTTTTGTTCCCGCGTCCGAAAATTTTTGTCTTCATGCAGCGTTCCCGGTAAAAAGACCGTTACGAAATCGGTGTACAGAACAAAACAGAACAGGGAAGATAAGAAAAACAAAACAATGAGGACAAGATGTTTTCTGCCGGCAAAATATATTAATCCGGACAGACCGGCAAAAGGCGGTATGGCGGTCGCAACGACGGGAAGTATGTTTTTGATGTACAAGACGTCTCCGGCGCTGAATAAGATAAGCCTTAACGACAGGTCGGAACGCGCAATATAAAAAGTCAGCAGCAGAATGAAGGTTGTCAGAGCTGCCAGAAAGACAACGCAAAAGTTTCTGAACATTTTTCACCATAAAGGTTCGTTTACGGTGAAAATTATTTACGGCTTTGGCAAAAGCTTTCCTGTTGATATTCAGTTTTTTTCTTGTGTCCGAAGAAATAATGTCCTATAAGAAGGCTATCTAAAACAAACGAACTTTTACGGTGACGAGTGTTCGTTTAGCCCGCAAGATAGGTTTTGACCGCGCCGTCGCGCTCAAACAGATAAAGCAGGGTGCGCAGCGCCTGTCCGCGCGGGCTTGCAAGGTCGGGATCGGCAGCTATGATCATCCGCGCGTCTTTGTTGGCGGTAATCAGCAGATTTTGGTGTTCGGGCATTTCTGCCAGCCGGAACTGTTCGGCGCCGCTCTGGCGGGTGCCCAGAATTTCTCCGCCGCCGCGCAGTTTCAGGTCTTCTTCCGCAATCAAAAAGCCGTCTTCGGTATCGCGCATGACGTTCAGCCGCGCGCGCGAGGTTTCGCCCAGCGGATAACCGTAAAGCAGAATGCAGACGGCAGGTTTGACCCCGCGTTTGACCCGTCCGCGCAGCTGATGAAGCTGCGCCAGTCCGAAACGCTCGGCGTGTTCGACGATCATGACGGTGGCTTCCGGCACGTTGACGCCGACTTCGATTACGGTAGTGGCCACCAGCAGTTTGATTTCGCCGTTTTTGAAACGTTCCATCACGGCGTCTTTTTCCTTTTCTTTCATCTTGCCGTGTACCAGGCCGACTTTGTCGCCGAAAGTCTTTTGCAGAATTTCGAAACGGTTTTCGGCAGCCGCCAGATCGATTTTTTCCGACTCTTCGACCAGCGGGCAGACCCAGTAAACCCGTTCGTCGTTTTCCGTTTTGCGTTTGACGGCAGGAATGATTTCGTCGATTTTGGTAAGCGGCATTACTCTGGTGTCAACCGGTTTGCGCCCTTCGGGAAGCTGGTCGATTTTGGAATATTCCATGTCGCCGAAGGCGGTCAGAATCAGTGTCCGCGGGATAGGGGTGGCCGTCATCACCAGAACGTCGGCGCGGCTGCCTTTGTCCGAAAGGTTTAAACGCTGGTGGACGCCGAAGCGGTGCTGTTCGTCAATAATCACACAGGCCAGGTCGGCAAAAGTCACGTCTTCGACAAACAGGGCGTGGGTCCCGATCAGGATGTTGATTTTGCCCTCTTTCAATTCTTCCAGCAGCTGCGTTCTGGCTTTGCCTTTGATACGGCCGGTCAAAAGCGCGGCCTTGAGGCCGATTTCTTCCAAAAGCGGAGCAATGGTGTCAAAATGCTGTTTGGCGAGAATTTCCGTCGGTGCCATGATTGCCGCCTGGGTGCCGCATTCGACCGCGTTGAGCATGGTAAGCAGGGCAACGATCGTCTTGCCGCTGCCGACGTCGCCCTGAAGCAGTCGCAGCATACGGCTTTCGGCAGCCTGGTCGCGGTAGATTTCCGCCAGCACTTTTTCCTGTGCGGCGGTGAGCGAAAACGGCAGACGTTCGAGAATCCGGCGGCGGAGCATGCCGTTGCCGGCGATCTTGCGGCCGACCTGCTTTTTTACCTTTTCCCGCACCAATGCCAGTGCCAGCTGGTTGGCCAGCAGTTCGTCATAAGCCAGCCGCATGCGGGCAGGGCCGGACGGCAGCAGGTCGTTGCCGCTGCGGGGATGGTGCGCCCGCCGCAGGGCTTCGGCAAAAGACGGCAGGTTCAGGGACTTTTGGTGGTTTGTCTCCAGCCACTCGGGCAGCGGCGGCACCAAAGACAGCGCGTGCTGAACCAGCCGGCAGATAAATTTGTTGGTAATTCCCGCGGTCAGACCGTAGACGGGTTCGATTTCCGGAATCTGCCAGCCGTTTTCCGGGGCGACGATATAATCCGGATGGCTCATCTGCCAACGGCCGTTGAACAGTTCGGTTTTGCCGCTGACCAGACGTTCGCACCCTTCCGGCAGGTTTTTGCGGATAGAATCGGGATAGGCTTTGAAAAAAACGAGCGTCAGTTCGTTTCCCGCCTCGTCTTCGCACAAAACCTGATAGGGCTGCTTGCGGCTTTTGGGAGCAATATGTTCGATTACCCGGATCAGAACGGTGTTGATTTCGCCGTTTTTGAGAGCATGGACGGAAGCCGCCCGCCGGCGGTCGTTGACGGCATAGGGCAGATGCCAGAGCAGGTCAATGATTTTTCCGATGCCGAGGTTTTCGAGCAGCGCGGCGTATTTGTCGCCGACACCGCGAACGGACGAAGGCGAAGCAAACAAGGGGTATAAAAAAGACGGCCGCATATCTTTCTGCCTCGAAAAAAAAGGTTGCTATCGCCGGTAATTGTATATATTTTTGTGAGAGAAGTAAACAAGAAGATAAAGCCATGGCGAAAAACCCCGATCAGGATCCGATTTCCGTTTCTTCCGTCAGCGAAGGTTTTGAACCCTTTGCGGTGGCAGACCTCTGGCGGCAGAGCGAAACGGACATTTTATATATAGCCAGCGACGGCGTGGTGCTGGAACAAAATGCCGACATTTTGCAGGCTCTGCTTCCGCAGGCGGAAATTTTGCGTTTCCCGGCCTGGGATACGGTGCCGTATGACCGGGTTTCGCCCAACGTCAACATCATCGCCCGGCGTACCGATACGCTCGGCAAACTGGCTTTTGCACCGGAAGCAAAGCGTCCGCGGATCATTGCCGCCAGTGTCGGCGCGATTTTGCAGAAACTGCCGCCGAAGCGGATATTCCTTAACTCAATGAAAGAAATTAAGGTCGGCGAAAGTCTGAATTTCAACGATTTTTTACACTATGCGTCGGTTAACGGCTACAGCCGGGTCGAACAGGTGATGGAACCGGGAGAATATGCCGTCAGGGGAGATATTCTCGACATTTTTCCGACCGGTACGACGGAGCCGCTGCGCATTGACCTGTTCGGCGACGAGGTGGAAAAAATCCGCACTTTCGACGTTTTGAGCCAGCGCACCACGGGCGAAAAAAAGAGCTATCTGTTCCGGGCGGCGGGCGAAGTGGTTTTGGACGACAATACGGTCAAAACTTTCCGCAGCCGTTACCGGGAGGCTTTCGGCGCCGCTTTTAAGGACGACGAAATTTACGAAGCGGTGTCCAACGGGCGCAAGTATATGGGAATGGAAAACTGGCTGCCGTTTTTCTATGAGGAGCCGTTACCGACCCTGTTTGACTATCTGCCGCGGGCAAAGATCGTCGTCGGGCGCAACGCCGACGCGGCGCTTGCCGCCAAAAGCGAAAGCATTGCCGACCATTATGTTTCCCGTCTGGAAGCGCTCAAAGTCAAAAATCAGGGCGAGGCGGACGCCTATCGTCCGGTGGCGCCGGAACTGATGTTTCTTGCGGCAAAAGAGTTTTCCGCAATCGTCGAAAAACGGCGTGCGGTGACGCTGACCGGACTTAATCTGCCCGACGGCGGTGGCAACAAAGACAGCGGCGTGTTGCCCGGGCGTGACTTTTCCGCCGCCAAGAGCGTCAATGCGGCGCAGGTTTATCTTGACCTTTTGGCCTATTTCAGCGAATACGGCAAACTAAAAAGGATTGTCTGTTGCTATACGCCCGGTTCCCGGGAACGTCTGTTTTCGCTGATCTCCGACGCCAAGGCCGAAACTCCGTATGCAGGTCTTGACTTTACCTTTGCCGAGACCTGGCAGCAGGCGTTTGACAAAGCGGCGGCAAACCGGGTGGCGATGACGGTGCTGCCGCTGCCGCACGGTTTTCGCGGGGAAGGGCTTTGCCTGGTTTCCGAACAGGATGTTTTAGGGGCACGGCAAAACCGGCGGACAGCCAAAAAAGTAACTTCAAAAGACTTTATCGCCGACATTTCCTCGCTCAACATCGGTGAGCTGGTGGTGCATATCGAACACGGTATCGGCCGTTTCATGGGGCTTGAGAACATCACGGCCGGCGGTGCGCCGCATGACTGTCTGAAAATCGTTTATGCCAACGACGACAAGCTGTTCGTGCCGGTGGAAAACATTGAAACCGTTTCCCGTTACGGGATAGACGACGACAATATTCAGCTGGATACGCTCGGCGGCGCGGCCTGGGAAGCGAAAAAGGCAAAAGTCAAAAAAAGGATTCACGAAATTGCCGAAAAGCTGATTGCCATCGCCGCGCAGCGTCAGTTGAAAAAGGCGGAGGCCTATGTTGCGCCGGAAGGGCTTTATGACGAGTTTTGCGCCGGTTTTCCCTATAACGAAACCGAAGATCAGCTGAATGCGATCGGTGACGTGCTGGGCGATCTGGCAGCCGGTATTCCGATGGACCGGCTGGTCTGCGGCGACGTCGGCTTCGGCAAAACCGAAGTTGCGCTGCGGGCAGCGTTCGCCGTGGCGATGGCAGGCGCGCAGGTGGCGTTGATCGTGCCGACGACTTTGCTGGCGCGGCAGCACTATTATAATTTCAAACAGCGGATGGCCGGTTTTCCGCTCAACGTGCGCATGCTTTCGCGGCTGCAGACGCCGGCGGAGGCGCGAAAAGTTAAGGAAGGCCTGAAGGACGGCGCGGTCGACATTGTGATCGGCACTCATGCGCTTTTGGCCAACAACATCGAATTTGCCAACCTCGGGCTGCTGATTATCGACGAAGAACAGCATTTCGGCGTTGCTCACAAGGAAAAGCTGAAAAACCTCAAGGCCGACGTGCATGTGCTGACGCTGACCGCCACCCCGATCCCGCGGACGCTGCAAATGTCTCTGACCGGGGTCAAGCAGCTTTCGATCATTGCCACTCCGCCGGTTGACCGACTGGCGGCGCGCACCTTCGTAATGCCGTTTGACGGGGTGATGATCAAAGAAGCCATTTATCGCGAGAAATTCCGCGGCGGTCAGACTTTTGTCGTTTGTCCGCGGGTTTCCGACATTGCCCGCGTACACGACGTCTTGCAGGAACTGGCGCCGGACGCAAAGATTCTGGTTGCCCACGGACAGATGCCGGTCAAACAGCTGGAAGAGGTGATGAACGACTTTGCCGACCGCAAGGGTGACATTCTGCTTTCGACCACGATCATTGAATCGGGGATCGACATGCCGTCGGTCAACACCATGATCGTTTACCGGGCGGACATGTTCGGTCTGGCTCAGCTTTACCAGCTGCGGGGACGGATCGGACGCTCAAAAGTACGCGGGTACTGCTATTTTACGGTGCCGGCACAAAAGAATCTGAAACCGATCGCCGAACGGCGGCTGAGCATTCTGCAGGCGCTTGACAGTCTGGGCGCCGGTTTTTCGCTGGCCAGCCACGATATGGATATCCGCGGTTCCGGCAACATTCTGGGCGAAGAACAGTCCGGGCATATCAAAGAGGTGGGCATTGCCCTTTATCATCATATGCTGGAGGAAGAAATCGCCCGCATCAAAGCCGGCGCCGCGGCAGCGGAAACGGACGGCAAAGCGGCCGCTGACTGGAGCCCGCAGATCGTTACCGGCGTACCGATCATGATTCCCGAAAGCTATGTCCGCGACCTTGGCGTGCGGCTGGGACTTTACAAGCGGATCGGCGGGCTGGAAACGCCGGAAGCGTTGCTTGACATGCGGGAAGAGCTGGTTGATCGTTTCGGTCCCGTTCCGCCGGAGGTTGAAAATCTGCTGAAAACGGTGGAGATCAAACAGTTGTGCAGGGCTGCCAACATCGAAAAGGTAGACGCCGGCGCCAAAGGTTTTCTGGTCGCTTTTCACAACAACGTTTTCCGCTCGCCGGAAAAACTGGTCGAACTGGTTGCCCGTTCGTTCGGAAAGATCAAAGTCCGTCCCGATCAGAAGCTGTTGATAGAGGGAGATTTGAGCAGCTATGCCGTCCGGCTGGAAACCATAAAGAGCTGGATCGGCAAAATCAACCGGCTGTAAAACAAAACGCCGAGACGGCGGGATTTTGTCCGGTAAAAGGCCGCCGGACATCATAAACTTTCGCAAGCATAACCCGGCGGCGGTGCCGTTTTGGATCAGGCTTGTCCCTCTGCCGGCCGCGCGTCCGGCACGTCAAGCGGCATGCCTGCGTCCGTCCGCCGGCGCGGATTAAAAAAATTCCCCGAAAACGAAGGTTCTCGGGGAAAATCTCTGAAAAACAGAATTGATTTTATTTTTCGGCCGGCGCTTCCTCTTCGGACGTTTGAGCGTCAACGGCTTCTTCAGCTTTTTCTTCGGTTGCTTCGACCTGTTTTTCCTCGCTCGGAGCGGCGTTTTCCGCGGCGGCCTTTTCGTCTTCGGCAACGGTTTCTTCAATTTCCGCCTTGTCTTCTTCTACGACCGTTTCGACCGGCGTGTCGTCCTCATCTTGTCCTTCGTCGGCAACTTCGTTCGCGTCTGCTGCTGCGGCTTTTTCGACCGGGAACAATTTGTATTCTACCATGTCGCCGATTTCAATCCCTTTGGCTTTGACGTCGCCGGCGTTGATTTCCAGCACCGCGGTTGCCGGGTAGGGGGCAACGATCATTTTGACGGAATCCGGCTCGGCATTTTCAAAGATCCAGTAGATCATGCCGTCCCGGTCGATGAACAGCATGTCGAGCGCGATTTTGGTGTCTTTCATCCACATGGCCGTAGGAACGTTGTTGAAATCGGACAAGTCAAAGACCATGCCGGAATCGGCGTCCAGTGCGGTTCGGTTCATCAGTCCGGTGGACAGTTCTTCTTTCGTCTGCGCCAGTTCCACTTTATAAACGTTTTTGTTGCCGTCAGAATCGATAATGGTCAGTTCTTCCCGGTTATCCTTTGGAGAGCAGGCGGCCGTGAGCAGAAGCATCATAAAAAGTTTTAATATTTTTGACATTGTTTGTTCCTCCGTTTTCAACTACTTTAAAAAGTGTATAACAATATTTTGAAAAAGACAAACTGATTTTTAAAAAGTTTGCATTTTCCGATTTTTCTCCTTGTGTTATCGGGATTCTTACGTTAAAAATCATTATGATTTGCAATTTTAAACTGGGGTTTGAAAAAAGAATGATGTCTGGGGTAAAATATACGAAATTTGCAACCGTTCTGCTTTTGTCGGCCGGGCTTTCGGCCTGTGCCGCCGAGCGGGAGACCGTCGTCCGTGCGTCTGCGGAAGCGGATCGGCCGGCCGTTTCGACCTACCGGCCGATCCACAAGCAGTTGACGGAAACGACGATCCTCGGCTCCGACAGCCTGAACGCCCGTTATGAAGAAGAAAAGGCGATACCGGCGCCGACCAGGCCGATTATCCGCGAAGACGCGCGCAAAGAAGCCAAAATCGACAAGGACAGGGAATTCAAAAAAATAATCACTTATGCCAAGGCGGAAAAAGCCAAACGGGCAAACACGGAAAAGAAAAAGGAAGCCGCTCCGGTTAAGAACGAACCTTCGGTCGCTTATCAGGCGGCCACCATCCTGTTTGCCGACGGCAGTTCAACGGTAGTGCCTGAATATCAAGGCGAAATCCGCAAAATTGCCCGGCTGGCAAAGGAGAAAAACGCCCATATCACCGTTTACGGCTTTGCTTCCAGCCGCACCCGCGACACCGACGTTGCCACCCATAAACGGATCAATTTCAACATTTCCCTGAAAAGGGCGGAAAGCGTTGCCGCGGCTCTGATCAGGGCCGGCGCGCCGAAAAAGTCGGTAGCGGTGGAAGCTTTGTCCGACAGCATGCCGCTTTATCAGGAAGTGATGCCGGAAGGCGAACGCCTTAACCGCCGGGCCGAAATTTATGTCAGCTATTAACGGCCGCAGGAGAAAAGAACGCGGTGGATATTGATTTTGAACACAGCCTGTCTTTGGGCGGTAACATCTGGAAATTTGCGTCTTACCGTGAGGATGCCGCGGAACGGATTGCCGCGCTTTACGGGCTGCCGGCGGCGGTGGCGGCGATAGTTGCCGCCCGCGGGATCTGCGTCGGCGAAGTTGACGATTTTTTGTATCCGAAAATGCAAAATCTGATGCCGGATCCTTTTTGTCTGAAAGATATGGAAAAAGCGGCTTTAAGGATTGCCGGCGCGGTCGAAAGGGGAGAACGGGTCGCCGTTATCGGCGACTATGACGTTGACGGCGCCACTTCATCTTCGCTGTTAAAACTTTTTCTGCATTCGGTCGGCTGTGAAGCGCCGGTCCACATTCCCGAGCGGGAGGAAGGTTACGGACCGAGCAAAACGGCGGTTGACGAATTTGCCGCTCTGGGAGCGAATCTGCTGATTACCACCGATTGCGGCACAACCGCTTTCGAAGTTTTGGAATACGCCAAAAACAAAGGCATGGACGTGATCGTGCTTGACCATCACGAAGCCGAAACCCGGCTGCCTGACATTTGCGCGGTGGTCAATCCGAAGCGGCTGGACGAGAGCGACGAGTATCCCTGCCTGAAATATCTGGCAGCGGTCGGCGTGGTCTTTTTGACGGTGGTGGCGGTTAACCGCGAATTGCGAAAGCGCGGCTTTTATCAAAACCGTCCGGCGCCGGACCTGATGAAATGGCTGGACCTGGTGGCGTTGGGCACGGTTTGCGATGTGGTGCCGCTGCTCGGGCTTAACCGCGCCTTCGTCCGGCAGGGGCTGAAAGTCATGTCCCTGCGGCAGAACTGCGGACTGAAGGCCCTGGCCGACAAGGCTTCGCTTTCGGAGGCGCCCACCAGCTACCATCTGGGGTTCGTGCTGGGGCCGCGGATCAACGCCGGCGGCCGCGTCGGCGAAGCTTCCACCGGCAGCCGGCTGCTTTGCGCAACCGACGATTTTCAGGCGGCAATGCTGGCCGACAGGCTGGACGGATTCAATGCCCTGAGAAAGGAAATAGAAGCTTATGTCCTGTTGCAGGCGATCGAAATTCTGGAAGGGACGCCGCAGCCGTATCCGATCGCTTTCGTTTACGGGCACGACTGGCATCAGGGCGTGATCGGCATCGTAGCCGGAAAACTGAAGGAACGTTACGGGCTGCCGGCGTTTGTCATGTCGGTTGAAAACGACGAAGTGAAAGGGTCGGCCAGATCGGTGCCGGGGCTTAACATCGGCGCGCTGGTGATGGCGGCCAAGGAAAAGGGACTGCTGACCAAAGGCGGCGGACACAACATGGCGGCCGGCTTTTCTTTGGAAGAAAAAAATCTGGAAGCCTTCCGCCGTTTTGCCGGCGAATATGCCGAACGGGCGCTGGGTAAGGAAAAAATCGTGCCGACGCTTGAAATTGACGGCGTTATCGGTTTGAGCGCGGCCACGCCGGAATTTGCCGACAAACTCTCGCTGCTGGAACCTTTCGGCGCCGGCAATCCCGAACCCCGGCTGATGCTCGGCGGGGTGAGGATAATCCGTTCGGACATCGTCGGCAGCGGTCACGTGCGCTGCGTTCTCGGCTCGTTTGCCGGCGGCAGTCTTAAAGCGATGGCTTTCCGCGCGGCGGATTCCGAAGTCGGCAAAGCGCTGCTCAACCACCGCGGTGAACCGTTTAACCTGGCGGGAACACTAAGAAAAGACACCTGGATGGGGCGTACGCAGGTGCAGTTTGTTATTGAAGACGCAATGAGAGGATAAACGACGGATGTCAAGAAAACGCAAACGGAAAAAAAGCGAACTGAAGGCGAGGGCGGCAAACATTCAACAGCTCCGCGCAAAAGAACAGCACGTATTCATGAAGCTCGGCGCCAAGCTGAGAGCCTATTTTTTTACCGGCATTCTGGTAACCGCCCCGGTTTCGATCACCTTTTACATGGCTTATAAGATCATTTTGTGGATTGACGCCGGTGTCGGCCGTCTGCTGCCGCCGCAGCTGAAAAGCTATTATGACGACCTGCCGTTTACCATTCCCGGGCTCGGCGTGATCGTCCTCATCGTTTCGATGATTCTGATCGGTATGTTTGCCGCCGGGTTTGTCGGCAGCTTTTTTGTCCGCCTCGGCGACTGGATGGTCAAAAAGATGCCGGTCATTTCCAGCGTCTACTCTTTGCTGAAACAGGTGTTTGAAACGTTTCTTTCCAACAAAAGCCAGGCGTTCAGCCGGGTGGCTCTGCTCGAATATCCGCGCAAAGGCATCTGGATTTTGGGATTTGTCAGCACCGATACCGGCGGCGAAGTCAGGCGCATTCTCGACCGGGAGATGGTTAACGTCTTTATCCCCACCACTCCCAACCCGACTTCCGGCTTTCTGATTTTTGTCCCCCGGGAAGATTTGGTGTTTTTGGAAATGACGGTTGAAGAAGGCCTGAAATTTGTCATTTCCGGCGGCATCGTAACGCCGGAGGAAGCAAAGAAAATAAAAAAACGTTGACTTTGCGCACCGTTTCCGTACACTTGAAAATAAGTTTTTAAAATTATTAATCATTATTGTTTTATCTTTTAAATATCTTGAAATATGGAAAAGAAAATCAGTGAAACGACGCGGGTTTACACCCTGAATCGTCAACGGGCGGAAGAAAAGGCCGCACTGAAAGAACGGCTGAACCGCCGGGAAAACGAAATTTCCCTTGAAGAGTTGCTGGCTCTTGCCAGGCGTATCAAACCCGTCTGCCGCTTTGACGGAACGCATTTCAACGCGTTTTTCCGCGGCGAGCCGGAAACGGAAGGGCTGTTTTTTATCGAGCCTCTGCCGATCGACAGCCGCAGTTTTTATTTCGGTCCGCAAAAAGTTCTGAAGGTGGAGGGGCTGCGTTACCTTTGCTCGGCTGACACCTATCATGACTATTTCTGTCCGACGATTGTCAAACCGACGGTCAAGGAGGTTTTGTGCCAGCTGCCCGAAGAGGTATGCGGGCATTCGGAAGAGGTGGTTGCTTTTGAAGTCGTCCTGCCGGCACTGGATCTGTCGCTGGCCGATCCGGCATTGAAACGCCATGTGCTGGTCACGCACTTTTTCACCGGCGTGCTGCCTGAAGAAATCCGCCGGCAGCCGGTCTTGGTCGGCGAAAAACGCTACTGATTCCGCCATGGGCGGAAAATGACGAAAGCTCCGGAAATTTCCGGAGTTTTTTTATGTTTTGAACGTCTGCGTAAGCGGGCAGATGCAGACCCGCTCATATCTTTGCGCGGCAAAGAGGGGGCGGAACAGACAATATACGGAAAACGGAGCAATTGCTTTTATGTAAGATAATGCTTGATTTTTCTTTTTATTTATATTAAATTGCTCTCACTTCCGGAAAAGAGGGCGGATCTTCCGGCCCCGCCTGAAAGCTTTTCAGGACTACCGGGACAATAACGCAATAAATTTTAAGGATAAACTTTAATGAAAAGTATTGTAAGAGCAAAGAAAAAAACAAACCGCAGCCTGCACGCCAACCTGTGGGGCGATCCGAAGAGCCCGTTTCTTAAACGCGAATACGGTCCGGGTCAGCACGGTGCGCGTAAGAAAAAACTGACCGACTACGGCGAACAGCTGCAGGCCAAACAAAGACTGAAAACCTATTACGGCAACGTTTCCGAAAAACAGTTGCGCAAATATTATGCCGAAGCGATCAGAAGACGCGGCGATACGGCCGAACACCTGATCGGCATTTTGGAATCCCGTCTGGACAACCTGGTTTACAAAGCCAAGTTCGTGCCGACCATCTTTGCCGCCCGTCAGTTCGTCAACCACGGACACATTCTGGTCAACGGCAAAAGAGTAAACATTCCTTCTTACATGGTCAAGGCCGGCGACGTTATTTCGATCAAGGAAAAATCCCGCGAAATGCCGATGGTCGTTGCCGCGCTGGAATCCAACCTGCATGAAGTTCCTTCCTATCTGGAAGCGGATTCCAAATTCAGCGTTAAGTACGCTTTCGTTCCGAAGTTTGACGACGTTCCGTACGCGTCGGTTATGGAACCGAACCTGGTTATCGAATTCTACTCCAGATAATCCGATATCCGAAGATATGTCGAAAAGCCCCGGGATTGTGCAATCTTGGGGTTTTTTGCTTTAAATATTGTTTCGAGTATGCTTATATACTTCCATATTCACTAAATGTTATACAAGGAACCGACCGATGGATGATGTTATAATGGATAGAAGAACCGAAGAAGCGCCGGCGCAGGATGCACGCCTTAAGGTGCGGAAAAAAAAGAAAAAACGCGTCAACAGCAGTTTTTTGAACTATTTGTTCAACCTTTTTGCCTGCTGTCTGATCACCGTTTCCTTTTTGGGGATGGATTTTGTTCTTTTTGCCTCTTCGGGACCGATTAACGTCTTCAGCGGCAGCAGTTTGCGGCCGGAAGTCCTCTATCTTTTGATCGGCATTGCCGCGGCCGTGCTTGCGGTTTATTTCTGTTTGTCGTTTCTCAGCATCATTTTATATCTGCTGACCGGTCTTGCAACCGGGTTTTGCACTTATGCCATGGTCAACCAGTTTGCCAATTTCAATACCGACGGCACCGTCGGCAGTTCGGGAACTTTCGGTGCGGTTGCCGTTGGCGTGGCGGTCTTTGCCGTTCTGGCGCTGACGCCGAAAAGATACAAGGCACTTTTGGTTATGACCGCGGTTTTCTGCTTCGGCGCCGTCCTGGTTAACCAGAACGTCGAAAGAAGCGAGTTTGTCACCGATCCGGAGATGAAGCCGGTTCTTGCGGCAGATGCGGAGCCGGGGCAAAAGACGGTAACGGTTATGATCGCCAACGCGCCTTCCTACAGTTACATCAACAGTCTGAGCAATACGGAAGCGGCCGAACCGTATAAGAAACGGCTGATGCAGATCATGCTCGGTTTTTATGCCAAAAACGGCTTCCGTCTGTATCCCAACGCCTATGTCACCAACGGCAACCAGTTCATCAACGCTGCCCGCAGCCTCAACTATGCGGCGGGAGAGGAAATCTCATTTTTACAAAATCAGGTTTTGAGGGAAGGGTACTGGCAATTTAAAAACCGGGAAGATTTTGAGGCTTACCTGAAAGACAATGCGGTTTATGACAAATTAAAGGAAAAGGGCTTCAAAATCAGCGCTTATCAGTCGCACGGGATCAACTTGTGCAAGAAAGACAATGCCGATGCCGTCGACCGCTGCGTCAGCAAAATAAATTTTCCGTCAAACATTGATCCGCTCAAACTGACGACGGCGGAAAAAATGCAGGTGTTGTTTGCCCAGTGGCTGGAAAGCACCGGCTGGTTCAACGGCGAAGGCTTTATGAAAACGATATACGGCTATCTGAAACCGTTGTACAATCCGGCCAAAACTCCGGTAATCGGCACCAGCTACAAAAACCTTTACGTTCTCAATTCCTTTAAGAATTTGGAGCTGATGCTTAACGACATGGCGGCGGACAAAGGCGCCAACGCGTATTTCGTATATCTTGACCTGCCGGCGGACATGTTCGTCTATGATGACATGTGCCGTTTGAAACCGACGGAAGAATGGCTGCCCAAACGTAACCAGCCGTGGGCGGACAACAAAGCCTTCCTTGAAAAACGCAACGCTTACCTGAAGCAGACCATGTGCCTGTTCGGACAGCTGGAGAAGATGATGCAGGCCATCCGCAAGCTGCCCGGCGGCGACAAAACGACGGTCGTCATCGAAGGATTGTCCGGGGTAGACGATCTGGTCGGCACCGACAATCAGGATCTTTCCGACCGTTTCCGCAATGCGCAGATGGTTGCCTTGGCGGTACGGGCAGCGGGCAGCAGACAGTTTGTCATCAACAAGTCGATTTGTCCGACGGAAGAAATTTTGAACAACCTGTTCAACGGGGGGCCGAAATGCACGGAGTTCGGACGAACGAAACTGTCCAAGAGCACCAAAAAGGCGGTTAAAGAGTCGGTTGACGCCGTTCGTTTCACCAACGATATCGCGCAGAAGTCTTTGCAAGAGTTTAACCGCTGGTACAAAGAGTGGAACAAAGTCAACTATCAGGCGCCGCTCGTTTCCCCGCTGACGGTTTCGACGCAGCCGCTTAAAGCTTCGGAAGCGCCGGCCGCAGCCGCACCGTCGGCATTGCCGCCGCTTGAAGAAAAGGCGATTTCCGAACAAAAAGTGACGGATAAAGAAGTGAAAGTCGGCGAAGAGGCAAAAGTGGAATCGCTGGCAAAAGCAAGCGAGGAACCCGTTGCCGCAGAATAGTCCGGACACGGCGGCGGCGCCGATTTCCAAATGGCGGGCGTTTTGCCGCAACCGGCGCGCCAAAGTTTCGCTTGTCCTGCTTTTGATAATGCTTACGCTCAGTCTGCTTGCCGACGTTTTGGCCAACGACAAACCGCTTTTGGCAAAATACCGGGGTGAATTTTACTTTCCGTTGTTTAAAACCTATACCGACCTGGATTTCGGCGGAGATTTTCCGACGCCGGCGGACTACGGCGATCCCTATCTGCGCAAAAATATCGAAGACAACGGCTGGATGCTGATGCCGCCGATACCTTTTTCTTTCAATACGGTTGACATGGAAATGAACGAGCCGACGCCGTCCGCGCCGTCGCGGCGGCACTGGCTCGGTACCGATGATGAGGGCCGGGATATTCTGGCGCGCATTTTGTACGGACTGCGACTGTCCATGGCGTTTGCTTTTCTGCTTACGTTTTTTTCCTCGCTGATCGGTGTTGCCGCCGGTGCGGTGCAAGGCTATTTCGGCGGCCGGCTGGATATTTTGATGCAGCGGTTTATCGAAATTTGGGAATCTTTGCCGCAGCTTTTTATCCTGATTATCGTTTCGAGTATTTTCCTGCCGTCTTTCTGGACGCTGCTGGCAATTCTGCTCTTCTTTTCCTGGACTTCGCTGACGGGAATGGTGCGGGCGGAGTTCATGCGCACCAGGAATTTTGAATTCGTCAAGGCGGCGAGGGTGCTCGGGGTCGGCAATCTGCGAATCATATACCGGCATATTCTGCCCAACGCTCTGGTTTCCGCCGTTACCTTCATTCCGTTCATTTTATCGGAAGCCGTGGTCGCGCTGACGGCGCTTGATTTTCTCGGGCTTGGATTGTCGCACGAATATCCGTCGCTGGGGGATCTGGTGCGACAGGGCAAGGATAATTTGCAGGCGCCGTGGATCGGCATTTCCATCTTCGTCGTCCTGTCCGTTTTGCTGACGCTGCTGATTTTTGTCGGCGAAGGCGTACGGGACGCTTTGGATACAAGGAAAAACCGCCGATGAAAGCCATGTTGGAAGTCAAAAATCTATCAGTCTCGTTTAGCACCGGCGAGGGCGGATGTAATCAGGCGGTAGAGGATGTGTCTTTTTCCCTTGCGCCGGGAGAAGTGCTGGGAATTGTCGGCGAGTCCGGCTCGGGAAAATCCGTTACCGCGCTTTCCGTGCTGGGGCTGCTGCCATACCCCAAAGCCAAACTGGGAAAACAAACGTCAATCAGGTTCGAAGGGCGGGAACTGGCCGGGCTGGATGACGAAAACTACCGAAAAATCAGGGGAAACCGCATCGCGTATATTTTTCAGGAACCGATGTCCTCGCTCAACCCGCTGCACACGATTGAAAAACAGATTGCCGAAAGTCTGATTTTGCATCGCGGTTTTAACGAAAAAGAGGCGGAAAAAGAAGTTTTGCGGCTGTTGAAATTAACCGGTATTCAAAACGCGGAAAAACGGATGAAGTCCTATCCGTTTGAACTCTCGGGCGGTCAGCGGCAGCGGGTGATGATTGCCATGGCAATTGCCAACCGGCCGGATATTCTGATTGCGGACGAACCGACGACCGCGCTTGACGTAACTGTTCAGGAACAGATCATCAACCTATTGAATGAACTGAAGAAAAAGCTGAATATGTCCGTTATGTTTATCAGCCATGATCTGGCTGTAATCAGAAAAATCGCCGATCGCGTGCTGGTGATGAAAGACGGACGGGTGGTAGAAGAGGGAACGGTCAAACGGATTTTTGAAAATCCTTCCCATGCTTATACAAAAGATTTGATTAATGCGCATATGTTGCTGAAAAAGCAAAACAAAGAGGGAAAAGTTTTGCTCCGCGCGGAAAACGTCCGGGTTACTTTTCCGCTGAAGAAAAATCTGTGGGGAAAAACGGTTGAGGAGCTGAGAGCGGTCGACGGCATTTCTTTTGAACTGCCTCAGGGAACGACGCTGGGAGTTGTCGGCGAATCCGGTTCGGGTAAAACCACTCTGGGATCGGCAATTGTCGGCTTGACGCCTTTTCAGGGCAATATCAGTTTCAACGACAGAAAATTGCAATTTTTGACGGCAAAAGAACGGCGCAATTTGAGCAAAAACATTCAAATAGTCTTTCAGGATCCGTACAATTCCCTGAATCCGCGGATGAATATTGAGGAAATCGTCAGCGAAGGGCTGCTTGTACACTATCCGCATCTGAGCCGGGAAGAGCGGCGGGAACGGGTTCTGCAGGTTTTGGCGGAAACGGGACTGCAAGTCTCTGATCTGGCTAAATATCCGCATGAATTTTCCGGCGGACAAAGGCAGAGAATTGCCATTGCCAGAGCTTTGATTCTGAAACCGCAATTGCTGATTTTGGACGAGCCGACGTCCGCGCTCGACGTAACGATTCAAGCGCAAATTATAAAATTGTTGTTGGAAATTCAACAAAAAAGAAACTTGAGTTATATTTTTATCTCGCATGACATGAATGCCGTACGGGCAATGTCGGACCGAATTATGGTCATGAAAGACGGTAAAGCGGTTGAAACAGGAAGCCGCGAGGATATTTTTGAGCATCCGAAGCAGGCATATACGCGAAAACTGATTGCTGCCGCAATCTGAGCAGACGCGGTTAATCCGCAGTACGGCGTTTGATTTTTTTCGGACGACAAAATGCCTGTACTCAGCTTACGAATACTTATTTTAAAAACTGTTGACGGATCGTTATTACAACGACAAAAAAGTTTTTTACGTGCAAAACCATGGTCCCTTTGCCGCAGCGCGCATGCACAAGAAGCTAAAAGCTCAATTTGACACGAATATATCTTCAGAGCTTTTATGAATCGTCAGATCGGGAATTTTTATCTTGTCGGAAACCGGTACAATTTGTAAACATTATAAAAACTGCCGTTATTATCAGGTTTCGGCATAAAAAACTTAGAGAAGACAAGCTTTGCGCTTCCGCTTATCGTTTCGCAGGGAAATTTTAGCGCAGATCGGGCAAAATGTGGAATAAAACAAAAGGCAGAAAACCACGATTTGAAAAAATTAAATAAACTTCCACTAGCTGACGCAAGTTGTATTAACCATTCCGCACTTCGTTCGTCCAGCCCGAAGCTACGCAAGCCTTACGGCTGGGCTAGTATGTCTACATCTATCTGCTGACGCAGACGTTCGAATCATAAAAAACGGTATTCAAAAAGTATATTTGTCTCGGTTGAGCCTAAGAAACATCAAGCAGCAGACGTCATTTTTCCTTGTCATAAGTTTTTCAGGAATCCGTTTTCCTTATCGTGCCGAAAATGTCTGGAAGTACGGCTGGCAGTCCGGAAAACAAAACAAGTTTAATTTTGCGCTTAAAAATAATTTTGTCCTTGTTCTGAACGCTGTTTTTGGTGCTTGTTTCAATATTTTTCTTTTGTTTATCAATCCGTTGTCTATAAAATAATAACTATACATAATACATATTATGCGACAAATATATATAATGGAAAAAGGGCGCTTTCTTGTTTCCGGAACATCGCACAATTGTTTGAAAAAACGATGTTTTTTCTTTTCTTTATCAAAAAAATACCGGCAACGGAATCAATTTGCGCTTTCCTGTTGTATTTCTTTTTTGCGTTGAGCATTTCTTCTGTAAAATTTTCTAAGAAAGTTTTTTTTATCAGACGGCCGGAAAATTTTTCCCGCCTGTTTGATTGTTCAAAGGCTGGATTGTCAATCTGCCACGTTAAATATTTTCCATCGGCTTGCGCAAGCGGTATTAGCCGTTCCAAACCTCAACCGCCCGGCCCAAAAACTTCGCAAGCTTACGACGGCGCCGGAATGCCTGCACTGCTTATGCAGACGTTTTAAAAACATAAAAGAAAAGCGAGGCTTGTTTAACCGGTCATTATTCCCTGCCCGGCAAGTTCCGGCGGTATATTTTCCAGTGTTGAAAGCGGAGTTGTTTTGTCATGGTTCCGTAAATTGTTAAGACAAAACCAAGTTTTTTTGTAAAGTGCAATATTACCGGTTCCGACAGAAAAACCGATGTTTTTATCCGGCATCTGTTTTGTCTGCTGTCGAAGCTTCAAGATAATTCTCTTGTACTTTCCGTTATTAAACGCCCGTCCCTAAGATTTTTGTTGAGGCGTCATCGGCAAATGCCGGTGCAATGTGTGTAAGCAGACAAATCGCTTAATGCGTACGAAAAGATTTTTTCCAAGCAGTGACTGTCTTAACTGATTATATGATATTTTTTTGACGAAAACCGCGCCAATGCGTCGGTTTTAATCGGCACGTTTCTCAGTTTGTATTTGGGGCGAACAAATTGCCGATGCCGGCCAGGGAATCCGTGGGCGAGCAACTGTACCGAATTGAAATTAAAGAAGGATATTGCAAAACGTTATACCGATAACGATAACAGCGGCTTGCCGCTTTTCCGGCTGCGTACCGGTAATCAGAATGTCAAAATTCTCTGCCGCCGTACCTCAATTTGAACCGGCGGCGGAATGAGGACTAAAATTTATACAGGACGAATGTCGCTTTATGCCCGCGCCGGGCGCAGTCCGCATTTTCTTTCTTTCATATCGATTTTTTCTTTAAGGCTGTCCATGTTGTCACCGAGTATGTCATGGCTCTGATGATCCGTATCCTTTTATGTTTTGTATATTCTCCGCGGATGTCTCTGTAAAATCTCTTTCCAAAATCTTCCTGCAAAAACAATGTTATATTTAAATCAAGACAGTTTGGCGCGCTTTTCCCTCTTTGTCGGCAATAAAGTTTTCCGTATAAAGCGGCTTAAGTTTTCCGTTTGCAAAAAACATCCCGCGAAAAGTAACAGAATGTCTTTATGATTGGACGCATGCGTAAGCGGGCAGATGCCGGCTCCGGCCCAGCCGTAAGCTTGCGAAGCTTTTCGGCCGGGCGGTTGAGGTTCGGAACGGCTAACCGCCTGCGTCAACTTGCGGAAATTTATGCATTTGTTTCGCTTGCTGTTACTGTTCGTTGTTTTGGTTGAAAAACTTATTGTTCTTCGGAAAGCCGAACGGAACCAGTTTGCCGACTTGGGCGCGATGACCGAGCCAGGTCAGAAGTTCTTTTTCCGTGCTGACGCCGCCGGAACGGTTAAAACTGAAACCGTCCGCTTCGTTGAAGAACTGAATGTCCGACAATCCTCCGTCTTTGTACTTTTGCAGCCCCACGCCGCGGCCTCTGGCCAAAGTCGGTATTTCCTCGCTTTTGAAGACCAGCAGTTTGCGGTTGTCGCCGACGATGGCCACCATGTCACCGGTAACTTTCAGGCAGAACATGGCCGCGTCGCCTTCGGAAACGTTCATGATTTTACGTCCGTTGCGGGTTTGGGCAATGATGTGGTTTTCGTCGATGATAAAGCCGTAACCGCGTTTTGACGCAATCAGATATGAGGCTTTCGGTTCAAAAACGAACATGGAAACGACTTCGTCGTTGTTGGCGACGTCGATCATCAGCCGCAGCGGTTGTCCGAACCCTCTTCCGCTCGGGATTTCGTTGGCCGCAACGTTGAAGAATTTGCCGGAACTGTCCATAATCACCAGTTTATCGGTCGTTTGTGCATGGAGTGCAATTTGCAGCGCGTCGTCGTCTTTGAACTTGAACTCGTCGGTGAGGCTGACGTGTCCTTTCAGACTGCGTATCCACCCTTTTTGCGACAAAATAACGGTGATCGGTTCTTTTTCGATCAGCGCTTCCAGCGGAACTTCGATTTCTTCCGCCACTTCGGAAAACTCCGTACGACGACGACCGAGCGCGGTTTTTTTGCCGAATTTTTCCTTCATCTGCCTGATTTCGGCCGCAATCGCCAGCCAGCGTTTGCCTTCGTCGCCGAGCAGCTCTTCCAATCCCGCTTTTTCTTCGGACAATTCGTCATATTCTTCACGAATCTGGCTTTCTTCCAGTTTGCGCAGCGAACGAAGCTTCATGTTCAAAATGGCTTCCGACTGGTTGTCTGTCAGTTTGAACTCTTTCATCATGACGGCTTTGGGATCGTCTTCCTCGCGGATAATTTGAATAATCCGGTCAAGGTTGAGGTAGGCAATCAGATAACCGCTTAAAATTTCCAAACGGTAATTGATTTTTTCCAGCCGGTAATTTGTACGCCGGATCAATACCGTATGACGATGATTTAAGAATTCGCGCAAAACTTCTTTGATTGACATCACCCGCGGAACGCCGTCGGAATCAAGAACGTTCATGTTGAGATTGAAACGGCTTTCAAGATCCGTTTGCTTAAACAAATGCTCCATCAGCAACCCGGCGTCGACCAGGCGGCTTTTGGGTTCCAGCACAATGCGGATGTCGTGCGAAGATTCGTCGCGGATGTCGCTTAACAGCGGAATTTTCTTTTCCAAAAGCAGCGAAGCGATTTTTTCCACCAGTTTGGCTTTGGGCACCATATAGGGAATTTCGGTGATGACGATCTGATATTGCCCGTGTCCCAGGTCTTCTTTTTCCCATTTGGCACGGATGCGGAAAACGCCCTTCCCCTGGCGGTACGCGTCCAAAATGTTTTCAAACTTATCAATAATGTATCCGCCGGTCGGAAAATCGGGGCCTTTTATTTTTCGCACCAAGGGTTCGATTTCGCATTCGGGATTTTCGATCAGGTACAGCAGCGCGTCGCAGACTTCACTCAAATTGTGCGGCGGGATGTTGGTGGCCATGCCGACGGCAATGCCGGCAGAACCGTTGCACAACAGATTCGGCACCATTGAGGGCATGACAACCGGTTCGCTTTCCTCTCCGTCATAGGTTTCCATGAAGTCGACGGCGTTGTCGTTTAACCCTTCCATCATTGCAATTGCAAATTCGGTCAGCCGGGCTTCCGTGTAACGCATGGCGGCCGCGCCGTCGCCGTCGATGTTGCCGAAGTTGCCCTGCCCGTCGACCAACGGATAACGGACGGAAAAATCCTGTGCCAGACGAACCATGGCGCCGTATACGGCACTGTCGCCGTGAGGATGGTATTTACCGATGACGTCGCCGACCACGCGGGCGCATTTCTTAAACCCGGATTTCGGGTCAAGATGAAGCTGGCGCATGGCGTATAGCAGCCGGCGGTGAACCGGTTTCAAACCGTCGCGGACGTCCGGCAGCGAACGGGAAACAATGGTCGACATCGCATATGAGAGATAACGTTTGCTGAGTTCTTCGGCCAGCTGTACGTCTTTTATTTTTTCTTCGTTTTCCTGCATTTTTTCTCTTATAAGTCCAGATTTGCCAGCAAGTTAGCACGGTTTTGCGGGAATTTCAAGCCGTGTATTTGAAAAAAGTTTTTGGTGAGGAAAAAGCCGGTCATTTTCAGCAAGTCGGCCATTTCTCCGCGGTTCGGAAAATAGTTTTTATCCACAATGAAATGCGGGTAGCGATATAGCCGGGCGGCATACGGCGCGCCGGACTCCCGGCATACGGCGCGGCCGCTTTTGGGCGAAACATATGCCAGGTTTTCCCGGCTCCCGGTGACGGCGCACTCGCTTAAGTCCAGCCCGATACCGAGATATTCAAGCAGATAAAATTCAAAGAAACAATAATGAGTAAGCCAGTTTTTTTCATCTATCAGATCAAAAAAACTCTCGATATAATAGTAAAACCTTTCCAGATTTTCCTTTTCCGGCAGACAGGCGGCGCACAGGGAACACAGGGACGAAAGCGCCGCCAGTTTGGCGGGCGAATTCATAAAGCTGACGGCCGTCGGCGCCAGCAGCTCCGTTTTTAAGCTGAGCATATTTTCTTCGATCCGCGCATAAGCGTCGACGGAAATCCGGTTGCCGGGTTGGTAGATGCCGGCGTTCTTTTTGCTGCCGCCGCCTTTGACAAACCCGCCGATCAGTCCGTGTTCTTTGGTTATCACGTTGACAATCAAAGAATTTTCCCCGTAACGGCGGATGGCGGCAATGTATCCTTCGTCTTTAAACTGCATTTGTGTTCCCCGTTGTTGATTTTTATCATAACTATCCGGTTGACTTATTGCAATAAAAACCATACGATAAGAAACAATTACGCAACAATTTTAAAATTATTCTGCATATGAAAAGGTTTTCATTGTTTGCCGCCAACCTTGCCGGAACGGCAGTTTTGGCTGATCTTGTTCGTTATCTGCAAGCCTCAACTGTTACCAGACTGTTGATTCTGCTGATAGTTATCGCAATTATCGCTTATTTTTGCTGGTCGGGAGGCAAAGACGAAAAAAGCGGTTGTTTTTACGTTTTCGTCGGCGCTTCTCTTACGATCATGGATTTGCTGATTTTGACCGAACATTCCTCCCTGATGTCTTATACGGCCGAAATTATTGTTTTGTTTTTGACCAATGCTTTCGTTTATTGGGTGTTGGAAGGGATTTTGACGTCATCTTCCGACGAACGACAACCGCCGAAAACTTCCTGATTTCCGCCTCCATGCGTCTTAAAAGCCCCGGTCTTTTCGATCCGGGGCCTTTTTCTTTGGAAACAAAGGACTAATAGTCAGAAATAATGGTTTTGGTAATCTTGTCATAAGCCATCAGTTCGGAAATGACCCGCTTCATATCCTTTAAAGCAATTGAGTTGGGGCCATCCGAGAGCGCTTTGTCCGGATTTTCGTGCGTTTCCATAAAAACGGCGGCCACACCGACGGCAACCGCGGCCCGTGCCAGCACCGGCGCAAACTCCCGCTGACCGCCGGAACATCCGCCGAGGCCGCCCGGCTGCTGAACCGAGTGGGTGGCGTCAAAGATGATCGGACAACCGGTGTCTTTGGCCATTTGCGGAAAAGCGCGCATGTCGGTCACCAGCGTATTGTAGCCGAAACAGGTACCCCGTTCCGTCAGACAGACGTTCGGGTTGCCGCTGTCAACCGATTTCATGACCAGGTTTTTCATGTCCCAAGGTGCCAAAAACTGTCCTTTTTTAATATTGATGATTTTACCGGTCTGAGCGGCAGCAATCACCAGATCCGTCTGCCGGCATAAAAAGGCGGGAATTTGCAGCATATCGACATGTTCGGCGGCAATTGCGCATTGTTCCCTTTCGTGAACGTCGGTCAAAATCGGGCAACCGTACAGTTTTTTGATTTCGTCAAAGGTTTTCATGCCTTCTTCAATGCCGACGCCGCGCGGCGATCTCAGCGAGGTGCGGTTGGCCTTGTCATAGGAAGCTTTGAAAATATAGTTAACGCCGAGCTCTTTGGTCATTTCCACCATGGCGCCGGCAATGTCGACGGCATGCTGCCGGCTTTCGATCTGGCAGGGACCGGCAATGATTGCCAGCGGCAGTTTGTTGCCGATTTCAAAGTTTCCGATTTTGATCGTTTTTTGGTTTTCCATCAGTTTTTCCTTTTATCTTGGGGTTAAAAAGTCCATTTCAACCATGCGAACAGAACGTTGCCGTCGTTTTTGACGCCGGGAATGTAGGCTGCCTGCAATGACAGACGCTGGTATGTCAGGCTGGCAATCGGCAGCGGCAGCGGAACCGGGATATACATGTATTCTTCCCGCTGGGTCAGGCTGAGCGTGTAACCGACGCCGACTTTCCAGTCGCCGGAATTGTCCAGGTCCCAGTTGTAGAGATAGGCATAGCCGGCAATCGTTTCCAAATAGAAGTTGGAATCTTTGAAGGCCATGGCGTAAACGCCGTGCCATTCGTTGCCTTCCCAAAAACTGCGGCCGAAACCGATACCCCACGGCTCCTCGTTGTATTTGTCAATATGCTCCTGGTCGTAAAACAGGCGGTTGTGCCAGGTACGGACGGGAACGTAAAGATCGTTGTTGCCGCAGCTTAAGGCATATTTTGCGTTTTCAAACGCCCGGCCGAAAAAATTGCCGATTGTTCCGGCCCGGGCCGGGAGCGCAAACAGCGCCAAAAATGCAATAGTCAGTATTTTCTTTTTCATAATGCTTTCTTTTGGTTAAATGATTCTCCGATTTAATTACAAAAGGCGGCTGTTGTCAATCGCGGCTTTCACGAAAGCCACAAACAACGGGTGCGGGGCAAACGGCTTGGACTTCAGTTCCGGATGAAACTGCACGCCGACAAACCACGGATGCTCCGGCCGCTCGACTATTTCCGGAAGTTTGCCGTCCGGAGATTTACCGGTTATTAGCATACCTGATTTGCGAAGTAAAGACTCATATTTGATATTTACCTCATAACGGTGCCGATGCCGTTCGCTGATTTCGCCGCAGCCGTATATCGCGGCGGCTTTCGAGCCGGGCGCAAGCACGCAGGGATAGGCGCCGAGCCGCATGGTGCCGCCCAAGTCGCCGTTTTGGCTACGGATTTCCCGCGCGCCGTCCTTGTCCCATTCCGTCATCAGCCCGACCACGGCTTCGCATTCGGGATCCAGTTCCGTGCTGCCGGCGTTTTTAATGCCGGCTATGTTGCGCATGGTTTCGATTACCGCCATTTGCATGCCGAAACAAATGCCGAACCAGGGAATGCTGTTTTCCCGGGCATAGCGGACGGCGGCAATTTTGCCTTCGGTGCCGCGGCTGCCGAAACCTCCCGGCACCAGAATGCCGCTGACGTCCGAAAGATGTTCGGCGGCGCCGTCTTTTTCCACGTCTTCGGCATCCACCCATTTGATTTTGACTTTGAAACGGTTGGCAATGCCGCCGTGGGCGAGCGCTTCGTTTAAAGATTTGTAGGCTTCGAGCAGCTGATATTTGCCGACGACGGCGATCCGCACTTCTCCTTCCGGATTTTCCATCACTTCGGTAATTTGCCGCCACTTGTCCAAATCCGCTGCCGGGGCGTCCAGCCCGAAATATTTGCAGACTTCCGCATCCAGCCCTTCCCGGGAATAGGCCGTCGGCACGTGGTAAATGGACCGGGCGTCGAGCGCGGCGATCACCCTCTCCTCGCGCACGTTGCAGAACTGCGCGATTTTGCGTTTTTCGTTTTGGGGAATTTCCACTTGCGAACGGCACAGCAGAATATCGGGCTGAATGCCGTATTCCTGCAATTGTTTGACCGAATGCTGGGTCGGTTTGGTTTTCAGTTCTCCGGCGGTCGGAATATAGGGCAGCAGCGTCAGATGTACAAACATCGTCCGTTCGCGCCCGAGTTCATATGCCAGCTGGCGGATCGTTTCCAGATAAGGCTGCCCTTCAATGTCGCCGACGGTTCCCCCGATTTCGCACAAGACAAAATCTTCGTCCGTCAGGTCGGAAAGGATAAAGCTTTTGATTTCGTTGGTCACGTGCGGAATTACCTGAATGGTGGCGCCGAGGTAGTCGCCGCGGCGTTCCCTGTCGAGCACCCGTTGATAGATTTTGCCGGAAGTCACGCTGTCGTGCCGGGTGGCGGGAATGCCGGAAAAACGTTCGTAATGTCCCAAATCCAGATCGGCTTCGGTACCGTCGTCGGTTACGAAAACCTCACCGTGCTGACACGGGTTCATGGTGCCGGGGTCAACGTTAAGGTAGGGATCCAGCTTGCGCAGGCGGACCTTGAAGCCCCTTGCCTGCAGCACCGCTGCCAGCGAGGCGGAAGCCAGTCCTTTGCCCAAAGACGACACGACGCCACCGGTGATAAAAATGAATTTCGTTTTCCGGTTCAAGTTCTCAGTCATGGTTTAAAAATTCCCGTAAATATAAAAAGTTTTCCGTATTTTAAAGTGACAAAGGCACCTTCGTTAAAAAAGGTGCCTTTCAATTGTTGCATTGCCGCGCATTTATTTTTCCGCCACCGGAGCGCTCGGTGCCGCAGGAGCCGCCGGTTCGGCAGGCGCCGCTTCGGCGGGGACGGAAGCTTCCGCCGCCGGCTTGTCGAGAATGGACCGGCCGACGGTGTTGCCGTGATCCTTGTAATAAAGGGAAAGCGACAGGCTGGTCAGAAAAAACAGCGTGGCCATAATCGCCGTCAGACGGGTCAGCAGATTGCCGGTGCCGCGGGCGGTCAGGAAATTGCCGGCGCCCGAACCGCCGCCGAGCCCGTCAAGGGCGCCGCCGCCGGAACGCTGCAGCAAAATCAGGGCAACCAGAAAAATGGCAACCAGCAGATGAACAACTAATAAAACCGTACTCATTCTATTTTGATCCTTATTGAAAATCTGTTAACAAACGGATTTGGCAATTGCCAGGAAATCCTGCGCTTTCAGGCTGGCGCCGCCGATCAGGGCACCGTCGACATCGGGCAGCGACAGAAATTCCTTGGCGTTGGAAGGTTTGACCGAACCGCCGTAAAGAATACGCATTTTGTTGGCAACGCCTTTGCCGAGCTTTTTCGCCAACACTTTGCGGACGGCCGCATGGACTTCTTCAACGTCTTCGGGAGTCGGGGTTTTGCCGGTGCCGATGGCCCAAACCGGCTCATAGGCGATGACGGTGTTGGCGGCGTCGGCGTTTTCCGGCACCGAACCCATAATCTGTTCGGCGCAGACTTCAATGGTCTTGCCTTCGTCGCGCTGTTTTTCCGTTTCGCCGATGCAAATAATTGTTTTTAAACCGTTCTCGTAAGCGGCAGCCGCTTTTTGGGCAACCAGCTCGCTGGTTTCAAAGTGGTCGGCGCGGCGTTCGGAATGGCCGAGAATAACGTAAGTGCAGCCGATATCCGTCAGCATGGCCGGGCTGATGTCGCCGGTGTGAGCGCCCTTGACCGCAAAATGGGCATCTTGCGCACCGAGCGCGACCTTGGCACCGCGCAGCGCATATTTAACCTGATAAAGCAGCGTAAACGGCGGACAAACAAGAAATTCGCATGCCGGTTTGCCCAGTTTCTTTACTTCGGCGGCAACTTCTCTGGCCAGCGCAACTCCGTCTTCGGAGAGGCCGTTCATTTTCCAGTTGCCGGCAATCATGATTTTTCTAGCCATTATTTTTTCCTTAAGATGTTTTAATGTTGCCGCAAAATTAGCATACTAAAAAAAACTTTTCAACATTAATATTTTGCAATTGCATATATTAAGAAATCTATTATATTCTACTGATCGGTTTAATAAAATAATATTGCAGGACATAATTTAAAATGATTACCAAGTTACGCAAGGCGCAGGATTCGTGGGTCGCAAAGAGCATTTTGGTGCTGACCGCGCTCAGTTTCATGTCTTTATTCGGAATTTCAGGCTACATCAACGGCGCTGCCGGCAATCGGGCGGTGATCAAAGTCAACGACCGCACGGTGAGCCAGCTTGAGGTCAACCAGCAGCTGGATCAGGAAATCCGAACCGCGCAGAAACTGTTCGGCGACATTGAAATTACCGACGAAATCCGCAATCAGATGCTGGCCGGACTGGTGCAGCGGGACTTGAATTCCATGATCACCGAAGAAACGGCGGCGAAAAACAAAGTTTCCGTCAGCGACGCTCTGGTACGCAACATTATTTTCTCGCAGGTTCAGTTCCTGGACGATGACGGTCAGTTCAGCAGAGAGCGGCTGAACTATTTCCTTTCCCAGTCCAACTGGAGCGAACAGCAATATGTAGACACCATCCGCAGCGATCTGAAAAAGCAGTATCTGGTGCAGAATCCGGCGTCCGGTTTCAACGTTCCGGCAGTTCTGAAAAAATATGCGGCCGCAGCCGAAGCCCAGCGGAAAGTGTTCAAATACATATCCGTCGACGACAGGGACGCGGTGATTGACCGGGAAATTTCGGAAGAGGAAATCAACCAGTATTACAACGACTTCGGCACGGAATTTGTCGAGCCGGAAACCCGTGACGCCGAATTTGTCGTGCTCTCGACCGAAGACATTGCCAAACACATTGAAGTCACCGAAGACGAGATCGACGAATATTACAAAAGCAACCTGAGTCAATTCGTTACGCCGGAAACCCGCAACGTTCTGCAAATGCTGTTTGAAAACGAAGAAGATGCAAAGGCGGCCAAAGCCGCCCTCGACAACGGCGCCGACTTTTATCAGGTGGCACGTGAAAAAGCCGGGCAGACGGACGAGGAAACCAATCTTGAATATGTTTCCGAAGACATGCTGATCGGCGACGCCGGGGCGAAAGTGTTTGCCGCGGCGAAGAACGAGGCGGTTGGTCCGATACCGTCCGAACTCGGCTGGCATATCATGAAAGCAACCGACATTAAAGCCGGCTCCAAGGAAGACGAAAGCAAGGTAAAAAAGCAAATTGCGCAGACGATTGCCAACGAGAAGGTTTATGAGGTCGCTTATGACATCATAAACGGCATTGAAGACAAAATCGGAGCCGGCAGTTCGCTTGAAGAAATCGCCGAAGACATGGGCGTCAAAACCTATCGCGTCAAAGGCATGAAAGAGAACGGCGAAGCCGCTTCCCTGCCCGGTTCGTACGCTTCGGTCCTTAACGGTTCGGATTTCATAGACGCCGTATTTTCCTATAACAAAGGCGAAATTTCACAGGCGGTGGAAACCGACGAAGGCTTTGTCTTCGTCAAAGTCGACAACATTACCGACAGTCATCCGCAGTCGATTGAAACGGCGTTGCCCAAAATCAAAAAAATGTGGAGGGAAAACGAAAAATCCGCCATCACTCAGGAACTGATCAACGACGTGATGCACGACCTGGAAAGCGGAGACGACATCAGTGAAGCCGCCGGCCGTTATAATCTTAAAGTCGTAACCACGGAACCGTTGACCCGCAGCCAGAGCTTTGCCGGTTTGTCCCAGCCGCAGATGCTGGAGCTGTTCAACGACGCCGCCCGGACGCCGAAGCAGATTGATCGGGAAACGCAGCATATTATCGCCGTTGCCGGCAAAGATGCCGAACCGCGCAAGCTGTCGGCCGAGGAAACGGATATCATTGCCGGCCGGCTCAATCTGGACCTGACGCAGGAAGCTGCCGCCGCACTGATTGACAGCTACGGCAAAGATTACGACATACGGGTCAAATACCGTTTGCTGGGCTTGGCCGACTGAGCTGCCGCAAAAAGAAAAAGCCGCCCGCTTTTGCCGGCGGCTTTTTTATATACCGATCCCCCGGTTAGGCCGGGAGTTTTTTTACAACAGGAAAAACGGTAAAAAAATCTGCCCTGCAAAAATCCGTTTAGCCGTTTTCTTTTTTACTACCCGTCAGCATAAACTGAAAACGGTTCGGTAGCGGAATCTCTCTATATATAAAAGCTCAGAAACGATCAGGGCGGAGAAATAACAAAACTGTTGAAAAAATATCGGAAACAACATTTTTCTGTTGCTTTTTACGGCAGTAAGAATATAAATAGAATACCTTTTGCGGGTATAATTCAATGGTAGAATGAGAGCTTCCCAAGCTTTTAATGCGGGTTCGATTCCCGTTACCCGCTCCAAATTTTCCACACAATCAATGCTGAGGGGATCGAACCCGGGAGGGCCGGAGGCGGTCAAACAGTCCTGTGAACTGTTTGACAACGACGGGCGTAGGTTGACAGCCTGAGCACAAACGGCGGCAGCCGTTTCGGGCGAAGCCGGCAACCGAGCTGCGAGCGGCAGTGCCGCGCATTCCCGTTACCCGCTCCAAATTTTCCACACAATCAATGCTGAGGGGATCGAACTCGGAAGGGCCGGAGGCGGCAGAATTTATATTGTTGACACTGCGTCGGTGCGGGTATAGTCTGATTTTATGAAAAAATGCTTTTACATAACCGCCATTGTCCTGTTTCTGGCGCTTCAGTTTTTTTCCTTAAATCATTTGTATGATTCGGGGCATTTTTTTGTACACGATTCAAACTGCGAGCAATGTCGGTTCCTGGATCAGTCCGGCAGTGCGGGTGTTCCCGACGAGATTGAACCGGAACAAGCTTTCGTTGTTTATCTGCCAATGCCGGAAACGAACGTTTTATCGGTTTATAAGCCGTGTTTTTTCGCCTATTTCGGTCAGGCGCCTCCATACCTGATTTAAATTATGTAAAATTTTGTCGTATCAATAATTTAAATCAGAAAGAAAAATGAATAATTTAAATGTTTACGGCGGTTTGACCGCCATAAATGATTTTCTTAATCCTGAAAATCATTTGACACCTCTTGTCGAATTACCCTCTTCTCTTAATCCTTTTTTGGCTGACGGAATTCATATTTATATCAAAATGCAGACCTTTCTTCCTTTGATGAACGTAAAATCCGTTCCGGCATACGAGATGTTGAAAAACGACGTCCAACCCAAACGCCGATTGGCAGAATCTTCTTCCGGAAATATGGCATTTTCATTGTCCGTCTTGAGCCGCTGTTTTGGTTATGAGAAGACGAGAGCCGTCATTTCGCACGAAACCAACCGGGAAAAGGTGCAGATGCTTTTACTGGCCGGTACGGAAATATGGGTTAATAAAGAACCGATCTGCCCCGACCCGCATTCGGATGAAAGCGGAATCCGCATTGCCGAAAAGACGGCTCACCGCTCCGGCTGGAAAAACCTCAATCAATATGCCAACCCGGATAATCCGGGTGGACATTATGAATTTTGCGGACAGCAAATCCTGAAACAATTAAACAACGACATCCGTATTTTCTGCACCTCTCTCGGCACCACGGGAAGCCTGTGCGGCATTGCCCGGGCATTAAAGAAGAAAACCGAAGCCCGGTGCATAGGTGTGGCAAGGAAACCAAACAATCCTGTTCCCGGTCCGAGGACCTTAAATTTGTTAAAAATGATAGATTTTGACTGGCAGCAGCAGACAGATGACGTTGTCGAAGAAGGGACAGTCCACGCCTATGACCAAAGCATGCGGTTGTGTCGCGCCGGAATCCTTGCCGGTCCGAGTACCGGGCTTGCGCTTGCCGGACTGTTGAAATATCTGCGTCGGGAAAAACTGAAAAACGATTTTGCCGGTCTGAAGAACGGCCGCCCTGAAATAAATTGCGTTATATTGGCCTGTGACTTGCCTTTTCTGTATTTGGACGAATATTTTAAATATCTCCCGCGCAAACGTTTTCCCAAAATCTTTCATCAGGAACTCTTGTCTGCCCGCATTGATTTTCAAAAGCCTCGTCGGCCGCAAACGGAAATTTCCGCCTCGGGAACGATCAAACTTGTTTTTGGCTGCGGTGCCGCCAGTCTGCAGCATAGGCTGAACGACGGAGAAAAAAGCGAAACAAACGCAAAAGCAATCATCATCGACATCCGAAACAAAGAGCTTTTTGCCGGCGGTCATATACCGTGCAGCATCAATATTGAAGAAAACACGCTGCTCAAAACGATGGACGAACGGTCGGAACAGATGCAGGACAAACAAATTGTTTTGGTTTGCGACTATGGCGAAAAGGCGTACTTCTATGCCCGTATCCTGAGGGACAAAGGATATGACTGTCGTTCCCTGCACGGCGGGCTCGTCCGCTGGTCGGAGCTTAATTATCCGCGTATTTCCGCAACTTGTACGCTCGGGAGATGACGGATTATCCGCTTTTCCGGGATTCTTGTCGGCGGCATACCGTGAAGTATCCGGAACCTGCAATCGCTGCAGTGGCAAAACGTCCGTATTCGCAGGCCGACATCGTTTTATAGAGAGATTGGCTGATAGTAACAACATTATGAAAACGCCGGTCGTCATTATAAGTGGCGTGATGAAGCATGCCGACCGTTTAACAGGCCGTATCATGACTTAGGAAACAGCGGATTTTGCGGCGCAGGGAATATTCCGGATTGCTTTTCGATAAAAAATGAAGTAAAATATCAACAGTTTTATTTATAAGGAAACGCCGATGGATCTCAAAGACAAACTCAGTCACAAATGGCGTCAAATGACGTTGATCGCAGGCGTTGTCCTGCTCTCGTCGATGACGGTGCAGGCTCAAAACACGTCCGAACAGAATCGAAAAGAAACGCCGAAAGCCTATTTCAGTCCCAAGCAACTGGCTTCCGCGTTGTCTGCCATCAATGCCGACGACAAACAAGCGGACATATTCCTGGAAGCTTATTTGCAGAAGCTTGACCCGCAGGGACAAATTTCTCCGGGCGATCTGGTTCAGGTTTTCAAGGAATCGGGAATAGACAAAGACGAAGCGGTAAAAATGTCGGAAGTTTTGCTGTCGCCGCAAAAGCAGCCTTCCTCCCGCGGCTATGACTTCGGTTCTTACGATCTCAGTTTCGCCATCGACGGCAACGGCAATCTTTCCTCTTTAATTTTCAACGGTGACAAAAAAATTGACGATCGCGACATTGATGCCGTGCATAAAGCCCGCTGCCGTCACCGCGGGTTGGCCGCGGACGATAACAGTGAACGTTTCCAATCGTCGCAATTGCTCGGCAAAATGTTAGTGCGGCAGGTGATTTTGGAAAAACGGAAAGACGGACGGACGGTTCCGAACGGCGACAAATTCCTGCAAAATTTTGACAGGGAATTGCAGCAAAACGGTTTGGAAATAGGCCGGGACGGAAAATTGCACGGTATTGAAGCAAGCAAAAACAAACCTCTGCTGACGGAAAAAGACCTTTACAATCAGTATCTGATGAAAAGGCAGCAGGAGATGAAAAAGTTTTACGAATAGGGAATTTGCACTTGCTTCAAACAGCAACTTGTGTTAAGTGATGTTCTCTTAAACAATTATTCTAAAATTTTTTTGCAATGAAGTATCTGAAAATCAATGAACAACTGGAACTGTTGAAAAACAAACGGTTCGACGAGTTAATCGCGTACGCGAAGGAGCACAACCTCAACCAGAGAGTCGTTCAGGCCCTGCTCTCTCAGCTTAAAGAACTGACGGAAGAAAAGCAATCCGCTGTTTCCATTCATTAACGCAGATCAACATGCACCGCTTTTTTGCCGACGGCAAAAGAGCGGTTTTTTATATACCCAAAACCACGTGCCTGGCACATGGTTCTAAAGAGCTTACAGCTTGCGAATGAAAAACTCCTTTTATTGTAAAGAAGACGGTCCGGCAACAGTCGTATAGAAAAGTAAAGGAGTTTTAATGGCACGCACGACGTGAAATTCCAAAACACCATGTTGTCTTTGCCCCGAAATAGCACAGAAAGGCGTTTTGCGGCGGCCATCGTCTGAAAATCAGAGCAGTATTCAGGGGACTATGTCGATATTACCGGAAAGAATATCCCAAAGACAGCCGGGTATATACGAAATCAACTTAAAGAAGATGCAAAGCAAAGTCAGTAACTATGGATCTTGCCCCGTTTACGGAGAGTCAAGTAATCTTTGCCCCGTCAAACCGTCATGTACCCTGAAGGCATTTGCCGGCACCTTGAGAGGGTATACCCGCGTATGAAACCCCGCCTTTACTCAGGCTGGTTCCTTTTTACCGGGCATTTGTTGATAAAGAGTTTATCGGGTTGAATTTTCAAACATCTATGTTAACATCATACATATCATTTGCTGAGGAGAAGCGACATGGCTACGTTAAAACAGGTTTCGCAGGATTTTGACCGTTGTTTTCGGTACCGGCGTTTTCCTTCTTTCCGGCTGGCTCCTTTGATTATTCTGATTTTTTGCGGACTGGTGTTGCTGGGCAGTTTGTTTTTTGAATTTGATCAGAATGAACTTTTTTATTATCCGACCTGGAAATATTCTCTCTTTATCAAGCTGCTGCCAAAAATTGTGCTTCTCATTTGGATTGTTCGCTACAATATCCGTCATAAGGTACAGACCGCTGATAATGATTATAACAGGTTTTGGTATTTTGTTTCCTTTTTATTCCTGATCCTGTTTTTCGGTCTTCTTTTCTTTTTGTTCAAGGAGTGGGTCGGTTTGCTGGCAAATTTTGCAATAACTTCGCTTTCCGGTAAAGTTTCAATCGATGTTCTCTCGTTCTTTATTTTTTCGCTGCCGGCAATTATCGTTACCGCCTATTTTCAGCTGGTGATTTCAAACCAGATTACGCTGCTTATCGTCAACACTTTCGGGAGAAGAAAATGAAAAAAATATTGATCGCTTTATCCTTTATTATCTTTACCGCCGCCTGCGGACCGATCTGATGAACAGGTATTTGAGCTGTCTGCGCTTAAACGCCGTTTTGTTCTGCAAAATTTTTACCTGCGGATTCCTCGGTCAAAAGGATTATGCGGAAGGTTATGACAATGTTGCGGAAAATTACGACGACAACTGGCTTTGCCATATCAAGCCATGTACGCAAAATTTTCTCGACAGACTGCCGCCGCTGCAATCGGACAAACCGATTGTCGATCTCGGATGCGGAACGGGCTTTTCAACCGAATGGCTGACAAAACGCTATGATAACCCGGTCACGGGGGTTGACATCTCTGCCGGCATGTTGAAACAGGCCGCTAAAAAAATGCCGCAAACACAATTTGTTCATGCCGACATGCTGGATTATCTGCGGAAACTTCCGGCAGAAAGCCGGGCGATGATCTGCTCGGCATGGGCAATCGGCTATTCCGATCCGAAACGGATTGCCGAAGAAGCCTGCCGCGTCTTGGAAGCGAAAGGCGTTTTCGCCTTCATCGTCAATACGGCAGATACTTTGCCCAGAGTCTTTGACGCTTTCCGACGTACCATGTACAATTATCCGCAAAAGGTGAAAAAACTGTTGTGGCCGAAGTTTCCCAAAGACTTTTCCTTCGTTGACGATAAGCGGTTTGAAACGATTTATCAACATAAGGACAGCATGAAAATCCATCTCCGGGAAGAAGATTTTTCCGACTGGTTGTTCAAAACGGGCATTATGGCCGGTTTTGAAAAAGTATTGGATACGGATCTTTTCAAAAAGGAACTGAAAAAGAGCACCGCGGAACTCTGTCATCGTCACATTATCGGTATTTACAGGAAAAAATGAATGCTTGGAAAATTAAAACAGATAATTATGCTGCTGCGGATTATGGCCACCCCGCAAATAACCCGGCCGCCGCTTTCCGTTTTGCAGGAATTGCGCAAACGGGGCAAAAAGCGCCTGCCTTCCGCCGTTTGGCAGGAAATTGACGATAACCGGAAATTGAAAACCTCAACCTTCGCTTTTGCCCGTGAACTGCTTTCTTCGGAGTGTATTTCCCGTCATGACGGAAAGTATGTTGTCAATTCCTTTTTGCCTCCCTTCCCCGGCCGCGCTTATGAGCGGATGTTTACCAACCTTTTGTCCGGCCGGAAGCTTTCGCCGGTATCCGCTTATATCGCCGTCACCAAGGAATGCCCCTATAACTGCTGGCATTGCAGTTTCAAAGGCCACGTAAAACCCGATCTGCCGACCTCCCGGCAGCTTGTTCTCATTGACGATTTGTGCCGGCTGGGCGCAAGCATCATCGGATTTACCGGCGGCGAACCGCTGCAGCATAAAAACATTGCCGATCTGATAAAACGCGCGGCAACCGGCGGTGCGGCCGTTATATTGTTCACAACCGGTTGCGGGCTTGACGAGGAACGGGCGCGGAAATTGAAAAAAGCGGGATTATGGGCAATATGCTTCAGTCTTGACAGTTCCGAACCGGAGATCCATAACCGGCTTCGCGGCCGGAAAACGGCCTTTGATGAGGTGATGAGCGCCGTGAAGGCGGCTAAAGGCGCCGGTTTGTATACAATGGTTTCTTCTGTAGCCACTCCCCGTTTTATGCAGACGGAAGATTATCGCAATATTTATCAACTGGCGGTCAAACTGAAAGTAAACGAATATCGGATTGTTGAGGCAATGCCTTGCGGAAAGCTGCTTGACAATGATGAAACGGTTATTTCGGCCGAAGACGTCAAAACGCTGCGGGCTTTTCACCGGCAGATCAACAGCCGCTCTCCGCGAACCAAAGTATGCGCGTTTAATCAGATAGAGAGTCCGGAACTGTTCGGCTGCGGCGCCGGAACTCAGCATATGTTCATTGACAATGCTGGAGAAGTCTGTCCCTGCGACTTTACGCCTCTCAGTTTCGGTAATGTTGTGCGGGAGCCGCTCGAAACCGTTTGGCTGCGAATGAACGAAGCTTTTATGCTGCCGAGAAGACACTGCTTTATTCAGAAAAACCATCGTCTGATTGCCGAAAAAATCCGTGCCGATAATATGCGGGTGCCGCTTGACGTAAACAGCAGTCTGGAAATCTGCCGACAATGTCCGTTTGATGAAATGCCGGACTATTTCAAAACGGTATATAAGCCGTAATTGCATTCGTTCGACCCCGGCAAAGCCGTTTTTGCCGGGGTCGACTTTTCGCTTTTTACCGAATGTTTTTATCTGTTTCTTCTGTTTTGTTTCCTGCTGTTTCAAACAAAGAAGGAAAATGCGTTTTTATTTTTTCCTCAAGTTCCCTCTTCTTTTTTTCGTCTTTTATTCTGTCATATCTGTAGCTTAAGACGTTCAGAATTCCTTCATTGGTCAAACAGCTGCTACCGTCATTTTTGGTTACACTGTAGCCTTCTGCGGTTAAAAGTTCAACGGCATCATCAAGTGAATGGAAATTTTGTTCTTCCTGCCGTTCTTTTCTTAATTTTGCAAGCTCTTTTTCCTGCCTTTTGTTCAAGGCGGATTTCTGTTCCAGTTCGTTTAATATCTTTTCATATTTTGCAATATGTTTGCCGGCAGAGATGTTTTTCCCCTTAATCAGTTTATCCATTTGTTTTATCAGAGCCCGGCAATTTTCCTTCCACTGTTTTTCGTTAAGCCCCGAAATATTTTCCAGTTTTTCCGAAAATCCGTCTTTGTCAAATTTTTTGGCTTTGGCTGCGGTTAAAAGTGTGTTTCTTACGGTCATGTTATCCACCTCTCTGTAAAATAAAAAAATTATACTACATTCAATAATATTGTAAACCCGGTTCTCAAAGCTTTCGCGAATCTCCCGATTTCTCTCGTCCGGACAAAGATACGCTTATGGCAAAAAAAAGCCCTCACGGATGAGGGCTTTTTTATCTGGGGCGAAAGATGAGACTCGAACTCACGACACCCGGTACCACAAACCGGTACTCTAACCAACTGAGCTACTTTCGCCATTGTCTTGAAAAGACTTTTACAAAATCCGCGGCGGAAAGTCAAGCGAAAAAACAACAAATTTATAAAAAATAAAAGCAACGAACCGTTGTTATCGGTGGAACAGTTTGTCGATATCCTTTAATTTCAATTCGATATAGGTCGGACGACCGTGATTGCACTGGCCGGAATTGGGGGTTTGTTCCATTTCCCGCAGCAAGTGGTTCATTTCCGCCAGGTTGAGGCTGCGCCCTGCCCGTACGGAACCGTGGCAGGCCATAGTGGCGACGATATGGTTCAGTTTTTCCGTCAAAGCGAAATCGCTGCCCCATTCCGCTATCTGTTCGGCCAAATCATGAACCAGCTTTTGTGTGTCGCAGTCTTTGATTAAGGCCGGAATTTCCCGGACAATTACCGCCGAAGGGCCGAACTCTTCCACCGACAATCCCAGCTGGTCAAGATTTTCCGCATTTTCCAGCAGGCGTTGTTTGTCGCAAGCGTCCAATTCGACGATTTCGGGAATCAGCAGCATCTGGGTTGCCGGTTTGCGCCCCTCGTTCAGGGCTTTTTTCATTTTTTCCATCACGATCCGTTCGTGGGCGGCATGCTGATCGATCAAAACGATGCTGTCTTCGGTTTGGGAAATGATATAGGTGTTGTGAAACTGTGCTTTTGCCTGTCCCAAAACGCCGTCAGCATCCGCATAACGGCTGTTGTCGTCTTCTTCCGCACGGACGGAAAACTTTCTTTCCAGTTCCGGCAGCGCCGCCGTGCGCGGGCGGGACGGCAGCGGCGGAAGCGTCCGGCGAAAGGCCGAAGGCGCCGGTTGATGACAGTCGTTTAAAAAGGCCGCTTCCTCTTTGTCGTCGCTCATCAGCAGCGGCGCCGTCAAAGACGCATTTTCCAGGCTGTCCTGCAAAAAACTCGCCAGGTTGGCCGGTGCTGCCGTCTGCCGGCTGCCGGCCGTAAGAGCGTTGCGGATTGCGCTGACCAGCAGGCCGCGAACCGCAGCACCGTCAAAAAAGCGCACTTCGGCCTTGGTCGGATGCACGTTGACGTCCACATAGTCGGGATCAACGTCAAAGAACAAGGCGCATAACGGATAGCGGCCGATTTCCAACACTCCCTGATAAGCGCCTTTAACGGCGCCCAAAAGCAGTTTGTCGCGTACCGGCCGGTTGTTGACAAACAGATACTGAGAAAGAGAGTTGGCCTTGTTGTAAGTCGGCAGACTGACGTAGCCGCTGATGCGGAGATGATCGCGTTCGGCATTAATCAGGAGAGAATTTTCACCGAATTCGCGTCCCATAACGTCGCTCAGGCGTTTCAGACGGGCGTCGAACAATTCTCCCTGACAGGCGTTGAGACTGATCTTTTTCTTTTGTTCGTCGATCAGGTAAAAGGAAATCTGCGGGTTGGCCAAAGCAATCCGGTTGACGATGTCAACGCATTGCGTAACTTCGCCGGCAGCGGTTTTCAAAAATTTGAGCCGGGCCGGCGCGGCATAAAACAAATCGCGTACTTCCACCCGGGTACCGGCAGCGGAGGCTGCGGGAACGGGAGACTGTTTGACTCCGCCGTTGACTTCCATCCGCCAGCCGTTTTCCGCCTGCCGGCTGCGGGACGTGACGGACAACCTGGCAACGGAGGCGATGGAAGGCAGCGCTTCGCCGCGGAAACCGAGATAACCGATGTGGAACAAATCGTCGTCCGGCAGCTTGGACGTTGCATGCCGCTCAACCGCCAGTTCAAGATCTTCCCGCGCCATGCCTTTGCCGTTGTCGGCAACCGCAATCAGCGACTTGCCGCCGTCCACCAGCGTTATTTCAATCGAAGACGCGCCGGCGTCAATGGCGTTTTCAACCAGTTCTTTGACCACCGAGGCGGGACGCTCAATCACTTCGCCGGCGGCAATCTGGTTAACCAGGGTATCGGGCAGGATGCGGATAGCCATTGCTGCCTCTTTTCGTTATTTGCGGATTTTCTTGATCAGACTGATCAGGTTTCGGGTCGAACTGTCATGCAGACCGGAAGCGTGTCCCTGTAACTCGGGCAAAATGCTCAAGGCCATCTGTTTGCCGAGTTCAACTCCCATCTGGTCAAAGGAATCGATGTTCCAGATGACGCCCTCGACAAACACCTTATGCTCGTACATTGCCACCAGCATACCCAAAGTGTAAGGATCTACCTTTTTGATGACGATGGTGTTGGTCGGACGATTGCCGGAGAAGAATTTAAAGCGCTTAAGACGGCTGACTTCGGCCGCGCTTTTGCCTGCTTTTGAAAGCTCTGCCGCCGCTTCGGCAACGGTTTTGCCGCGCATCAGCGCTTCTCCCTGCGCCAAAGCGTTGGCGACCAGAATTTCGTGATGTTCGCCGATTTCGTTATGGGAAATGGCGGGAACGATCAGATCCAGCGGCACGATCCGACTGCCCTGGTGCAAAAGCTGGAAAAACGAATGCTGTACGTCGGTGCCGGCGCCGCCGAACAAAACTGGACCGGTGGCATATTTGACGAACTTGTTGTTTTCGTTCACCGATTTGCCGTTGCTTTCCATATCAAGCTGTTGCAGATAACTCGGCAGATAGCGCAGATCCTGATCGTAGGGAACGACGCAATGGCTGCCGAAACCGAAAAAGTTGTTGTACCAAACGCCGAGCAGTGCCAGAATGACCGGAATATTCCTGTCAAACGACGTATGACGGAAATGCAGATCCATCGCGTTGGCGCCGTCGAGCATTTTCTCAAAGTTTTCCATCCCTACGGCAAGGGCAATCGACAAGCCGACCGCCGACCACATCGAATAGCGGCCACCGACGAAATCCCAGAATTCGAACATGTTGTCGGTGTTGATGCCGAATTTTTCCACTTCTTTCGCGTTGGTGGAAACGGCGACGAAATGTTTGGCAACCGCAAACTCGCCCAAAGCGTCGATCAGCCATTTGCGGCAGGTTTTGGCGTTGGTCAGGGTTTCTATGGTGGTAAAAGTTTTAGAAACGATGACAAACAGGGTCGTTTCCGGATCAACCTGACTTAAAACGTCTTCGCAGGCGGATCCGTCAATGTTGGAAATAAAATAACATTTTATGTCTTTTGCCCAGTATTCTTTCAGTGCGGCGGTGGCCATTACCGGCCCCAGATCGGAGCCGCCGATGCCGATGTTGACGATGCTGGTCAGCTTTTTGCCGGTGGCGCCTTTAAATTCGCCGTAACGGACCGCGTCGGTAAATTTTTTCATTTTTGCCAGCACGGCGTTGATCTCGGGCATCACGTTTTTGCCGTCGACATATACCGGCGTGTTCTGACGATTGCGCAAAGCCGTATGCAAAACCGCCCGGTTTTCGGTAATATTGATTTTTTCGCCGGTAAACATCGCTTCGATTTTGTCGCGCAGCTTTACTTCATCCGCCAGTTCCAGCAGATACTGTAAGGTCTTTTCGTTAAAACGGTTTTTGGAATAGTCCAGATAAAGCGGTCCAAGCTCAACGGCATATTTGGATCCGCGTTTGGCATCAAACGCAAACAGGTTTTTCATTTCAACGTTCTTAAAAAAGCGGTAATGGAGAGCCAGCTTCTTCCAGGCTTTCGTTTTGGTAACGTTTTTTTCCATTTTATATTTCTCCTAGTCTGATTTGAAATTCCCGAGTCCGATGATCTTGAGGTTGTCCGGCGTAAAATAGCGGGCGGCCGCACGGTTGACCTCGTCAAGCGTCACTTCGGAAACATAACGGTTGCGTTCCTGCAGAAAATCAATGCCGAGTTTTTCCTTCTGCATGTAAACAAGCATCTCGGCAATGGCGGAAATGTCGGCAAAACGCAGATTGTAGGAAGCGATCAGATAATTTTTCGCTTCTTCCAGTTCTTCGGCGGAAACGCCTTCGGCGCCCATTTTGTTCCACTCTTCGTTGAATATTTCCATTACCCGGTTAAAATTGCCGGACGTTGAAGAAAAGCCGCCGACAATCATTTCCGTTTTGTCGGAAACGGAAAGCCCGGTATAAACGCCGTAGGTCAGCCCTTCCTTTTCGCGGGCCACAAGATTAAGGCGGGAACTTAAGCCGGAACCGCCGAGAATGTAATTGGCGATATAAAGCGGGTAAAAGTCGTCTGCGTTGCGGCGTGTGCCGACGGCAGCGGCAAAAGCCATACTCTGCGGCAGATTTTCGTCATGAGCGTCAAATCCGCCGGACAACCGCGGCGTAACCGCCGGCGTTTCGTCGGCTGCGCCCCGCTTCGGCAGAGAGCCGAAAACTTCATCCAGAATCCGGCCGGCCTCTTCCGCCGTAATGTCGCCGGCAAGGCCGACGATCAGGTTGGAACGTCCCAAATTGTCGGCAACAAACCGTTTTACCTCCCGCGGCGTAAAGCTTTCAATATCCTCTTTTTTGCCGAGCGGATTGCGGCCGTAAGGATGTGTCCCGAAAAGCGTCCGGTTGGCAATCAGCCCGAGCTGTTGCCCGGGGTCTTCGTTTTGACTCTCCAACCCGGCCAGCATCTGCTTTCTGATCCGCTCAAGGTCGGCTTCGTCCACCCGCGGCTCGGTCAGCGTCTGCCGCAGCATGTCAAAAGCAATCGGCGCAAATTCCTTGGTAGTTAACAGCCGGCCGGAAAAATCGTCGCCGTCGGCGCCGAAACCGAGCGAAATCGCATAGTTTTCCATTTTCTCCTTAAAAGCCTGCGAATCAAGTCCGCCGGCCGCTTCGGAAATGAGCGCGGCAGTCATTTTTGACAACCCCGCCTGCCCTTCCTTTTCGGCAACCGTTCCGGCATGGCTAAAGACAAAACTCAGGCTGACGATGGGGTTGGTCGTATCCGTCAGCAGATAGGCTTTGATTTTATATTGCGGCGAAACCACTTCCGTTACCGGCAGCAAAAACCCCTGCCGCCCGAGTTCGGAGTTTTTGACCAGGGCGTCGGCGTTAAAAGCCGGCCGGGAAAAATAAAAAACACCGGCGGAAACAACGGCGGCAGCGGCCAAAACCGAAAATAAAACGCCCTTTTTATTCATCTTCGCCCTCCCCGTTCAGCGGTTCGACCACACCTTCCGTCATTGCCGAGCCGGTAAAAATCCTGTGCGCCGCCTTTTTTACCGCCGCAGCGTCGACGGCACGGATGTTGTCCGCATAGTTCTCAATGTCTTCCCGCGTCATGCCGACGGTATAAAGAGAGCCGACGATATAAGCGGCATCGTTGGGATTGTCGCGCAGATAGACCAACCCGGCCAGCATTTTGTTTTTGACTTTTTCAACTTTTTCGTCGGTCAGCGAGGCAACAGCATCGTTTACGACCCTGTCCAGCATTTTTTGCAGTTCTTGGGGAGAAACGCCGGCCGCCGGAACCGCCGACAGGCCGAAGGTGCCGTAACTGCGCGAAGCGTAATCGTAAGATGCGGCGGCAGCGAGCGCCAGCTTTCTTTTTACTACCAGTTCCTTATAAAGTTCCGAAGTGTCGCCTTCGCCAAGGTAGGCAGACAATACCATTGCCGCATAAATGCTTTGCGGATCGGTATTGCAGGAATCGACGACATAGCGGCGGACAACCCGCGGCAGCTCTACCCGCGGCAGCTTCATTTTCAACATAATGCGGGTTGTCGGATTGACTGCGGGAAAAGATTTTTTCCCGATTTCATGCCCCGCCGGCACCTTACCGTAATATTTTTCTGCCAGCCGGTAAGCCGTTTGAGGTTCAATGTCGCCGGAAATCACGATAATTGCGTTGTTCGGCACGTAATAACGGCGGTAAATATCCATCACGTCTTCCCTGGTCAGAGACAGGATTTCCTCTTCCGTACCGGTTACCGGCCGCGCGTAAGGATGTGTCTGCCACAAACCGTGCTGCAGGCTTTCGGCAAAAGCCGAAAGCGGCTGATTTTCTACCACCTGCTTGCGTTCCTGATAAACGATGTCACGTTCGGCGGCAAAAGCCTCGTCGGAAAAATCAAGGTTTGCCATACGGTCGGCCTCAAGTGCCATGGCAAGTTCCAGCCGGCTGACGTCCAGGCTTTGATGGTAAGCGGTATAATCAAGCGAAGTAAAGGCGTTGCTGTCGGCGCCGTTTATCTGCATAAGCCGGTTAAATTCAGACCCCGGAACCTTTTCGGTGCCGCGGAACATCAGATGTTCAAGCAGATGCGCCGCACCGCCCTTGCCCGGCTTTTCATCGACCGCCCCTACCCGGTACCACACCATATGTTTGACGATCGGCGCCTTGTGGTTTTCCACCACCAGCAGCCGGGCACCGTTTGAAAGCGTGTATTCGTTAATGTCAAACAGTTTGGCGGAAGCGGAAAAGGCCGATAAAAGGCAGATCAGGCCGAAAGCGACAAATTTTTTCTTCATTGGCGGATTTTACCTACCTGTTTTTGTTTTTTAAGCGTCGTTTTCCGCAGCGGCCGCGGCTTTTTCCAGCGGCACCACCGGTCTTAAATCGTAGTTCGGCGGCAGCAGCAGCTGTTTTTGTTCGGAAACCTTTGAAGCGTCCGGCACCTTGCGCTCAAGCCCCAGGTCTTCCCTGGTGGCGTTACAGGCGCCAAGCATACCGGCCAACAACATCAGACAAACAATCTTCTTCATTTGACTTGCTCCTTATTTTCTTTTTTTTCGGGATAGAACAGACCGTGCAGTATGATGACGGCCGCACCGATGCAGATAAAACTGTCGGCAACGTTAAAGGCCGGCCAATGGTGCACGCCCAGATGAAAGTCCAAAAAGTCGAAAACCGCGCCCAGACGCACCCGGTCGACAAGGTTGCCGAGCGCTCCGCCGATGATCATGCCGAGCCCGATTTGCACGGCACGCACCTTTTCCCTGTACAGCCACCACAACAGCGCCGCCACGATCAACGCCGCCGTCAGACACAGCAGCAGCGTGCCGGTTGCGCCGGAATCGTTGAACATGGAGAAACTGACCCCCGTGTTCCAGGCATAAACGAGGTTGAAAAAAGACGTCAGTTCAATGCCCGGCCGCTCGTTTAAAACGTAGTTCAGCATCACAAATTTCGTCAACTGATCAAAAACAAGCACGGAAGCGGCGATCACCAATCCCAAAATCAAATTCTTCTCCTGCAAAACATATAAAACCGAAATGCATTATAACAATATTTCGGCGAGAAAAAAGCGCTAAATTTAAACTGTACATAAGTTATTAAAACAAGAGCAGCTTTGCCAGACCGAGGAAAATGAAGTAGCCGCCGGAATCGGTACAGGCAATCAAAAACACGCCGGAAGCAATCGCGGGGTCGATTTTCAGCCGGTTGATGGTCAGCGGTATGAGAATGCCGGCCAGACTGGCGACGGTCAGATTGCAGAGCATGGCCAGAGCAATGATGTAACTGATCATTTCCTGCCCGGGGAACCAGATGCGCACCGCTATTCCGATCATTACCGCAAACAGCAGTCCGTTGCAAAGGCCGACCATAAACTCTTTGCCGATCATGCGCAGGGCGTTGCGGGAGTTCAGTTCTTTGGTGGCCAGGGAACGGACGACCACGGCCAGCGTTTGCTGTCCGGTGGTGCCTCCCATGGAGGCGACAATCGGCATCAATACCGCCAAAATCGAAAGCTGGGCAATAATGTCCTGAAACTCGCCGACGACGGAAGCGGCAACAATGGTGGCAAACAGGTTGGTAACCAGCCAGATTGAACGCGATTTAAAAATGCTGAACACCGAGCGGTATACGTCGTTGCTTTCCGCGCCGGTCAAAAGCATCATATCTTCGTTGGTTTCCTCGTGAACGATTTCAACCACGTCATCAATGTTGATAACGCCGATCAGTCGGCCTTTGTTGTCAACCACCATGGCCGACATCCAGCCGTATTCGCGGAACATGTGAGCCACTTCTTCCTGGTCGGTATAAACGTCTACCGGCACGATTTCGCCGTCCATGATGCTGTTAAGCTTTTCGTCCCCCTTGGCGCGCAAAAGCTTGTCGAGGGCAATTTCACCGGTCGGTTTCAAGGTCTTTTCGTCAACGAGAAAAATGGTGTAAAAATCGTCCGGCAGCTCTTCGTTATTCAGAAGATACTGTCTGGCTTCCCGCACCGTCCAGTTGTCGGGAATGCTGACAAAATCCCGCGACATGATACGGCCGGCGGAATCTTCCGGATAGTTCAACGACGATTTCACCTGATATTTCAGTTCCGGATTGAGCCGGCTGATAATATGCTCCTGCTCCTCGTCGTTCATGTTTTCGAGGATTTCGACCGCGTCGTCGGAATCGAGTTCGTTAACGATTTTGACGATCTGGTTTTCGTTTAAGGTTTCGAGCACCTGCTCCTGAACGACTTCGTTCAATTCGGGGAAGACCGCCGGATCAATTTTGTCGCCGAGCAGTTTGACCAGTTTCATCCGGTGATGAACGTCCAAAACCTCGATCAGGCGGGCAAGATCGTATTCGTCCAGCCCCTCAATGATTTTTTTGACATGGATGTCATCGTCTTCGTTTAAGCCGATAACGATGGAATTGACAAACTTCGGCCCGAGCCCCAGATAGCAATCTTTGGGTTCGTTCTTTTTCTGCTGATTAAAACGGGAAAGTTTGTTTTTTGAGAAAGGCTGGTGTTTTTTGGTTTTCTTTTTCATCAACAACCTCCTCTTTATGATTCTCACTTATTTTTTATGATTGGTGCGCCTGAGAAGACTTGAACTTCCAAGAGCTAAGCTCATAACGACCTCAACGTTACGCGTTTACCAATTTCGCCACAGGCGCGCAAACATCATAAAGACAGAGCACAAATACCCCGGTTTGAAAAAATAATCAAGCTTTTTTTGAACGGATTGTGCATTTTTCGCAAAAAATCTGCCCCGCCTCTCTTTTAATACCGATAAATCAGTGAAAAATCAGTGCTTTTCAATCACGGCAACGAAAAAGCCGTCGGTGCCTGTCACCAGCGGATTCAGTTCCAGCCACGGCTTTTTCCCGCACGGCCAGGGTTGGGCGGTTTTCTCCCGCCATAAGGCCGGCATGTCAATTGTCGACATGTCGGGATGGCGTTCAAGAAAATGCCGGACAATGCTGCCGTTCTCTTCTTCCAGAACCGAACAGGTAATATAGACAATGCGACCGGAAGGCGCCGTCAAGGCATAGGCTTTTTCCAGAATTTCCGCCTGAATGCGGTTGAGTTCCTCCAGCCGCGCCGGCGTCAGACGGAATTTGGCGTCCGGCGCACGCCGCCAAGTGCCGGTGCCCGAACACGGCGCGTCGATGATAAAACGGGTATAAACGGGCTTTTCTTCCGCCGACGGCACGATTTTGACATTGCCGATGCAAAGCCTCGCCAGCCGCGGTTTCAGCTGTTCCAGACGCTGCGGGTTAATGTCGTGGGCTTCGATCACTCCCTGCCCTTTGAGCTGCGCCGCCAGCGCCAGCGCCTTGCCTCCGGCACCGCTGCAATAGTCGATTATACGATCCTCCGGCCGTATGCCGCACATCAGCGCCGCCAGTTGAGAAGCTTCGTCCTGAACCTCGATCAAGCCGTCCTGATAAGCCATGCAGTTGCTAAGGTTGATGCGGGTCGGCAGCCTGATGCCGAGCGGCGAATACGGGGTCGGCACTGCTTCAAAACCTTCGTTTTCCAGCAGACGGAGAACTTCTTCCCGGCTGCCGCGGCAGACACGGAAATCGGCGCCGGCCGGTTCGTTCAGCGCCTTAAGCAGCAACGGATCGCCGATTTTGGCAAACAGCCAGTCCGGGCATTCGCATTCGACCGCCGGCGGATATGTCCTCTCTTCCGTCCGCAGCGCGGCCGCCAGTTTCCGTTCGTCGTCGTTAAGCGGCGGCAGGCCGTATTCCCCGCCGGCAAATATCTCCGCCGGGTCTTCGTCCTTAAGATACGCAATCAGCAGCTTCCGCGGATCGGCGCTGCCGGCCTCGAAAGTCAGGCGGCGCCGGCGGCGGATAATATGCCAGATTTTTTCGGCGATAAATCGACGGTCGCCGGAACCGATAAAACGCCTTTCGCGAAAATAGGCGTTGATGATGTTGTCGGCCGGCTGCCGGTCGGCAAACACCGCGGTCATCAGTTCCCAGACCGCCTTATAACGCGCTGCCGTCTTCATTCTTCGTTTCTCCCGTGCCGCCGCGGAAACCGACGGCCACCAGATATTCTTCCGGCGAAGCCTTGCGGCTGGCGTCCGGTTTGCAATGCGACACTTTGAGGAAATTCTTTTTCACTTCCGCCAGAAAACCTGCTTCCGCCCCGCCTTTGAAGACTTTGGCAATAAAAATGCCGCCCTCGGCCAGAACGTCTTTGGCAAAATCATAGGCCAGTTCAACCAGAGCCATGGTGCGCAGGTGATCGGTCTGCTGGTGGCCGATGGTGTTGGCCGCCATGTCGCTCATCACGATGTCCGCCTTTCCGTCTAACAACCGTTTCAGTTTGTCGGCAGCGTCGGCGGCGGTAAAATCCTGCTGTATCAGCACGGCACCGGGAATCGGCTCCGTCGGCAGAATATCCAGCCCCACCACCTGTCCGCTGCCTTTGTTGCGCAGCACCGCAATCTGGGTCCAGCCGCCGGGTGCGCAGCCAAGGTCGACAATGGTTTTGCCGCGGCCGAGGAATTTGAACTTTTCATCCAGCTGGATCAACTTAAACGCCGCGCGGGAACGATAGCCCAGGCGTTTGGCTTCGGCCACGTAAGGGTCGTTCAACTGGCGCTCCAGCCACTGGTTGGAAGATTTTTTGCGGTATTTGGAAGTTTTGACCCGGACGGTCAGACTCCGTTTGCCGCTGACGACTTTCGCCGATTTTGTCTTAGCCATTCTGCAGCTCCATAATGATGCCGTCAACCGCGCTTTTTAAGGAAGCGGTGATTTCCGTTGCCCCCAGATCCTTATAAATACGGGAAAAAATGATGCAGGCCGCATGGAAAATATCTGCCCGGACCGGACCTATATTGGCGTCTTCCGCCATCTGCCGGCAATCCATGGCGCAAACTTTCGCCGTCGCCCGTTCAAATTCGTCAACCCCCACTTTCAGTCCGTCGGCCCGCTCGCGATCATATCTTTCCCAGCCGCGTGCAATATGCGTCAGCCGCAGCGGCGTACTGGAGGTAGCGACGAAACAAACATCCCCGCGGTATTTTTCCAGCCCGGCATCGCGGACGAAAGCCCGGCTGTAGGCGGAAATTTCCTCGTCCAGCCGCGCGGCCGCGACCGGATCATATTCTTTCAAGCCGAATTTTTCCGCCGCGTTGCGCGCTCCCCAGGGAACGGAAACGGTATGCAGAATCTCCGGTTCGGCGCTTCTGGTCGCCAGCGTGATTTCGGTCGAACCGCCGCCCAGATCGTAAACGACCACGTACCCGGCCTTTTCGTCTTGTACGTTCAGCAACGCGCCTTTCAAATTGAGCACGGCTTCTTCATAACCGTCGATAATCTTCAGATCAATGCCGGACTGCTGCTTGATTTTTTTGGCAAATTCGGCTCCGTTCTCGGCCGTGCGGCAGGCGGCGGTGGCAATTGCCCGATACTTTTCCACCCCGTATTCGTCCATTGTCATTTTAAAGGTGCAGAAACATTCGATGCCGCGCATGACCGCCTCGTCGGTAAAACGGTTGCCGGCGCTCATACCCTCGCCCAGACGGGTGGAAATGGCGTTTTTATAAAGCGTGCGGCCGCTCCTGTCGGCAATCAGCAGCCGGCAGGAGTTGGTGCCAAGGTCAATGGCTGCCAGAGTCGGTTGTTTCATTTTTTTCAGTCCTCTTGTTTTTGCCGCGGCGGAAAAAATGCCGGCGGGGCTTTTTGCGGTTGTGCATCAGATCAAGCAATATGCCTTCGCGGATTCCGCGGTCGGCCACCGTAATTTCCTTTACCGGCCAGAACGAACAGATGGCCTCAATGATGGCGCAGCCGGCAATCGTCAGGTCTGCCTTGAGCGGACCGATGCACGGATGTTTTTTGCGGCCGTCATCGCCCATCCGGCGGATCTTGCCGATCGCGTGTTTGACGTCGCCGGCGCTGATGACGATGCCGTCAACCGCCGAACGGTTATAGCGCGGCAGGTTCAGCTGAACGGCGCCGAGCACGGTTACCGTGCCGGAAGTGCCGATAATCTGGATTTCCCCGTTTTCGATCGCTTCGCTGATTTTATAGCGTTCCTCAAAAGCTTCCAACAGCTTGTGGGTGCGTTCCATAACCGTATTGTAAGCCAGATTGGTCATGTCTTTGTTGGGAAAGGCTTCCGAAATGGTCACCACTCCGTACGGCAGGGAAACATAGCCTTCGATAAAGGCTTTGCCGCTGTTGGCAAGCCGTGCCAGCGAAATTTCGGTCGAACCGCCGCCGATGTCAAAGACGAGCGCCCTTTTGACGCTTTTTTTCAAAAGCGGCAGACAGCCGATTACCGCCAGACGGGATTCTTCCTGCGAGGAAATGATCTCCAGGTTAAGACCTGTCTGGCGCTTGACTTCGCTTAAGAAATCGCGGCAGTTTTTGGCGCGCCGGCAGGCGGCGGTGGCGACAAAGCGCGCCCGATGGATCGGCGCGTATTCGCTGATAATTTCCGAGCATATTTTGAGGGCCTTGATCGTCCGGCGGCTGGCTTCCCTGCTTAGTTCGTTTTCTTTAATGATCCCTTCGCCCAGACGGGTGATGCGGGAAAAAGTTTCTATGATATGAAAAGAAGTCGGCGTCGGGGAAGCTATGACCAAACGGCAGGAGTTGGTGCCCAGATCTATCGCAGCGTAGTTGCGGACGGCGTTTTCATCTTTGCCGCCGCGGCTGAATTTTTTATATTTTTGCATTCTTCATATCAATCAATTCTACCAAATTTTAAATTTTGCTTATTGTGAACGATTTTTGCCGCGAGGACAAGCATTTTTTTGCGTAAAACGTCATTTTCCCGAACGTCCGCGCAAAAGGCGGCGCCGCAACCGCCCCTTCCGAACGGCGACAGTGACGCCGGCGGCAACGGGCATTGGCTTTTTTGAAGAAACGACCGGCGCAAAACGAACGTTTCGTGCGACGGAAAAGCGCCCGCTTCAAAAATCTGATCAACCTAAAAAGATGCCCCTGCCCGGCAAGCTTTTTATAAACTTTCGTCAACTGACGCAAGCGGCATTAACCGTTTTGAACTGCATTTGACCGGCCAAAAGGCTGCGATCCCGCCTGCCGGCCGGGCAGGAAAGCCGCGCCGGTTCGCTCGCGCAGACGCTCAAACCATAAAAAACGTAACCCACCGGCCCGGCGCGCGATTTTCCCGTTACAAAAAACGCCGTCTTGCGACGGCGCCTTTCATCATGGCAAAACTATTCCGGATAAAGCTCTTCGCGGATGATTTTCCGCAGTTCGTCGATAGCCACCAGTTCTTTCTTTTCGTTCCGATAGTGCCAGTACATCCAACCGTTGCAGGCCGGCGCGTTCTGCGCGGCCGCCCCCATCTGGTGAATGGAACCGTTGCCGAAAGTGGAAACCAGGGTTCCGTCGGAGCGAATCAGAGCGGAAACGTCGCCCTTGGCGTCAAACAGCTTGTCGCCGGCCTTAAGCAGTCCGCATTCGATAACCGAACCGAACGGCACCCGCGGCTGGCGTTTTTTGGTCGCATATCCGAGGCAGGCGTCGTTTTTCACCCGGGTCACTTCGGCTATCCGCGCTTCGGCACCCCGGACATACTGCGCATCGCGTTCAATGCCGATAAAATTGCGGCCGATCTTTTTGGCCACGGCACCGGTGGTGCCGGTGCCGAAGAACGGATCCAGCACCGTGTCGCCGACGTTGGTCGAAGACATGATTACGCGGTAAAGCAGCGCTTCCGGCTTCTGGGTCGGATGCAGCTTGCCGCCTTCGTCCGACTTGAGACGTTCCCTGCCGGTGCAAAGCGGCAGCTGCCAGTCGCTGCGCATCTGCACGTCTTCGTTCATCGCTTTCATCGCTTCATAATTGAACGTATATTTCGATTTCGGGGTTTTGGCCGCCCAGATAAGCGTTTCGTGCGCGTTGGTAAAGCGGGTTCCCTTGAAGTTGGGCATCGGGTTGGTTTTGTTCCAAATAATGTCATTTAAAATCCAGAAACCCAGATCCTGCAGCATGCAGCCGACGCGGAAAATATTGTGATAGGAACCGATCACCCAGATGCTGCCGTCGTCCTTCAGAACCCGGCGGGCCGCGCTCATCCAGGCACGCGTATAATCGTCATATTCTTTCATCGAGGCAAAATTGTCCCACTCCTCATAAACGCCGCTGACGTTGGAATTGTCGGGACGGGTCAAAGCCTCCCCCAGCTGGAGATTATACGGCGGATCGGCAAATATCAGGTCGACCGATTTTTCTTCCATCCGGTTCATAATCTTAACGCAATCATCGTTTATGATCGTGTTCAAGATTTTTTTGGTTTCAATGCTCATTGTGCTTCACTTTGGTTGTTGGGCTTAAACAATGAGGGCAGTATGACAAAAAGAAGTTATAAAATTATTAACAAAAACTGATGAAAAAATATTTTTTGGCTAAAAAAGGCAATGCGCTTTCAATTGCCGGAACTTCATTGTTTTTATGTGCCCGGTCTCTTTTTTACGCGGTTGCAAAACAGTCGAAATTTGTCAAAACAACAAACTTTTCGCCAACTTTTCCGCCTCTTTTTTCCGTCGGTTTTCCGCCGCCGGAGAATTTCCGTCCCCGGTATCCGGACACACAAAAAAAAGGCAGCCCGACGAAACGGAACTGCCCAAAAACATGGAAAAGTTTTTTGTAAAGCTACGCGACGGTAAGCCCTGTCAGAAGAGCACTGCGGCCGGCGTTTCTGGCGGCAGCGGCAACTTCTTGCGGAACGGCCGGGAACTTGTGAAGGTAGGCGACGGCGAGCGGCAAGTTGCAAGACTTGAAGAGCTCGGGCAGCACCTCCGGCATCAGGTTATGACACTTGAGATAAGCCGTCTTTTTGCCGATGTTCTTACCTCTGATGATTCCTAACTGTTCTGCGAGACGAGAATTTCCGTTACCGTTGCGAGTTGCTTTTTCTTTACACATATTTGTTTAATTTAAGTTAATAATATTTTCTTCAGGATTTAGATTCTCATATTTTAGACAAAAAGTCAACCCCTAATTTTCATTATTTTGCAAAAATTCGCGGACGGGCCTGTAGCTGCGGCGGTGTTCCGGCGTAACTCCCTGTTTTTTCAGCCCTTCAATATGAGCGGCCGTACCGTAGCCGGCATTTTTCTCAAACCCGTAGCCCGGATATTTTTGCGCCAGCTCTTTCATCAACCGGTCACGATATACCTTGGCAACAACGGAAGCGGCGGCTATCGAAAAGGAACGGGAATCTCCCTTTACGACCGTTTTGCAGGCGCAGGGAAAAGGCTTCGGCGTCCGGTTGCCGTCGACCAGCGCCGCACGGGGACAGACCGGCAGCCTTTCAACCGCCCGGCGCATGGCAAGAAAAGTGGCCTGTAAAATGTTCAGTTCGTCAATTTCCCGGCAGGAGGCTTCGCCGATCCCGATCAAAAGCCTGCCGGCGGCCTGTTCTTCAAGCAAACGGGCGTAAAGTTTTTCGCGTTTGGCCGCCGTCAGTTTTTTTGAATCGTCCAATTCGGCTTTCAAATCTTCCGCCAGACAACGGTTTTTAATCACTACCGCACCGGCAACCACCGGTCCGGCCCAGGGTCCGCGGCCGGCTTCGTCAACCCCGGCCACGTCAAAGTCAAATTCATTTTCAAACGAAAAATCAGGCATAAAAAAGTCTTTCTTCAAGTTTTTGATCATATGACGCCGTCTTTTTTATATACCCGTGCCGGCAAGCTTGTCAAGCAAAGCCGGCAAACAGCTTATTGACAAAATTCTGCGCCGTGATATAACCGGCGGCATATCAGTTAATTATGTTTCATTATTAATTCTTTTTAAAACATGGAAAATTTCATTTTGACAATGGAAAACTGGGGAACCTACCGCCAAACGGACGGCCCTTTGCAAGTTTACAACTATCAGGAACGGCAAATCGAAACGCTGGCAAGCTTCGGCCTTGACGACATTCCGCGCGCCGACGCCCTGCTTTTGTTCGACTCTCATTTCCGCGCTGCCGGATATGCGGCAGAAATCGTCATGCGGCACGAGCAAAAATACGGAAACAAGCCCGAATTTCTGACCTGCGGCGGACATTCAAACAAGGGGGCTTCCGCCAACGACGGAAAAACTCAGGCCGAGTGGTACGAACACATGTTCCTTTCATGGGGATTTGACGAAGAATGGGTCTTAAAAAACCACATCAATTCGCAAAGCACCAGCAACCGAATGAACATCAGGGAAATTCGCCGGATGCTGATTTGTTCGCCCGTGCTGAACAAAATCCGCCGGCCGGACATTCTGGTCGTCACCGGCTGCGGCTATACGCTGCGGGCAGCTCAGGAACTGGGGTTTGCCTTTCCCGACTGCCGGCTGCATTTTTACGAAACGCCGGTCACTCCCGTTGACAAGCGTTATTTTGATTATGAAGCGTTCAACGGAAACGGCATCGGCTGGGGAATTGACACCGTTTTGGCCACCATGCTCCACTGCATGCGTTTTTGGGGAACGGAACGCCTGGCTCTGCCGCCGGAAAAAGCCAAAAAAGCACCGGACGTCAATATGATCAGGCAAATGCTTTTGAACGGTTACGCGCTTTATTATCCCTACCCCGACATGTGGGAATATCTGGACGTCAATTCCCGACAGGGACTGGCGCTCTGCCGTCAACGCCGTTTGAAACTGTTCGGCACCGACGACACGGAATATCCGCGGCGAAAAGGAACGCTTCAGTATATTGAAAAAAGACTGAAAACCCATATCGGACGCCTGATTGACGAAAAGGCCTCCGAATTTGCCGCCAAAGCTCTGCATCCCTCATCTTTCCGTTAAACGAAATTTTTGCAAAACTTAAAGCGCCGCATAAAGCGGCGCTTTTTTGTTGTTGTTTTGTCACGCTTTTAGTGCGCTATCGGCTGCGTCATATCCTGATCTTCGTAGTTGTTTTTAATCACGTCGACAAAACGGCTGCCGGTATTTTTTACGTCGCCGGCATGTTCGACGGCACTGCCGGAAGCCGAAGAAAACGCGCCGATCGCTTTATAATAAACGGTTTTCGGATGAACGCCGAAGCCAAACCATGCAACGGCCAAACCAACGGCAACAAGCCCTGCCAGATAAATCAAAGTTTTCATGTTTTTCTCCCATGTAAGATGTTTCTAACTGTTTTTCATTCTTTTTCTGACACCCAGACGGCGCGGGGCGTCAAAGATCACGGCCGCCTTTCTGACCAGCGTTTCGCTGATGCCGTCTTTGGTCAGAAGAAATCGTTTGGCCGATCTTTTGCGATCAATGTAATATTGAGCCTTTTTAATGATATTTTCCTGAATATAACGATCGGCGGGAATGTCTATTTTTATGTTGCTGCTGAGATTGTGCAGTTCAAATTTCCCGCTGTCGGGATTATATATGTAAAAACTGTACATCAGCGAACGTTGCAGCAGATATTCCCTCCGGTTCTCGTCCTCTCCTTTGGCTATGGAATTCCGCGCCTCGAGAGCCGGCAGCAGGCCGACAAACTTGGGATAATGGCGCTCAAGCTCATGTTCCGTCCAGTATTTGAGTTTTACGTTCAAGACGAATTCCATGTTTTTCAGCAAATTGTCGCGCATTTCCTGCGGACGTTCGGCCAATATCGCAAAACAGGGTTCCTTGGACAGAAGCTCGTTCCAGTTGCCGTTCTGCCAATAGCGGCTCAGACGATAGACGGTGACCGCAAAAGCGGCGCTTCTTTCGTCTTCGACCAGAATATTGTACATGTCCTGGGCAGAAAGCGCCACCGACTTCGGATGCAGACAGCGGTTGTCGATCAGTATCTTGTTGCGAAAATGGTGAAAGGAATGAATGAAAGAGCCGATGTAATCGTTGCGAATTCGACGGATTTCCCGATACGCGGCATACAGGGCGCCGTATTTGATCAGTTCCTTTTCCTTAAACAGTTTGTGCAAAATGTCGTCTAACAATACGTCGTCCGGTTTTTCTTTCAGAAACCACGATTTTTTTCGCTTTACCTTTTCCTTAATAAACGTCTGTTCGATTTTTTTGATGTTTTTCCAGTCGTCCGGCTCAAACACATAACAGTTTTCCACCACCGCGATCGACCTGTTGTCAAAGCGGCTGCGGTAACTCTGCTTGCGTGCGGGCACGATGTCGACCTTGTAGGTGACGCTGCTCCATTTTACAAAATGCGAAAGGGTTTCCCTTTTGATCGAAATGCCGACGCTTTTGAGCATCCGCGGCACCAGCTCTTCGGGGATTTGGAAAGAATCGGTAACCAAACCGGAAACCTCGCGCGGCGCGGCATGGAGAAAACCGTTGGAATAGTTTGCCGGATCGACGACGACGTCATTGTCGAAACTGTCCGAACGGTCGCGGCTGTCTTCAGATTCGATAAAATACATCAGATCCTGAGTGGCATGATAGTCGATTACCTCCTCCAGACGGAAGAAATTTTCCAAGATCCTTTCGTGCAGCCCGTTTTTGGCCGCATATTCCGCACAGCTTTGCCGTGAAATCTTTTTCATTGTCGAATACGCGTTATAACGTGCAAACTCGTCGTACGAAATCTCCGACAGCATACCGAGTATGACATTGTTGACGCGTCCGGTAACAACGAAAAAATTTCCTCCTTTTCCTGCTACCACATCCATCTGGGCTCTCCGGTTACTATTCGTTAAATTGTAATATAAAAACGGTTCGGTTGGCAACAGATTTTTGCCGCGGAAACCGTTTTTAACAAAAGTTTCACATAACTTTGCCGGTTGACTTTTTGTCAATTTTTCGATATATTTTATCAATCGAAAAAAATTATTCTGGCTAATTAAACTTTTAAATTATGAACAACGAAAAAAAGGATTATCAGGCAGCAGTGCTTGTGCACGAATGTTTACGGGCCCGCACGGACTGTTTCGGAAACGACGGCAAAATCGTAAAAACGGCCTATATTGTCTGCATTGACGACGATCCGGATTCCGCAATCCATGCCGTACGCCTTGCCAAACAACACTTTGCCGCCCACGGCTTCTTCCCGAAGATGCTGTGCGTCGGCAACAAAGGGCTTTTGAGCCGCTGGACGCACAAGACGACCGAAGGCGCACACCTTAAGAACGTATGCGTTAAGACGGGTTTTCCCGAGGGAATGGCCGTTGTGCTCGACAAAGGGCGGAATTCCGGCGAAAACATACTGGAGATTCGCGCTTTTTTGACAAAAGAAGGCGATTTGGACAAGCCTGTCCTCTTCTGCTGCACCAAGCGTCTGTCGCTCCGTCTGCAACTGACGCAGCAAAAACAGGCGCCGGAAATCAACGCCCGCTGGTATGTCATCGAAGAATCGCTTGACGAGGCCTGCAAATGGTACAACGGCAAACGTTTCGGCCATTGCACGATGATGTATCACGAGCTGGCTTCCATTCTCAACCGTTGCGAAGCCTATGCCGGCACTTTTCAGGCGCCCGTCCCCTTTCCCGTTCCCCAAGACGTGAAAGAAGCCGCGGCCCGGCTGGAAAAGCGCTACCGGCTGAAACTTCCGCACAAGACTTTCCGTTCTTACATTCAGTTTGTTCTTCTTCTGGCTGAGGTAATGCTGCACCGCAAAAGGATGAAAACGGAACTGGAAAAAAGGATTGAAAGCGAACGGATTTACAACCGGCCGACGGTATGACCCGTTTTTTATCTTTTGCAACCGCCCTTCCCGGGCGGTTGTTTTTGTATTCAGTCTCCGCGCCAGGTGCGTGGTTGAGGATAGCTTACGGCTTTGCGTATAAAAACTCTTTTGCCGGAATGCAATTCCCCGCAATTACAAAAATAAAAAAACAAAGGAGTTTTATCAAACGAACATAAACATGATATCATAACAAACCGGAACCCCAAAATACCGATTGTCTTTGTACGGAAATATGTCGGAAAGCATTCTACGGAAGAAAGCCCCCGGAAAACAGGTTTGATACTAAGAAAATTGTGCGGAATCTGTATATAACTTAAGAAGCCGATTGTCGGTTCTGCTCTTTTTCGCTATCCTGTCGACAGACAAACAACTTTTTTTAAGGAGAGACAATAATGGAATTTGCCGTATTTTTGGCCGTGGTCGTTTTTTTCGTTTTGCTGACCTCGGTCGTCATCGTCCGCCAGGGATATGAATACACGGTCGAAAGCTTCGGCCGTTTCACCCGCACCCTTTCCCCGGGCCTGCACATCATCATCCCGATCGTGGAAAGAGTGGGCGCCAAAATCAACCGCATGGAACAGGTGCTTGACGTTCCCTCTCAGGACGTCATCACCAAAGACAACGCCACCGTCCGGGTTGACGGGGTTTTGTTCTTCCAGATTCAGCAGGCGGCCAACGCGGCTTATCAGGTCAAGGATCTGAACGTGGCCATCTTAAACCTGATCATGACCAACATTCGTACGGTGATCGGCAGCATGGAAATCGACGAACTGCTGTCCCAGCGGGACGCCATCAACCACAAACTGCTGGCCGTCGTCGACGAAGCGACCATTCCCTGGGGGGTTAAGGTCACCCGCGTGGAAATCAAAGACATTACCCCGCCGGCCGACCTGATCAACTCGATGGCCCGGCAGATGAAAGCCGAACGCGACAAACGCGCCAGCGTGCTTGAGGCCGAAGGTATCCGCCAGTCGGAAATCTTAAAAGCCGAAGGCGAGAAACAGGCGGTCATTCTGGCGGCGGAAGCCGACAAGCAGTCGGCCATCCTGGCCGCCGAAGCCAAAAAAGAAGCCGCATTCCGCGAGGCCGAAGCAAGAGAACGTCTGGCCCTGGCGGAAGCCAACGCGGCCAAAATGGTTTCCGACGCCATTGCCGGCGGCAGTCCGCAGTCGCTCAACTATTTCCTCGGACAGAAATATATTGACGCCTTGCAGGGCATTGTCACTTCCCCCAACCAAAAGCTCCTGATGATGCCGATGGATACTGCCAACGTCATGAGTTCAATCGCCGGCATTGCCGAAATTGCCAAAGAAGTCTTGCATGACGAAAACGCCGCCGGCAAAAAGAAATAAAGGAGAAAAACCATGAGTTACATGGAATGGTTCTCTTTGGGGCTGCTGTTGGTGCTGCTTGAACTGTTCGTTCCCGGCGTTTATCTGGTATGGTTCGGGCTGTCGGCGTTTGTCACCGGCGCGCTGACAATCTACCATGACTTTACGGTAATTGAACAATCACTCGTTTTCGGCCTGATTTCCGTGGTCTTCGCCCTCACCGGCTGGTTCTTTTACGGCCGGATCATGAAACGCAGCAAGGTTTCCGACCGGTATAAGCATTTGAACGATCCGGCCGGGCAGCATATCGGCAAAACTTATCTGCTGGCGGAAGACGTCGTCGACGGACGTTCCAAGGCACTGATCGGCGACAGCGTGTGGATCGTCGAATGCGAAGACGGTCTGAAAAAAGGCGACAAGGTCAAAATCACCGGGGTTGAAAACGGTGTGATCCTGAAAGCCGAAAAAGCCTGACGGTCAGGATACAAGACCCGGAAAAATCCCGGGTCTTGTTTTTTTATATGAGGCCCCGCGTTAGAAGCGTGGCGGCAAAGAGCTTACGGCTTTTTTTCATTTCGCTTTTTGTCGTTTTCTGTTTTTCTTTTTCCTTCTTTTCCGCTTTCCTTTTCTTTCCTTCCGTTCTTCTTTTTCCCGCTCTTTCCGTCTTTCCCGCTTTGTTCTTCTCCCTTTTTCTTTTTCCCTTGTATTTTTTTGCGCCTTGTTCTTTGCGTATAAAAAACTCCTTCGCCATTGTAAGAAAGACGATCCGGAATTATCCGAATAAAATTTAATGAACACGCATACCACGGCACATACGACATGAAACCCCAAAGTACCATTGCCCCGAAATATCGCAGAAAGGCGCTTTATGGCGGATGTCCAAAGACATTATGCCGACGGAAAGGAATAGGAACTGTTTAGACCGAAGTTTGTCCGAACCATATTCATATGTTATCGGAGATACCGTTTGAATATTCCGCAAACCCGGTCAGGGAACGCTCAAAGGCAAGAGTCGTTGTCGATATATGAGCGGTAAGGAAAGTGCAAGATACAAGATATAAACATGGGGGCCGACAGTTTTGGTGTAAAAAATACCATGTCGACACAACCGGGAAGAATGCTCAAAAAATTTCCGGACATATACGAAATCAACTGCAGGAAGACGCCGAGCAAAGTCTGTTGACAATGGACTTGTATCCGTTTACGGGGGCAAAAACCTTATCAGACCGTCCTATGCCCTTCAGACGTTCGCCGGTACCGTAGGGGGATGCCCGTATACAAAGACCCCCGCGTAGAACGCGGGGGTCTTTTTTAGAAAAACTTCGCAAACGGCTGCCGGCGGCAAACCTCAGAAGCGGAAATAAATAAACGGATTATAGGTTGAAGCCGCTACCGCTGCCGAGGACAGCAGAAACAGCACCATCAGCCAGGCATTGAGCAATATATTTGCCGCCCGGCTTCCGTTTCTGGCGGTCAAAATGTTTTTAAATGCCGGAACGGCACAGACAAGCGCCGCGGCAAAGGCTGCAATTTCGACCATACCGACATAGTAGGAATAATCAAAAGCCAAACGGTGATTTTCAATCATACCGGTCATATTTTTGAGGTATTGAGCGGCATAGGAGAGGCTCTCCGAACGAAACAGAACCCAGCCGACAATGACAACCGCAAGCGCATATACGTGATGAACCGCACGCAGGACATATCCCCCTTCACTACGGTGCCACCCCGTCGCTTTCTCTATTATTATGAACAAACCGTGCCATAACCCCCAGATCACAAACGTCCATTCCGCTCCGTGCCACAAACCCGTCGCCAAAAACACTATAAACAGGTTCACATACATACGCCATTTTTCAACCCGGTTCCCTCCGAGCGGTATATACAAATACTCCCTAAACCACGTCGACAACGATATATGCCACCGACGCCAGAACTCCGTAATCGAACGCGATATGTACGGATAATTAAAGTTCTCCAAAAAACGAAATCCGAATATCATCCCCAGCCCGATCGCCATGTCCGAATAACCGCTGAAATCGTAAAACAGCTGCAGACTGTACGCAAACGCTCCCGTCCACGCCGTCAACGCGTCAAACTGTTCCACCGGCTGCGAAAATATCTTGTCCGCTACCGAGCCCAGCGTGTTGGCTATCAGCATCTTCTTCGACAAACCGATAATAAATCGCTTCACACCGTAACTGACCTTCTCAAACGTGACTTCCCTATACTCTATCTGATCCGAAACATCGTGATACTTCACTATCGGACCCGCTACCAGCTGCGGAAACAACGTGATGTAAAGCGACAATTTGTACAAATCCTTCTGTACCGGACTGTCCCCGCGGTAGACGTCCAGAAGATACGACATCGCCTGAAACGTGTAAAACGATATCCCTATCGGCATGATGACTTCAATAAACTTAATATCCAGCGAAAACAATCCGTTGATGTTCTCCGCTACAAAATTGAAATATTTGAAGTAACACAGAAAACTTAAATCCAACACTATCGTCACTATTACTATCGGAAGCTTCCAGGCTCGGTACCGGTCAAGCAGCAACGCTCCCGTATAATTGAGCACTATCGTCATGATCATTACCGCAAGATAGTTCGGTTCTCCCCAACCGTAAAATATTATGCTGGCAATAAGAAGCACCGTATTTCTGAATTCCGCCTTTACCAGAAAATAAACCAGACAGACAAGCGGTAAAAAGAGATAAATAAAAGACATGGAGGAAAAAAGCATTTTTAGTCTCCGACAAACTTCAGACCGTTTAAGAGATGCAAATCTCTTTCTATTTTTTCAAAAATGACGATATCGGCATTTTTTTCGATATTTTCAATATCGCCGTTTTTCAGCGCATGATACCAATATGCCGCAACATAAGCGTAGTTCTCCGCCAGATATTCGATCAGCGTGGAGGAAAAGGAATCCCGGAACATGATTATCCTGCCGCTTTTCCGCGGGTTGGTGCAGACAATCGGCGTCCGGTAAACTTTTTGCGGATCTTCGGGGTTGCATTTATAATGTTTCCCGATATCCGGCTTTTGATAGACCGTCGTGTTGTCACGGGGCAGAAAACGATACATGTTGCTGATGTTGCCGACCGGATATTTGTAATCAGTCAGCCGGTCAAAAGACAAAATCCGCTTTTCTTCCCCCATGCCCCGCATCAGATGCACATAACCGTAATATCCGCCGAGCAGACTCCAGTGGGTGTCGTTTTTCCAGTACATCAGGCCGTCTTTTTTGTGCGCCAGCAGAATATCAAGCGGATACATCACCTTAACCCGGGTATGGGTACGAAGATAACTTATCAGCTGTTCGGTTCCGTTTTCGCCGTCCGGGCGCATTTTTCTGACATGGCGGTAATATTCGGGATAAACCCGGTGTTTGCTCGGCGCAATGTAAAAATAAAAACGTTTGCCGTGCCGGCGGCACCAATCGTCGATCGCCGAAAGATAACCGGCAATCGACTTCAGCTCGCTGTCGCTGAAACGGTTGTTATTCTGAAAGTTGGCAATTTCGCCGTGGCTCGGGCTGAATACCCAGCCGTTTTTGCCAACCAGCAGCTGGTCGCGAACCTTTAGCGGATCAAGCCCGTACAGCGTATAATTGTACAAGCCGATGAACGCCTTGCGGCCGAGGAAATGATCACCGAACCAACGGTCAAACTGACGGCCGAAATTTTGATTGATGCTGCCGTCCGCCAACAGGTCTGGAACCGTTGCCAGCCGCCGGCTTTCTTCTTCCGAGCTTTCTTTGTCGTCTATGTAAAGCATCGGCACGAACAAAAGAGTGAAAAACAAGGCGACGAAAACGATGTCTGTCCGGGAACGTCCTTCTTTTGCCGCCAGTTCAGAAAGATAACCGAGCAGCTTGTATGCCGCGGCACAAATCAGAGTGAGCAGAATAACAAACATTTTTTCGTTGAAAGCATAGCCGGCCCTGATATTTACCGGTTTGGTCAAATTCACCGTCAGCACCGTTCCGGATCGTTTTTGTTCGAGGCGCTCCGTCAGATCAACGACTTTTCCGCCGCCGACTTTATAGTCAAGAATTTCAACCCGTTCAAACCGGCCGGCAAAAGCCAACGTCAGATTTTTGATCTTTTTGGTGTCAAAATGGAAAATTAATTTTTGCTTTTCCGCATTCAGACAGATTTTACGCGTTTGTTTGTGACGGGAGGAATAATCACCTTCGGCTTTTTTGGAAAAATTGGCAGTTGCCGCACCGCACCCTTTTCCCGACACTTCCAACATTACGTTTATCGGCAGACGTTTGAGATAGGCTCCGTTCAGCGCCGCAACCAAAACAACGGACAACAGCAGTCCGAGAGCAAGTCTTTTCTTTTTCATATCAGGCACTTTTAGTTTGTTCGTTTTTTAGAGGAATAATATAATTTTTTTCAGAATACAACCCGCAATATAAATTATGTGGATACAAATAAAAGGGCAACGACGACGCGCGACCGGCGCCCCCCCCAAAAACCCCCGTTTGCACGGGGGTTGCGTTGGCAAAAGACGTCATCGACGGGCGTCCCGAGGCGCCGGTCGACGCGATACCGTCGGGATCGTCAAATGCGAAGACTTCCTGAAAAAGGCGGCAAGGTCAAAATTCCCGGACTTGAAAACGGCATGATCCCGAAAGCCGAAAAAGCCTGAACAGACAAACAGCCTCAAAGGAAACCCGGCGTTTAACGGGGAATTTCCAGGATACGACAAAAAGGCTCCCGGTAAGGACCCGGCTTTCAGATTCCGGTTTTGAAACGCTTCTCTTTTGACAATTTTTTAACGGCTTTAATCTGCTGTTTCAGTTCCTTCCTTTTCTTTTTCAGTTCCTTTCTGCTTTTGCCAAAAACAAATTTGGAGGCTATCCACAGACACCAGTAGCGTCTTTTCAGGGCAGGCAGACTCTGCATCCGGATAACTTCATTTATTTTGTCGTCAACGTTTTTGCAGACGTATCCGTAAACAATCCCCGGATAAAAAGGGGTTTTGACCGCACAACGCCACCATTTATCCGCCCAAATGTTGCCCGGATAATTCCAAGGTTTGTAATTGGTGGTATAATGGATGATCAGCGGGTTTTGCCGCGCAAGCTCATAATCCGCGGCCTGCCGGACAGACAGATTTCCCCTGAAAGCAAAAGGCCGCAATAAATGCTGCCACATTACGTTCCAACGCATGTCCAAAAACATTACCTTTCCCCGGCAGCAAAGATTGAGCAGATCCTGATCGGGACATACCAGTTTGTCAAAATCTCCCAGCTTTGCCAGACATTTTTCTTTCAATCCGAAACGACGGCACGCTTCCAGATCCAGCAGCAAAACGCCCGAGTTGAAATAGTCCGCGGCATCCAGCTTCAAAATATCCGTAACATATTTTGTCATTGTCCAGCTCAGATAATTTCTTACCGCTCGAGCAGAAAGCCCCTGACATCCTGCTTCCAGAGTTCGCCGACATCACCTTCGATCAGCAAATCGCAATCAAGGTACAGCGCCTTTTCATAATGCCCCAGCAGATCGGGAATAAGCAGCCGATAGTACATTTCTTTTGAATAATGAGCACGGGAATAGAGAATTTCCCCGTTGATATAACGCCCGACATTGAAAAAAGTTATCGCGGCATTCGGGTGTTTTGCCGCCTGCTCCGCCAGCAGCTCCCTGTGTTCCGCCGACAATTTGTCGTAAAAGATAAATATGTCATAAAAGTTGTCCCCGGCAGCGTTGGCAAGCATTGATTCCAGCGTAACCGCCAGATAAGGAAGATAATTGTCGTCTGCGGAAAAAACAATCGGCATCATCGGCCTATCGTTTGTCAACAAACGATAAAAACCTCTCCTTTCCGCCGAAAAAACGTCATTTTCGCGAACGGCGTTTTCTGTCAGGAAAGCGCCTAATTTTTTCCTGATTGCCGGCGTCAACGCGGAAAGATTCTTCAAATAGAGGTTATATAAGTCAAAAAAACATACGTCAGTCGCCATTCGACGCAAAAAAGTATCCTCAAACAAGCCGACGATTTGGGCAAATCCTCGCAAATGATCATCCCATGCCCTTTCGTCCTGCAAGTTAGACAAGCTTTGCGGATTATGGTTGACCATATAATTAACAAGAGGTTCGTTAACAAAACAAACCAAAGGATTGGCAGCCAGCAGGCGGAAATAGAACAAACGGTCGTTGGCGCTTTTGACTTCGTCAAACAAAAGTTTCCGTTTTTTTAAAAAAGAACGCCTGTACAGTTTGTTCCATGGTACAACCGCACTGTAAAAAAAGACGTTTTCATGATCCCTGACGCAAACAAGGCCCGTATTGACAATTTCGGGACAACGCCAGAAGATATCGGACGGCGCTTTCTTTTCCGCGGAAACGTCAATGTTATAATACTGGCAAAAACACACGTCGGACCGGGTTCGGCAAATTTCCTCATACATGGTTTCGTAAGCCTGCGGCTGCAGGCTGTCGTCACTGTCCAGAAAATGAATATATTCTCCCGCCGCTTTTGCCAAACCGAGGTTTCTGGCCGCGCCGCCTCCCTTGTTTTCCTGCCGCAGAACTTTGATCCGTCCGTCTTTTTTCCGCCAGCCGACAAGCTTTTCATAGCTGCCGTCGGTCGAACCGTCATCAACACAGATAATTTCCAAATCCCCGACACTTTGTTCAACAATGCTCTGTAAACATGTATCAAGGCTTTTTTCCGCATTGTAAACAGGTATGATTACGCTTATTATCGGCATAGTTTAGTCCCTTCGTCGTTTTAAAAGTAATAAACCACCTGCAAAGGTGGCCGGGGAGTTCGAAAATCATGTACATGAGATGACCCTTTTAACTTTTCGGCCCTTCGCGGGCTTTGGACATCTGTTAAAAGCTCCCCGGCCTTTTTACCAGGGGTAATAAAACGGTGCATAATATATATGCACGAAACTTAACGATGCTATACCATGCACCGCATGTACACAAAAGAGCTTTCGACGGCTCCCGCACCTTTTCAGGCACAAGGGAGATGTTAGGCAAAAAAATCCCCCTTGGCAAGGGCTATTTTATAAATGTGGAAAAGCACCGCGCCAAAAGAAAGCCCCGCGTCTAACGCGGGGCTTTTCCTTTTTTTAAGACCGACTGCCGGTTATTTCTCTTCCGGGCGGTAATCTTCTCCGTTATAAGCAGCAATATAAATCCGGCGGATATCCTCCATCAGCGGATAAACCGGGTTGGCGCCGGTGCACTGGTCGTCAAACGCCTTTTCGACGATGTCGTCCAGTTTGGCGTAGAACTCGTCTTCCGGAACGCCCCACTCTTTAATCGAGTGCGGAATTTCGATATCGTCCTTCAGCTTGGAAATCGCCGCCAGCAGGTTTTCCAGCTTTTCGTCGTCGTTTTTGCCGCCCAGTTTCAAATTGCCGGCAATCTGTCCGTAGCGCTGTTTGGCGTTCGGGAACTTGTACTGCGGGAAAATCGCCTGTTTGCGCGGGCAGTCGGTGGCGTTGTAACGGATCACCTGATTGAACAAAAGCGCATTGGCAATGCCGTGCGGAATGTTGAACGCGCCGCCAAGCTTATGCGCCATCGAGTGACACAGGCCGAGGAACGAGTTGGCAAACGCCATTCCGGCGATGGTCGCCGCATGGTGGATTTTCTCCCGCGCTATCGGATCGGCAGCGCCGTTCTGATAAGAACGCGGCAGATAACGGAATACCTGCTTGATCGCTTCCAGAGCCGCCGAATTGGTGAAGTTGGTAGCCATTACCGAAACATAGGCTTCAACCGCATGCACCAGAGCGTCAAAGCCGGAAGCGGCCGTCAGTCCCTTGGGCATATGGTCGACGAAATTGGCGTCGATAATTGCCATATTCGGCGTCAGCGCATAATCGGCAATCGCGTATTTAACATGGGTTTCGTCATCGGTGATGATTGCAAACGGCGTCACTTCGGAACCGGTGCCCGAGGTGGTCGGGATGGCAACCATCATCGCCTTTTTACCCAGTTCGGGAATAGCGCAGATACGTTTGCGGATATCCATAAAACGCATGGAAATGTCTTCAAAGTTAACCTCCGGATGCTCGTACATCAGCCAGATGATTTTGGCCGCGTCCATCGGCGAGCCGCCGCCCAGAGCAATGAACACGTCGGGCTGGTACGGACGAACCATGGTCAGCGCTTCGTCAATCGTCGACAAGGTCGGATCCGGCTTGACGTCAAAGAAGATCTGGTAGTCGATATTCATTTCTTCCAGAACTCTGGTTACGTTGTTAACGGTGCCGGAATCGAACAAATAGCGGTCGGTGACGATAAAGGCGCGTTTTTTGCCTTCCAGCTCGCGCAGCGCCTGATCGACGGCTCCGCGTTTGAAATAAATTTTCGGGGGAACCCGGAACCACAGCATATTCTCTCTCCTTTCGGCAACGGTTTTGTAATTCAGCAAATGTTTGACGCCGACGTTTTCGCTGACGGAGTTTCCGCCCCAGGAACCGCAGCCGAGCGTCAGCGAAGGCTCCAGCTTGAAGTTGAACAGGTCGCCGATGCCGCCCTGCGAAGACGGAGAATTGATCAGCAGCCGGCCGGTCGGAAGTTTAGTGGCAAAATAGTCGATCCGTTCCTGCGAACGGCTGTCGGTATAAAGTACCGAAGTATGGCCGACGCCGCCCAAATTGACCAGCTCCAGCGCCATATCTGTCGCCCGGTTAAAGTTGTCGGCTTTATACAGCGCCAGAATCGGCGACAGTTTTTCATGCGCAAACGGATTGGCACGGTCGGTCGAAGTTTCTTCGCTGACCAGCACTTTGGCATGCGCGGGAACTTCAAACCCGGCCAGTTTGGCAATGGTTGCCGCGCTTTGGCCGACGATTGCCGGATTGACCGTCATTTTTTCCGTCAGAATGATTTTCGAAAGCTTTTCCGCCTCGTCTTTGCTTAAGATATAGGCGCCGCGGAACTGCATTTCCTTCTTCACTTTTTCATAAACGTCCTTTACCGCGACAACCGACTGTTCGGAAGCACAGATCATACCATTGTCAAACGTTTTGGACATCAGAATGTAAGAAACGGCCATTTCCACGTCCGCAGTTTCGTCAATAACCGCCGGAGTGTTGCCGGCGCCTACGCCCAAAGCCGGTTTGCCGCTGGAATATGCGGCTTTGACCATGCCCGGCCCGCCGGTGGCAAGAATGGAATCGACCAGCGGATGGGTCATCAGCATGTCGGTCAGTTCCAGAGTCGGTTCATCAATCCAGGCAATAATGTCTTTCGGCGCACCGGCGGCAACCGCTGCATCGCGAATCAACCGGGCGGCAGCAATGGTTGATTTTTTGGCACGCGGGTGCGGGGAAAAGATAATTGCGTTGCGCGTTTTCAGGCAAATCAACGACTTAAAAATTGCAGTCGAAGTGGGGTTGGTGGTCGGGATAATGCCGGCAATCACACCGAGCGGTTCGGCCACGATCTTGGTGCCGTTGGTGCGGTCAGACCTGATCACGCCGCAGGTCTTTTCATTTTTGTACTTGTTGTAAATATATTCGGCAGCAAAATGGTTCTTGATGATTTTGTCTTCGACAATTCCCATTCCGGTATCTTCCACCGCCATTTTGGCCAGCGGAATCCGCGCCTTGTCGGCAGCCGTCGCCGCCGCTTTGAAAATGGCATTCACCTGAGTCTGGGAAAAAGTTGCAAATTCCTTCTGCGCGCGTTTTACCCTTTTGATGAGGTTTTCCAGGGCTTCAGCGGTGCCGACAACCTCTTCCGCCGGTTCCGGCGCAATTTGCGTATCTTTATCAGCCTTATTCATCATTATCTCCTAAAGGTTATTTTTCTGCCGAAGGATAGTACAGACAATTGGTAATTTTTTTATTAATTTTTACCGGCGCATTTTATTTTCGACACAGCCAGACAATATTGTCGTCATATTCCGCCGGTCCCCTGACGGCTCTTATTTTGCGCGGCAAATCACCGCCTTTGACGGCTTCCGCGCGAAAACCGGCATCTTCGATGCACTCCCTGATATCGGCGCCGAAAATCCGCAGATGATCAAATTGTCCGTAATAAAAAATTTTTTCGACCATTGATGCCGCCGGTTCCCCTTCAAACGTGCGGGAAAAACGCCACAATGTCGGAACGGTCAGAACGAGCAGCCCGTCTTCCCGCAAAACCCGGTAAACTTCCCCAAGCGCTTTATGCCAGTCTGCAACATGTTCCAAAACATGGTTACAGATGACAACGTCGTATTGCCGGTCCGCACAGTCAATATTCTGAATGTCGTATTTCAACTCCGCGCCGCCGTACGGATCGGCGGTTTGGTATTTTATCCCGAGACGGTCAAGCCACCGGTGTTCGGCGCTGCGCATGCCGAAAATGAGGATTTTTTTGTTTTTCAGCTCTTCCCGCCGACGGTTGAAATAGCGGGCAATGATCCGATGCCGGGGCAGCGAATAACATTTCGGACAAATCGTGTTTTCGCTGTACCCGGGATAAAGACAGGGATTGTATTTAAAACCGGGATAATTAAAATCGGCAAAACGTTTAAACCTTCCGCCGCAACACGGACAGCGGCAACCGCGGCGGAAACAAAAAATATCCGTCAGCCGGTCTTTAAACGCCTTCAAGCATTTGGCGGCAGAAAAATACATTGCGGCCCTGTCAAAATACACGGCCGCAACAAACGGCAGATATCCCAGCCTCGGAAAACGTCCCGAACAACCGCGGGCAAATTCCGTCAGCGAAAAGCGACGGGATTTCAGAATATGTTCCAAACCGTCCGTTTGTCCGGGGAAATTCTTATACAAGTAATAATTCCAGACAATTTCAATAAACAGCAGGTCGTTTCGGCCTCTGCGATCAGGCGTTTTGGCCCGCAACGCCTTCAGTTCCGCCAGCATGTTGTCATAAAATGCCATTTTGTCGGTATGCTTCATTTTCCTCTCCCTTCGCTACGGCACGTTTTACCGTGCCGAACTTTAACGATCCTTTTTTTGTATTGCTTCGGGAAACGACACGAACATTGTCAACTTTTTGAAAAAAAATATTTTTCTTGCCTGATGATAAAAAAAGTCATACGATTTGTCCGGCGCAAAAAAAGGATCCTTTTTCCGCGGCAGTTGTATATGGGGAACAAGATACGGCAAGAATTTTTGCAACCCATTAATTTTCCTATATTTTATAAAAAAAATGCAGAAAAACAAAATTTCTGCTGGACAATAAAAGAAATATCCATTATAAACCTTTTCAGCAATCAATGCTCGGGTAGCTCAGTTGGTAGAGCAGAGGACTGAAAATCCTCGTGTCGGCGGTTCGATCCCGTCCCCGAGCACCACTTAAAAAGCCCTCTTTCGAGGGCTTTTTAAGTTTTAAACTTTCGGCGCCCGTTTTACCGTTTTCAGCAGATACCGCAAGCGGCGCCGCACCCTTGCCGATAAATTCAGTCAGCTTCAGCATCAGGTAAAGTTTCCTTAGCGAGGAGGAAGTACATTTTCTTAACGGAACTGTCAAACGGAATACGTTATGCCTCATGAAAATTGACGAAGCAGGACATATCAGCGACATGGTGGTTGAACTCCTCAAACAGGAAAGAATTCGCCGGGGTATCAGCCAGCACAAACTGGCCAAAGAGTGTGGATTGTGCAAAACCTCGATTGCCTTTATTGAGCGTTTTGAAAACAAACCCACTCTTCGCACGTTGTTGATGATTTCCGATTGTCTGCAAGTCGATTTGGGTGACGTGTTGAAAACGGTCAAAAAAACAACCTGCCGCCAACCCCCGGCATTTAACGCAAAATGTTTTGAAGCCCCGTTTGCAAACGGGGCTTCATTCTTCAGAACAAACGCTAAAAACGGAAATAAATAAACGGATTGTAGGTTGAAGCCGCCATTGCCGCCGAAGACAGCAGAAACAGCACCATCAGCCAGACGTTTACCGCTCCGCGCAGAAACTTGCGGCGATATTCAATGCTGAGGATTCCCTTAAACACGGGCAGTGCGCAGACAATACCGGCAACAAAAGCCATAATCTCTATATTGTCGATATAGTATGACAATTCATAAAGCGGTTTGCCCTCCGACATCATACCGGTCATATTTTTGAGGTATTGAGCGGCATAGGAGAGGCTCTCCGAACGAAACAGAACCCAGCCGACAATGACAACCGCAAGCGCATATACGTGATGAACCGCACGCAGGACATATCCCCCTTCACTACGGTGCCACCCCGTCGCTTTCTCTATTATTATGAACAAACCGTGCCATAACCCCCAGATCACAAACGTCCATTCCGCTCCGTGCCACAAACCCGTCGCCAAAAACACTATAAACAGGTTCACATACATACGCCATTTTTCAACCCGGTTCCCTCCGAGCGGTATATACAAATACTCCCTAAACCACGTCGACAACGATATATGCCACCGACGCCAGAACTCCGTAATCGAACGCGATATGTACGGATAATTAAAGTTCTCCAAAAAACGAAATCCGAATATCATCCCCAGCCCGATCGCCATGTCCGAATAACCGCTGAAATCGTAAAACAGCTGCAGACTGTACGCAAACGCTCCCGTCCACGCCGTCAACGCGTCAAACTGTTCCACCGGCTGCGAAAATATCTTGTCCGCTACCGAGCCCAGCGTGTTGGCTATCAGCATCTTCTTCGACAAACCGATAATAAATCGCTTCACACCGTAACTGACCTTCTCAAACGTGACTTCCCTATACTCTATCTGATCCGAAACATCGTGATACTTCACTATCGGACCCGCTACCAGCTGCGGAAACAACGTGATGTAAAGCGACAATTTGTACAAATCCTTCTGTACCGGACTGTCCCCGCGGTAGACGTCCAGAAGATACGACATCGCCTGAAACGTGTAAAACGATATCCCTATCGGCATGATGACTTCAATAAACTTAATATCCAGCGAAAACAATCCGTTGATGTTCTCCGCTACAAAATTGAAATATTTGAAGTAACACAGAAAACTTAAATCCAACACTATCGTCACTATTACTATCGGAAGCTTCCAGGCTCGGTACCGGTCAAGCAGCAACGCTCCCGTATAATTGAGCACTATCGTCATGATCATTACCGCAAGATAGTTCGGTTCTCCCCAACCGTAAAATATTATGCTGGCCAGCAACAGAAGACAATTACGGGTTTCCGGCCGGACAAAAAAGTAGGCAATGCAGACAAGCGGCAGGAATATATAAACGAATGTCATTGATGAAAACAGCATCTTTTTTTAATCCTCATTGAATTTCACAAAGCCGGGAATATTAGAAATAGTGAAGCAGAAAACCAGAATGTCCGGCTTATATTCGAGAATCTCCCGCTTGTAGCGTTTCATGATTTTTTTCTCTTCGGCCACGGGCACGATCGGGCTGTTGTTGGTACGAAAATATTTCAGCTCCGAGAAATTCTGCGGCAAGAACTGCAGCAGGTTTTCGCTCATGCTGGTACCGATAAGCATCACCCGCAACCCGTTGCCGTCCGGGTTATGATAATGCTTGGTCATTTCGGTATCGTTGACGTCTTCGGCAAGAACCTTTTTCGGGTTATAATACTTGTATTCGACATCCAACAGTTTGTCTTCGGGATATTTGACGTTCATCTGAACAAAGGTTTGTCCCAGGGTGAAATCTTCGCGATCCCAGTCACCGCGAACCCGGCGTTTGTAAAAAATGTCATAGGCGTCTTCACCGACCGCCCCGGCCGCGGGAAAATCTTTTGCAATCGTCTGCATCAGCTTGCGATAGCCGAGATAAGCGCCCCACTCCGTCCAATGATGTTCGGTCTTGAAAAAGACGAAGTTTTCCTTTGCGCCTTCCTGCAGCTCGGCCAGCGGATAAACCACGGGAAACGGCAATTCCGACATCATTCTTTTGATCGTTCCTTCGTTTTGGATTCCGCGAACCTTGTAATAAGGCTCTGCCGCCTTGGCATAAATGTCAATTTTGCCCGGCACCATCAGCATATAGGTTTTGATGCCCTGCCTGCGGAAAAAACGTCCGGCGGCGCTTAATTCCCGCAAAACGCGGTCTTCCGTCTGCCGGGACAGCTTCCGGATCTTTAACTGTTCGTTGTTAAAGAGCCAATGGGTCTTTTTGTTGAAAAAAGCGACCTTGTTGTTGATACGGCTGTTTAAGAGCATTTCCAGGCCGGAATAAAACGAGATGACCGCTTCCCGATAATTAAAGCGATCGTTAAACCAGGCCTCAAAATCCTGTCCGAAACGGTTATTCAGCCCTTGGTCGGAAAACAGCGGAACGTAGGCCGCCAGCCGCCGGTTTTCCTGAACGGACTTTTCTTCACGGCTGATTTTTGAGGCCGGCACCAGCAGGAGAAAGAAAAAAACGCAGACGAAAACGATGTCAATGCGGCTGCCGTGTTCCAGCAGTTTGAATCTGGACACGTAAGCCACCAAACCGTAAGCAAGCAGAAAAGAAACAACCGTCACCGTAAACAGCATGCAGAAATTGATGCCGTATTCTTTAAGATCGGCAAAAGCAAAACGATGACGACGCGCTTCAAACGCCAGCCGAAGCGTTTCCCCTTTTTTTATTTTCGTCGTATATTCGTAAGGGTGCATGACGGAAAATGCCCGTTCCCCGCGGAACATCTCCCGGCCGTTGATTTTCAGGCCGCGGAAATCGGTTCGCGTAATCCGGCCGTCCCTGACCGGGCTTTTCAAAACAATTTTAACCTCTCCGTCGGCGGCAGCCTGCGCCGTCAGTTCATACGCACGCCATTTGGATTTCAGGCCGCCTTCAATTGCATAACAGCCGGACTTTTCCGTTCCTGCCGGACAGCGGTCGGAAGAAAAACGGAGCATGGACATCTTTGAAAATGTCAATCTGTTGTCTTTCCCGCCGGTTTTTTAACAGGTCGAGCCGTACGGTTTTGTTGTTCCTGCTGTTTATAATCCCCGTCCATATGCCGCCGACGGAATACAGCGGCTGTGCCAGCGCCGCCAAAACTGCCGTCAAAACGACGGTGACGATCAAACGTCGATATCCCATAGTCTGTTCCTGATAGTTATGAATTTTAGATTCTGCTTAACCGAAAAGAGCTTCGGTTTCAAATGCTTTTTGATTTTTGTTCACTATTTTTGGCAGAAAAAAACGCTTTCTTCGCCAAATAATGTGAAAAAAACTTTATCGTTCTTCGTTTTTCCGACAATGCAGCGCGACGCTTTCGGCCGTAATCTGCCGGTAAATTTCCCGGCCGTTAGTTTCCATTACCCGGAACAGCCGACGGCTTTCTGCGGTATCCGCCGCCAGATTTTCAATTGAGGGAATCGGTTCAGACGCCGTCATAACGCCGTTGATCAGCACCTTTGCCGCCAGCGTTGCCAACGCCTGCCCTTCCCGACTCATTTCCGGCGAGGGATGAAAACCCCAGAAATTATGCTGATCCATATCTTTGCCCATACTGCCGACAAGAAAAAGGCTGCCTTGCCGGCCGGGGAAATAGCAAGGGGGAATTTCCCGCCGGGCGTTGATTTTCCGTATCGCCGCTTCAAAATTGTTGTAGTGGCTCACTTCGTCATCCAAAACCGAAGCAAAAGACACAAACGTCGACTGCGACTGACCGAGCGGACAATACGGCGACTGCGCCATTATCAGCAGCTGTTTCTGCACCTGCCGCCGCTCTGCCGGCGTATAGCCCAGTTCTTTCATTTTCTCCTGCATCATCTCTTCCAGCCTGAGTGCCGTATAGGCGCCGTGACAGTGAGCAACGATGTTTAAACGCCGGACGCGCAAAGCCGCCTCGTCCGCGCTCAGACGCCGTCGGCCGCGGTCGGTTGAAATCCGCGGCAAAAGAAACTTGTCGAAAATTTCCCCGACATACTTCGGATCCGTCGTTTCCGGCGAAAGCTCCCGATCAATGCGGATATTGCGGCCGTATTTTTCCATTTGTCTTCGACGGGCGAAACCGACGTTCATAAAATCGCCGAAATCGTATACCACGCCGTAAACTGCCGCTTTCTCATGCAAACCGTGTTCTTTCAGCAGCCGGTAAACGTCGCCGAGATATCCGTTCAGCGCCTTTTCGCTTCTGGTGCCGTCGCCGCCCAGCAGCAAGACGCCGAGTTCGCCGGCATCTATCGTTTCCACTCTCTGCAAACCGAATTCGTTGTCCGCACTTTTCTCCACCCGGCGGCAAAACGACACGCGACTGCAAAGGTTGCCATAGTCGCCGAGCAGCCGCCAGGCGGTTTTGCGTGAAACCGTATCGTTGGCGGCATTTTGCAACCCCGTTCGCATCACCGTTTCCAATTCCCGTTTATCGTCCGCTGCTGCCATCATTTCTCCGACCGCTTTATAAGCCGCGGTAAGCGAAGCCGGCGTATTGTCTCCCTTTTGCAGATACGAAGACAAAAGCCCGATGACTCGTCCGCGTTCTCCGGCATCAAACAAACCGATCTGTCCGAGATTGGAATAAAAGGCGTCATAGTTTTGCGGTTTCAACAACCGGGGAGTTTCCAACAGGGAAAAAATCTGCTCTTTCAGCGCCGGGTGGCGTGAATAAATCTGCCCCAGCGAGCGATAGAGGACGCGGGAAAAATCTTCTTTTTCCTTTGCCGGACGGAAAGCAGAATCGAGCATTGCCGCCGCTTCCCGGTCCGAAGCGCACAAAAGCGCGGCTTTTGCCGCCGCAGCCGCCGAATAAACACAATTTGCCTCAATTTTCGCCAATCCGGCTTCCGCCTCCGGAAACAAAGCTGCCGACAGTTCCGGTCGCCCGCTTAACAAATCGGGCATCAGATAATAGGCAAAAGACGGACAGCGTTTAAAAGCGCGAACGACGTTTTTGACAACGTCTTCCGCCGGCAAATTGAGTGCCGCAGCGTTAAAAACGCGCGCCGCCGCCGGCCGAATATCGGCATTAAAACCTTTGTCCGCAGCCGTCTGTACCACGATCGGCAGCACATAATGCGACAATTCGGGATATTCTTTGACGACTTCTTCCATCGTTTTGTATGCCGCGGCAAAATCTTCAAAATCGCGATTGTCGTCGTCCGCTATCGCCGACAGCTGCCCTAAGGCTTCACTTTTAAGCATTTGCTTCTCCATTTGAAACATTTTTTATTTTTATCATAAAAAAATTTTTTGTCCATATCGGTTCGGCATCGCAAACAAAAAGCCCCTCCGCACAAAGCGGAAGGGCTTTTCGTTTCAGTTTCGAGGCTACCAAAGTTCCAGCGCCTCTCTCGGGGTCGGATAGTTTCCCCGCGTCAGTCTGTCCCCGATTTCCGGCGTATAAACGTATTCGCCGTCGATCGTATAAACAGAGCCGACGTCAATCCCCTTATACGAGAACATCGGAAAATTGAGCAGTTCGCCGATTGCCAAATCCCCGTACCAAAGCAGCTGCAAAACATAAAAATACTGTTTCGGCTCGTTACCGGTCGGATAAACCGAACCGTCGGCCTTTTGCAGCAGCAGCCATTTGCCGGCACCGGTCAGATCGCCTTCGTTAACCTTTTGCAGGAACGTCGAACGGACAAAACCGGCCTTGCCCATACGCATGGCGGCAAGCGTAACCACCGCCATCTGTTGTTTGCTCAAAACAACCTCCGGGTTGAGATGACCAACGACGAGCGGCTTCCAGTCGCGGGCAACGACGTCAACGGCCTGATCATAGGTCATGCCTTCAAAATCGAAGTCCCTGACCGGCCGGTCGTTGATAAACTTGAAGCCCACCAAAGCGCGCGGACAGTCATCGGAAACTTTTTCCTGTACGCCGTCGAGATAGGCGCGCGCCACGATGACTTCATCAAACGCCCGGTCATATACGACCGTCGGTTCGCCCTCTCCCTCGTCTTCGGCGGACGAGCAACTGCGCCAGGTGCCGATCAGCGCAACCGACAGCGACAGCAGCAAAAGCCACCACATCCATCGATCGCTCCGGCCTTGCTCCGGCGTTTCCCGTTCCGGCGACGGCGTTTCGGCAGTCTCGGAAGCGGGTTCAGTCTTCGGTTTGCGTTTGCATATCCGGCAAAGTCCGAACCACAGGGCGGCCGCTCGGAGAGCAATCGCCGAACCCAGGGGTTTCAACCGTTTAAACAGCCAGACCGCTCCCAGATACAGTCCCTTTCCGACATAGAAAAGCAAGAGGAAAGGAACGATAACCAGACCGAGCAGCAGTTTTGCCGCCGTAAACAAATCGTAGCGTACGGAGAATTCCCCATGCCACCATTGACCGCCAAGGGTCTTTACTGAAAAAATGTTCTTCATAAAAAACAGTTTTTATTTTGTGATTTAACAAAGATTTTTGCAAAAGTCTTCGTGTTTCCGCGGATTTTCGCCGTCATTGAAAAACGAATCAATCCGCCGCTGCCTTTATACAAAGAAACAGGCCAAATAATTCCACACAATAACTTTTTCAAGTGTTTTTCAGTGTAATACGGTTTACCGACAGCGTCAACAGGAATTTGTCAAATTTTGGCAGTTTATGATTTTTTATTCTGTCTGTTCCGCCGGGTGTTCAGATTCATATTTCCGGCACAATTCCCATTCCATCTGATAGTTGGTCAGGTTGTCCAGCTTATCCTGTTCTTTTTCCAGCACCTTTTCAAAGGTCGTGATCAGCGGGCCAAGCCTGGCCTGATAGTACTTTATCAGTTCTTCGGCTCCGTCTTCTCCCTGTTCCGGCGAAGAAACCTTGACCGCCTTAACGTCGCGCACCGCCTTTTGCAGTTCGTCGCTGATCAGTGGCAGAAAATATTCCAGCACCAGTTTGTTGATGCGCTGATGCACCTGCTCGTGACGGATCACCACCGAAAAGCGGCAGCTGTCCTTGTCAAGATCTTTGGAAACATATATTTCCGGCTCTTTGAAACCGAAGAAAAATTCCACTTCCGCCGGCAAAACGCAGGTGGCGCCGGCATCAAGCCGCCGCACGGTATATCGCCGCAAGCGGAAAGAACTGCGGGTGCCGACACGCGCCAGCCCGTCGACAAAAAAGCCCTTTTCCGCACCGGAAGCCTTGGCGGTAATCTCGTCCGTCGAAAGATTGAAGTCGTGAACCAGCTGTCCGTAAGAGGTTTTGAAGGTAACCGCCGGCATCGGATTGAGCGCGTTGCAGGAAATGAATTCGCCGTAACTCCAGGCATCTGCCCGGGAACTGCCGGCAAGCAGGGAAAACACCGCAAAAATCAAAGCTTTCTTCATCGTTTCTTCCATTGTTCGTTTTTGATAACAATATTTTTACCATTAATTGATTAATATAAATTTAGCGTCAAATTAATTTTCGGGGAAAAAGACATGAAACAACTGCTGAACGCCGTCTTCGCAATCTGCTGTGCGGCCCTTCCCTGCCGGGCGGGGGAAAACCCGCCGGAAGCGGAATATGCCAGACTCGGCAACGCGGCCGCGGCGGAAATGCTGACCCGTTTCGACAGTATGGAAAAGCCGAAGTTTCAACGCGCTTACGACGATTATCTCAACGATCTGAAAATTATTGCCGAAACCGGCCGCGCGCAAGACAACCGGGAACTGTTCAACGACCTGCTGGAAATGAACAGCGAAGAGGAATTCGTCTATTCGCAGACCAAAGGGCACATCCGGACGGGCTTCGGCCAGCTGATGCGGCCCCGATCCCGTTAAAGTGTCCGCGCACAGATTTTTAAAATCGGCGAAAAATCGGCATTTCTGCCCGTTTTTATGCTTTTTTTACCCCAAAATAAGCAATTTTTGAATATTTTTGTTGTTTTTATGTCAAAGGTGGTTTATGAATCTGCTCTGACTAACCTAATTGTTTTTTAACTGCAAACAAAGTGAGAATCTAAAAAATGTCTGATCCCATTGATACCAAAATTGTCAGCAGACTGGCAGCCATCCTCAAGATGAATGATCTGGCCGAACTGGAATACGAAACCGAAACCTGCCGGATTTCCCTGATTAAATCGCATGCGCCGCTGCCGCCCGCGCCGGCGCCCTTTGCACCCGCTCCGGCTCCGGTTCCCGCCGCTCCCGCCGTTGCTGCCGAAACGCCTGCCGTCGCCGCGCCGGCTGCCGACAATGCCGCCGATCTGTCCAAACTGCCGGGCTGCGTCAAGTCTCCGATGGTCGGCGTCGTTTATCTGTCAAGCGATCCGAACACCCCCAACTACGTCAAAATCGGCGATACCGTTGCTCAGGGCGACACCGTCTGCCTGATTGAGGCGATGAAAACCTTTAACCCGGTTAAAGCCCACACCGCCGGCAAAGTTACCAAGATTCTGGTTGAAAGCGGCGATCCGGTCGAATACGGCGAACCTCTGATCGTGATTGAATAAGCCATTTTTAGCTTAAAGGAAAATGTTATGTTTGAAAAAGTACTGATTGCCAACCGCGGAGAGATCGCCCTGCGCATTCATCGCGCCTGCCGCGAAATGGGCATCCGCACCGTGGCGGTGCATTCCGAAGCCGACGCCAACGCCATGCACGTCCGTCTGGCGGACGAAGCCGTCTGCATCGGTCCGGCCCGTTCAATCGACTCCTACCTTAACAAATCGGCGATTATTTCCGCCGCTCTGGTCACCGGCGCGGACGCCATTCACCCCGGTTTCGGCTTCCTTTCCGAAAACGCGGACTTTGCCGAAATGGTCGAGGAACACGGCATCACCTTCATCGGCCCGACCGCGGCACAAATGCGCAAAATGGGTGACAAAATCACCGCCCGCCAGGCAGCGATCGAAGCCGGCATTCCGGTCACCCCGGGTTCTCCTTCTCTCGACACTTTGGAAGACGCCAAAAAATGGGCGCATGAAATCGGTTATCCCGTCATTATCAAAGCCAAAGACGGCGGCGGCGGCAAGGGCATGAAAGTCGCCTTCGGCGACGACGACATCAAAGAGGCCTATACCATGGCCCGTGCGGAAGCCAAAGCGGCCTTCCCGACCGATGTGGTTTATATGGAAAAATACCTGCAAAAGCCGCGCCATATCGAAATGCAGATTCTGGCCGACAAATACGGCAACGTGGTTCACTTGGGCGAACGCGACTGTTCCATTCAGCGCAACAACCAGAAAGTGATCGAAGAATCGCCCTCGCCGGCCTTAAACCAGGCGCAGCGGGAAGAAATCGGCGAAATTGTCCGCAAGGCGATTGCCCAAATCGGTTATTTCAATGCCGGAACGCTGGAATTTCTGTATGAAGACGGCAAATTCTATTTTCTGGAGATGAATACCCGCCTGCAGGTCGAACATCCGGTAACCGAAGCCGTCAGCGGCATTGACATCGTCCGCGAACAAATCCGCATTGCCAGCGGCGCCGCGCTCGGCTTTGAACAAAAGGACATCAAGTTCAACGGTCATGCAATCGAATGCCGGATCAACGCCGAAAACCCGGAGACTTTCACTCCCTGCCCGGGTAAAATTACCGAATGGCATGCGCCGGGCGGCCTCGGCGTACGGGTGGATTCCGAAATTTATTCGGGTTACGCCATCCCGCCGTTTTATGACAGCATGATTGCCAAGCTGATCGTGCACGCGCCGACCCGCAACGCCGCCATCATGCGCATGCGCCGGGCGTTGGAAGAATTTGTCATTGAAGGCGTGCAGACGACCATTCCGCTGCATCAGGAAATCATTTCCCAGCAGGAATATATCGACGGCATGTACAACATCCATTGGCTTGAACATTACATGAAAGCCAAACAGGAGAAAAAACAGACGTCCTAGATATTTCCTCCGGTAAACCGGGAGCAGTCTGTCAGGCATCAAAACCAAAACTCCCCGTCGGAACGGGGAGTTTTTGTGTAAAAAAAATCCCAAGCTATGCCGAGAAATATTTTTGCGTTTTGAACGCTGCCTGCTACGCATCATCAAAAGACGGACATTTTCCCTCAACTTAACTACGCATGGGCAAACCGTGTTTGAGCGTCACCTGTAAAAAACCGCCCTTCCTTCGGGGGGAAAAGCCTGTATTGGCAATACCGTCAAAGCCGGAAGCCGCTAATTTTCCGTAGCCGTCACAGAGAAATAAAACTCGGCGAACCGTAAAAAAGCACTTCGTTCTGCCTGCAAGTCAGGCATGCAAACAAATCCGGTTAAGTATCACCCGTAAAAAACAGGCCGACCTACGAGAGAAAAAGCTTGCCGGCCAACCGAACGGGACAACTTCTCATAACTAAACCCGGACGGATGATATCCATTATTTGGTCAGAGGAACCTGCAGTTTAAGAATAAAATTCAGCCTTTCGAAGAAGACCCCGTTTTTTCCTTTTGTTTTTTCAGTCTTTTTCTATTGACGACGATGCTTTTTCTCCTTACTCCGTTTCCTCTTTGTTTTCCTCTTCCCCCGACAGTTCCTCGTCTTCTCCCCTGCTTCGCGGATCAAAAAAACGTCCGTCACGTCGACGATCCGCATGGTAACCGGGATCAACCGGAATAAGGTCTATCTTTGGGTTATAAAAATTGTACAGTTTGTTATAAATGTCCCAGTTAAAAGTTTGTCCTATTTCAACTTTATCGATTTTTTGCCGGGAGTATCCCGTTTGGTTCGGCAACGCTCTCTAATCTCAATGACAGTTTTTTCCGACAACGGTAAAATTCCCTTCCCTGTTGTCTTTTCAGTATTCTTCTGATCGGCATGGTAAACTCTCTAACCCGGTTAAAACAAAACTCCCCCTGAAGACTCAAGACGACGGGATTGCCGTATGGCCATAAGCTCTCTGCCCCCGGCCCGGCCGGAAGTTTTCGGAATACAAAAAACCTCCCGTTTTCGGGAGGTTGACGGACAAGGAAAATCACTTATCGGGAAAAGCCGCCAGATCATCGGCAATCATCCGATAAAAGGCCGCATCTTCTTCGCTTGCGGCGTTTTCCAGTCTGTCTGCTGCTTCTTCCTGCGTAACATTTTTACGGGCAAGCGCCTTTTCGGCTGAAATCGCGCAGACATTATCGACAATCTGAACCACACCGTTGCCGACAAAAAACTTTTCTTCCGCCTTGCCGGCCTCGTTTAAAAGCTGAACAATGCCCGGTTCCAGCCGGACGATGCTCGGCGCGCGGCCGGCAATCACGGTCAGGTTGTCCGGGCAGCCCGGCAGCACGATCCCCGCATACATTCCGCTTTTTATCGTTTTGTCGGGCCTTGCCAGCACCAGTTTGACTTTTTCCGCCATTTGATTCCTCTTCTATTCGCCGCCTTTTTTCATTTTTTCCGCTTTTTCCAAAGCCTGTTCAATGGTGCCGACCATATAAAAGGCCTGTTCGGGAACGTCGTCGTGCTTGCCTTCGAGGATTTCCTTAAAGCCCTTAATGGTATCTTCCAGCTTGACAAACTCGCCTTTGGTGCCGGTAAACACCTCGGCGACAAAAAACGGCTGCGACAAAAAGCGCTGGATCTTGCGGGCACGGGAAACCGTCAGTCGGTCTTCGTCGGAAAGTTCGTCCATGCCCAGAATGGCGATAATATCCTGCAGCGATTTATATTTCTGCAAAATTTCCTGTACGCCGCGAGCTACCCGATAGTGTTCTTCGCCGACAACCGACGGCGACAGTACGCGGCTGGTGGAATCGAGCGGATCGACCGCCGGATAAATGCCCAGCTCGGAAATGCTGCGGCTCAGCACGGTGGTGGCGTCCAGGTGGGCAAAAGTGGTGGCCGGCGCCGGGTCGGTCAGGTCGTCGGCCGGTACGTAAACCGCCTGCACCGAGGTAATTGACCCGTTTTTGGTCGAGGTGATGCGTTCCTGCATGGCGCCCATGTCGGTACCCAAAGTCGGCTGATAGCCGACGGCCGAAGGAATGCGCCCCAAAAGCGCGGAAATTTCCGATCCCGCCTGAGTAAAACGGAAAATGTTGTCAACGAAAAACAACACGTCCTGATGCTCCACGTCGCGAAAATATTCGGCTTCCGTCAGGCCGCTCAAAGCCACGCGGGCGCGCGCCCCCGGCGGTTCGTTCATCTGTCCGTAGACAAGCACGGTTTTGGAGTTGCCGCCTTTTATGTCGATAACTCCGGACTGGATCATTTCGTTATACAGGTCGTTGCCCTCGCGGGTGCGCTCGCCGACCCCGGCAAAGACCGAATAGCCGCCGTGGCCTTTGGCGATGTTGTTAATCAGTTCCATGATCAGAACCGTTTTGCCGACTCCGGCGCCGCCGAAAAGGCCGATTTTGCCGCCTTTGGCATAGGGTTCCAGCAGGTCGATGACCTTGATGCCGGTGGTGAGAATTTCCGTTTCCGTCGACTGTTCGGTAAAAGACGGCGCTTCCCGGTGAATGGAAAAATAATCCCTGGCTTCGACTTTGCCGCGGCCGTCCACCGGATCGCCGGTCACGTTGATGATGCGGCCGAGCAGTCCCGGCCCGACCGGCACCTCGATCGGCTTGCCGGTGTTCTTCACCGGCTGGCCGCGGGTCAGACCGTCGGTCGTGTCCATGGCAATGGTGCGAACCACGCCTTCGCCCAGCTGCTGCTCCACCTCAAGCACCAGCCTTTTGCCCTGATTGTCGCATTCAAGCGCGGTATAGATGTTCGGCAGGTCGTCCAGACTGTCAAACTTGACGTCGACAACGGCGCCCATCACCTGAAAAATATGTCCCGACTGTTCTGTTTTTTCGCTCATCAAACACTCCTTAATCCTGCTCTAAATTGCCTCGGCGCCGGCAATAATTTCCACCAGTTCGGTGGTGATCGCCGTCTGCCGCATGCGGTTATACCTCAGCGTCAGACGGGAAATCATGTCGCCGGCGTTGCGGGTCGCGTTGTCCATTGAGGTCATGCGCGCCCCCTGTTCCGAAGCCTGGGAATTTATCATAATGTCAAAAACCGCTTCTTTGAAAACCAGCGGCATCAATTGTGCAAGCAGCGGCCCGCTTTCCGGCTCGCTTTCAAAAAAGGCGCCGCCGCTCATCTCACCCGGCAGTTCGTCCGTCAGCATTTCCGGCGTCAGCGGCAGAATCTGCCGGCTTTTGACGTCGCGGCTCATCGCCGAACGGAAATGGCTGTAAACGACTTCGCAGACGTCGATTTCTTTTAAGCCGAACATCGTCAGCACTTCGGCCGCGAGCGCTTCCGCCTCTTCGTAGTCAACGCCCCGGTTGGCGGCAGACTCCGCCGAGCGGACGATTTCGTCCGCATAATGACGCTTGAGCGCATTGTACCCGCGGGTGCCGAGAGTGATGATTTTAACCTCTTTTCCCGCCGCTTTCAGCTCCTCGATCCGGTTCATCGCCGTCCGCGCAATCATGGCGTTGTAACTGCCGCACAGGCCGCGGTCGGAAGAAAGCACTACCAAAAGGTATTTTTTATCCTCGCCGCTGCCCCTGCAAATGGCCGGCAGCTCGGGCGGACGGCCGCTTTCCTCAGCTTTTCGCCATACGAAGCGCCAGGTGCGCCCGGCTGCGGCATAGAGGTTGTCGCGGTACGCCGCGCTTTTGTCCAGCACGTCCTGAGCGCGGCGCAGGCGGGAAGCGGCAACCATTTTCATCGCCGAAGTGATTTTTTCGGTCGATTTGATCGCCTCTATCCGTCCGCGTAACTCTTTTAACCCTGCCATTTTGCTTTCCTATGCCGCCTTTTGCCGCTTGTCGGCAAGATAGTTGTCGGTAAACGCGGCGTAAAAATCGCCGATTTTCTTGTCCAGTTCCTCGGAAATGACTTTTTTCTCGTCGATTTCCCGCAGGAAGTCCTCATGGGCGGCGCGGATTTCCGCCAGCGCCCGGTTTTCAAAATCCGCCGTTTCGCTCACCTCAATCTTGTCGAGATAGCCGCGGACGCCGGCAAAAATGGCAACCACTTCTTCCGCCACCGGCATCGGATGATAAACCGGCTGCTTCAGCAGCTCCGTCAGTCGTTCGCCGCGGGAAATCAGCCGTTTGGTCGAAGCGTCCATGTCGGAAGCAAATTTGGCAAAGGAAGCCATTTCCCGGTATTGCGCCAGTTCCAGCTTGATTTTGCCGGCCACCTGCTTCATCGCTTTGATCTGCGCGGCAGACCCTACCCGGCTGACCGAGATGCCGACGTTGACGGCCGGCCGCACGCCCTGATAAAACAACGAGGTTTCGAGGAATATCTGGCCGTCGGTAATGGAGATGACGTTGGTCGGGATGTAGGCCGAAACGTCGCCCGCCTGGGTTTCGATCACCGGCATCGCCGTCAATGAGCCGCCGCCTTCTTCATCGCTCATTTTCGCCGCCCGTTCCAACAGGCGGGAATGCAGATAGAAAACGTCGCCCGGATAGGCTTCGCGCCCGGGCGGACGACGGAGCAGAAGCGACATTTGCCGGTAAGCCGTCGCCTGCTTGGACAGGTCGTCGTAAAAAATTACCGCATGCATGCCGTTGTCACGGAAATATTCGCCCATCGCGCAGCCCGAATACGGCGCGATGAACTGCATCGGCGCCGCGTCGGAAGCGGTGGCCGCAACCACGATCGTATAGTCCATTGCGCCGTAGTCTTTCAAAGTTTTGACCACCTGGGCCACGGTCGAGCGTTTTTGCCCCACCGCCACGTAAATACAAAACAGTTTTTCTTTGTCCGACTTGGCTGCGTCATTGATTTTTTTCTGATTGATGATGGTGTCGAGAATGATTGAGGTTTTGCCGGTCTGACGGTCGCCGATGATCAGCTCGCGCTGGCCGCGGCCGATCGGAATCAGCGCGTCGACGATTTTGAGTCCGGTCTGTACCGGTTCGTGCACGCTTCGCCGTTCAATGATACCCGGCGCCTTCACTTCCGAATTGCTGTATTCGGTTGCATTGATTTTGCCCAATCCGTCAATCGGCTCACCGAGCGCGTCGACCACCCGGCCGAGCAGTTCTTTGCCGACAGGCACGCTGACGATGCGGTCGGTGCGGCGGACAATGTCGCCTTCGCGGATTCCTTCGTCGGAACCGAACAAAACGACGCCGACATTGTCTTCTTCCAGGTTAAGAGCCATTCCCTTAACTCCGTTGGCAAATTCCACCATTTCGTTATAGCGGACATTATCCAGACCGTATACGCGGGCAATGCCGTCGCCGACGGAAAGCACACGTCCGACTTCGGCTACGTCCGCCCCGGCTTCCGAGCCGGCGATCTTGGCCTCTAAAATTGAAGATATTTCACTTGCTCCAGACATTTATTTCGTCCCTTTCATCAATAATTCCAGCTTTTCCAGCTTGCCTTTGAGAGAATCGTCAAACATTATTGATCCGCATTCTACCAGCAGTCCGCCCAAAATTTCAGGCTTTATCGTATATTTAATCACAACTTTTTTTTGCAGCCACTTTTCAAGACCGCGTTTCAGCCGTTCGTCCTGATCTTTTTTCAGAACCGCCGCGCTCGTCACCGACACTTCGGCGATATTGTCCGCAGCATAAAAAAGAGCCTTACAGCGGTCAAGAATTTCCGGCAACAGGTTCAACCGGTTATTGTCGGCGGCGGTCAGCAACGCGTTTACCGTCACCCCGCTCAAGCCGAGACGACTGCCTATTTCGCTTACGGCGGCTTTTTTAGCGTCCGTTTTCCACAGCGGGTTGGCCAGCATGCCAACGATCTTCGGATCTTCTTCCAGCGCGCTTTTCAGCGTTTCGACGTCGGACAGGACCCGGCTCCCGGCTTTTGCCGCCCGTGCCGCTTCAAACATTGCGTCTGCATAAGACGCGGCCAGTTTGTTTTTAGAATCCTTTTTCATTTTTTTCTCTCACAATAATCTTCGGTTATATATAACATTTGTTTCTTTTTTATTAATGGCGCCTTTTTCTTTAATTACATAAACGAATAGGGATCAATGTCAACGGCAACCCGCACTTTGGCGGGAATTTTTACCTTTTGCAGCCATTGCCGCACCACGTCCTGAATCTTTACCGTCCTGTCGGTTTTCAAAAGCAGCCGGTAGCGGTAGCGGTTACGCAGCATGAATATCGGCGCCGGCGCCGGCCCGAGGACGGAAACCCGGTCCGAAGCCGGTCCGCAGCGTCCCAGTTCGGCCGCCGCCTTTTCCGTCAGCGTCTGATTTTCGCCGGAAACGACCAGCGCCGCCAGTCGGCCGAACGGCGGCAGTTTGAGCATTTGCCGGGTCTGTTTTTCCAACTCGAGAAAACGACCGCGGTCATTGTCGACCAGCGCCTGCAGCACCGCGTTTTCGGGATACAGCGTCTGGATCCAGACTTCGCCGCTCTTTTCGCCGCGGCCGGCACGCCCGGCCACCTGCGAAAGCAGCTGATAGGTCTGTTCGGCCGCCCGCAGGTCGCTGCCCATCAGCCCGAGGTCGGCGTCAACGATGCCGACCAACGTCAGCTCGGGAAAATGGTGCCCCTTGGCCAGAATCTGGGTACCGATCAAAATATCCAGTTCTCCCCTCTCCATCTTTCCGAAAATTTCGGAAACTTCCGCCAGACTCGAAGTCGTGTCGCTGGAAAGCACCGCCGTCCGCGCCGCCGGAAAACGTTTGGCCACCTCTTCGGCAATCCGTTCTACCCCCGGCCCGCAGGAAGTGAGCCCCTCTTCCGATCCGCAGTCGGGACAACGCACCGGCCGGACCATGGTATAGCCGCAATGATGACAGATCAGCCGGTTTGTACTCCGGTGTTCGGCCAGCCAGGCGGTGCAGTTCGGACATTGAATGCGATATCCGCAGTCGCGGCAGATGACAAGCGGCGCATAGCCCCGGCGGTTTAAAAACAGCATTGACTGTTCGCCTTTTTGCAAGTTTTCCTCCAGCGCCCCGACCAACGGCGGCGAAAGCCAGGAAACGCCCCACGGCCCTTTTTGCGGCTTGTCTTTTTTGAGGTCGACGATTTTCAGTTCCGGCAGCCTGGCATCGGCAAAACGCCGGGTTAAACGTACCGCGTCATATTTGCCGCTTTCGACGTTGACCATGGTTTCCAAATCCGGGGTCGCGGTTGACAGAATGAGCGGAAACTGCTCAAACTTGGCTCGCATGACCGCCATGTCGCGGCATTGATAGTTGACGATTTCCTCCTGTTTGAAGGAATGGTCGTGGCTTTCGTCGACAACGATCAGCCCAAGGTCGGTATAGGGCAGAAACAGAGCCGAACGGGCGCCGACGATCACCTGTACCCGGCCTTCGGCAATCGCCGTCCAGGTGTCCGCACGTTCGCGCTGCCCCAAACCCGAATGCCAGCAGGCGGGACGCACCCCGAACCGGTTTTCAAAACGAGCCAGCCATTGCGTCGTCAGCGAAATCTCGGGCACCAGAATCAGCACCTGGCGGCCGTTTTTCAAAACTTCCGCCGCGGCCTCGAAATAAACTTCCGTCTTGCCGCTGCCGGTCACGCCGTCCAGAAGCGTCACCGAAAAACCCCGTCCGACTTTTTGCACCAGAGCGTCTGCCGCCGCCTGCTGCTCGGGTGAAAGTTTTACTTTGCGAAAATCCGGCCGCGGCGGAGAAAACGCCTTCTTCTTTTCCACCGTAAAGGGAATCAGCACTCCGGCTCCGATCAGAGTATTGACAACCCCCGCTCCGCAACCGGCGCCCCTGCATATTTCGGATTTTGAATAAGGGGCATGTTTCAAGAGATCCATCACGTGCCAGCGGGCGTCGGAATTTTTCAGTTTGGCCTCGGCCAGGGTTTTGCCGCTCAATCGGTAAAGCGTGGCCGTCTGCGGGGCGTCGAACGCCTGCCGCACGCTGATCACCATTTTAAGTACCAGCCCGAGCGGCGCGCAGTTGTAAGCGGCGGTAAATTCCACCAGCCGGCGCAATTCTTCCGCAATCGGCGGAAAATTAAATTTTTCGATCACCGTTCGGATCCGTTTGTCATCAAGCCCGGAACTTTTGCCGTGCCGCCAGACCACACCGATCTGTTCTTCCCGCCCGAAAGGCACCCGCACCATGGTTCCGAGAGGCAGTTCTTCTTCGCTCTCGTAATCAAACGGTTCATTAAAAGGCAATGGCAGCAAAACTCCGATAATCATTTATCCGCTCTTTTTTCAAAAAAACGCTTTTATCATACACGCTGCCTCCCAAAAAACCAGACGCAAGGCGCAACAATCCCCAAAAACCTGACAAACCCGACGCATCCGCCGATTGCTAAAACGCAAAAAGCATGTTATACTGACCGGTAACGGAGAAAAAAATGACGGAACAAGACAACAAAGGCGTAACCGTTTTGTCCGAAGACAACGGCGAAATTTCGGACGCCCAGCGCCGGGAAATCAACGAAGCCGTTTCCTGGCTGAACAACTGGATCGAAAAGCGGCACCAAAGAGGTTTTATGAGCGACGCCGAATATGAAAAAGCGCACAAAAAGCTGCAAAACCTGATAGTCGCCACCAAAGACGAAGCTTATGACTTTGCCGGCGGCATGCGGGCAAGCGGCTATTTCAGCATAACGGACAACAACGAAAAGATAACCATCAACCGAAAAGAATATCCGGTCGACAACGTTATCCATGTCAGCCGCAACGCGGACAACCTCGGCAGCCGCGTCGTGCACGAGGCCACCCACGCCCTGAGGCTGGAAGACAGCGAAAAAGCCTGCACTCCGGAAAAAGTTCAGTCATATTATATGGACGACAAACGAGAAATCTACGCCCGGGTGATGGAAACCCGGTATAACTTCAATCTTGATCCCCAAGCAAAACTGAGCAAGGAAAATCTGCGTTATTTGAGAGAAACGGAACTCGGACCGGAAGCTCTTGCCCGGGAAAAAGAACAGGCCGAAAGGGATCGGGAATTCGACGCAATGCTGAGGGAACTGACGGGAGAAACGCCTTTACCCGAAGCACAGGCGGAAGAAAAAGAGGAAGTTTCTCCGGTCAAGCCGCAAACTACCGGCTCGCGCCGCTCGGAACAAAAAACTTTTATTCTCGACTCTTATTCCGAAGACGAAAAACTGAAATTTTTCAACGATACCGCGGACAACGGCAGAGCAAACGAAGACATGAACGGCCTGCACGCCGCCATGGCCGCAAACCATTCCGCCATTTCGGAGCGGATTGCCGCTTTCCGCGCCCGCCGCAACAGCGAAAGCGTTCAACGGGCAAATATTGTGGCCGGCATGCGGGCCGACAATCTGCGGCTGCAGCAAAAACGGCAGGAACTGGCGGAAATGACCGGCAGCAGTTCGGTGACGCCTTATCCGCATTTTGCCGACAGGCATTACCGCTGCGAAGACACTGCCGCCGAAGAGGCCGTCCGGCGCCGGCAAGCGGCGGAAGCGGAAAGGGCTTCCCCTTCTTTGGACGCGGACAAGCCGACGGTTTCCAAATCTTCGGCGCTGCGCAAATTCATGAACTTTTTCCATGAGGAATACGCCTGAAACGAATATATGCCTTCAACACACGCCTTGTCATGCAAAAAAAATCCCGTATGCCGCAAAAGCAAACGGGATTTTTCTAAACATCAGACTGTTCAAGCCTATTTGACCATAATGACCGGGCCGGAGTGTGAAGAACCTTCGATCTTCAGACTGTCGCCCGTTTTCAGCAGCATCATCTGAACGCCGTCCCGCGGGTATTCAAAAATCCGGCAGGCGCCTCCTTCCAGCATGATCAGATTGCGGCTGATGATTTTTCCGGTTTCCGGGTCGGTATAAATCACGAACTGTGCCCGCGTGATCTTATACCATCTGCTTGTTGTTTCCATGACGTTTGTATTTTAAAAACGGTTTATAATAATGTGTTAATCGTATTTGCGTATTTAACAGCTTATATTATTCTCCGCCTTTGTCAACAAAGCTTTACAAAATCTTAAACTTCGGCGGATAAAATTTATTTTCATGAAAGAGGAAATAAAATTTCATGCCGACGGCATTTTAAACGAAGCGATCCGCAGCTGGCACCAATGGCTGCTGGACGAACGCCGCTATTCCGTACACACGGTTGACGCCTATGCCCGCGACCTGGCTTTGTTCACCGCCTTTCTGGCAGCCCGGGAAGACCTCTGCCCGGAGGGAAAAGTATCGCTCGGCCTTTTGAAAAAACTGAAAATCCGCGACTTTCGCAGTTTTATCGGTGCCCGCAGCGCCGGCAACAAAGAAAAAAGCACCATTGCCCGCGAACTTTCAAGCATCCGCAATTTTTTCCGCTGGCTCGACCGGCAGAATCTGGTTCAAAACCCGGCCGTCAGCATCCTTTCATCCCCGCGCAGAAACAAAGTGCTGCCGAAAGCTGTCGGCGTCAAAGAAACGCTTAAGCTGGTCAACGAGGCCGGACAAGAGGAAAACGAAAACTGGCTCATGCTGCGCGACAAGGCGGTATTTACCCTGCTTTACGGCTGCGGGCTGCGCATTTCGGAAGCCTTGTCCATAACTCCGGCCGACCTTAAAACCGGCGACATTCTCCGCGTCCGCGGCAAAGGCGGCAAGGAAAGGCTGGTGCCGATGCTGCCGGTGGTGATTAAAAGAATCGAAGATTATCTCAACGCCTGCCCTTACCATGTTCACGAAGACGAAGCGTTGTTTCTGGGCGTGCGCGGCGGACGCCTCAATCCGCGGATCGTCCAGCGGCTGACGGAACGGCTGCGCGACGGACTGCATCTTCCAGGCAACGTAACGCCGCACGCCCTGCGCCATTCGTTCGCCACTCATCTGCTGGCGGAAGGAACCGACCTGCGATCCATTCAGGAGCTGCTCGGACACGCTTCGCTTTCCACCACCCAACGTTACACCGAAGTGGAAATTTCCACTTTGCAAAAAGAATATGACGGCGCCCGCCTTCTCGGCGGCAAATAAAGACGGCAAAGAATATGACGGCGCCCGTTTTCCCGGCGGCAAATAAAGACGGCACGGATTTTTTTCAAACAAAAACCCCGGACAAACCGGGGCCTTTTCGTTTTTTGCTCCGGACGTTATTTTCCGGCATTGACCAAACGGTCGAGAATGCTCTCTGCCGTCGAAACCGCCTCATCGTCCAGCCCGGCCGATTGCAGCGCCAGTTTGCGCAGACAGTCGTCGGCAATTTCGTCGGCCGTTTCCTTCAGCGTTTTGTCCAGCAAAGTGCCGTTTTGCAGTTTGTCGTTGGCCTCGCTCAGCATGCAGGCCCGCAGTCTGGTTTTGAACGGCGCATTCCTGTCCGCCCGCATGTAACCGGACAAATCGCCGCAAGCCGTCAGCGCCAGCCCCGTCAGCAACAGTCCGCAGATTTTCTTTTTCATCTTTTCCAGTCCTTGTCAGCAGTCGGTTAAAAACGTCCTTATTTTATACCTGTTGCCGGAGTCGTCAATTTTTATCTCCGTTTATCCCACCTTTTCCGGCATTCCGCTTATTATTTATTGACGAAAATTTGTTCTTGCGCTAACCTTTTCGTGAAAAACAATGTTTGGGGGTAAACACTCATGCGGATTGGCGAATTTGACATAAACCGCGCCGACGGAAAAATACTGCTTAACGACATACGTCTTGATACCGGAATCCTTCCCCGCGGGCATAAACTGAGCAAAGAAGACATTTTATACCTCAAAATGACCGGCATCAGGAAAATCACCGCCGGAGAAATGGGCGTGGCTGATCTTTCGGCGGAAAACGCGCTTTCCAACCTGGCGCCGAGAATCGCCGGTAAAAACGTCGTTTACGTCACGCCGGAGCGCAATTTGTGCAAAATCGCCGCCGATCGCGACGGCATCTTCATCTGCCAGGAAAACCGGCTGTTGAAATTCAACCGTATGTCTTCCAAGGTTGTATTGAACACGATCGCCCCTTATCAAAACGTCCGCAAAGGCGAAGTCATCGCCGTTCTGTCGGTTTGTCCGCCGGCGCTGGAAGAAGAGCTGCTGGAGGAAATCGATTTTAAGCTTTCCGGCAACGAACCGCTGCTTTCGGTAGAAGAAACCAAAAACGAACAGGCGGCGGTCATTTATACGAAATTCTACGACGACGCGGCGGAAAACCGTCATTTTTCCGCAATCGTGCGCAAAATGGTTAAAAACTACACGCCGTTCGGTTTGGAATTTACTGCCGAATACAGTTGTCCGCATACCGTTGACGGCATTGCCGAAGCGGTGGCGTACGCCGCCGGCAGACACCGCGTCGTGATGATTGTTCCCGGCATGCCAGCCTGTCACCCCGACGACACCGCGCCGGCCGCGCTGAAAACCATTGTCGACAGCATCGTCTGCTCCCACATTCCCCAAGCCGACGCGCCTGATTTGATGATTGCGGTCAAACGCAACGCCAAGATTATTCATATGCCGTACAATTACGACAAGACGGTGTCACCGCTGGCAGACCGCTTCATCCGCATCGCGGTCAAAAAAGACAAAATCACGCAAAGCGATTTCGCTTTTGAGCAAAACGTCTTCCTCGGCAACGAGATTTTAAGCAATGAGGAAAAAAACAGGATTATTGCGCCGGACGACAAGAAAAACAAGAAAGAACCCTCCATTGCCGCGGTCATTCTGGCCGCCGGTGTCAGCTCCCGCGCGCGACGCAACAAACTGATGGTCAAAATAGGCGGCAAACCGTTGTTCATGAAAGCGGTGGAAGCCGCCGTCAGGTCAAAGGCTTCGCCGGTTTTCGTAATTACCGGACATGACGCGGAAAACCTGGAAGAACATCTGGAAAACATCGACATCAACATATTGCGCAACCACGACTACGCTTCGGGCGTCAAAACCTCCATCCGGCTGGGGCTGAAATCGGTGCCCTCCTCCTGCGACGGCGCGCTGCTGATCCCTGCCGACATGCCGAACATTACGGCCGAATACCTTAACCGGATGATAAAGTCTTTCAACAAAGGCAAAGAACGCCAGCTTTTGGTCTCCGCGTACGGCGGACACAAATACAATCCGGTTCTGTGGAGCAGCGACCTTTATCCGACGGCGGATCTGGTGCCGGAAGATTCTCATCTGCGTCAGGTTTTTCTTGAACATTCCGATTATCTCAGCCTGGTTGAAAGCGACGCCGAAACCTGCCTTGACGTCAATTTTCCCAACGATCTGGAACTGCTGACAAAAGACGGCGAAGAAGCTTCTTCCGCCGCGCCGGCCGCCAAACCGTAAAAGCGGCAAAGGCGGTTCCGAAAACAAAAAACATCCCTGCTTCAACGGGATGTTTTTTCATGGTTTGAACGTCTTCTCCGGCAGACAGACCGACATCCGTCCCAGCCGCAGGGCTTGCGAAGCTTTGGGCCGAACGAACGCAGTTCGGAACGGACAATACAACCCGCGTAAACAGGCGGAAGGTTAATTGACAGATAAAGTCAGCTCACCGCGCATCGTTTCCTTTCTGCATACGGTTTAGCACTTCGGTGGCATCATAAGTTTCGTCATATTCCGCAACCAGACCGACCGCCCGGTAATAGCGGTCTGCCAAAACGGTATCAAGCGGTTTGTCCGGCCGGGCAATGACTTCATTTACCGTCTGCAGCCGTTCAAGCGTGCGGTCGGAAGCCTGCGGACAGTTTTCCGCCAGCATCGCCAGGTCTTCGCTTTTGCCGCCGCAATAGCAGACCAGATCACAGCCGGCGGCAATCACCGCCGCGGCCTTTTCCCCGACACTGCCGTTTAAGGCCTTCATGTCAATGGCGTCGGAGATCAGCAAACCGTTAAAGTTAATCAGGCCGCGAATCAGGTAATCAATCGCTTTTTTGCTCAAAGTTACCGGCAGACGGTCGTCGACCGCACTGACGACGATATGGGCGGTCATGCCCGCCGGGCAGTCGTTATTTTCGGTAAACGGATAAAAATCCTTTGCCAATTCCGGCAAAGCATTATTTAAAACCGGCAGCCCCAGATGGGGATCCGTTTCCGCCCGTCCGTGCCCGGGCATGTGTTTGATGCAGGGACAGACGCCGTTGGACAGGTAGGCGCTGATCATCGCCTTTCCGAGCAGCGCCGTCTTCTGTTCGCTGCTGCCGAAACAACGCGATTTCAAAACCGGATGGGTCGCGGGATAAGCCATATCCAGCACCGGTGAAAAATTGAAATTGATCCCCGTCCGGCGCAAATCGTTACTGATAATTTCCGCATGGGCGGCAGCCATTTCTTCGTCCAGTTGTCCGAGCACATACTGCGACGCCGCAGGATGAAAATCAGAGCCGCTCAGACGACGAACCCGTCCGCCTTCCTGGTCAACGGCAATCAGGATATCGTCGCGGCCGGCCGCGGCGCGGATTTCCCCGGTCAGGCGGCGCAGCTGATCTGCATCGCGGATATTGCGAGCAAACAGTGAAACGCCTGCCGGCTGATACTTTTCCAACCAGCGCTTTTCCTCGTCGCTTAAACTCAGGCTGCTTACCGAAACCAACGCCGACAACATGATTCTAACCTCCCAATATTTCCATAAACCAGGACAACACTCCCGACAGATACCAGCGCAGCGGGTCAATCACCGGCACGCCGAACGCAGCGCCGAAAGCAGGCAGAACGACGGCCGCAACGATCAGCACCGCCAATCCGTAACGGTCGGAAGAAACATACTTTTGCGCCCACGGACGGCGGATCCAGCCGAAAAACAGTTTGGAGCCGTCCAGCGGCGGGATCGGCAGCAGGTTGAAAAACGCCAGCACCAGATTGCTGATGACAAAATACAGCAAAAACAGCTTCAGCAAGCCGGGCATCCCGGGAAAAAGACTGAATATCAGCCCGGCCGCAAGCGCCAGCGCCAGGTTGGCGGCAATGCCGGCGCCGGAAACAATCAGCATGTCGCGGGGAAATTTCTTCAGCCGGTAAAAACTGACCGGAACCGGTTTGGCCCAGCCGAACAAAAAGCCGGTGCCGCTCCAGAGCAAAAACAGCGGCAGAAAAACCGAACCGAACGGGTCGATATGATTAAGCGGGTTGAGCGACAGCCGCCCCGCCCGCCTGGCGGTATCGTCTCCGAGCATATAGGCGGCATAGCCGTGCGCCACTTCGTGCAATACGATCGCCAGAAAAACGGAACACAGGGAAACGGCAACGCCGAGATACACTTCCATCGCTATTTCCTTGCGGTAAAGCAGCTGCCGCCGGCGGCCTTTAATTTGCCGCACAAAGCGGCGGCCTCGGCCTTGGTGGCAAAACTGCCGGCTTTCAGGCGGTAATAGGTTCCCTTGGCGCCGAGATCAACGCTGCTGACCTCATGGGGCAGCCCCGACAAAATCTTGTATTTTGCCGACATGGTTTTCCACGATTTTTCAACCGCGGCTTTGTTGGGCGAAGACATCAACTGAATCTGCCAGGTTCCTTTGGCAATTGTTTCCTGCTTTGCCGCGGCGGGGGCGGCCTCTTTAGCCTTCGGCGCGGGCCGTTCGGCCTTAACTGCCGTTCTGACGGCCTTTGTTTCTGCCGGAACCGGCTCTTCGGCCCTGCCTGCGACAGGCTTTTCCTTTTCGGCGGCGGCTTCAGCCGTAACCGGAACGACCGGCGCTTTTTCCGCCTCCGTCTTTACCTCTGCCGGTTTGGCCGGCGCGGCCAGCGATTCCGCCCGGATCTCGTTTGTTTTGGCAGCCGGCGCGGCGTTTTCTTTGGCGGTTACCTCTTCGACCAGCGCTTCAATGGCGTCGGCGTTCGGCTGTTCGGAAGGCGGCAGGACGTTGGCTTCCTCCGGATTTTCGGGTTTGCGCTCAATAATGTCGTAGACGGTTTTTTCCTGGTTGGAAATTTCCACACTGCCGGGTTCCACCGGCGGAATTTTCACTTCTTCCTGCGGACGGCGGATCACCGGCACTTCCTCTTCTTCGCCGCTTTGGTACTGCGGCGCCAGCACGAACCAGCCGACCACGGCCGCCATTGCCAGACCGGCCAGCGCGCCGATGAACAGACTGCGGGAATTGTTGATTTCGTTGCGTTTTTCCTCAAGATCAAAATTTGCCTGTTTTTGGCGGAACTCGTTTAAAACATCATCGTCGCCCATTCGGAAATTGTCCGGAAAACCGTTTAACATCATCTTTTCTCCTGTTACCTCCGCCTCAAAACATATATTATGCGCCAAGGCGTTTTTTTAGCTTTCAATCAAATTAAAAGTAATATACATTATAAAAGATCAAATAGTAAAGGTATAAATTTATGAAAATTGCCGCCTACAACCTGAACTCGATTAACGCCCGGATCGAAAACCTGACCGCATGGCTTGCCAAAGCGGCGCCCGACGTCGTTCTGGTACAGGAAATAAAAAGCGAATACAACAACTTTCCCTTCTTTGAACTCCGCGCCGCCGGCTACGAGGCGAAAATGCTCGGACAGAAGAGCTACAACGGGGTGGCGGTGCTGAGCCGGCATCCGCTTTCCGTCGTCCGCGAAGGGCTGCCGGATTTTGACGACGAAAACGCCCGATATCTCGAAACGGAAGTTTCGGTACAAGGACAAAAATGGCGGCTGGCCTCAATTTATCTGCCCAACGGCAACCCGCCCTACAACGATGTTGCCGACCGTTCCAAATATCTCTACAAACTGGAATGGATGAACGCTTTTCTCCGCCATGCCGCAGATTTGCGGAAACTTGACTGTCCGGTGGTTCTCGGCGGCGACTTCAACGTCATTTTGACCGAAAACGACGTTTATGATCCGAAACCCTTTGCCGACGACGCCCTTTTTCTCCCGGAAGTGCGGCGCAAGCTGAACGCCCTGTGCCACGGCGGTTTTTACGACGCGTTTCGCACCCTGCATCCGAAAGACCCGGGATATACCTTCTGGGACTATACCGGCAACGCCCTCGCCGCCGATTTCGGCATGCGGATAGACTATCTGTTTCTGAACGCGCCGGCGGTTGACCGGCTGCTTTCCTGTACGGTCGACAAAAGCCCACGGCTGGCGCCCAAACCCTCCGACCATACCGCCCTTGTTGCCGAGTTCCGCCCATGAGAAAACATAACGACAAGGCGGACGAACGTTACGTTCCGTTCAAAATAACCGCCGTCGACAAAGACGGCGAGCCGTTGGCCGCCGCCCTCGACGGAAAATACAAAAACCGGAATTTTCCGCTTAAAAGCAGCCGCCGGCTGCCGGCACCGGCCGTCGGCGACGAATTTTTGGGAAAACTGCAGAAAACGGCGGAAGGATTTTGCGTCAAAGCAGTCTCCCGCCTTGCCGGAGAACGAACGGAAACAGGCGAAAACCTGTTCGGAACGATTGAGCGGCAAAACCACGTTTGCCTTGTAACACCGGTGGAACGCGGCGCCAAACCGATCGTCCTCGGCGAAAACAAAACTCTGAAAAACGGTGACTTCGTCGAAATCGCCGTCAGCGGCAGCGGCGCCGCCCGACAGGTGTCGGTGGTTAAAAACCTCGGCCCGTTTAGCATGGAAAAGTTAAACGAAGTGCTGATCGCGCAAAAATACAAACTGCCGCAGGCATTTGAACGGGACGTAACCGACGAATGCCGGAAATTTCCCGATTTTGCCGCTTCCGAACGAGTCAACCTCTGCGAACTGCCGTTCGTCACCATTGACGGCGACGACTCCAAAGACTTTGACGACGCCGTTTACGCCTGCCGCACCGACGACGGTTTCGGGCTGATCGTTGCCATTGCCGACGTGTCTTTTTACGTGCGTCCGGGCAGCGCACTCGACCGCGAAGCCTGCCGCCGCGGCAATTCTGTTTATCTGCCGCAGACGGTAATCCCGATGCTGCCGGAAATCCTAAGCAACGACCTTTGCTCGCTCAACCCCGGCGTCAAGCGCCCGGCAATCGCCTGTTTCATGCAGATCGACCGGGCGGGAAACCTGCTTGACTGGGAATTCCGAAGGGTTGTCATCAAGTCCGCCGCCCGGCTGACTTACAAAGAAACGGAAGCGGCAATCCGGGGCGAGTTCAACGGCCGGACCAAAAAGCTTTTCAAAACGGCGATCACGCCTCTTTACGAAGCTTATCAGGCGCTGGCTCTGGCCCGCAAAAGACGCGGGGCGCTGGAGCTGGAAACGACCGAAGTCAAAATCCGCCTTGACAAGAACGGAAACGTGGCTGCGGTTGAAAAACGGGAAAGCCTCGTCAGCCACAAAATCATCGAAGAATTCATGATCGCCGCCAATGTGGCCGCCGCCCGCCGGCTGCAGCTCTCCAAACAACCGGTCATGTATCGCGTCCACGACCGTCCGTCAGAAGAAAAATTAAAAGAAATCAAACCGCTGCTTGATAGTCTTAAACTAAAACTTCCGGATTGTCAGGCGTTAAAGCCGGAACATTTTAACCGCCTTATCGAACTTTGCCGGCAAAAGGACCGCGGCGCCGGCATTGACGACCTGGTTCTGCGTTTGCAATGTCAGGCGCAGTATTCTCCGCAAAACATCGGGCATTTCGGACTTGGTCTGAAAGAATACGTTCATTTTACCTCGCCGATCCGCAGATACGCAGATTTACTGATCCACCGGGCACTGGTCAACGCCTGTTCCTTTTCCCCGGCGGAAGAAGAAATACCGTCCCAACGCGCCTTTGCCGAAACCGCCGATCATCTCTGCACCGCCGAACGCGCGGCCGCGGCGGCGGAAAGGGACTTAACCGCCCGTTATCTTTCGCTTTATCTGAAGCCGCTGACGGGAACCGAATTTGAAGTTAAAATCAGCGGGTTGACCAACGCCGGAATTTTTGTCAGAATAGAAAGCCTCGGCGCCGAAGGGCTGATTCCGATGCGCTCGCTGCCGAAAGACTATTATACCCTGCTTGACGCCGGCAGCTGTCTTAAAGGAACGGAAAACAAACTGAAGTTCCGTCTCGGACAAAAGCTTGCCGTCGTCTTATGCGAAGCCTCGCCGGAAAGCGGCGGCCTGATCTTCCGCTATGCGGGCGAAGACCCCGTCAGGGAAGAAAAACCCGCCCGCCCAAGCAAGGCAAAAAAGAAAAAAACAACCAAGACAAAAAACAAAGAACGCAAAAAAAACACTAAGCGCCCCGATAAGAAAGCCTGAATACCGATGCCAAAACTGCTCCTGCTGCTGATCTCCCTGTTTGCCGCCGGCAACGTCTGCGCCGACGAGCTTTCGCTGATTACCGCATTCTACACTACCATCGGCGAAAAACACGCCGAACCGATAACAGCCGAACGTTTGACCGTCAACGGTTTACAGGGATTGACGGCAATCGACAGGGATCTGCTTTTCGCCGACGGCAGGGAAATGGTTTATCTCTATTACAAAAGGCAGCAGGTCGACCTGTGGCATAAACCGGAAAACCCCGATGACATTGATGCCTGGGCCAAAATCACCCTGGAGGTGACGGAAGCGGCCGTCAAAAACTCGCCGAAAGCCGCCGAACGGGATTTTGAACTGATCGAAAAAGTAATGGCCGCCGCGGCGGAAAGCCTTAACGACAATTCCCGCTATTATTCGGAGCTTGACGAAACGGAGAATGATGCTCCCAAACCCTTAAGGCTTTTTGCCCGGCGGATGATCGGCGACGTTTTGTACATCAGAATCGGCAGCTTTAACGGCGCCACCAAACAAAACGTGCTTTCCGCCCTCAAGGATTATCCCGCGGCCAAAGGCATGATTCTTGACCTCAGGGGCAACCGCGGCGGTCTGCTGACGGCTGCCATCGACGTGGCCGGCATTTTCATTGACGGCGGCATCATCGCCTCGGTCAAAGGCAGGGACAATGGCGCGGTCAAATATTACAACGCCGACGAGGAAACCGGCTTTAACCTGCCGGTCGTCATCCTGATCGACGGCAACACCGCCTCCTCCGCCGAAGTGGTGGCCGCCGCCCTCAGCGAACAGGTTCAGGCCAAACTGGTCGGCACCAACAGCTTCGGCAAAGGCAGCATTCAGGAAATGTACAGTTTTGAAAACGGCGGCAAACTGGCTCTGACGACGGCGCATTTCTATACCCCCTCCGGCCAGAAAATCGACAAGATAGGATTGATTCCGGACTATTGTACGTTCAACGCCGACGACAACGTGCCGATCGACCGCGCTTCGGCTTTTACCAACCTGCGCTGCGAACGGGAAAGCCGGGAAAGAAACGAAGCGGATATTGAGCTGGCGGTTTCCATCTTAAAATAGACGCCAAAACTTAAAAAAACCGGACATTTGCGTCCGGTTTTTTCATTTGCCATAACCCAAAGGTTGTAATTTTATACAAAAGCATACAAAAGAAGAATTTTATTGTTGACTGTACAAGGTATAATTGTATGATGCTAATTACAACTTCAAGGTAATGTTTTTTTAAAAAACAATTATTAAAGGCAAGATATTTTATGATAAACCGCAAAGACCTACAAAACATAGAAAGCCTGTTTATGCTTTCCACCCTCGGAGAATGTCGCAGCAAGCGCAAAGCGGCGGAAGCCATCGGCGCCTCGGTAGACACCCTGAACAAATACATCGGCAACCTGGAAGCGGAATTCGGCCTGCAGCTCGTCATCAGTTCGGAACACGGCTGCACCCTGACGCCCAAAGGCATAAAATTCACCGAAAACGCTTCCCGGATGGAAGAACTCTTGCAGCAAATGTATGCCGAAAACGGCAGAAACACCCAAAATTTCTTCCCGGTCAAGGTCGGAATGGACGTCGGCATCAGCAGCAACCTGATGTTTTACGACATAGACGCCTTTTTCTCCCGCTTTCCCGACATCCAGATACAAAGCATCATTTTTCAGGACAGTCTGCAGCTGCAATACAACAACCTGGACATAGGCATCTCCTACTGCGAGCCGAAGGAAAAGGACGTGACTGTCCTTGCCGTCAAAAACATTGAATGCAAACTGTTTGCCTCTCCCGCTTATTTGAAAAAATACGGCTACCCGCAAAACATCAAAGACATTATCAAAAACCACCGTATCGTCTGCAAGTCCGATCCCGTTTATTATGACAAGCAATACCGGGAGATTTTGAAAAACTCGGAAAACGTCCGTTACATTTCCAACTCCAGCGGATCGGTTATCGACGCCGTGCGTAACAATGCCGGCATTTGCATCATGCCGCTGCGCTTTGCCGAAGAAGGCCTGATTTGTCTTGACAATTTTGACTGGAACAGTCATATAAGCATCTACCTTTTCAGCCGCAAACGGGTCAAGGACCTGCCCCGGGTGCGAGCGGTGATAAACTATTTCAAGGAAATACTCCAAAGGATGTAAGGCATGACCGAACAAACAAAAAAAATTATCGACCTTACCCGGCCCGACGACCGGCAGACGGACGAACCGGTCCGCCGGTGGCAGGCTTCCGTCAGAGCTACGCATCATTTTCTGAGAGAACAAAACATCCCAACGCTCGAAAGCGAAGTCCGTTCCGCTTTGGCGCAGATTTCGGAACCGTATGCGTTTTCGGTGCAGGAAAAAATTCTCGGATTTATCGGCCTTGCCGACGGTAAGGCCGTTCGTTTCGTCGGACTGTTTCGACATGGGTACCGGCTCCGAACTGCCGGCTTTTACCGTCAGACGGCACGGCGTCACGTCGGTTGACGTCAACGAGCAAAATCCCGCCGCCCTGAAATTTTACCGCAAGCACGGTTTTGCCGTTGACGGCCGCAGTCCGCTTGACGATCAGGGCAATCCGTTTCCGATTTTGCACTTGAAACTCGGCAGATAATCCGTCGGAAGGCGCACAAAAGAACCCCGCCGGCCCGGCCGGCAGTTTTCCCGATAAAAAAAACGCCGGGCACGTACCCGGCGTTTTTTATGGCCGCCGTTTACCGGCAGCTCCGAGTCTTGTACGGCGCAACGACGCGGAAAGTCAGCTTTTGCTTTCCTTCCGCCGGAACCGTAACCTTCCAGACATAGGTGCCGGCATCTTTCAGACTGCCCTTCAGGCTTTCGTTTTCCACTTCCGCCTCACCGCCGAGATTTTGTTCAAACACCACTTCCTGCGCATGAAGGTCGGCATTGTTGAAGGTAACTTCGGCGTCATAGGCGTAACGCGCGGTCAGAGTGGCACAGGCTTCGCCTTCCTCCTGCGTCTTGTTTTCCGAAAGTTTGCTGATCCTGGCAATCTTTCCGCTGACAAACACATTGAAAAAGCTGCCGAGGTTTAAGCGCATTTCTTCGCCTTTGGCGACATGGGAAATCGAATTTTCGCCGATAAACTGCATGTTGCCGTCATTGTCGTTTTCGTAAAAACGCATAATCCCCGACGGCAGCGGCAGTCCGAGGTTGCCGGCTTCGGTATTTTGCAGCACGTAAACCATGTCCGGATGAACCTGTTTGAATTCTGCCGCGGAATTATAATTGAAATAAAGCGGGGAACGCATATACGCTTCTTTTTTATAAGCAACGTCGTTTTTCTCAAGCAGACTGATTTGTTTGGTCTGCTTATCCTTAATATCGGTTTTCAAAGGCAGATTGTAAAGATGATAGCCGCTTAAGTTTTCCGACGCCGGAGCGCTTTCGGCCGCGGCGTAGCTGTCCATGGCACGGCTTGCCTTGGCCATCATCATCAGCGGACGGACGCCGCCGGCATTCGCAACCTGATTGACGTCGCCGGCAATCAGCTGCACTTTGGCATCGTTATAATCGGCACCGGACTCGTTGTTGATCGTCACCCAACCGGTCAGGTTAAGTTTTTCGCCGGAAACGACTTTGGCCACATAATTGGTCTTCCAGCCGATACCGCCGGTCAGATAAGCCAGAGAAATGTCTTTCGCCGCCGTTTCGCCGCTGTCGATTTTGGCAATCAGCGTCGGTTCACTGCGCAGGCTGTCCGGCAGCTTTTCAAACACCAGCCGACCGGGAAAATGAGCTTCAATGCCATAGCTGAACTTCAGCAACGGCTGGCCGTAAGCGGCGCTGACAATTTCCGCACTGTCAAAAATGTTTTCGCCGTTTGCGGGATTGACCGTCACGGTTTTCACTTTTTCTCCGACGGATTTGTCGATAATGTTGTTGGCCGTCAGCAGGTCATAGTCGTAATTTTGCTCCAGCACCTTGATTCCCGGCGCATCCAACAGCGCGGTTTCCGGTTTGATCCGGGAGGCTACGCCTTCAAAGGCGATGTCGTTGACGCCCTGTTTCAGCTCAACTTTCCGCTGCTCTTTGACAAGAGCCAGATCGTTGTTGTAAATGCTGATTTCCAGTTCCGTCTTCTTGTCTTCGCCGACAATGTTTTCCGCGGCCGAAACCGCCGAGGACAATCCTATACAGCCCATTAACAGCCAAGTTGCTAAACGCATGTGCTTTTCTCCTTGAAAAATTGTACATGGAAATAACGTAAGCCATTTTTTGCAAATATACAAGCGCGGATATCCGTCGCCGCATAAAATTTGTTCCCGAAACCGGCAGCGGTTTCGGGAACATTAAAGACATCAGCGCCGACAACAGGCGCGGAGAGCATTTTTCCAGCGGAGAACGGCAGCGGCGGGAAGTTCGCCCTTCCTCTGCCATACGCCGTTTGTCAGCCGGGATTTCAAAACATAAATTTCGGCGCCGATTTGCAACGTAAAACTGCGTTCCGTCAACCGATCGGCAACAGTCCCGTTGGTAAGGTAAACGCGGTGAGTTTCACAGCAGTCACCGTTTGCCAGATACCTCTGCGTAAAGACAATACGTTCGACTTTGCCGGGTTTTCCGGGAGAGCCGGGATCTTCACAACGGCTGACGAACCTTTTCTCCAGCAGGATGAACTTTCCCTTGGCGGTATAGTAGGCCTTGGTGCCGGGAATCAAAATATCCTCATACATCAAAACGTTTCCAAGCTGAGGATGATGCACCCTGACATACTTGTAATTTCGCGCCAAATCGTTGACAACACACGTTCCGTCCATCACATTCAGCGATAACGGCTTGCGAAAAGAAAATAATCTCATATTTGAATAATTTTATAGGCTTTTTCAGTATAGCGCCTTTTGCCGGATATGCAACAGCAAAAAACGGCCAATGGCAAAAAAAACGCCCAACGCCGCTTCGACATGGACAACAGTCATTCCCCGGCAACCCGGGGCCTGAACGGCTGCAAACGTAACTGATCATGATCCAAGGTACAAAACGGCGTCGTTCCGGAACTAAGGCGTTCAGTCTCCAACGAACCCGGGGGTTTCCGTTAAGCAAGCAATAAACTTCCACCAGCTGACGCAAGTGGTATTAACTGTTCCGAACTACATCCGTCCGCCCAAAGCTACGCAAGCCTTACGGCTGGGCCGGAATGTCTGCCGTCTACCTGTTTACACGGGCAGTGTTAGGTTCGAACCATAAAAAAAAGAGTCTGCTTCACGCAGACTCCTTTTGATAGAAAAAGTTTCACTTATTTGAGCTTTTCCTGCACTTCCTTATAGGAATAGTGAGGCTCATTGGTGTAGAGCACCATTGTCAGCGGGGCGGCGAAAATTTCGCGGGAGATGATTTTCACTTCGTGAGCCGACACGTTCCAGATGTAATTGATCCGGTCGTTGATGTCGTACATCTCGCCTTTTCCGAACAACTGCCAGGCAGTTTCCACGGCGGCAGGCTGCGGCTGTGAGAAAAGCCAGAGTTTTTCGCTCATTGCCCATTGCTTAGAGGTTTCCATCCGTCGTTCCGACGCTTCCGTATTTTGCAGACGGGAAACGTTTTGGCAGACGATGTCGAGCATTTCGTTGGTCGACAACTGGGAAGAAGTCACCGAAATGCGGAGCGTGCGGCGTCCGTAATAACCGGCGATTTTCACCTCAATCTGCGCATCCGTCGGCCGAGGAATCTTCACGTTCCTTACCGGATCGTACACTTCGTTGAACGAACGTTCCAGACGTTTTGAGAGCATCGACATCATTACGTTGGCGCTGGAAGAACCTTTGATTTCGGTTACGTCCCATCCCAGCAGAATCTGACGATAACTTCCGTCCGACGGAATCAGATTGTAACCGCCGGTATAGATCGACTTCTGCACGCGCTGGCGTTCGCCGGCCGGAATGTCTCCGAAATATTTCTCCGCCAGAGTTTTGACCTCGTCTTTTCCGACATGGCCTCCGGCAACCACAACCACCAGATTCTTTCCGGTGTAGTATTTGTCGGCAAACTCTTTGAGATCCGGAGCACCGTAGCTCTCAATCGCATTGATGTAGCTTTCGGCATCCCACAAAACGCGTTTTTTGCCGAACGCGGTGTGTTTGTAGAGAAGCTTCATCTGTCGTTTTACCAACGGAGCCAGGTCACGGGTATGTTCCACGATGTCGAACGCGGCGGCCTGAATCAGATCGCTTCCCAGATGAGGAGCCTTGATCAGGTTTGCCATCTTCGACATGGTCATCTCCAGTTCTTCTTTTTCACATCCGGTGAAAAAGCTGGTGACGGTTCCGCCGTAAACGGTCTGCACCCGGCTAACCTGTTTCATGAGCACGTTTTCGTACAGAGCGGCAATTCCGAGTTTCGGTTCATTGACATGACCTACGTTTACGGTTACCGATACTGACAACTCTTTTGATGAACACTCGGCAATGACAATGGTCGCACCATTGTTTAATTTGAACTTTTCCATATGTTTTGAAAAATAAATAAGTGAATAAATAATAGTTAACTACAGAAAAGACGTATACGCCTTTCTCCTTAATTTGTCAATATTTTTGGCGATTTTTTTTGTATTTTGTCCTCAACCGTATGAAAAAACGGTTTTATTTTTTTATTCTCACTTTTTGAAAATTGATGAAAACAACGTTTCCCGTTTAGGACTCGGCGTTTCGTCAACTTCGGTATAAGAAATGTAATCGCATATGTCCCAGTCTATCCCCTCGCGAATCACACGGGCGGGAACGCCGGCGATCAGCAGGTTTTTCTCCTCAAATTTCCTGTTGACCAAGGACATTGCACCGACGACGGAATCGGCACGGATTTTCGTTCCCTTAAGCAACATGCAGCGGGCGCCGATCCATACATGGCGGTCAATAACGACGTCTTGCGGCTCGTTCAAAGGATCGCGGCTGCCTTTGTCAACGATCGTGTGGCCGTCGCCGGTGCGAATGATGCAGCCGGTTCCCATAATCACGTTATCGCCGAGAATGACGGAAACGCCTTTTTTTTCTTTGGCCAGAATGGATATATTGCCGTTAAAAAGGCAATTGCGGCCGATAATGATCCGGCTTCCGTGATTGAGATGAAAAAACACGCCGCTCGTTTTGGCCCCGCTGCGTTGCTTTTCAAAACAATTGCCGTTTCCGAACATCTCCAGCCGCGAATTTTGAAAATCCTGCGGAAAACCGATCCTGACCAGATTGTCGTTTCCGTTAACGACGATGTCAAGCCCGGGGATCTCTTCCGTCAATTCCCGTTCTTTTCCGTTTTCGACGATTATCAGGCGGTTGTTTTCTCCCGTGATCGACAATCCCATGGTCTGCACTCCTTTAATAGTTCAAAAACGAGGGTTCAAACGACGGCTGTTCGGGCGGAATGTCGACGGCCTGCCACAAATCCTTGTCCGGATCATAAGTTATATGAATAAAATCACAGTTGGCCAGACGATAGATTCTGCGGCCGAACAAAACGTTGATCAACACCGTCATGGCGTTGCCGTGAGTGGAAAGCGCAATGTTGCGGCTGCTGTATTTTTGCGCCGCGTCGCGGATTGCCGCCTTCATCCGCTCGGCCACTTCGCCGAAACTTTCCCCGTCGGGAAATTTTGCCCCGTAATCGGCATAACATTTGCGAAAATCGGGATATTTCTCTTCCCGTTCAATCGTGTACATGCCGTTTAACTTCCCGTAATCCACTTCCCGCAGGCGGGGATCGTACTCAATTTCCAGCCCCAGCCGGCCGGCCACGATTTCCGCCGTCTGGGCGGCGCGGAGAAGGTCCGAACTGATGAGCCTTTTGATTTTCCTGTCTGCCAACTTTTCCGCCAGAGAGGCCGCCTGTTCGCGGCCGTTCATCGTCAGCGGAACCGGATAGGGATGCTGGCCCTGCGGACGTCCTTCCGCGTTCCAGACCGTTTGTCCGTGGCGAAAAATGTAAAAATGCTTTTTCATCTGTTCCTTAAATCCGACTATTGTCCTTTACTGCCGGATTGTACCCCAAGAGCGGCAAAAAGCAAACGCTTTTTCCCGTTTTCCCGACACAAAAAAACTCCGCGGCCGACCGGCCGGGAGTTTTTTCGTCATTCCAGCTTCTTGATGGCCAGAACTTCGTTGGGAAACAGCGTGTAAACGTTGTACACGATCCGGTCACCCGGCTTCAGTTCCAGCTTCAGCTTGCTTTTTTTCACATAGACCAGACCGCCGTCATCAAGCTCGATAAACCAGGTGTCAATCGGCAGAAAAGTCAGGCTGTAACGGATCTTCATGTCGAAAATATCCGTCACTTCCGCCTCAATCGGATCACTCGCCACCAACCCGCGGCTTTGTCCTTTTCCTTCTTCGCCGGCAGCATCGCTTCCGTCGCCCAGTTCGACCCCGTTTAACACCGCGATTTCATCCGGACAAAAAGAAAATACGCGGTAGCGGATTCTTTCTCCTTCGTGCAGATCCCGGTTGTAACGGTAGCGGAGCATGTAAACGTCACGACCGTCGGACAACCTCAGCACATACGCGGAAAACGGAAAGGGAACTTCCCGTCGCATGCTGACGGCATAAAGCTTTTCAACCACCGCGCTTTCTTCTTCCTCCACCGGATGGGAAAACTGCGGCTTTGTCTTTTCCTCTTCTTTGTCGCAGGCGGCAAAAAGCAGCAGCGACAACAGCAAAACAAAAGTTTTTTTCATATGCATCATAGTTAATTAATAATTTCAAACCGATTGTTTTATACCTCTTTTGCCGGCATTTGTAAACCCTTTGCGGCACAAAAAAAGAAGCGTCCCGGGGACGCTTCTTTTACAGGCCTTTCTCAGCGGACGTTCACCGCATAACGGATTTTGTCCGGCATCTTGTGGTAATGAACCGTTTTGGGCGTCAGGTAAGAACCGACAAACGGATCGCCGCCGATTTTTTTCAAAATCCGGTTTAATTCCGGCTGCGCCTGCCCGGCCGCCTCAATCTGCCAGCTGTCGAGAACTTTCCATTTTTCCCCTTTGTATGCCGGCAGTTTGCTGCGGGCATAGGCCTCGGCCTTGTTCAACGGCAGGCCGGAAATTTCGTCGCAGAAATAGAGAACGAACTTTTCATACTCCAACGCCTTGCGATTGTAGGGAACAAATACGCCGAGCGGCGTTCCTTCCTGAAGCACACGGTCGGAAACAACCATCCGGTCACGCCAGCGGTAAAGGATATCCATGGAATATTCTTTACCCATTTTCAGCTTTTCGATTTCTTCCCTTTCCGCCGCGGTAAAACCGTCTTCGTCAACCGCCGGGTTTTCGACTGGAGAATCTCCGCCGCTTTCCGTCCGCGCCGGTTCTTGCGGACCGGGCACCGTTTCCGTCGCCGTTTCCGCCGGTACGGGAAGCTCGCTTTCCTTTTCCGTTTTCGTCTGTTCCGAAACGGCGGCGTTTTCGTTTTCAACCGTCTTTCGTTTGCACGGCCGCCCCAGCTTTTTGCCGTTGCGGCTGTAACCTTTACGGGGGACGGGCAGCGGCGTTTCTTCCGCGGCAGAAGCCCCGCCTTTTTTCTCTCCGGCGCCGAGCACATAGCCGACAATACCGTTTTCGTCTTCCAACGGCATTTCCTCCGTTTCCGTCTTTTCGGACGCCGACGGCAGAATTTCGGCCGCGGCGGCGGAAAAAGGAGAACTTTCCGTCAATCGGAACAGTTCGTCACACTTGTTTCTGGCGTTTTTCAGAAACAGTGCCGTTTGATCCGCGGGGAAACAGTCGTCAAGCGAAAGTCCGGCACGCGTCATCATCTCCCGGGCAAATCCGGCATAAACTTCTTTCGGAAGTTCCATTTGCAGAATCGCCTCAAGCAGAGAACTCAAAACTTTCTTTTCATCAGCCATAAGCAAAAGTTTTTAAATTGGACATAAACATAGTGACAATAAAATTTCAAACGGTTTTAATATAATTGAAAAAAGCCGGAAAAGCAATCTTTTATTTTGTTTATTTATGTCTAAAACGCTCTTTGCCCCGCCGGCAGCCTTCAACGTCGGCATTCTTCCCGCTCAGACCGGCATTTTTGCCGCCAGACGACGTTCATGTTTTCCTGCATATTCTTTACCGTTTGCGGCGACACGCCGAAAGCCGCCGCCAATTCGCCCGTCCCGACCCGCATGCGATCGGCGGCATCAAACAGATCCAGACGATGGGCGCAGGCCGCCTGCACTTCCCCGGCCAGGGAAACCAGCAGTTTTTCGTCATGCCGCAGTTCGCGCGCGGCCAGAATCCACAAAACCATCCATTCGTGCGGATAACGATAGTCGAAAGCCATGTCGCGGCCGTCTTCGGAAACTTCGGCGCCGCCTTTTTTGCCGAAACGGGAAAGCGCTTCTGTCAGACGAATTTTACAAAATCCCCGCGCTTCGGAAAACGCCTCGCGCCGCCCCTTTTCACTTAAACCCTGCAGCCGTTCAAGCGTCCGGGCATCGGTTTTTAAGAGAAAGCAGCGGGGAGTGACGGCCCAAACGTGCCCTTCCCCGTTCCAGCGGTTGACGGCAAAGTTGTCGTCGCAGGCTCCCGGCACGTCGGCGGCCTCAAACGCCGCGGCAGGCAGTTTAAAATCATAAATGCCGAGGTTGCCCAGTTCTTCCCGCATTTCCCGGCAAACGTTGCGGCGGGCAATTTCCTCTTCGTCGGAAATCAGCGCCGCTTTGCCGGCCGAAACAACCACGTCATCGCGGACGGCCGCCAGCTGCCGCCGCCGTTTCTCATCCGCGGCGGCAAATTCTTCCGCGCCCGTCCTTTCCGCCAGACCGCCGAGCGCGCCCAGACCGTCGGGTCTGCCGGTTTTGGCGTTACGGCGCAGCAGTACGCCGACGCAAACGCTTTGCAGCCGCTTCAACGCGCCGCCTTCCGTTCCCGCCGATCCGGCATAGAACGTAACGTTGGCGCCGCTGCCGGCAATCAGCCGGCGGTTGTCCCCGGCGGCCAGAATCTTTTCCCGCGCCTTTCCCTTCGGCGCATTCCGCAGGGCATTCTCCACTTCCGCCCGGTCGGCATAACCGACGATCCGTTTAAGCTCATGTTCCGCCGTTTCCGGTCTGAAAATCACCCCGGCCATGCCGAGCGCACGGGCCGCCTCGACGTTCTTCGGCTTGTCGTCGACCATGATCATTTCCTCAAAACGGCAGTTCAATTTTGCACGCACATATTCATACACCGCCGGATCGGGTTTCAACAATCCGGCTTTATACGAGACAAAAACATTTTCGGGACGCAGCAGTTCGGGATAGCCGACGGTATCGGCAAGCGCCGGCATTGCGTTGGAAAAAACGGCGTTTTCAATTCCCTTTTGCCGCATATAGGCCATCATCCTGCGGGTTTCGGCAAAATAGCGACCGACCCCGCGGTGCAGTTCCCGGTTGACCGCCGCCGGGGTTTCTCCGGTATAAGGCACGCCGAAACGTTCGCATATCTCCCGGCACATTTCCCGCGTATCAATTTTTCCCAGCATATAAGGATCAAAATCATATGCCCGCAGGCCGCCGCCGAACCGGAATTTTTCCGGATCGGCCGTTCGGGCGGCAATCCAGCGTTCAAGCGGCTCCAGACTGTAATCGTAAATCGTTTTGCCCACGTCCCATATGCAGTATCTGATCATCTTTTTTCTCCCGCCATTGTTGCCGAGTATAACCGATATTTTACCGTAAGGCAAACCTTGTTTTTGTCCGCCCCGCCATTATATTGGCTAAAAAAAACGGAGATCGGACATGGGATATCTGCTGGCAGTCACTGCCATTTTTTTCTGGAGCTGGAACATTATCGTCGCTACCGGTTTCGCCTCCTCGCTGGCACCGCTTGAAATTGCCTTCGGCCGCTGGCTGGTCGCGGCCTGCATCCTGCTGCCGCTTGCATGGAAAAGGCTGGCGGCGGGACGAAAGCTGCTGCTGAAACATGCCCCGCTGGTCGTCGGGCTGGCGGTAACCGGCATTGTGCTTGACAACACCCTGATCTATTTTGCCGGACATACCGCCTCGGCCGTCAACATCGGCATGCTTGACATGACCGGACCGATTTTTCTGGTGCTGCTTTCGCGCATTTTTCTTAAAACCGAAATTTCCCGCCGTCAATTCGCGGGACTGATCGTTGCCGTCATCGGCGTCGTCGTCATCATTTTAGACGGCGACTTCACCCGGCTTTCCCGGGTCAAACTGGTCAGCGGCGATTTTTTCGTGCTGGCCAACACCTTCGGCTTCGCCGTATATTCCCTGCTGCAGTCGCGGCGGCCGCCGGAAATCGACCAATCCGCCATGCTCGGCGCCACCGTCATCGTCGCGCTGCCGATCCTGGCCGCGGGAATGCTTTTTTCCGTTCCCGCCGCACGGCTTGAGAGCATTCGCGGAGAAGACGTCGCCGTCATTGTTTATCTCGGCGTTTTCAATTCCGTCGTTTCCTATCTTTCGTGGAACACCGCGCTCAACAAAATCGGCAACGTCAAAGCCGGCATCATTTACTATATGCTGCCGGTGTTCAGCGCGCTTGAAGCGCATTTCGTATTAAAAGAGCACATCAGTTTGTCACAGGCATTGGGCGGCGCCGTCGTCGTCGCCGGCGTGCTTCTGGTCAGCCTGCCGAAGAAAACACCCCGCCGCCGGCCGGAACCGCAATAAAAATGTCCTTGGCCGCCACCCGGTCAAACAATGTATAGACGTCGACCCCGATTTTGCGGTCAAAATAATCTTTCAGCTCATGCATCGACTCGAGCATTCCCGGCGGAACGTCAATGCCGTGGCGGCTGGCGTATTCCGCCGCCCGCTCCTCGATCGTCACCAAACCGTAAGCGTTGGCCAGTCCGTCGGCCATCTGCACCAGCAGATCGTAATCGTTCAGCGGATGCGAACGGATAAAGGCGGCCGTCGTCTCATAATCTTCCCGGCGGTCAAAAAACATTTTGCGGCAATGCTCAAAACTTTCCAGCCGGTTGAAAGGGAAAGTATGGACCAGACAGGCCCGCGCCACGTCGGCATTTTCCTCTTTGAGCATTTCATAGCCCAGCACGCCGTGGAAACGTTGTTCGTGTTTTTCCCTGATTTTGCCGATGTCGTGCAAAAGCGCCGAAAAATAGGCCAGATTGGCATCCATCCCCGCCAGATCCGCCACCACCCGCGCCACTTCCGCCGCGCCGAACACATGGTTGTGGAACAAATACCAGGTATTTTCCGGCCGGCCATGGGCGATTTCAAAATTTTTTTCCCGTAAAATTAATTCATTAGCATAGCTGAAATTCATTTTGTCAACCCCGAAACAAAAAAGACAACCGAATTTAACGGAATTGGTCAGTATACCCTTCCGCCGGATCTTTGTAAAGCAATATTATACAGTATTTTCAGATTTTAAGCAACGGGCGAAAACGCCGGCGGCCTATACCTTTTCCATGTAACGCGCCAGCATTTCCATCGATTTCAGATAATATTCCTTACTGTGTCCGGCGACTTTGCCGGGGGTAACGGTGATCACCTCCCAGGTATAGGTATTGTCGTTGTTGCGGTGCACGCCGTAAGCGCCGATGCTCTTGCAGTCTCCGTTGATCAGGCGGACAAAGTCGTTCAGCTCCACTTCGTAAAGTCCCGCCACCTCTTCCGGCTGCAGCCGCACTTTGGCCAGCAGGTTGTCTACCACCGCCATATACAAAACTTCAAATTCCCGGTTATAGACTTCCCCCTCCTGATAAACCTCGCGGGTGGTAAACATTTTGACCAGATCGTCCTTCTGCAGGGAAAGTCCCAGTTCTTCCGTCACTTCGCGGTAACCGTCCTTCACCTCTTCGCCGGATTTGACATGGCCGGCGGCGGAAACGTCCAGCATGTCGGGATAAATGGACTTGTCCTTATTGCGCAGCTGCAGCCACACCATAACCCTGCCCTCGTCGTTCTTGCGCGCCAGCCAGCAATGAAAAGTCTTATGCCACAGTCCTTCCCGGTGCGCCTGCGATTTCAGCGCCGTTCCCAGCAGATTCATGTTTTCGTCAAAAATATCAATCAGTTCGTCAGCCATAGTCTAAAAAGCTCCGTCATAAAGTATCATATTATGACTTCATCATAGCATTTTTATCCGCCAAGGCAAGCGGCAAAACGTCCGGCAGCCGTTTTTTTATCCCGGTTTGAAGGCCACCGCTTCCGCCGCCCGGTAGCGCCCGTAGTGCCTTTCGTTTCTTTCGCATTCATTGATTTTTGCAATTTCAAAGGATTGCAGCAGCTCCCTTAAATATTCCAAACGGAAGAAATGGCGGACATGACCGTGTTCAAAAATATCCGGTCCGACCTCGGTTCCCTGTCCATATTCGAAATCGGAAACGGATTTGCAGGCAACCGAAAAACAGCCGCCGGGATTAAGCGTTTTATAAATTTCGGCAACGATCGCCCGGGTTTTCGCATCGTCCCAATAATGCAGGGAAAGGTCGGCCAGTACCCAGTCATAGCGCCGGCGGCCGCCGTCAAAGCCGGCAATGTCGCCGCAAACGGTTTCAATCTCCGGATTTTGCCGGCGGATGTGCGCCAACGCCGAAGGCGAAATATCCAAAGCGGTCACCTTGTATCCGCGGGCCGCCAGCCACAGGCTGCCGCGTCCTTTGCCGGCACCGAGATCAAGCACGGTTTTAAACCCGCGGCAGCGGAGGTACGCTTCCGTTTCTGCAACAAAGCCGCCCGGCACCGCGCCGTCTTCGGTAAATTTGTTAACCCATTTGTCTTCCCAATACGCCTGATCCGCCATATTTCATTTTCCTTTCCCGCGCTGTCATCTTAACGCAAAATAAACAAACGGCAAACAAAAAACTCTTCCGCCCGCAAGCGGAAGAGTTTTTGTTGTTCAAACGGCCGCCGCACTACCCGCGGACAACCGACATTTTTGCCAAAGGCGCCGCTTCTTCGACGTACCAGGCGTCGTTTTCGTCCCGGCACAGCTTCCAGAAACGACCGTGATCGTAAAAAGTTTCGCCTTCGTCTATCGCCTCGCGCGCCAGTTCCAACGGATCATACGCCATAAACCGGTCAACGTCGTCCTGAAACAGTTTGACAAACAAAGTGTCTCCCGTTTCTGGCACCCAGCCGATCCAGCAGACGCCGAGAAGCTTCTTCACCCTGCCGATCACGTAAACGCGGCAGAGCATGAACTCGGCGCCGGCAAAACCGCGGATGGCGGCTTCCGCCCCGGCATAGAACTGATGGTAAAAAAAGAAAACGTGCCGCAGATAAAATCCGCGCCGACGGTCAAATTTTACCATATAAAGCCGGCCGTCGAAAAGGAACATTTCTCCCTCTTCCAGCGGCCGAAAGGTCAGCAGTTCGCGTCTTTTCGCCAGTTCATCGTATTTGAACAGCGGAAACACATGCGTTCCCTGCGGACTTTTGACGTTCCAGACGAAAAAACCGGTTCCTTCTTCGTCCCCCGGCCGGGCGGAAACACCGGGCTGCGGAAGCTGCAAAGGAGAAATTCCCCTGCCCCGGCACAACTGCCCGACAACGGCGGAAGACCACAAAGGACAATCCGCGCCGGGCTGTTCCAGATAATTCTTTTCTTTCATAGGCTTGGCATTTTATAAAACAAAATAATCATTCTCAACGGGCGGCGGTTACTTCTTTTTCACCAGCCGCAGATAAGGGTTGTGAAAAGACGGTTCCAAAAACAGATACCCGTTTTCGTCTTCCTTCAGTACAAAGCTTTTACCGCGCATTTCAAAACGTTCGCCGACGTCTATCGCCTCGCGGCCGAGTTCGGTATAGGAATAGCCGGCCAGAAGTTCCCAGTCTTCCTCAAACAGCTTGATAAAAAGAGTGGCGTTGGCCGTTTCGTCGTAACCGATCCAGCAGCAGGTCAGAAAACGGCTGTTTTCTTCCGTTACGAACAGCCGGCACAACATATAGCGGGCATTCGGATATCCGAGAATCGCGCCTTCGCCGATCGCATAGCGTTCGTGCCAGTAGAAACTGACGTTGCGGATGCAGCGGCCGAGCATTTTGTCATAACCGACCAGATAGGTGCGGCGGCGGACGTACATGATCATTTCGCCGCTTTCCAGCGGAGCAAATTCCCAGTCGCCGCATTCGGGAATTCCGATTGCCGGAAAAAGCGGCAGCACATGAAATTCCTTTTCACAGTCGGCCCAGACGCAATATGTCGTCTGCGGATGACTGCGGCGGCGGATGGTACCGAGCACCGGCATTTGTCTGATGTCGACGCCCGCGGTGCGAAACAAGGCAAAAGCCTCGGCCGCCGAACCGGCGCAAACTTCTTCTCCGGGCGGCAGCAGGTAATCACAATCCTTCATAAGCAATATGTTTTTAAGTTAATACATATAAAATAATTCTCTCTAAACGTTTTGAGGATATTCCATTTAGACAAAATTTTCAATATTTTTTTCATGAAGGAGTGACAAGAAAACAAAAAGGCGTAACGGCGGGAAATGCAAAAAGGCAAACGGCAAAACTAAACTTCCGCCGGCCGACGCAGGCGGAATCGGCTCATTCAAACCTAAAACGCCCGCCCCGAAAAGCTTCGCAGGCCTCACAGACGGGCCGGCATGTCGGTATCCGCGTTCGGCGCATAAAAAAAGTCCCCGGCGCAAAGCACCGGGGACAACCGCCGGAAACTGACTTCAGAAACGGAAATCGCGCTCGCCGTTTTCGATTTTCTCCAGTCTCTCAACCACGATGTCGCGCACCTTTTCCCGCGGGATGCTGCACAGTTCTTTTTTGATCAGCTCCAGACCGAGTTCTCTGGTTGCGGGCGAAGCATAATCGACCAGATATTCCTTAAGCGTCATCAGCGCGTTCGGATGGCAGCAGTTTTGTATCTGTTTGCTTTTGCACAAAGCCATGAAACGGTCACCGGTACGGCCTTCGCGGTAGCAGGCGGTGCAAAAGCTCGGAATGTAGCCCATCGTCATCAGCCAATTGATCACTTCGTCCAGCGTGCGGGTGTCGCTGACGTCAAACTGAGCGGAATTTTCTTCTTCCGGTTCCGGCTCGGCATAGCCGCCGACGCTGGTTTTTGAGCCGCCGCTGATTTGCGAAATGCCCAAATGCAAAACCCGCTCGCGGCATTTTTGGCTTTCGCGGGTGGAAACGATCATTCCCGTATAAGGAACGGCAATGCGGATGCAGGCAACGATTTTGGCAAACGTGTCGTCGTCGATGCCGTTGGCAAAACTGGCCGGATCAATGTCGTCGGCAGCGCGAATCCGCGGCACGCTGATTGTATGCGGACCGACGCCGTGCACCGCTTCCAGATGTTCGGCATGCATCAGAAGGCCGGCAAATTCGTACTTGTATCTTTCCAGCCCGAACAAAACGCCCAGTCCCACGTCGTCGATGCCGCCTTCCATTGCCCGATCCATCGCTTCCGTATGCCAGGCGTAATTGTGCTTCGGTCCGGTCGGATGCAGCTGCTCGTAGCTTTCCTTATGATAAGTTTCCTGAAACAGGATATAAGTGCCGATCCCGGCCTCGTGCAATTTGCGGTAATTTTCCACCGTGGTGGCGGCAATATTGACATTGACCCGGCGGATGGCGCCATTCTTGTGCTTAATGCCGTAAATCGTTTTGATGCATTCCAGAATATATTCGATCGGATTGTTGACCGGATCTTCTCCGGCTTCGATCGCCAGCCGCTTATGCCCCATGTCCTGCAGGGCGATCACTTCGCGGCGCACTTCCTCCTGCGTCATTTTTTTGCGGGCAATATGTTTGTTTTTGGCATGATACGGACAATAGACACAGCCGTTGACGCAATAGTTGGAAAGATACAGCGGCGCAAACAAAACAATCCTGTTGCCGTAAAAGTCTTTTTTTATCTGTTCGGCCAGCGCACAGATTTCCGCGTTTTTGTCCGCCAGTTCACAGGCCAGCAGAACCGAAGCTTCGCGATGGGAAAGACCCTGGCGCAGTTTTGCCTTGTCGAGAATTTCATCAATCAACGCTATGTTGTTTTTGTTGGCTTCGGCATATTCCAAAGTCGACAATATTTCTTCATGGCTGATAAATTCCTCAGCCTTCAATGATTCGGGATTATACATAAACACCTCTTTCTTATGGGTCAGAACATTCTTCCCCGTCAGTTGACAAAACGGCTATTCGCCGGCGCCGGAATAGACGGTTCGCGCGGTAACGCCTTTCAAATTGCCGATTTTGCCGGACAATGCGCTGATCACGTCGTGCGGCGCATCAACCACCACGCTGATGATATTGATCTTTTTCGCGCGGTAGGGAATTCCCATCCGGCCGATGATATAATCGGCATAGTCGTGCAGAATTTCGTTCAGGCGTTCGACGGAATCGCGGTCTTCGACGACGACGGCGACAACGGCTACTTTCGTTTCCATGAATTTTTCCTTTTTTTAAAACAGTTTCAAAAACAATATCACGTTAGCACGGATACCGGCAAAAAACAACGGGGAATTTCCCCGTTGCAAAAAAATCCGGACGAATTTTCTATTTCAGCCAGTATTCGACGGTGGAAACCACCCGCACCTTCTTGTCGATCTGTCGGTTTTCCTGCATATTAAGAGCGTCCACTTTCGGCTGTACCGAGAACACGCCCTGGCTGGCGCGGCGGATTTTGCCGACCTTGCTGCCGCTGTTTTTGGCAAACTGCAATGCGGCTTCTTTGGCGTTGCGGGTCGCCTCTTCCAGCATCTCGGGCTTGATGTCGTTCAATTTCGTAAACAAATACGACACTCTGGAACCGCCGCCGTAATCCTGGCTGAAAACAATGCCGCCGGCGATCAGTTCGTTGCTTGCGGTCAGAGCGTCGGCCACCGCGTCGACTTTGTTTGTCTGCAATTCGACCGACTGGGTCAGAATAAAGCGGCGGCCGTTCGTTTCCGCCGTATTTTGGTACGGATTGGCAAACAGGTCATTGGTCGTGATCGGGCTGACCGAAATTTCCTCCTCGGCAAAACCGCGCTTTTTCAGAAAGGCGACAATCGTTTTGGCCTGTCCGAGTATCTGCGGCTGGAGTTCGGACAAATCGTTGCCGGTCACCACGAATTGCAGCGACCAGACCGCCATGTCGGCACGGACGTCACGTTCGGCCAGGCCTTTGACGGTTACGCTGTTGGCGTTGATTTTTGACTGATAGTAATAGTAGCCGGGGAAAAAACCGCCCAGCGCAATACCGGCAGCCAGCACCATTGCGGCAGCCGTCCGGCAGCGGCGGGGACAACTTTCGCCCTCTTCCGGCAACGGTCCCCGCGGCGGCGGCGGCGGTCTTTTGAAACCGGGTCTTTTGTAGGCCGGCCTTTCTTCGGCCACTCTTTCCGGCGCCGCCTTCTCGGGCACGCTCTCGGCGCCGCGGACGTAAACCGTGTTTTTATCTTCCGTTTCTTTTCTGATTTTTTCTTTTTTCATCAGACACCCCTTTGACTTTTGTTGTTTCAATCCGATATATGTTTTGCCGGCCGAAATTCAAGCCCGCATCAGCTCCGGCCGTCGTTTTTCACGTTTCTGAAGCCACCCGGCCCTTCCCGCCGGGCAAGATACCACGCTTCGCGTTCGGGATGGCGCAGATAAGCCGTACGCCGCATTTCCCCGGCGATGCCGTATTGTTCGAGAAACGAACTTTCTCCGCATTTTTCCGTCAGGTAATCGACAAAGACCTTGCCGGTTCCGAAATCGTTGCTGCTGGTTCGCACGATGCGTCTGATTTCCTGAACCGCACGGCGCACCATAAAATCGCGCATTTGTTCGCCGCTGCCGCCGTCGGGCAGCCATTCCTCCACGGCATATTCCCCCGCCAGCAGACGCTTTGAATAAGCCAGCATTCTTTTCAGCCGGCCGAAGTCTTTCCTTCTTTCCAGACGATAGAGATTAGTGGTGTGAACGTCGATTTCCACGCCGCGGCCGGCGCACCAGCCGCCGATCCGTTCGGGAACGGAAATTTCAAGCGGGCCGAACTCTTTAATTCCCCGCGCTCCGGCTTCTTCCATAACCGTCCTCACCTGGTCGGCGCAGTTGTTCGACAGCAGGCTGTAATCTCCCGTCTGCCCCCGGCGGCGAAGAATCGCCTCCCGCAGCCGTTCGCGGCTGATGCCGGCCGCAGCCGGAAAAACGTAATAATGACGAACGCCTTCTTCAAATATCTGCGGCTGGTCGGCTTTCAGGTTCCGCATGCCGCCGGCTTCAAAGTCGATCACCAGCCCTTCGTATTCCATCTGCACGTGTCCCCACGGGTATTTTCTGCCGAAACCGGGCGCAAAGACGGTGACTTTGACCGGTTCCTCCCCGATCTCCAGCCGCCGCCCGTTCATATCGGTGACGTCGCGCGGCGTGCGGTCGTAATCAAACCAAAAATCCGAATTTTCTGTCATAAAATTCCTCATTTCTTCATTTTACGAAGGCCAATTTAGCATAAAACGCCGATGAAGACAACAAAAAAGCCGCCCGTTGCCGGAGCGGCTTTCAAAACGGCGGAACGCGCTTACGCTTCCGGCGATTTTTCGTCTTTTGCCTTCCACAGGGAAACGGCAATGCCGGCAAACAGTAGGCCGAACGTAACGCTTAAGGAATGCCAGGCTTCAAGTTCAAAACCGAGAACCCTCGGCGCAAAAATCTTCAAACCGATGAAGATGAGAATGATCGACAGCGCCGGCTTCAGATATTTGAACTTGTGAACAACCGCCTCCAGCAGGAAATACAGAGCCCTCAGGCCGAGGATGGCGAAAATGTTGCTGGTATAGACGATAAACACGTCCTGAGTGATAAGGAAAATCGCGGGGATGCTGTCCAGCGCGAAAATCACATCCATGGTTTCAATCGTAATCAGGGCAAAAAACAGAGGCGTAATGTAGTGTTTTCCGTTTTCCTTGACAAAGAAATGCTCGCCGTGGATCTTGCCGGTAACGTGAAAAATTTTGGAAAAGAACTTAAACATCCGGGTTTCTTCAAACGCCGGCTCTTCTTCGCCCTTGTGCAACAGCATCTTGACCCCGGTGTAGACGAGGAAGGCGGAAAAGACGTACAATACCCAGTGGAAGTTCGAGATCAGCGTTTCCCCGACCAGGATCAGCAGAGCGCGCATGACGATTGCGCCGAGGATCCCCCAGAACAAAACCCGGTGCTGGTACATCCGCGGCACCCCGAGGCTGGAAAAGATCAGCGACATGATGAAAATGTTGTCGAGCGAAAGGCTCTTTTCCACCAGAAAGCCGGTGAAAAAGTCCATTCCCTTGTCAACCCCTTCCTCATAGATGATAAACACCCCGAACACACAGGCCGCCAAAATGTAGATAATGCACAAATTGAGAGTATGCCAGAAGTTTGGCACTTCGTTCTTGCGGTTGAACAAAAAGAGGTCAAAAAACAGCAGCAGCAAAACGACAACGCCGAAAATGACCCACAGCCACTCCTCGGGAATGACATAATGGTCGGTAAACAGTTGTTTCAGTTTTTCCATAATTTTTTACTTTCAATAAAAAGACCCGAATTTCGCTTTGTTATAGACCGGTTTTCCCGGGCAGTCAACAGCCACAAACCTCTTGTCCAAAGCTTTTGCACCCCCGACGAAGCAAAAAACAAACGTTCCCCCTTGTCAAAAACCGCAAAGGATAGTATAATAAGAATGCAAGCGACGGAAGTCCGAAGGACAAAAACCGGCGTTTGCACCGGATTAACAAGTATGGAGTTTTTATGTACGCAGTAACACCGATTGCGGTGCAAAGCAACCAACCTCCCCGAAAAAACAACCGTTTGCGGGGCATTGACAATTCGTTTCAAACTTTGAACCAGCCGTCTGGTTTTTCTTATCTCTGCGAGGGCTTATCGGTTCTGAAAGGAGTGTAATTATGCTTTCTTTCAGAAACAAACTGAATTCCCGGGATCCGGAAGCGATCCGGAAAATTTCGGCTTCTACCGGCTTTTTTGACGCCACCGACATTGAAATCAGCGTCAACCTTGCGCACAGCGCCCTTGACGGGCAGCGGCACGCCAACGACAATGTGGAAGAACCCAGTTTCCTGCTTGCTGAAGACAACGGCAAAACCGTCGGTTATGCCTGTTTCGGCAAAATCCAGGACTGCAATTCCGCTTACGAACTGCACCTGATTTCCACTTTAAGCAGCTACCGCGGGCACGGCATCGGCCGCAAAATGATCGCCCGGCTGCTTGAAACCGTGCGCGAACTCGGCGGCAAAAAGCTTTTCGTCAAAACCGAAGGGACCGAGCAATACCTGCCGACCCGCAAATTTTACGAATCCTGCGGCTTCAAGCTGGAGGCCGTCCTGAAGGAATATTACGACGACAAGGATGACTGTTACATCTATTCGTACAAATTCTGCGAAGACGACGCAGCCGACACCGTCCCGGCCGAATAACGGTTCAAAAATCGACAATCCCCCGCCGAAAAGCGGGGGATTTTTTTTGGTCTCCGGCATTTTGGCCAAACCACGTTTTTTTGACCGAGCCTCTCTTCTTTTATTTTACTTGACAAAATTTGCGGAATATGTTCAAATTTTTTTGCAACACAAATTACTTTGTCAACTTTAAATTATTTAACTATTTAAAAAAAGCCCTTCAAGTCAAGTAGAAGGCATGAAAAAAACTATGAACAGCATTATTATCGAGGGGACGCATCCCGTATTTTTCAAAACCGCCGAAGAGGAAACAGAACTGTTGGTCAACGGCGGAGAAAAAGAACGTTTCTATTACATCTGCTGCCGCGGCATCCAAACTCTTTCCGCCCAGCGCAAGCTTCTTGCCGGCGGGGAAAGATGGATCGAACTGCAGCAGACGGTTCACCCGGAAATGTGGAATTACCGCCTTTTTTCCGAACTGCGCCGACGCGGCATCCTGCCGCCGGACGACCGCTCGGAAGAAGAAGCCAAGGCGGACTTTCTCAAATGGCTGCGACATAACATGATATGTTCGCCGCTTGCTTATAAAAGCGAAAAGGAATACGGCGTGACGTCACAGCTTCTGATGGCCGCGGGCGCTTGTTTCAGCAAACTGCTGAGCGAAGAGGAAGAAATTTCCCTGCTGGCGTCAAAAGACTGGAAAAAGGTGCGCGAGTACGCGCGGAAGTGGAAGCCGAATGCGGAAATCCTGTTCTTCCGAACGGCGCCGCTCGAACTGATATTCGCTTATATCCGCCTTTTCCGGCCGCAAACCGTCGAAGCGGAGCGGGCGCTGATTTTCCGCGGCGACAGCATCCTTACCTGGGAGCTGGTTTTAAATCATCCGCTGAGCTACGAGGCCAGCCGGATCATTAAAAAATCCGGCAATCCCCATATCTGGAAACTGGCCGTCGAACGCAACTACACTTTTGTTCACCGGTTTGAACAAAAGTTCGGTTCCGTCCGCAACTGGGAAAAGCAGCTGCGCAAAAGCTTTGATCGCAAATATTTCAAGCGAAGCGCCTGATCTTTCCAAAGTTTTTACCCCGGCAATCCGCCGGGGTTTTTTGTACCGTGAAAAACTCGCGCCAAGCGCGCGGTTCGGTAAAGCTTAATATGAAAAATCCCGCGCATCTTTTTGTTTGCGTTTTCTACTCGCAGGCAAACGGAAAAAACGGCAATTCCGTTGACTTTTGCCGTTTTTATGTCTATACTTTTTCATATATTTTAATCAGGAAGGAACTGCCATGGACAACAGCGAAGATATCGAAGAAGAAAAAAAAGCCCGGCCGGAAAACGAAATCAAACCGGAAGTCAAATCCTTTAACGACGAAATTGAGCAAAAAGCCGCCGAAATGCAAGCGCAGCACGGTGACAAATTCAACGCGGAACGCTTCAAATCGGCAGCCAGGGAATATGCCGAGAAGAACGGCAACCTCAACGGCATCAGCGCCGACAATTTCGTTGAAAAAGACAAAGAAAACATAGGCAACGGTCAGGGCAAAAGCTACGGCCTTGAACAGGTAAACGGCAAGTTTATCGCGCGGGGAAGCGACGGCAGCATCCTTGAAGGCAGCAATTTTGAAGAAATTAACGACAAAGTCTGCGCCGATCTGGTTCAACACTGCAAATCCCAGGGCAGAGAAGCAACCATCGGCCTGCACTCCGACAACGAAGAACACAAAAAGACTTTTTCCAAAAACGCCTTGTTAAAACACAACGCCACCATCATCGCCGGCTGGCCGGAAGACAAGCAGTTCTGGAAAAACCTGAAAGACGAATACCTGAAAGACGAAAACCACACGCTGGCGGACTGGGAAAAGATGACGCGCAAAATTCCCGACGACGTCATGAGCCGTACCCCCGAAGAGCGCGCCCGCGTGAAGAAACTGAACGACGCCGAACTGCTGAAGGCAATGCGCCGCGGCAACAATCCTTATCTTAATCCGCAGGAAAACAAACCGCAGCAACCGGCAAACGCTTTGCAAAACAATAACAGCAAAGGCAAAACGCTGACTGCCGGGCAAATGAAAGCGCTGAGCGGCCGCGGCGGCCAGAGCCTGTAGTTCGTTTATGCGGCAAAAACACTCCCGGGCAGGTTTCGGGAGTGTTTTTTTATGATTCGGGCGTCTGCGCAGGCAGATGCAGGTATCTCGTCCCGGCCGCAAAGATTGCAAAGCTCTTGGGCCGGGCGTTTGATGTCCGGAACGGCTATGCCGCTTGCGTCAGCCGGCGGAAGTTTATGCCCGGAAACACGGATACGGGACAAAAACGCATCGCTTTCTTTCCGTCGCCCGGCCGGCCGTTTCAAAAATCGAAAATATTTTTTGTCAATCTCTTGACAGCCGTCAAAAAAGTTGTATTCCTACCACGGTTTAAAAAACAAGCAAAAAAAAGAAAGACGACTCATCATGCTGGCACTTTGGAAAAAATTTCAACAATTTTACGGCAGACAATTTGCTCCAAAAATTTACGAAGTCCTTAAAACGGGCTATGACACGGAAAAATTCCGCCGCGACTGCATCTCAGGAATAACCGTCGCCGTCATTTCAATTCCGCTGGCAATGGCTTTGGCAATCGCTTCCGGCGTTACGCCGGCACAGGGACTTTACACCGCCATCGTCGCCGGATTTTTCATCGCCCTGCTCGGCGGCAGCCGCTACCAGATCGGCGGCCCGACCGGCGCTTTTGTCGTCGTCATCTTCAACGTTATGCAAAACTACGGCTACAACGGCCTGGCCGCCACCATGCTGATCGCCGGCTGCGTACTCGTCATCAGCGGTTATCTGCGTCTCGGCTCTTACATCAAATACATTCCCTATCCGGTGGTCGTCGGCTTTACCGCCGGCATCGGACTGTCGCTGATTTCCACCCAGGTCAAGGATTTGCTGGGGCTGAAAATAGAAAACGTGCCGGCCGAATTCCTGCCCAAATGGGAAAGTTACCTCGCCAACCTTAACTCTTTCAGCGCCGCTTCGCTGGTCATTTCTTTGTTATCGCTTTCCGCTATCCTTTACATGCAGATCAAAAAACCGAAGCTGCCGGCCTATCTTGTCTGCGTTACCGGCGCCACGCTGCTGGTCGCCGTCTTCGGCCTTGACATTGACACCATCGGCAACAAATTCGGCGGCGTGCCGCATTTTCTGCCGATGCCGAAAATGCCCGACATTTCGGTCAATTTGCTGCTCAAAGTGCTGCCGAGCGGCCTGACCATCGCTTTTCTGGCCGGCGTGGAATCGCTTTTGAGCGCCACCGTCGTCGACGGCATGAGCGGCGACAACCACAATTCCAACGCCGAACTGGTGGCGGAAGGCGCCGCCAACATCTTCTGCATGTTCTTTGCCGGCGTACCGGCCACCGGCGCCATTGCCAGAACCGCCGCCAACTTCAAGGCCAGAGCCTATTCCCCGGTATCGGGCATCATGCAGTCGGTATTTTTGCTGCTGTTTATGCTGCTGTTGGCGCCGGCCGCCAAATACATTCCGCTGGCCTGCCTGTCGGCGGTGCTGGTTCTGATCGGCTGGAACATGATGGGACTGGGAAAAATCTTCAAACTGCTGCAGGGACCGCGCGGCGACCGTTACACCCTTGTCGTCACCCTGCTTTTGACCGTTCTGGTCGACCTCAACACCGCCATCAGCGTCGGCTTCATCATGGCCAGCATTATCTTTATGCACCGCATGAGTCGGGAAATCGAAATTGAAACCGACGAACAGGTGCTGGAAGAAGACGGCGGCGGCCGCGACCTGACACAGGTTCTGCACGAAAAAGGCGTGATGTCGCTCAGACTTTCCGGTCCGCTGTTTTTCGGCGGGGCTTCCCAGGTATCGCACTTTTTTCAAAAAATAGGCGAAGCGCCGAAGGTACTGATTCTGCGGATGGGATACGTTCCGGTCGTTGACGCCACCGGCGCCAACATCATCATCGAATTCATCAAAAAAGTGAAAAAATACGACACGAAGATCATTCTTTCCAACGTCAAGAAACAGCCGCGGCGCGTTCTGCACAACGCTTTTCTGAAAGAAGGAATCGACTTTCACACCATTTCCATCGCCTCTTCTTTCCAAAACGCGCTGAAAATTACCCGGCGTTATCTGAAAAACAAAGAACAGGAGGAAAAACTGCCGGCAGCGGAAAAGACGGAGGAAAACGTCTGAAAACAAAGCCCCGGCTCCGGCCGGGGTTTGTTTTGCCCGCCCGGCAAAAAGCCGTACGAAACGGCGCTGGACAAAAACGCTCCGTTCGGTTATAATCTGACAATATCTATAACCAGCAGCAGGAGAAAACATGAAAGACGTTTATCGTGTCGTATGCAGCGAAAACCAAAAACTTTATCCCGGACAGGTTTTTGTAGACTTTATGCCGGCCGGACAAAGCCGGCAGGAAAACTGCCTTAACCACGACGCCATTTTGCAAATGCGGCGGACGATCAACCCGGGGGTTGACAGCGTGGAAAACGGACTGATCCTGACCGACTACGGGTTCGGCCGGCCGGAAATGGGTTATGAAGCGGCTTACGGTCCCGAACGGCGCAAGCCCGGATATGACGCCGGAAAATACGAACCGGTTATTCTTGAGCGTTTTCGTCAAATGCGCGAAGCCGGAAAAGAAAAAACGCTCGACGTCAGCATAAGCGAACTGGCCGCCCTTTACGGGTTTGAACAAACGGAAGACAACGGCTCTCCCAAAAGCGCACGGGAAGCGGCTTTAATCGAAGAAGCCCGGCGGCAAAAGGAAATTGCGCGCAAGAAAGCCGAACAAAGGGAATATGAGGCAAAAAAGCAATCCAACCTGTCAACCGAACAGATTTTGAAATGGAAGTATTCCCGCTATTCCGGCGACTGAACGGCATCGCCGCCCTTTCCCGTCCGCCTGCATGACGTCTTCGGCGTTTTTGCCGCACAAACTTTCATCTGCTGAACAAACGGCATCAACGTGTTTTGAATCCTGAACGCCTATCATTGAAGTTCCGCAAGTCTGACGATCGGATCAGAATGTCCGCATTCGCCTGCCCGGAAGGATGTTCAAATCATAAAAAAACGGCCGGACCCTTTACGGGTCGGACCGTTAAAATCAATAAACGAATTTTGCCTTTAATCGTCACCCTTGATACAGCCGAACAGATCGGAGAACAAAGATATCGTGAAAAGCACCGCCACGAGAAGAAACATCAGCAGGCTGAACAAAAACTCAACGCTGAACAACGTTGCCGCCACTGTTCCCGCATAAACGATCAGCGGCACCAATCTGAACAAGATTCCGTTCCTAAACATTTTTCCCAGACGCAACCGGTTTCTTCTGTCCACGAATTCTCGCTCGTCAATTTTTGACAGCCCGATTCCGTAAACGAAAAGCCACAGCAGATCGGCAATCTGAAGATAAATGATCTCACTGACAAACAGGTGAACGGTGATGATGCCGACGATCAGAAACAAAGTAACGAAAAATTTTTTCATACATTTTTTATTTTTACGGTTAATAATTTACTGGTAATTGATTTGCGGAAAAAATTATATTTTATTTTCATTTTTTTGTCAAGTTTATAAAAAAGCGTCTGCTCCGAAAACCAAAAAGCGGACGCAAGACCAGAACCCGAAAAAAAACGGAGAGGCAGTCCTCTCCGTTTTTTGTCGTCCGAACAAACGTCAGAATTTATATTTGGCGTTTAACAGACCGGTATGGTCGGTATAATCGTCACGGAACTGTCCTTCATAACGGAGCGACAATTCGACATTGTCGTTGACTTCCGCCGTCAGGCCGGCGCCGAGTTCAACACCGAAGCGGTCCAAAGCTTCGCCGTCGACGCGATATGCCGCGCCGTTGGCTAAAGTAACGACCGAACCGCCCGCATCATTAAACATATCATAAGTGAGGGCAACCCGGACTTCAGGACGCAGGGTCATCTCGTTTTCAAGCGTAAATTCCCTGTCCGCTTTGGCGCCGATCACGCCGGTCAGGATGTCGGAATCGTTGGCAGAAACCCGCTGGTCAACCGTATCCGTATAAGCGTCCTGACTGGTATGGACATAACGCAGTCCTGCTTCCGGAGTCAGGTTAAAGCCTTTGACCTGCATTTCATAACCGGTCATCGCCTGCAGACCGAGAGAAGTTGCGTCATAGTCGGCGTTAACATTGTAACCGGCCACGTTTTTGCTTTCCGAATAATCGGACCAGCCGTACGAAACAACGCCGTTGACAAACCATGCGGAAGGTTTGTATTCGCCGTACAAAATCGCCGTATGGGTATCAACGTCGGTCGAACGCATAAAGCCGTCAATGTCGGTGTTGGTATAGGCATAACCGATACCCAGCTTGACCTGATCGTTCACGCGTTTTTCCAAACCCATGGCAACCCCGGCGGAATCGGCGTCAAAGCCTTTGGTTTTTGCCGTATCGTCAAGCTCGGAACGGTTGAACATTCCCTGAATCCACATGGCAACCCGTTCAAAAACGTTGTCGCCGGAAGAAACGCCTTCTGCTCCGGCTTCACCGGCAGCAGCAATCGCACCGCCGCTCAAACGCGTGGAAACGGCACCGAACACCTGGTTAACCGTCTGGCTTTCGCTTTGCGTAACCATCGGCGCAACTTCAGGCGCAAGAGCCGTCGCCGCATTCAAAGCGGTCTGGACGTCGGAAGCGTGAGCCGACTGGATCAGGCCACCGATACGTTCTGCCACCGCGTCAAAACGTGCGCTGCCGGTTTTGCTGCCGGCAACGGCGCTGATGGTATTGGCCTGGTTGACGTTTGCACCGGTCGAAGCGACAAAGTCGCCGGCTGTTTTTTTGCTGATCGTATAAGAGCCGTTTTCGTTGGCCTTAATATTATACAAGGCGTTCTGGGCAATGTTGAATTCCTTGTCCAGCGAGCCCTCTTCCGTAATCAGATCATATTCGCCGCCCGCATATCCGTTGGCAAAGACAAGCGACAGGGTTGCCCCTTTGTTTACAACATCGTTGCTGATGGTCGTCGTGCCCGTCTTAACCGTCAAAACGGTGTCTTTGGCAAAAGTGGTGGTACCGTTGCCGGCAATACCGCCGTCAAGCGTAACGTCACCGGTAAAGTTCAGTTCGCCGGCATTATAGACGTCGTTTAACTTGCCGCCCGCCTTGTTGCCGGAAAAAACGGCGCCGCCCATATTCAGCTTGCCGTCATTATAAACGGCACCGCCGAGCCCCGTTGCTTCATTGTTTTCAAAAACGCTTACGCCGGCAATCGTCATTTCGGCGTTTTTGCCGCCGTAGTTTGCGTTATAAACGGCGCCGCCGTCGGTCGCCGCACGGTTTTCGGCAAAAGAGGCTCCTTCGCCGAGCCGCATGCTGCCACCCCAGTTGGCAACGGCACCGCCGGTTTTGCCGGCAGAGTTTCCGCTGAAGACGGCGTTTTTGCCGATGGTAATTTCGGCTTTGTCACCGGCATTGAAATTCATGACCGCGCCGCCGTGGGAAGTTTCGCTTTTGTTTCCTTTGAATTCGGCATTGTCACCGATCGTCAGCACAGCTTCCCGGCCGTCGGTATCCTGATAAACGGCGCCGCCGCCGTAACCGATGGCCATATTGTTATGGAATTTGGCATTGTCGCCGATGGTGCTGGTTGCGCGCTGATTGTGATAAGCGCCGCCCTGCATGGCGGAAGTGTTGCCGATAAAAGACACGTTGTCGCCGATTACGGCCGCGCCGGACGCATCAACGGTCGAAACGGCACCGCCGACGGAACCGGCATTGCCGTTGAAAACGACGCCGTCGGCAACGGTCAGTTTTCCCGAATTGAGGATTGCGCCGCCCTGGAGTTCACTGTTGTCATTTGCCGACATTTCGGCATTGACGGCTTCTTCTTCCCCCGACGAAACGACCAGTCTTTCCGCGCGGGCATCGGAAACCGCAAAAGCTGCAGCAATCAACGCTGTTGTAAACAAAAGTCTGTTTTTCATATTTCAGTTCCTTAAAATTTGAGTCAAAAACGGATGATAAAAATATCCGGCCTGTCGTCGAAGATCCGTACCCCGACAAAACCGACCCGGCGCTTTCGCACCGTATCGGCAGCAATTCCGCCGGCATTTCAAAAAAGTCACAAAGCTTTGTTTTCATTTGATTTTCCTTTCTAACTTCCTGTTTTATCAATAGCAAAACAGTCACCTGATACGGGTGACTGGGAGTTAGAACCAATTGTAAGAATTGTGCAGCGTATTGAGCATATGCAAATGCCTTATTAACTGCCTCCCAGTCATAGACCAAAAGGCAGTTTTACACCTACTATCCGTAAGCAACTTACAAGAGGGTTCTAAACCTCGCACCGGTTATCTGCCGGTGCAAAAACAGATTATTCTAATTTAAGCTTCAAGTCAAACATAATCACAAACAATGGTATATAAACTTTTCAGCTGGTTGTTTTTCAAACGAAAAACGGAAGAAAAAAGGAATACGGAAAATTTGAAGGACTGTGCGACGCTGTCGCTCTTTCTCACAAAACATCTAAATTCGCAATTGCCGCTTTGCGGCTTTGCTCATTACGGTGTTTTGTGCCCTTGCAGACGTTTTTTGCCGGAGCAGCGGCAAAAAACGCTTAGCGGGCCTCTCGGTTCAAGCCCTGTATCCGCCACAAAAAAAAACGCCCTTATGGGCGTTTGGTGGCGGAGAGTACAGGACTGCGCGACGCTGTCGCTCTTTCTCACAAAACATCTAAATTCGCAATTGCCGCTTTGCG
>ERZ1673744.24-NODE-24-length-237256-cov-66.365837_pt1 | contig 237256 bp, 206 predicted proteins | sample MGYA00580207_ERZ1673744 | MGnify/ENA primary metagenome ERZ1673744 (study PRJEB41218, sample SAMN15661751) | gut metagenome | host: Homo sapiens | place: Canada: London | collected 2015-08-20/2019-03-30 | study: EMG produced TPA metagenomics assembly of... | reverse complement strand
GCCAAGGGAGCCGAGAGTGCAGCGGAAGATGCTGGGAAGGTTGTTGAGAGTGGTAAAAAGACTATTATATCTACTTTAGGAAATGAAATAGATATTACACCGTCCTTAAAGCATACTTCAGTCAATAAAAATCCAGGACCATATGGTGAAGTGAATACATCGGTGGACATATTAGACGCAGAGGGAAATATAAAAACTAGACGATGGTATGATTCTGAGGGTAAAGCATATAGAGATGTTGATATGAGTGACCATGGAAATCCCAAAGAACATCCAGAAGTCCCACATGAACATACATGGGAATATAACAATGGAAAACCAAAAAGAAATTAAGGAGAAGAGATGAAAGGTTGTATAATAAAAAATGATGAGATTTCTATAAAAGATATTTGCAATATTATTGGAGATGTGGACAACTATAATTGGCTTATTACAAATATTGAATGTTATCCAAGTGACGAAGAGATAGTAAAAATTTTGGATAATGAATACTGTTGGATTGAAGGAAGAAGCTTGTTAGATTTACTAGCTAAAGAGGAGTTCCAATGGATATGGGGGGTCTTCTCTGCTTTCCCTAAAGAAATAAGACTTGAAGAAGTATTAAAATATGATTATCCGTATGCTGATGGATATAAAGGATTTTGGGAAAATCCAATAGCATTGCAACATCCATTAGCAGTTTCAGAAATTGTGGTTTGGGATGGTTCATTAATATTAGTAATATCGAAAAAGAGTGAAGTTGTTAATGCTCTTATCGAAAACAATACATTTGCACAGGATTTAGAAAAATATAATATGGAATAATTTTAATTATGGTTATACTTTCAGACATCTAATAGCATCACTACAACCCATGCATATCTATTAATTAACCATCATGGTTGCCCAAAAGCAATTAAGTATCCATGGTGTTATAAATGACACTAAAACTTTGTTGAGTTAGGCATACGAATGAATATTGCAAAATGAATATGTTGATGTAACGCACTTTTAGCAACAGAATGTTGCAAAAGGGTGCGTGTTTCTGTGAAAGTTTTACTATAAACGATAAGGGCTTTTTTATAAATTCGGGAGTAGCTAATAATGGTATGAAAATAGATATGTTTTTAGATCAAAGTGGTAAAATTATTTCAGCATTTCCGGAGGAATAGAAATGAAATACAGAATAGAAGAATATAAATTAAAAAATGGTATTGAGGATATAAGTATCATATTTGATGAGAAATATCAGTTGTTGACAACTTTTATGTCATGCGATGTATTGCCCTTTGAAAAATGGATTAAATCAGGTTTTGATAGAGTACTGTCAGGGAAAAGTGAATATGAAGAAGTAAATGGAAATGTATGTTGTGCGGAAATAAGTCCTAAAACGACTAAAGTATATGATAATCTGGCAGAGGATGCTATGGGGAATTGGTGTGAAGTTGATACAAAAGAACTTCGTCAATTAATTGATGAGTGGTGTGATAAAGTTCAAAAATTAAAAATGAGCATCACAACTAAGCCTCCCACCGGCAGGCTTAATTCGTAGTCTCACTACCATATATTAACAGAATTTCTTAGGTTCATAAGTCTTACCATCCCGAAATACGGCGTAGATTATGGTGGTAAACTGACCGAAGCGAATGTCCGATTTGTTTCCCTTCAGGAGAAACAATGGAAGCTTCGTGATGATTTTTACCAATATCAATTCCGATAATGTACATAAGAAAACTCCTTTTGTGTAAATGGTATGTAACAGGTAGAATCCTCGCTTCAATGCGGGTTACAATCTGGTTAGATATACGAAGTACAGCACATATGCGGCCAACATCCAGCTAATACGCAAAATCCTGCAAAGCAGAGGGAGCAGTCTCAATGAACGAAGTCACAAGTGCTTCAAGAGTGGTGACGCACACCTCTATCTATTACAGGATAATTGTGAAATAGGAATAAAAGAAAAGCAATAGATAGAAAAAGACTGCTTTGATTCCTATGTGTTTAGCATACCAGAGTGGTAGTGAATCTGTAAGGTATTCACCAATCAATCCATGTAATGAAATCAGCCAAGAAGTAGCAGAATCTTTTAATGGTGCAACATTTACAAAAACAACATTGACAGAGGATACAGTTATGTATAGAGTAAGTGGTGGTAATGCAGGAAAAGTTGGGTCATATGTATCAAGAACATCTCAAGGTGGAGGATTGCAATCACAGTTGGATTTGGCATTAAATCCTTCTTGGGGAAATACAACTGAAAATATTACAAAAGTTGTTGTTCCAAAAGAAACCACGATTTATGAAGGTGTCGCTGCACCACAGAACATTTATGACAGTCTTGGAAATACAATAGGTGTATTACCGGGAGGTGGGAATCAAGTATATATTCCAAAAGTGGAAGCGGGGTGGTTTAAATGATAAAATGTGAATGTAGCGAACGAATAGGAAGTGTGATTAATTCGTACCAATTATATGAAGAAATTAAAATGTTTTTTGAAGAACAAGTTAAAGAAGGCAGGTTTTCAGAAGTACCGGTAGAAAAACCGTATTGTAATGGGTTTGAGTGGAAAGCTGACAAATGGTACAAGTGTATTTGCTGTGGATGTCTTTGGGAATTTAAATATCCTGATTTCCCAGCAAAAGGTTTTGTCCGTAAGTTTGCTGATGGAATATATCACCAGAAGGAGATAGGGAAACATGAATATTAATGAACCAATTAGTAATCCTAAATTAGTCAGTGCAATTGAAGGATTAAGTAACAATAATGCAACACAACAGAAGTTTTTTGAAGAATTAGCACAAGCTAAATTATTGTGTCCTGCAGATATTCAATTACAGAATAGTACCAGAGATGGTAAAGAAATAGTTGTGGGAGAAGGGTCTTCAATATCTGTAAAGCATATCGAAGACACAGAAGGTAATAAGTTTTTAATGGCATTTACTGACTGGAAAGAATTATATAAATGGAATTCATCCAAAGAACAGCAAACGGTTATTTTTGGTTATAAGGATTTTCAGAGCATCATGAAGGAAGCGAGAGATGTATATTCAGGAATTGTAATAAATCCTTTTGGTGCAAATATTGTGATTACGCTTCCAATGCTTGATGGTTTGGAAAATGATTGCATAATTAAAAAAGAAGAACAGGTGCTTATAGGTATTCCAGCTGAATATCCAACTGAATTGATTAATAATCTATGTATATATTTTGATAAGGAAAAAAGCGTTGATAAGGCATTCTTATTATGGATGGTAAGAGGCGAAGAGGGAAGCTATTTACTAATATTGGATTCAAAAGAAGATCCTAATATTCTATATCCAAGAATTGGAAATTTCTGCAGTAGATTTCTAAAAGATAAGATGTTAGATATAGTTTCAGCGAATTCTGATTTTGGAAAGAATGTAATTAAAGAACACAAATCATTTTATGAAAGGGATTAATTCAATTATGGTTATACTTTCGGACTCCAAACAGCCTACAACTCCTGCACGTCTATTAATTAATCATCATGGCGGTTTCGAAGTAATTAAGAATTCATGATGTTAATTAATAGACACTAGCGAAATTTTGCCAAGTTGTGTATACGAACGAAGATTGCAAAATAAATATGCTGACATAACGCACTCCAAGCACATAATGTTGCTAAGGGTGCGTTTATTGTACCTGTTAAGTGGAATTATATATCATCCGTCACGAAAATCGTGTCGTTTGTCGGATTTTTGTGAGTAAGAGACAAAAATGAGTATAATAATCCTTATGAATACAGATCAGGGACTGTTATGCTTGGAAAAGAAGGTGTATCAACTCTGGCAGGATATGGAGCATCTAACCTGGTATATGATAAAACAAACAACCAAACACTTGGAATGATAGCCGGAATACTGGCATCGACGGGATCAGCAAAAGGACTGAATATGGCAGATGCAAAATTGGGCTGGTCAAACAAAGGTGTGAAAGGTAATGTTGTTGAGAGTGTAACAGGGAATATAGAGACCAGAGTGGTAGTAAGGCTGATGTATTAGCTCAGAATAGGGCAAATGGAAATGTTGTAATAAATGAATATAAATCATCATTGACAGCACCGCTAACAAGTAATCAAAAAATTGCATTTCCTGAGATTTTTGAAAGTGGAGCAACTGTTGTTGGAAAAGGAAAAGGTATATTCTCTGGAGGATACCAGATTCCGCCAGGTACAAAAGTAACAATAATTCGACCAGAGTAGGAGGTATTATGTCGATAGTTGATAATAAAACAGTAGATGGCATAGCGTTAACGGATGATAATAATGGAATAATTTTACTGATAGCTGACCATATGGACTGGAGAGATGAATATCAGCATTTAGTAATGTTGCAAGAAAAGATTAATGTATATATCACCTTTCTTGAACAGAAGCAGTATGAAGATATCTACAAAGGAGAAAATATAACATATGGAATTATAGAAATTCATTTCTTATATAATTTAACCGCTAATGCAGAAAAGTTTTTACAGTCAGTTCAAAATCAAGTTGCTGAACTTGGTGTAAAGATACAATATTGTGTTTCGCAGGAGGGAGCAGATGAAGCTAGATAAAAACCAACAAAAGCAATTAATTAATGCAATATATATCTTCAGATAGAAGAGGATATAAAACAAAAACAAATATCATTTATAGTGTAAAGGATAATGCATTTATTCATTGTGATTTTCTTGTTGTAAATTCGCAGAAATTAGTTTATAGAATCTATATTAAAAATTATAATTATGATGACATTTTTTGGAAGGTTATGCAAATGCCAACTAATAGCAAAAAGAGTAATTCATTAAGGGCAAGTGGTGCATTTAAGGCTCCTTCGATTTTATTAAAAAAGGGGGAAGTAGACCTTACAGATAAATATGATGAGCAAGCGGAATACCTTTTGGGATTAGTAGATGAGTGTAGTCATAATTTTATGGAAAAGTATGATATTGATGAGTATATTATTGATTATGAAGATGGTATGGATGAGGAAGTACTAAAGTGTTTAGCCTACATTAATATGAATAACATTGAGGAGGCTAAAAAAATAGCACAAGAATCAATCAATAATGGTAATAGAGGGAATTATGAGAATGGAGGGAAAGCTTTTTTTGATTGGATATTGATGCTTTAATAAGTATATCTAATTACATCTCTACGTAAGGATATCCGAAAAAACTGAATATTGTTTCGTTAAAGATTTAGAACGCATTGTTTTCATAGCACTTGTTGCTACATTAAAAGGTAAAAAAATCCTTGTTAAAGGCAACCATGATGATGTGGCTGATTACAGATATAAGCAGCTTTTTTATGATATATGCGATTACAGAGAGATACATGACTCATACGGTGGTAAGAATTATGACCTTGTGCTGTGTCACTATCCTATATTTTCATGGAAAGGCATGAATAAAGGTACGATCCTGTTATACGGTCACACCCACAACAGTGCAGAGGATGTATATTTTCAAAAGTGTCTGACTGGTATGGAAGCGAATAATTGCAGGCATGTAGGTGATAAGCCAATACAGGCATACAATGTGGGCTGTATGAAGCCATGGATTGATTATGAGCCAAGGAGTCTGAAAGAAATTATCGAAAAGTATCATAATATAAAATGATAGTTTACGGATATATTAAAATACACTACTCTTCCATCATTGTTTTATATGGAAGACCAAAGCCTAAATATGGCATTATAATTAGTAAAATGGAGATAATGTGATGAATGAACAATGGTTTTTATTGGGTGATATACATGGCAGCGCACAGCCGGTTCACTATTTTTATCAAGAAAACAAAGAGAGATTGAGTTTGGATTCATCAGCAAACTATATGATTCTACTTGGTGATGTTGGTGCAAATTTTGCTCTCACTGGTCAGAGAGATCATAAATTCAAATCAGAGCTTTCAAAATTGCCATTTACTTTTATATGTCTAAGAGGAAATCATGAAGCCAGAGTAAAAACGGTTATGGACAAAAATCCTGATGGATGGGAAACAATATCAAAATATGATGGTTCCATATTTGTTGAGAAAGAATTCCCTCACATTGAGTATTTAGCAGACGGACCGGCAGTATATAATTTTAAGTCTTATAAAACTCTATCTCTGCCCGGTGCTTACAGCGTGGACAAGTACTATCGTCAAGCCAGACATTTGACGTGGTATAAGGATGAGCAATTAAACGAAAAAGAAATGGAGCTCGGAAGAAAATTGTGCAGAAATGAGGCACCGTTTGATTTAGTACTTTCGCATACATGCCCATATCTATATGAACCAACCGATTTGTTTCTTGCAGGACTTGATCAGAGCACGGTTGATTCAACCATGGAAAGATATCTCGGCGAGATAGAATTTAATTTGGATTATAAGAGATGGATCTTTGGACATTTTCATGCCGACCGGCTGTATCCATGGGCTGATGGCAGACAGATGCTGATGCTATTCAACGAAAATGTTGTAAATCTGGATAAATTTATGAATATGACCGAAAAACAGTCGTTTAAAGATATTATTGCATAAAAGAGCAAATGTGGCACAAAAGCCTAAACCGCATCAATTCTTTGCAGGAACTTTATTCGTGAACACCACCCTTCTTCCAGCATTGTTTTATATGGAAGCTCCAAAATTTGCTATTGTCATAAAGTAAATATTGATTGAGAAATTAGTGTAAAGAGGTTATAATTAAATCAAGAAATGATAATTTTTGTAAGGTAATGAGGAAAGGCGGTGTATCACATGACTATGTTACAGGAGCAGGCTGTTCGGATGATTCAGGATATGTCCGATGATAATGTAGGTTTTTTACTCGAAGTGATTCAACGATTAATACCAAAGAAAACATATACCAGTGTTATTTATCCGTCTCAGAAATCCGATGAAAAAATGCATGCGTTTAAAGAACTGGTAGTGACAAGATATGAGGCAAAAAAATATTTGCCGGATGACTTTGATCCGGATGCAGAGTTGGAAGCCGCAAGAAAGGAAAGATATGGTAGTATTGATTGATACGAATGTAATTATTGATTTTCTTGTTGCAAGAGAACCGTTTTATGAAAGTCTCGGTAGAAACAAGAAGATATGGTTTAATATATCAAATAAATAACATAATTGAGGCACGGAATTAATACTCCGTGCCTCAATTGTTTTATCCGGATTACCTTTCTGTTGTAAAATAAAGAGCGTTATTTCAGTGCAGATATAATTTTGAAATATGGCTTGAAAAGGCTGTAATATTTCAGACCATCTGTCTCACCGTAGCTCTTTGTGATGGCAGATCTTATGCCATTGAGATTCTTTGTTTTATTCTTGTTTTTTTCAAGAAAATCTACAAAATTTCCGGGATCATCAATGTCGCTGTGAGCGAAAATTATACCTGTAAAACGCTCTACCTTCTTTTTACGCGTGAGCTTCTCAGGCGTAAAAGAGTAGGATTTGTCTTTTATGGTTTTATAAATTATCTGACCCTGTTTCATACCATAAACATGAACCAGTGTCTCATGAAGCTTGAGCAGATTGTCTTTTCCCATGCAGTTTAGGAAAGAATCTACCTCAAAATGGTCGAAGTCTTCGGATACTGCTGATACTTCAGAAATATCTGATGTATCAATGCTGTCAGTTGAGGATTTAGCCTCATCTGCTTCGTTTTTATTTGAGTTGTTACCAGAACCGTTATGAGGTGTCTGTTCGTCAGTGAATGGTAAGTCATCATTAGTCATAAGCTTATCACTTGACGGTAAGTCATCGTTAGTTGCAAGCTCATCACCTAACGGTTCACTGTCTGTATAGCTGCTATGATTGCCATCAATAAGTTCATTCAGATTGTAAGACTTTGCGGTGATAGCATCGGTATCAGTATCGGTATTGATATTGATATTGGTATTGGTATTGGCGTTATCTTCCCTGGATGGAATATCTGCTACTACCTGATACTTGATGTTTTTTCTTCGCTGGACAGCCTGTTTGCAGAAATTTACATTGAATCTGCGTACAGCGAATCCCTTATCTTTCCAGAACCTTACAGCAGGGTCATAGCCTGTGTCGTTGCTCATTATGATGTACTCATCAGCACCGGTCTCGGCTGACGCAGCATCACATTCGTTTTCACTGCAGGCACCGCCGCATCCCATCAGATACCCCATATAGGATACGAGCTGAAAATCAAGGGCGTTTGTGCCCTCATAGCATTCCTCAAATCGTATATTTATTTTATTGTTTTCAATAAGTCTGATGACTGACATGTATGACATGTGAGGTGATTTTTTTGTGTAAAAAACTACGATTTCATCATCCTCATCTGCCATATCAAACAGCATCAGCCAGTTGTCGTTGACATTTTCGCTGTCTACTAAAAAGTGTCTGATAATAATCACCATTAATCCGGATAAAGGTATTGTAGCATGAGTATGAGAAAATGGCAAATAATCCGGATTTTAAGTAAATGTTAACAATACAAAGAGTGCAACATATGATATAATTTTAATATATCTTGAAAATGAAGGGGGAATAGAGTTGGCAGATATTGAAATAAATAAATCAGATATTGATGAAGTTAATGATGTGATACAAGAAACAGATGAAGAAGCATATGCGTTGGATTCTGAATTTACAGAGGAAAAGGAATATAAAACAGTACAGAAATATGAGCTTGTGACGATTCTGTCGTATCTTATAGGTGTCAGAAATGAGATACTTGATCATATGTGCAGTGATGAGTATGTGGAGCTTTTAAACAGCTTAAGAGAAAGTACAAATGCGAGGATACTCAGATATCTGTGTAAGGCACGTACAGGTCTGCTGCGCAACTATAAAAAAACAGACAATGAAATAAAATATAATCTGGGTAATATAAACAGGATGGAGTGGTTTGATGCAGAGAATATAAATAAGCTTGAGAGCTGGGAAGTGCATATTATATTGTATAATTCATCGGCTGACAAGTATTGCGTACATATTAACAAGCTGATAAATGAGCATGTGGATGCATGCAAAAAGCTTTTCCCAGACTGGGTAAAATGGGAGTATATCAGGGATTTGTTTGTCATAGCGGATTATGAAAAGCCAAAGAAGCTAAAGGCAGAGTTTACTGTCTATAAAGAGCACAGAAAAGAGTATCCATACGGGATGTACATTCACTGGCGCCCGGATGGCAGGGGAAATTTGCTCAATTCTGACGGAAGGATTTTAAAGACAATATACAGACAGCATGGTGATTATTTCAACGACGGTTCAAAATACAGGGATGCAGTGGAAGATACAAAGGAAAATATATATGAGTTTATCCGTGAAAGCATGCGTGTTGTGATAGTTGTGGATTGTGAAAATTCTGATGTATACAAGCTGTATGGAGTATTAAAAAACTTAAATTCTGAGCAAATGTCAAAAATAGAAAAAATTATACTTTATGATGATTATCATACATCCTGTGGATGGGACTGGCTGGAAAAATTCATACATATCCCTGTATTCCACGAGGAGGTGGAACGTGTGACAGACCGAAAGTCGCTTGTTGATATAAAGATGACTGCGGGAGTGTGTGAGGCGTATTATAAGGACAACATAGACTCGTTTATTTTGTGCTCAAGTGATTCGGATTACTGGGGACTTATTTCATCTGTAAAGGATGCTCATTTCCTCGTGATGTACGAATATAGCAAGTGCGGACAGTCAATCAAGGATGCACTTACAAAACGATGTATTTTTCACTGTTCAATAGACGATTTCTATACAGGAAATGCAAGTGATTTAAAGAAAAAAGTCATGATAAATGAATTGAAAAATCTGACAAATGATATTGTCGGAAAGAATGGCTGGGAGATGACAAGACAGATATACGAGAGGACTAAAATTACATCGACAGAGCGAGAAATGAAGGATTTTTACAATAAATATGTTAAGTCATTGAGGTTAAAAATTAATGAGGACGGAGTATTCGAGATTGTGGTCAATGAATATTGATTATCGTAAAACTGTTTTATGTAATTATTGTCGGTCACACATGTATTGTGTGAAGGTTAAGCCTTATTTTAGCGGAAAGAGTGGGAAAGTATGATGAAACCGATGCTTGAAATCTGCTGTGGCAGCTTTTCGGATGTGAAAACAGCATATGAAAATGGTGCGGACAGGGTTGAACTGAACAGTGCCCTATATATGGGAGGGCTGACACCTACACTCGCCAATTTAATATATGCAAAGGAAAAATGCAATATACCGGTAGTGACAATGGTTCGTCCAAGGGGCGGCGGATTTTGCTATTCGGATGAAGAATACGACATTATGCTTATGGATGCAAAAATTCTTTTAGAGCATGGAGCAGACGGTATTGCGTTTGGATTTCTGACAGAGGAAAAAATGCTTGACAAAAAGCGCACGAAGGAAATGATAGAGCTCATTCATGAGTATGGCAGGGAAGCTGTGTTTCACCGCGCCTTTGATTGCATAGATAATCAGGACAGTGCAGCGGAGAGGCTTATTAGGCTTGGCGCAGATCGTATTCTCACAAGCGGTGGCGCAGCAAATGTATGGGATGGCAGAAAACAGCTTAAGCATCTTCAAAATCAATATGGAAAAGATATTACGATTCTGGCAGGAAGCGGCGTGAATGATACCAATGTGAGAGCACTTATTGAATACACGGGTATTACGCAGGTACACAGCTCGTGTGGCTCATGGAAGTGTGATGTGACAGCAGCGGGCAATGCAGTGGATTTCTCGTATGATGAAGCGATGAAGAACTGCTATCAGTGTGCGGATGCAGGTAAGGTTAGGAAGCTTGCGGAAGAGGTAAGTGGAGAGGACAGAATCTGCTCGGCTTTGCACTTATGATTGTGAGAGATGAAATATAAAAATAATAAACTGTTTGATTGTACGATAATACAAGATTTATGTTACACTCTATCCAATTACAAACAAATAGTACAGATATATAAGGAAACAGAGACATGATTAAAGGACTTAATATTAGCAAAAAGTATAAAAAATTTGAATTACAGCCTACATCAATTGAGATTGACAAAGGTGAAATTGTTGCATTGATTGGAGAAAATGGAGCAGGTAAATCAACATTAATCAAGTGCATGTGTGGAGTAATTGATGCAGATGAGGGACAACTTGAAGTAGATGGTCAGGTGGTAAAAAAATTAGATGATGTTTTGGTTCTTGGATTTATGAATCAGGATCAAAATGTTTACAATGAAATCAAAATTCGAGATTTGACGAATTTTGTAAAAGATGTGATGAAGAAAAAATTTGATCAGGAAGTATATTATTACTATTTTAAAGATGTATTTCAGTTGGATGAAGATTATAAGATGAAAGAACTTTCAACAGGAATGAAGGTTAAATATTTTTTGAGTTTAGAACTCGCAAAAAATCCAGATTTATTGGTACTTGATGAACCAACCTCAGGATTAGATCCAATTGTTCGTGATGAAGTCTTAGATATTCTAAGATGTGTTGCAAAAGAAAAAAATACTTCCGTGTTATTCTCGTCCCATATTACAGAAGATATCGAAAAAATAGCAGATAGAGTTATTTTCATAAATAATGGACGTATTGTATTACAAGGTGATAAAAAAGAAATAAAGAAAAAATATGTCAAGTTAAATCAGCAACAGTATGTTATTCTTGTGAATGCAGGGATGGCAAAAGAATGTGTTTCAATCCATGATTACTATATTGTGGATCGTGATTTGGCAATGACTTGCAATGTAGAAGTAAAGGAAGCTTTATTAAGCGATATACTTTCATATATGAGAAAGAGGAGTGAGGACTAATATGTTTGCATTAATTAAAAAAGATATTATATTTACAAAAAAATGGATTCTATTATCTGTAGTTTATGCAGTGGTGGCCACCTGGCTTATAATGCATGAAGGCGCTACAAATATTTTGTTCACATTTTTTTTAGTGCCTTTTTTTGTAACATCACTTCCATTTACTAAAATTATGAGTATTGAGGATAACAGTGATACACGTGATTTTATTCGAAGATTACCGGTATCAAAATATTTAGTTGTATTCTCGAGAGCAGTGTTTATTCTTTTTATGTTATTAATTTCTTCAATAAGTTTATTTGTTATACAAACAATTGGCTTTAATGTAGAATATAATACAGATATGCTAATAAAAATAGCTTCCATAATTTTGATTTTTTTGTTGTATTTTATGCTTCAATTAGGTGTTTTTTATAAATATTCATATCATGCATCACAATCAATCCTGGTAATTATTTCCTTTGCTGTAATAGTGCTTGGGTTTATAACAGAAAATATAGATTTAGTGAAATATTTTAAGAATTTTGATTGGTCGATATTGTTATTTATTATGGCTATAATAAATGTGGTAGTTTATTTTATTGATACCAAATTGTATGCAGGAAAATAATTATAAGTATGGCTCGATTACTTTACTGAGCATCAGAATATAGGAATAAAATAATATCAGAAGATTTGGACTTGAATAATACATATACAATTAAATACCGAATTGTGTTATAATATGTCTGTCGGCGGATTCGTCGGCAGACTTTTTTTAAGGAGAGTAAAATGAGAGTATTAACAGATTTAGAACCAAAGAACGTTTTTTCGTTTTTCGAGGATATATGCAGTATTCCTCATCCATCATACAAGGAAGAGAAAATCAGTAATTATCTGGTGGAGTTTGCAAAGGCAAGAGGCCTTGAGCATTACCAGGATGAGCTTCACAATGTGATAATCATAAAGGAAGCATCAGAAGGATATGAGGATGTGGAGCCAATCATACTGCAGGGACACATGGATATGGTTTGCGAGAAGACACCTGACTGTGATAAGGATATGGACGAGGAAGGCCTGGACCTTTTGATAGATGGTGATTTTATCTCGGCAAAGGGCACTACACTCGGTGGAGATGACGGTATCGCGGTGGCATATGCGCTTGCTATTTTGGATGATGACAGCCTGTCACATCCACGCCTTGAGTTTGTATGCACTGTATGCGAGGAGGTCGGCATGGAGGGTGCTACAGGCATCGATGTGTCTATGCTTAAGGGAAAGAAGCTTCTTAATATGGACAGCGAGGAGGAGGGCGTGATGCTCGCAAGCTGTGCCGGTGGATGCAGAGCCGATGTGAAGCTGCCTGTAGAGAGAGAGACAGTGAGCGGAACAAAGCTTACTGTGAGCTTATCAGGTCTCACCGGCGGACACTCAGGCTCAGAGATTGATAAGGGAAGGGGCAATGCCAATATTCTTATGTCCAGACTGCTTCGCGACGCATCGGCACCTGTAGCTATAGCTTCTATAGATGGCGGCAGAAAGGATAATGCCATTCCAAGAGAGTGTACTGCACAGATTATTGTAGCACCTGATGAGGCTGCGGCAGTGAAGGCTTCGATAGAACAGGCAGCAGCTGAGATTGCGGAGGAGTTTAAGGCATCTGATCCTGACCTTAAGCTTACTGTGTCAGAGGAGACTGACTGTAGTGAGTCAGCTATAAGTGCAAAGGACAGCGCAAGGGTTATCGCACTTATCGAGGCACTGCCAAACGGCATCATCAGAATGAGCCGGGAAATCGATAAGCTTGTTGAGACTTCACTTAATCTGGGAGTTTTAAAATCAGACGATGCTGCTGTTACTTTAAGATACGCAGTCAGAAGCTCTGTCGGTGTGGCTAAAAAAAGCCTTAAGAACCAGCTTGTCTGCATAGCAGGCGCTTTTGCGGCAGAGGTTACATTTGAGGGAGATTATCCTGCATGGGAGTACAAGAAGGATTCAAAGCTCCGCGAGGATATGGTACGGATTTTTGAGGAGATGTATGGCAAAAAGCCTACAGTTGAGGCTATTCATGCCGGTGTCGAGTGCGGACTTTTAAGCGGCAAGATTGAAGGACTCGACTGCATATCAATGGGACCTGACATGTATGATATCCATACGACTGAGGAGAGGCTTTCCATATCCTCTGCAAAGAGGTCATATGAGTATATACTCAGAGTGATTGCGTGCAAATAAATAGTTATTCAAGGCTTTTGATAAAGGAAAGAGGTGTCATATGATACCTCTTTTTAAATGCCCTGTGAAAATAGCTCAGATTGTGAAATCCGACAGACAGTGAGACATCTAAAATTGAGGTGTTGCCGTGCTCGAACTGTTCCACGGATTTTTCAAGACGCACATTGTTGATATACTGCACGCAGGTAATGTTCATGTGTTTTTTGAAGAAACGCATGAAGTGGTATTCACTGAAATAGCAAAGCCTGGCAAGCTCTGAAACCTGGATGCTTTCGGCATAGTGCACCTCGATGTAATCGAGCACATTTTTGAGCTTATCGGAGGATGTGTTGACACCGAAATCAGCATTTTTTTCACTGTATTGCAGCAATAGAAATATTGCCTGAAGCAGAAATGCCTTTAGAGCCAGCTCATAGCCGAATTCCTGACTGGAGTATAGCTTTGTTATGCGCATGAAGCATTTGCAAAGGGATGAATATGCCGGATGCTTCGGTGCAATCAGGTAAGGCATGGCGAACTCATGGTTGATTAGCGGAGTCAGATATCTTGAAGAGCATATATCGGTATTGTTTCCACCTAAAAAATTGATATGGAATACATACGTTTCCGAGTAAAATTCGTCGCAGTCCCTTATTGAAATGGAATGCAGCAGCAGTGGCGGGATAAAGATGATATCGCCTTCCTTTGCTTCATATTCGAGCAAATCAATCTGATAGGTGCATGAGCCCTTTGTAATCAGTGTGAGCTCTGCCTCATCGTGCCAGTGTGTAGTGATGACAGGGTAATCTGCTGCAAGTCTTGTTATATATTTTTGAACGGGGAAAAATACTTCTCCGTGCTTTGCGTTTTCTTTCTGCCCGAGGGCAGGCGGATTATTGTTTTTCATATTGTTGTTTCTCCATAGCTTTTAAAACTATACCCTTTAAAATTATAAGAGCAGTATTGTGTTATAAAATGAAAAAATATTGCAAGAATTTATACTAATCACTTTCTATAATAGCAGTATAATACATCAAGACAAAGTGCTCAAGATGTAAATAAGTGCAAAATTTATGATTAGATAAGAGGTACACATTATGGAGAGAAAATGGTGGCATGACAAGGTGGCATATCAGATTTATCCAAAGAGCTTTCTGGATACAAACGGTGACGGAATAGGAGATTTAAGAGGTATCATTTCAAAGCTGGATTATTTAAAATCGCTTGGAATTGACATCATATGGCTGTCTCCGATATATAAATCGCCATTTGTGGATCAGGGCTATGACATATCTGATTACTATGCGATAGCTGAAGAGTTCGGTACTATGGAGGAGTTTGATGAGCTCCTTGCCGAGGCAAAGAAGCGTGATATGCACATCATCATGGATCTGGTAATAAATCACTGCTCGGATAAGCACGAATGGTTTCAAAAGGCACTTAAGGATCCGGATGGAGAGTATGCTGATTACTTTTATTTCAGAAAAGGTAAAAACGGCAATCCGCCGAGCAATTACCGCTCTTATTTTGGCGGAAGCTGCTGGGAGAAGGTGCCGGGCACGGACAAGTATTATCTGCACATGTTTGCGAAGGAGCAGCCGGATTTAAACTGGGAGAATGAAAAGCTAAGACAAAAGCTTTATGAGATGATTAACTGGTGGCTTGATAAGGGCTTGTCAGGATTTAGAATAGATGCGATAATCAATATAAAGAAAAATCTCGATTTCCCTGATTTTGAGCCGGATGCAGAGGACGGACTGGCTGCCTGCTACAAGATGGTTGAAAGTGCAGAAGGTGTCGGAGAGCTCTTAGAGGAATTAAAGAACAATACATTTAAGAAGTATGATGCATTTACGGTTGGCGAGGTATTCAATATGAAGCCTGAGGAGCTTCCGGAGTTTATCGGTGAGAATGGGCATTTTTCAACGATATTTGATTTTTGTGCACAGTGCTTAAGTGATGGAGAGCATGGCTGGTATGATGCACCGAAAATAGATTTTGATACATGGAGAAAGACCATTCTTGGTTCACAGCTTGAGACAGAAAAGTACGGCTTTAAGGCCAATATCATAGAAAATCATGATGAGCCGAGAGGTGCCTCAAGATTTTTACCAAAGCATGCTCAAAATCCTGCCGGAATAAAGATGTTAGGAACTGTCAGCGTACTGCTTCGAGGAATTCCGTTTATATACCAGGGACAGGAAATCGGTATGCAAAATGCAAAATGGAACAGTATAGATGAGTATGACGATATCAGCACAAAGGATCAGTACAAGGCAGCACTTGCAGCAGGCTTATCCAAGGAGCAGGCACTTGCAGCCTGTGGAAGGATGAGCAGGGATAATGCAAGGACACCTATGCAGTGGAGTGATGAGGCAAATGCCGGTTTTACCACAGCAAAGCCATGGCTTAAGGTCAATGAAAACTATAAGGCTATCAATGTTGCGGCGCAGGAAAAGGATCCTTCATCTGTTTTGAACTATTACAGAAGGCTTGTGGCACTCAGAAAGTCAGAAGAATTTAGGGAGCTGTTCACCTACGGCAGATGTGTTCCGGCATATGAGGATACAGATGGCATCATGGCTTATTACAGAGAGGATGAAAATAAGCGCGTGCTGGTTGTGGCAAATTTTGGCAGTAAAGAGGCACAAATCAGGCTGGATGGCAGTGTGAAAAAGGTGCTTTTGTCCAACACAAATGATGCTGAAAAGAGCACTGTTTCAGTGGGAGCATCCGAGCTTAAGCTTGAAAGCTGTGAGGTTTTGGTGGTGCTTGTAAAATAGCATAATTTGATACAGCATTAAAGAAACTAGGCTGAATTTTTACAAAAAGAGACAGCTATAAGAGATAACTAAAAGAGATAATGAAGAGACAAGGAGGGCATAATGAGCAAAAACAATAACGAAAAATGGTGGAAAAAGGCGGTAGTTTACCAGATTTATCCAAAGAGCTTTCAGGATTCTAACGGAGACGGCTTTGGTGATTTACAGGGTATCATCAAAAGACTGGATTATCTTGAGACGCTTGGAATCAATGCAATATGGCTTTCGCCGGTATTCAAATCACCGCAGGCGGACAACGGTTATGACATTTCGGATTACAGGGATATTGATCCGACGTTTGGCAGTCTCGATGATATGGAGGAGCTCATAAACGAGGCAAAGAAGCACAATATAAGGATTATGATGGATCTTGTCTTAAATCATTCTTCAAACGAGCACAGGTGGTTCAAGGAGGCTAAAAAGAGCAAGGACAATCCATACCATGACTACTATATCTGGAGAGACGGAGATGAAGGCGTGCCGCCAAGTGATATGAAGGCTTGTTTCGGTGGAAGCGCATGGGAATATGTGCCGGAAATCGGACAGTATTATTTCCATCAGTTTTTACCGGAGCAGCCGGATTTAAACTGGGAGAATCCAAAGGTCAGAAGAGCAATCTACGATATGATTCTCTGGTGGATGGACAAGGGAGTCGGCGGCTTCAGACTTGATGTAATCGACCAGATAGCAAAAGAGCCGGACAAGAGAATCACCATAAACGGACCAAGGCTTCAGGAATATTTTAAGGAACTGAGCAGGGAGACCTTCCAGAAGGGCGACCTGATTACTGTAGGTGAGGCATGGGGCGCAGACACAGAGCGCGCAAAGCTTTACAGCAATCCGGATGGCAGCGAGTTTTCTATGGTGTTCCAGTTTGAGCACATAGGGCTTGACCAGAAGGAGGGCGGCGAGAAATGGGACCTTGCACCGCTTCCGTTTAAAAAGCTCAAAAAGATAATGGCTCACTGGCAGAATGAGCTCTACAACTGTGGCTGGAACAGTCTGTTCTGGGACAATCATGACCTGCCGCGTATCGTGTCAAGATGGGGCAATGACAGGGAGTACAGAGTGGAATCTGCAAAGATGCTTGCTATATTGCTGCACGGCATGCAGGGTACACCATACATCTATCAGGGCGAGGAGCTGGGCATGACAAATGTACAGTATGATATCGAGGATTATAAGGACTGTGAAATCATAAACATGTACCATGAGCGCCTTGAAAAAGGATACTCAAAGGATGAAATCATGAAGTCCATTTACGCAAAGGGCCGTGACAATGCAAGGACACCTATGCAGTGGGATGACTCGGCAAATGCCGGCTTCACCACAGGAACACCTTGGATAAAAGTAAATGACAATTACGACAAAATAAATGCCAAATCACAGGTGGATGACCCTGATTCAATCTTTAGCTGCTACAAGAAGCTTGTTCAGCTGAGAAAGGATTATCCGGTATTTGTTGATGGTAAATTCACACTTTTACTTGAGGATGATGAGAATATTTTTGCATACAGCAGAAAGAATGAAGAAAAAACCATGATTGTTGTGTGCAATTTCTTTGATAAGGAGATACCAATGCCGCTTGCAAAGGAGTGTGAGGGCATGGAGGTGCTGATTTCAAATTATAAGGATACCTCTGATATGTCAGTGCTCAGACCTTATGAGGCCAGGATGTATATACGATAGATAAAATTGATACCGCTTGTTTTTATAAAGGTGTTTTATAAAAGCAGGCGGTATTATTGTATTTTTTAAGGATAATGTATATAATAAGTTACCGAAAAAATTCAATGGACGATGAAAGGAACCAATTCCATGTTTGATATAATAATAATAGGCAGTGGTCCGGCAGGGCTGTCTGCAGCAATATATGCAAAGAGAGCCAATCTGAATGTGGCAGTAGCAGAAAAAGAATACGAGGGGACAGGCCAGATAGCCGAGAGCGGAAATGTGAACAACTATCTGGGGCTTCCCAACATAAACGGATATGATCTGGGAGAAAAATTCAGGGAGCATGCAGTGTCCCTTGATGTAGAATTTATCGAAAAAGAAGCAGTGCAGATAGAAGCAGTGCAAAATGGTGAGAAAGAAGAATCAGAGATATACAGAGTGAAATTCGATGATGACACGATAGCAGAGGCAAGAGCGCTCATCTATACCGCAGGAGCATATCCGAGAAAGGCAGGAGTGCCGGGAGAGGATGAGTATACCGGAAAGGGAGTATCTTACTGCGCAATCTGTGACGGAGCATTCTATAAAGGAAAGACAGCCGCAGTGCTGGGCGGCGGAGATACCGCTTTGGATGATGCATTATATCTGTCAGATATATGTGAGAAGGTCTATCTGGTTCACAGAAGAGACAGCTTCCGCGGTGCACAGAGCACAGTTGAGCTCTTAAAGCAGAAAGAAAATGTAGAGCTTGTCCTAAACGAAACAGTGACAGAAATATATGGAGAAAAAAAGCCAACAGGCATAAAGCTTAAAAGTGGCAGGACACTGGCTGTAGACGGAGTATTCGTGGCATATGGCTCAGTACCGCAGTCAGAGCTTATAAAGAATCTGGTGCAGCTTGATGAGAGAGGATATGTAGTGGCAGGTGAGGACGGCATCACATATGCTGCAACAAAAAATGGTGACCATGATAGAAGCGTCCAGCCGGGACTGTATGTGGCGGGAGATGTCCGTACCAAGACACTGCGTCAGGTGGTAACCGCAGTATCTGACGGAGCAAATGCCGCAACGACAGCCGCAGAGTATTTAAGGGACATTAATGGCTATAAACAAAATATATAACCACGCACAAATAATTTGTATAACTGATAGCATTGACTTTCAACACACACGTTTGTATAATAATCTCATCAATTCCTAGTAACACAATAGACTATGTAAGAATTAACGAGAAGAAGAAAACAATGAGATTTAATACAAGCTTACTTCATGCCGGCGTGACAAAAGAGACAAATGGCTCTACACTGCCACCGGTATATCAGACAAGCGCCTTCGAGCAGGAGAGCGCGGCAGATCTGGAAAAAATATTTGAAAACAAAGCTCCGGGCTACTGTTACACAAGAGTTGCCAATCCTACGATTACAGCTTTTGAGAACAGAATAACAAAGCTCGAGGGAGGAATAGCATCGGTGGCATGCGCATCAGGCATGGCGGCACTGATGAATACCTTCTTAAATATGCTAAGCAGTGGAGATGAGCTCATCTCAAGCGCCAGCCTCTACGGTGGCACAATAGATTTGTTCCATGATCTTGAGGCCTTCGGTATCACAACCAGATATGTCGAGAACAACAACCGGCAGCAGATAGAGGACAGCATCAATGAGCATACCAGACTGATTTTTGCAGAGACTATCGGTAATCCCTGTCTGGATGTCACAGATATTGAGAAGCTTGCAGAGATAGCACACGCACATGATATACCGCTTGTAGTTGACAATACCACATCGACAGCTTACCTGATACAGGTTTTAAAGCATGGAGCTGATATCGTGGTCAATTCATCTTCCAAATATATCAATGGAAGCAGCAATGCAATCAGTGGTATTCTGACAGACTCAGGTAAGTTCAAATGGGACAAGAACAGATATCCGGGTTTTGCAGATTATGTGAAGTATGGACCTATGGCATTTGTCGCAAAGCTGAGAAACAGTCTTTTCAGAAATATGGGTGCCTGTTTAGCTCCGGTGAATGCATACTTAAATATTATAGGACTTGAAACACTCGGTCTTAGAATGGAAAGAGAATGTTCTAATGCACTCGAGCTTGCGGCGTGGATAGAAAATAATTATCCTGATATAAAGGTTAATTATCCGGGGCTTTGTAGCAGCAAATGGCATGAAATAGCAAAAAAACAGCTCACAAACGGCTATGGAGCAATCCTTACAATCAGGGTTGGCAGCAAGGAAAAGGCATTTAAATTTATAGACAGCCTGACGATTCCATACACACTCAGCAATATCGGAGATACAAAGACACTTGTCATTCATCCGGGCTCCACAATCAGTCTTCACAGCACAGATAAGCAGAAGGAGGATGCAGGAGTATTTGAGGATCTTATAAGAGTCAGTGTGGGTATCGAGGATATAGATGACCTCAAGGAGGATTTTGCACAGGCTTTTGCAAATATAGCTGATTAAGCCATAATAATAAGGTATCAATGTGTATGCAAATGAGAGCGTGCATATGCATTTACATATAAAACAAAACATTAACATATTTACACAGTAAGGAGACTAAAAATGGCGGAGAAAGTTGATTACGCGGCCCTAAAAAAGGGCGGTTTCATGAGACAGAAGCAAAAGGGCTGTTTCTCGCTTAGAATTGCGGTTGTAGGAGGAAATCTTACAGCAGAAAATATCAAAACAGTAGCAGAGGTTGCTGAGAAATACGGACACGGATATGTTCATATGACATCGCGTCAGGGTATTGAGATTCCTTTTATCAAGGTTGAGGATATCAATGTGGTAAAAGAGGAACTGGCAAAGGGCGGTGTAGGAACAGGTGTCTGCGGACCGAGAGTACGTACTATCACAGCGTGTCAGGGCTCAGAAATCTGTCCTAGCGGATGTATCGATACATACACTCTGGCTAAGGAGCTTGATGAAAGATACTTCGGAAGAGAGCTTCCTCACAAGTTCAAGTTTGGTGTCACAGGCTGTCAGAACAACTGCTTAAAGGCTGAGGAAAACGATGTCGGAATCAAGGGTGGCATGACAGTGGAGTGCAGCCATGACGATTGTATCCAGTGTGGTGTATGTGTGAAGGCATGCCGCGAGGGTGCACTTTCGATGGAGGATGGCAGGATTGTCATCGACAGAGACAAATGTAACAACTGTGCGCGCTGCGTAAAGAGCTGTCCGACAGATGCATGGAAGGGAACTCCGGGATATATCGTATCGTTTGGAGGGCTTTTCGGAAACCACATCTATAAAGGAGAGCAGCTAGTCCCGATTATCCGCGACAAGGAAACTCTTTTCAGAGTGACAGATGCAGCAATTAGTTTCTTCGAGAAGCATGCAAACGGTGGTGAGCGTTTCAGACTTACTCTTCAGAGAGTGGGCGAGGAAGAGTTCAAAAAAGAGATTCAGGCAGCATACGAGGGTAAATAATCCCCATGTATAGCAGGAAATATCCGGCATGCATAAACAACAACGGTTACGGCAAAAATATAATAAATATGAGTATAGGAAGGGAGATGCAAAATGGCAGATATAGCATTCGACGATCAGGTAGATATAACTGACAAGGTTTGCCCTCTTACATTTGTAAAGGCAAAGGTAGCAATAGAGGAATTAGATGACGGTGAGGTGCTTGCAATCCGTATGAATGATGGAGAGCCGGTACAGAATGTTCCAAGAAGCATGAAGGAAGAGGGACACAAGATACTTAAGCTCGAGGACAACGAGGATGGAACATACACTCTTTACGTCAGAAAGGTTGAGGACTAATCATGGCAGCAAGAATTTCAAAGGCGGATTTCGATGAAAAAGTATTAAAAAGCAAGCTTCCGGTAATTGTTGATTTTTACTCGGATTCATGTGTGGCCTGCAAGAAGCTGGCACCGGTTCTCGGAGATATCGAGGATGATTATGAGGATAAGCTTCACGTATACAAGGTCAACACAAACTTTGACGGAGAGCTCGCTGATGAGTATGAGGTGACTGCGAATCCGACACTGCTTTTCGTAAAAGACGCAGAGGTCTTAGACAGAAAGGTTGGCGCACAAAAGCCTGCCGATTTGAAAGCATGGGTTGAAGAATTATTATAGTCTTTAGATTATTATATAAAGCAGTCTGATATAGGATAATAACACATACAGATACCACAATCTGTGACACAGGAGGAAATAAAATGACTATCACAGTAGCAGGAGAGAAGAAAGAATATAAGGATGGACTTACATTACCGGAGCTTATCGAGCTTGAGAATGTAGATATGCCTGAGTATGTAACAGTTTCAATAAATGAGGAATTTGTTGCCACAGAGGATAAGCCAAAGACAGTGCTTAAGGATGGCGACAATGTAGAGTTCCTTTACTTCATGGGAGGTGGATGCTAATGGCAATGACTGATGAGCAGATTGAACGCTATTCACGCCACATTATCCTTAATGAGGTGGGCGTTAAAGGTCAGAAGAAATTATTAAAGGGCAAGGTGCTTATTATCGGTGCCGGCGGACTCGGAGCTCCGGCAGCCATGTATCTTGCAGCAGCAGGAGTTGGCACAATCGGTATTGTGGATGCGGATGAGGTAGATTTATCCAACCTGCAGAGACAGATTATCCACGGAACAGCCGATGTGGGAAAAGCCAAGGTAAAGTCAGCAAAAGAGACAATGAACGCCATGAACCCGGATGTTCAGGTCAATACATACCGTATGTTTGTAGATGCGTCAAACATCAGAGAGCTTATCAGGGATTATGATTTCATCATCGATGGAACTGACAATTTCCCGGCAAAGTTCTTAATCAACGATGCATGTGTGCTTGAGAAAAAGCCGTTTTCACATGCAGGAATCATCCGTTTCAAGGGTCAGCTCATGACATATGTGCCGGGAGAGGGACCTTGTTACAGATGTGTATTCAAGAATCCGCCACCAAAGGATGCAGTGCCTACATGTAAGCAGGCAGGCGTTATCGGAGCTATGGGCGGAGTAATCGGTTCGCTTCAGGCTATGGAGGCTATCAAGTATTTAATCGGTGTTGGAGAGCTGCTCACAGGATATCTGCTTACATATGATGCACTCACCATGGAGTTCCACAAGATTAAGCTTCCAAAGGATACACACAACTGTGCAGTCTGTGGCGACCATCCGACCATTCTCGAGCCAATCGACTACGAGCAGGAGGTCTGCGAGGAGACAGCGGGCAGATTTGATGCACCTCGTACACAGGAATAAAAAGACAGTAAGGAAAGGAACGATATGAGTATCATAAGAATGAAATATCCGTTTCTGGATGAAATAGCAAAATATGCTAAAGAGCATCTGCCGGAGGAGGCGTGCGGTCTGATAGCAGGCAGTGAGGACGAAAACGGTCGTCTCATCACAAAGGTATATTACCTGACGAATACAGACCATGCCGAGGACCATTTCACAATGGATCCAAAGGAGCAGCTGGCAGCCATAAAGGACATGAGAGCAAACGGTCTTAAGCCGCTTGGCAACTGGCATTCACACCCGTCTAGCCCTTCAAGGCCATCGGATGAGGATATAAAGCTTGCATACGATCCAAGTGCGAGCTACATGATAATGTCGCTTATGGCAGAAAATCCTGTAATCAACTCGTTTCATATCGAGGGAGGACAGGTCACGAAAGAGGATTTACGAATATATTCTGATGAATATTACTTCTAAATCATATGTTAATGTTTTGAGTCGCAGCGAAAGCTGCAAAGAAAAGTCAGCTTCATCGAAGATGGCTTTTCTTTTTTAGAGAAAGATGTTATTATAGCATGTATATTTAATAAAACGAAAGAGCGCGCGAAAATGAAATTAAAAACGAAGGAACTTACAACATGTGCACTTTTTGCGGCACTTATTGCAGTTGGAGCATTTATCAAGATTGATATTCCGCTTCCTATGTACACCATGCATTTTACATTACAGTGGTTCTTTGTGCTGATGGCGGGATTTCTGCTGGGGGCAAAGCTGGCATCGCTTAGCGTGATAGTATATCTGTGCATCGGACTGGTGGGAGTGCCTGTATTTGCGGCAGGCGGTGGTCCTACATACATTTTAAGACCGGGCTTTGGGTTCCTCTTAGGCTTTGTGCTTGCAGCATTTTTAATCGGAGCCATCACAGAAAAGCTTAAAAAGACCAATGCGTTTACACTCATTCTTCCGGCAACGGTCGGACTTGTGGCATATTATACAGTTGGAGCAATATACTTTTACTGCATGAAGAATTTCTATGTGGCAACACCTGTCAGCTGGGGCATAGTAATAGTGGATTACTGTCTGATAACTGTTGCACCGGACTTTATATTATGCGTATCGGCAGCAGTGTTTTCTGCCAAGCTTCGTCCTGTTTTTGCAGGAATGCTCAATGGATACAGTGTGAAGCATAAGGCAAAAAATAAAGCATAAAGCGTATAATAAAGTATAAAATAAGGCATGAAATAATATATGAAATAAAGTATGGATATGGTATTACAGGGAGATAAAAATGGCGTATTTTCCGATGTTTGTGGATATGACGGAAAGAGAGTGTCTGATCGTCGGCGGTGGAAATGTGGCATACCGCAAGGTGATCGTAATGCTGGATTTTGGTGCGAAGGTCACGGTTGTGGCAGAGGATATATGTGATGAGCTGAGAAAGCTTACAATTGATGATATAGCAAGAGAGGATAAAAAGGGCTCATATACGGCAAATATAGAAAACAATCAGACGGACTCAAATGCAGCAGATAGAATTACGTTCATAAAAAGAAGGTTTGAACGAAAAGACTGTGACGGCATGGAAATGGTTATCGCTGCCACTGATGACAATGCTTTAAATCATGAGATTGCAGAGTATTGCAAAGCTAAGGACATCATGGTAAATGCGGTCGATCAGAAGGCTGATTGCAGCTTTATTTTTCCGTCATACATAAAGGAAAAGAATCTTGTTGCGGCATTTTCGAGCGGAGGAAACAGCCCTGTGCTGACTCAGTATCTGAAAGGCAAAGAGCAGGAGATTCTTACTCCGTTTCTTGGTGAGCTGAACGAATACATGGGACAGATCCGCGAAAAAGTAATAGCGCAATATGGCACGGAAGCCGAGAGAAAGCGTGTGTTTAAAGAAATATTGTGTGCAGCTATTGATAATGGAAGGATTCCGGAAATATAGTTTAAAGTATGGTATTACAGATTTTAAGTTGTTGTTCATTTATAAATTATAAATGGAAAATGGCATGATCCGTAGGAGAGTAAAATGAGGTATTTAATAGGAACGAGAGGCTCAAAGCTTGCTCTTGTTCAGACTGATTACGTGATAGATAAGTTAAAAAGAGCATATCCGGATGATGATTTTAAGGCTGTTATCATAAAGACAACAGGCGATTTAGAGCAGAAAAAGGCACTCGATAAGATTGGCTCAAAGGGTATCTTCGTAAAGGAGATAGAGGATGAGCTTTTAGCGGGAAAGATTCATATGGCAGTCCATTCCATGAAGGATATGCCTGATGAACCGGCAGCAGGGCTTACATTTGCAAAGGCATGGAAGCGTGAAGATCCAAGGGATGTTTTGGTGCTGAAAAATGCCGCTTCACTGGATGAGCTTCCTCATGGTGCCGTGATAGGAACCGGAAGCAAGCGCAGAAAGTATCAGCTTTTAAAGCTGCGTCCTGACCTTAAGGTGGTTGGCATACGCGGAAATATCGATACGAGGCTTCGTAAGCTATATGATGGTGAAATTATATATGAAGAGATTGCCGATAATACTGTAAATAACAATGAGATAGCTAACGAAAAACAGAATAAGTATAACGAATACAGGCTGGATGGAATCGTACTTGCAGCGGCGGGAATAAAGCGTATCGGAAGAGATTCTGAGATCACACAGTACTTTTCGGAGGATGATATGATTCCGGCTCCGGCACAGGGCACACTGGCGCTTGAGCTACGTGCTGACAATGCTAAGCTGATGGCAAAGCTTGATGCTTTGTCAGATGAGAAAACCAATCTGTGCGCAGGCATTGAGAGAGAATTTTTAAAGCGAATCGGTGGAAACTGTCATCTGCCTGTGGCTGCATACTGTGATATTGTAAGTGAAAAAGACCGCGGTAATGACAGCAACAAAAATAACAGGCTAAAGCTTCTTGCGATGTTTGGCTCAGAGGATGGAAAAAAGCTTGCAAGGACAGAGCAGGTATGGGATATTACATCAGACAGAAACAATATTGTGGAGCGTGCGGTGCACGATATTCGGTATAAATTAGAAATCGACTAAAAAAATATCAAGTCATAATTTTTAATCATAATAATTCAGTAGAAAAATAATTAGGAAAATCATGAGAGAAAACACAGGAAAAGTAGTATTAGTTGGAGCAGGACCGGGAGATACGGGCCTGCTCACTTTAAAAGGAGAAAAATATATAAAACAGGCGGATTGTCTGGTGTATGACAGGCTGTCATCACCAGAGTTTCTTTCAATGGCAAAGGCAGGCTGTGAGCTTATTTATGTGGGCAAGGAAAATCACAAGCATGTCATGAAGCAGGATGCCATAAACGAGCTTTTGTACGAGAAATCAAAATATCATGAGCTTGTAGTCCGGTTAAAGGGCGGAGATCCGTATGTATTTGGAAGAGGCGGAGAGGAAGCTCTCTACCTGGTAGATAGAAATGTAGAGGTAGAAGTGGTACCGGGTGTCAGTTCATCGGTTGCAGCGCTTGCGGCTGCAGGAATACCTATCACACACAGAGGCATAGCAAAAGGCTTTCAGGTCATCACTGCGCACAGCAGAAAGGATGAGGAGGCAGATATAGACTATTCCCTTCTTACAGATGAGACAATCACCTGCGTATTTTTGATGGGACTTGCGCATGTAAAAAGCATTGCAGCAGGGCTTATGAAAGCAGGACGAAGAGCGGATACTCCGGCAGCAGTGATATCGAACGGTACACTTGCCGCGCAACGCAAATGTATCGGAACGCTTGCGGATATCGGAGAAAAGATTGAGGAAGCAAAGCTGACATCACCGGCTATAATCGTTGTTGGAGATGTGGTTTCACTGAATGACAGGCTTGATTTCTTTGAAAAAAGACCGCTGTTTGGAAGAAAAATCACAGTACCGTATATCAAAACAAACGAATTGATAGCAAAATTACAGCAGCTTGGAGCAGACATCACACCGGTTAAGACAGGCATAATTAAACCAGTTATAATTCCTAAATTTGTTGATAAAGTAAGATCGGCAGACTGGATAGTTTTTACAAGCAAAAATGGTGTAAGATCATTTTTCTATAATCTGGATCTGGCAGGGGCAGACATCAGGCTTATAGCAAATGCAAGGTTTGCAGTAGTGGGAAAAGCTACAGAAAAAGAGCTTGCAAAGCATCACATAAATGCAGATATTATTCCGGCAGAACAGACCGGAAAAGAACTTGCAGGAGAATTGAGTTCGTATATGGGCGATAATGATGAAATCAAAGTCTGCATTTTCTCAGCAAAGGAGGCTTCACCTGACATTGAGGCAGGGCTTAAAGAAATATGTCAATTAGAAAAAATTGATGCATATGTAAATGAGCAGGCATATGAGGGTATTCCTGAAAGCATTGGAAACATGGTAAGTGAAGCTGTTTTTACAAGCGCATCAAATGTGGAAAGATTTTTTCATATGCTGCCGGAGAATGCATACGTGGAAACAGCATACTCGATAGGTGAAAAAACAACAGCAGCATTAGAGCAGCACAATGTCAGAGAGATACTGCAAGCTGATGACAGCAGCTATGAAGCACTGGTAGATAAAATATCTTATAAAGATGCTTTTAAAGATTAAGAATTTATGGTGACAAAAGTTATATAAAGTTATATAATAAATGCAAAGTTATATAAGACTATATAAACTTATATACGAAACAAAAAGTTATATAAAGTTATATAAGAGGAAAATCAAAATGCAAAATCCATTTACATTATCATTCGGGAAAAAACCACTGCAATATATATCAAGAATCTCACAGACCAATCAGATAGTAGAGACATTTAGGTCAGAAAATCCTGCAAACCAGCTTTTTATGATAACCGGGGTAAGGGGATCGGGCAAAACGGTTATGATGACCAATATAGTATCAGAGATAAAGAAGGATGAGGAATGGCTGACAGTTGAGCTTAACCCTACGAGAGATATGCTTCAGAGCCTTGCAGCTAAGATTTACAGTATGCCTCAGATGAATAAAATATTTGTCAATGCAAAACTGGATTTTTCAGCGTTTGGACTGGGCGTTTCCATAGAAAATGCAGCACCGGTTACGGATATAGAAAATGTGCTGGAATTGATGCTTGAAAATATAAAGAAACATAATAAGCGGTTACTCATTTCAGTTGATGAGGTTACGAACTGTGAATTTGTAAAAGTATTTGTCAGTTCATTTCAGATATTTCTGAGACAGGATTATCCTATTTTTCTGCTTATGACGGGGCTGTTTGAAAATATATATGATCTGCAGAACGACAAGGCACTTACATTTTTGTACAGGGCGCCTAAGATAATGCTTGAACCACTTAGCTTTACAGCAGTCAGGAAACACTATATGGATATTTTTGAACTGGATCAAAGAGAGGCAGACAAAATGGCAGCTCTTACAAAGGGATATCCTTTTGCATTCCAGGTATTGGGATATCTTTACTGGGAAAACAGGGATGATCACACGATAGAAGATATTTTACCGGAATATGATCAGTGCCTTGATGAGTATGTGTACAGTAAAATCTGGTCGGAGCTGTCAGAGCTTGATAAAAAAATATTGTTGGAAATATCAGTAAGTGGTGAAGAAAAGGTAAAAGAAATCAGAGAAAAACTGGATATGAATTCAGGATTATTCTCGGTATATAGAGACCGGCTCAAAAGAAAGGGGGTTATAGATACCTCTGAGTACGGTAAAATTACTCTCACACTTCCACGATTTGAAGAATTTGTCAAAACGCGCCAAATGTAATATACTATATCTAACTGAAACATTAACATAATAAAGGAGAAGCACAATGAAAGAATACAGTATAGGTACAAAGTGTGTACAGGCAGGCTATGCAGCCGGAAACGGAGAGCCGAGACAGATTCCGATTATTCAGTCAACTACATTCAAATATGACACAAGCGAGGACATGGGAAAGCTTTTTGACCTTGAGGCAGAGGGCTATTTCTACAGCAGACTGCAGAATCCAACCTGTGATACGGTAGCAAGAAAAATCGCAGCTATGGAGGGTGGCACTGCTGCCATGCTCACATCATCAGGACAGGCAGCCAATTTCTATGCCATGTTCAACATATGTGAGTGCGGAGACCATATCGTGGCATCATCATCCATCTATGGAGGCACCTTCAACCTCATCGCGGTAACTATGGCAAAGATGGGTATTACAGCTACATTCGTATCTCCTGATGCTACAGAGGAGGAGCTGAATGCAGCATTCAGACCAAACACAAAGCTTATGTTTGGTGAGACTATTGCCAATCCTGCGCTTACGGTGCTTGATATAGAGCTTTTTGCAAAGGTGGCACACGAGCACGGAGTACCGCTTATAGTGGACAATACCTTCCCGACACCTGTAAACTGCAGACCAATTGAGTGGGGCGCAGATATTGTCACACACTCTACCACAAAGTACATGGACGGACACGGAGCCACACTCGGCGGAGCAATCGTAGACAGCGGCAAATTCGACTGGATGGCACATGCAGATAAATATCCGGGACTGTGCACACCTGACGACAGCTATCATGGCATCACATATGCAGAGAAATTCGGCAAGGAAGGTGCGTTCATTACCAAATGTACAGCACAGCTTATGCGCGATTTTGGTTCTATGCAGTCACCACAGAATGCATTTATGCTGAATCTTGGCCTTGAGTCACTTCATGTGCGTATGCCAAAGCATGTGGAAAATGGACAGGCAGTGGCTGAATTTTTGGAAAATCATCCAAAGGTTGCCTATGTAAACTACTCAGGGCTTCCTTCAAACAAATACTATGAGAGAGCACAGAAGTATCTTCCAAACGGAGGCTGCGGAGTCGTATCATTTGGCTTAAAGGGCGGCAGAGAGGCAGCGTCTGCATTTATGAAGGCATTAAGGCTTGGTGCAATCGAGACACATGTGGCAGATGCGAGAACCTGCTGCTTAAATCCGGCAACAAGCACGCATCGTCAGATGAATGATGAGCAGCTTAAGGAAGCAGGAGTGCCGGCAGAGCTTATCAGAATAAGCTTAGGTCTTGAGGACAAGGTGGATTTGATTGCAGATATCTCAAACGCACTCGACGCTATAAAATAAAATATATATTCATAAAATACACAAAAAGAACAAAATTAGTAAAAACAAAACTTTACGAAATGACTTACTAATGATATAGTAGTGATAGGTATGAAAGAGTTTTAATAATTATTTTATTTTTGTGGGAATTATTATGAGTAATAGATTTGATGATGAAAACAATATAGAGATGGATATAAAGACCGCATTCGCATCCTGGGGAAAGTATGTTTTTAAGTGCTTTCCGCAGGAATGCCGTTTGAGGTCTTTTTTATCAGAGGATTCATTAGATGACTCAGAAGAGAAAAATGTGGATATTATAAACAATCCGTTTATAGACAGCATGGTTGACAGGAATAATCTGCTGAAGGCTGTTAAACAGATTGCAGAGGGAGAAAAATTTGCTACTGTAGTACTGCATGCCAAGGAAGGAACAGATACCTACAGGATATCATTCAAGTCGATTTGCTTTGATGATGATGGCAGAACAGTTGAGGCAATAGGGCTTGCTGAGCAGCTTGATGAGCGTCTTAACGAGAGTGAGATGGTGAATGCTTTAGGAAGCAACTTCAACAGTATCTACTATGTAGATGTAGACAACAATAAGATGTATCCGTACAGGATGAATCCTTCTGTCCGTGCTATGTTTGGAGAAGTGCTTGAGTCAAAACCGGGCTATAATGAGATGATGGAACAGTATGTAAATGCTATCGTCTTAGAAGAGGATAAGCTTCACATGCTTTTAGAGACATCAATTAATAATCTGCGCAGGCAGTTTTTGATAAAGGATACCTATCAGCATGATTACCGCATCGTGAGGGATGGACAGGTACAGTATTGCAGAGCAAAGTTTGTCAATGTGTCTGGCGTGGGAGAGCTGCACAAGATGATAGCGGGCTTTTCGGATATAAGCCCGGAGAAGCAAAGAGAGCTTGAGCGTATAGCGTATGTGGATGCAGTGACCGGAGGCAACAATTACGAGAGTTTTAAAAAGAAGCTGCGTGACAGAAACGTATCAGGATATCTGATTTCCATGGATATTCACTCCTTCAAGATAGTGAACTCCATCTGTGGTGTGGCAAAGGGCGATGAGGCGCTTAGATGGATTTCTGAAAATATACGCGGTGTTGTAGGATATAATGACATATCAGGTCATATAAATGCAGACAGATTTGTTATTTTCTTTGCGGATGACAAGATAAATAAGGTTATCAGAAAGATAGAGACCATCAATTTACAGCTTATTAAGGTTTCAGAATCCTTAAAGATTCCAAAGATTCAGCCATACTTTGGTGTGACAAAATGGGAGCCGGGCAAAAAGGTTGAGGAAGCATACGGCGAGGCCAACTTTGCCAAGAATCGGATCAAGGAGCGGAAGGACGTGCTCTATCAGATATACAGTCAGGCCGATACAGAAAGGATTGTCGAAGAAAAGCAGATGGAGGATAACTTCTACCGGGATTTAAATGACAATCATTTTGAGATATGGTATCAGCCCAAGTATGCTCCAAAGACCAACAAGCTGGTCGGTGCAGAGGGACTTGTCAGGTGGAGAAGAGAAAATAATGAGATTATTCCGCCATCCAAATTTATACCGCTTTTTGAAAGAAACGGCATGATTAAGGCGCTTGATGAGTATGTATTCCGCGAGGTGTGTACACATCAGAGAAGATGGCTTGATGAAGGGAAAAAAATAGTTCCTATCTCAATCAACCTGTCCAGAGCGAGCCTGTACTTTGAGTCTGTGGTTAAAAGATATCATGATATAGCAAGAAGAATCGGCATATACACACATCTTGTGCCTATAGAGATTACAGAGAGTGCAGCGGTCGATAATGATGAAATCAAGAGTATTGCGGATAAATTCCATGGCAATGGATTTCCACTTTTGGTGGATGATTTTGGCTCAGGCTATTCATCACTTGTTACCCTCAATATGAAGTGCTTTGATACACTCAAAATCGACAAGAGCCTGATTGACTATATAGGAGATTCAAATGGTGAGAGGCTGCTTGTGCACACGATAGCACTGGCCAAGGAGCTGGGAATCTGCGTGACCGCCGAGGGTGTTGAGAGTCAGGAGCAGGTAGAGTTTTTGAAGAATATAGACTGCGACAGTATACAGGGCTTTTATTATTCAAAGCCACTGCCGTTAACAGAGTATGAGATGCTTTTGGATTGATAAATATAAAAAATATAAGCAGTATAAAAGAGCCGGTCATGTGACCGGCTCTTTTGAGGGGAGTATAAATAATTAATAAGAGGTATAACATTGAAAAGATTTCTCTCTTCGGAAACATTATAAAATAACAGTAATTAAAAAGCAATACTTTGAAACACAAAATAATACAATATTAATAAAACGGGTTGATTTATTAAAAAGTTAAAGTACTAAAGTGCCGGTTATAATGATTTTGGTGATTTATCGCAGTTCACATCTCATAATAAAATGAATATCATAATGTAAATTCGTATTTTGGCGTATGGATGTATGAAATTTAAAATAGTTTATGCGGATGAGCTTTATAAGGTGCAAAAAGAGATGAATGCATTGCTTATAGATATAAGAACAAGAGAGGAATACGACAGGTCGCACTGGAAAGGCGCACTCAGCATGCCTATGGATATCACGGATTCATATGAGAGTGAACTCGATGCGTCACAGAGTGTGATTTTTTACTGCACGCATGGTGGAAGCAGCATGAAGCTGGCCAGATATCTGGGAAATCGCGGTTTTGATACAGCGACAGTCATAGGTGGATACAATGCTATGTGCGGATATCAAAAAAAGTTGCAGAAATATGGCTGAAACTATTTAAAAAAATTGAAATTTATGCAACAATATTAGATAACAATGTAAAGTACAATTATAGAAAGGCAGTTACACAATATATGAATAGATTTGAGCTTGTTGTGCCATGTCATTTTGGCCTTGAGGCAGTAGTCAAGAGGGAGATATATGATCTGGGATATGAGATAACACGTGTGGAGGACGGCAGGGTATCGTTTGAGGGCGATGCTGAGGCTATATGCAGAGCGAATATATTCTTAAGAGGCGCAGAGAGAGTATTACTTCAGGTAGGACGCTTTAAGGCTGCCACATTTGATGAGCTTTTTGAAAATGTAAAGGCTCTCCCATGGGAAAATTATATTCCCAAGGACGGCAGATTCTGGGTGAAAAAGGCTTCTTCCATAAAGAGTAAGCTTTTTTCACCATCTGATATACAGTCTATCGTGAAAAAGGCTATGGTTGAGAGAATGAAGAGGTCTTATCACATTGACTGGTTCCCGGAGGACGGAGCACAGTATCCGGTAAGGGTTTTTCTGTACAAGGATGAGGTGATGGTGACACTTGATACATCGGGGGATTCCCTTCACAAGAGAGGATACCGTCTGGCAACGAGCAAGGCGCCGCTGACTGAGACACTTGCAGCATCGCTCATCATGCTTACACCATGGCATGCAGACAGAATACTTGTGGATCCGTTTTGCGGCAGTGGTACATTTCCGATAGAGGCAGCCATGATGGCAGCAAACATAGCACCCGGTATGAACAGGGAGTTTACAGCTGAGAGCTGGACCAATATCATACCAAGAAAGCTGTGGTATGAGGCTGTGCAGGAGGCAGAGGATATGATAGATAAGGATGTGCAGGTGGACATCCAGGGCTATGACATTGACCCTGATGTGGTGGCTGCAGCCAGGGAAAATGCCAAGAGAGCCGGAGTGGAGCACATGATTCATTTCCAGCAGAGGGCTGTGGCCGACCTGCATCACCCGAAGAAGTACGGATTTATTATCTCAAATCCTCCATACGGTGAGCGACTCGAGGAGAAATCAGCGCTCCCGGCACTGTATTCACAGATTGGAGAAGCTTATAAGAGGCTTGATGCATGGTCGATGTATCTGATTACGAGCTATGAGGATACAGAGCGCTATATCGGCAGAAAAGCTGACAAAAACAGGAAAATCTACAATGGTATGATAAAGACATATTTTTATCAGTTTATGGGGCCTAAGCCTCCGAGAAGGAAAAAGGATTAGCAGGGTATATGAAATATTCAAAGAGATATATTGCATTTACATTCATCTTGGCACTTATCTTTGTGTCTAATTTTTACATATATGCAAAGGACAGCTCTACACTTGGCGCGTTCAGAGGAGCACAGATAGATAATACTATATGGAGTCCGCTTGTGGCTGCTGATGTAAATGGCACCACCATCAGGCTTAGGATAGAAAATAAGGAGTATACGAGCGAGGATGAGCATGTGTATATGGATGAGAACAGGAATATAATGGTTCCCGTGTCCATGCTTCGCGATGCACTAAACAGCAGTGCACATGTATACAATAAAAATGAGCTTCTGGTGGAAAAGCACAGTCTGACAGCTGATTTCAAGCTGGCAGACGACAATGGCTTTGTACAGTATAAGGGGCAGTTTTATGCAAGCTTAGACAAGCTGTCTAAACTTTTGGATATGACCTGCAGCTTTGATACGGCGACAAATACACTCACTATGACAGACAAATCCGAGGGTGTATCAACGGTGCCAACAAAGTATGATCTGAGAGAAAGACAGCGTGTGTCACTAATCAGGGATCAGGGCAGCTATGGCACCTGTTGGGCTTTTGCGGCCACAAGTGCACTCGAGTCAGCCCTTATGCCGGAGGAGCAGCTTTTGTTTTCCGTGGATCATATGAGTATGAGCAATTCATTCAACGTCAATCAGTATGACGGGGGAGAGTATACCATGGGAATGGCATATCTGGCAGCATGGCAGGGACCGGTTTATGACGCGGATGATCCTTACGGAGATGGAGTGACACGCGATGATCTTGCAGCAGTAAAGCATGTGCAGCAGATGCTTATCATAGATGGAAAGGACTATCAGGGCATAAAGGAGGCTGTTTTCAAATATGGTGGTGTGCAGACATCGCTTTACAGTACAATAGCAAGCTCAAAGACAAAGACGCCTTATTACAATAAGCAGACTAATTCTTACTGTTATATGGGTCAAGATAAGCCAAATCATGATGTGGTTATAATTGGCTGGGATGACAATTACCCTAAGGAAAACTTCAATGTGGATCTGGAAGGAGATGGAGCCTTTATATGCCAGAACAGCTGGGGCAGCAGTTTTGGAGACAATGGGGTGTTCTATGTGTCATACTACGATACAAATGTGGGCACGCACAATGTTGTTTATACAGATATAGAGAGTGCTGACAATTATGATAATATATACCAGAGTGACCTGTGTGGCTGGGTAGGAAAGATGGGCTACGACAAGGAGGATATGTACGGAGCCAACATATTTACCGCACAGTCGGCTGAATCACTAAGGGCTTCCGGCTTTTATGCTACAGCAGCGGATACCTCATACAAGCTGTATGTAGTTAAGAATTTTGAGAATGAGTATTCTTTTAAAAATAAGACGCTGGTGGCTGAGGGGTCACTAAAAAATGCAGGCTATTACACTGTTGATTTTGATGAGCCTGTTGATTTGGAGTCCGGTGAGCGTTATGCCATTGTACTTTATATAAATACACCGGGCTCGACTCATCCGATGGCTATAGAGTACAACTCGGGAGAAGCATACATGTCTACGGTCAATCTGGATGATGGCGAGGGCTACATCAGCTATGATGGTGTGGCATATATCAATGTAAAGGAAAAACAGGATTGTAACCTCTGTATAAAGGCCTTTTCTGATAATAGATGATATGTACAGAAATATTCTAAAGATAATAACAGTATTTTTCGTTATGCTTGCACTTATCGTGCCGGTCACGCTTGAAAAGCTTCCGGCTATAAATGAGAAGTATGATATGGCAAAAGCATTGGAGGATAATGTGCTGCAAAACTATGTCAAGGCTTCCTCAGATGCAAAGCAGGAGAAGAACCCTGATGAGATATTGCAGGAGAAAGCCGGCTTTGAGGATGATTTAAGGATAGAGTTGCCGGACGACTCAGAAGGGGAGCGCCAGAGTATATCGGTGGAAAACGATGCCCTGACGCAGACGGTCTATGTAAAGCTTAAGGCTGATGTGGATAATTACTTTACGAAGTATTCCATGACAGGCAGGTCAAATCATATAGACTCCATGCAGTATTACCGCAAAGGGGCAGATGGTGTGATAGCTATCACTACAGACAAGCTCTATCAGGTGAAGCAGCGCATAGAGAATGGATATCTTTATCTGAGCTTTGTCAATCTGCATGATATATACGATAAGGTCATCATAATAGATGCAGGTCACGGCGGCCGTATGACCGGTGCCGTGCGAAACGGAATAGAGGAAAAAAGCATCAATCTGGACATAGTGCTGGCACTTAAGGAACAGCTTGACAGCTATTCAGGTGACAAAAGGCTTGGGATATTCTACACCAGGACAACAGATACCAATCCTACACTGCAGCAGAGAGCGGCACTTGCCAATAAGGCGGATGCGGATTTATTTATAAGCGTGCATTGCAACTCATATGAAAAGGGCAATTTCACCGCGGTTTCGGGTACGCAGGTGCTCTACAGCCAGTCAGATGACAGAGAGCTCGGAAGTAAACACCTTGCACAGATTTGCATGGATAACGTGACAGCTGCGACAGGAAACAGGGCATTTGGGCTGCTTCCTGCAGATGACATATATATAATAAGAACAAGTGAGGCTCCGGTTGCACTTGTGGAGGTGGGCTTCATGACCAACAGACAGGAGCTTGACAATCTGGCCAATGCAGACTATCAGAAACAGGCAGCTCAGGGTATATACAATGCAATCATGCAGGCCTTTGATGAAGGCTACTAGCTGTATCTGGAAATTGTTCGAATAGAAAAAGAAGGAAGGAAATATATTATGACAAAAATCATATTTGCAACAGGAAACAAGGATAAGCTCAGAGAAATCAAAGAGATACTTTCAGACTGTGACGTGGATATCCGTTCAATGAAGGAAGCAGGTATCAATGTGGATATAGTGGAGGATGGGAAGACCTTTGAAGACAATGCGCTGATTAAGGCCCGCGCAATTGCGGCACACACAGATGCAATTGTTCTCGCAGACGACTCAGGACTTGAGATTGACTATCTGAATAAGGAACCTGGAGTATATTCAGCGCGCTATATGGGCGAGGATACTTCCTATGATATAAAGAATAATAACCTTATAGAACGCCTTGACGGTGTGCCAAAGGAGAAGCGTACAGCCCGCTTTGTGTGCGCTATCGCCGCAGTGCTGCCGGATGGAAAGGAACTTGTGACCAGACAGACTATGGAGGGCTACATAGGATGGGAGATAGCAGGAGCCAACGGCTTTGGTTATGATCCTATCTTCTATTTAGATGAGTACGGCTGCTCTTCTGCAGAGCTTACTCCCCAGCAGAAGAATGCCATAAGCCATCGAGGCAAGGCTCTTCGCGCCATGAAAGAGATGCTTGTGAAGGTGATCTAGAGTATAGGCGTTCAATTGCAACGTATACGGATAAAATGCCTGCCGGGAAGCTCTTTTAAGCTGTCCGGCAGCCACTTTAAAAAAAATATAAAAAAAATAAAAAAAGTTGTTGACATATTCTGCCCTTTGCTATATACTAATTCTTGCGTCACGGAAAGAACGCAAACAAATCCTTCGGGGTGTGGCTCAGCTTGGCTAGAGCGCCTGGTTTGGGACCAGGAGGTCGCAGGTTCGAATCCTGTCACCCCGACTACATGCGGGTGTAGTTCAATGGTAGAACACCAGCCTTCCAAGCTGGATACGTGGGTTCGATTCCCATCACCCGCTTAGATATTGCAGTATTCGCAGTATCCCATATGTGTCTGTAGCTCAGTTGGATAGAGCACCGGCCTTCTAAGCCGGGTGTCGGGGGTTCGAATCCCTTCAGGCACATTTTTTATTTCATATCAATTCCATATGGACCATATGAAGTAAATATGGTGGGTATAGCGCAGTTGGTTAGCGCGCCAGATTGTGGCTCTGGAGGCCCAGGGTTCGAATCCCTGTATCCACCCTTTGCATTAGTGCAAATAGTGTCGTGCGCATTATATGCGTATCCGTGCGGCGCACGAGTATTACTCAAGGGCTATCGCCAAGCGGTAAGGCACAGGATTTTGATTCCTGCATTCGTTGGTTCGAATCCAACTAGCCCTGTTACAATCTGAATATATGGGATATTAGCTCAGGTGGTAGAGCACTTGACTTTTAATCAAGTTGTCCGGGGTTCGAATCCCCGATGTCTCATTAGCGTAAAAGAAGCCGTTCCTTGAACGGTTTTTTTGTATTTAGAAGAATGGAGGTTTCGAACTCCGGACAACGGAGTTGACCGAAGCGTAGACAGAGAAAAATATGTGGGTATTATATGCATTTGGATCCGCATTTTTTGCGGGTATAACATCAATACTGGCAAAGTGTGGTATCAAAAAAACTGATTCAAACGTAGCAACTGCAATCAGGACAATTGTAGTTTTGATTTTTTCGTGGATTATGGTATTTGTGGTTAAAGCGCAGGGGCAGATTACAGCTGTGTCAGCAAAGACATGGATATTTCTGATGCTTTCAGGAGTCGCTACCGGAGCCTCATGGCTCTGTTATTTTAAAGCACTCCAGCTTGGCGATGTAAACAGAGTGGTGCCGATTGATAAATCAAGCACAATACTGACCATTATACTTGCATTTATCCTTTTTAAAGAGGAGATAAACGTACTCAGGCTGGTATGTGTGGTGCTTATAGCAATTGGAACGTATATGATGATCACCAAAAAGGAGATATCACAGGAAGAGCAGAATAAGGCCAGGGGTTCCCATGGATGGCTGTTTTATGCAGTGCTGTCTGCTATTTTTGCCAGCTTCACCTCAATATTGGGAAAGGTCGGCATAGAGGGAATCAATTCTAATCTGGGAACTGCGATAAGGACGATAGTGGTGCTTATCATGGCTTGGATAGTGGTATTTGCCACAGGAAAACAGCACACCATAAAGCATATAGAGAAAAAAGAGCTTGGCTTTATCTGCCTTTCGGGACTTGCAACAGGCGGCTCATGGCTTTGCTATTACAAGGCACTGCAGGACGGACTTGCGAGTGTCGTAGTGCCTATAGATAAGCTCAGCATAGTTGTGTCAATCGTGTTTTCATATTTTGTATTTAAGGAAAAGCTGACTCCTAAATCCTTTACAGGACTGGTGCTCATCATAGCAGGAACATTGATTATGCTGGTTTAAATATATAAAAACATCTTGACGTTTTTCTATTTTTTTATTATTATTGTTAACCGAGGAAATATTTATAGTTGACAATTATAACGGATGATATGTATTATAATGATACTTATTAAATGAGAGAAGAAATACAGGACACGAAGGAGATTAAAATGGATCCAATAACACTGGCACAGGAGATAATAGACGGAAGAAGAATCACAAGGGATGATGACCTATCATTTTTCCTTACATGTGATTTAGACGAGCTGTGTAAGGGCGCAGATATGATCAGGGAGAAGTTTATCGGCGACAAGGTAGATTTATGCTCGATAATAAACGGAAGAAGCGGAAAATGCCCTGAGGACTGCAAATACTGTGCGCAGTCAGCACATAATCATACAAATTGTGAGGTTTATGATTTTTTACCTGAGGAGAAAATACTTGAGGCCTGCAGGATGAATGAGAGAGAGGGTGTAGACCGTTTCTCGATAGTTACAGCGGGAAAAGCGCTGACAGGTGAGGAATTTGACAAGGCAATACATGCATATGAGACTATGAAAAGAGAGTGCAAGATTGATTTATGTGCATCAATGGGCTTTCTTTCAGCAGAGCAGCTTCACAGACTGCACGAGGCAGGTGTCAGCAGCTATCACCACAATATAGAGACCTCAAAGCGTAATTTCCCCAATATATGCACCACACACACCTATGATATGAAGATTGAGACGCTTAAAAAGGTGAAGGCAGAGGGCATGTATGCGTGCTCAGGTGGCATCATCGGAATGGGTGAGACCTGGGAGGACAGGCTTGATATGGCAGTAAGCCTTGCAGAGGTAGGAGTGGATTCCATTCCGCTTAATGCGCTTATGCCGATTGCAGGCACTCCGCTTGAGGGACTTGAGCATATCAGTGAGCCTGATATACTGCGTACAGTGTCATTTTTCAGATATATAAATCCAAAGGCTGACATACGTCTCGGAGCCGGAAGAGCGCTGCTTACAAATGATGGGGAGCTTGCATTCAAGTCTGGAGCATCAGCCACAATTACAGGAAACATGCTTACGACAGTAGCGTGTGCCACAATCAGAAGTGACAAGGAAATGCTTGAAGGCATGGGCAGGAATGTGACACCTGAGTACATGAAATAAAGGTAATTATTCAGAATATAAAATATGTCAAAGATGCGTAAAATAGTATTAGTTTTGCGCATCTTTTTTAGTACAAATGACAGGTTTGGTTGCGGGGTGAAAATTTTTATTATATAATGAAAAAAATGTAATTTAAGGGATTTATCCGGTATAGCATGGAACATGAATAGGAGCGAATTAATATATTTCATTGAAAAATAAGAGGTTACGGGGGAAATATGTACAACGATAAAGGCAATACAAAGTATCTGAAGCTGTTAAAGCAAAATTATTCATCGAGTCAGGATGTAATCAGGGAGATAGTCAATCTTTCTGCGATTATAAACCTGCCAAAGGGCACGGAGTTTTTCCTGAGTGATATATATGGCGAGTATGAGGCTTTTCTACATATCATGAACAACTGCTCAGGTGTGATAAAGGAAAAGGTGGATTTGATTTTTAAGGATACGATTTCTGATTATGACAGACAGGAGCTTTGCACGCTCATATACTATCCAAGAGAGAAAATGGCCATGCTTGATGAACAGGGCAAGATAGACAGTGACTGGTATGCTATGACGTTAAATCAGCTTATACTTGTCGCAAAGCTGCTCTCATCAAAGTACACCAGGTCGAAGGTCAGAAAGGCTCTGCCTGAGGAATATGCGTACATTATCGATGAGCTTTTGCATGCGCAGGAGGATGAGGATGCAAACCAGGTCAGATATCACAAGCAGATATTAAAGACTATAATTGATTTAGAGGATGCGGATGAGTTTATAATCGCTTTGTCTGCACTGATTAAGAGGCTTGCTGTTGACCATCTGCACATTGTGGGAGATGTATTTGACAGAGGAGGAAGCGCGGATAAGATTCTCGATCTGCTTTATGATTATCACTCGCTTGATATCGAGTGGGGCAATCACGACATTCTCTGGATGGGTGCGGCATGTGGAAATGATGCATGTATATGTAATGTCATCCGCAACAATCTTAAATACAACAATGTGGAAATTCTTGAGAATGCCTACGGAATAAGCTTACGACAGCTAATGCTGTTTGGCATGAAAACATATGGTATAGAGGATGGAATTGAGGCTGCAAGGGCAGCCATCACAGTAATGCTTTTTAAGCTTGAGGGGCAGCTTATACTTGCACATCCCGAGTATGAGATGGGAAACAGGCTGATGCTTGACAGGCTGGACGAGTTGCAGGATGTAGGAGTGGACAGAAAGCGCTTTCCAACCGTTGATGATGAGAGACCCTACGCACTAAGTGACGAGGAGACTGTCATCATGAGAAAGCTGCACAGACAGTTTGTGACAGGACAGCGCCTGCACAAGCATGTCAGATTTTTGTATGATAAGGGCGGCATGTACAATGTATACAATGGCAACCTGCTCTATCATGGCTGTGTTCCGGTTGATAGCAACGGAGCCTTTGATAAGCTGTATATTGATGGCGAATTTTATCACGGAAGGGCACTGCTTGACAAATGTGATGAGAAGGCAAGGGCTGCGTATGTGGACAATCCTTATAAGGATGATGTGGACTTTATGTGGTTTTTGTGGGGAGGAGAAAAATCACCGCTGTGCGGCAGAAGGCTTAAGACCTTTGAGATGGAATATGTTACAGATAAGAGCATGTGGGAAGAGCCTTCTAACCCATACTACAGCAGGTATTACGATAAGAGCTTCTGCTGTCAGATACTGCACGAGTTCGGGCTGTATGATGATGATGCGCATATTATAAATGGACATACACCGGTTCACGCAATAGAGGGAGAGAACCCTGTCAGGGCCAATGGCAAGCTGTTTGTGATAGATGGAGGCTTCTGCCGTGCGATGAACAAGAAAACCGGTATCGCCGGCTATACACTGATTTACAATTCACATGGTCTAAGGCTCAAGGCACACACGCCTTTTACATCGGTGGAGGATGCCCTGATAAATAATACTGACATAGAGACGTCATCAGAGGTCGAGGAGAATGATAAGAGACGTATGCTTGTGAAGGATACCGATATAGGAAAGAGGCTTATTGGAGAGATTGATGATCTGCACAAGCTTCTTGAGAACTACAGGAGGCTGTAGGGGAACATATTGGACTGTAGGGTGCGTATGGGACAAGACCTTGACAAATAAGTTATAAAGAGTTATAAAAAGATTACAAAGTTATAAAGAGTTATAAAAATTATTAAAAGTTATAAAGAGTTATAAAACAGGAGCGCAGAGATGAAAAATAATCCCTTTTCATTATCATTTGGCAAGGAACCGGTCAGTTTAATTAACCGTAATGTTCAGTCTTATGAAATAATTGATACATTTGAGGATGAAAACCCTACTTACCAGGTTTGTATGATTACAGGAGTCAGAGGCTCAGGGAAGACTGTAATGCTCACAGAAATCAATAAAACTTTTAGGGCAGAGGAAGACTGGATTGTTATAGATCTGAGCCCTGAACGTGATTTATTACAATCATTTGCTGCAAATCTGAGCAATTATCCAAGTTTGTCAGAGGTTTTTCGTGAAGCTAAAATAAATCTGTCATTCTTAGGGCTGGGCGTTGAAATAGAAGGTGTTTCTCCGATTACCGATTTAAATGTGGCAGTGACGAGGATGCTTGAAAAGATTAAAAAAAAGCATAAGAGAGTTCTTGTGACAATAGACGAGGCTGTATGTAATGATACAATGAAAGAGTTTGTCAGCCTGTTTCAGATATATATGAGACAGGATCTTCCGGTATTTTTGCTTATGACAGGTCTTTATGAGAATATTTATGAGCTTCAGAATGAAAAAACGCTCACATTTTTGTACAGGGCACCTAAAATTGAGCTTCGTCCGTTGAATATAGGCATGATAGCTGAAAAATACAAGTCTATTTTTGAATTGACGGATGAGGAGGCTACAGAGATGGCTAAAGAGACGAGGGGATATCCGTTTGCCTTTCAGGTACTGGGGTATCTTTGTTTTAAGCATAATACCGGATGGCATAATGTATTACCTGAATTCAGTCAGTATCTGGAGGAATATGTATATGAAAAGATATGGAGTGAGCTGTCAAAAGGTGATAAGGAATTGTTGGTTGCTATGGCAAAAACCAATGACACCAAAGTGGAAGCAATACGAAAGACTATAAAAAAGGCATCAAACAGTTTCAGTGTATACAGGAACAGGCTTATAAAAAAAGGCTTGATTATTTCACCGGAGTATGGACATTTGGAGTTTACACTCCCAAGGTTCAAAGAATTTGTGTTGTGTAGATAATTATTGCACTGTCGGGATGCTTGAGGCAGCAGGGATAGAGTCTAATAAGGTTAGGGTTGATGTGCAGGATGGAAGGCTTGTGATATCGCGGATTTAAAGACATATTAAACGTTTAGTGTTATAGAGACACAAAATATATCATTTTCGGTTTTAACAGAGATAAAACCACTATTTCTATTTACACATTCTTTGACATTTTCAAGCCCATATCCGTGGATATCTCCGGCTTTTTTTACCGAAACCGGTGGAATAGGATTGGATATTTCATAAAGCAGCACATGATTTTTCTGGCGCAGCGTACATGAGATGGATGGTTTGTGACCTGCCTGAAAAGCATCGCAGGCTTCTATTGCGTTATCCATAGTGTTTCCAATGATTATGTATAGGTCAACAGGCGAAATGTTAAGGTCAGTGTCCAGCCATAGATTAAAGTTTATGGAGATTCCCAGACTGCCTGCTTTATTAGAGCCATAGTTTAGGATGCCGTCAACAATGGAATTACCGGTATCAATCATTTGGTCAAGGCTTGAAAACTTTTTCTTTAGGGCAGAGAGCTGGCTTTCGGCTTCAGGTCGTGTTTTCGTAGAAACCAGATTTTCCATTGCCAGCATGTATTTTTTTATATCATGCCAAAGTGCGCGGGATTCGTCCTGACGAGCAATGATATCCTGATAGTAAAGCTCCTGTTTGGCAAGCTGCTCCTGCATACAGAGCTGATTTTTCTGTAATTCATAAGATTTCTTTACTATTTCCGTATATCCACAAACCACTATATTGATAACAAGCATACATATGGTGGTCATCACAAAGGTGGAGTATTTACCATTGTCAATAAAGGTAGTGTACTGGGCAAACAGAATAAATATGCTTGACAGATTGCAGAGCATGAGTGGTATGGCATGCAGTAGAGCCTTTGAATCAAATCGGGCATTGGTAAATAAAATAATTATGACCAGCAAAAACAGATGAATAATCTTGCTTGTGGTATTGTAGATAAGCCGTCCTTCACTTATTCCTAAAAGTTCATTTATTGAAATTCCAAGTCTGGAAAGTACAAACGCACCAATAACATCGGAAAACATCGACGTGACAAAAAATAATATAATAGTATAGGTGATTTGGAATATTTTGCATTTGAAGCAGAAAGTATAGCATAAAAACAAAAATAAGCTGATAATGACAAGCCGTATAAACATAGGTGTATATAGGGTTGAGAGCATTATGACCGCAAAGAGTGATATGCAAAATAGGATAATATATCTGCGGGAAGGGTATACAGGTCTAACCTCTTTATGAAAGAAGTAGAAAATAAGCAGGCATTCTATAATAATGGTATATACTTCAATTGGAAAATTCATTTGATGGTACCTCGTATCAAATTGTTAAAGCGCTCTTGGAAAATGGTCTGTTTTTTCCGCGAAAGTGGAATTTTGCAGCCGTCAGTCATAGTGACAGCAAGTGGTGTAAAGCTGTCCACATAATTCAAATTGATGCAATAACTTCTGTGAATCTGTACAAATGAAGGATATGAAAAAAATGAAATCATATTTTCCATTGAATCCTTTATCTCCAATGTGGATGTATTTGCAAAATGAAAAATAATGTGCCGGTTCAGACTCTCAAAATATATGACATCGTTTATAGAAATCATTTTCTGAGTTGAACCACACGTTACCGCTGCCTTTTGCGGAAGAATCTCGTCAAGAGCCTCCCTGACAACACTTTGAAACATTGTAATCGTTATCGGTTTGCATAAAAATCGAAAAGCAATTCCATATCCTCGGACTGCATACTGCAGTGCGTTTGTCGTAAAAACTATTACGGGACGAGGAGAATATCCTGCTAAAATAGAGCCAATTTCAAAACCATTTGGCTTATCCATTTCTATATCAAGAAAAATTAAATCATAAAATTGGGATTTAAAAGCCTCAAGCAGGGCAGAGGCAGACAAGAAAGTAGAAATATTGTATGGTAATTTGCATGATTTGCAGTAATTGTAAAGTATATCAATATCTTGTTGTTCATCATCACAAATAGCAATATTCATAAAAATAATCCTCTTATCAAAACAATTAAGCTATGAAGATTATAAATTATAAATTTTGAATTTACAAGATTAATTTAGGTTTTTCAAATCATCCATCAGATTGAGAACAATATGTTTTTTGTCAATTGATAATTGTTTGGCATAGAGAGCTATCTGATTATCCAATTGCTGACTTTCAGAAGTATGTGTATCGGTGCCCCAAAACAATTCATTTGCGTCTATTTTGAGAGTGTAAAGAATAAAAACAAAGGAGCAAAGAATTATGGTTAAAAAAGGTATAGTAAAATTCTCAAAAATCGTTGCAACATTTACAATGGTACTTGCTGTTGTCTCTGTGAATGCAACATGTTTCTTTTTTTCACATCAGCCAGATATCCCAGACTCATTGAAAAAAAGAAATGATTAAGAAAGCAAGTACACTAATTGTTGAGTTTTGGATTAAAAATGCAATAATCAAGACTGGTGATAAGGAATCATACTGCTATGGTATGGAATTGATTTTGTCTACATTAATAAATGTTGCTTTTATGGTTATATTATCATATTACGTTATAGGATATCCTATAGCATTTATTCCGTACATAGCAGTGTATACTCCGTTGAGGTTGACAGCTGGAGGATATCATGCACGTAGTCATCTTAAATGTATCTTGTATACGCAGATTACCTTTATTGTATTTGTGATGTCTGCATTGGCATTGGGAAAAAAATATATATGGTGTTTGATGGTGCTATATATGGTAGCAGTGTTAACTGTACTGAGATTGGCTCCGGTTGAAGCAGAAAATAAACCATTAACAGGAGAAGAAAAGCATAAGCAACAATTAAATACATGGGGATTTCAGACTATCATTTTAATTGTAATTGTTATAGCAGCAATTTTTGGAGTAATGAAAAATGAAATAGTGCTTTGTATTATGGCTGCTAATATTTCGGTAGCGATTTCGTTGATTCTTGCAAAAATTATTGATTAAATGTCAAACGTGTACGAATTCGTGTCATTCATGTATATATGGTTGAAGATATCTGGATTATCGGATATAAATAAATTAAAAACAGCGAAATTATAATGCTGAGATTTTTATTAAAATCAAGACCAATCAAATGAAAAAGTGATAGATAAGGGAATAAAGAATGAGATACACTTTCATAAAACAACATGATGCAACAGACTGTGCAGCGGCTTGCATGGGGATGGTCTGTCTGCACTATAAAAAAGAGACAACAATAACAAAATTACGTGACATGATGGGAACAGACCTGAAAGGAACAAACCTTATAGGATTGTCAAAGTGTGCAGAAGAACTTGGATTTAACTGTCAGGCTGTAAAAGTAGATAAAGAGGGTTTTGTTAGCAGATATACATTACCGGCTATAGCAAATATCGTGACAAAGGAAGGCTTATCGCATTTTGTGGTAATATTCAGGATCACAAAAAAGAATGTGATAATAGGTGATCCGGCTAAGGATCTTGAGAGACTGACTATAGACGAGTTTTATAAGAAATTTACAGGAGCCATGCTCCTACTGAAACCAAATAGTGAGTTTGAGCGTGAAAAGATAAAGGGAACAAAGTTATTTGACAGATATATAAAGCTGCTGCTTCCACAGAAGAAGCTGTTTATATATGCGCTTGTAGCCTCACTTCTGGTTACACTTCTGGGGATTTTATCATCACTTTTTAACAATATAATATATGATGAAATACTTCCGTATCAGCAAAAAGATGTATTAAAGATGATGCTTGCGGTATTTCTTGGAATTTCACTGATCTCGACATTTGTCAGCTTTGTAAGACAGTGGATACTTATGCACCTGTCAATAAAGATAGATATACCACTTATGCTGGGGTATTTTGAACATATATACAAATTGCCGATGAAATTTTTTGCGAGCCGTAAGACCGGTGATATTACAACCAGGTTTTCGGATGCATTTACCATAAAAGACATATTTACCAGTATAGCATTATCACTGATCATGGACATATCAATGGCTTTGATAACCGGAGTAATACTTTTTCAGATGAACCCGAAGCTTTTTGCAGTGATCATAATGATGACACTCATAAGTATTGTACTCGTATTTATATTCAAGCAGCCATATAAGAAGATAAACGAAGAACAGATGCAGCAGTCATCCATACTCAACTCGGAAATAATAGAAGGGCTTCGCGCAGTTGAGACAATAAAGGGAAATGCCAATGAGGATATAGAGCTCGAAAGCATAGAGCGGGAATACATAAAATCTCTTAGGATAAGTTATAAAGAGGGCATGCTTTCAAACGTGCAGTCAACAATATCGAGTGTTATATCGGGAGTTGGGAATCTGGTGCTTCTGTATGTAGGAATAATGCAGGTCATAAATAACAACATGACGCTTGGAAGCTTCATGGCATTTAACACACTTGCAGGATACTTTATGGATCCTATAGGCAATCTGGTAAGCCTTCAGTTATCCATTCAGGAAGCAAATATTTCAATGAAGAGGCTTTCTGAAATCATGGATTATGAGAGAGAACAGAAAAGCGAGAGACAGTATCAGGAGATATCAAGTATAGATGGTGATATTAAGCTTGATCATGTCACTTTCAGATACGGAAACAGAAAACCGGCTTTGGATGATGTGAGCTTTATTATAGAAAAAGGACAGAAAGTGGCACTTGTGGGGGCAAGCGGAAGCGGAAAATCTACAATAGCCAAGCTACTGCTCAAATATTATGAGCCGGAGGCGGGGGATATAACTATAGATGGGATGGATATATCAGAATATAAGAATGACGATATACGTCATGCGATATCATATGTGCCACAGAATATAGAGCTTTTTTCAAAAAGTATTTATGACAATATAAGAGTTACAAGACAGAGTGCAACGCTTGACGAGGTAAAAGAGGCTGCCAAAGCCGCTGATGCCCATGAATTCATAAAGAGACTGCCGATGCAGTATTATACTTATCTTGAGGAAGCAGGAAATGGTCTGAGTGGAGGCGAGAAACAGCGAATTGCACTTGCAAGAGCATTTCTAAAGGAAAATCAGTTTTATATCATGGATGAATCTACAAGTAATCTGGATTTTGCAACGGAAAATATAATTTTCGATATGATATACAATAAATTCAGAAAAAAGACCATGCTTATTATTGCGCACAGGCTTGCAACAGTAAAAAACTGTGACAAGATAATAGTCATGGATAAAGGGAAAATTGTAGAACAGGGAACACATCAGCAGTTGCTTGAGAGGAAAGAACAGTATTACAGACTGTGGGAAATGCAGCAGGGAAATTTTGTTATCAAAGAAGACTCAGATAAGGATGAACAGTTTGCTGAGAATTTTGAGAATGATGATGAGGGTGTAATGAGCTACACTTAGATGATTAATTTTTGTATGTAATAGCTTTACATAGAGTCAGGACTGGTTGCAAACAGGCGTGACAAAAATAAAACAAATGAAGGAGGTACGCATATATGGATATGTGTTACGATGGAGCACTGGTGCTCCCTAGCAGTTATGCTGTAATGAATGAAAATGAGATGAATTATGTTGAAGGAGGAATAGCTGTATCAACAGTAGTAGGTATAGTTACTGCGGTAATAGCCACATATGGTGCCACATATGGTGCAGGAACGGTATGTGGTAAAAGATTATATTATGCTGGCATGAATACTACTCAAAAATGGTCTAAGTGGAAATGGCAGACTAGAGCTATTGTAATTGGAACTGCTAGCAGTCTGGGACTTGGTGGTGCCATTGCAGGTACTGTTTTTATGCTTGGTTTGGAAAATCAGTTATATGATATGATGTAGTATAATTATATTTAAGTTCATATATGGATTTACAATCCATATATGAACTTGATGGAGGAATGAATATGAAAACTAACCTTGAACTTATTTTACTAGTAATTAACTGGGTAATTGTTGCAATACAGGCATTTACTATATTTTTATATGGAAATAGTATAGGTTTATTTATTATTATGTTGCTTGCATTAATAGTACAAGTATTTAGTGTTTATGATAATAAAAAGAAATAATTAAAATATATGAACATAATAAAATTTTTCGAGTATTATATCGGAAGTTTGCAATCTGGTAAGCTTTCAGTTATCCATTCAGGAAGCAAATATTTCAATGAAGAGACTTTCTGAAATTATGGATTATGAGAGAGAACAGAAAAGCGAGAGACAGTATCAGGAGATATGAAGTATAGATAGTGGCATCATCTACACAACTTGAAAAGGAGATATTAATGAAAAAATATATAATTTGGAATTCAGTGGTATTTATTTTCTTTTTTGGCATTATGTCTGTATATTTAGATAAGATTCCATTGGTAGTTTGGATGCTGGTAGGGGTTATTATAGAAGTTTTGTTTAGAATAATATGGGGATTTATAGAGAAAAATGATAATGATAATATAACTGATAAGGATTGTGAAAATTATAATAAAAAGAGAAAAAAATATAAGGGCAAAATTAATGAATAAAATAACAATTTTAGAAAATAAAACGTTAAAACTTCAAAATGTATTATCTGTGCAGGTGGATTTAGAATCTGAATCGGATGAACTCTTTGATATTGAAATTAATAAATTGAATACTTATATACAAACTCATGGAGCAAAACAGATTGGGCCATTAATTCAGGCTACGAGTTTTGAAATTAAAGATGACGGAGCTGTAGATATTAAAATGCAGTTTATGCTTCAGACAGACAACTTCATCCACAACGTAGAACCACCTTACAAGATGGATTCCATTTTACGTGTAAAGAACTGTCTCTATGCACGTTATATCGGATCGGAGGATAAGCTGAAATTTGCCTATGACAAGCTCGGAGTTTATGCATTTGAGAATGACATAGAGCTTGAAGGCTGCAATTATACTATCTATGTGGACAGGAATGAAGAGGATGAAACCATGGTTGCGGATGTATTCATGCCTGTAAAGGAATAAAAGAAATATGAGCAAAAGAGTAAAGAGTTTAGATGAAATAAGGGAATCAAGACTGCTGTTTGATAAAAATCCGCCGGCATTCGGCTATATACTTATAACAGTTGTAGCCGTTTTTCTTATTGTGGCAGTAGTATGGAGTATAAAAACACCAAAGGTGTATACCATACAGGCGCAGGGAACTGTGACGAATGATGAGTCAAATTACGTCATGTGCAGCTATACGGGTGAGATTCTTGACAGCAACATGGAAGAGGGCGCACTTGTGGAAGCCGGGGATGTGCTTTTTACAATTAAAAGCACTGATTATGATCTGCAGCAGACACAGCTTGAAGACAACAGAAAATCATATGAAGAACAGATATCACAGTATAGTCTTCTTATAAAATCAATAAAAGACGATACCAATTATTTTGACGAAACAAAAGCGGATGACGGTCTGTACTGGAGCCTTTTTGAAACCTACAAATCACAGGTGGAACAGAATAAGGTTGATGTGTCAACGTATCAGGCATATGGATATACTGATGAGCAGATACAGGCACAGCTTGAAACTAATCAGGGGAAAATAGACGAAGTCTATTATTCTGCAATACAGTCGGCAGAAGCCAAGATCGCAGAGGCGGACCAGCAGATTAAATCAATTGATGCGCAGCTTGCGGCAGTATCGGGAGGACAGGATTCCTATGAAGTAAAGGCAACAGCATCAGGCGTGCTTCATATGCTGGGTAATTATAAGAGCGGAATGGTTGTACAGACAACGACCACTGTGGCAACAATCACACCGGAAAATTCGCAGAGATATCTCGAAGCATATGTTTCCACATCTGATATGGCCAGAATGCATGAGGGAGACAGAGTGCAGGTGGTTATGGACGGTCTGTCCCAGAATGTCTATGGGACGATAAGCGGAAGCGTATCACGGATAGACAGCAATGTCACTACACAGGAAGGGCAGGATGGAGCAACAAGCCGGGCATTTAAAGTGATGATAGTGCTAGACCAGGATTATGTGCTGAGCCGTGAGGGAGACAAGGTAGACGTGACTAACGGCATGACGGCGGCTGCAAGAATACAGTATGATAAAGTCACATATTTTAACTATGTGCTTGAGAAACTCGGAATAAAAACCGGAAAATGACATGGGATAAGGTTATGAAGTTAAGAAACAGAATAAGAATATTTGCAGTTATATTTATACTGGCTTTGGGAATGGAGTACTTACCGATGGCGGTATATGCTGCAGAAGTGACAGCGGAAGAAAGCGATATGGCAAATGATGCAGAACCGGATATGGATGAAACACCGGAACCGGACAATGCATCGGAAACGGACAAGGAAGACAAAACAGACGTACAGGATACGGGACAGAATATACCGGTAACGGATATCGAGATATCAGATCATGAGGAGGAAGTGGAAGTAGGAAAGACAATAAACCTTACAGCCACAGCACTTCCGGCGAATGCCACGGAAAGCACGATAACATTCCGTTCATCTGATATAAATATAGCAACTGTGACTTCCGGAGGTGAAGTAAAGGGTATCTCAAAAGGATATGTTACCATATATGTATCTGCCGGAAGTATAATAAAAGAGGTAAATCTGACAGTAAAAGTAAAAACAACCGGAATAAATATAAACAAAGAATATCTCGTAATGAAGCCGGGAACGGCATTTAAACTGAGCGTATCTGTGTTTCCGGCAGAGGCAGAGCAGGCGGTTTCATACAAATCAACCAACACATCAGTTGCAGCAGTATCAGGCAGTGGTGTGGTAACGGCAAAACAGACAGGTTCAGCTACAATAATAGTTTCAAATGGGGATTTGTCGGGCGCAGTGTCGGTAATCGTAAACAGAGATACGGAAAGTTCTGTGGCTGAACCTATGGCAGCGGATAGTACAGACGCAGAAAATACAAGTGAACAGACATTTGATGAAAATACTGATGTATCCGAAACACCTGTAATAAGTGAGCAGATGCTATATAAACTGTACACAGCAGGCAGATCGATGAAAGTGACCGGAGACGGCTACAGCATCATAATAGACGGAAAAAAGATAGTAAATTATAAAAATGAACTTAATACGGATATAGAACTCGAAAGGGCAGGAGACTGCATAAAATTCAATCTCAACGATGGAGAGTATCTGTGCGGAGAAGTGACACTGCACATAGATGATGTAAAAGGAAAATATCTGTATCTATATAATAACGTAAAGCATAAATACGAACTTGTGAGTACAAAAGACATGAGCGGGCTTAATTTAAGCACACCTGGAAAGTATATGATCACGGCAAAGCCCATCAGAGAGGGCAACGCAGCGGTCAGATATATACTGATTGCAGGTGGAATCGGCATAATTGCAGGAATAGCTGTGTATGTGGCGGTAAAGAGAAGATACTGGTTCTGGTAAAGCTGTAGGAGTTACAATTATTAGAGGATGTATAGGCGGAGGAGGTAAGTGCTATGGAATACTTGAATTTGGAAAAGGGAGGACTTATTACTATCTTGATTCCACTTAATCTTTTAATTGGAGAATATACATTGTTTTTTCGCTTGAATGGATGGAGCCGGAAAATAATTCACTTAATCATAGGTGTGATTGATCTATTTTTTGTGGTGGCAACAATTGCTAGTGGAGAGCATCCATATTATCCATTTGTGATTTTCGGTGGAATGTTAATTGGAATCATTCAAAGTGAATGGTGTTATAGAAAAATCAGTGAAGAAACAAATTGTTGGGACAAAATAGATATATTGTTTAAAAAGGGGAGAATTTGGATGGGAGTGATATTAATTATTATTGAAATAGTGATTAGAATGTCGTATCCGTCAATGTTTATGGTATTACCATTAATAACACGTATCTTTTCATATATCATTTTAGCTGTGTTACCTATTGAAGTGATAGTTTTTAACTGTTTTCTTGTAAAAAAACATAATGGTATGACAATTTAATATTTTTAGAAAGCAAGGTAAAAACGTGCCATTCATGACAAGAAAGTGTCGATCGTGACCTACTTTATTAATTTTAAAGTGCATGAAGGGAGTAATGAATTTGAATAAAGAGATTGTTGAAGGAATGTACATAGCTCTTATTTTTATTGCGGGATACTATTTAGTAAAGACGAAAAGAATTAATATTTTGTGGAAGATATTGGCAGCTGTGAATATACTTTCATGGGCGTGTTTATTAGTAATATTAGCACTAGATATAAATGTAAGTGCTGATTTTATATCCTTAAATTTAGCAGCATGTATGTCGTTGGCTATTTTTACACCAATAATATGGTTTTCAGATAGAAAAAATATGGATATCTACAGTTTATTTGGAAATATAGGATTTGTATTAGTACTTAACAAGGAAGTAAATCAAATAAAACACAGTGCCAGACTAAAAGAAAACCTTCAGAAAATTCTAGGTCTTGATTGTTATCATAAGACATGGATCACAATATCGAAACCAAAAGATGAAGAAATTACATTGACTATGTTATTTTTCAGTAAAAAGGAATTTGCCTGCTTTGAACGAAAAATTGATAAGAAGTATATAGTAGAAAAGGAAAATGGATTTGGAACATTGGTTACTATGCAAATATAGGAGAGAAGCAATGAACAGAGATGCCAAACAGCTTTTTTATAAGATTTGCTTCTAAAAATGAGGCGTGGAATCGAACGATAAAGGTGTAATGAGCTACGCCTAGATGATTAATTTTTGTATGTAAAAGCTTTACATAGAGTCAGGACTGTCTGCAGACGGGAATGGCAAAATAAAACAAAGAAAAAAGGAGGTACACATATATGGATATGTGTTATGATGGAGCACTGGTGCTCCCAAGCAGTTATGCTATAATGGATGAAGAGGAGATGTGCTATATTGAAGGTGGGGGAACAGTTAAGGTTATTGCATCGTCAAGTACAGTTAGAACTATATGCAGATCTAGCGTTGCATTGATTGGAACCGCTATAGGTGAAGCATTTGGAGGTCCTATTTTAGCAAAACTTATTACTGGAGCTCTTGCTACTTTGATTTATGATTTTATTATTGATAGATGTGGAGTTAAATATCCAAGTATTAATAAATCATTTACTAAATCAATATTTCCTAATGTAACATTTAATCTGAATAAATATGTTTAAAAATTAATATATTGACTTACAAAATGTGTATTAAAAAATAGTAGAAATGAGCGTTTTATGAGTAAAAAGTTAACTTTTGGATTTTTAAAATTATTAACCTCTTTTATTGTTTCTTTCTTATTTTTCGAGATGTCTATTGGAGCTATGCTGATAACATATGCTTTTTTAGAAATAATAAGTATTTCATCAAAGGATGATGTTGCCAAATGGAAAAGTAGTAAGAAGTATACAATTGTATTATTTATATGTATTCTTGGTGCTATTATGATTTTGTTGGGATTGAAAATGTTTGATAATCAAATGTTTATAATTATAGGTGGAATATGCTTTGCGCCAACAATTGCCTTAATAATAGTGAAAGATTTTCTCGAATACATAAATGTAGATAGGAACAACAATAAAAATTAGGAAAAGAGTTGCTGTTGAACAGGCGCAGAGTTAGCCTCTCTACGCCTGTTTTAATGAGTGCCTTATTCACTTACCACAACCTTACAATCCTTCTTAAAGCAAGCAATTCCATACTTGATGAAATTGCGCATGCCATCCTGCTTCAGCTTATCCACATATGACTTTTCTTCAATCTGCTTCAGTGCCTCATCGCAGGCTGCATCCATATCTCCATTTTCGGCATATTTAAGCTCTATCACGATGCCGGTTCTGTTGTTTGGTACTTCAACGAGGATATCACTGTAGCCGGTGCCTGATTCGGTGTTTGATCTGATGAGCCAGCTTGCTTTGTAGCCCAGCAGACCGAGCAGGATACCGTGGTAGAAATTTTCTTTTTTATCTTTGGCAACTGCGGTATCCCTTATGCTTATTGTATTCCAGAGATAATCGCCAAAAAGCTGCTCTATTTTTTCAGTATCCTTATCCACAAATGCATTGCAGAATTGTTCAAGTGTCTTTCCGTCATTTGCGGTTGTATCGCTGAACCATTCGCGGATTTTTTTGATGAAAAGATTTTTAATCTCGCGGTTTGGTATTGATAAACGTACCCTGCCATCGTCAGTCACGCCCTGCTTGGTCAGGTAACCGGTGGTAAAGAGTACACTCCATAGGTTTGCGATGCTTTTGTCGATTTCATCGTAGGTCAGCTCCTGGGATATTTCTTTTTCAATGTATTCGCCTGCTATCAGGCGCTCAATCTCATCCTTGGTCTGGACATCGGCCTTGTCAATGAAGCTTCTTACCAGAGCATTTCCGCTTGAATTTGACCAGAAGTCCTGTGGCTTTGCAGTGGGATCTGCACACAGGCTCTTGCAATATCTTATGACATCCCACGGGCAGTAGATATCGGTGTTGCCGAAATGATAGCCGTCGTACCATTCCCTTATATCTGCATAATGCTCTGAAAGATTAAAATACTTAAGTATTTCCTGAACTTCTTTATCTGTAAAGCCAAAGCACTCGTCATACATTGAATCCATGATTGAAACGACTTCAAAGTTGTTTAATCCTGTAAATATGCTTTCCTTCGATATGCGAAGACAGCCTGTCAAAATAGCAAACTGTAAGTAATCGTTGGTCTTTAGTGCCTGTCCGAACAAGCCTCGTATGAGAGAGACCATCTCATGGTAGTAGCCGTTCTGGTATGCCTTGTCGAGTGGCACATCGTATTCATCTATCAGGATGACTACCTTTTGGCCGTAATGCTTATATAAAAGCTGGGAAAGAAGCTTTAATGAAGCGGTAAATGTATCCTTGTCAAAAATAAACTTTCCCTTTTCTATATGAAGTAATCCTTTGAACTGTTCTTTTTCCAAAACTGTCAATTTATCACTTTCTGCCAAAAAGGAGAATTTGCTGATTTCATTTCCTATAATTCTGGAGAATACCTGAAATGCCTCATCATATGATAAACCCTCGACATCCTTAAGTGAAATAAATATCACAGGATATTTGCCCATATGCTCATCACAAAGAGATTTATTTTGTGAAATATATAATCCGTCAAACAGTGATTTGTCCGTGCCAATCTCGAAAAATGAGCGCAGCATGTTCATGCCAAGAGTCTTTCCAAAGCGCCTTGGACGGGTGAACAGCGTTACTTTACTCCAATTGTTTAAAGTCTGCTCGATAAGCATAGTTTTGTCTATATAATAAAATCCAGACCTTCGTATATCTTCAAAATTTTCGATTCCAACAGGCAGTTTTAATATTTCCATGTGAGCCTCCCCGGTTAAAATATGTTCGATACATTCACATATAGTATAACTGATTTTTAGAGGAATTACAATTTCTATTGACTATTTAAAACTGACCCTAAAATGAAAGTAATGTTGCCTAATACTTGAACAATATCATGGGGTTGTCTATAATGTAGTAAAAAGAAAATGGAGTTTTAATAAATGAAACGATTTACAGCAATATTACTTACAGGCATGATGATATTTACCCTCGCATCATGTGGCAAAAAAGCACAGGATACACCGACAGAGCCTGCAACAGAGACACAGGCTGTAGAGAAGGTCGAGATGCCTACGGAAACGGAAGCCGTGACAGAGGCTGCAAAAGAAACACAGCAGACAGAAACACAACAGACAGAAGCGCAGCAGGAAGAACAGACTGCCGAACAGCCGGACGAGGAGCAGGACAATTCAGGTGAAAATAATTCCTCTTACCGGTATGTAGAAAAAGCATCCTATGAGAATGGAGAATCGGTATACCTCGATCCCTCATGGCAGTATGCAGATCATTCTGCGATAAATTCAGGCTGTGCGGTTATGTACAAGGCTACAGCAAACCGCAAAAACATAGTAGTAGGTGTCAATGCTGGACACGGTACAAGCGGAGGCACTTCGGTGAAGACACTTTGCCATCCGGACGGCTCGGCAAAGACCACAGGTGGTACAACAGGCGCAGGCGCAACAAAAGCAGTAGCAGTTTCAGGTGGTATGTCTTTTAATGACGGTACACCGGAGAGCTCTGTCACACTCCGTATGGCGCAGATATTAAAGGACAAGCTGCTTGCGGCAGGCTATGATGTGCTTATGGTAAGAGCCGGAAGCGATGTACAGCTTGACAATGTGGCACGTACTGTCATCTGCAATAATGCGGCGGATTGTCATATTGCTCTGCACTGGGATGGCGACGGACTAAGCTACGATAAGGGCTGCTTTTACATATCAGTACCGGGAGGCATAAAGGGAATGGAGCCGGTTGCATCACACTGGCAGCAGCATGATGCACTTGGGGCAAGCCTGATAGAAGGATTGCGTGCTCATGGAGCAAAGATAAACGGTAATGGCTCTATGGCAATAGACCTGACACAGACCTCATACAGTACAGTTCCGTCAGTGGATGTAGAGCTTGGCAACGCATGCTCTGACCACAGCGATGCCACACTTGAAAATCTGGCAGACGGACTGGTGCAGGGAGTCGAGGGATATTTCTAGAATATAAAAAGTTATGAAGTGGTACAACAGATAGAGAAAGGGAATATTATGACAGACAACAAATCCGGGGAGATACTCATAATAGAGGATGACAAGGACATTAATGATCTGCTTGCGACAGCGCTTTCAAAAGCCGGATATAGGACAAGACAGGCATGGTCAGGCACAGAGGGAGAGCTTTTGCTTAAGCTGGACAGGGAAGCTTATGCGCTTGTGCTATTGGATCTGATGCTTCCGGGGCTTTCAGGGGAGGAGCTTCTGGCACGGATACGGCAGATGGATGCGTCACTTCCGGTGATAATACTTACGGCAAAGGATGAGCTGGATGAGAAAATCAATCTGCTCGTGGCAGGCGCTGATGATTACATCACAAAGCCGTTTGAGATAAAGGAGGTCGTTGCCAGAGTGGCTGTGCAGCTGCGTCATGCGGTGGCAGATGTGCCTTCAAAGTCGGGCAAGGCAGGAGAAAACCAGACAAAAGCAGAAAATGATACCGGACAGGGAGATACTGCAAATACATACATAGCGGGACCCGTTAAAATAGAGCACAGACAGCTTGTGCTCGATCGGATTTCAAGACAGCTTTATGTAGCTGATAATGCTGTTGACGGCATCACAAAGCAGGAGTTTGCCATACTCGAGCTTCTCATGGCGCATCCCAGACAGGTGTTTGCCAAGGAGGACATATTTGAATATGCCTGGGATGAGCCGTATATTGGCGAGACAAAGACTCTTGATGTGCACATCAGCAATATCAGAAAGAAGATAAAAAAGCTGACCGATGACGAGTACATAGAGACAGTGTGGGGCATCGGTTACAAAATGAAAGAGTAAAGGTAAACAAGCTTTACTCTTTTTTTACTTTTTGTTAGCGATGTATTAGGATTTTACATTTATATTATGATTAAAGGGTTGCTAAGGAAAAAAGAAAAGGAGATTTGATTGTGAGTGAAATATTATTGCAGACAAAGGCACTGACCAAGCAGTATGGGCACCAGAAGGCAGTTGACAATGTGGATATCCACATCAAAAAGGGTGCAATCTATGGATTTATCGGCAGAAACGGTGCCGGCAAGACTACCTGTATGAGAATGATCGGTGGTCTGGCAAAGCCGACAAGCGGAGAGATATCCATGTTTGGATACGCTGGAAAGGATTTGTCAAAGGTACGCTCAAGAGTGGGCTGTCTGATTGAGGCACCGGGTGTATATCCAAACATGACGGCGAAGGAAAATATCGAGATGAAGTGCCGTCTCTTCGGCATCAGTAAAAAGGGCTATGCAGAGGGCATACTGGATAAGGTAGGTCTGTTAAATGTGGGAAAGAAAAAGACAAAGAATTTTTCACTTGGTATGAAGCAGAGGCTTGGAATCGGCATGGCGCTGGTTGGAGAGCCTGACCTTTTAGTGCTTGATGAGCCTATCAACGGACTTGATCCACAGGGAATTGCAGAGGTGCGTGATACGATTCAGAATCTGTGTGCACAGCAGGATATGACTGTGTTTATTTCAAGCCATATATTGGAGGAGCTTTCAAAGCTTGCCACAGATTACGGCATTATAAATAATGGAGCCCTGCTTCAGGAAATTACCAGAGAGGAGCTGCTTTCCAAGTGCAGTGAGAAGATTACACTGACAGTGGACAATCCAAATAAAGCAGTGCCTGTGCTCGATAAGATGGGCTTTGTGCACTACATGATAGTGGACAAAAATCATATAGATGTCTATGAGCGCCTGAATGATAGCGCCGCCTTAAATACAGCGCTGGTCACAGCAGGAGTTTCGGTGGCACAGCTAGCGGTCACAGGAATGGAGCTTGAGACATATTTCCTTAGTATCACAGGAGGTGCGACAAATGTTTAATGCGGTAAGAATGGATATTTACAGACTGATACATACAAAGTCAGCTTATGTTATACTTGTAATAGCTATGGCACTCGCAATAGCTATGAGCGGTATGACAGCTCTTGTCAGAAGCATGGCGACAGAGAGCATCGTGGAAACAACTGATGATGTCACTATGGTAAGTGAGTCAGACAGTGAGATAGCAGATGAATACGATACAGCATCAGCGGAATCGTCAAATGGACCAACGGCAACAGTCGGGCTTGAAGTGGACGACTCCGACATGTCAGATGAGGTACCGACCATAGCAGATATGGTTGAAAGCGATATAGCGGGTCTTGACCTGGCACTTTTACTTGCAATATTTACGGTGCTTTTCTCAACAGCTGACTTAAACAGCGGCTATATAAAGAGCGTAGGCGGACAGGTGAAGCGCCGTGGAGTGCTTCTGTTTTCAAAGATGATAGCGCTTTCGGTATTTACCTTTGTGGCCATGGCACTTGATGTGATTGTCCAGTGTATTGCGACACCGCTGTTTTTACATGGAGCAGAATTCGGAGATGCAGCAGATTTCTTTAAGATGCTTGGCAGCCAGTATGTGGTCACACTTTTATTTGTATATTTTGTCATGGCAATGGCAATCATTATAAAAAACAATGTAATCAGCATGATTATCGCTGTGTGCATGTGTACAGGTATCTTTACACTGATTTTCAGTGGAATCAATATACTTATTGAAAAAATCGGAGTAAAGAACTTTGATATAAATGATTACCTTATTGTTAATCAGATTTCTGAGCTTGATCTGAGTGCGTCTGCAAAGACCGTAGGCGGTGCATTTGCGGTAGCCGCTGTGTGGGCAGTGGTGTCACTGATTGCAGTGTACGGTGTATTTAAACGCAGGGATATATAATGTGTTTTGAATGAGGAATAAAACATGATTTGGAAAATACTGACTGTAATACTTGCAGTTTCGGTAGCTGTCTTAATAGCTGTGCTCGTAAAAATAAGGGCACAGCTTCGTGACATTAATGAACAGCTTGATTTTTTATGCGAAAAGGATACAAATATGCTCCTTTTAACCGATACCAACATGGTTGATATCGGAAGGCTTAAGGAGCGCATAAACAGATTTTTAGAGCAATGGCACAGGCAGCGTGAGGCGGCGGCAAAAAAGGAGCAGATGATATCTGACACGTACACAAACCTGTCGCATGATATCCGTACTCCTCTTACCTCACTGGACGGCTATTTTCAGCTGCTTAGGGATGAGACTGACAAGAGCGCGCAGGAGCATTATATAGATATTATCCAGGAGCGCATCACAAGCCTCAAGGATATGCTCGAGGAGCTTTTTATGTTCACAAAGCTTAAAAATGACAGCTTCAAGCTAGAGCTGTCTAATTGCTGTGTCAGCAGACTTTTAAAGCAGACAGTGTTTTCGTATTATGAGGAGTGGAAAAAGCAGGGCATTGAGCCGTCGCTTGATATATGTGAGGACACGATATTTATCACTGCAAATGTGCAGGCGCTCAGGCGGGTGTTTCAGAATGTAATAAAAAATGCACTGGTGCATGGACAGAATAGCATCTGCATACAGATGAAGCAACAGGATTCGTGCAATTGCAGGGCTTCAGATGACGAGCGTACTTCAAAAAATAGGATTGTCCATATTTTGGTTTCAAATGATGTAAAAAATCCTGATGATATAGACGTGGACAAGGTGTTTGAGCGCTTTTACAAAGCCGATGAGGCGAGGAGTATATCATCGAGCGGGCTTGGGCTTTCGATTGCAAAGGAGCTTGTGGAGAGAATGGGCGGGAGTATTGAAGCAAGGCTTGAGGGGAAGCGGTTTGTTGTGGAAATACAGTTTGAATGTGAATAGTTCACTTTTGTAATGTGATAAATAATATTGACACACATGAAACTAAATGATATACTGTCAAAGTGTTTGCGGGCATGGCGGAATTGGCAGACGCGCTAGATTTAGGTTCTAGTGGGAGACCGTGCAGGTTCAAGTCCTGTTGCCCGTACTGTTTACAAGGGTTTCAGAGGTTTTTATTACTTCTGAAATTCTTATTTTTTTTATGATTTTTTCCTATACGAAAGGATACCACAATGCAGGCTTACAAGGATTTAGCAAAAGCTCTTCCTGGCTTAAAAGAAGATATGCCACGCGCATTTTACATGCTCGCAGAGCTTTTTGATTACGGTTCATTTGATATATGCAGAAGTGACGACAAATATATAATCCCATATATCATGAATGACGCGGTGGAATGCTATCTGACTGTGGAAAATGCAGTGTTAAAGGGCGATTATCAGAGTGAGGAAGAAATCATTTCGGCATCGTTGGTTTTAGGAAGTGAAAAAGGCTACGGACTCATTCTGCACCAGCAGGACAATGTGGTCACACTCTGGTTTGATAATTTGCATGTGCATGAGGCATGCTTTAAATACCATGAAATAGGACATTTCTGGGTAAAGGGACAGGAGCAATGGCGCATGCTTGTATATATGGTAGGAACCATCGCGGACAAGTATATGTACATGGGGAAGGAATACTGCAACGAGACAGAATGCTTTATCCAGAGCCTTATTTACTTTGCACCGTTTCGTAGATGGACACCGGTACCCGGCGATTTGATGGAGTATCATTTTCCGGCCCGTGTAGAGGGAATCGACATTATGGAGGAGCTTTGCAGGGAGGTTTCGGACACTGATTATCTTAAGCTAATTGCACGCTACAGGGTAAATCCATGTGAGAAAACGGAAAAGCTTTTGAGCAGACATTTAGCCGATGCAAAAAGAGTACCGCTTTATCAGTATATTTATAAGCTTGTGATAAAGGCATCAAAGGATTATCCTGAGAGAAATTACGGAAATCAGATAAATGAACGCATAAAAGAAAAGCGTAAAGCGCTTGAAAAGGAGCTGCTTCAAAAGGGATACACCGGAAAATACCCTGTGTTTTCAAAGAAAAATACGACTGTGCGTGTAATGGAGGAACAGCCCTACGTCACAGCAATTCTCGAGTGGGATGATTACAAATATAAGCAGCAGCTCATGGTTTCTGAGTGCAGTGCCAAAAAGTATGATGGAATAAATGCTGGATTTTTTAAAGGAATAGGCAGACACGGACGCATTGTGCAGGTGTAGATACACATAAAACAAAAGCCACGGAGCAATCCGTGGCTTTCATAATACGCTTATTACAAGGATGGGCTTGAGAAGACTCGAACTTCCGACCTCACGCTTATCAGGCGTGCGCTCTAACCGGCTGAGCTACAAGCCCTTGTGTTTTTTCACAAAACGTATACTACAATATTTTTGGTGAGAAGTCAAGAGTTTTTTAGAGGTTTTCTCCATCTGTTTTATTTTTCGGATATTCGTTTGAGTGCGCACTAATGACCTCATTAATCCAGTCTACACACTGTTTTTTACCGTCATCTGTAAATGGAAAGGTATTGTCCGTTTTTTTGCTGTCGTCAGTCAGGTCAAAAATATACGGCCCCGGCCATATCCATGCATGAAAGATTGGCTCACCCTTTTCCTCGGGAGTATCCTCGGTGGCTTCCTTTATGACTGGCTCCTCACGCTTTATGAGAAAGCGCATGCCGTTCATCCAGCCAGTAAAGGTTGTTTTTTTATAGTAGTTGAGATTGAGTGCATCGTCGTATGTAAGCATAGGTGGCTCCTTGATATATAATGATAAGTAATTATACACCAAATACCCATTTAATGCCAGAATAACGCCGGTACTTAACAATTCAAAGCAATCATGCGCTGAAAATTAATATTTTAATGCAAAAATAAAAATGAATAAAAATGTATAAATAACGCTTATAGACTGCATAAACTGCCCTTATTAATGAGTATTATAAAAATATGACTAATTTTTATGCAAAAATAAAAATAATATAGGAAAATATATCCAATTGACAAAGTATGATTTCTGTGTATAATAAAAAAGAATTGTTCGCGTCAGAACGACAGTTGTATCAGACAGCAAGATTAGGGAGTGTGTAATGACAATGACGTCATTCGCACTTTTTTGCGTATTAGACAAAATACTTTGACGTGGTGCAGTGATAATGCTTTAAAAAATAAAAATAATGCATTATCGATACAAATCCAAGAGGGAGAGAAAAATATGGGTAAGTACATTGTAAAGAGAGTTATTCTCGCTATTTTTACAATCTTCATTATCAGTCTTATTACATTCTTTGCCATGAATGCAATTCCGGGTGGTCCATTCAATTCGGAGAAGGCAAAGAGTCCGGCGGTAATGAAAGAGCTTGAGGCACGCTACGGACTGGATCAGCCACTTATAGTCCAGTACAAGAATTACATGGCAGGCGTGCTGCACGGAGATTTCGGTGTTAGTCTTAAGACAGACCGTCCGATCTCAGATATCATCGGGGAGAGCTTCCCGATTTCAGCGAAGCTTGGACTCTTAGCGGCGCTCACTGCGATAGTATTCGGAGTGGTGCTCGGTTCGATAGCAGCGCTGATGCGAAACAGGTGGCCGGATCGAGTTATAGTATTCTTCGTCACACTGATTACGTCGATGCCGTCATTTGTCATCGCTACGTTATTACTTTATTTCTTCTGTATAAAGCTTGGCGTGGTGCAGGCTTTCAGCTCAGGAAGCAACATGATATTACTTCCGGTGCTGTCACTGTCACTTTCACCGATGGCATATATTACAAGACTTACAAAGACTTCAATGCTTGATGCACTCGGACAGGATTACATCCGTACGGCAAAGGCCAAGGGTGTACATCAGTACAAGATTATATTTGTACATGCGCTTCGTAATGCGCTCATTCCGGTCATCACATATGTGGGACCTATGATTGGTGGTATCCTCACAGGTTCAATGGTTATTGAGAGTATTTTCAATATCGGAGGACTCGGTTCCAAGTTCGTAAGCTGTATCACAAACCGTGATTACACAATGATTATGGCCACAACACTTTTCCTTGCTGTCATCATGGTAGGCGCGAACCTCATTACAGATATTGTATACAAAGTGATTGATCCACGTATTAAGCTTGATTAAGGAGAGATAAAGATGAAAGATAATATGAAGAGAGCTCCTTTCTCCACACAGATTGACCTTAGCAAGTTCGATATGAAGGATTTTGCCAAGGCATCAGATGAAGAGAAACGCCAGCAGGAGGTTATGGGTGAGTCAACTACCTTCTTTAAGGATGGTCTTAAGAGACTCCGTAAAAATCCACTGGCTATGGGTTCTATTATAGTTTTGGTTTTACTTATTTTGGTTATTCTTCTGGCACCAAAGATTGTGCCTTACGGCTATGCAGATATCGTTAAGGGTGCACAGAACTTAGGACCTTTCCAGTACAGCGATGCTGAGCAGGCACAGATTGATGCAGGTGAGAAGCTGTTCCCGCACATTTTTGGCACAGATGAGCTCGGAAGAGACTATTTTATCCGTGTTGTTTACGGAGCTCGTGTTTCGCTGGGAGTCGGTGTGTTTGCATCACTGCTTGTGCTTATAATCGGTATCATTTACGGTTCCGTATCGGGCTTCTGCGGTGGCAAGGTAGATATGGTTATGATGAGAATAGTAGATATCATTTATTCATTGCCGGATATGCTGCTCATCATTTTACTCGCAGTTGTATTAAATGAGGTGCTGACACCTGTAATAAAGGGTACAGTGCTTTCAAAGCTCGGTGTCAACATGATTGCACTTTTCATAGTGTTTGGATTGCTTTACTGGGTAGGAATGGCAAGACTTATAAGAGGTCAGATTCTTACCATTAAGCAGAATGAGTACATTCTCGCAGCAAAGTGTATCGGAACATCATCAGCCCGCACTATCAGAAAACACATTTTACCGAACTGTCTGTCAGTAATCATCATTACTACAGCGCTTCAGATACCATCAGCCATCTTTACTGAGAGTTATCTGTCATTTATCGGACTTGGTGTTTCGGCTCCTATGCCTTCACTTGGTTCGTTGGCAAATACAGCGCGTGGCGGACTCCAGAGCTACCCATTGCGTCTTATTTTTCCGGCGCTTACGATTTGTATCATTGTTCTTACATTGAATCTTATCGGTGACGGCTTAAGAGATGCATTTGACCCTAAATTATCGAAATAGTAAGGAGTGAGTAAGATGGAAGATAATAAGTTTGTTCTTGAAGTATCTGATCTGCACACTACCTTCAAGACCGATAACGGAGACGTATCAGCTGTAAACGGTGTCAGCTTTAAGCTTGAGCCGGGAAAGACTCTTGGAATCGTAGGAGAGTCAGGCTCAGGAAAGTCAGTTACAGCATATTCAATCATGCAGATTCTTGCTGAGAATGGTGCCATCACAGGCGGCTCAGTAAAATATAAGGGTGAGGATATCACCAAATGGAACAAAAAGAAAATGGCAGATTTCAGAGGAAAATGCTGTTCAATCATTTTCCAGGATCCTATGACATCGCTTAATCCGGTATTTACGGTAGGCTACCAGCTTGAGGAGGCAGTGCTTCTTCACACAGACCGTACAAAGAAGGAAGCAAAAGAGCGTGCTATAGAGATGCTCACACTTGTAGGAGTAAATGAGCCTGAGAAGCGTGTAAATCAGTACCCTCATGAGCTTTCGGGTGGTATGAGACAGCGTGTCATGATAGCTATGGCATTAGCCTGTGAGCCGGATATCCTTATCGCAGATGAGCCGACAACAGCTCTTGATGTGACTATCCAGGCACAGATTCTTGAGCTTATGCAGTCACTGCAGGAAAAGCTCGGCATGGCAATCATCATGGTTACACATGATCTGGGTGTCATTGCTTCAATGTGTGATGAGATCATAGTTATGTACGGTGGCCGTGTGTGTGAGAGAGGAACAGCAGATGCCATATTCTACAGCCCGGCGCATGAGTACACAAAGGGACTGCTTCGTTCAATCCCTACAAAGACCAATTCAAAAACCAGGCTTGTTCCTATCGGAGGCACACCAATCAATATGCTCAACATGCCAAAGGGCTGTGCATTCTGCCCTCGCTGTGATGCCGCTATGAAGATATGTCTCACCGAAAAGCCGGAGGAAATCTGGGTTGGAGAAGATCATCTCGCATCATGCTGGATGAATATAAAGAATATGATGGAGGAGGGAAAATCAAATGAGTAATGAGACAAATAACAACGAGTACCTGCTCAAGGTAGACCATTTGAAGCAGTATTTCCCTGTTCATGACGGATTTAAAAAGATGGAGTTAAAGGCAGTCGATGATGTGTCATTTGCCATAAAGCCGGGTGAGACGCTTGGACTTGTTGGCGAGTCGGGCTGTGGAAAGACAACCGTAGGACGTACTCTTTTACGTCTGTACCAGCCGACAGCGGGACGCATTGAGTTTGACGGCAATGTATTGTTTGACAGTGAGAAGAAGATAGATGTGGATATGCATCCTTACCGTAAGCAGATGCAGATGGTATTCCAGGATCCGTATTCATCACTCAACCCTCGTATGACGGTTGAGGATATCATTGGAGAGCCTCTCGATGTGCACAAGCTTTACAGTAGCAAGAAAGAGCGCCATGAGATGATTATGGATCTCATGGAGACAGTTGGATTAAACGCAGACCATGCCACACGCTATGCACATGAGTTTTCGGGTGGACAGAGACAGCGTATCGGAATAGCAAGAGCGCTTGCAGTAGATCCGAAGTTTATCGTATGTGATGAGCCGGTATCGGCACTTGATGTTTCAATTCAGGCTCAGGTAGTCAACATGTTTGAGGATCTGCAGAAGGAGAGAGGGTTATCATACCTGTTTATAGCGCACGATCTGCTTGTAGTGCAGCATATCTCTGATAGAATAGCTGTTATGTACTTAGGTCATATGATGGAGCTTGCAGATGCGGATGAGCTGATGGACAATCCAATCCATCCGTACACACAGTCGTTGCTTTCAGCGGTTCCGATCCCGGATCCTGAGACTGCCAGACACAGCAAGCGAATCGTGCTTGAGGGAGATGTTCCTTCGCCTCTTCGCATGCCTAGCGGCTGTCCATTCCGTTCGCGTTGTAAATATGCGACAGAACAGTGTGCAGCAGCACGTCCGGAGCTTACAGACAGAGGAAACGGACATATGGTTGCATGCTTCAACCGCTAATATAAGGTTTTTACCGGCATATAGCTTAAGCCACATGTGCCGGTTCTAACATAAATTTATTTTTCATATTAATTAATTAGGAGGAAGAAAGATGAAAAAGAGATTAGTAGCACTTACTCTTGTTGCAGCTATGGCACTTGGCATGACTGCTTGTGGAAGCAAGAGCGAGGGCAAAATATCTACTAACGACACATCTGCTAACGGCACTTCTCATACTGCTGTATCAGCAGGCGTAGACTGGACAGGCTATGATGAGTTAGTAGATTCTATCCGTACAGAAGCAGATCTTGCAAAGCGTGCAGAGATGATGCACCAGGCAGAGGATATGCTTATGGATACATGGTGTGTTATTCCACTTTACTACTACAATGACCAGTATATGCTCAAGGATTATGTCACAGGCGTATACTCAACAGTAGAGGGTATGAAATACTTCTACAATGCAAAGAACACAAAGAATGCTGGAAAGTTAAACATCTTCATGGCATCAGAGCCTGATCATATCGATCCTGCATTAAACAGTACTGTTGACGGCGGATGTCTTGCAGTAAACAGCTTTGAGGGTCTTATGCGTTACAACGCTGAGGGCAAGCTTGAGCCTGCATGTGCAGAGAGCTATGAGGTTTCTGAGGATGGCCTCACATACACATTCACAATGCGTGACGGTCTTAAGTGGTCAAATGGTGATGAGCTTACTGCAAAGGATTTCGAGTGGTCTTGGAGGAGAGCTGCAGATCCTAAGACAGCTGCAGATTACAGCTACCTTTGCGCAGTATTCGCAGGATATGATGATACAAAGGGGCTTGCTGCTGATGATGTAGTTGCTTCTGATGATGGAAAGACTCTTACAGTCAAGCTTAAGGCAGTTACACCATACTTCCTTGACTTATGTGCATTCCCATTCTTCTTCCCTGTAAACCAGAAGTCAGTAGAGGGAAATGATGACTGGGCAAACGATGCAAGCGACAAGTTCGTTACAAACGGTGCATTCACACTCAAGGAGTGGAAACATGATTCAAGCATGACATATGTTAAGAATCCTAACTACTGGGATGCTGACAATGTAACAGTTGATGAGATGAACGTAATGCTTACATCTGATGATGTTTCAGCTTACACAGCTTACCAGAACGGTGACCTTGATTTCATCGATACAGTTCCTACAGCCGAGATTGAGGCAGCTAAGAAGACAAGCGAGTTCTACACAGTTGACAACCTTGGAACATACTACGTAGGCTTCAACATTAACTCTAAGCTCTACTCAGAACTTGGATTAGATGCTGACCAGGCTAAGGTATTCAGAAAAGCAATCTGTCTTCTTATCGATCGTCAGTACATTATCGATACAATCGCCCAGGGCGGACAGAAGATTGCCACAACATTTATCCCAGAGGGTGTTACAGATGGTAACGGTGGCGAGTTCAAGAACAAAGATTACTACGGCACAGATTACGATAAGAACTTTGAGGAGGCTAAAGAGCTTCTTGCTTCTATCGGATTATTAGATGAGAGCACAGGTCAGGTAAACCAGACTGTCGAGTTCACATACCTTGTAAACAACTCAGAGTCAAATGTAAAGATTGGTGAGGCTATTCAGGCTGATCTTTCAAAGGTAGGTATCAACTTAAAGGTTGAGCAGCAGGAGTGGAACGTATTCCTTAACAGCCGTAAGGACGGACAGTTTGATTTCGCCCGTGAGGGATGGCTTATGGATTACAACGATCCAATCAACATGCTTGAGATGTTCACAACAAAATCAGGTAACAACGATATGCAGTTCGGTCGTTAATCTGATTTTGCTATCATAACAAAGCCATTCGTGCCATTCGCACGACGATGCGAATAACATGCAGAGTATACAGGAAGTCATACAGCTATTGTATGGCTTCCTTTTTTTGCGTTTAAAGTGGGCTTTTCAGAGCGAAAAAAGGCTCTTTAAAAAAATATGATAATGGTGTAGAATTGTTATTATATAGTTTTAGAATGATGTTTGAGGGTGTGTGATGATTTTAGGACTAAGTGATACGGAAAAGAAATTTAAGACAGCGATGGATACGGCGGGTGCCGACATGACAGTGGTCAACAGCTGGATTAAGTTGTATGTCAAAACCAAAAAGAATTCCTCCGGTGTTGCAAAGCGCTATTATGGCGTGAAGACAGGCTTAAGCAGTCTGCTTTCAGATTTAAAGGAGCTTGAGCAACAAGTTATCGGGTATTGTGAGCTCACAGGAACAGACCGGAAGCACTTTGGAGAGCTGATAAAGGCTTGCAAAGCGAAAAGCGGCATGTTTGACGATGAATTTTTAATCAGCAAGGTGGACACGGATTTTCACACGACTCTGGACTCTGTTGTAAAGCAGGGGGAGAGATATCTGTCATCCTTTGACAACGGTATCATTTTACAGAGTGAGATAGAGAATCTGATACACCTGACAAATGAGGGGCTTGAAAGGAAAAAGCCTGATTTGTTTGCTCTGTCATATTTCTATCTGGGGCACAGCAACAAAGAGCTTGCAGAGCTAAATTTCACACAAAAGACTAAGAGAGTGCATGAGATATATTACGAGGAGTTCTGGAAGGATATATTAAAGCAGCTTGAGGCATGTGTGAAGCAGGCTGAGGCCATAAACGATAAGTATGAGGGCACGACAGACCGGCGCACGGCAAGGATACTGTCAGAGCTTAAGCCACTCCTTGTGGGTGTTACAAAGCAATGGGAGCCGGAACAGACAGCAGAGTACATACTGCGCGATATGTGCAGGATATTCAGGGATTGACGTGAGCAATACTATTTAGAAATGCTATAAAGAATGCAAGAAGGAACAACATGGGCAGTGAAATAGAAAATGCAGATTGATAAAGGAGCAGAATATGGATATTATAATTTTGGCAATTATCTTAGGAGCAATTTTTTATATTAATAAAAAATCAAAGAACGCAGGCAGCAAGAATACGCAGCCAAACAAACCGAGACCGCAGCAGAAGCAGATACAGCAGATATGGAACAGCATGCAGAATACAGTTCAGTCGGGTATGAATGCATTGAACCAGACATATCAGCAGAAACCACAGCCACAGATGCAGCAGAGAGCACAGCAGCCTCAGAGACCACAGATGCAGCAGAGAGTACAGCCACAGCAGAGACCACAGCAGAGCAATCCGGATATAGTGCAGAGGGCCGTGAAAAATAACGCACGCTTTGCGGATGATACGACACAAAAAGAGCTTGAGACTATGCACGGACATAGCGAGGCACAGCAGAGAATGGCTCAGGAGCACTCAAGAAACTGCCAGACACTGCATACCAAAGCGGCAGACGGTGCAAAGATTATAGAGGCTGAGACACAGAGCATGTTTGGCAGTGTTGAGGATCTGATTGCCATGGGATACAGCGGTAATCTGGAGTTTGAGAGAGATTTCCTTGGAGAAGGCTTAGACATGATTAACAACTTTTAAATAATAGGAAAAGAGGCAGAAATGATGGACAGAACACCAAAGCCCGGAGAGCTTTACAGGCACTTTAAGAATAAGCTGTATCAGATAGTTACAGTGGCGACACATTCAGAGACAGGGGAAAAGCTTGTGATTTATCAGGCTTTATACGATGATTTTGGGATATACGCCAGACCACTCGACATGTTTGTAAGCGAGGTGGACCATGAGAAATATCCCGATGTGAAGCAGAAATACAGATTTGAGAAGATCACACTTAAGGATAAGCCGGAGGATATGTCGGGAAAGAGTATTTCTTCCAACAAGAGTATCTCTTCCAACACTAATGAGATTGCAGCTAATGCACCTGAAGCTGTGAGTGTTCAGACACAGGCATGTTATGAGCCGGCACCGGATGCAGATGAAGGCCAGGCACCGGATCCGCGTTTGCTGGAGTTCCTTGATGCGGATACCTTTGAAGAGAAGTACAATATACTTATTTCAATGAGGGATATCATAACCGATCGCCTTATAGATGACATAGCGGTGGTTATGGATGTTGTAGTTCCTGAGGGCCCATTGCAAAAGCGGTATGATGATTTAAAGAATACGATAAAGACCAGGCAGTACTATGAATTTTCCAATCGGCTCAGATAGCTGTTGTGATATTTGCCGGATTCAGTGACATCCTCGCCAAACCAGTCAGGCGCTGTGAATTCATTTGCTGCGTCGACAGAGTCGAATTCAACCTCCACAAGTGTAAGAGGAGCCAGATCACCCTCAAATACATCAAGCTCTGCGGTCAGACCACCGTCAAGAGGTATGAGATAGCGTGTCTTTTCGATGAGACGACCGTCAATCTTTTGGACAAGATGGTCGTAGGCTTCTTTTGTGAGAGGAAGATTGTACTCCTCGCGCACCATAAGACCGGCTCCCTTGTAGGTCATATAATAGCTGTCATTTGAGCGTCTGACTCTGACAACAGGCGAGGTGCACAGATAGCCCTGGGCGATTTTTTTGCTCGCGTAGCTGTCTAAATTGGAAGGAAGCTGTTTAAGTAAGTATTTTCTTTCGATTTCCATGGTATATCCTTTCAGGTTACTGGTAGATTTATAGTTACGGTTTATACTTTTGTTTTACCCTCATATCATTTATATATGATTATAATGACCGGTATTTAAAAATTCAAGGACGAACCGCAGATTTTTATAGTATGATTAAAGGGTCAAAAGGTATCATAGTATTATCAAAGAAAAATAAAGGAGAAAAATATGATTAAAGTAGGAATTTTTATGGCAGACGGCTGTGAGGAGATTGAAGGACTTACAGTAGTCGATATAGTTAGAAGAGCAAAGCTTGAGATTGAAACCATATCAATCACGGAAAAAGCCGAGGTGACAAGCTCTCATCAGGTGACATTTAAGACAGATACCACAAAGGCACAGGCTGATTTTGACAGCTACGATGCGATCGTACTGCCGGGAGGCATGCCGGGTACATTAAACCTCGGTGCGGATGAGACTGTAGTAAAGACAATTAAGAGATTCGCCGCTGAGGGAAAGCTTGTTGCGGCGATATGTGCAGCGCCTAGCGTGCTCGGTGAGAATCATATACTAGAGGGCAAAAAAGCTACCTGTCATCCGGGTTTTGAGGAAAAGTTGCTCGGTGCACAGTGGCTTGAGCAGCCTGTAGTTGTGGATGGCAATGTGATTACAAGTCGTGGAATGGGAACAGCTATTGCGTTTGCACTCGAGCTTGTCAGATACTTCACAGACGATGCCACAGTAGAGCATATTCGACAGGGACTGGTATACTAATACAACGTTCAGCAAATAATCATATTATTAGTATTATAACAAAAGAGGTCACACACCAACCCCATGGTGCGCGGCCTCTTTTTATGCTTGCATTTGAAGCGTACATTTGAAGCCTGCTATTGCAGAGCTTATTTCATCTGCTGCTCCTGCTTCATGATCATCTGCTTGACCATTTCGCCACCGATTGAACCGGCCTGCTTAGAAGTAAGGTCACCGTTGTAGCCCTCTTTTAAAGGAACTCCAAGCTCTGAAGCAACCTCTTCCTTGAAACGGCTCATAGCCTCTTTTGCCTCCGGTACAGAAGCCTTTTTACTACTTGATGCTGCCATAATGCAATACCTCCTTTTAAAACGTTATACACAAGCTGTATGTGTATGGAAATATTATGCCGTAAAATGACAAAAATATGTTTTGGTATTGCTGACAATTTATGGAATTATACACAAAAGCAAATTTAATGTAAAAAACACTGGAAATAGTGGATTTGTTGTGTTATAATCATCCAATGACTGGGCTTAGCAGTTTATAAAGCATGCCCACATTACATTTGATGTACATACCATTCATATATATTTTTAAGGAGGATAACGATTGACATGAGTGTACAGGTTGAGAATTTAGAGCATAATATGGCGAAGCTTACTATTGAGGTAGCAGCTGAGGAATTAGAGAAAGCATTGGATTCTGCATATCAGAAGCAGAAGAAACAGATTAGCGTACCTGGATTCCGTAAAGGAAAAGTGCCAAGAGCTATGATTGAGAAAATGTATGGAGCAGGTGTGTTCTACGAGGATGCAGCAAACATTCTTATGCAGCAGACATACGCAGGTGCAGTTGACGAGAGCGGTGTTGACATTGTTTCACGCCCAACAGTTGAGGTTACTCAGATTGAGAAGGGACAGCCTTTCATCTACACAGCAGAGGTTGCTGTAAGACCAGAGGTTACTCTTGGTAAGTACATGGGCGTTACAGTTACAAAGATCGACACATCAGTTTCTGATGAAGAGGTTGACGCTGAGCTTGAGAACCAGAGAAACAAAAATGCAAGAACAGTTACAGTTACAGATCGTCCTGTAGCAGAGGGAGATACAGCAGTTATCGACTTTGAGGGATTTGTTGACGGAGTAGCTTTCGAGGGTGGAAAGGGTGAGAATCATCCATTAGAGATCGGTTCACACACATTCATCGATACATTCGAGGATCAGTTAGTAGGAAAGAACACAGGCGATGAGGTTGAGGTCAATGTAACATTCCCTGAGAAGTATCAGGCAGCAGACCTTGCAGGAAAACCGGCTACATTCAAGGTTAAGATCAACGAGATCAAGGCTAAGGAGCTTCCTGAGCTTGATGATGAGTTTGCACAGGATGCAGCAGGTGTTGATACATTAGCTGAGTACAAAGAGGAAATCAAAAAGAACCTCACAGAGAAGAAAGAGACAGAAGCTAAGAAGACTAAAGAGGATGAGGCTATCCAGAAGATTATCGATAAGTCAAAGATGGATCTTCCTGAGGCAATGATTGAGACACAGTGTGAGACAATGGTTGAGGAGTTCGCTCAGAGAATCGCACAGAGCGGTCTTACAATGGAGCAGTACTTACAGTTCTCAGGCATGACAGTTGACCAGCTTAAGGATCAGGTTCGTCCTGAGGCTACAACACGTATCCAGAGCAGCCTTGTACTTGAGCAGATTGCCAAGGAGGAGAACATCGAGGTTACTGATGCAGATATCGATGCTGAGGTAGAGAAGATGGCTAAGGCATACGGCATGGAGGCTGATAAGCTTAAAGAGTACATGGGAGATGCTGAGAAGGAGTCTATGAAGAAAGACCTTGCTATCACAAAGGCCGTAGATCTTATCATGGACAACGTTAAAGAGCGTGCAAAGGCAAAGAAAAAGGCTGATGCAGAAGAGTCTACAGAAGAATAAGATTTTTGAATCAAGATTTGATGGACTGGCTCAGAAGCCTATTTTCTGAGCCGGTCTTTTGAGCTTTTATAAAGGAGGTATTTTATATGAGTTTAGTACCATATGTCATTGAACAGACCAGCAGAGGAGAGCGCAACTACGACATTTACTCCAGATTATTAAAAGATCGTATCATTTTCCTTGGAGAGGAAGTAAATGAGACAACGGCCAGCCTTGTTGTTGCCCAGCTTTTATTCCTTGAGTCCGAGGATCCGAATAAGGATATCCACCTTTACATCAATTCACCGGGTGGAATGGTTACAGCAGGACTTGCTATTTACGATACTATGCAGTACATCAAGTGTGATGTTTCAACAATCTGTATCGGTCTTGCAGCAAGCATGGGAGCTTTCCTTCTTGCAGGCGGTGCAAAGGGCAAGAGATATGCTCTTCCAAATGCAGAGATTATGATTCATCAGCCATCTGGCGGTGCAAAGGGTCAGGCTACTGAGATTCAGATTGCTGCAGAAAATATTTTAAAGACAAAGAAGAGATTAAACGAAATTTTAGCAGCCAATACAGGCAAGCCATACGAGACAATTGCAGCTGATACAGAGCGAGACAACTATATGTCAGCACAGGAAGCCGCAGAGTATGGTCTCATAGACAGTGTAATAACAAACAGATAATCAGAAGTTAGATGAATTTAAGAGGGTACCCCATATGGGATGCCCTCATGCAATAAAAGGAGTTAATAATGGCAGGAAAAAACGACGGAAAGATTCGCTGCTCATTTTGCGGTAAGACACAGGACCAGGTAAATCGTTTGATTTCCGGACCTAATGGAGCTTTTATCTGCGATGAGTGTATAGATATATGTGCCGAGATTCTTGAGGAAGAAGGCGTAGAGGGCCATGAGGACAAAAGCAGCGCTAAGGATGATATAAATCTTGTTACTCCGGAGGAGCTTAAGGCGTTTCTGGACGATTATGTAATAGGACAGGACCAGGCAAAGAAGGTGCTTTCGGTTGCTGTTTACAATCACTATAAGAGAGTACTGGCAGGTGATACATCAGATGTAGAGCTTCAGAAGAGTAATATTCTCATGCTTGGACCTACAGGTTCAGGAAAGACACTTCTTGCGCAGACACTTGCCAGAGTGATAAATGTTCCATTTGCTATCGCTGATGCTACAACACTTACAGAGGCAGGATACGTAGGTGAGGATGTGGAGAATATCCTGTTAAAGCTTATTCAGGCGGCAGATTATGATATCGAGCGTGCAGAGCATGGTATCATTTATATAGATGAGATAGATAAAATTACAAAGAAATCAGAGAATGTCTCAATCACCAGAGATGTGTCAGGCGAGGGTGTACAGCAGGCTCTTTTAAAGATTCTTGAGGGCACAGAGGCATCTGTACCGCCACAGGGCGGCAGAAAGCATCCACAGCAGGAGCTTATACCTATTGATACTACTAATATACTTTTTATCTGCGGTGGAGCATTTGATGGTCTGGAAAAAATTATCGACAGTCGTATGGATACATCATCTATAGGCTTCAATTCAGATGTAAAGTCAAAGACAGAGCTCAATGTAGGAGAGGCGTTTAAGCATGCACTTCCACAGGATTTTGTAAAGTTTGGATTGATTCCTGAGTTTATCGGACGTGTACCTATTACCGTTTCTCTCGAGGCACTCGACAGGGATGCACTTATCCGTATACTTAAGGAGCCTAAGAACTCGCTTATCAAGCAGTACACCAAGCTCTTTGAGCTTGACGGAGTAGGTCTTGAGTTCACAGACGATGCAGTAAATGCCATCGCTGACAAGGCACTTGAGAGAAAGACAGGAGCCAGAGGACTTCGTGCCATCATGGAGGCTGTTATGCTTGACCTTATGTATCGTATACCGTCAGACAAGAGCATCAGCAAGTGCGTAATCGACAAGGATACCGTTGAGGACAACTTAAAGCTCGATGGTGAGTGTGTGCCGGAGGCATATATCGAGGAAAAAGCGGCATCGTAAGTACATGGCGGTATTTTACAAAAGATACAGCATCGGATAATATAAATTGCACAGCGGTTTGTTATGCATGGCTGTGCAATAATACAGGAGATATAAGTGGAAGAACAGATTATGAATATGCCTGCAGTAGCGCTGAGAGGGCTTACTATTCTGCCGGGGATGATTGCCCATTTCGACATCAGCAGAGAGCGCTCCCTTCGTGCTGTCGAGGAGGCTATGGAGCAGGATCAAAAGATTTATCTTGTCACACAAAGGAATGTGGACAGTGAGGACCCGACTCAGGAAGACCTCTATCAGATGGGTATTGTTGCTGATATAAAGCAGGTTGTCAGATTACAGAATGATGTTGTGAGAATACTTGTAGATGGAATAAGCCGGGCAGCATTGCTTGGCTTTACCGGTAATGAGAAGTACCTTGAGGCAGAAATCTGTTATTGTGATAGTAATGCAGACAGCCTGCCGGAGGATCTCAGGGAAGCCATGCTTCTCGGAGTCAGAGAGGCTTTTCACAGATATGCGGCAGTCGTCGGCAAAATCAGCAAGGAGCTTATCAGACAGATAGATCAGTATGAGGATCTTGAAAAGCTCATTGATTATGTAACCAACAATCTGCCGGTGTCATATGAGCTTAAGCAGCAGGTGCTTGAGGCAGAGGATATCAATGACAGATATCAGGTTATAGTATCATTACTTCTCTCCCAGGTGGAGGTTATTTCCATAAAGAATGAGCTTCAGAAAAAAGTAAAGGTTCGTGTGGACAAGCATCAGAAGGAGTATGTGCTTCGTGAACAGCTTGGTGTGATACGTGAGGAGCTGGGCGAGAATGCTGACTCGGAGGCTGATGAATATGAGAAAAAGCTATCTGAGTTAGATGCGCCTGACTACGTAAAGGAAAAGACGAAAAAAGAGATAAAGCGCTTTAGAAATATGAGCAGCAGCTCATCAGAGAGCACAGTTGAGAGAGGCTATATAGAGACTGTACTTGAGCTTCCGTGGAACAGGATGTCTGTGGACAACAAGGATCTTGACCATGCAGCACAGGTGCTCGATGATGATCACTACGGATTAAAGGATGTTAAGGAGAGAATACTTGAGTTTCTGGCAGTCAGAAATCTGACAAGCAAGGGAGAGAGTCCTATAATTTGTCTTGTAGGTCCTCCGGGAACAGGAAAGACAAGCATAGCCCGTTCAATTGCGTCTGCACTGGAGAAGAAATATGTGCGTATTTCTCTTGGTGGTGTGCGTGATGAGGCAGAAATCCGTGGACACAGAAAGACATATATCGGTGCTATGCCGGGCCGTATAGTAAATGGCTTAAGACAGGCAGGCGTTTCAAATCCTCTCATGCTGTTGGATGAGATAGATAAGGTGTCAAGTGACTACAAGGGTGACACATCAGCCGCTCTTCTCGAGGTGCTTGACAGTGAGCAGAACTGCAGATTCAGGGATCATTACATCGAGATGCCTGTAGATTTGTCGGAGGTGCTTTTTATTGCAACTGCAAATGAGGTTTCAGGCATTCCAAAGCCGCTTCTTGACAGGATGGAGCTTATTGAGGTGTCAAGCTACACTGAAAATGAGAAATTTCACATAGCAAAGGAACACCTAATTGAGAAGCAAAAGAGCAAAAACGGAATTAAAAAGGAACAGCTTACGATAACAGATGGTGCTTTAAAGGATATCATCAGGCTGTACACCAGAGAGGCCGGAGTCAGAAGCCTTGAGAGGACTATCGGCAAGCTGTGCCGCAAGGCTGCCAGGGAAATCTTCAAGGACAGCGAAGCTGCTGTAAAGGTTACAAAGACCAATCTTAAGACGTATCTGGGCAATCCGAAGTACAGTCCGGAGAAGAAAAATGATCACGCTGAGGTGGGAATCGTAAGAGGACTCGCATGGACCAGCGTGGGCGGAGTCACACTCGAGGTTGAGGTGAATGTGCTGCCGGGCAAGGGTGAGCTCGTGCTCACCGGTAAGCTAGGCGACGTGATGAAGGAGTCGGCACAGGCGGCACTTAGCTATGTGCGCTCAATAAGCGAAGAATATGGCATTGATGCAGAGTTTTATACGAAGCATGACATCCATATACATATCCCGGAGGGCGCAGTGCCAAAGGACGGACCATCCGCAGGCATCACTATGGCGACAGCCATGCTCTCGGCTATTACAGACAGAGCTGTCAGGGCAGATGTAGCCATGACAGGTGAGATAACACTGCGCGGCAGGGTGCTTCCGATAGGAGGACTCAAGGAAAAACTGCTTGCGGCCAAAGTAATCGGAATAAAAACAGTATGTATTCCAAAGGATAATGAAAAGGATCTGGAGGAGATTTCAAAAGAAATAACAGACGGCATGGAAATCGTGCCGGTGGAGAGATTTTCACAGGTGGAGAAGATAGCATTTGTAAAATAAGAATGAGGAAGAGATTATGGTAATTAAAAGTGTTAATTTAGAGACAGTTTGCGGAATTACAAGCACAATCCCTGACAATGAGTATAATGAAGTGGCATTCGCCGGCAAGTCAAATGTAGGCAAGTCGTCACTGATCAATGCGCTCATGAACAGAAAGTCACTTGCCAGGATCTCTTCACAGCCCGGCAAGACACAGACCATCAATTTTTATAACGTCAATGACGCCATGTATCTGGTCGATCTGCCGGGCTATGGCTATGCCAATGCCAATATCGAGATAAAAGCTAAATGGGGACAGATGATAGAAAACTATCTTCATACCTCAAAAAAGCTTCAGGCAGTGTTTCTTTTAATAGATATAAGGCATGAGCCATCGGACAATGATATCATGATGTATGACTGGATGGTAAACCAGGGCTTTGCACCGATCATCATTGCAACCAAATCTGATAAATTGAAAAAAAGCCAGATTGCCGCACACATAAAGACTATCAAGGATGTGCTTCATGTAAAGCCGGGCACGGTAGTTATACCGTTTTCGTCCATGTCAAAGGAAGGCAGGGACGAAATCTGGAATCTCATAGATTCACTCGTATTTGACGAGGAGACGCTTCTTGCCATGAAGCAGGAGGAGGCAGCAAAGCGCGAGGCAAAATCAGCTGCAAAAAGAGCCGCTGCATCCCAGCCGCACAAAAAGGAGCGCTGGAAGAAGACCGGAAAGCCGGTTGCCAAAAAGACTAAAGAACGCAGAGATAAGGCCAAGAGCAAAAAAAGCGTTAATAATCATAAAAAGAAATAAAGTCGAAATAGAGTCATAGAAATAAAGCTATAGAAAGAAAGGCGAATATTTAATATATGAAGAATAAATGCAAATTTGTAGGCATTATGTTTTTGTGTATATTGATAGTGTGTACGCTTGCCGTAATGGCATATGAACACACAGCAGGTATGAAAGGCGCTGCCGGTGGAGCATCAAATGCTTCGGGCAATACAAAAAATACTGACGAAGCTGATGATATACTTACAGTCGTGACATCCTTCTATCCAATGTATATTGCAGCTTTAAATATAGTAGACGGAGTGGAAGGCGTGAGACTTGAAAACTTAAGCGAGCCACAGACCGGTTGTCTGCACGATTTCCAGCTCACACCGGAGGATATGAAGCTTTTATCCACAGCCGATGTTTTTGTAATAAACGGAGGCGGTATAGAGTTGTTTATGTCAGATGTGGCAAAGGCGTATCCGAAGCTTGATGTGGTTGAGGCCTGTGAGGATGTGGCACTTCTTTCTGAGGATGATGCAGACAGTGACCACGACCACGATCATGATGCAGATGCAGAATCAGACAGTGACCACGACCATGACCACGATGCAGATGCAGAATCGGACAGTGACCACGACCATGACAACGAAGCAGACGCAGAATCAGATAGCGCGCACGATCATGACCATGGAGATGAGAATGCCCATGCATGGATGAGCGTGCCGCGTTACCGCACCATGGTTCAGACAATCGCATCCCGGCTTGCCGAAAAGGATGCAAAGCATGCTGATGAATATTATGCAAATGCAAAAGCATATGATGCAAAGCTTGCAGTGCTTGAAGAAAAGATAAATAGCATAAAGAGTCTTACCAATGGACAGAATATCATCATATTCCATGAGGCCTATGCATATGTAGCTGATGATTTTTCCATGAATGCATGCTATCTGTTAGACCTTGACGAGGAGCGCTCAGTCAGCGCAGGTGAGATAAAGCAGGTAATAGGTGCCATAAAGGATGACGGAGTGTCGGTAATACTCGCTGAGGAGCTCTACGGAAAGAGCATGGGAGATACCGTATCGCGTGAGACAGATGTGCATGTGATTTATATCGACCCTCTCAACAGGGGAGAGTACGACAAGGACAGCTATCTTTATGGTATGGAGCACAATATAGAGCTTATCAAAGAGGCATTTACTAAATAAAATTGGAGAAAATATGCGGAAAATAATACAGCCATGTGGCTTTCATTGCATAAAAATAAATAACCTTGGAGTGAGCTTTGGAGAGCAGACAGTGCTTGAGGATGTAAATATGCACATACATTGCGGCTCTTTCAATGTCATAATAGGCCAGAACGGTGCCGGAAAATCTACACTCATAAAGGCGATACTCGGCGAGATACCTCACACCGGTACGATTGAGTTCAAGGATACTAAGGACGGACATATGGCTAAGCTTAAAATCGGCTATGTGCCGCAGTCTGTTAATATCGAGAAAAATACACCGGTCAGCGTGTATGACCTCATAGCAAGCTATCAGTACAATTATCCTGTTTTTCTGCCAAAGAGCAAAAAGATAGAGGCAAAGATAAGGGAGACACTCGAGGTATTTGAGGCTGAGGAGCTCATCGACAAGCAGGTGTGCAACCTCTCGGGAGGACAGCTGCAGAGAGTGCTTCTTTCCATGGCAATCATGGACGAGCCGAACTTGCTGCTGTTGGATGAGCCGGTGTCCGGAATAGACCAAAACGGCATGGAGCTTTTCTATAAGACCATGGATTATTTAAAGACTCACTATGACCTTGCAATCATACTGATATCGCACGATTTGGACTATGTGGCAAAGTACGCAGACCATGTTGTACTGCTTGATAAGACCGTTGCAAAGCAGGGGACTGTGAAGGAAGTCTTCGAGAGCAAGGAATTTGAGAGAATTTTTTACACAGGAGAGGAATCCTGGGTGAGAGAGGAGGAGCACAAATGAATATAACCTCCTGGCTTCAATATGATTTCATGAGAAATGCCCTTATCGCTGTGCTCATCATCACACCGCTTTTTGGCATAATGGGAACCATGATTGTAAACAAAAAGATGGCATACTTTTCAGATGCACTCGGACATTCAGCACTTACCGGAATCGCTGTCGGAGTGGTATGCGGCATGGCAGACACCTCGCTTGCCATGGTGATATTTGCGATAGTGTTTGCACTTCTTTTAAATAAGATAGGCAGTCTGAACACTGCATCGACAGATACCATTATATCGGTATTTTCATCGTGCTCTGTGGCGATAGGTCTTGCGATACTGTCAAAGGGCGGCAATTTCAGCAAATACTCAAGTATACTGGTGGGCGATGTACTAAGCATCACAAAGACTGAGATAGTTTATCTAATTGTGATTTTTGTGGTCACGATAGTGTTCTGGGTGTTTTGCTTCAATAAGCTCAACGCCATCTGCATACACAGAAGCGTGGCAAAAAGCAAGGGCATACATGTGCGTATTCTGGATAATCTGTTTGCGGTGCTTGTAGCACTCATAGTTATGCTATCCATCAAGTGGATAGGTATACTTATAATAAATGCTCTGCTTATATTACCGGCGGCTTCATCAAGGAATATTTCGGAAAATATGCGTGAGTATCATTTCTTTTCAGTGATATTTTCAGTATTTTCCGGTATAGTCGGCCTCGCAGTGTCATACTACACCAATGTGGCAACAGGTCCGATGATAGTGATTATTGCATCGGTAATATATTTTTCGACATTTATATTTGGCAGAAAGCTGAAAAAATAACGGCTAAAGCTATAAGCAACAGACGCAAAACAGCCGATACACAATATAAGAGAAAGACTGTTTAGCTATATCAGACGCTATACAGGTTGATAATAGTATAGCGGGAAAGGATTCCCGCACGCACATTACCAGGGAGGGATGAGAGATGTTAGATGCTATTTCAAGTGTAGTTTCAGCAGTAGCGGCGCAGAGTGTCACAGCAAAGGACGAGGCGCAGACAAAGAATACTAATACCGCTTCAAAGAAGCAGGATGCAAAGACGGATAAGTCGGATGCAAAGACTGCAGGCTTCAGCGAGGAGGCAGCTGTATATGAGAAATCAGACAGCAAGGATGATTCAAAGGATACTGCAAAGAGCACAGTAAACCAGAAGATGAGCAAGGCAGACAGAGATGCACTGGTACAGGCACTTAAGGATGATGCCAACGCCAGACAGCAGCAGCTTATCGAGATCGTCAGAAAGTCCATGACAGGACAGGCTTCAACCTGGGATAAGTCACAGGGCTTAAAGAGTCTGTTTGAGAATCTGACTGTAGATGCAGACACAATAGCGCAGGCCAAAAAGGACATCGCAGAGGATGGATACTGGGGAGTTGAGAAGACCTCAGACCGTATTCTTGACTTTGCAAAGGCACTGTCGGGAGGCGACAAGGACAAGGCTGATGAGCTTTTGAATGCATTCAAGAAGGGCTTTTCACAGGCAACAGGAGCCTGGGGAGACAAGCTGCCATCAATTTGCCAGGATACTTATGATGCCGTAGTCAAGAAGTTTGATGACTGGAAGAATGGCACAGAGGACACACAGGTACAGGGCTAGAAGCCGGATGTGTATGTAAAAGTGTCGTGATGGAACGAATATTATATAAGAAATCTGATTTATGAATTATGAAAAGGGGGCTGCACGCAGCGTGCAGTCACCTTTTTAGCGCTTGTATATTTTTTTGAGAGGTGTATAATAGAAGAATAGTATATAAGTATCATTATTCATGTGGAGGAAATATCATGAAATTAGACATGTCAAAGTGGAAAGCACTTAGCATCAAAAATCGTTTAAAGAAAGGCTTCAGACTGACTACATTTGTAGCATCGGCATCGGGGGTTATCGCGGGTATTCTTATGATTCTTGTATCAATGAGATATTCCAGCGCACTAACCTTTTACGGATTTTCACAGGGAGATATAGGAAAGGTTATGGTAACCTTCTCAGAGACACGAAGCGCTACACGAGCTCTTATCGGTTATACAGCTTCTGACACATTAAGTAAGATGTCTGATACACATGATTCTAAAAAGGAATCATTTCAAAAATACTGGAAAGAGCTGCAAAGCTCTATAAAGACAGATGAGGAGCAGGCTATATATGATGATATAAACAGTAAGCTCGACTCATACTGGAGTCTCGATGATGAAATCGGACAGTTAGGTAGGAATGCTACAGAGCCTGAGACACAGAAGGAGGCCGAGGAGAGAGCAGTAGCAGAGCTTGCACCTGTATATGATGATATATATCAGCAGCTTGTTGCCCTTATGGATACAAAGGTAACAGATGGAGATAATTTAAGCAAGAGATTATCATTAGTATCATATGCCGTATTTGGTATTGTTATTGTTATCATTGTCAGTTCATATTTTATCTCGATGAAAATCGGGGACGAAGTTGCAGTTGGTATTTCTAAACCACTCGATGAGTTAAAACAGAGATTACGTACATTTGCACAGGGTGATCTTGAGGCTCCATTCCCGGCAGTTGATTCACAAGATGAAATTGCTGATATGGTAGGGGTTGCGAAAAACATGGCAGCAGACCTTAAGACTATCATATCTGACTCTGACAAGCTTCTTGGAAAGATGGCAGAAGGAGATTATACAGTTTCATCAGACATGGAAGATAAATATACCGGAGATTTTATTGGACTTCTCATGGCAATGCGTCAGATGAAGACACAGATGAATGATGTTATGTCACATATCAACGAGATATCATCACTTGTTACAGCAGGTTCTAACAACCTTGCTCAGGCATCACAGGAAATGGCAGAAGGTGCTATGGACCAGTCAGCAGCCATTGAGGAGCTTCAGGCTACATTTGCAGATATCACAGGCGGTGTTGAGAAAACATCTGAGAAGCTCAATGATACATACAGGATTGCACAGGAGTATGCTGAGGAAGCAGATCACAGCCATACAGAGATGCAGGGCATGGTTGATGTTATCGGACGCATCAATGATACATCTAAGCAGATTGAGAATATCATTTCTGAGATTGAGGATATTGCCAGTCAGACAAACCTTCTTTCACTCAATGCAGCTATCGAGGCAGCGCGTGCAGGTGAGGCAGGTAAAGGATTCGCAGTTGTTGCGGGACAAATCAGAAGTCTTTCAGAGCAGAGTGCCAAGGCTGCAGTTGACACACGTCAGCTTATAGAGAGTGCCATTGCGGTATCTAACGAGGGTAATGAAGCTGCAGAGCGCGTAAGTACTTCTATTGCAAAGGTTATCAATGGTATGAAGGAAGTTGCAGATTCTTCTCAAAAACTCAGCGAGATTGCAGAGGAGCAGGCAAAGGCTATGGAGCAGGCAGAGGCCGGCATTAATCAGATATCAGATGTTGTACAGTCAAACTCAGCAAATGCAGAGGAAACATCAGCAACAAGTGAGGAGCTTTCAGCACAGGCGGAGACAATGAACGAGCTGATTAGCAAATTTATATTGGAAAAGAAATAGAAAAATTGTACATACGAGTTTAGAAAAACTTTTTAACAAAAAGCCCCACAAGCATTATCAATGCTGTGAGGCTTTTTGTTGTTGTGCGTTAGAGGGTTACTTTTTAAATCTAGTAAACATGTACTATGTGAACATAGTTTTTTGTGCGATACGTGGAAAATCTGAAAAGTAATGAAAATGAACAATTAAATGAGAATATTTAAATTTGCTCTTTTTGGCAGGGTGTGTTATAATCCTTGTATACAAAAAACAGAGGTAATACAATATGGGTAGTAATAACGATATTTCATTAAAAGCATTAGCCAAGATTAATCTGGGGCTCGATGTTGTGAGGCGCAGAGAGGACGGATATCATGAGGTCCGTATGATTATGCAGACCATTCATCTGTATGACAGGCTTGATATCAAAAGGACAAAGGAGCCTGGCATACAGATACAGACCAATCTGTCTTTTCTCCCTGTAAACGAGAACAATCTCATATACAAGGCTGCAAAGCTTCTGATGGATGAGTTTTCTATAACTGACGGTGTATCAGTGAAGCTGGACAAGCGTATTCCTGTTGCAGCAGGGATGGCGGGGGGCAGTACTGATGCGGCGGCTATGCTTATAGGTGTAAACAGGCTTTTTTCACTGGGACTGACAAAGAGAGAGCTTATGGAAAGAGGTGTGCAGATAGGGGCGGATGTACCATACTGTATTATGAGAGGCACGGCGCTGGCCGAGGGCATAGGAGAGGCGCTTAGTCCTCTTCCTCCAATGGTAAAGTGTCCGGTGCTTATTGCAAAGCCGTCCATCTCGGTATCCACAAAATTTGTGTACCAGAATCTGAAGCTTGATGATACGACTATTCATCCGGATATAGACCGCCTGATAGATGATATAAAGGCTAAGAATCTGCATGATATCGCAGCACATATGGGAAATGTCTTAGAGACCGTGACCATACCAAACTATCCGGTGATAGACGAGATAAAGAAGCATATGCTTTCAAATGGCGCGGTAGGAGCCATGATGAGCGGTAGTGGTCCGACGGTTTTTGGTCTGTTTGACGATGAAGATACTGCAAAGAAAGCGTACAAAGCCATGAGAAGCTCACATCTTGCCAGACAGGTGTATCTGACATCTGTATACAATAATCGCAAATAACGTGATGTCCGGATAGCACAGCGGGTGCTTTATAGTTACTTTTTTCTTATATGTGAGAATTATAATACAAGAGATAGGAGAAGTTTGATGACTGATAATTTAACTTTAAATATGGATGCATATCTGCCACTGCGTGATGTGGTGTTTAACACACTTCGTGAGGCAATTTTAAAGGGTGAGCTCAAGCCGGGAGAGAGACTTATGGAGCTGCAGCTTGCGTCAAAGCTTGGAGTCAGCCGTACACCTATACGTGAAGCAATCAGAATGCTTGAGCAGGAGGGGCTTGCAGTCACAATGCCGAGAAAGGGCGCAGAGGTTGCCAAGATGACTCTCAAGGATATGGAGGATGTGCTTGAGGTGAGAGAGGCTCTTGATGAGCTTGCAGCCAAAATAGCCTGTAAGAAAATCAGTGATGAGCAGCTTGCGAATCTAAAAACCATAAAGGACGAGTTCAAGAGGAGCATGGACTCAGGAGATGTGAAAAAGATAGCTGAGGAGGATGTGAAGTTTCACGATGCTATCTATGAGGCGACCAACAATGCGAAGCTTGTATCTATGATGAACAATATCCGTGAGCAGATGTACCGCTACAGAGTGGAGTATTTGAAGGACCCAAAGAATTATCCGATGCTTGTGAAGGAGCATGATGCCATCTACAGGGCGCTTGAGGCAAGAAATATGGAGCTTGTGACTACAGAAATGCATACGCATGTGGCTAATCAGGCGGTTGCTGTGAAGGCTGTGATACAAAAGCAGGATGAAGAGAAGAAATAAAACAGAAATATAACAACAATATAACAAGAATATAGCAGACAAAGATAATAAAATACAAAATAATATAACAAAACCAGGGGTTGCCGGTCACACTGACGTGTGAACGGCGGCCTTTTTTAGTGGTTTAGTTAGTGGCTTAGATAATAGCAAAAAATAAGTAATCAGGGATATTTACGGGCTTGTATGGTCATACTATATCAGGGATTTTAAATCTTACGGGATTTATTGGGTATATAGGAGAGTTAAAGATGACCACAAACATAGATGAGAACATAAAAAGCTTCAGGCAGATATATTCTGACTGCTCAGATATCAAGATGCAGGAGATGTATCTGGGGCGTGATGCTTCCATAAAGTGTTTTGTTGCATATATTGAGGTGACATGTGCAGGCTCCGGTATCAATAACAGTGCGTTTGGACGATTTACATCATACCTTGAAGGGATAGACCGGGATCAGGTTAAGGAAGTACTTGACAAAAATCAGGCAGCTCTATCCGAATTTGCGCATCTTCATACGGTTAGAGAGGCAGCCCAGATGATGCTGACAGGAGACGTGATATTTTTTGTGGATGGTTATCCGGATGCCTTCAAGCTTCCTGATAAGGGATATCCTGCCCTGTCAATTCAGGAGATTGATTCGGAAAAGGTCATAAGAGGCTCAAATGAGGGCTTTGCTGATTCCATAAAGATAAATACTGCACTTATCAGGCGCAGGTTAAGGAGCACTCGCTTAAAGTGTAAAGAGGTGAAAAAGGGGCTTCGCGGACACAGCAATGTGGACATATTGTATGTGAGAGACCTCGTAAAACCGGGGCTTGTAGAGGATGTGGAAAGGAATCTGGACAGCTATGTGATAGACCATGTGGGGGATTCGGGAGTTCTTGAACAATTTGCTGAGGCAAAATGGTATTCACCGTTCCCACAGCTTCAGACCACAAAGCGGCCGGATGTGGCGGTAAATGCGCTCCTAGAGGGGAGGGTGGTGGTGCTGTGCGATAATTCACCGATAGCAATAATACTGCCAACCACCATGAACAATTTTTTAAAAACCGCAGATGATTACTATAACAGAACGATAGCGGCAAGCTTTGCCAGATTGATAAGGTACGTGGCAGCCTTCATGTCATTTACATTGCCGGGGCTTTATCTGGCGGTCACAAATTTTCATACACAGATACTGCCGACACCTCTCATACTGGCATTTTATGAAGCCAGACTCGGCTGCCCGTTTCCGCAGCTCATAGAGGTGCTCATGATGGAGCTGTCCTTTGAACTGCTTCGTGAAGCCGGCATAAGACTTCCCGGAGCCATGGGAAATACGATAGGCATAGTCGGAGGCCTCATAATCGGACAGGCAGCAGTGGATGCAAATTTAGTGAGCCCTATAGTGGTCATCCTGGTTGCATTCACCGCACTCTGCTCGTTTGCCATACCGAGTGAGGAGTTTGCATTTTCATTTAGGATACTCAAATTCGCTGTAATAATTATGTCGGCATGGCTTGGATACTTTGGATTTTTAATAAGTCTGATGGTGATACTTTTGCATCTTGCAAAGCTCAAAAGCTGTGGTTATCCATACATGATGCCATTCGTGGGCAGCGAGCTGACAGGCGGCGAGGATGAAAAGGACAGTATCATACGATTTCCGCTTCGAAGACTTTGGAGGCGGCCTGTATTTGCAAGAGAAAAGGAGTGCAGGAAGCTGAAAGAAAATCGGACAAAATAAGTTGATGAAAATGGTAAAATTGTATTATTGTAATTAAACAATACAAATGATAACATATATATTATGTATGAATTTGCGCGAAAGGGAGAGAGGTTATGGAACAAAAAAGAAAAGAAGAAATAAGAAAAAGTATAATTGCCTGTGACAATGATATAGTTAAACTCAGATCACAGGCTGAAAATCTTGAAGAAATCATAAAAAATCAAAAGTGCACGCAAAAACGTTTTGAGAGTGAATGCGATAAGTATGAAATCAAAAGGCAGAAAAAAAAGATAAAATTAGAGAATATGTCATGTTTAATACAGAATGTTAAGCTAGTTGAAAGATATGTAGGAAGAATGAGCGATCGAGTATCTGGCAATTGTTATAATGTTAACAGTAATAGATTATTGAATATGATGAAACAGATGGACAAAGAGATTCTTAATAATGAAAATATGTTAGAAGAAAAATATGACATGATTTCTTCAATAATGTATAAAAGACAAATCTTAAAGTATGAACTGAGGAGGTTGGGATAGTGGCAGTTATGAATCCTTTGGGAAGTAGAAATATAATTATTATTGATGATAATTATATAGGAGAGTATTCACAGGCATATATGGAGGTGGGAAAACAGATAGATGATATTATTATTAAATATATCGGAATATTAAAAGGGATTATAGATGATGGAAGTATGAAAGGACTTACTGCCGAAAAATTATATAGTTTTGCGGACACTGCAAGCATGTTACTATTTAAGACAGCAGGAGTTTTGTGCGATAACAATAAAAGCAATATGCAAAAATTTATACAGGATATTGATGAGGCAGACAGAGAAATTTACTAAGGAGAATATGTTATGAGCAATGTTTTACAAATTGATAGAAATGGTATTGATGAAGCTGTTAACGACTTACAGGAATTGATAAATGAAATAAATGAAGTTAATATTTCAAAAAGTAAGCAGGAAGGTGATGAAGGCATGGCCTACACTGCCATACAAGAGGGAGAAAAGATAATTGAAAATGTAAAGACGGATTTACAAGGTCTTATACAGGCAACGGCTGATTTTATCGTAAAAATAAATGGTAATTTTGAAGATACAGACCAGAGATGTGCTGAACAGATAAAAGGAGAAGTAAAATAAAATGGGACGAATAAGAAAATTTACACAGGAGGCTTATGATGCGTTGCAGTCAGGAGTTTCAGATGATGGTGAGATACTGGATTTTTTTAGCGATATACCATTAAATATATCGAATTTTTTTAATTCGCTTGAACTTGAAGATGATTTGTCAAATTTTCAAAGCTATCTAAGAGATATATCAGATTTTGAGAATTATACAGCAAAAAAGATTGATGATATTTTTAGGGATGTAATTAATGTTGATGAAACTTATGCAACAATATTTAGAGATTTTAATGATAGGATGACAGATTTTGATACTATAATTAATAAATTAAAAGAGTCAATTTCAGATGTGAATTTTGAGAATAACTTTTCAAAAGATGGATTTATAAATTCGCTTCCAAAGGAAACAGAGAATATAATAGGAGTAAATTGGAAAAATATATTAGATAAAGATGCCGATGACATATCAGATGAAGAATACAATATGATTGCGGAATATATTATTAAAAATGGTGATGCCGACATTTTAGAGGAAATTCTGGTAGATTGCTATACGATTAAGAAACCAAAGAACGGAGAAAGAAATCCTGTTGTTTTTGATAATGGTATTGAAGGAAAGACAGAAAAGTATTGGTACTCTTTAAATAAAAAATATAATGGGTTATCTGCAGCTATAAACAGGGTTACACAAATATGGATTGCAATAGGATATACATCAGAAAGTGATGAAAGAAATAGATGGATTTCTACAGCAGCACAGTATAATACTTTTTTTAAAGAGTTTGGTAAAAATAAAGACCTGGTTATGGTAAGAGAAATAAAGCTGGATGGTACTATAAAAGAGTTAAATTCTAATCTTATTGATATTAAAAATAATAAAGCCGGAGATTTGACTGCTGTGTATTATCCATATTTTTCACAGCCAACAATAATAGAAGGAGAAGTCAACAATAAAAAAGTAATGACCACTTCATTTGCTGGATTTGATCAGGGAGGACAGGATGATCTTGCGAACAAAGGGATAAAGTACATAAGGGCAAATGCAGGAGTTGATAAAAATACAAATATGCTTGGTACGCTGTCGGATAGTGTAGTAAATCAGATAACATCTTCGCTAATTGGTAAAATCCCGGGGTCTGGGATTATATCGTCAGTTTGTGATATTTGTGATAATAGTGAGAGTAAATTAGAAACAGCGGAAACAATATCGGTGAGTGAATTTGCCAATCACATTGGTTGGATTGTTGATGAATTTGGACTAATATGTGTTGCAAATGATGTAAATGAAAATCCAGAGACGTGTAAGATATATTTATATCCAGGACCAGAAACGAAAAAGATTGTTGAATCCTATAATAAGTACATGAAAGAGCATAGAGATTTTGCGATTGAAATTGGATATCCTAAAGATGGGATAAATATGTCTTGGTTTAATAAAACTAAAAAATATGAAGATATATATATTATTCTAAATAGTATAAAAATAATGAATAGAGATCCTTTGATTTTTAATGTGATTGAAAATTATAATGAGGGGGAATAGTGGTATGATAAAAAATTTTTATAAAAAAAAGAATAATCTATATATAATGTTGGTAATACTTGTGGTAATATTCGTGGTGATACTTGGATATATATACATGAATCGTCATGTAAAATTTAAAGACTCCAACATGGCATATGAGATAAGCAGAACAATTGGACCAAACGTTAATCCAGAGAATGTAAAATATAAAGATGTATATGCTATAAAGGAATTGAATATAGGTTTTCCAGGAAAGTATGATACTTTAGAAGATATAAAACTTTGTAAAAATTTGAGGATATTAACAATAAATGGTGGAGGCGATAAATGGAAGCCATTAAAAAAAGAGGAAGACATTGATTTTTTATTATATGAGCAGGCACAAAAGTATCAAAAAGAATTATCAGATATAGTCCCAAGTTTGAAAAGAATAGAAATTTTTTCTTTTTCAAATTATTTGGAAAACTGTAATATTTCAAATTTTGATTTTTTAGCAAAATGCTGCAATATGAAAGTTATTAAGATTTACGATAGTACAGTTAGTGATTTCGGTTTTCTCAAAAATTGTTCAAAGGTAAAAGAAATATACTTATGGGGTAGCAATATAAAAGATGCAGATGATCTAAAATCGCTAAAGAATCTGGAAACGATATGCATATATGATACCCCTTTGTCAAAAGATGAAACTGAGGTAGAAAGCCTGTGTAAGGCATTTCCAAATGCAAAGATATTCATAAGTGAGGATAAGGTGCAGAATATTGACATAAAAGAGGAATAGGGAATACCAGGATAAAAATGATAGATTAAGAATTGTATATTAATTGTATTTTATAGCCATACTTTACTTTGAAAGGAATTAAAGTATGGCTATAAATATGGGTAAAAGAGATACATTTGCACAAAACGAAAGCATATCGCCCCGCCAGCTATACAGACTATACGTCTTTAATCTGCTTGGAGTCGGCACACTGGTGCTTCCAAACAATCTGGCGAAACTGGGAAAGTATGGTTTTATCTCAATCGCACTTGGTGTTTTCATGGCATGGCTATTTATGTGGATAGTAAGCGAGGTACGAGAACAGAAGAAAAGTATATATGACAGAAGCTTTGGTAAAACAACACATGCAAAAATGTTAATTTATGATTTAATTATTGTGATATACGAGCTGTCACAGGCCGCATTTCTTGCATGGATATTTGTAAAGCTGATACGTGACAGCCTTATACCGGATGAGTCATTTACAGTTGTACTCCTTGTGATAATGGCGGTATGCGCTTATGCGCTAAGTGGCGGAGTGGAGTGCCGGGCCAGGGTATACGAGGTAGTATTTTTCTTTGTGCTGATACCGCTTGCTGCTATGCTTTTGTTTGCGCTATCGGATATGAGATTAGACTATCTGATGATTAAGGACAGAGTCGGTGTGGACTTTGGCATAGCGGATATATTTGCGGGCGCATACTATGTGTTTGCAGCATCCATTTCCGTGTTCAATATACTGTTTGTAAGGGAGCGCACTGCCTCACAGATACGAGGGAGTGTGAGTAAAGCAATATTCACATATGCAGGCATTCTTTTTTTATTGTATGCAGTATTGCTTGGGAGCTTCGGAAAATATTCATTGTCAGAAATCGAGTTTCCGGCTGTCGTACTGATGAGTGATGTGCAGATAAAGGGAAGCTTCTTTAAGAGGGCAGATGCACTGATGCTGTCGGTGTGGTTTTTCACGCTGTTTTCAGTGCTCATTATGAGCCTTTATTATGCGGTTTTAAGATGTGAGAATTTTGCTGAAAATACGAGAGAAATTATATTTACATTTAATAAAAACCGGCATTCCTGTAGCAATAAGCAATTTGGCTCTGACAGACAGAAAAGTCATGACAAGGAAAAGAGCACTATGAGAAGCTGGTGCATCATTTTTGTCATAGCAGTCACAGTGACCTTAGCATATATTCTTGAAAGTGGAGATGAAATCGTGAAAAAATATCTTGGATTTTTAATGTGCATAGCGATACCGGTCATAGTAGTGCTGACGATAGGTCTCATGCTCACCGGCTGCAGTGCAGTGGAACTTGAGGAGCGCTGTTTTCCGACACTTGCGGCGGTCGATATTATAGATGTAGATACTAACGAAATAACCGATAAAGAAGTAACTGATAACAAAGCATATGTTAGCAACAGAGATGTTTCGACAAATGAAAATAGCGGATATATAGAGTTCTACTATAACATGGACAAATCATACGAACCGGAATATGCAGATGATATCAAAACAGCCGTGGACAGCTTCGAGGATCGGCTGTCACAGAAAGCCGATACCAATCATTTGAAGGTGATTTTAATAGGAAAAACACTTAGAAAAGATAAAGCAGCTTATTCAGACTTCATGGAATATTGCAAGACATCAAAAAAATTTCCTAGAAACACATATGTGTGCATAGCAGATGATATAAACGATATCTTTGATAACATGGGTGATTATTATGAGCAGAAAATGAATAAGGAGAATCATGAGGATGGGGAACCGATAATTACACTTGGCACATTGCTGGATGACTATACGAATGAAATTCATGAAAACCGGTAAAATTTTCAAAAAGGATGAATAAGCTCGTCAAATAAGGCAATACTTGTTTACATGAGAAAGAAAATAATAATAACAACCATAGCAATAATATCCATTACGGCAGCGATAGCTGCAAAAAATCATACACCTGCCGCAAACACCAATAGTATAGCGTGTACAGCCGACATGCAAAAATCCATCGCCGGCAAAATCCTGCGTTTCCACGTGCTGGCAAACAGCGACAGCGAAGCAGATCAGAATGTGAAAAAGCAGGTGCGCGATGCAGTAGGGGCTTACATAGAGCCATATCTGCTGGAGTGCGAAAATATCGAAGAAACCAGAGCCACCGTAAATGACCATATGGACGAAATAATAGCGGTATCAAAGGAGACGCTTGCAGCAAACGGTTTTACATATGGCGCATCGGCAGAGCTTACACACACCGATTTCCCGGAAAAGACGTATGGGGACTATACATTTCCTGAGGGAAATTACGAGGCGCTTGAAATAACACTGGGCGATGGAGCCGGTCATAACTGGTGGTGTGTGCTGTATCCAAACATGTGCTTTAGGGGCAGTGTGTACGAGGTGGTGGAGGACGAAGCAAAGGAAAATCTTAAGGAGGTACTCACTCCGGACGAGTATGAGAGCATATTTGACAGTGGAAAATATGAAATAAAACTAAAAATCCTTGATATTTTCAGATAAAACAGTTAGTATATTCATGCTGAAAAAATATATTAAAAGAAAATATGTGATGACAAATTATTAAAGCGTGAATTAATTTAGATATGCAAGAGGATAAGGAGAAAGAAATGACAAAGGATGTAGTAGTATCATTAAAGGGCCTGCAGCTCGCACCGGACCAGCAGTCGGATGCGGTAGAGGTGATTGCCCCGGGAGAGTATTATATAAGAAATAACAAACACTATGTGCTTTTTGAGGAGATAATGGAGGGTGAGACCCAGACACTCAAAAATATGCTTAAATTCAATGACAATTATCTTGAGTTCACCCGCAAGGGACCTATGAGTGTACATATGATATTTGAGAAGGGAAAGAAAAACCTGACATATTATTATACACCGTTTGGAAGTATCCAGATAGGTATTGATGCCACAAGCATAGAGGTAAAGGAGACTGAGGACGAGATAAGGGCAGAGGTAAAGTATGCACTTGATGTCAACTATGAATTTGTAGGCGACTGTCACATCAATATAGCTGTGAAGAAAAAAGGCGCAGCAGTCAAAATTGCATAAAAGTCTGCCAAGTCTATGGGGTAAAAAATATATAAAGCATATAAAAAACAGAGCATGTGAGGATGAAAGCCATCCCACATGCTCTGTTTATGTACATGAAAATTAAATCATGATATTATTTCTGCTTAGCCTTTTTGGCAGCCTCTTTAGCAGCTTTTCTTTCAGCCTTTGCAGCCTCCTCAGCCTTGAGCTGTTCGTTGGCCTTGCTGTAGTTTTCTGCCATTCTTGCACGGAAGCCTTTTTTCTTCTTAGGCTTCTCAAGAGGTCCTCTGATACCGCGGACAGCTGTGATGTATATACCGCTGACAGAAGCCTTAACCTCTTTCTTTAAAGGAATCTCATCAAAGATCTGCTCGTCTGCGATAAGAGACATGACTCTTGGTCCGACCTTGGCCTTGACTACAGGAAGCTTTGAGCGGCGCATAAGCTTTGGTGTCTGCTCAATAATCTGCTGTGGGAGACCGGCATCCTTTAGCTTCATACGCTTTTTGTCAATGATTAGCATATTGACTGTCTGTGATGCAGCAGCTATCTGTTCGTCCTGCTCTTCCTTTCTTTTTTGTGCTTTTTTACCGAGGATTGTTAATACTATAAATGCTACCACAAGCACTACTGCGATAACAATAAGTACGATTAATGCTGGATTCAAAACGTATCCCTCCTAAAAATTTGCTTATTTAAATTAATTCTATCAAATATGCTAAAAAAAATCAATCTTTATTGCAAGAATAGGTAAAACCGTAGTATACTAGAACTATATTTTGGAAAAGGTCTTTAGAAGACGCAAAGGGGTATTTATTAATGAAGAAAATTGCTCTTTTGGCTGATGGCTGGAGAAGATATGTAATATATTCGTGGGTTGAGGGTATCATGGGAGGCTCTAAAGAGCTGTGCAAAGATAAAGAAAATTTCACTCGTTGTAATTTAACCTGATATGTGATATTGTAGACAGGTATAGTGTTTTGCGGATGCGTTTTTGCCGTGGCAGGGCATTGTACATATAAATAACATGACTTACAGATTTCAGGAGGATTCCAATGAGTGAGAAAAAGAATACAGGTAAGAAGGCAGTCATAGCAGTGATTGTGATTGCACTTATCGTGGTAATTATTGCGCTTGTTGCTGTGATAAGCGGCAAGAGCAAAAAGGGTGGCTCAAAGAGCGCAACAGAGTCTGGCACCGAGGCCGGCAGCGAGACGATGCGAAGCGGACAGTTTGACATAGACTACGCAAAGCAGGTTACAAAGCTTGCAGACTATTCAGGTGTTGCAATTACTGTCTCAAACGATTATGAGATAAACGATACAGCAAAGCAGACATATCTGACCAATGTGCTTCAGTCATATGGTGCAGATGCGTACAAGCAGGTTACAGATCGTGATACAGTTGCAGATGGCGATTATGTCAAGGTTGATTACACAGGATATAAGGATGGCAAAGCATTTGATGGTGGCTCAGCTACAGATGTGCTGCTTGATGTGACAAACAACAGCCAGGTCGGCGGTTCATCATTTATCGATGGATTTACAAAGCCTTTAATCGGAGCCAAGGTGGGTGACAAGGTTAAGGGTGACGTGACATTCCCTGAGGATTATGGCAACGATGACCTAAACGGACAGACAGTTACATTTGAGTATACAGTAAAGGGCATTTACTCAGCAGATCCTGTTGCACTTGCTGATATGACAGACGAGCAGGTCAACACAGTGTTTGGAAAGGCCGGAGTGACAACTAATGCCCAGCTTACCACACAGATTGAGAAAGATTTGAAGCAGCAGCTCTACAGCGCTGAGGTAGACAAGATAAAGAGCTACATGATTGAAAACAGCACAGTCGAGATTCCTGATGAGTATCTACAGGCCAGACTCAATGAGTATATTGCTTCATTTACCAAAGAAAATGTCAAGGATGGACAGACACTTAAGAAATATTTAAAGTCCAACTACAACATGACAGTGGATCAGGCCACAGAGAAGTGGAAGGAGAATCTGACAGACCAGATAAAGACAGAGTTCATCTTTGGACTTATCGCTGAGAAGGAAAATATCAAGATGGATGATGATGCCTTCAACAGCTATGTGGATTACATCGTATCAGCCAGCAATGGTCAGTTCAGCAAGGCTTCTGAGGTATACAAGTATTTTGGAAGCGGACACAAGGATGAGGGAAAGACATACCTTAAGAACCAGTACCTTGTAAACAAGGCTATTGATACAGTCACAGAGAAAGCAAATGTGACATTTGAGGATGGCAGTGCAGCGCCGGATACTTCAAGTGGCAGCGCGGATGCCGAATAATAACGATAAATATGCTGCCTGTGGTGATGCGCAGGCAGCTTAAATGGAGGATTAGATAATGGAACTTACAAACATACGCGAGATTTTCCGCAACAAGGACAAATTCGCTGACAAAGAGGTGACTATCGGAGGATGGGTCAGAAGCAATCGTAATTCAAAGAACTTTGGATTTATCGTGGTAAACGACGGTACATTTTTTGAGCCAATCCAGGTTGTATACGGAAATGGCTTAGACAACTATGATGAGGTTGGCAAGATCAATGTCGGAGCTGCAATTATCGTAAGGGGTACACTTGTGCTCACTCCGGATGCAAAGCAGCCATTTGAGATTCAAGCCGCAGAGGTGACTGTTGAGGGGGCATCCACACCGGATTATCCTCTGCAGAAGAAGAGACATACATTTGAGTATCTTCGTACAATCTCACACTTAAGACCTCGTACCAATACTTTTGAGGCAGTTTTCAGAGTGCGCTCACTCTGCGCATATGCTATTCACAAATTCTTCCAGGAGAGGGATTTTGTGTACGTGCACACACCGCTTATCACAGGAAGTGACTGTGAGGGTGCAGGAGAGATGTTCCAGGTGACCACACTTGATTTGAATAATCTCCCTATGACAGAGGATGGAAAGGTGGATTTCTCAAAGGATTTCTTTAATAAGCCTACCAACCTTACTGTTTCAGGACAGTTAAACGGCGAGACATATGCTATGGCATTCAAGAATATCTACACCTTCGGACCTACCTTCCGTGCGGAAAATTCAAACACTACACGTCATGCGGCAGAGTTCTGGATGATTGAGCCTGAGATTGCTTTTGCAGACCTTGAGGATGATATGATGCTTGCAGAGAGCATGCTCAAGTATGTTATCAGCTATGTGCTTGAAAATGCACCTGAGGAGATGGCATTTTTCAACAATTTCGTGGACAAGGGACTCCTTGACAGATTAAGAAATGTTGTTGAAAATGATTTTGCCCGTGTGACATACACAGAGGCTATAGATATCCTTTCAAAACACAATGACAAGTTTGATTACAAGGTATCATGGGGCTGTGATTTACAGACAGAGCATGAGAGATACCTTACAGAGCAGATTTACAAGCGCCCTGTATTTGTCACAGATTATCCGAAGGAGATAAAGGCCTTCTACATGAAGCTGAATGACGACGGAAAGACCGTTGCAGCAGTTGACTGTCTCGTGCCGGGAATCGGAGAAATCATCGGTGGAAGCCAGAGAGAGGATGACTACGATAAGCTTCTTGCCAGAATAAATGAGCTTGGACTTTCAGAGGATGACTACAAGTTCTACCTTGACTTAAGAAAATACGGCTCTGCAAGACACGCAGGTTTTGGACTGGGCTTTGAGAGATGCGTAATGTATCTTACCGGCATGGGCAATATCCGTGACGTTATCCCATTCCCTAGAACAGTTAATAACTGTGAGCTGTAATCACGAATGAATTTCATATATGAATAATTACCGCCCTTTGCACATATATATGATGTGTGGAGGGCGTTTTTATGTGGAGAAAAATCAAAGGTCCTGTGATAACAATATGTATTATGCATCTTACGGCGCTTTTGTGCCTTATCATACTTTCTATAGTACAGTGCTTTGTCGACATGGCGGAGTGGATAAAGTTTGCACTTGCCATGGCGGTCAATATAGTGGTGGGGCTTGTGTGCGGATTTTTGCTCAAATGCTGCTTTCACCGCAGACGTTTTATCAGGGTGACGGTCGTAGCATACTGGATAACGTATGTGATAGCAACAGTGGTCATAGATATAGGTGAATCCAAAAATATTTTCGAGCTTTTGATAATACTTCTTCTGGTAATGTTTTCAGCGCTTGTTTTTCGCTAAAAAAGGACTTTTCATATTGATAATGCTGTGATATAATGTTGAGAGCAAATATGATGTGTCAATGAGACATCGTTAAATGAAAAGGAGATAAAAATGAAACACGTAAAGACATTAAATACAAGAAAATTACAGAACACAGTTAAAAAGGGCGGATGTGGCGAGTGCCAGACATCATGCCAGTCAGCTTGCAAGACATCTTGTACAGTTGGAAACCAGACTTGTGAGCAGTACAAATAGTCATAGGTGAAGCGGATTTAAAGAGTGTGCGCTGATAGGTGCACACTCTTTTCGCAGTGTAATTTTAAAATGTGTATAGAAAGAGAGGAATATTGTAGTGGTTCATCAGTACAAGAACAACGGCTATAATATTGTCTTAGATGTCAACAGTGGCGCAATCCATGTGGTGGATGATGTCACATATGACGTTATTGAGCTGTTTGAGGACAACTCAGCTAAGGAGATTATTGAAAAGCTTGTGGACAGGTATCCACAGACGGAGATAGAAGAAGCAATACAGGAAGTAAATGAGCTTAAGGATAATGAAGAGCTCTTCACAGAGGATACATACAAAGAGCGTATCATAGATTTCAAGAAGCGCCAGACAGTTGTAAAGGCACTTTGCCTTCACATAGCGCACGACTGCAACCTTGCCTGCAGATATTGTTTTGCAGAGGAGGGCGAGTATCACGGCAGACGAGCTCTCATGAGCTACGAGACAGGAAAACAGGCACTTGATTTCCTGATTGCCAATTCAGGCAGCAGGAGAAACTTAGAGGTAGACTTCTTTGGAGGAGAGCCTCTTATGAACTGGGATGTGGTGAAGCAGCTTGTGGCATATGGAAGAGAGCAGGAGAAGCTTCATGACAAGCATTTCAGGTTCACACTCACCACAAACGGTGTGCTCTTAAATGACGAGATTATGGAGTTCGCCAACAAAGAGATGGATAATGTAGTTCTTAGTATAGACGGACGCAAGGAGGTTCATGACCGCATGAGACCTTTCAGAAAGGGTGCCGGCAGTTATGACCTTATTGTTCCGAAATTCCAGAAGTTTGCGGAGAGCAGACATCAGGACAAGTACTATGTGAGAGGTACATACACACATTTCAATACTGATTTTTCAAAGGATGTGCTTCATCTGGCTGATTTAGGCTTCAAGCAGATTTCGGTTGAGCCTGTAGTGGCACAGCCTACAGATGAGTATGCACTTAAGGATTCTGATTTACCTGTGCTCTTTGATGAGTACGACAGACTTGCAGCAGAGATGGTAAAGAGAAACAAGGCAGGAAACGGCTTCAATTTCTTCCATTTTATGATAGATTTAGAGGGAGGACCTTGTGTATATAAGCGCCTTTCCGGTTGTGGCTCAGGAACTGAGTACCTGGCAGTGACTCCATGGGGAGATTTATATCCATGCCACCAGTTTGTGGGCAATGAGGACTTCCTTATGGGTAATGTCTGGGATGGCATCAAGGCCACTGACATCCAGGATGAGTTTAAGTGCTGTAATGTTTATGCCAAGGAAAAATGTCGCAACTGTTTTGCCAGATTCTATTGCAGCGGTGGCTGTGCCGCCAACTCATACAACTTCCACGGCACAATCACTGATGCCTATGATTTAGGCTGCGAGCTGCAGAAGAAGCGTATAGAGTGCGCTATCATGATTAAGGCAGCAGAGGCTGATATGGCAGATGATGCACAATAATTTGAATTTGTCACGGGAAACGGATAGCGGTATTTGTGACCCGTGTGCGAATATATTTGCCATCTGTATACCTATATGGATGGTAGCAAAATGACAGGAAGGTATAAGAAAATGAAAAAAGGAAAGAGTTGGGTGATTATCCTTGTGGCAGTCATTTGTATCGGCTTGCTGGGCTGGTATTCCACTGCAGTAATCACCGACACAAAGCAAAAGCAGGAGGCAACTGCTAATGGTGAGAGCACCAAGGATAAGGATTATCAGAATATCAAGCTTGGTCTCGACCTCTCAGGTGGTGTTTCAATCACCTACCATATCAAGGACAAGAATCCTTCAGACAAGGATGTAAATGATACTATCGCAAAGCTCGAGGAGCGTGCAGAGAGCTACACAACAGAGTACTCTGTATACAAGAGCGGGGATGACCGTATCACTGTAGAGATTCCGGGTGTTGACGACCCTAACAAGGTACTCGAGGATCTTGGAAGTCCGGGATCACTGTACTTCATCGCCCAGTATGACAGTGACGGAAATGCCAACTATACACAGGACACATCAGTTGAGGGCGGCTACAAGCTCAACTATGATATTGACACCTTAAAGGCCAATGGCTCAGTCATCCTCGATGGTAACGATGTAAAGGATGCAAGCGCCCAGTATGACCAGTCATCATCTACATCAACCAAGGAGCCTGTTGTTTCATTAAAGCTCAAGGATAAGGCTATTGACACATGGGCAGATGCCACAAAGAAGGCAAAGGATGCAGGACAGTCAATCGGTATATACTATGATGATCATTTCATCAGCGTTCCTACAGTAAGCGCCGTTATCTCAGATGGTAACTGTGTAATCAACGGAATGAAGGATTACGACGAGGCAACAAGCCTTGCAACATTTATCCGTGTCGGAGCCATCAACCTCCAGCTCGAGGAGTTAGAGTCAAATGTTGTTGGCGCACAGCTCGGTGGAACAGCGCTCACAAATGCAGTAAAGGCTGCAATTATCGGAATTATCTTAATCATGATATTCATGATTGTGCTCTATGGTATACTCGGTGTGGTTGCATCTATCGGACTTGCACTCTACTCAATGCTTACAGTACTGTTTATTTACTGGTTTGAGATTACACTTACACTGCCGGGTATCGCGGGTATCATCCTTGGTATCGGTATGGCAGTAGATGCAAACGTTATCGTATTTGCCCGTATCCGTGAGGAAATCGCAGGTGGCAAATCAGTGCTTGCTGCAGTAAATGAGGGCTACAAGAAGGCTCTTTCAGCCATCCTCGATGGACAGGTTACAACCTTTATCGCAGCACTTGTGCTTATGGTGCTCGGTTCAGGTACAGTAAAGGGCTTTGCATACACACTTATGATTTCGATTATTCTGTCACTGTTTACAGCTCTTTTTATCGCAAAATACCTTACAAGAGCATTTTACGGTGTCGGTGTCAGAGCTGAGAAGTTCTACGGCAAGGCAAAGAAGAGAAAGGTTATCAGATTTGTACAGAACAGAGTCAAATACTTTGTTATCTCAGGTGTAGTTATACTTGCAGGTATCGGCGGCATGATTTATTTCGGTGCTACAAGTGGCAATGCATTAAACTACAGCCTTGAGTTCGTAGGTGGTACATCAACCACAGCAGACTTTGGCAAGGATTATACAGCCGCAGAGGTTGAGAAGGACATCGTGCCTTCAGTATCAAAGCTCCTTGGCAATAGTGCAGTGCAGGTTACTACAGTCCAGGGCAGCCATGATGTCACATTAAAGACACGTACACTTTCACTCGATGAGAGACAGGATCTCGCAGCTCTTCTTGAGAAGGATTTCAATGTTGATGCATCAACTATAGAGACTCAGAGTATCAGCTCAACAATCAGTGGAGAGATGAGAACAAACGCTGTAAAGGCAGTTATTATTTCATGTATTTTCATGCTGTTATATATCTGGTTCAGATTCAAGGACATCAGATTTGCTTCAAGTGCTATCCTTGCGCTGGTACATGATGTGCTTGTTGTAGTCACAGCATATGCACTTATCAGAATCTCAGTCGGCAGTACGTTTATCGCATGTATACTTACAATCGTAGGTTACTCAGTCAACGATACAATCGTTATCTTTGACCGTATCCGTGAGAACCTTCACGGTATCAAGAAGTACTCAGCAGATGAGCTTGCTGATATAGCAAACGAGTCCCTTACACAGACACTTTCACGAAGCATCAATACTTCGCTTACTACATTTGTTATGGTATTGTTACTCTTTATCTTTGGTCATACATCAATCAGAGAGTTCTCATTACCACTCATGGTAGGTGTGCTTTGCGGAACATATTCTTCAATCTGCATCGCTACAGAGCTGTGGTATGTGATGAAGCTTTATCTGGGCAAGAGCGCCATCAAAAAGCAGGCGGCTGCACCGGCTAAGGTTTCTAAAAAAGCTAAGAATTAATAATTAATTTATGGCCCGGCCTTTAAAGGCTGGGCTATTGTTTTTTGTGGACTTATTAATATATGCAGATATGTTTATATATTTATAAATTTATGTGCGGAGTAATAGAATGGAGCATTATTTATATGAAAATTTTTCTGATTTATCTGCTTCTTATGAATATAGCAGGCTTTGCTGCGATGGGAATTGACAAGTGTAAGGCCAGGGCACACGCATGGCGCATCCCGGAGAAGACATTATTTGGGCTCAGCCTGCTGGGTGGAAGCGCCGGTACCTGGGCTGGGATGTATGCCTTCAGGCACAAGACAAAGCATTGGTATTTTGTAAAGGGGATGCCGCTTATTTTCTTTATCCATGTGGTTATTGCATGTGTTATCTACAGGAATTTCTATTAGAAATTTCTATTAGAAATTTAATTATACAAGGTAACAAAATACTTAATGTAGGTAAAAAGTAACAAAAAAATGTGGCATATAAGTACATAATTGTGTATAATAGATAACAGGTACAAAACCACTACACAACTATCAAGGAGGGCAAAATAATGTGGGCATATGAAAGTGTATTTTATCAGATTTATCCGTTAGGCTTCTGTGGGGCACCATTTGAGAATGATGGTGTTTTGGAGCACAGAATTTTGAAAGTGAATGACTGGATACCTCATATCAAAAAGCTTGGGGCAGATGCAATCTATTTTTCACCGGTGTTTGAATCTGATACACACGGATATAATACAAGGGATTATACAAAAATAGACACAAGGCTTGGCACAAACGAGGACTTCGCACAGGTCTGTGATAATCTGCACAAGGACGGCATAAGGGTGGTGCTGGATGGTGTGTTCAATCATGTGGGAAGAGGCTTCTGGGCATTTCAGGATGTGCTTAAAAATAGAGAAAGCTCACCATATGTAAACTGGTTTGGCCGTATAGCCTTTGACGGCAACTCAAACTATAATGATGGATTGTGGTACGAGGGCTGGGAAGGCAACTATGATCTGGTCAAGCTTAATCTGAGAAATGAGGATGTAATCCAGCATATCTTTTCAGCGATAAAGGGCTGGGTAGACGAGTTTGATATAGACGGGCTGAGACTTGATGTGGCATACTGCCTCGACCATGATTTTCTCAGAAGACTAAGGGAGTTCTGCGACTCACTAAAGCCGGATTTCTTCCTGGTGGGAGAGACACTGCATGGTGACTACAACCAGATTATGAATGATGCGATGCTTCACTCGGTAACGAACTATGAGTGCTATAAGGGTCTGTACTCGAGCTTTAATTCCATGAATATGTTTGAGATAAATCATTCGCTTCTCAGACAGTTCGGACCGGAGCAGTGGACTCTCTACAAGGGTAAGCACCTCCTGTCATTTGTGGACAATCATGATGTGACAAGAGTGGCAAGCATACTGACCAATGAAAAGCATCTGCCACTAATCTATGCACTTGCATTTGGTATGCCGGGCATCCCTTGTGTGTACTATGGCAGTGAGTGGGGAGAAAAGGCAAAAAAAGAAGACGGTGACCCGGCTCTGAGGGCATGCTTTGAAGCGCCACAGTGCAATGAGCTGACTGAATGGATTTCAAAGCTCGCAGAGGCAAAGAAGCAGTCAAAGGCACTCTGCTACGGTAATTTCTATTCGGTTGTGCTCACAAACGGCCAGTGCGTTTTCGGTCGTGAATGTGATGGTGAAAAGGTATTCGTGTGCATCAATGCCGCAGACCAGCCGTTTTTCGCGGGCTTTGATATGGGAAAGGGTGATGCCACAGACCTGATTACAGGTGAGCAGGTTACATTAAACGGTGGCCTTGAGCTGCCACCTTACAGTGCATACTTTTTGAGATAACATTTGTATGGACAATAAAAGAAATAATAGAAGAAAAAATGAAAGAAAAGAGCTCATATGTGCTGTCACAGCCGTAGTGGTACTTTACACAGCTATGGAGTCGATAGGCATCACATGCCCCATTAAGTTCATCACCGGAATATCATGTGCAGGCTGTGGCATGTCGAGGGCATGGATGGCATTTTTACAGCTTGATATAGCAAAGGCATTTGCATACCATCCGCTTTTTTGGCTTGTGCCTATTGCGGTAATAGTGCTTTTGTGTAAATCTAAAATAAATATTAAAATTTATAAAATAATTATATTTACAATCATCATTATGTTTGCTATAGTTTATATGTGTAGATTGATATGGTCAGGCGATGATGTAGTGGTTTTTGAGCCGCAAAACAACATCCTGTTTCGTATCATCCGTATAATAAATAGCAAATAAAAAGGAGAAAGAAGATGTTTTGCGAGAAATGTGGAAAAGAAATTCCTGATTCAACGAAATTCTGTCCATACTGTGGAGCACCTGTTTCCAAGGCACAGGATTTTGTCAACAAAGCAGGAGAGGCCTTCAATGCAGCAGAGCAGGAGCTTGGAAGTGCATTTGATGAGGTAAAGCAGTCCTTCACAGGAAACAGTGCAAACCAGCAGAATACAGGTGGACAGTACAACGCAGGCTACCAGAATAACGGAGCAGGACAGTACAATACAGGCTACCAGAACAATGGTGGTCAGACTCCTCCACCATACAGGGGAGAGAGGTTAAAGGATGACAGAGGTCTTGCCTCATACATCATCCTGTCTATTATTACATGTGGTATTTATGGATATTATTTCATCTACAAGATGGCTCATGATGTCAATATAGCATGTGATGGAGATGGCGAGAATACATCAGGTCTCGTAGCATTTATCCTGCTTTCAATGATTACATGCGGTATCTATGCATGGTACTGGTACTATAAGCTGGGCAACAGACTGGCAAATAATGCAGGCAGATACGGACTTTGCATTCAGGAGAATGGAACCACTGTTTTGATGTGGTGTATATTTGGTACACTTATCTGTGGAATCGGACCATTCATCGCTATGCACATCCTTATCAAGAACTCAAATATGATCTGCAATGCTTACAACAGGACACATGGACTTATGTAATTTGAGTTTTGATTTAATTTAATTAAATAATTTGATTATATTATTTCTAAGGCGGGAGGCAGTTTGCATTAAGCAGACTGTCTCCTTAAATTTTGTATATTAAATTAAACGGTAAATATTATTGAAAAAGGTCATTCAGACATTGACAAAAATTTGTCAAAGTGTTACTATTTTTTTATAAATTACGACAGAAATGTCAGTTATACATAGGTTTTTTAAGGAGGATTTATACAATGAGCGAGTTCAAAAATTTAACACTTGACGTAGCAGATCAGATTGCAGTACTTGCAATCTCAAGACCGGCTGCTCTTAATGCATTAAACAGTGAGACTCTTGATGAGTTAAATGTAGCATTAACAGAGATAGAGGCAAGAGACGATGTTAAGGTGCTTATCCTTACAGGTGGTCCTGACAAGAAGGGCAACGAGTTCAAGTCATTCGTAGCAGGAGCAGACATCTCAGAGATGGTTAATTTCACAGCACCACAGGCAAGAGCATTCGGAATCAAGGCTTCAGAGCCATTCTTCAAGCTCATGAATATGCGTCAGGTAACAATCGCAGCTGTCAATGGATTCGCACTCGGTGGAGGATGCGAGATTTCTATGGCATGTGATATCAGAATCGCTTCTGAGAACGCAATTTTCGGACAGCCTGAGACAGGACTTGGAATCATCCCTGGCTTTGGCGGTACACAGAGACTTGCTCGTTTAGTAGGAATGGGACGTGCTAAGGAAATGATCTTCACATGCGACAATGTAGACGCTGCAGAAGCATACCGCATCGGTCTCGTTAATAAGGTAGTAGCAAAAGAGGAGCTTATGCCAACAGCTAAGGCTATGGCTGCAAAGATCATCTCTAAGGGAAGCTACGCAATCTCAGTTGCAAAGGCTGCTATCAACAACGGATATGATATGGATATCAAGAACGCTGTTGAGATGGAAGCAAACCTCTTTGGTGTTGTAAATGATACAAACGACAAGAAAGAGGGAATGGGAGCATTCCTTGAGAAGAGAGCTGCAAACCTCACAGATTTCTAAATTATGATTTGAATTATTTATTGTATATGAATTAAAATAGCCGGTGTGTTAAGCACCGGCTATTTTATATGAATCAGATTAGATTATTACTCTCACGATAAACATAGTATCAGATACACTGTACTGGCATTTGCCGCCCAGTCTCTCAGCAGTCTGTCTGATGCTTTTTGTACCAAGCCCATGCCCTCTTTCTGTTGCAACGGGCATATCGTTTATGAGCTAAGGCCTTGTCGTTTTCATTGTTTTCGATGAAGGCAGCTATATTATTCAGAAAGTGCCTCATATCGTGACGCAGCAGAGAAACATTTTTTACCCCTTAAGTCATTTTGACTTTATTATATAATCTTTTTTGTAAAGCGTAAACAACAGTCTTGAAAAAAGAACGAAACGTATCTATAATTAGAGTACTGTTCACATGGCAGTGTTAATATATAATTATAGATTTACAAGAGGAAAAAATGAAGTCAAGAGCAACACAGACCAAAGAACTGGATATGGTGAACGGACCACTCGCAAGGAAGATACTGATTTACTCCATACCGCTCATGTTCTCAAACCTGCTTCAGGTATTTTTCAATATGACGGATGTGGCAGTGGTGGGAAAATTTGCAGGTGCAAGAGCACTCGGCTCGGTCGGTTCCACGACGATCATCATCACACTCACAACAGGCATACTGCTTGGCATGGGAGGAGGTGTCAATGCTGTCACGGCACTGCACATGGGAGCAGAGGACTATCAGAGGGTGCATAAGACCGTCCACACATCGGTCATTCTGTGCTTTATAGCGGGACTTTTACTGTTAGTGACAGGCCTGGCTTTTTCAAAGCCACTGCTTGAAGTGATGAATACAAAGCCTGAGCTTATAGACGGTGCTACAGCATATCTGATGATATATCTGTGCGGTTCGCCGGCGCTTGCGCTTTATAATTTCGGCAACGGTGTGCTGAGCGCAGTGGGAGATACAAAGAGGCCTCTTATATACCTGAGTATCTCAGGTATTATCAATATAGTGCTCAACCTGTTCTTTGTAATAGTATGCAGACTGGGTGTGATAGGAGTAGCCATCGCAAGCATCATAGCACAGTACATCTCAGCGACTCTCATCATCAGGTTTCTACTGAAGACATACGGTAGCTACGGCCTGCGCATGAAGGATATAGCGATTGACAGGGATGCAGCTGCAGCAGTGCTTCGGATTGGAGTGCCGGCTGCGATACAGTACTCGCTCTTTGCCATAGCCAATATATGTATCCAGACATCCATCAATTCCTTCAGCCATGTGGTCGTGGAGGGCAATTCAGCCGCCACCAATGCGGATTCGCTTATCTATGACATGATGGCGGCATTTTACACCGCATGCACCAGCTTCATAGCGCAGAATCTGGGCGCGAGGAAAAAGGAAAGGGTGCTTAGGACATTTTTCATCACCCTGGCATACTCGTTTCTGATGGGACTGGTGCTTGGAGTGGCATTGTTTATATTCCAAAGACCGTTCCTTTTGCTCTTTACGAGTGATGATGCCGTGATACACTATGGACAGATCAGAATCGGTGTGATGGCATTCGTCTACTGTGTATCAGCCTTCATGGACAATGCCACAGCCGCCGCCAGGGGCATCGGAAAAAGCGTCATGCCAACCATCATAGTTGTCATGGGCTCTGTCGTATTCAGGATTATATGGCTGCTCACAGTGTTTGCGTATTTTAAGACACTGCAGTCCTTATACCTCATATACGTCATTTCGTGGACGCTCACCGCAATCGCCGGCAATATATACTTTGCATACCACTACAGGAGAATTTAGCGGATAGCTATAATAAAACTGAATAGTAAGCGATAAAAACAGTCAGACATATGTAAGAGATGTGTCCGGCTGTTTTTGCGGTTTCGCGGCTGTCTCTCTTTTATAATAGGATAATAGGAATTTGCCTGATATTTTTATTGCCCTTTTGCGGTTTTAATGCTACAATCAAGCCAAAGCATTATATTTCTGTTGAGCGACACCACAGTACACATTTTTATCGGTGCGTATCACTTTGAAGAGGGTAGAACCACTTAGTATTTTTCGACAAAGACATGGAAATTTTCAATGCTTTAAGTTACCTATCAATAGCAGGGAAAATGGATATGTCGATTGAGAAACATTATGTGAATGAAGCTGACTGGGGTTGTTGATGCTTTATATTGACAAGAAATTTTGTATCATGCGATATTCTATTCTTCCTGCTTACACAACTAAACAGGAGGAGAATAATGTCGGGAGAGACAAAAGAGGTTTTTGGCAGTAATTATGGCCAAAACGATGTAATCATCAACGGATTGATTGACAAAATGACGCTGTTTGATGACAATCTGATGAGTCTTGTATTCGGGCAGAATATCGAGACAACGGAGTTACTGCTTCGCGTAATAATGGAGCGTGATATTAAGGTTATAGACGTCCGGGGGCAGGATGAATTAAAAAATCCAGTGATTGGTGGGAGATGTATTACCTTGGATGTGCATGCAACAGATGTCGATGGCAGACATATTGATATCGAGGTGCAGATTAATGCTGAGGGATCGCATGTCAAAAGAGCCAGATATCACAGCAGTATGATGGATGCGAGGATGCTGGAGGAAGGACAGGAGTTTAAGGAGATTAAGGATTCATACGTGATTTTTATTTATGATCACGATAAGTTCAGAAAAGGACTGCCATGTTATCACATTCAAAGGCGTGTTGATGAAACGGGTGAAGCCTTTGGAGATGGTTCGCATATTATCTATGTAAATGGAAGGTATGAAGGTAATGATGATATAGGTCGGATGATGAGAGATTTTCATCAGTGCAGGCCGGAGCAGATAAAAAGTGAGACATTGTCAAAAGCGGTGGCTTATTACAAAGAAAAGGAAGGACGTGGTGCTATGAGTGAAGCTGTAAGAAAGTACGCAATGGAATATGCAAAAGAATATGCAAAAGAGTATGCAAAAGAGTATGGTGAGGAACAAAGAAGAGAAGGTATGAAGGCTGGAATTAAGACTGGCATTGAGACTGGAATTGAGACTGGCATTCAGACCGGACGTCGTACAGAAATATTCTTATCGGTTCAGGATGGGGACTATTCGGTGAACAGGGGAGCTGAGAAGCTTGGAATGTCAGTGGATGAGTTTGAGAAATCAATGAGTGAGGCAGGCTACAGAGTGCCGGAGTTAGTGTAACACGTATATATACAATTAAAATCGAGGCATGTTTAATTATGGAAAATTCAAATGAAAAAGAAGACATGAGAGCACTTATTATGGTATTTGTAATATGGCTTTTGTTATGGTGTGTTGATAATAGACAGTATTTTTTTGTGTATCTGCCGCATCACTCAGATTATGAGATAGTGGCAGCATATAAAGCTTTTAATGGTGATTTACATAATGATATAATCAGGGTATATGTACCGGATAGGGATAATGCTATCGGATATATAAAGGCAGACTACACAGACAAAGAAGAAAAGCCTATATATGTAGGATACAGTAAGGAAAGGTCACCGCACGTTGTACGTAAAACACCGGCGCTTTCAAAAGGAATGATTTTATTGGGAGGAATCATTCCGGCAGCAATAGTCCAATATTTTTTTAGAAAAAAGCATAAATAGTGTCCTTATACACGCAGGAAATTTAGAGACCCTTCAGGATTGTCAGTGCCCTTCTCAAGCAGTGAGATGAGCTCAGAGATAGTCTGTTCGGTCTCTTCTTTTGTGGACGGAATCAGTGTATTGTCAAGCTTTACGACGAGCACAAGAAGCACAATCTCTGCAAGCGCATCAGGCTGTTGGCACACGATAAGTCCCTCAGCTGCTCCCTGCCTTATGATTTCACCGGTCACCGGCTTTAGCTCGGTAATCAGGTAATTGATGTATTTGTTGTGCAAAAATGCATTCTCCTGCACACCGTTTCCGGCATCGGACTGGATTTTTAAAAAGGCGGCAGAGGAGTTGCGACATGCCTGAAATATCATCGCCATGCGCACAAACGGAGATATATCGGTGCGCTTTGCAAGCTCCTTTGCGGTGGCAAGCGGCTCTTCGTAGCTTTTTGCCATAAGTGCATCAAAGATAGCCTCCTTTGATGAAAAATAATAATATATGCTACCCTTGCCTATCCCGGCTGTCTGGGCGATTTCGCTGACAGATATCTGGGATATTTTTTTTGTTTCTAAAAGGGTTCTTAGCGCTTCAAGTATCTTCTCGTATTTTTCCGAATTTGGTCTTGTGGAATGTGGCATAGTGGATCCTCTTATATTAGTTACGTTTATTTTAATATATATTATCACAATCCATATGATTCTTCCATGAGATTTTACCGGGGGAATAGGTTTTGGTAAAAATGATATGATACGTTTGGATAGTTTATGAAAAAATAACAGAATAGTTTGAAAATGAAAATATTTATATTGACCGACGGTCGAAAAAGTGATACTGTAATGAAGTAACAAGTTGACCGGTGGTCGAAAAGGAGAATTGATATGACTTATGCAGATATGTTTTCAAAGGTAAAGGGACTGTTTATGGAGTCTGATGTGAGCGATATAAGCGAGCACCTTGCTTTTCAGTTCAATATAACAGGAGAGGCAGAGGGAATTTTCTATGCCGAGGTAAAGGATGGTGTGCTGGCAGTGGAGCCGTATGAGTATTTTGACAGGGATGCGATTTTTATATGCAGCGCTGAGACTCTTTTTAAGCTGGCAGAAGGAAGGCTTGATCCGAGTCTTGCATTTACAACAGGCAAGCTCAAGGTGGAGGGAAATATTGATAAGGCACTTCGCCTGAAGCAGATTATAGACAGTAAGAAGGCGTAGGTGATGAAGATGAAGTGGGGAATAATTGCAGGTGTTTTAGGTGGTATTGCTGCAGCAGAGGCAGGCGGCAGTGCTTATTTCTACAGGAGGACCATGATGCGCTACAATGCCAAGAAGGAGCGCACGATGAAGATGTCCGGGGTTGACTGGGAGAGCTATTACAGCTTTATGAAGCCACGCGGAGAGTGGATGAGAGCACAGGCTCATGAGGATGTGTGGATTAGGTCCGATGATGGATTAAGACTGCATGCCACATATTTTCCGGGGATAGATGGAGGTAATCCGGATAAAGCCGTCATATGCTTTCACGGCTACACAAGTGAAGCTATGTCTGATTACAGCAGCATATCCAATTACTATTTAAAGAAGGGCTATAGCATGCTGCTTGTAGATGCGAGGGCACATGGACAAAGCGAGGGTAAATTCATAGGCTTCGGCTGCAAGGACCGCTATGATGCGCTTAAGTGGATTGACTGGATGATTAAGAAGGCAGGCAATGGCATAAGGATTGTTTTGATGGGAAATTCCATGGGAGGTGCCACTGTGCTTATGGCAAGTGGACTTAATCTGCCGGAGCAGGTGAAGGGAATTGTGTCAGACTGTGCATTTACCTCGCCTAAGGCGGTATTTACACATGTGCTTCACAGCATGTACCATCTGCCGGCTTTTCCGATGATTCAGATTGCAGATTTTGTGAACAGAAAAATGGCAGGGTATGGGCTTGATGAATGCAATGCTGCAAAAGAGGTGCAAAAGGCGAAGCTGCCTATTTTGTTTATCCATGGTGATAAGGATACATTTGTGCCATGCAGCATGTGTGATGAGCTTTATGCAAGCTGCGCGTCACAAAAGACAAAGCTGATAGTAAAGGGTGCAGGACACTGCGAGAGCTATTACAAGAATACGAAAGCTTTCGAGGACGCACTTGATAAATTTTTGGAAGGAGTTATGAGATGATGAAGACGAGAAAGGGACACAATGTATATCCGATTACGGTTGCACAAAAATTTCATTTGTACTATGCAAAGTACTGTCCGAATATGGCTGTGCTCAATATAGGTACAAGTCTGACAATTGGCACGGAGCTCGACTGGAACGTGCTAAGGGATTCAATCAACTACGCGTATGCCAGAAACGAGGCCATGCGTATCCGTTTTACAAGGGATAAGGATGGAGAGTGCTATCAGTATATTGCGGATGTGGATGAGGATTTTAAAGAGAGAACTGTCGATTTCAGGGATTTTACTGATTTAACCATGGAGGAGGCAGAGAATGAGATGCAAGGCTGGACACAGGTGCCGTTTGAGTTTGAGGACTCTCCTATGACGAAAATCGTGATGATAAAGATGCCTGATGGCTTTAATGGAGTGTACTTCTTAGGTCATCACATGGTGGTTGATGCGCAGTCACTTATTGCATTTTTAAAGGATATTATTGAGATATACTGCAATGCCATGTATGAGGGAGTACCTTTTCCAAAGGATATGTGCTCATATATCGAGCAGCTTAAAAAGGATCTGGCATATGAAGCCGGAAGTAAGGCACAGCTTAGGGACAGAGAGTTCTTTGAGAAGCTTATCAGACAGTCGGAGCCAATCTACAACGGAATCGACGGCACAGCAAAGCTTGATGCGGCAAGAGAACTGATGCATGATAACAAGCTAAGGAGTGCATTCAATGCATCGGATGATGTCACCTCAGCGCTTGATATCTTTCATCTGGAGGCTGAGCCGACAAAGCGTCTTATGGATTTTTGCGAGAAATATCATATTTCGCTTGCTTGTCTGCTTCTCATGGGAATCAGGACGTTTTTCCAGAAGGAAAACGGCTTCGATGATGTCTCCGTAAACAATGCCATCGCCAGACGTGCGACACTTAAGGAGAAGAAGTCAGGCGGCACACGTATTCATTCGTTTCCGTTTAGGACGTGCTTTTCAAAGGATGTACGCTTTATCGATGCCGTGTATACCATCAGGGATAAGCAAAACGAGCTGTTCCGCCATGCAAACTACAACCCGACAGAGTACTTTGCACTGCGCTCAAAGACCTATCCGCAGCCAAAGGCAGGGCTTACATATGAGCCGATGTCGCTTACATATCAGCCTATGACCTTAAAGGAAAAGGGCTTAAACGACCTGGGAGATATAAAATACAAGACTAAGTGGTACCCGAACGGCATGACTACACAGGCTATGTATCTAACGGTAATGCACCGCCCGGAGGACAACGGACTGGATTTCAGCTTCGAGCATCAGGTCAAGGCAGTCTCAAGAAAGCAGCTTGAGTATATGTACTATTACCTGTGCAAAATCATGTTCAAGGGAGCAGAAAACCCTGAGCTTACAATAGGCGAAATCATTAAATTAGTGTAGTGGATTAGGAAACGTATTAGGTAAAAGGAGATTATTATGTTTGATGAATTAGTGGAAATTATCTGTAATTATGTTGATGTTCAGCCGGCAGATGTGCACGAAGAGTCACGTTTTATGGAGGATCTGGGCTTCACGTCATTTGACTTCATGAGCATGCTCGGGGAGATAGAGGATACCTTTGATGTGGAGATTGAGCAGACAAAGGCTGCAGAAATCCGCACAGTACAGGAAGCAGTCGATTATCTTGAGACATTAAAAGACGCATAATCGGCGCAGATAGGAGGAAATATGTTATTTCACACAATTCCAGATATTCTTTCATATGCAAATGAAGCTTACGGCGCGGATGATGCGATAAGATGGAAGAAATCCAAAAATGAGATAGAGTCAAGAACCTACAGTGAGCTTAAGAATGATACAGACAGCTTTGCCAATGCCATCGAAAAGCTTGGCAAAAAAGGGCAGCATATCGCTGTAATAGGCCCTTCATCATATGAGTGGATAGTATCCTATCTGGCAATCACAGAAAGCGGAAGTGTTGCGGTTCCAATCGATGCATCGCTTCCGGCAGAGGATATATGTGAGCTTTTGGACAGAGCAGATGTGAGGATGCTTATATTTGATGAGGCACGTTCGGATGTGGCTGAGGCTGCAGCTAAAAGCTGTCATGATATAAATGTGTATGTGTCTATGAACAGTACAGAGCATTGTCCACAGGTGCTTTCGTTTAATGGGCTTATAGATGACAACAGGGGAAGCTACGAGCCGGCAGTGGCAGAGGATGCGCTTTGCACTATCATGTTTACGTCCGGAACCACAGGAAAGAGCAAGGGAGTAATGCTGACGCATAACAATCTGGCTGAAAATGCCACATGCCTTGACATGAAAATTGGACCTCACACGGTAATTTTGTCTGTGCTTCCGATACACCATGCATACTGTCTGAGCATGGATATTCTGAAAGGAATTTCACTGGGTTCGGTAATCTGCATCAATGATTCCATCATGCGCATGGCAAAAAATATACAGCTTTTTACTCCCGACATGATTCTTATGGTGCCTCTTATGATTGAGACATTTGCCAGAAAGCTCGAGGAGGTAAGGGCAGCAGGACTTCCTGCAGAGCCGGTCCGTAAGAAAATGTTTGGAGAGAGGCTTCATACAATCTGCAGTGGCGGTGCGTACCTAAATCCTGATTATGTTGATTTATTTGCAGAGTTTGGTATCACCATATTGCAGGGCTATGGCATGACGGAGTGTTCTCCGGTCATAAGCACAAATCTAAGCTGGGATATCCGTAAAAACTCGGTAGGCAAGCTGATGCCAAACTGTGAGGCAAAAACAGTTGACGGTGAGCTTTTTGTCCGCGGTACAAGTGTGATGCAGGGCTATTATAAGATGCCAAAGGAGACTGAGGAGACACTGTCGGACGGCTGGCTTCACACGGGTGACTTAGGCTATGTGGACGAGGATGGATATATTTATCTGACCGGCAGAAGAAAAAATCTGATTATCACCAAAAACGGTGAGAATGTGTCACCGGAGGAGCTTGAAAACGCTCTGAGCGTAAATCATCTCATAAAGGAAATCATAGTGCGTGAGTCTGAAGGAGTGATTGAAGCTGAGATTTTCCCAGACAGAGAGTATGCTCAAAATGCAGGCATCGCCGATATAAGGCCAGCTCTGCAGGCGCTTATCGATGAGTACAATGTAAATGTACCTGCGTACAAGCGTATCTATAGCCTTAAAGTAAGGGAGAGTGAGTTTGAAAAGACGGCTTCACGTAAGATAAAGAGAAGCTGATATATAAAGAGGAAGCCGATGCATGTGGCTTGCATCGGCTATATATGAAAAAGATTAGTATGAGTATTGCGTAATTAATATGTTTTGTTGCTTTTATTTTGTATCTTTCGTTTATGATGTTAGTATACAAATCAATTGTGAAAACCGTGTGTTTTGAATTTCACTTTTCTGTAAACAAAATATGAACAAACTGTGCAGTCCTAAGGTACCATAAAAAATCCTTAGACAATATCATGATTTTGTGTATAATTATAGTATCGGTATTTGTTATTGCATATAGGATAAGATTTTATGCATAATCAAACAGCGATATTATTTTTTTACAAGGGGAAAAAGATGAAATTATTAAGTTTTGCAATCCCATGTTACAATTCAAAGGATTACATGGAGCATTGTATAGAGTCTATCCTGCCGGGTGGAGATGATGTGGAGATAATTATTGTTGATGATGGTTCAAAGGATGAGACAGCAGCGATAGCTGACAGATATGCAGCCGAATATCCTGGCATAGTAAAGGCTGTACACCAGGAGAACGGTGGACATGGAGAGGCTGTAAACACAGGTCTCAAAAATGCCACAGGCAAATATTTCAAGGTCGTTGACAGCGATGACTGGGTGGATTTGGAATCATACAAGAAGATACTGGACAAGCTAAGGGAGTTTGAGCAGGAGAATACACAGATAGATATGCTTCTTGCCAACTATGTCTACGAGAAAGAGGGAGCAAAGCGTAAAAAGGTTATGCGTCAGACCGGCTTTCCACGCAATGAGATATTTACCTGGAGTGATATAAAGCATATTCACAAGGGACATTACATACTGATGCATTCGGTAATATACAGGACGGAGCTTTTGAGAAGCTGTGGACTCAAGCTGCCAAAGCATACCTTTTATGTGGATAATATCTATGTATATAAGCCGCTTCCGTATGTGCGCACGATGTACTATCTGGATGTGGACTTCTACAGATATTTTATCGGTCGCGATGACCAGTCGGTCAATGAGCAGGTGATGATACGCCGTATTGACCAGCAGATTCGTGTAAATAAGATTATGTTTGACGATGTCAAATTGCATGAGATAACAAATGAGATGTGCAGGAAGTATATGTACAGTTATCTGGAGATTATTACGACTATTTCTACTATTCTGGCAATTATCTCAGGCACCGATGAGAACATGGCTAAGAAGGATGAACTGTGGGCATACATGAAGGAGCATGATGAAGAAATCTACAAGAAGCTGCGCCATGGCGTCATGGGACAGTTAATGAACCTGCCGGGCAAGGGAGGCAGAAAGGTAGCTATCGGTGCGTATAAGCTGTCACAGAAGGTTGTTGGATTCAATTAGACGGATGTGAAATAAGGAGTATTATATGGATGAAGTATATAAGCAAATTGTTAATATAGCAAAAAAATATAATACAAAAAAAGTAGTGCTGTTTGGTTCACGCGCCAGAGGCACGAATCATCCTAAAAGTGATATTGATCTGGCCATTTATGGATGTGAGGATTTTGGTGATTTATCGGATTGTCTTAATGAGGAGTTGTGGTCTTTACTAAAGCTGGACATAATAAATATGGATGATAAGCATATTTCACCGGTACTGGTGACAGAAATAGAAAGGGATGGGAGGGTATTGTATGAAAAAATTTGACCAGTATGTCAGCCACTTGAGGATATTGTCAAGGGCATTTGATGAAGACTTGACAAATGATTTTATTGTGAGCGGTATAATTGATAAATATTATATACAATTTGAGCTGGGCTGGAAGGTCTTAAAGGAATTGTTACGATATGAGGGCGCTAATCAGGCTGCAACAGGTTCTCCAAGAGAAATTATAAAAACTGCATATGCGTATTATGATTTTATTGATGAGAGTGTCTGGCTTGGAATGTTAAGAGACAGGAATGATACAACTCATATATACAATGAGGAAGCTGCACGTCAGCTTGTGAATAAGGTGCTTGACAGTTATATTCATGAATTTCAGGTGCTGGAAATGAAAATTAAAGAAAGATATTCAGATGAAGTATTATCATCAATTAATTAAAAAAGACCACAGGGCATCAAAACAGATGAACTGTGGTCTTTTAATATTGAAATTAAATTACTCTCCAAGTGTGAGCATGGTATCTATGCAGGCCTTGGCCTTTGTTCTTATATCGTCAGGCAGTATGATTTCTTCTCCGCCTGCTCCCTTAACACAATTGTATACATCCATCAGGGTAGTGAGCTTCATATTGTGGCATACGCAGTCCTTTGAGAGAGGATAGAAGCTCTTTTCAGGGCACTCATACTGTAAGTGCTGCAGTATGCTGTTTTCAGTTCCGATGATAAATTCCCGGTCTGTGCTGTTTTTAGCATAGTCAATGATGCCGGTGGTGCTTCCGATATAGTCAGCAGCCTTTGAAACCTCAGCAAGACACTCCGGATGTACGAGAAGCTTTGCAGCAGGATGAGCCGCTTTTGCTTTCTCAACATCTGCTATTGACATGCGCAGGTGAGTAGGACAGCCACCATGTACAAATTTGAAGGTCTTTTCCGGAACCTGTTCCTCAACCCATGCGCCCAGATTGCAGTCAGGGATGAAAAGAATCTTGTTATTGTCAATATTTTTAACAATTTTTACAGCGGATGAAGATGTGACGCACACATCACATATGGTTTTAAGCTCTGATGTGGTGTTTATGTAGGCAACCACTGTATAGTCAGGGTTCTCGGCCTTTAACGATTGTAAGAGCTCTATATCGAGCTGCTCCGCCATAGGACAGCCTGCTGCGCTGTTTGACAAAAATACATGCTTGTCAGGAGATAAAATCTTGCAGGTCTCTGCCATGAAGCGGACACCGCACATGAGCACATTCTTCTGTGGTGCTGTGGCAGCCTGCTTGCTGAGTCCATATGAGTCGCCTGTGAAGTCGGCAACCTCAAGTATCTCGTGACTCTGATAAGCGTGAGCTAATATACAGATATCATTTTCCTTCTTTAATCGGATAATCTCATCCTGTAATTCTCTTGTTGTCATCATAATATGATATACCTCTTGAAATTCCTAGTGTGATTGAAGCACAGTTATATCAATGTAAGCCCCTTTTGGATTTTACATAAAGAACCGGCCAAAATAAATAAGTTACTTGTCATTATACTTAGCTGTAAACCAGCTGTCAACACAAAAGTTTTACAGGTGTCTTGTCAGTTGTAAATTTTAGTGTTATAATACGCCCATTACAGTAAATCGCATCCAGGGCGATGTTGCTAAAGAAGCGGCTACATCGGTGGATGCAGGTAAATAAAAGAGGTAACATACTATGAATACAGATGTACTTATTGTGGGAAGCGGCTGCTCAGGTCTTTATTGTGCGCTTAAGCTTCCAAGAGACATAAGAATTACACTGATAACAAAGTCAGATCTTGAGAGCAATGATTCATTTCTGGCGCAGGGCGGCATGTGCATGCTTAAAGAGCAGTCCGATTTCGACAGCTTTTTTGAGGATACCTTAAAGGCCGGCCACTACGAGAATGACAAGGAGTCGGTTGGGATAATGATAAACTCATCCCCTGAGGTGGTTAAGGATCTTGTTTCATACGGAGCAGATTTTGCGAGAAATGATGACGGCTCACTTGCCTATACGAGAGAGGGAGCTCATTCACACAACAGAATTATTTTCCATGAGGATGTGACCGGAAAAGAGATAACAAGCACATTGCTTGCACAGGTTAAGAAGCTTTCAAATGTGACACTCATGGAGTATACGACGATGGTTGACATCATCGAAAGGGATAACAAATGCTACGGCGCCATCATCAGAAAACAGGATGGCACGCTGGAAAAGGTGACAGCGGCATACACTGTCATGGCTTGTGGCGGAGTTGGAGGACTGTACAGATTTTCAACAAATTTCAGACATCTGACAGGTGACTCACTTGCCATTGCAAAAAAGCATGACATAGAGCTTAAAAACCCAGACTATGTGCAGATTCACCCAACGACCTTTTACACGAAAAAGCATGAGGACAGAAGCTTTCTCATTTCAGAGTCCGTAAGAGGTGAGGGTGCTAAGCTTTTAGACAAGAATATGAACAGGTTTGTCGATGAGCTCTTACCAAGAGACGTGCTGACCGGCAAAATCCGTGAGCAGATGAAAAAGGACGGCACAGACTTTGTCTGGGAGGATTTGCGTACCATTCCAAGGGATGAGCTTGTATCACATTTTCCAAATATCATTGAACATTGCAAGGAGATGGGATATGATGTCTTCAAGGAGCCTATTCCTGTTGTTCCGGCACAGCACTATTTCATGGGCGGCGTCAAGGTGAATCACCACAGCCGCACATCCATGGAAAGTCTCTATGCAGTTGGAGAGACCGCTTGCAACGGAGTGCACGGAAGAAACCGTCTTGCAAGCAATTCACTGCTTGAGAGCCTGGTATTCGCAAAGCGTGCAGCAGGACAGATGGCTGAGCTTGGCTTTGTAAATGATGAGATAGCAGCCAAAAAGGCCGCAGATAGCATCGACCTCGCAGACTACAGCGATGAAAAAGCTGTAGAGAGAGAATACAGGAAGCTCGCCATGGAGGCAATAGAGGGCCGCACCGGCGCAAAAGACATGAATGCCGAATCAGGTGTCACCTACATTCAGGCATAAAAGCAAGTATCAGCCTTTAAGCGAGTGGACAGCCAAAGGCTGGCCATACGAGCAATATCGGAAATTATAGACAAGCTACAGTCCGTACATCATAGAGGCGATTTTAAGTGCGGTAATAGCTGTAGTAACCAGGTTTCGCACTCAAAAAACTAGGAAGCCGGAGAGTACACAGTGTGTTCCGAAGAAAAATATGAACTGCCACGGGGTTCCATTAACGCAGTTAATGCGAACAAGTGGCAAATTATAAAGCGCTATCCCAAAAAATCCCGTGGCTGACTTCATATTTTTCTGAGGAATATACTGCGTACTACCCCGGCACCGCACAGCATAAAAAGTGCGAAACCGTAATAAATAAGAATAATTTGAACGAAAGGAATCTAACTATATGTACGATCAGGTAACACTGGGCCTCAACGTAGACCCATTCATATTAAGCGCATTAAAGGAGGACATCACAAGCGAGGACGTATCCACAAACAGCGTGATGCCACATCCACAGGCAGGAGAGGTGGATTTAATCTGCAAACAGGACGGAATCATCTGTGGACTGCAGGTTTTTGAGAGAGTTTTCACACTGCTTGATGCAGATACAAAGGTAGAGTTTTACGTAAAGGATGGCGATATGGTAGAAAATAAGCAGCTTATCGGCAAGGTTTACGGTGATATCAGAGTGCTTTTATGCGGTGAGAGAACTGCGCTCAATTATTTACAGCGTATGAGTGGAATTGCCACTTATACCAGTCAGGTTGCAGCGCTCTTAGAGGGCACCGGTATCAAGCTTTTGGATACCAGAAAGACAACTCCAAACAATAGAATTTTTGAAAAATACTCGGTCAGAGTCGGCGGTGGAAACAACCACAGATACAATCTCTCGGATGGAGTGCTTCTTAAGGATAACCACATCGGAGCAGCTGGCGGCGTAAAAGAGGCAATCGCCATGGCAAAGGCCTATGCTCCGTTTGTCAGAAAGATTGAGGTTGAGGTAGAGAGCTTTGATATGGTGAAGGATGCGGTTGAAGCCGGTGCCGACATTATCATGCTCGACAACATGTCAACAGAGCTTTTAAAGCAGTGCATCGACTACATTGACGGCAGAGCCGAAATCGAGGTTTCGGGAAATGTTACCAAAGAAAATATTGCAAGAATAAAGGGTCTTGGTGTAGACTATGTATCAAGTGGTGCGCTAACACATTCAGCGCCTATTATGGATTTATCACTTAAAAATCTACATGCAGTATAGATTTTAGATTGCCGGTCGCACTATGCTGTGACAGTAATGTTTTACAGAAAGGAACGAAAATGAACGGTGATGAGAGAAGAAAAAAAATAATAAATATTCTATCCTCGTCAAAGTCGCCTGTGGCGGGAGTTGCGCTTGCAAAGGAGCTTGATGTGAGTCGTCAGGTGATTGTGCAGGACATAGCACTGCTTCGAGCAAACGGAGCCGCGATTTTTTCGACAAACAGAGGATATCTGATACAGGCGGATAAGCAGTATTCGAGAGTATTAAAGGTGGTTCACGAGGATGATGAAGTAGAGGAGGAGCTTTCAACAATAGTTGATGCCGGAGGCCATGTGAAGGACGTATTTGTATACCACAAGGTCTACGGAGTGATTCGCGCCAATATGGACATCAAGTCCAGACGTGATGTCAGAAATTACCTAGAGGAAATCCGTACAGGAAAGTCCAGCCTTCTTAAAAATGTAACTTCAGGTTATCACTATCACACAATATGTGCGGAGAGTGAAGAGGTGCTTGATGCCATACAGGAGGAGCTTAAGCAGAAGGGCTTCCTTGCAAAGCTGCAGGACTATGAGCCGGTGGATTTCTGGGGAGACAACGAGGATGAGGCGAAGGTTTAATTTTATCATAAAGTTAAAGCGTAATATAATAATTGCCCGGGTGAAAGCCCGGGCTGTTTTTTGCTTACTATTTAATTTCCAGATTTTCACCTGTAAGCCCTATGTATGATCCCTCAGGAAGTCCACCTTCAGGATGTCCGATAAGCCATTTGTTTTTAGCTGCAAGAAGAGCATCTTCTCCGCCGTTGTGTGGATGTTCCAGGGCTTCATTTGTGCCTTTTGGAAGTACAACGGCTACCAGAAATCCGCCATCAGATGCATTACATGGTGCGTAGTGCAGTGTTGTGGCATAAAGCTCGACTGCTGTTCCGGAAGGAATCCTGAAAGCTTCCATCAAAGAGGTATCATATGTATTTTCCACAGAGACATCCTGCTGTCGGCCGAGTATCAGTATGGCATCAGTTGCGGCAATATTGACCTCAGAGCATCTGTGATACTCAACAGCATTGAGCTTATGATTGTTGCCTATGCACCAGCCTATCTGTATAGGAAGCTCCCCGTATGTTTTCTGCTGTAATTCTGTAGCACATTTTAGCTTTTCGAGTGCAGAAATGGATGGCTCATAAACCACATCGGCAGGAATTTCTACTGTCTGCATTGTGCTGACCAGCTCTGTAAGATCTATAGAGTCGATCACCTTTCCATATTTCTTAAAACATTCTTCTGTTATTTCATGTATGATCATTATATGGTCCTCCTGATTTTTAAAATTGTAAAAATTATAATGTATGACAGAGAAAATGTCAGCAGGATAAATTATTGTTTTATACCCTAGTTATTAGATATATTTATTTTAGGATTTGTAAAAATATTTTTTATGGGATATAATGACTATTATGCAATTTTATAGCAGAGACTGAACAAAAGAAAATAGGGAGAAAACATGGTATGAAAAAAAGATTGGTTTCCGCAGCGGTTACAGTGGCATTGTTTATCGGACTTATAGCCGGTGTTACTTTTAAAGCGTCAGATAAAAAAGAAATAAAGCATTTTACGGCTTTTTTTTCTGTAGAAGGAGATAATATAGATCCGGATAATGATATAAAGCAGCTCATAGCAGAGCAGATCGGTGCTGAATGTGAGGAAACATGGCTTGTTGGACAGGATAAGGACGATGCAATAAATTCTCTCATAGCAACCGGGGAATATCCGGATTTTGTATTGGGTGAGACTGCGCTGTATGAGGCAGATGCACTCATTCCAATAGATGAATACTGGGACGATTATCCGAACATAAAAGAATATCTCAGTGATGAACAATGGGAAAAGTTAAGACAGCCGGATGGACACATATATTGGATTCCACCGTTTGGAATATCACATGGGGATGATGTGGAGATGCTGCATAATGGTGAAGCCTTCTGGATTCAGACAAGAGTATTAAAATGGGCTGGATATCCAAAGATTACAACGATAGAGCAGTACTTTGACCTGATAGAAAGCTATGTACAGGCAAATCCAACAATGCCGGATGGAACAGAAAATATACCATTTACGATGCTTTGTGATGACTGGCGGTATTTTTGCCTTGAAAATGTGCCGCAGTTTCTGGACGGATTTCCAAACGATGGAAGCTGTATGGTAGACACGGAAACCAAAAAAGTGATGGATTACAATGTGACCGACACAGCCAAAAGATATTTTGGAAAGCTTAACGAAGAGTTCCATAAGGGAATAATGGATCCCGGGGCGTTTAATGCCACCTATGATCAATATCTGGATAAGCTGTCAACAGGAGCTGTGCTTGGGATGGTCGACCAGTGGTGGCAGTTTTATTATGCAATAGATCCTGTATTCAAAAAACAGAATCTGGCACAGCTTGGGTGTGATTATGTTCCTCTTCCTGTCACGATTGATGATGGTATTCACAACAGATGGCATACAAACAGGATGGCAGAAATAGATTATTCTTCAGGAGTGTCAATTACCACCTCCTGTAAAGATATCGAAGGTGCGATGAAGTTTGTCAGTGATCTTCTGGAATCTGATATCATAAGAGAAAGGTTCTGGGGAGAGGAGGGCAAGGACTATTCAGTCGATGAAAACGGTTTGTTTTACCTTACCAATGAGCAGGCAGAGAAAAAAAGTGACAGCTCATATCAGACAGCGCATATGTGTTCGTACTCATACTTTCCAAGAGTGGAGGGAATGCTTGATGATGGTATAAATGCGTTTTCAATGGAGTATCAGCCGGAAGAATTCTATAAAAATCAGCCTGCAGATATTCAGGAATGTTTTAAAGCCTATGGAGTGGAAAACTATGTAGATATGCTTGGAAAAAATGAGGCTCCAGGCTCGTGGTATCCGATGTATTCATATTCAGATTCAATTCCTACGACATCCGAATGTGGAAAAGTAAAAAATAATCTTGAGGCAGTTAAGAAAAGGTGGCTGCCACAGGTGATAATGGCAGATGATTTTAATGCTGTCTGGGATCAGTATATGGAGGAGTACAATGCCTGTGATCCACAGATATATTTTGATTATTTACAGCAAAAGGTAAATGAAAATTAGCAATATTTGAATACTGTTTGGCAATTTATTAATAGAATAACAAGCCCCTGTTCGTTTACACTTGTATATATCAATAAACGAATGGGGGGATTTTATTTTGGATGATTTAAAAAACGGTGCTTTGTATATAGGCACGATACCATCATCAATGGACAATAACAGGTGCTCGGTCACACTTGAGGATGATGGAAGTGTTACCTTTTATATGTATGCGCCAAATGCCAATAAAGTAGAAGTAGCCGGAATGGGAGGCTATTTCAGCTCAGAACGCATACGGTTAAAGCCTGATATGCAGGGAGGCTTTTCGGCAAATATTAAAGATTTCCACTGGGCAATGCATTACTATTTCTGGTATGTAGATGATGTCTGCATAACAAATCCTCATGCGGCTATATCATATGGCTGTTTTGCCGCAATAAACACATTTGAAGTGCCAAAAGAGGGCGAGGATTTCTATTTTGTCAGGGATGTGCCGCATGGAACGGTAAGTCTGTGCAAATATACCTCACAGGTAAACGGTCACATAAAGGAGAGCTATGTGTATACTCCACCCGGATATGAGAGCGGAGATGGAAGGTATCCTGTATTGTATTTACAGCATGGTGTCGGGGAGAATGAGACCGGATGGGTATGGCAGGGTAAGATGAATTTCATCATGGACAATCTGATAGCAGACAAAAAATGTGTGCCGATGATCATAGTTGCAAGCAGTGGCTACGCATTTAAGGATAACGAATACCCTGTATTTTTTCCGGGAGATTTTGACAGTGAGCTTGTAAATAGCATAATCCCTTATATAGAGGAAAATTTTAAGGTCAAAAAAGGAAGAAACAATCGTGCTGTGGCAGGACTTTCACTTGGTTCAGGACAGGCTACGGATATAGCGGCAAGACACCCAGAGCTTTTTTCAGCAGTTGGAGTATTTTCAGGTGTTGCAATACATCTCATGAAAAAAATCATCGACAGCCCATATCGGTTTGAAGCTGTCTTTATGTCGGCAGGAGATGAAGAAAAAGAGATACTGCTTGGAATCAATGAGATGGTAAAGGAATTTTCACGACAGGGGAAAAACAGTACACAAAAAGTATATGAGGGCTATCATGAATGGCATGTATGGAGAAAGAGCTTTAAGGATTTCGCACAGATGCTTTTTACATGGGATGACGCAGAACTTGATGATATTAATAAAGCTGTCCCGGTCAGATCAAAGAATATTGATTCTACCACACCGGTACAGGCGGATGAGAGCATGGTATTTTTTGATCCGGTGTACAGGCAGATACAGTTCGAAAATGACGAGGATGGAAAACCGGCTGGCAAATATCCGGATGTCATACATGGTATCCGTGTGACGGAGGATAACAGCATTGAAGTAAATCTTTTTGCACCTGATGCAAAAAGCGTGAGCGTAGTTCTTGAAAATGGCACGGAGGAGCTTCTTTACAGATCAAAGAAAAATGATGGTTACTGGGAAAAAACAATAGGCAATCCGGCAGAGGGATTTAACTATGTGACATTTATGGTAAATGGAACACCTGTAGTAAACCCTGCGGCACCTGTAGGGTTCGGATATAACAGGGCTGTAAACTTTGCTGAGGTACCTGAGAGGAACTTTAGCTGGCATGAGCTTAAGAAAACAGATCATGGTCAGATACATATCCATTATTCGTGTGATGGAGACGGACAGGTCAGTATGAATTATGTTTATACACCAGCCGGTTATGGAGAGGATAATTGTGATACCGGCAGAGTATGTGTGCTTGAGTGTGCTGCGGACGAAAGAAATTTTTGCTGGATACATCAGGGAAAGATAGCAAATATCATGGATAATCTGTCGGGTGAAGGCAGGATAAAAGGGATTATGATAATAATGGCAGACAGCACGATATCTGATGATATCATCGGGAACATAACAGCCATATACGGAATTAGGGACAGTGCACAGAAAGAATGGTTCAAAAAAGGAGATAATGAATCCTGGACATCATGCAGACACAGATTTGTAAATTTAATGTGCGGGATACAGTAAAACAGCGACAAAAAGGAGAGAAAAATGGCAGGAGCATATAAGACAGGCAAATACAGAAATATATTCAAAGAGTATGGGTATCCGGAAGAAGAAATTCAAAAAAGAGTAGAGGATACTTTTAACACGATATTCTATGGGAATGATGATGAACGTTTTTATCATGAAGCCGGTGATGATATGGGATATATGGAGGATACCGGCAATCATGATGTGAGAACCGAGGGAATGTCATATGGCATGATGGTATGTGTACAGCTGGATAAAAAAGCAGAGTTTGACAGACTGTGGAAATGGGTGCGCACATATATGTACATAGAAGATGGTCCGGCAAAAAATTATTTTGCGTGGTCATGTCAGACAAACGGAAAGCGAAATGCCGAAGGACCGGCACCTGATGGTGAAGAGTATTTTGCAATGGCATTGTTTTTCGCCTCTAAAAGATGGGGAGATGGCGATGGTATATTCTGCTACAGCAAAGAGGCACAAAATATCTTAAGGGAGTGTGTACACAAGGGTGAGCCGGGACACAGCGGAGAGCCAATGTGGGAGCCTTCCAACAAGCTGATAAAGTTTGTCACAAATATGGATTTCAGTGATCCTTCATACCATCTGCCGCATTTTTATGAACTTTTTGCCGAAAGGGCTTATGAGGAGGACCGAGAATTCTGGAAAGAAGCAGCAGCTGCCAGCAGAGCATATCTGCACAGTGCATGCCATGAAAAGACAGGACTTAGCGCAGAATATGCAGATTATGACGGAAAGCCTCATACGGGGCATAAGGAAATATTTGGAAGACATGACTGGTATTACAGTGATGCATACCGCACGATCGCCAATATAGCGATGGATCATCTGTGGTTTGATGCAGATCCGTGGCAGATTAAAACGGCAGAAAGGCTTCAGAAGTTTTATTGTGAGGATCAGAAGGACAATTGGGATGGTGTATTTCTTATAGATGGTACACCGCTTGATGAGAAGGCACTTCATCCGGTAGCAATCATTGCTGTTAATGCAGAAGCTTCACTCGCAGCAGATGGAAAATATGCAAAGCAGTGTGTTGAAAAGTTCTGGAACACTCCGCTTAGGACAGGTGACAGGAGATACTATGATAATTTCCTTTACATGTTTGCAATGTTAGCACTTTCAGGAAATTACAGGATTTATTGATTTTTATATACAATGGATCTGGTACCGCAGACTTACTATTATTTGAATTTATTTATCGCACATATAATTTGACTTGTTATATTCTATAATTTGTCCCATATTTTAAAACCTCTCTTATGGTAGAGTGTTTTTGGAATTACAAATACACATGTAAGGAGGACATGGGGTTGAAAAGGAAAAAACTATTGAAACAAGGAGCATGTATTGCGGTATGCAGTACTATGCTTGCCACAGGTGTCACACAGCTTATACCTGCGTATCAGGCGCAGTCGTTAGTATTCGCTGATGAAGTTCAGCAGAATATAAAGAAAACGACATACACAGCTGATAAATTGACAGTAGACTGGGGAAATGCCGGCTATGAGCTGACAGATGGTGTGTGGAAAGTGACATTTAACAATCAGTACGATCAGGTTAAATGGAGACTGCCGGAGACTGTTGATATGTCAACTGTAAAATCTGTGACCTTTAATGTGAAGGATCAGAAAGGATCAGTTTCACTAAAGGTCTACAAGAATGGAGATGAAGATGCTGATGGCGCAAATACGAAGTATGAACTTACAGGCGCAGATGAATACTCGATAAGCCCGACAGGTGAAGGTGATATGGTAGCAGTTGGTCTTATGACTACTGATAATGCCGGTTCGGGATCAGCTATCAGCCTCGTTAGTGTGACAGTGGAAACTGATACAACACCAAAGACACCACCTGAGATAGAGCAGAATATTGAGGACTGGAAAAAATCTGTCACAAGCAGTGATGCTCTTGGAGAAAATGCAATCGCAGGAACAGGTATCATGTTAGATGAGATTAAGGACAATACGCTCATGGACCTTGTGGAGAAGCATTTTAATGCAGTTACATTTGGAAATGAATTAAAACCGGATGCACTTTTTAATTATCAGCTTGAGAAGTCGGTTAAAACAAAAACAGTTCAGTTTGATGGGCAGGATCTTGAAGTACCGATGGTAAATGACGCAGGGGACAGCCTTGATTTCTCAAGAGCTGATGCGATGGTAGATAAGATTTTGGAGTGGAATGCGGCACATCCTGACAGGAAGATACGCATAAGAGGTCATGTTCTCGTATGGCATTCGCAGACTCCGGAATGGTTCTTCCATGAGAATTATGATATCAGTAAGCCATATGTAGATAAAGAGACTATGAACCGCAGACTTGAGTGGTATATCTCAAGTGTATTCGACCACTACTTCGGAGAGGCAGCAAATAAAAAGTACGACGGACTTTTCTATGGCTGGGATGTAGTAAATGAGGCCGTTATCGGCAATACATACCGTACAGATACGGTAAGCCCGGCAGAAAGCCTTGATGAGATACGTCATGGGAACAATTCGAGCTGGTGGCATGTATACAAGAGCAATGAGTTCATAATCAATGCATTTAAGTATGCGAATAAATATGCGCCTAGTGATGTAGAACTTTACTACAATGATTTCGGAGAGACAGACAATATCAAGTCAGAAGGAATCATAAAGCTCATAAGTGATGTAAAATCAGCACAGGGAACACGACTTGATGCATTTGGTATGCAGGCACATTACAGTGTGGACAGCTTCTCAGCAGCACAGTTTAAGACAGTAGCAAAAAAATATGCCGAAGCAGCAGGAAAGGTTCAGCTTACAGAGCTGGATTTCCAGGCAAGCGCAGCTTACAAATCAGGAGCAGCATCAAAAGAGAGCGAGTATACAAAGATGGCATACTGTCACAAACAGCTTTTTGATGCTGCAAAGGACTTAAAGAAAAACGGTACAAATGTAGCAGGAATCACTGTGTGGGGAGTTATTGAGCCAAATTCATGGCTTCATTCACAGTCAAATGTTGGTGGCGGAGCTGACGGATCAAAGCAGTGCCCACTGCTTTTTGATGGAAAATACAAGGCAAAGCCTGCATACTGGGCTTATGTAGATGCTACAAAGCTTGAGCCGTTAATACAGGATATCGTTGTAGCTGAGCAGAAAGGTGATACAATGTCCGGAACAGAATACAGTTTTTCGGATGATGATACACAGGCAGCTTTTATTCCAACATGGGATAAGGATGGATTAAATGTACTTGTAAGCGTAAAGGATGCCACAATAAATGATACGGATGAAGTTACAGTATATGTGGATGAGACAAACTCAGCAGGAGATGTGACACCGGTAAAGAAGACAGTTAAGCGTTCTGAGGCACAGGCTGTTGATGGTGGATACCGTGCGACCATCAAAGTACCTATGACTGATTTAAAAGTTGCAAAGACTATCGGCATGGATGTAAAAGTTATGAATAACGATAAAGCTGTAAGCTTCAATGACCTTAAAGAAATGCAGGAGACAAGCAGCAAATATTATGCAAAGGCTACTCTCAAGCCGGGCATTGAAAAAGCAACAAAAGCAACGGTAAAGATTGACGGAGAAGCCGACAGCGAATGGGATAAGGCTGTGGCTATTCCTCTTACAATAAACCTTGGAGCTAAGGTAACAGCAGATGCCAAGGTGTTGTGGGATGACGAAAACCTTTATGTATATGCAACAGTTAAAGATCCGGTGCTTAATAAAGACGGTGGAGAGGCATATCAGCAGGATTCACTCGAGGTATTTATCGATGAGAATAATGCCAAGACAGAGTCATATGATGACGATGATAAGCAGTACAGGATCAATTATGAGAATGAGCATTCTTTCAATGGAAAGAAATGTCTCGAGGAAAATGTACAATCTGCCGCAAAAGTGACTGGGGATGGATATGTGATTGAGGCAGCCTTCAAGTGGACAGACATAAAGCCAAAAAAGGGTGACAGGATTGGTCTTGAGTTCCAGATAAATGATGCTGATGCTTCAGGAGCAAGAATCGGAACCTTAAGCTGGAATGATGAAACAGGCATGGGCTGGTCTAAATCATCGGTATACGGAACAATAGAGCTTGCAGCAGAGGCAAAGGATGAAGTGTCTGATGATAATAGTAAACCGGGTACAGATGATCCATCAACAGGTAATACAGAAAAACCGGGTACAAATAATTCATCAACAGGTAATACAGAAAAACCGGGTACAGGCAAGCCGGCTATAAATAAACCGTCAGCGGATAAACCGGCAACAGGCAGCACAAATAAGCCTTTAGCAAACAAGCCGGCGGCAAAAAAAGCTGCAAAGACATCAGATCAATCAGCAACGGCAGCATTTATCGTGTTGTTTCTTGCAGGAGTTTCGATGGCAGGGGCTTCAAGATTAAGAAGAAGCAGAAAGCAGTCATAAACTATAAAAGACAGGACAAATATCTATAATTTCTCCCGGTGCAAAGCACCGGGAGTTTTTGTATCATATAGTCATTATAGCTGATAAAATCGACACAACAAGGAGGCAGAAAGATGGCAGGGCCAAAAGCACCAAAGGATCCCGAAAGAAAAAGACCGTATTTCTACATCATGAAGGATAAGGATATATACGGCTCAGTACAGGAAGATGGAAGCATTATACATTTTATATATGAAAGCGACGGAAGACTGATAAACAGTGCACAGATAGCCGGAAATATAGAAAATAAAGAGGAACTGGGGCTGTTAGAGACGGTGGAAGGTTTTGGCAGGCTTGTACACAGCATAGGTGTATCTGTGGAAACAGATAATCAAAACGAACAGATCGAATTTGTGTTTCAGATGTACGGAAAGCAGGACCTGTACGGAGGCGGTACTAATCTTAAGGTAAAGCTGACAGGCGATGGAATGGAGAGAAAGATATACCTGTCAGATTATAAGTGGACACCGGATGATGATATACCGGGACAGATAAAGTTCATATTTAATACACCGGATATCATGGGAAAAGCGAGTGTCAGACTGTATCTGAATGACGGCTATGAGGCTCCGGCAGATATTGAGGAAACAGAGGTGGATATGAACTCTGATGAATACTGCAGGATGATAAGCCATTCGCTTATGAATATGGGAAATGCATACCGCATAAGAAAAGCCATCGAAAAGACAAGAGCCGGAAAAGAGGTAACACTTGCATACATCGGTGGATCTATCACACAGGGAGCAGGTGCGGCACCTATAAATACAGAGTGCTACGCATACAAATCCTATCAGCTTTTCCAGAAGCGTTTTTCCGCAAAGAATAATGTGAAATTCATAAAAGCCGGTGTGGGTGGCACACCATCGGAGCTGGGAATGATCAGATTTGACAGGGATGTACTAAGAGACGGACAGCAGCCTGATATAGTAGTTATTGAATTTGCTGTAAATGATGAGGGGGATGAGACAAAGGGTGACTGCTATGAAAGCCTTGTACGCAAAGTACTTAATCTGCCATGGAAACCGGCAGTCGTATTGCTTTTTTCCGTATTTGCAAATGACTGGAACCTTCAAGACCGCCTAAGCCCGGTTGGGAAGCTCTATGATCTGCCTATGGTAAGCGTGCTGGATGCGGTTTCCCCTCAGTTTGCATTAAAAAATGACGAGGGAAGGGTAATAACCAAAAATCAGTTTTTCTATGATATGTTTCATCCGGGCAATGCAGGTCATTCCGTCATGGCAGACTGCATAGAGTATCTTTTTGAAAAAATAGATCAGGCAGGGCATGCAAGTCTGGATGCATTTGAACTGGGACTGACAGAGGAAAAAATATTGCAGGAAAAACTAAATCTTGCACCGGTAATAGGAAACAGCTTTGAAAATATAAGACTGCTCGACAAAAAGGATATATATGCAAAGGCATATATTGACGAGGGTGGCTTTGATTCGACAGATACACAGCTGCAAAGCGTTGAGATGGATGATCAGCTTTCGCTGACTCCGGAATTCCCGTATAACTGGATGTATGATGGCACAAAAAATACATTAAACAGGGTAAAAGCGTATTTCGAGCTTGAGATGGAGTGCAGGGCACTTCTCCTTGTATTTAAGGATTCGGGAGAGGTAAACGTGGGAAAGGCGAAGGTATATGTGGACGGAGAATATCATTTTACGGCTGATCCACATATCAATAACTGGCAGCACTGCAATGCGGTAATAATATTTAACAATAAGACCAGTGAAAATCATGTTGTAAGAATTGAAATTGCAGAGGAAGACAGAGACAAGCAGTTTACGATACTTGGCTTTGGATATATATTATAGAGAATGAGAGGTAAGAGACATGGTAACAGCAAAAAATCCAATACTTTCAGGTTTTTATCCTGATCCATCAATATGTAGAGTCGGGGAAGACTATTATCTGGTGACATCAAGCTTTGTGTATGCACCGGGTGTTCCCATATTTCATAGCCGGGATCTGGCTCATTGGGAGCAGATTGGCAATATACTTGACAGACCATCGCAGCTATGCGTGGAAAATGAAGAAATATCGAGAGGTATTTTTGCACCGACCATAAGATATCATGAAGGAACTTTTTATATGATAACGACCAATGTATCGCATGGCGGCAATTTTATAGTGACAGCGCAGGATCCCGCAGGACCGTGGTCTGATCCGTATTATTTGGGAGAAGAAGCAGTAGGAATAGACCCAAGCCTTTTCTTTGATGATGACGGCAGATGTTATTACTGTGGTACACGCCCAAACCCTGAAGGAGTACGCTACAATGGAGACTGGGAGATATGGATACAGGAGCTTGATCTTGGAACCATGAAGCTTAAGGGCAGGAGCATGGCCATATGGAAAGGAGCTGTAAAGGGCTGCATATGGCCGGAAGGACCACATATCTACAAGATAAACGGATATTATTATCTGATGCATGCAGAGGGCGGCACCGGACCGGAGCACAGTATAACGATAGCAAGAAGCACGGAGCTTTTTAAATGGTTTGAAGGATGTCCGAGAAATCCGATATTTACACACAGAAATCTGGGGATGGATTATCCGGTCATCTATGCAGGACATGGTGATCTGGTGGATGATATAAACGGAAACTGGTATGTGGTCATGCTTGCGTCAAGACCATGCAAAAAGCACAGCAGCATGGGCAGGGAAACCTTTATTGCAAAAACAATATGGGAAAACGAATGGCCGGTAATAGCACCCGGGATAGGACACCTTGAGGATACGGTAGATATACCGCTTGAAGAGTGCAGATTTATAGATGAGATATCAGAAAATGATTTTATAACTTTCTGCGAAGCCAAGCCTGATAAGAGGCTGGTTGGAATAGGAAAACGCAACGAGTCTTTTTACTCCCTTAAGGAAAATCCGGGAGTACTGAGACTGTACACAAACAAAGAGCAGATCACTGATCTTGGCACAAGCGCATTTCTTGGACTAAGACAGAAGGGCTATGAGTTTACGGTAAAGACAGCAGTGCGTTTTATCCCACAGTCGGATAATGAGACGGCAGGACTTGTACTTTTCCAGAACAATGAGAATCATCTTCGCGCTGAGATAACAATGGAAGCCGGGAGGCTGGTATTTGTGGTGACTACACATATTAAGGGAACTGACAAAAAGATAGCAGTGGCAGATATTATGGAGTACAGCATTACAGAAAAAAATCCACTGTGGAATATATGTATGATCTGTAAGGAACAGGAAGCATCTATATGGATAGGTACGGCCGAAAAGAGCGTAAAAGTCGCAGAAAAAATAAGTCTGCTGCCATATACCACAGAAGAAGCAGGTGGCTTTGTGGGCTGTACGGTCGGTATGTATGCATCCTCAAATGGCAGCAATAGTGATAACTATGCAGAATTTTCATACATAATGCTCACCCAATAAACATTTTGCGAAATTCAGTCGGGGTGCAGCCCTTTTCAGCTTTGAACACCCTTATGAAAGTGGATGGATTTGCAAAGCCTGACTGCATTGCAGTCTCGGTGACAGATATATTGGGATCAGCCAGAAGGGTCAGGGCAAGCTCTATTCTTTTCTGATTTAAGTATTTGTAAAAGGTATTATTGGTAAACTGCTTAAATAGCCGGGTAAAGTGATATTTACTGAATCCGGCTATTTTTGAGATTTCATCAAGTGTTATGTCCTCAGTGCAATGTGTATCGATATACTCACAGATAGACAGAAAACGCTCCAGATATTCCTGCTGTTTGTGTCTGCCGACATTAAAATTACAACTGCTGGCAGTATGATGTCTTCCAATAAGGACAAGTACTTCAAGCATTTTGGAGTAGATCACGGCTTCTGATAGAAATGGGTCGGTCTGGTATTCATTTGATATATCAAGCAGCAGTTTACGGATATTGCTGTGGATATCACCGGAAGTTTCCGGGGTTAGCGTTATAGCAGGTGCTATAAGGGTAAGTATGGAATTTAATTCCTTTATTTTTGAGACAGCAGACCACTCAATCTGCAGGATAAGCCTTTTTCCGGTGTCAGGTGCGATAAGCCTGTGTTTTACACCGGAAGCTATAAAGATAACATCACTCTCATTAAGATGTACCAAATCATCCCCAATCTGCACTGTATAGCCGCCTTCAAGTGGCATGATGATCTCCATGGGAGTATGCCAGTGAATGGGATAATCTTCTGCTTCCGCATTTATAAAAAGCTTTACATTGCTGTTTTCTTTATATTTTACTGTCTCATGTATTCCATTCAGATTTTCGATCATATATACTTGTCTCCATACGGCTGATATTTATGCGCATTTGCGTGAATATAGTTATTATAGCACAAATAGCAATTTTTGGACATTGTGGGGCAACAATTAGAAAGAAAATACTGCATGAATCTGGTAAAATCATTATATAAATTAAAGGAGAAGTCACTATGAGTAAAAAAACTATAGAATATGCAAAAAAACTAGTATCGCAGATGACAATAGATGAGAAGATAAGTCAGATGCTGTATGAGTCACCGGCTATAGAAAGACTGGGGATACCGGAATACAACTGGTGGAATGAGGCTCTTCATGGAGTAGCAAGAGCCGGTGTTGCTACAGTATTTCCTCAGGCGATAGGTCTTGCGGCAACTTTTGATACTGACCTGATAGAAAAGATAGGAGATGTTGTATCAACAGAGGGTCGTGGAAAGTTCAATGAATTTTCAAAAAAGGGTGATCACGGAATATACAAGGGACTTACCTTCTGGGCACCTAATGTAAATATATTCAGAGATCCAAGATGGGGCAGGGGACATGAGACATACGGGGAAGATCCGTACCTGACAGGTAAGCTTGGCTGCGCATATATAAGGGGATTGCAGGGAGATGATCCGGATCACTTAAAATCGGCAGCTTGTGCAAAGCATTTTGCGGTACACAGCGGTCCGGAAGCCATAAGACATGAGTTTGATGCGAAAGCATCAAAGCATGATATGTATGATACATATTTGTATGCCTTCAAGCGATGTGTAAAGGATGCAAAGGTTGAGGCTGTCATGGGGGCTTACAACAGGGTAAATGGAGAACCTGCCTGCGGAAGCAGGACACTGCTTAAGGATATACTGCGTGACGAGTTTGGATTTGAAGGTCATGTGGTGTCAGACTGCTGGGCAATACTTGATTTCCACGAACACCATCATGTGACGGATACAGTTGAGGAATCGGCTGCTATGGCTGTAAACAACGGCTGTGACTTGAACTGTGGAAGTGCATTTTTACATCTTAAGGATGCTTATGACAAGGGACTGGTTTCAGACGAGGCAATCACGGCAGCAGTAGAAAGGCTGATGGAGGTGCGTATCCGTCTGGGCATGATGAAGGATTATCCATCGCCATATGAGGACATATCGTATGAGGTTGTAGAATGTAAGGAGCATGTGGAGCTTTCTGTGGAGGCTGCAAGAAGAAGTCTTGTACTTTTAAAGAATAAGGACAATTTCCTGCCTCTCGACAGAAAAAATGTTAAAACTATTGCGGTCATCGGACCAAATGCCAACTCCAGGGATGCGCTTATAGGAAATTATTATGGTACCTCATCAAGATATATCACTCCACTTGAGGGATTGCAGCAATATCTTGGAGAGGATACAAGAGTGCTTTATGCAGAGGGCTGCCATCTGTACAAGGACAAAGTACAGGGACTTGCAGAGGAAAAGGACAGATTTAAGGAAGCCCTCATCATGGCAGAACAGTCAGATGTGGTCGTAATGTGTCTTGGACTTGATGCAACTATAGAAGGTGAAGAGGGTGATGCCGGAAATGAATATGCAAGCGGTGACAAGCTGGGGCTTATGCTTCCGGGACTTCAGGAGGAACTTTTAGAGGCTGTTGCAGCAGTAGGAAAGCCGGTAATACTTGTGCTGTCAGCAGGAAGTGCGATAGATCTTTCCTGGGCAGAAGAGCATGTGGATGCCATTATAGACAGCTGGTATCCGGGAGCCAGAGGCGGAAAGGCTGTTGCGGAAGCTATATTCGGAGAGTATAGTCCGAGTGGAAAACTGCCGGTTACATTTTATCAGGGCACCGAAAATCTCCCGGAGTTTACGGATTATTCAATGGCTCACAGGACATACCGCTATACAAATGAGAATGTGTTATATCCATTTGGATATGGACTGCATTATGGTGAGACAAACTATGATGGAATGTCAGTGGATAAAGCAGAAAGTGATGTAAACGAACCTGTTGAGGTGTTTGTAAATGTGACAAATGACAGCAGATATACTGTAAATGAGATAGTTCAGCTCTATATCAGGCACGTTGATGCTGCAGAGTATGAGCCCGGATATCAGCTAAAGGGGATTGAGGTTGTAAAGCTTGAGCCATATGAGACTAAGAAAGTAAAGCTGACTCTTTCGCCAAGGGACTTTGCTGTGATAGAAGAGGATGGAAGCTGTGTAGCTGTGCCGGGAATTTATGAGATATCCGCAGGAGGACAGCAGCCTGATGATAGAAGCACAAAGCTCACGGGCAAGCGGACAGAACGCATTGAGATCACAAGATGTGGAGAGAAAACAGGGGTAGATTATTAATAATAAATATGTTATTTTATAATTAATGACAAGTTAAAACAGACTTTAGGAGCGGACATATGTCGGCTTCTTTAAGTGATTTCAGAGGAATTGTTTATGAGAAGACCAATATGGAATGCCATTGAGAGAAAGCTTGATGATTATTCACTCAGAAAAAAATTCTACATATTTTATGTACTTTGTGTCATGCTGCCGCTCATAGTGACTGATGCAGTGGTGCTTTCCATCGTAGAAAATGCTGAAAAAGAAAGCAGCAGACATGAAATGTCGAGCATAGCAAGTGCTGTGGGATATAATCTGAACAGCATGGTCAATAACGCAGAAGAGGCAGCTAAGAGTATCTACACCAGCAAGCGCATAGACGATTTTATATCAAAGGAATACACAAGCTCTGCTGAGTATGTATCAGAGTATCAGAGCTTCTTTCAGGATACACTTTTTGAAAACACACTTGGAATGAGCAATATAGTATTTTTCCTGTATGCTGACAATCCTACAATAGTAAATGGCGGAAAAGTAAATGATATGTCTGCTGTAAGAAATACGGATTCTTACAGACTTCTGGAGCAGAAGGAAAGCGGAGGACTCTTTTTTGTATATGAAAAAGGCGTAGCCGGATTGTCAGATGAAAGACATATGATTTATATGAAAAAGCTGGATTTTTACTCATCTGATATCGAAAAGGTACTCAAGATAGAGTTTAATTATGGCAGCATGATGCGTACTTTTAAGAATATGAATTATGATAATGAAGTGCTTATCTGCCATGGAGATGACATAGTGTTGTCAAATGGGGCCTACAGTGGAGTCAACAAACCATTTAAGACATTGGAGGAGATTGGGAAAATAAGCGACTCCGTATACAGGCAGAAGCTCTCTTTGTATGGCTGTGAGCTTGATATATATGTGTTTAAGACACGCAGTAATATATGGAGCATGCTTATGCACAATGCACCGATTATTGTTTTTCTGATGCTTATAAATGTATTCTTTCCACTTTGTCTGTTACGTATCTTTAACCATTCCTTTACGAGCAGGATATTACAGCTTTCAAAGGTATTTAAGTCAGTTGACAGCGAAAAGCTTGTATCTATGACTGACAGGGAGAGCAAAGATGAGATCGGCAGCATGATAAAAAATTACAACAGGATGGTAAGCCGCACAAATGACTTGATCCAGACTGTATATAAGAATAAGCTAAAAGAGCAGGAGATGCTTGTAAGTCAGAAAAATGCAGAGCTTCTTGCACTGCACAGCCAGATAAATCCGCACTTTCTGTTTAATGCGCTTGAGAGCATACGAATGCACAGTCTGCTGAAAAAGGAAAATGAGACGGCTGATATGGTTGAAAAACTCGCCATCATGCAAAGACAGTATGTGGAGTGGGGAAATGATGCTGTAACCGTTGCAAAGGAATGTGAATTTGTAAAAGCCTATCTGGCATTGCAGAAATACCGGTTTGGCGAGCGGCTGAACTATAACATAGATATAGAAGCAGACTGCATGGAATGTCAGGTGCCAAAACTTACGCTTGTAACCTTTGTTGAAAATGCCTGTGTGCATGGCATAGAAAGTAAAGCTGCTCCGGGCTGGATATTTGTGCGTATATTCAAAAAAGCCGGGTTCATGCATATAGAGGTTGAGGATACAGGCAGCGGAATTGATCCGGATGCTCTTGAAAAAATGAAAAGTAACATGAAAAATGCAGATATCGATATGTTAAAGACCGGTGGCAGAGTGGGCGTGATAAATGCCTGCCTGCGTATCAAAATGGTAACGGAATCTAAAGCAGTATTTGATGTGGACAGTGAGGAAGGCTGCGGTACGATTGTGATGATAAAAATACCGGAAACATATTTATAGGAGATTTAAAATGCTTAAAGTATTATTGGTGGATGATGAGCCTTTTATAATGCAGGGGCTTAAGGTGATCATTGATTGGGAAAATGAAGGATTTGAGATAGCAGGAACGGTCTCAAATGGAAAGGAAGCCCTGCAGTTTCTGGAAAATGAGAATGTGGATCTGGTCATAGCCGATATAAGGATGCCGGAGATGACAGGACTTGAGCTGCTTGAGACTTTGAGAAAAGATAAAAAATCAGATGTATATTTTGTGATATTAAGCGGTTATGCAGATTTTAGCTATGCGCAGCAGGCCATGCAGAATGACTGTACGGATTACATACTAAAGCCGGTGGATAAGGAGATGCTGCTTAAGGTACTAAACAAGGTTCTTGTGCTCAAAAACGAGAAAAACCAGATCGACGAGGATAACAAAAAGATGAAACAGGCATACCTTGCAAGACACCTGATATCTCTGATACAGGGCAAATATGATGAAGTAAACCTGAACTATGTAAAAGAAAATATGAGGTGTGAGGGTGGAGCAAGGTATGTTGAAATACAGATGGAGCAGCTTCCGGCAGGTGATGAGATACTCGATAGTGATATGAGAAGCTTACAGCGCAAGATGTACGAAAGCTGTGTTGCTTTTCTGGGGGCTGATTCGGCACATTGTGTATTTGATGTATCGGTAAATGAAAAAGTGTATGACATAGGCTTTATATTCTCAGATTATATGGCAGAGGAAGCCGCAAAAACCGAGAGAAAATATCTGGAGGATCTGAGAAGGTATATATGTGATAATACACAAAAGAATATAGTTATGCTGGTCGGAAGAAAAGTATCAGATATATCAAAGATAGCCAGATCATACGGCAATGCATGTATGCTCAGGTCGTTTCAGGGCTTTCGCATAGTAAAGAGCATATATTACTATGAGGATGAAGTAAAGATATCGGCAGATGGAATAGTGCTTTGTAAAGATAGTCTTGATAAGCTGCTTAGGACAGTGGAACAGAATAACCATCTTGAGATAAGAAATGCAGTTGCCAAATTTTATGATGAGATGTCCAGCATGGGTATGAATGGGGAAAGCATGAACTTAAATATTAATTATCTGTTGTTTCAGTTCATACACCTGGCAAGTGAGCAGGATGATAATGTAAATCAGCAGGAGATTTTGCGACTCATAAGTGAGAGCAGCTTTAAGACCGGTATTGAGAGGGGAAGCCGTGCGCATATGACCAGATTTTGCTGTGAGTATGGTGATTATCTGTCGCAGCTTAGAAAAAATGTGTCAAGAGGTGTGATCGGCATGGTAGAAAAGGAAGTAAGAGACAATTATGCCACGAACATCACGCTTAAGAGCCTGAGTGAGAAGTATTATGTAAACAGTGCATACTTAGGGCAGCTTTTCAGAAAAAAATACGGACAGTCCTTTAAGGATTATCTGAACAATTACAGGATGGAACGGGCGGCAGAGCTTCTGCTTAGGACTGATAAGAAGATAATACAGATAGCAGAGGAAGTCGGATATCATGATATGGATTATTTTGTGAACAGGTTTATACAGGTAAAAGGCTGCACACCGGCGCGTTTCAGACGCCAGATGCAAAGTGGAGAATAATATATATTACTGCAAAACAGGGTAAATTATAGTTCTTTCGAGAAACTATAGTTTACCCTGTTTTTGACTATAGTTACTCCGATTGTTTGAAAACTTAAAAAGTATAAAATTAAGTTATCAAAAGGGAGGACAATACAATATGAAAAGAAAAAGAATTGTAAGCATGCTGCTTGTGGCTACCATGGCAGCAACACTGTTTGCCGGATGTGGCAATGATAGTGGCAAAAAAGGTGGCACTGAAACTGGAAGTGCGAAAGAGTTTGATGCATTCTTTGCTGTACCGGGAACTGAAATCAATGATGATAATGAAATCCAGAAGATCATCGAGGAAAAGACAGGTGTAAGGGTAAAGGAAACCTGGCTTACCGGACAGACAGCAGATGAGGCAATCGGAACAATGATCGCAGGTGGCGAATATCCTGATTTCATTGAAGGTGCAAGCGGACAGATGCAGTTATATGATGCAGGCGCACTTGTTCCACTGGATGACTACATCGAGAAATATCCAAACATCAAAAATCTTTTCACAGATCTTGAGTGGGAAAAACTTCGTCAGGATGACGGACATATCTATTGGATACCACAGTTTAGCTGCATAAAGGGAGACGAGAAAGTCTGCACACACAATGACGAGGCATTCTGGATCCAGGCAAGAGTACTTAAATGGGCTAACTATCCGGAGATCAAGACACTGGATCAGTATTTTGACCTCATCGAGAAATATAATGAGGCAAATCCAACAATGGCTGATGGAACAGAAAATATTCCATATACAATCCTTTGTGATGACTGGAGATATTTCTGTCTTGAGAATGCACCACAGTTCCTTGACGGATATCCAAACGATGGATCATGTATGGTAGATCCTGATACAAAGAAAGTACTTGACTATAATACATCAGATACAGCAGTTAAATATTTCAAGAAGCTCAATGAAGAGTATCAGAAGGGAATTGTAGATCCTGAGTCATTCACACAGACATATGATGAATATATCTCTAAGCTTTCTACAGGACGTGTACTTGGAATGATTGACCAGTGGTGGGATTTCGCATACACAGCAGGTGATGCAATTAAACAGGCAGGTCTTGATGAGCAGGGATGCGATTACATTCCGGTACCTGTAACAATTGACGGCCGTGACAATCAGTGGCACAATGCAGGCGGCGCTTTCAACGAGTCAACAGGTCTTGCTGTTACAACATCCTGTGATGATGTAGATGCGGCCATGAAGTTTGTAAATGATCTTCTTGATCAGGATATCCACAATCTCAGATTCTGGGGTGTCAAGGGTACTGACTATGAAGTAGATGAGAATGGTGAGTTTTACAAAACAGCAGATGAGAGAAAGAAGGCTTCTGATACAGCATACAAGGCCTCTCATTCATGCTCATACTCATACTTCCCACAGTACAATGGAACAAGTGATGATGGAATTAATGCCAACAAACCTGATGGACAGGCAAGAGAGTTCTATGATGGTCTTAACAAGGATGTACAAGAGGCTTTCGATGCCTATGGTGTTAAGACATACGTTGAAATGCTTGGAACAAACGATGCACCTGGAGACTGGTATCCAATGTGGTCATTCTCTAACAACTTTAACACAAGCACTCCTGGTGGAGTAGCCTGGACAAAGATTGGCGAACTTAAGCATAAGGCTCTTCCAAAGGTTGTTATGGCAAAAGACTTTGACAGTGAATGGAATACATACATGGATGAATACAATGCATGCAATCCACAGGATTTCCTGAATGAATTACAGACCGAGCTTGATACAAGATTAGAGCAGGCTGCTAAATTCAAATAAAGCTTAAATGAAATTTAAGGCAGGCAGATATAATAGCGTTTTATCTGCCTGCTACCTTTAAGGAGTGGTGTCATGTCATTAACGAGAAAAAACAAAAAAGAGAAGGTCAGAGAACCTAGAACAAAAATTACATGGAAAGAAGTCAAACGTCAGAAAGTGCTGCTGTTCTGGGCAGCAATAATGGTGGCATATGGAGTTGTATTCTATTATCTGCCACTCGCTGGCTGGGCAATGGCATTTCAGGATTACAAACCAAGACTTGGTATATTCCATTCTGCATTTGTTGGATTGGACAAATTCAAGATGCTGTTTTCGGATATGACATTTATCCGTGTTATAAGAAATACACTTGCAATGGGTGTTATCAATCTGGTTGTAACTTTTGTCACAGCCATTGCATTTGCAATCTTACTGAATGAGATTGCATCAAAGGGTGGAAAGAAAGTAGTACAGACTATATCATATCTTCCACATTTCCTTTCATGGATCATTGTAACAGGTATTTTACACGATATGCTTTCAGGAACAGGTATTGTAAATGAGCTCCTTGTAAATATGCATATTATAGACCAACCGATAAACTTTTTCGCACATCCGGGATATTTCTGGCCGATAGTGGCATTTGCCAATGTATGGAAAGAAACAGGATGGAATGCAATCATATATCTTGCAGCCATTACATCAATAGATCCTTCACTTTACGAAGCAGCATCTATTGATGGAGCGGGACGCTGGGCAAAGATCAAGTATGTAACACTGCCGGGAATCAAACCAACTATTATAATCCTTCTTCTTATGAATGTAGGTAATGTTTTAAATGCAGGATTTGAGATACAGTATCTCTTAGGAAACGGCCTGGTACAGGATGTATCACAGACTATTGATATTTATGTACTTAAATGGGGCATAAGCCAGGGAGATTATGCAATAGGTACCGCAGCAGGTATATTCAAGAGTGTGGTAAGTATAATTCTTATATTTATTGCAAATAGAATTGCCAAACATAATGGTGAAGAGCAGTTGTTTTAAGGAGGTCTTGTACGATGGCAGATATAACAGCAGGCTCTGTAAAGAGCAAAAAGAAAAAGAAGATAGGTATATTTCCAATTGTAAATGGCATCATTATGGTACTGTTTGTGATCATAACGCTTTATCCGGTGCTTAATACACTTGCGATATCGCTTAATGATGGTACAGATGCATTAAGAGGTGGAATTTACCTCTTACCAAGAAAGTTTACCTGGAAGAATTATACAACGGTTTTGCAAAAAAATAATCTTATAACAGGAGCATATATTACTGTTGCCAGAACAATAATTGGAACAGTCTTAGCATTGGTGGCAAATGCAATCCTTGCTTTTATAATCAGCAGAAAAAGATTTTTGTTCAAAAGAGGTTTATCCCTGTTTTGGGTTATCACAATGTATGTCAATGGTGGATTAATCCCTGTCTTCCTCCTGTACAAGGGACTTGGGCTTACCAATAGTTTTTGGGTTTATGTAGTCCCTGGAATGGTCAGTGCGTTTAATATGCTCGTTATCAGGACCTATATGAATGGAATCCCTGACAGCTTAGAGGAATCAGCGCAGCTTGACGGTGCAGGATATACCACCATTTTTCTGAAGATTTATTCCCCTCTCTGCAAACCGGTATATGCGACAGTAGCTTTATTCGTAGCAGTAGGACAGTGGAACTCATGGTTTGATGCAATGCTTTATAACCGTATGAGTACAAAGCTTACTACATTACAGTATGAGCTTATGAAGCTTCTTTCAGCTGTAACAAATCAGGGAGGATCAGCAGAAACATTGAAAAATGCTGTAGGCGCAGTTACACCTACCTCAGTTCGTGCCGCAGCAACAATTATAACAATGCTTCCGATCATATGTATTTACCCGTTTTTACAGAAATACTTTGTTACAGGACTTACACTTGGTGGAGTTAAAGAATAAATATTTTTTTACAGGATGCCCGGCAGGATAACTGCCGGGTGTTTTTGTGTAAATGTTTATTTGAAAGGAGAATTTTCTTCAAATCAGGAGCAAAATGAGAAAAATGGTACGTTGGCACTAAATAGTAGTGGATTATTATAAAAAAATGTTGTATAATAAAGCTACTCTAAAAACTCAAACAAAAGAAGGGGGATTTTATGAATAGTCAACAGTATAACAGAGCCAACAAACGTGTATTCCTGGCGGTAATCATAGTATTTGCATATATAGCATTTACGTTATTTGCAGCAGTTGGGACAAAAGATGCTGATATTACCAGGATAAGTATACAGCTTGTTGCGGCAATAGCAGTAATAGTAATAGCTGTAATTGCATTTATTACAAAAAGAGACAGCAGAACAGGTGCGCTTATACTTGTAAGCGCCATGACAGCAGGATATTTTATTATCGCACTGATCAATTCAACAATCGGTACATGGACATATGCCCTGCCGCTTGTTATTGCAGCGATGATATATCTGGATATAAAGATGATGATGGTGATGAACGCAGTAATAATCATATCCAGCGTCATCAGGCTTGTAATGCAGCTTGGAATAGGGGGTACAGTTCTTCAGAATGATGTGATAGCAGTTTTTGTACTTGTACTTGTGGGATATGCGTCAGACAGCATCACGATTCTTCTTACCCATTTCTTCGATGAAAATATGGAAGAAATCAAAGAATCTGCTATGGCACAGGTGGACAGCAATAAGAAGATGGTAATGGTTGCGGAGAATATTTCAAAGCACTTTGACGAGGCTATGACCATGTTAAATGATCTCGATGAGTCTGTTGCGGTGAGCCATAGTTCGATCCAGGAGATAGCAGACAGCACAGAGAGCACTGCGGAGGCTATCCAGAAGCAGGCAGCTATGTGTGTTGATATTCAGGGAAATACAGACAATGCAGAAAGTGGAATCAAGGCTATGATAGATGCCTCACGCCAGACTGATGAGACCGTAAAGCAGGGAGCTGATGTTGTGGAAGAACTCAAGGAGCAGGCACACAACGTGGCAGAGGCAAGCAATGTTACAGTGTCAGTTATCCAGAGTCTTACAGCTAAGGTAGAGGAAGTAAAGAGCTTTGTTGAGTCGATTATCAATATTTCTAACCAGACAAATCTGCTTGCTCTCAATGCTTCAATTGAGGCGGCCAGGGCAGGTGAAGCAGGAAAGGGCTTTGCGGTAGTTGCAGATGAAATCAGACAGCTCTCAGAGCAGACAAAGGATGCATCAGCCAATATTACAGAGATTATAAACAAGCTCAATGAGGACACAAGGCGTGCCAACGAGAGTATCGAGAACTCAGTATCATCGGTAGAGAAGCAGAATGAGCTTATCGACGATACAAGAGACAAGTTTAATGCCATGGGAGAGGCCGTTGAGCTGTTGATGAAGGATATCAATGTGGCTGAGGAGAGTATCAAAAAGATTCTTGATTCAACAACAGTCATATCAGACAATATCACACACCTTTCAGCTACAGGAGAAGAGGTCGCAGCTTCTTCAACAGAGGGACTTCGCATGGCTGATACCACAGTCGAGAGCATGGCAAAGTGCAAGAAGGTACTGGAAAATATCTATATGCTTGCGGATGACCTCAAAAACTCTGTTGAGGAGAGTGAGGAAGAGCTTAGTCAGAAATTTGATTTCTAAGAGCAGTAATATGTTTTTTACGGCAGGGGCGCATTTGCTCCTGCCATTTTTATATATTTTTTATGATAAAAATATTTACATTATTGTAATATATGATAAAATATTTCTAACAAAATAACACAATGGCTACATAAACAATAGGATATATGGAGGAAGTTATGGACGATAACAATTATATGAACAATGACAACCGGTCGTCAGGCACACCGGACAATACAGGTGTATTCGGTCAGCCTTCAGGAACAGCAAATGGCTCAGACACATACAGTCAGCCGACAGACACATATAATCAGTCTGTATCCCAGCAGGAAAGTGGGAATGCACATGGACAGTCATCAGACCAGACAGGCAGCACAGACGGATATGTCAATAATCCGGGCAGTGCATATGGTTATGCAAATCAGGGTACATACAATCAGAATCCAAATGCCCAGGGTGCATACAATCAGAATCCAAATGCCCAGGGTACATACAACCAGAACACATATGATCAGGGCTCATTTAATCAGTCAGCTTACGGACAGACGCAGTATGGCCAGCAGCCAAACGGACAGGGTGGCTACAATCAGACCGCATACGGACAGACTGCCTACAATCAGTCGCCGTATGGAGCTAATCCATACAACCAGCCGCCAAAGAACAGCAATGGCTTTGGTATAGCTTCTCTGGTACTTGGAATCGCATCTATTGTACTGTTTTGTACATGCATCAATTATGTGACAGCACTGCTTGCTATCATTTTTGGTATTATACATATCATAAAGGGCAACAACAAGGTGTTTGGTATAGTTGGTATAGCAACAGCAGTTATCTCAGTTATAGTCAGCATCATATTCTGGGTTGTGGCAGGCGCAAATGTAAGCATAGATTTAGAAAAGGAGTTCATGAAGGGCTTTGACAATGGTTATGAGTATTATAATGATGACGATTCCTATGAGGATTACGATTATGATTATGATTCTTTTGATCATGACGATTATGATTATCAGAATTTTGAGTATGATGGCATTTATTAGAGTTAATTATTATCAAATTATTACAGAATCAATTACATCTTGACAACAGTGGCTTTTCAGTTATATACTTAAACACAGTTAGTAAAAGGCAGTGACGAAGACAGTAGAGATGGCAGGAAAGTCAAAGAGAGCCGGGACAGGTGAGAGCCGGTATGAGTAGAGCCGTTTTGAAAATCACTTCTGAGCCGCAGGCTAAAATCGCCATACAGCGTTGCGAGAGTAGGTTCTGACGTATTCCCTACGTTACAGGGGCGGGTATGCAAGGGTATTTCCCTTAAGTACATTGTAATAGGTGGTATAGACGTATCAGGCACGCGTTCCTAATTACAGGAATGTGTGCCTTTTTTTGTGAATATTCCATAAACCGAAAATTGTAGTAGCGTAAGCCACAAGGAAGCCTCGTAAGAGCCGAATTTGAGGTGCATGTTGGGATGTTCACGAACAATATAGAATAAGGAGAGATAGTCATGTACAACAAAGTTGACACCAATATGAACTTCGTTGAACGCGAGAAGAAGACAGAGCAGTTCTGGAGAGAGAACAATATCTTCAGAAAATCTATGGAAAACAGAAAAGAAGGAGAGACATACACATTCTATGATGGACCTCCTACAGCAAACGGAAAGCCTCACATCGGACATGTTGAGACACGTACCATAAAGGATATGATTCCAAGATTCCAGACCATGAAGGGCAAATATGTGCCACGTAAAGCAGGCTGGGATACACACGGACTTCCTGTTGAGATTGAGGTGGAGAAGCTTCTCGGCCTTGACGGCAAGGATCAGATTGAGAACTACGGACTTGAGCCATTCATCAAGAAGTGTAAAGAGTCTGTATGGAAATACAAGGGCATGTGGGAGGATTTCTCCAACACAGTAGGTTTCTGGGCTGATATGGACAATCCATACGTCACATATGACGACAATTTCATTGAGTCAGAGTGGTGGGCTCTCAAGGAAATCTGGAACAAGGGACTTCTTTACAAGGGTTTCAAGATTGTTCCTTACTGTCCTCGTTGTGGAACACCGCTTTCTGCACAGGAGGTGGCACAGGGCTACAAGACTGTTAAAGAAAAATCAGCAGTAGTACGTTTTAAGGTAGTAGGAGAGGATGCATATTTCCTCGCATGGACCACAACTCCATGGACACTTCCAAGCAACGTGGCACTCTGTGTGAACCCTAATGACACATATGTAAAGGTAAAGGCTGTTGATGGCTACACATATTATATGGCAGAGGCACTTGCAGACAAGGTGCTCTCACAGCTTCTTTCAAAAGAGGACGCAGAGGCAGGCAAGAAGGCATATGAGGTGCTTGAGACATACAAAGGAAAGGATCTTGAGTACAAGGAGTATGAGCCGCTTTATGACTGTGCTAAGCAGGTTGCCGATAAGCAGGGCAAGAAGGGCTTTTTCGTGACATGTGACACATATGTTACTATGTCAGATGGTACAGGAATCGTTCATATCGCTCCTGCATTTGGTGAGGATGATGCCAATGTCGGAAGAAATTATGACCTTCCATTTGTACAGTTTGTAAACGACAAGGGAGAGCTTACAGCAGAGACTCCGTTTGCCGGTATGTGGGTAAAGGATGCAGATCCTGAGGTATTAAAGGACTTAAGCGGCAGAAAGCAGCTCTTCGATGCTCCGAAATTTGAGCATGAGTATCCACACTGCTGGAGATGTGACAAGCCTCTTATCTACTATGCAAGAGAGTCATGGTACATCAAGGAGACAGCAGTAAAGGATGACCTTATCAGAAACAACAATACAGTAAACTGGATTCCTGAGTCTATCGGTTCAGGACGTTTCGGAAACTGGCTTGAGAATATACAGGATTGGGCTATCTCACGTAACCGTTACTGGGGCACACCACTCAATATCTGGGAGTGTGAATGCGGACACAGAGAGTGTATCGGAAGCCGTGCAGAGCTCGCCGAAAAAGCAGGAGATCCAAAGGCAGCAGAGGTAGAGCTTCACAGACCATACATCGACGCTGTGACAATCAAGTGTCCTGAATGTGGCAAGGATATGCACCGTGTACCAGAGGTACTTGACTGCTGGTTTGATTCAGGAGCCATGCCATTTGCACAGCACCACTATCCATTCGAGAACAAGGAAGTATTTGAGAAGCAGTTCCCAGCCAAGTTTATCTCAGAGGCAGTTGACCAGACACGTGGATGGTTCCATTCACTCATGGCTGAGTCTACACTCCTTTTCAACAAGGCCCCTTATGAGAATGTCATCGTGCTTGGACACGTACAGGATGAGAACGGACAGAAGATGTCAAAGTCAAAGGGCAACGCGGTAGATCCGTTTGATGCACTTGAGACATACGGTGCAGATGCCATCAGATGGTATTTCTACACAGCATCAGCTCCATGGATTCCAAAGAAGTTTTCAGGAAAGCTCGTGCTTGAGGGACAGCGTAAGTTTATGGGAACACTCTGGAACACATACGCATTCTTCGTGCTTTATGCAAATATCGACAATTTTGATGCTACAAAATACAGCCTTGAGTATGATAAGCTTGCAGTAATGGACAAGTGGATTCTTTCAAAGCTCAACTCAGCAGTGGCAGGAGTGGATGAGTGCCTGTCAAACTACAAGATTCCGGAGGCGGCAAAGTACCTTCAGGAGTTCGTAGACGACTTAAGTAACTGGTATGTACGCCGCAGCCGTGAGCGTTTCTGGGCAAAGGGCATGGAGCAGGACAAGATAAACGCATACATGACACTTTATACAGCACTTGTCACCATATCAAAGGCGGCAGCACCTATGATTCCTTTCATGACAGAGGATATCTACAGAAATCTTGTCTGCTCTATCGACAAGAGCGCACCGGAGTCAATTCATCTGTGCGACTATCCTGTAGTTGATGAGAAGCTGATTGACAAAAAGCTCGAAGCTGATATGGATGAGGTACTAAAGGTTGTAGTACTCGGACGTGCATGCCGTAACGAGGCAAATATCAAAAACCGTCAGCCAATCGGAAAAATGTTTGTAAAGGCTCCGGAAAAACTGGATGAATTTTATGTGGATATCATCGCAGACGAGCTCAACGTAAAAGAGGTTGAGTTCACTGATGATGTATCACACTACACCACCTACAAATTCAAGCCACAGCTTAGAACAGTGGGTCCTAAGTATGGTAAATACCTTGGCCAGATTAAGGCAGTTTTAGCTGAGCTTGATGGTCATAAGGCCATGGAGGAGCTTAACAGCACCGGCTCTCTCAAGCTTGACAGCATTAGCGATGAAGTTGTATTATCTAAAGAGGATTTACTTATCGAGATGACTCAGATGGAGGGCTATGTGACACAGTCTGACAACAATATAACCGTTGTTCTTGACACCAACCTCACTCCTGAGCTTATCGAGGAAGGTTTCGTAAGAGAAATCATCAGTAAGATCCAGACAATGCGTAAGGACGCAGGCTTTGAGGTTATGGACCACATCGCTGTGACATACGAGGCAGATGAGAAGCTTTCAAATGTATTTGAAAAGTTTGGTGATGAAATCAAGACCGAGGTTCTTGCCGTATCAATTAAATCAGGCGAACTTAAGGGCTATGAAAAGGATTGGAAGATTAATGGTGAGGCTGTTAAGCTTGCAGTTGAAAAACAATAATCTCTGCACGAGAGGGAGCATTAATTTGCTCCCTTTTAGTGCCATAAGGAGGAATATGATGAGAGATAATACGTTTAGCAAAAAGGTGTTTATTAAGACTGTATCAGACAATTTAAAAAATAAATATCGTAAGACTATAGATGATGCCACACAGCAGGAACTTTATCAGGCTGTATCAGAGGCCGTAAAGGATGTCATCATGGATGAGTGGATTGCCACACAGAGAGTGATGGACAAGGACGATCCAAAGGTTGTTTACTATATGTCCATGGAGTTTTTGATGGGAAGAGCTCTCGGCAACAACCTTATAAACCTCTCAGCATACAAGGAGGTCAAGGAGGCTCTCAATGAGATTGGTGTGGATATCAATGCTATTGAGGACCAGGAGCCTGATCCGGCACTTGGAAACGGTGGACTCGGAAGACTGGCAGCGTGTTTCATGGATTCACTTGCCACACTTGGATATCCTGCATACGGCTGTGGAATCAGATACAGATATGGTATGTTCAAGCAGCAGATTTCAGACGGCTTCCAGATTGAGGTGCCTGACAACTGGCTCAAGGACGGATATCCATTCGAGCTTCGTCGTCCGGAGTACTGCTATGAGGTCAAGTTTGGAGGATATGTGCAGGAGAGCACAGATGAAAACGGAGAGCTTCATTTCGAGCAGAAGGACTATCAGTCGGTGCTTGCAGTGCCTTATGATATGCCTATAGTCGGTTATGACAACAATGTGGTCAATTCTCTCATGATATGGGATGCAGAGCCAAAAAACGGCTTCTCGCTCGAGTCCTTTGACCAGGGTGACTACGACAAGGCAGTGGAGCAGGAAAATCTTGCAAGAAACCTTGTTGAGGTGCTCTATCCAAACGATAACCATGTAAAGGGCAAGGAGCTTCGCTTAAAGCAGCAGTATTTCTTTGTATCAGCAAGCATCCAGCGTGCACTTGCAAGGTTTAAAAAGCATCACAGCGATTTAAAAGATCTTCCGAATAAGGTCGTTTTCCAGATGAACGATACTCACCCTACAGTTGCAGTCGCAGAGCTTATGAGAATCCTTGTGGACGAGGAACATCTGTCATGGGATGATGCATGGGATATCACTACAAGATGTGTAGCCTACACTAACCATACAATCATGGCTGAGGCGCTTGAGAAGTGGCCAATTGAGATATTCCAGAGACTGCTTCCTCGTGTATACCAGATTGTTGACGAGATAAACAGAAGATTTGTGATGCAGATTAATGAGAGATATCCTGGCAATGAGGACAAGGTAAGAAAGATGGCTATCCTCTATGACGGACAGGTCAAGATGGCAAATACGGCTATCGTTGCAGGCTATTCTGTAAACGGTGTTGCAAAGCTTCACACAGAGATACTTAAGAATCAGGAGCTTCATGATTTCTATGAGATGTTCCCTGAGAAGTTCAATAACAAGACAAACGGAATCACACAGCGTAGATTCTTAGCACATGCAAATCCACTCCTTGCAGACTGGGCAACAAAAAAGGTAGGAGCCGGCTGGATTACAGATCTTACAATGCTTTCAAAGCTCAAGGCTTATGCGGACAGCCCTGTTGCACAGCAGGAGTTTGCTGAGATTAAGAGAGCAAACAAGGTGCGTTTAGCAAAGTATATCAAGGAGCACAATGGTATTGATGTAAATCCGGATTCTATCTTTGATGTGCAGGTTAAGAGACTTCACGAGTACAAGAGACAGCTCATGAACATCCTTCATGTGATGTATCTGTACAACAAGATTAAGGAAAATCCGTCTATGGATTTCTATCCTAGAACATTCATTTTTGGAGCAAAGGCAGCAGCAGGCTACAGAAATGCAAAGAAAACAATAAAGCTCATCAACAGTGTGGCTGATGTGATAAATAACGATGCTTCTATTGGCGGCAAGCTCAAGGTAGTATTTATCGAGGATTACAAGGTATCCAATGCCGAGATTATTTTTGCGGCAGCAGATGTCAGCGAGCAGATTTCCACAGCAAGCAAGGAGGCATCCGGAACAGGAAACATGAAGTTTATGCTCAATGGAGCGCTCACTATCGGAACTATGGATGGTGCCAATGTCGAGATGTTCGATGAGGTAGGGGCTGACAACATGTTTATCTTTGGAATGAGCTCTGATGAGGTCATCTCACACGAGAACAGACATGACTACAATCCTGTTGATGTATATAATAACGATGCCGAGCTAAGAAAGGTAGTAAACCAGCTTGTAGACGGCACATATTCACCAAATGACCATGAGCTTTTCAGGGAGCTTTACAACTCACTGCTCAATCCACAGCAGGGACAGGTGGCTGACCGCTACTTTATCCTCGCAGACTTCCGCTCATATGCAAATGCACAGCAGAAGATTAATGATTATTACAAGAACAAGAGCGCATGGAGAAAGAGTGCACTGCTCAATATCGCACATGTAGGAAAGTTCTCTTCAGACAGAACAATCCAGGAATATGTGGACGATATCTGGCATCTTGACAGAATTACCGTAAATATGGCAGGAGTATAGGATTTTGGAAAAAGTTATCGCAAAGTCTGGTATCAGTGGAAGCACGCTTAAGCTTATAGCCATTTTTACCATGCTTATAGACCATATTGCGGCAACGGTTATTCTTCAGATGATAAATAACGGGATAGGTGGACAAACGCTTATTGATATCTACTGGGTCATGCGTTCTATAGGGCGCATGGCCTTTCCTGTTTTCTGCTTCCTGCTTGTGGAGGGCTTTAAATATACACACAGTAGGGAAAAATATGCTGCGAGGATGTTTATATTCGCGCTTATCTCTGAGATACCGTTTGACCTTGCAATAAACAATACAGTGCTCGAATTTAAGAGCAACAATGTGTTTTTTACACTGCTTTTAGGCTTGCTTGCCATCACAGTGCTTGATTGGCTTAAGTCGGTCGATAAAATAGAAAAGGCATCCTCTGCAGTCAAGTGGTTTTTTGTCACACTGATCAGGTGTATAGTAATGGTATCAGTAGTGCTTGTTATGATGATTATTGCAGAGTTTGTGCTTTGCTGTGATTATGGTGCGGCGGGTGTAGGGTGCATTGTCATGATGTACCTGCTTTCTTCAAACCGGGATGTTGCATTTGCCGTGGCAGTCATACTGCTTGGACTTTTCTCAGGTACCATAGAGTTTTTTGCACTTTTTATGCTTATACCGCTTCGCTATTACAATGGAAAAAGAGGCATTTCACTAAAATATGTCTTTTACGCCTTTTACCCGGTGCATCTTTTTGTACTGTACCTGATATGCAGGCTTGCTATGGCTGCTGTTCACACCTAAAAGAGTGACAGACAACGATTAAAATGGGGGAATAGATGAAAAAGCTTTTAAAAATCATACCGGCACTTGTGTTTGCTGCCTGTTGCTTTATGTTCGCTGCAAAATGCTTAAAGGCAGGAGGGTTTATAGGTGCTATAGCTGATTTTCCTACAGCTATACACAGGGCAGTAAAGGGGCAAATGCAGACCACAACAGACTATTTAAACGGCGAACAGACAGAGTACGATGAGTCAGTATTTACAGGGGAATATCACTACTACTACGAGAAGCTGTCAGATGATGACAAGCTTATTTACAGGCAGATTTATGCGATGATGCAAAAGCGCATGGATGGAATTTCGTTAAATACTACAGACACTGACAACGTAAGCCGTATACAGCAGTTTGTGCTGCTGGACAATCCACAGTTTTTCTACATAGAAAAGAGTCAGTATACTGTGAGAAACAGCATCATTTTTTCGCCTGTATACAATATGTCTGAGTCTGATATCGACAACGCAATAAGTACGATTTCAGGCTATGTGTCAGCCTGTATGGCAGGTATCGATGAAGGTGCATCGGATTATGACAAGGCTGTGCATTTCTATGAATATGTGATAGAGCATGCCGAGTATGAGGAAAATTCTCCTCACAACCAGGATATGTACTCAGCAGTGCTTGGTAGGACGGTCTGTCAGGGCTATGCGATGATGTTTAAGTATCTGTGTGACCGGGCCGGTATCAGCTCACTTATTGTGACAGGCACCACATCTGATGCAAACCACGCCTGGAATATGGTATATCTGGACGGTGCGTGGTGTGCGGTGGACTGTACCTACGGTGATGGTGATTATCTGGGAAATGGCATATCATACAGCTGGTTCGGAGTGCCGCTTGATGTGGTAAAGCTTACACGTACATTGGACAATGAGGATATGCTGCCGCAGGAAGCGTCAGTGGAGGATGACTATTATTACAGGAATGGGCTGTATTTTACATCCTACGACCTTAAAGTCTTACAGGGCATGACAACGTCATCTAACTATATCACGTTCAAGTTTTCGGACAGAGAAACCTATGATACTGCATGTCACAGTCTTTTCGAGAAAGGTGACTACAAATATCTGATTCCGACAGCAAGAGGCGGCACTATCACATATATGCAGGAGCCCAATTCGCTTGCGGTGTTTATACACATAGAGCTGGGAAGCTGATAAACTTATCTCCTTTTATTTTGAGGAGATAGCCGCCCGCTCTTCATGGGGTATGCCACCCGGCGGGTACTGTGGCAGAACTCGTTTCAAATTGCTAATTTGTCGGTGTCGTTTTCGGCTCCTGCGATTGTTTATGTTCATTCGACAGCTGGACACTTGCGTCGTGGTGTTCGCCTGTGTCATACGCTTGATTTATGACGTGCCGTGTGGGAGTTACATGCCGCCTCAAACAAAAGTGGGCGCAAAAAATACTCGTTCAAGCAACACAGCCTGCCTCATATGATAAAAGTAAAAAGCGCGTTTGATTTTTTGCGCCTGATAAACTCTGTTTGAGGCGGCATTTACTCCCACTAGGCTAAGGAATTATGAAAGCGTATGCCACAGACGTACGCCGCGCCGAAAGTGTGCAGCTGGCGAATGTACACAAACCTTGAGCCGAAATTCGACACCTGACAAATTAACGCAATTCTTACGAATTGTTCTGCCACAGTACCCGCCGGGTGGCACACCCCATGAAGGGCGGGGGCGATACAAAAATAAAGAAAGAGGAATCCAAATGTCATTTTGTCATCTTCACACCCATACCGAGTACAGCCTGCTCGATGGGTCAAACAAGATAAAAGAATATGTAAAGCGCGTCAAGGAGCTTGGCATGAACTCTGCCGCAATCACAGACCATGGCAATATGTACGGTGTGGTGGAGTTTTACAAGACGGCAAAGGCAAATGATATCAATCCGATCATAGGCTGCGAGGTATATGTGGCACCAAATTCGCGCTTTGACAGGGAGACAAGCCACGGTGATGACAGGTATTATCATCTGATTCTGCTTGCTGAAAATAATACAGGCTATGCCAATCTCATGAAGATAGTGTCAATAGGGTTCACAGAGGGCTATTATTACAGGCCGAGAGTGGATTTTGAGACGCTTGAGAAATATCACGAGGGGCTTATATGCCTGTCTGCCTGTCTGGCAGGAGAAATTCCCAGATACATCGTAAGAGGCTTTTATGACGAGGCGAAGGAGATTGCAAGGAAGTATCAGGACTGCTTTGGAAAAGACAACTTCTTCCTTGAGCTACAGGACCATGGCATTGATGACCAGAAGCTTGTGAATCAGCAGCTTCTTAGGATGAGCAAGGAACTTGAAATAGGGTTAGTGTGTACTAATGATGTGCATTACACCTACGAGTCCGATGCGGAGGCACATGATGTGCTTTTGTGCATCCAGACCGGGAAAAAGGTGTCTGACGAGGACAGGATGCGCTATGATGGCGGACAGTTTTTCGTAAAGAGCGAAGAGCAGATGAGAGCGCTTTTCCCATATGCCACAGAGGCTATTGAGAATACGCAGAAAATTGCCGACAGATGCAATGTGACGCTTGAGTTTGGCAATTACAAGATTCCAAAGTATGAGGTGCCAGAGGGCTATGATAGTGCCGAAGCCTTCCTTACAGAGCTTTGCGAGAAGGGCTTTAGGGAGAAGTACGTAGGCTGTGGCGAGTACAGTGATGAGGAGCTTAAAAAGATACATGCAGATATGGACTATGAGCTTGGCATCATAAAGACCATGGGCTTTATAGAGTATATCCTTATCGTGTGGGATTATATCAACTGGTGCCGCACGCACGACTGCTGGGTAGGCCCGGGACGAGGCTCGGCGGCGGGAAGCAGGGTGTGCTATTGTACCGGAATCACGGATATTGATCCGGTTAAATACAATCTGCTCTTTGAGAGGTTTCTAAATCCGGAGCGAGTTTCCATGCCTGATATCGATGTGGATTTCGAGTATGCGGAGAGATATCGCGCCATAGAGTATGTTCAGCAGAAGTACGGACACGATTCTGTAACACAGATAGTCACCTTTGGTACGATGGCAGCAAGAGGTGTCATAAAATCAGTCGGAAAGGCGTTAGATTTCCCATATGCAGAGACTGACAGGCTTGCAAAGATGGTGCCTCAGGAGCTTAATATCACGATTGACAAGGCTCTTCAGATGAACCCGGAGTTTAAGGGCATTTACGACAGTGATGCGAGAGTGCATGAAATGATAGATATGGCAAAAAGGCTTGAGGGACTGCCAAATCACACGTCCGTGCATGCAGCAGGTGTGGTAATCTATCCGGGTGTGGCGAGCGATTATGTGCCTCTTGGAAGGGCAAACGACGGAAGCCCTACCGCAGAGTACAACATGGTACAGCTCGAGGAGCTTGGTCTTTTAAAGATGGACTTTCTGGGGCTTCGTACACTTACGGTGCTAAAGGATTCCGTGAAGAATATCAAGGCATCAAAGGGCATTGATGTGGATATTGACCATATTGATTTCAACGATAAGGGTACACTTGACTTTATCGGAACAGGAAAGACAGAAGGGGTATTCCAGCTCGAGTCTGCCGGTATGCAAAGCTTTATGAAGGAGCTTAGTCCACAGAGCTTTGAGGACATCGTGGCAGGTATCTCACTCTACCGTCCGGGTCCTATGGATTTCATCCCAAACTATATAAAGGGTAAGAACAATCCAAAGGAGATAAGCTATGTGACGCCGGAGCTTGAGAGTATTTTAGAGCCAACCTACGGCTGTATAGTATACCAGGAGCAGGTTATGCAGATAGTGCAGAAGCTCGCGGGCTATACAATGGGACAGGCGGACAACATCCGCCGTGCCATGAGCAAGAAGAAGCAGTATGTCATCGACGCAGAGCGCCAGAGCTTTGTGTACGGAGACAAGGAGCGCGGCATAAAGGGCTGTGTGGCAAACGGCATAGATGAAAAGGCCGCCAACAGCATATACGATTCGATGGTTGATTTTGCTAAGTATGCGTTCAACAAATCACATGCAGCCGCGTATGCGAAAATCAGTGTTCAGACTGCATGGCTTAAAAATTACTATCCGGTCGAATTTATGGCAGCGCTCATGACTTCTGTTATAGACAATTCAGCCAAGGCGGCGCAGTATCTTTACAGCTGTCGTGATATGGGTATTAAGGTGCTTCCGCCGGATATCAACTGTGGACAGGGCGAGTTTACCGCAGAGGGTGACCATGTCAGATATGGCATGTACGCCATCAAATCTCTAGGCAGGCCGGTAATAGACCAGATAATCGAGGAGCGGGAAAGTGGCGGCAGATACCGCACACTCTCAGATTTTATCGAGAGAACCTGCCAGAAGGAGCTTATCAACAAGCGTGCGATTGAGAATCTGATAAAGGCGGGAGCCTGCGATTCGCTTGACGGCACGAGAAAGCAGATGGCAATGGTGTATGCATCGATTGTGGACAGGGTGCAGCATGACAAAAAGTCAACAATGGCTGGGCAGATGAGTTTGTTTGACCTGGTCTCAGATGAGGATAGGCAGTCATTTGAGCTTAAGTATCCAAATGTTGGTGAATATGACGCTGAGGAAGCCCTGGCCTATGAAAAAGAGGTGCTTGGCATCTATTTAAGCGGACACCCTCTGGAAAAATATGCAGCTACCCTAAAGAAAAACATCACAGCAAATGCGATAGATTTTGTGCTTGAAGAGGAGAGCGGTGCCGTAAAGATAGAGGACAATGCGCACGTGGTAATCGGAGGCATGATAGCTGCAAAGACGATTAAGTTTACCAAGTACAATCAGGCCATGGCTTTTATCACGATAGAGGACCTGACAGGAACTGTTGAGGTAATTATTTTTCCGAGAGATTACGAGCGCTACCAGAGATATTTACAGGACGATGCTAAAATATTTGTTATCGGACATGCGACAGTCGAGGATGAGCAGAACGGCAAGATAATCTGCGAGAAAATCATACCGTTTGATGAGCTTCCGAAGCAGCTATGGCTCAGGTTTGATACGATGGAGGACTATAAGAAAAATGAGAGCAGGCTTCTTGAGACAATCCGTGAATCTGACGGAGGAGATGAAGTCATAATTTACATCGCAGATACAAAGCAGATGAAAAAACTTGGCAGAAATTATTCCGTAAATGCAAATAATGAGCTCATGGAGCAGCTTTTGGAATTTTTAGACAAAGAAAATGCGAAAATTGTTGAAAAGAATATTGAAAAAATGTGCTAAAACAAGTACAATAGATTGGGATTAGAATAAATGATAATTTTTTAACATATGGAGGTTATACCAATGGCAAAAGAGATTAACACAATAGGTGTACTTACAAGTGGTGGTGACGCACCGGGAATGAACGCAGCAATTCGTGCCGTTGTTCGTCAGGCTCTCTCAAAGGGCAAGAAGGTTAAAGGAATCAAGAGAGGATACGCAGGTCTGTTAAATGAAGAAATCGTGGATATGGATTCAAAGAGCGTTTCAGACACAATCTCACGCGGTGGTACAATCTTACAGACAGCCAGATGTAAGGAGTTCGTTACAGCAGAGGGACAGCAGAAGGGTGCTGAAATCTGTAAGAAGCATGGTATCGATGCTATCGTAGTTATCGGTGGTGACGGATCTTTCCAGGGTGCGCAGAAGCTTGCTGCACTTGGCATCAATACAATCGGTCTTCCGGGCACAATCGACCTTGATATCGCATGTACAGATTACACAATCGGTTTTGATACAGCCTGCAACACAGCTATGGAGGCTATTGACAAGGTACGTGATACATCTACATCACACGAGAGATGCTCAATCATTGAGGTTATGGGACGTGGAGCAGGATACATTGCATTATGGTGTGGTCTTGCAAACGGCGCTGAGGAAGTATTACTTCCTGAGAAGTATGACAACAACCTTGAGGCACTCATCGAGAGAGTAGCTCACGCAAGAGAGCTCGGCAAGCAGCATTACATCATCATCAATGCTGAGGGCGTAGGACATTCACAGGAGATGGCTAAGGAAATCGAGGCTGCTACAGGCATCGAGACTCGAGCAACTATCCTTGGACATATGCAAAGAGGTGGAAGCCCTTCATGCAAGGACCGTGTATACGCTACAATCATGGGCGCTATGGCAGTTGATTTACTCTGCGAGGGCAAGTCAAACAGAGTTATTGCCCACAAGGATGGCAATTTCGTAGATTTCGATATCGACGAGGCACTTGCTATGAAGAAGAGTGTAGACGAGTACATGTACGATATCTCTAAATCTCTGGTTTAGTATCTAATATAGTTACGATAAATATGAATGCCCTTGTATCCGGCACATCAAATGCAGGTAATTGCGTGCATGTGCCGGTGCAGGGGCATTTATGCATTCGGAGAAAGACGAATGTTAATCATAAATGAGGGGCAAAATACTTTTTGACCCTCATATCATCAATATAGAAAGAGAAGAAAATGATTACAAGTGCATCAAACAAAAGCATAAAAAATGTGCAGGCTCTTTTAAGCAAGGCAAAGGAGCGGAAAAAGCAGGGCGTATTCGTGGTTGAGGGTCCAAAGATGAGCTTTGAGGCGCCATATGACTGGGTAAGTGCCGTATATATGTCTGAGTCATTTTTTAATGATGACAGGTTTAAGGAAGAGAAGAAGCGTTTCCTTGACAAAACAGAAATAGTGAGTGACTCGGTGTTTAAGAGCATGTCTGACACGCAGACTCCGCAGGGGGTGCTCGCTATAGTAAAGATGCCGCACTATGAGATAGATGAACTTTTTAAGGGCGACAAGACAGAGCTTCTTGTGCTTGAGAGTATACAGGATCCGGGAAACTTAGGCACTATGATCCGTACCGGTGAGGGTGCAGGTGTAAGCGGCATTATAATGAATCGCACAACAGTGGACATTTTTAATCCAAAGACTGTGCGCTCAACCATGGGCTCACTCTACCGTGTGCCGTTTTACATCACAGATGACCTTCCGGAGACTATAGAGTATGCAAAGTCAAAGGGAGTTTCTCTCTACGCAGCTCATTTAAAGGGTAAGTGCTCTTATGACAGACCGGACTACACCGGAGCCTGTGGCTTTATGATAGGAAATGAGGGCAATGGATTATCAGATGAGATAGCTGACATGGCGGACACATATATCCGCATCCCTATGGAGGGAGCTGTGGAGTCGCTTAATGCCGCAATATCAGCCACTTTGCTCATGTATGAGTGCAATCGTCAGAGAAGACTTTTGGGAGAATAATATGCGTATTTGGTTTAAAATTTATACTGACACGCACCTGATGCGTGATATTACAATAGAAAATGACAGTGACGACACACGTACACACAAGATTTTTAAGGCTCTTGAGGATGCCTGCCTTGCTTTTGACCTTGGAAAGCCCATCTGGCTTGACAGCAACGTAAGTGATTTCAAGAGGCATGGAAAGACACGCTTTACGAAGGATAATTTTGTGGAGGACATCGACTTTGATTTTCTCGAGATGCACGTCATCGAGGAGGATTGATACCTCATTATGGATATGATGAGTTATTATTGATATAAGGACGGTCCGCACACTGCAGGCACGGCGGCACACAAGTACTCTCTCGTTCGCTACGCTACGCCATTAAGAATCTGTAGGAATTATGCCTTTTGGTTTTCTATGCTTGACGAAACCGGCTTTTATGCGCCGTCCATGGCGCATAACGCCTTGCCCCGGCGTCCATGCCGGTGCATTTCTGGTTGTGAAGCATAATTCAACAGATTCTAAATAGCTTCGCTATGCGCTTACGAGAGAGTACTTGTGTGCCGCCGTGCCTGTAGCGTGCGGACCTGTGCACATACAAAATAAACAACATATAAAATAACAAGAATAAAAAATATATAAATAATAGGTATAATTTGCCAATCATGCGAATAAATATGCTATAATTGATTAAGAGAGTCTGATAAATATACAGGCGAATAGATCACAGGGAGGTTTTTAATGGAACAAGAGTTTGCGGAGGGCATTGATAGCTGGGAGACTATGATGTTTCTATACAATTCTGCACTGAAAGAGGTCAATACTAAGCTCGAGATACTAAATGACGAGTTTGTTCACATACATAATTACAATCCGATAGAGTACATAAAGTCGCGTATCAAGACTCCTGAAAGCATAGTTAAGAAGCTCAAAAAGGGTGGCTACGAGAGCACCATAGAGAATATGGTCACATATGTAAAGGACATAGCGGGCATCAGAATCGTGTGCTCGTTCACATCTGATATATACCGGCTTGCTGAGATGATTGGCAGGCAGAATGATTTGACCGTCATATCGGTAAAGGACTATATGAAGCATCCGAAGGCGAGCGGCTACAAGAGCTACCACATGATTGTTTCGGTGCCTATTTTTCTTTCAAACAATGTGGTTGACACAAAGGTTGAGATACAGATTCGTACAATAGCTATGGATTTCTGGGCAAGCCTTGAGCACAAGATATATTACAAGTTCGAGGGCAATGCACCTGAGTATATCAGCCGCGATCTGCGCGAGTGTGCAGGTATCGTAGGACAGCTTGATGCAAAGATGCTTTCGCTCAATGAGGCAATCCTTGAGGCCAAGGAGAAGCAGGAGCATGAGAGGGAGGAGAAAATACGAGAAGATGAACATCATTAATGTCGAAAATATAACAAAGTCATATACTGGAAGGAAGCTTTTTTCTAAAGCTTCCTTTTATGTGCAGGAAAACGAAAAAATCGGTATCATCGGTATAAATGGTACAGGAAAGTCTACACTTTTAAAGATTGTGGCTGGTGATGAAGAGCCGGATGAGGGAACTGTCACTACAGCGAATCATATAGTGATAAACTATCTGCCGCAGAATCCGGAGTTTGACCCGGACGAGACAGCACTTGAACATGTGATGAGCCGTGTGGTTACCTCGCAGCTGGATGAGGACATGCGCTGGAGTATAGAAAGTGATGCAAAGTCACTTCTTATGAAGCTTGATATCACAGATATGGCGCAAAAGACCGGTGAGCTCTCAGGAGGGCAGAGAAAGAGGCTTGCGCTTGCAACAGTCGTACTTAAGCCGTGTGATGTGCTCATACTTGACGAGCCGACCAACCACTTAGACTACGAGATGGTGGAGTGGCTTGAGGATTATCTGCGCCGTTTCAGGGGTGCAATCATCATGATAACACATGATCGTTATTTTCTAGACAGTGTCTGCAACAGAATCGTGGAGGTGGACAAGGGACAGACCTACAGCTATGATACAAACTACTCGGGCTTTCTTGAGCTTAAGGCAGCCAGGGAGGAGAGCGAGAGGGCAAGTGAGCGCAAGCGTCAGTCCATCCTTAGAAAAGAAATAGAGTGGATGCAGCGCGGCGCAAGAGCTCGTTCCACAAAGCAGAAGGCACACATCCAAAGATATGAGGCTTTACGCGATCAGAAAGGACCGCAGACAGACGCAAGGGTTGAGCTTTCATCGGTTTCATCGCGTATGGGAAGGACAACCATAGAGCTTCATGATATTTCAAAGGCGTACGGAGATATCGTCTGTGTAAAGGATTTCACGTATATTTTCCTGAAAAATGACCGTATCGGTTTTGTAGGCAAAAACGGCTGTGGAAAGTCCACACTCATGAAGATAATCGCCGGTTTTATCGAGCCTGATTCAGGTGATGTAGAGATAGGACAGACGATAAAGATAGGATATTTCGGTCAGGAAGTGGATATAGATCCTGAGCTTAGAGTGATAGACTACGTGAAAGAAGCTGCAGAGTTTGTGCGCACGGCAGACGGACTTGTGTCAGCATCTGCCATGCTCGAGCGGTTTTTATTCCCGCCGGAGCAGCAGTACAGTCCTGTAGGCAAGCTCTCGGGTGGAGAGAAGAGAAGACTCTATCTGCTTCGTGTGCTGATGAGCGCACCGAATGTATTGATACTTGACGAGCCGACCAATGACCTGGATGTCGAGACACTGGCTATTTTAGAGGATTATCTGGATGGCTATGACGGAATAGTCATCACGGTATCCCATGACAGGTATTTCCTTGACAGGATTGCAAAGCGTATTTTTGCATTTGAGGGAGCCGGAAAAATCGTACAGTATGAGGGCGGATACACCGACTATATGAATAAACGCCCGCAGCCTGCATCAGGAAAAACCGTATCAGAAAATGCAGCATCCACAGGAGCACAGGAAAATACTGCATCAGATGGTACAGACTCAAAAGAAGCCCGGAAGAAGAAATCCATGGAAACCTGGGGGCATGAGAAAAAGCTCAAATTTACCTACAAAGAGCAAAAAGAGTACGAGACGATAGAGGCTGACATAGAAAAGCTGGAAAACAGGCTTTCTGAGATAGATGATGAGATGGTAAAGAATGCCACTAACTTTGGTAAGTTAAACGAACTCACAAAGGAAAAGGAAGACCTCGAGGGGCAGCTGATGGAGAAAATGGAGCGTTGGGAGTATCTCGAGGATCTGGCGCAGAAAATTGCAAATTTGACATAGTTCAAGTAATTCATTTTTTCTTAGGCTTCAACAGATTAAACAAACTCTGCGGTATGCCAAACCCGAATATGATACCGAGCACGATGGCACCCGCCACCTCAAAGGTTTCAATACCCTTTGAGGAGGAAAGTGCTCTGTCATTCGTAAAAAGATAATATGCCGTGTAAAAAATTCCTGCTCCGGGCACAAGAGGAAAGATACCGGAAAGCAGATAAACTGTCACAGGCATAGAGCGTGCCGCAGCAAAAATGCGCGCCATTATCGTAAGGCACAGTGTCGCGACAAGCGATGGAAAAACAACACCCATATCAAACTGAACCATTATATAGTAGATGATCCATCCAAGCGCTCCTGTAAAACCGCAGTAAAACAGCTCCTTTTTTGGAGCAGAAAAAATAACTGCAAACGATAATGTGGCAAAGAGAGCCACAATAAATTGTATTATAAACTCCATAGATTAAAGCCCTCCAATATATTTCATCACAACAAACGGCAGACATGCTCCCACAGCAACACACACGGCTGTAATCAGTGCATCGAGCAGATGTATTGTACCGGACAGATAATCCCCGTTATAGATATCCCTGATAGATGTTGTAAATGCTATTCCCGGAACAAGTGGCATGATAGCTCCTATAATGATTTTATCAGGTAAAAGAGAAAGCCCTGTAAGTGTACTTGCGGTGGCAAGCAGTGTCACAAAAAGACTGGCAAGGATATTGGTTATAATCCTTGTGAACTTATATTTTTTAAGACCAAACAAAAGCACCTGCTCCAGTGAGCCTATAACAAATGCAAAAACAAAGTCAAGCCAATTTCCGCCAAAAAGATAGCAAAAGCAGGCACTTCCGAGTCCACAGAAGAAAATCTGTGCGCCTTTTTTGTAATTAGGAATATTTTTGCACTGCTCAAGCCTGTCCCATGAGTCAATCAGGGAGATTTTCTGGTCACATATGTCCCTTGCGAGCTGGTTTAACGCGCTGATCTTTGCCAGATTGACAGCACCAAGCGGTACGTGGCGCACGATGCTGCAGGCATCTTCCTTGTTCTCATTTGCACTTGCAAATATTCCGTTTGACAGCACATATACGTCAAATTCTTCCACCTCATATGAACTTAGTATATGAACCACAGTGTCTTCCACTCTGTAGATTTCTGCACCGTTTCTGAGCATACAGTCGCCAATTTCCACGGCGAGAGTCAGTATTTCCTTAGTGTATGCCATTTGTTACCTCACTCTTTAGATTAATTATATTTATTTTATGATGTTTGCACGAAAAAAACAATATATCGCACGAAAAATATTGATTCAATTACATGTGTGTATTTTGTGTATAAAATCAAAATAAATGGAAATTATATACATATGAATATTAATCGAAGGGAGCATGAAAATGCCGGAGCATACTGATACCTCAAAAGAAAAAATTCTCGTGTATATACGCGCAGAACAGCAGAAAACACTTCACCGCAGGCAGGTCTGCATCAATGATATAGCAAGTGTGTATTGTAAATATTCACGCTATGAGGGACAGATAAAGGGAATGATCGTGGATAAGATACGCGGTAAAAAGAGCGTGATATCTGTAATGAAAATAATAGAGCAAATCACGGAAATCTATGATGATGCACAGGTTATAAGCATTGGTGAGCCGGAGGTACTTGTAGAGTATGACGACAACAGCAAAAATAAGATTCTTGAAGCACTAAAGGTTGCAGCGGTGTGTATACTTATATTTTTTGGTTCAGCTTTTACAATCATGGCTTTCAATAATGATATTTCGATATCAGGTGTGTTTGAACATTTCTACAAGCAGATAATGGGAGTGGAAAAGCCACAGGTGTCGGTGCTTGAGGTGTTTTACTGTATTGGTCTGGCGGTTGGAATCATACTGTTTTTTAATCATATCGGAAAGCGTAAGCTATCCGACGATGTCACACCGATTCAGGTGGAGATGGATAAGCATAATAAGGATACATGGAACACAATAATAGACAAGGTAAAGGAAAAGCAGGATGTTTGAATATATATTGCGTGAAATATTTTTGTCAGTGATAGCTTTTTTGGCAGGAGCCGGGGTATCAGCCGGTGTATTTGCATTCGTGCTCGTGATAGGAGTGGTGCCGCGTATACTTCGGTGCAGTAGGATAGAAAATATAATACTTATAGAAAATGTCATGATATGTGGTGTGGTGGCAGGTAATATATCGTCAGTGCTTGATACGGCATATAATCTAGGCTTTGCAGATATGTCAGATAAATTTGTAACCATTATCTGTGGGAATATAATTATTGCAATATATGGATTGTGTGTCGGCATATTTGTCGGCTGTATTGCAGTGGCGCTCGCAGAAATACTGCACACATTCCCTATTATATATAAGCGCATGAAGCTTCGCGCCGGTCTTGGGATTATAGTGATTTCTATGGCTATTGGAAAGGCACTGGGAGCACTTTATTATTTCCTGACGGGATTTGTTGCCACTTCATAGGACTCTTTTAAGTTATCTTTAGCTATATCATGTTATACTCTTGAAACAAAAAGCAAATAGGGTATAATGTAAATAACTTGGACTTAGAGGTATTCCAGCTAACTCGGAAAGGAATAATATGATTACATCAATAGCCAGACAAAGCATCATACTCAAATGCTTACGCCAAAAATCAGTGCTTGTAAGTAACTACGAGCTGTATTATACTGCAGGTCTTGCGAAGAAGTGCTTTGGAATCGCAGTGGATGCCGACATGGAGCCAAAGCAGCTTCTTGAGGAATTGCAAAAACACATTGACAAGGTCTCGCCGGCAGATGAGCAGGAGAAGTATCTTATACATCTTCTTGGCAACTATGAGCCTGATGATACTCATGATGAGCAGACCAAAGAGCTGTTTCACATGGGAGAGACCGAGGAGCATATGTGGCAGGTCTCAATTACATAACAGCATCCTTTGGAGAAGAAATAAAGACATGGGAAGAACATCACCAGCAGTTTAAATGCCGCCGTAGAGCTTGCTCTGCGGCGGCATTTTCGTATTCTGGGTCATATTTGAAGCAGTATAGAGGCCTGTCTGTTATCTCTAACCCATTGTAACCTCGACTGTAACATCGTGTCCGGTTCCGTTAATAGCCGGAATCATATTGCCATCAATAGCAGCGCCATCCACGATGAGCTTTGTCACACCCTTTTGTACGTGGGCAGGATTTCTGACCGTAATGTGGTAAGTATTGCCACGGAACTTACGCTTAGCTGTAAAGCCGTCCATAGTGTCAGGAATACAAGGATCTATGATGAGACCATCATAGTCAGGACGGATACCGAGGATGTACTGTGAGACATCCAGGAAGGTCCATGCAGCAGTACCTGTCAGCCAGCTGTTCTTTGCTTCACCAAAGTTAGGAGCGTCTTTACCGGCAATCATCTGGCTGTATACATAAGGCTCAGTGCGGTGAATCTCGCTGATATCCTCAATGTATGCAGGACAGGTTCGTGTGTATACCTGCCATGCTCTGTTTCCACGGCCGATAACAGTCTCAGCTATAGAAATCCAAGGATTGTTGTGGCAGAAGATGCCGGCATTCTCCTTGTATCCTGGTGGATAAGAAGAGATTTCACCAAGCTCCACATGATATCTGTGATAAGGCGGCTGCAAGAGCACGATGCCATATTTAGTATCAAGATATTTTTCAACAGACTGCATTGCCTTAAGGCAGAGCCCTTCATCCTTTCCGATTTCAGCGATAACACAAAAGCCCTGTGGCTCAATAAAGATTTTTCCATCCTCACATTCATTGGAACCAATCTTGTGCTTGTAGTGGTCGTAAGCACGAAGATACCACTCGCCATCCCAGCCGGCATCCATGACGGTTTTTTCCATCTGTTTGATAGCCTTTTGGGCTGTATCAGCCTCGTCGCAAAGTCCCTTGTGTCTGCAGATTTTTACATAGTCTTTTCCATATTTTACAAACATGCCTGCGATAAAAACAGATTCGGCATTAGGTCCTTCAGATGGTCCAAAGGTCTGGAAGGACTCACCAGGCTCCTCGGAGAAGCAGTTTAAGTTCAGACAATCGTTCCAGTCAGCACGTCCAATCTGTGGCAGACCATGAGGTCCGAGATGATTGATTGTATAGTTGAAGGAGCGGCGCAGATGCTCCATAAAATCAGTTGCCTTTGAAGGATCGCTGTCATATGGTGTTGACTCGTCAAGAATAGAGTAGTCGCCTGTCTCCTTGATGTAAGCAGCGGCAGCAGCGATAAGCCACAGAGGGTCATCGTTGAAGCCTGAGCCTATGTCGGCATTGCCCTTTTTGGTGAGCGGCTGGTACTGATGATAAGCAGAGCCATCCTCAAACTGTGTGGCTGCAATGTCGAGTATTCTCTCCCTGGCTCTGTCCGGAATCAGATGAACGAAGCCAAGCAGATCCTGACAGGAATCCCTAAAGCCCATGCCTCGTCCGATGCCTGATTCAAAATAAGAAGCAGAGCGGCTCATGTTAAAGGTAACCATGCACTGATACTGATGCCATACATTTACCATGCGGTCAAGCTTTTCCTCCGATGAAGAGATACTAAAGTGACCAAGCAGCTTATCCCAGTAAGCCTTAAGTTCTGCTAAAGCAGCGTCGGCTTTTTCGGTGGTGTCAAATCTTGCAAGGAGTGCATCGGCAGGAGCTCGGTTTATGATTCCGTCTTCAGCGCGTCCAACCCATTTTTCGTTCACAGGGTTTTCTACATATCCAAGTACAAATATATATGTTTTTTCTTCGCCCGGCTCAAGAGCTACCTTCAGGTGATGTGAGCCGACAGGAGCCCAGCCGCTTGCAACAGAGTTCTTAGACTGATCATTTACTACAACGGAAGGCGCGCTGTTTTCGCCGTAGGCACCTAAGAATGAATCTCTGTCTGTGTCAAATCCGTCAACAGAGGCATTTATAGCATATACAGCATAGTGATTGCGGCGTTCTCTGTATTCTGTCTTGTGGAAGAGCTGGGAGCCACCGGCATGAATCTCAACCTCTCCGGTAGAGAAGTTACGCTGGAAGTTGGTCATGTCATCCATGGCATTCCACAGACAGAACTCTACATATGAGAAAACTGAAAAGTCTTTTTTCTTATCAGATGTGTTTTTCAATGTGAGCTTATTGATCTCGCAGGTAGAGCCCATAGGAACGAAGTCGGTAAGCTGAGCCATTAAGCCGTTTTTTACTCCTGTGAAAACAGAATAGCCCATGCCATGACGGCATTCGTATGAGTCAAGCTCGGTCTTAGAAGGCATCCAGCCCGGATTCCAGATTGTGTCGCCATCCTTTATATAGTAGTAGTGTCCGTTGCTGTCGTATGGCACGTTGTTGTAGCGGTATCTGGTGAGACGCAGAAGCTTTGCATCCTTATAGAAGCTGTAGCCACCGCAGGTATTTGATACCAGAGAAAAGAAATTCTCACATCCGAGGTAGTTGATCCATGGTAACGGAGTCCTTGGAGAGGTGATGACGTATTCTTTGTTTTGATCATCGAAGTGTCCAAATTTCATATATAAAATCTCCTTTTTTATTAAATGTACGCAAACGTTTAAGTTACTTATACATAGAAGTATATAATGCGAATATCTAAAAATCAAGCATAAAACAATAAAAAATAATGCTTTTATGACATATATACAAAGAAAACTGCATATTATAGTTAAAAATGCTGATGAGATAATATCACTTAAGTAATTATAATTGTATAATAATTAAGAACAAAAGCGTAATCGTTTTAAATACATAACACTGTACAAAATGCACAATAAAATATGATAAAAAGTGTGAAAAAATATTGAAAATGTAAATTAGAGGTTGCAATAATAACGAATTGTGGTATAGTAAAGATACGAAAACAATTAAGCAATCAATTCGAAATGAGGAACGATATGGTATCACTGAAAGACATAGCACAACGATGTGGTGTTTCGACAGCGACAGTCAGCAAGGCATTACATGACCAGAAGGATATTGGCGCTGAGACCAAAAACAGAATAAAGAAGATAGCTAAGGAAATGGGATATTTTCCTAATGCTGCGGCCAGAGTTCTTAAGACAAACGAGTCGAACAACATCGGAGTACTGTATTTCGATGAGGCGGCGATGGGACTTACGCATGAGTATTTTGCCGGAGTGCTAAACGGAATCAAGGCACAGGCTGAGATGCTTGGATATGATATTACATTTATCAATACAAGTCCGGTCGGAAAAAAATTATCATACCTAGAGCACTGTAAGTATAGAAATTTCGATGGAGTCGTAATCGTATGTGCCAGGTTTCAGGACAATGAGGTGCAGGAGCTGATGAGCAGCGACATACCGGTGGTCACAATTGACTACGTACACTATAGCTGTTCGGCAGTAAGCTCCAACAATGTAAAGTGTATGGGCGAGCTGCTTGATTACATAATAGGCATGGGACATAAGAAAATCGCTTACATACATGGACAGGATTTTTCTAGTGTTACACGCGACAGGCTGGCAGCATATTACAGGGCACTTGAGAATCATGGAATAGATATTCCTGAGGAGTATGTCAGGGAAGCAAGGTATCTGGAAACAGAGGATGTTGCAAAGCAGACAGAATATTTACTCGATTTACCTGACAAACCTACATGTATCATCTATCCGGATGACACGGCGGCAATCGGAGGCATCAATGTTATAAGAAGCAGAGGGCTTAGGATTCCGGAGGATATATCAATAGCCGGATACGATGGCACAAGAGTTTCACAGATGCTAAGCCCGAAACTCACCACTATCAGACAGGACACTGACAAGATAGGCAGGGAAGCAGCAGACAGGTTGATAAGCATCATTAAAAAGCCTAAAACAGCACTTGTAGAGAGAGCTGTTGTTGAAGGAATTTTGCTGGAGGGGGAATCCGTAGGCAGAATTTAATATATTTTTCCCTTCATCTTAAAATGACCGCTCATCCGGGCGGTCTTTTTTGCGAGCAAAATGGCAGACGTTTTGTTTATCCCCTCTTGACAGAATACGTTATACTATAAGTATGAACGATAAGAAACAAGGAATAATATATATCATAATGGCAGGATTCTTTTTTGCCCTGATGACATTTTTTGTGAGGATGTCTGGAGATTTGCCGACCATGCAGAAGGCCTTTTTCAGGAATGCGGTAGCAGCAGTAGCGGCTGTTATCTTACTTGCAAAAAGTGATGAAGGCTTCAAAATAAAAAGGGATAGCTGGAAGGGGCTTTTTCTGCGAAGCTTCTTTGGAACAACAGGGCTTATATGCAATTTCTATGCAGTTGACCATCTGGCCATCGCAGATGCCAATATTCTAAACAAATTGTCACCGTTTTTTGCCATAATCATGTCATATTTTGTGCTTAAGGAGAAAGCAAACAAGACAGAGTGGTTGTGCGTGGTGACGGCGTTTATAGGTGCTGTTTTTGTGGTGAAGCCATCTATGAATGTGCAGTTTTTTAATGCCATGATTGGTGTAATAGGCGGTTTTGGCGCAGGTGTAGCGTATACATTTGTGCGAAAACTCGGTAAGCAGGGAGAGAGAGGACCTGTGATAGTCATGTGCTTTTCGGTATTTTCATGTATAGTGACGGCTCCGTTTCTGCTTGTCGGAGCAAAGCCTATGAGTGTATATCAGATAGTCATGCTGCTTTTTGCAGGAGCAGCCGCTACAGGCGGACAGCTTTCAATCACAAAGGCATACACCAAGGCACCTGCAAAGGAGATATCGGTGTTCGACTATTCGCAGGTTATCTTTGCCGCTCTGCTTGGCTTTGTCTTTTTGCAACAGATACCGGACTATCTAAGTGTGATAGGATATGTTATAATAATAGGCAGTGCAATTTTTAAATGGAACTATAATCTCAGATACGAGGAAAAAGTATGAACTACGCAGGAATAAAATATTGTGACATAGCGAACGGACTGGGCTGCCGCACTGTGCTTTTTGTATCAGGCTGCAGAAATCACTGTAAGGGCTGTTTTCAGCCACAGACATGGGAATTTGACTATGGAGAGCCGTTTGATGAACAGATACAAAACGAGATACTCGACTCGCTTAAGCCTGCCTATGTGCAGGGAATTACCCTTTTAGGCGGTGATCCTTTTGAGGAGGAGAATCAGGAGGCACTTGTGCCGTTTATGAGAAGAGTTAAGGAGCGCTATCCCAATAAGGATGTGTGGGCTTACACAGGCTATCTGTACGAAGAACTGTTAGAAAACGGACGCAAGCACACAGAGTATACGGATGAGCTTTTATCTATGATAGATGTCCTGGTAGATGGTCCGTTTATAGAGGAACAGAAGGATATCACGCTCAAATTCAAGGGCTCTGCAAACCAGCGTGTGATAGACATGGAGAAGACAAGAGCAACAGGAGAAGTGTCTATACTGGAATTTACGAAAATATAAATCGTTATGTGTGACTAAATTGCTGTATTGTAATTAGAAAAGAAGATTTGATAAGCGGATTTAAGAAGAATCTTTGATAAGCGGATTTTAAGAAGAGGATTTGAAATGAAGAAAAAATGTGACAAATTATTAGGAATACTGTGCTATGCGCTTGGAATTTTAGCGGCGCTTTATGTGGGAGGCTGGCTTATGCTGATTAAGCCTATTCATGTGATTATCATAGCATTTGGCAATGATATGCTGACACTTCCACTCTTGCTTAAGAGTATCATAAAGATAGCATTTTCTACGACATTTGCAGGGCTTGTGTGGTGCATCGGATACATAGGCTACAACTTTTTTAAGGGAAATGAGGACCCTGACTGGGCGGCTATAGAAGCGCGCTTCAGAAATAAGCACAGTGATACAACAAACGAAGATTTACTGAAGGAGAGAGAAGTATGATAGTCCGTGTACCTGATTATTTTTCAGAGTTTAGCTGCATAGCCGGAGACTGCAAGGATAGCTGCTGTCTGGGCTGGGAAATTGATATTGATGAGGATTCATATGAGTATTATCAGACACTGCCCGGAGAGGTCGGAGAGCGTCTGAGAAAGGGCATGTATGAGACGGAGGATGGCGGGCACGGCATCCGTACAAACAATTGCGGTCGCTGCATCATGCTAAACGACAAGAATCTGTGTGATTTGTACATAGCAGCTGGCGAGGCATCGCTTAGTGAGGTGTGCACCGATTTTCCAAGGTTTGGCATAGAGTACAGAAACGTGGAGCAGAAGTGCCTGAGCCTTGCGTGCGAGGAGGTCTGCCGTATATTTTTCAGCAAAACAAAGCCTGTTAAGTTTGTAGAGCAGGAGCTTTTTGGCGACAGCGATGATGACCAGGGTGTCACAGAGGAGGAGGCAGCCTTTTTCGAGGAGGTGCAGCGCGAGCTGATTGCCATACTTCAGGATAGGACAAAGCCAATAGGAGTGCGCGTTGAGGAGTACCTTGACAGGGCAAACGAGTACCAGAAGAAGCTCAGCCAAAACGATGTTGAAAAGCATATTGACTGGCTTTCGTTTAATGATTTCTCATTTGAGCATTTTGATATCCGCTTCGGTATCATCAATGAGATGGAACTATTGCGCCAGGTATGGCAGGATTTCAAGGATGATATGCAGACAGTCCTCACAGAGGCTGATTATGAAAAACGCATGAAGGAGTACATGGCTAGTGGCGATTACCGTGAAAACGATATTGAGCAGCTTCTTGTATACTTTACCTTCAGATATATCATGAATGCCATCTATGACTCAAATATCATGGTTTATGCATATTTAAGCGTCATGTTTACCATGATAGTCAGGGATATGAATGCCACTCGCTTCTACAAAAACGGTGGAAGCTTCACCATAGAGGACCAGATGGAGGTGGCAAGGATCTTCTCAAAGGAAGTGGAGCATTCCGAGGAAAATGTGGAGGCCGCCAAGGAGGAAATCATCTGGGGATAGTTGATTTAGAGATTAAATATATAATAAAATAACAATATAATTTTTTAGTTTTTGATTTTAGATTTTTAGTTTTTAGTTTTCGGTTTTAGTTTTCAAAAGAAGCTTGCACAGAAATGTGCAGGCTCTTTTTTGTGAAATAACTAAAGGCTTCCACCATTATGCCATAAGCCTCATATTTTCCGGCTTATGGGCTGGTTTTTGGAGCTGTTTTGTGGATTTTTGTAGTTACAGCTACTTTTTCTCGGCTTTTATCCGGCTTATGGGCTGAGTTTTTGGAGCTGTTTTGTGGATTTTTGCAGTTACAGCTACTTTTCTCGCAATTTTTCCGGCTTTTGAGCTGAATTTTGGGAGCTGTTTTAAAAGATTTAGTGATTACAGCTCCCCAAGGTCTGCCTACTATGCTATCAATCCCTTGTAAACCATAAATTGGTACCTTGAAAACTTCACATTTTCAAGGTACCAACCATTTTTTATAAGGTGGTTTTGACCCTTAAATCATGTCATATAGACTTAAAAAATAATTCACAAAATTTCAAATGAAAAATTATCTATTATATCTAGGACCTTTAGTACTAAAAAGATTTCGCATATATTACATAAAAATGAATAAATAGTAAATTTTAACAAAATTACGTGAATAAAATCTCTGTTTATCCCAATAGTCGAAAACCAACGAAAAGACTATAATATAAATACGAAAACGTGCGAAAGGGGATTTTCGTACAAACATAATAAGAAAAGGAGAGGAAATATGGGAAAGTTAAAAGAACGTTTTCACAGGAAACATGGCATTGTAAGCCGTATCTTTAGTATGGTACTTGCACTTGCTATGATTATGACCATGATTCCAGCAATCGGTGATGCAACCACTGCATATGCTGCTAGCCCGACAATCCGGTTGTATTTGGACAAACCAAGTACATGGAATACACCGGTTGTCCATGTCTGGGCTGCCGGTGCTGCGGTAGATAACCATGGCGCAGGAAATGCCACAATTTCACAATGGGGGAATCAGGAAAAACCAAAGCTTGCATATGAGGAAAGTTCTGGACTCTATTATGTAGATGTACAGAGCAGTGAGTGGACAGGTTTTCAGTTTGTTGATGCAGGTTCTAAAGATGAGTCTGCACCGGAGATAAAGACAGAAGGAGCTGCAATTGAGCAGATTAAGACTTTTACTTCTGATACAAGCATTTATTGTTTATTGGATGACAATGGAAAATATCAGTGGTATAAGGATGCTTCAAAGAAGGAAACTTTGATTCCGGAGTCTGTACCAACAGAATGTGATCTGACTATTAATTATAAGAGCACATTAGGCGATGATGTTGCAGCATATATATATAAGGAGACTAATAAGCCGGCAGGTGAATGGCCGGGAAAAACCATGACTGCAACAGCAGGACATGAAGGCTGGTATACAATGCATCTGACATTAGATAACAGTACAGATTATAATCTTATCTTAAATGATGATGGACATGGAAACCAGTTAAGCGACGTAACACTTTCTACAAAAGGAAAGGCAGAAGCAGAGTACTGGTTCGATGGTTCTTTGTCAGAGACAAAACCTGCCGATTGGAAATATGTAACAACCATCCATTATCTTGCTTCAGGAATGGGAAGTACTATTTACAATTATATGTGGGGAGCAGATGCCTCTGCAACAGGAGCAGGTGTTGGAAAAGAATGGCCGGGCGGACAGATTTCCGAAAATGCTAACCATTCAGGATGGTATGATGTAGTATATACACAGGATGTAAAACAGAATTTCAGCTGTATTTTTAATAATAACAATGGAGTACAGACGGATAATATTGATGTTTCTGTGACATCAACAAGTACTGAGCTCTGGGTTACCGGAACAAAAGGTGATACAACCGTATATAAAACAGCACCGGACAGCTGGGAGGCACCGGTTGCGGACCACACATTTACAATTTATTATTACAATGAAGACTTATCAACAGACAAAGACATGGGAAAAGTTGATTTGTGGATGTGGAATGCCGGATTAAATGGTTCTTATGTTTTTGACGGAACATATTATGATGCTGAAAATAATGTGACATGGTTTAAACAGACCATTACAGTTGCCGGCAGTAATGTAGGAAAAACGGTAGGATTAAAGGCACGCTATGATAATACAAAAGGATGGGATGGCGGCTCTGATACTGCAGATCGTTCTTTTACAATAAGCGGTGATGAGAATGAGGTATTATATTATGTGGATGGTTCCGATCCGGTTCATGAGAAACCGGTAATCGTACCAACGGAAAAGAGATACCTTGTATTGGATTATGAGAATCCGGGATTAAAAGAAAAAGGTATTACACCACAGTTTTATACATGGTCATCAGGATATGCTTCAGTATTAACCGATTTTACATATGTAGGTGGAGATAAATGGACAGTAACAATCCCAGCAAAACCATCCTGCACAAAGGTTGATTTTTGTATTGCATTAGATTCAACAGGTGACCCATGGATTAAAGATGGTGGAGACCATTCAGTTACATTCCCTTCTGATCAGAAGGTTATCTATGCCAGCATGAAAGCCGGCAGTGAGCCAGAAATTGCTATGCCATATAATGTTGGCTATGAAGTAGATGCAGAAAATCAACAGGTATCATACTACTATCGTGATGATGATGCATTTGTAGATGGCACCTTAAAGGATATGAAAGTATCTGTTGACGTAAACGGAACAGAGTATCCAATGACATACAATGATACAACAAAGCGTTTTGAGTATGTAAAGAATGGTTTAACAAATGGCAAAACACATTATCGTTACAAAGCAAATGGAAATTATGTTGTAGATGCATTCAATTCAAATAGTGAAAAATATAATGACGCAGATTACTCATATTTTGAATACTATAAATTAAATGCAACAGTTACAGCAGAAGTTATGAATAAGTCATTTAACTACAATGAGAATAATGTAGTTAAGTTTAAGGTTAAACAGGCTGATACAGATACTCAGAAACTTGAAGTTGCAAGTGCAAGTATTGATGTTTCTTCACTTGGTGGAAGTAGTGAGATGCCGATTGAGCCAGAGCTCCAGGCTGTTACAATTTCTGCAACTGTAGATACAACATTAGGTACTAAGACATTACCAATTACTGTAACAGACCAGTATGGTAATAAATTCAGTACTACAGTTGATGTTGAAATTACAGACCGTGTGAAGAAAAATGAAAATGATTTCGACTGGGATGAAGCTGTTGTCTACTTTATGATGACAGACCGATTCTTTGATGGTAATGAATCTAACAATACAGCAAGTGGTACAGATACATACGGAGACAACCCTGGACTGTATCATGGTGGAGATTTTGCCGGTGTAACAGCTAAGTTAGATTACTTACAGGATTTAGGAGTAAATACAATCTGGCTTACACCAATTGTAAAGAATATTGCAGGTGTAACTGTGACAGATGAGGGTAAAGAAGATGTTCCTTATAATGCAGCATACCATGGATACTGGGCAAGTGATTTTACAAAATTGAATCCTACAATGGGTACAACAGAAGAATTTAAAACTATGATTAGCGAAGCACATAAACGTGGTATGCGTATTATGGTTGATATTGTTGTAAACCATGCAGGATATGGTACAGAATCAACATTTGCTGATATGCTTAGGGATAAGAGCGTCAGTGAAGGCGATATTAAATCATGGCAGTCTGGATTGCCGGATTTTGCAACAGAAAAGGCAGATGTCAGGGCAAAATTAGTAGAATGGCAGACATCATGGATGAAGGATTATGGTGTTGACTATTTCCGTGTAGATACTGTAAAGCATGTTGACAGTACAACATGGGCAGCACTTAAAAATTCTACAACAGAAGTAAATCCGTCTTTCAAGATGATTGGAGAATATTATGGTGCAGGATATGCGTCAAATGGTAGTACCTTAGGTAGTGGTCAGATGGATGCAGATCTTGATTTCGATTTTAATGACCAGGCAACAAGCTTTGTAAGTGGCAATATTTCTTCTGTAGAGAAATTCCTTTCTGCAAGAAATTCAGCACTTAATAACGCATACATGACAGGTCAGTTCTTAAGCAGTCATGATGAAGATGGATTTAAGGCTTCCTTAATAAACGGAAAAGGCTATACCGAGGATGAAGCAACATCAGCAGCGTTAGTTGCAGCTACCTTACAGCTTACTGCAAAGGGTATTCCGGTTATCTATTATGGTGAAGAAGTTGGTTTAAGTGGATTAAATAATTATCCATATCAGACTAATAGATATGACATGGATTTCTCTAAGGCAACAAAGGACAATGTCACATATCAGCATTATAAGAATCTGCTTAGCATCCGTAATGCATACACAGATGTATTTGCAAGAGGAAGCAGAACAGTTGTGGCAGGTTCTGATGAGGAAGGCTATGATGTAGTTTCAAGATCCTATGGAGGAACAACCTTATATGTTGGTATGAATATCAAGGATACCGCAAAAGAAGTAAAAGTTCCGGTTAGCTTAGCAGCAGGAACAGAGGTAAAGGATTTATACAGCGGTGCTACATATACTGTAGGAAGTGATAAAACAGTTGCTGTTACAATTCCGGCAGCAAAGGATGGTGGAACAGTCATTCTTACTGAGGTGAAGAAAACAAAAGACCCGGGCAAGACAGATCCAACACCGGAAAAGGTTTCTGCAACATTAATTACTCTTGATAAGAAAACTGCAGGTAAACAGCAGAATGACACTAAAAAAGCAGCTCCAAAGAGTGGCGATGACAATGAAGCAGCTACATATGTATGCTTACTCGGACTTGCAATGGTTGCAATCACAGCAGCTACATATCGCAAGAAGAGAGCTTGCAACTAAAACAGCTTTTAAACTAAACATTTTATAAACCTCTTAGATGCCGCACCTTCGGGTGCGGCATTTACTATAAATTGGGAAAGAAGTTATATTGCTATCATTGCTTTAAATATATTATAATAAAAAAATAACAGCAAAGGCTGTCAAGGAGAATAATATGAAAAGCACAGCGTTTGATATGGCTATGGTGGCATACAGACAAAATGATATGGAGAGCGCATTTCGTCAGTTTCTGTCGCTGGCAGAGGCGCAAGATGCAGATGCAATGAATATGGTAGCAAATATGTTTGAAAGAGGCCAGGGCACATACAGAGATCCCGGGCGAGCAGTGTTTTGGTGGAAGAAAGCGGTGGAGCTTGGAAATGTGGATGCACTTGCCGATTACGGACAGTATCTGGTCGCTACCTTTTTTGATGGCAAGGAGCAGAAGCTTGGTGCAGGGTATCTGGTTACTGCGACGGAGCGTGGCAACAACAGGGCAGGAGAGAGCCTTGTGGAGTTTGCCCTTAAAAATAACGATGCCGGAGTCAAAGTATACAGGACAGCAGCCGAGTACTGCGACAGGGCTATTGCCTCTGCGACAGATTCTTATCTGCGTACACAGTATGTGCAGAAAAAGGGTATGCTTAAATATAAGCTCAGACAGCACAGGATTGGAAACAATTATGTATATCTGGCAGCGGTATTTTCGACAATAGGAGCAGTATTGCTCATGATAGCATCAGTGGATTTGTTTCTTGAGCTGCATATGGAGTTTCGTGATATGTTTAAGCTGTTTTCGTATAGTAAAATGATACCGTGGGAGGCAGATATAGCGATGTTATTTGGTGCGATGCTTTTATTTACGTTCGGCAAGGTAACAAATAAGCTTCATGTGGCGAGCTTTTTGCAGCTTCTTGCATCTGTATTTGCAGTGGCAGTTGTTGCCATGCACTTTATCTGTGTGATAAATGATGGCAGGGTGTGGTATGACAAGCTGCTGTGGTATGTGGTGCTTGTTGTCATTCCGCTTATGCTTGGAAAGCTGTTGGGTGAGATTCTGAGAAAGATTATCGGTATACAGTAATAGTTTCGAGATGACTTAAGCGATGTAAGACATTTAATGTGTAAAATAATATTTCGATATGTAACCGGAGGAGAATGAGCATGACTCTGCAACAATTAAAATACGTGGTGACAGTGGCAGAATGCGGCAATATAACAGAGGCTGCAAAGCAGCTTTTTGTCTCGCAGCCCACTGTGACCAGCGCTATACATGACCTGGAAAAAGAGATGCAGATAGTTATTTTCATCAGGACAAACAAGGGAGTGATACTATCAGAAGATGGTGAGAGATTTCTCGGTCATGCCAGACAGGTGCTCGAGCAGGTAGATCTCATAGAGGGAATCTACAAGGATGATGTGGTGAGTAAGCCGCACTTTGCGGTATCGTGTCAGCACTATTCCTTTGCGGTGAATGCATTTGTGGATGTAATCAGAGAGTTTGATGCATATCAGTATGATTTTACCATCAGGGAGGAGCAGACTCACGAAATTATTGAGGATGTCACGAATTTAAAGAGTGAGCTGGGAGTCATATATCTAAGCTCCAAGAATACGGAGGTGCTTTCAAAGATGCTAAAGCGTAATGAACTGGAGTTCACAGAGCTTTTTACAGCCACACCGCATGTATTCATATGTGACAGTCACCCGCTTGCTTCAAAAAAGAGCATCACGATGGATGATCTGCAGGACTATCCGTACCTGACGTATGAGCAGGGAGAGTACAATTCACAGTATTTTTCGGAGGAGTTTGTCAGCACTCTTGACAGCAGAAAGAATATCAGAGTCAGAGACAGAGCTACACTTTTTAATCTGATAATTGGCTTAAATGGCTACACAGTGTGCTCAGGAGTGATTTCCGCTGAGTTGAATGGAAGGAATATTATATCAAAGCCACTTGATGTGGAGGAGTATATGAGGATAGGCATTATCAGCAGAAAGGGTGTGGTACTCTCGCGATATGCAAGGGAGTATATCGAGGCATTGAAGGCGCACTGTATGTGACGTTACAATAATATAATATGATTAAAGGGTCAAAAGATATCATCGATGCATGCTTGCATGCAATTCGATGTATACCTTAGTGCCCCACACTATATATAAGGTCTAAATATATACAAATATTTGGTACAAGGAGCATAGCATGTACGATAGTATAATAATAGGAACAGGTCCTGCCGGACTGTCGGCAGCCCTTAATTTAAAAACATATAAAAAGGATTTTATCTGGTTTGGTTCGAAGAACCTAAGCGAAAAGGTGCAAAAGGCAGAGAAAATCACAAACTATCCCGGATTTCCGCAGATAAGCGGACAGGACCTGTTTGAACGCTTTGACGCTCACAGGAGAGCTGCGGGAATTGATATAACAGAAAAGACTGTGACCAATATCATGCCTGCAGGAAACGGCTTTATGGTGCTTGCAGACAATGAGATGTATGAGGCAAGGACTCTCATACTTTGCATGGGTGTGATGTCTGCAAAGCAGTTGGACAGGGAGGATGAGCTGCTTGGAAAAAGGCTCAGCTACTGTGCCACCTGTGATGGCATGTTTTATAAGGATAAGAGGATAGCTGTCATATGCAATGACAAAAAGTATGAGCATGAGGTAAAATATCTTGCGGATCTTGCGGCAGAGGTATTGTATTTTCCAGCTTATAATGACAGCGAAATAGAGCTTCCAAATGTAAAGATATCAAAGGATGCACCTATAGCATTAATCGGTGACTCATTTGTGGAAGGAATTACGCTTCGAAGCGGAAAGACTGAGAGCGTAGACGGAGTATTCTGCCTCAGGAACGCCATCGCACCATCAAAGCTTATGCCGCAGCTTGAAATAGAAAACGGACATATATTGGTGGATAGAGCCCAGCAGACAAATGTGGCAGGCTGTTTTGCAGCAGGAGACTGCACAGGCAGGCCATACCAGTATACGAAGGCTGTCGGAGAAGGAAATGTGGCAGCACATTCGTGTATACAATATCTTAGTAAATCAGAAAAATAATATGGCAATGGCATAGAGGTCGGTTAAAGCATGTTAAAGGCAATTACAGCCACTTACCATTGAGAAGATATTGATTTCTCTCAGCTCCGACTGAGACAAATTGTATTTCGTGTCTTAGCATGTCCTCAAGGAAGTTTATGTAGCGCTTGGCATTTACTGGAAGCTCATCATATGACCTGCAATTTGATATATCGGTTTTCCACCCCGGCAGCATTTTGACTACCGGGGTATATTTTTCGAGATTTTCGGTAGGGTCAAAGACGTTTGTTACGGCATTTTTATACTGATATCCTGTGATAACAGGAATCTGATCCATGATGCTTAGGACATCTAGCTTGGTCAGTGCGATTTTGTCGGCATGCTGGCATTTTAGACCATAGCGGCTTGCAACGGCATCAAATGGACCCACACGACGTGGTCTTCCAGTGGCAGCACCATATTCGCCCCCATACTTGCGGACCATTTCAGTCCATTCACCGTTCATAGCTTTTTCTGCGACAAATGGTCCGGCTCCAACACAGGTAGAGTATGCCTTTAGTACACCGACCACATGGTCTAATGAGGCACCGGGGATACCGGCACCTATAGGACCGTAAGCTGAGATGGTGGAGGAGCTTGAAGTATATGGGAAAATACCATAGTCTATATCCCTCATTGCACCAAGCTGTGCTTCAAGTACAACACGCTTTCCCTTTGATAGTGCATCCTCAAGGAATGCACCGGTATCTGTGATATAAGGTGCATATTTTGCAGCCTTCTGCCTGCACCATGACAAAAGAGCTGACAGAGACATAGGCTCCTGATGATAGCAGCCTGCAAGCTCAAGGTTTTTAGCTTCAAGCATGGTCTTAAGTCTGGCCTGTACATTTTCTTCGTCTAAGTGGAGTAAATCACCGAGACGGATTGTTTTTTTACGGTATTTATCGCTGTATGCATAGGCAATACCGCGTTTGGTAGAGCCGAAGGCTGCTCCGGACTTTGAAAGGCGCTCTTCCTCAAGCTCATCCTGTATTTTATGCCACGGCATTGAAATTGTGGCCCTTGTTGATAATTTCAGGTTTTTTGGTGAAACAGATACATCTTGTGTTCTGATCTGTGCAATTTCATTGGACAGATGGTTTAGGTCAATAACCATTCCGTCACCGAGCACACATACTACATCTGGGTGAAGTATTCCGGATGGAAGCAGATTTAAGACAAATTTTCCCTGTTTATTAACTACTGTGTGTCCGGCATTGTTACCACCCTGATAGCGGACTACGATATCCGCATGTTCTGCGAGAAGGTCGATGACACGACCCTTTCCCTCGTCTCCCCAGTTTATTCCTGTAACTGCTGTAAGCATGATGAATGCCTCCTTGTTTTTTAAGTTTAATATTTGGATGTTGGTGCAGAGCTTGTGCTGTCCGAAATTTGAATGGTATAAAACAAGTCTGCTTATAATGTGTATGATTCTGTTACGTGCAATACCTAAACGTCTTATCAGTTAGTATTCTTGCAAAGATGAGTCCGAGCGGCAGTGCAATGATAATCATGATTGCTGATGCAAACCATGAAACAGCATCCGAAAGTGCCATTATGCCGAAATTGTATATAGCCCGATACAGATAAAGTCCCGGAACCATTATGACTATGGATGGAACAGTAAGGGATATTCTCGGATATCCGTTGTTTTCCTTGATAAATGATGCGAGAAGCCCTGCTGTGAGAGCTCCGGCAAATGCGGCAGCAGGAGCCGGCATACCTGTCAGGTCTACCAGCTCAAGCCGCAGTGAATTTGCTATGGCACCGATAAGTGCGGCTGTTGCAGCCATGGGAGCTGGACTGTTGAACATGATTGAGAATCCAAACACACCGAAGAAGCTCATTATAAGCCTCAGGATTAGATGTAGTACGGGGGTCAGATTCAAGTCTTCAAAGTCCATAGGCTGCAGTCGCAGAAGCAGTGCCATAATCCATGCAAACATCGTGGCTACCATGACTATTATTATTGCATAGGCAAGGCGTTCAAGACCGGAGCGAAGATCCAGCTTTGCCAGGTCGATTCCGCTTGTGATAAACGGAAATCCGGGTATGATAAAGAGCATAGAACAGATGTATCCGGCTTCGTGAATTGATGGTACATTGAAAGCCATCTCTGCAATTTTTAAAAATGCCGCATATATGAAGCATGAGGCAGAAATTGATACCGCTATATTTAGGAACAAAGTAAAATGATGTTTTATAAGCTTTGTACGTATGAGATTTCCGATGCCGGCTGCTACAAATGCCAGTATCATTTCAATAGGACCTCCGCCGAGCAAAAATGTGAAGGCACAGCATGCTATAGCTGCTGCAAGTCCAAGCCTTGCAGGGGAGTAAATGGCATGAATCTGTTCAATCTCATCAAGTCGCCGGTGAATTTCTTCGCCGGTCAGATGAGCTTCCTCGTTAGGAAAATTGTCGACAAACTGCTCCATGCGATAGAGCTTTGATGTGTTTACACCTGTGTTTGCTATGCTGAGTGACTGCGATATACAGTCATTTCCGTCAAAGCAGTTAAACTCGATTGACATAAGTCCGACATCCACTGTACATGTGACACCAAGCTCCTTTGAGAGCCGGTTCATGGAGGTTCTCACACGCCAGGCTCCTGTGCCGCAGGAGAGCATGATGAGTCCGACACGTCCGATTACAGAGGCTTTTTCAATCAGTCCCGCCTTATCTATGAGTATATTTCCATCCTGTTTGGCATAATCATGCCAGGGGATTTCCATATGATTTTTTTCCATGATATCTGTGTAGCTGTTATCTGCCATAAATTATCGCCTCGGCCTTTTGTACATGTTTTTCAAGATTTTTTAGGAAATGAGAGCTTCGCAGGAAAATACCAATTTCATCATACCGCTTGTCATTTTCCACAAGAGAGTCCTGACCGTAAAAAACATATGCCATAGGAAGCTCCTTTTCAATCTGTATCATCAGATCCCATACGGCAGAGTAAGCCTCAGCCTCAGTCTCCTTGAGTTTTACGGTATCGGGAAGCTCTCGTATCAAGAGTATTCCGTCATGCTTTACAATGACCTGCTGTGTGGGAGTCATATGCTCGGAATCATATGTGTGGCTGTAGCGGTAAGCCTGTGCATAGTAGATATCCTTTTTGTCTGGCATATCGTTGTATATCTCATGAAAATGTATATAGTTCTTGTCGTGAGATATGTGTTTATACTCGGGCAGCGGATTTCCGTGTTCATCGGTCATGATTATCGGATTTTGATGTCCGTCGGCATTGAACCTGTACGGTATGATATATGAATTGCGCAGCAAATCAAATACGGTGTTGTTGCACAGACACATAAGCAGTGCGGAAAGATCGCGGTTGGTATATGCATTGAAGAGAGCTTTAGCAAATTTTTCTGCCGGAAGTGATACATCAAATTCATCGTTGTAAACCAAATTTTCATTGAAGGTTTCCATAAGCCTGTCACACGCCCATGGATCGTTTAGTATCTTCTGAAACAGCATTTCTGTATGGTCTTCTCTTGGAAACATTGTCTTTTCACTCATTTGAAACACGTCCTTTTCTTATATATATAATCAATATTTCTCTTTTGAGCATTTATGATTATACAATTATGATTATAATAAGTAAAAAGTATAATTGATATAATTGAAATATCATATTATTATATCATTAGTATCTGTGTATCATCGAAAAAATGACCGGTAAAACGATAATAAAAAGGAGGCTTTAAATATGGATATAAATTTTGAGTACTACAAGATATTTTATTATGTTGCAAAATACTGTAATTTCACAAAAGCTGCGAGGGCACTTGGAAACAGCCAGCCAAATGTAACCCGCGCCATGAACAATTTGGAGCAGCAGATAAACAGCATACTTTTTATCAGAAATAACAGAGGTGTGCAGCTCACACCGGAGGGCGAGCGTCTGTACGCGCATGTATCTGCAGCGATGTCACAGATACTTGCTGCGGAGGAGGAGCTGTCAGACAGCACAGGACTGTCACACGGAAGCGTATCAATAGGAGCCAGTGAGACAGCTCTAAACATATATCTGCTTGACAGGCTAAAACCTTTTCACATGGCATATCCGGGTATCAGGCTTAAGATATATAATCACTCCACCCCACAGGCTATAAATGCCGTAAAAAACGGCATGATTGATTTTGCAGTGGTATCGACACCGGCTGAGGTGGAGGCCCCTCTTAAGATGATAAAGCTTGGTTCGTTTCAGGAGATTCTTGTGGGTGGAACCACCTTTACTGCACTCGGAAGCCAGACTCTGTCATTAAAGGAGCTGCATAATTATCCACTTATCGGACTGGGGCGGGAGACCATGACATTTCAGTTTTTTAACAGGCTTTTTATGTCACACGGACTTGAATTTGCGCCTGATACAGAGACCGCAACGACAGATCAGATACTGCCACTTGTGAAAAGTGAGCTTGGTCTTGCCTTTATGCCAAAGCCTATGGCAGAGGCTGCGATAGCAAATCGCGAGATTGTAGAGATAGCTCTGGAGGAGGAGATACCGCAGAGAAATATATGTATGGTATATGATATACATCAACCGATTAGTGCGGCGGCAAGAGAGTTAAAGAAAGTTATATCAGACAGCCATAAGGTGTGATTGGCAGTCGGTGGGATATACATAGGTAACTGGCAGGTTACATATTGCAACAGGTATGTTACACATTGCAACAGGTATGTTACACATTGGCAGGTTTGTAACTTACATCTCGTTTAATACTTTGTTAAAATATAGTCAGGCAGATAAGTTATAAGAATTTATCGGCAGAGTTTTTTAGGAGTATTTTTTTAAAATTGGAAGGAGATTTTACACTATGGCTAACAGAATCATGTTAAACGAGACATCTTATCACGGATCAGGTGCAATCCAGGAGATTGCAACAGAGGCAAAGGCGCATGGCTTTAAAAAAGCACTGGTATGCTCTGACCCTGACTTAATCAAATTTGGAGTTACAGCAAAGGTAACAGATATCCTTGATAAGAACGGATTGGAATATGAGCTTTACTCAGAGATTAAGCCAAATCCAACAATCGACAACGTAAAGCATGGCGTAGAGACATTTAAGAAATCAGGAGCTGATTACCTCATTGCAATCGGAGGCGGCTCTTCTATGGATACATCAAAGGCAATCGGTATCATCATCGCAAACCCGGAGTTTGAGGATGTAAGAAGCTTAGAGGGGGTTGCACCTACAAAGAAGCCTTGTGTTCCTATCATCGCAGTACCTACAACAGCAGGAACAGCAGCAGAGGTTACAATCAACTATGTCATCACAGATGTAGAGAGAAAGAGAAAGTTTGTATGTGTGGACCCACATGACATGCCAATCATCGCAATCGTAGACCCAGACATGATGTCATCAATGCCAAAGGGACTTACAGCATCAACAGGTATGGACGCACTCACACATGCTATCGAGGGCTACACAACAAAGGCTGCCTGGGAGATGACAGACATGTTCCATCTCAAAGCAATAGAGATTATTGCAAGATCCTTAAGAAGTGCAGTTGCCAATGAAAAAGAGGGACGTGAGGGCATGGCACTTGGAGAGTACATTGCCGGAATGGGATTCTCAAATGTAGGTCTTGGAATCGCTCATTCAATGGCTCATACACTCGGAGCTGTTTATGATACACCACACGGAGTAGCATGTGCTATGATGCTTCCAATCGTAATGGAGTACAATGCAGACTGCACAGGCGAAAAATATCGTGAAATCGCCCGCGCAATGGGAGTAAAGGGCGTAGATGATATGTCTGTAGAGGAGTACAGAAAGGCTGCAATCGATGCTGTAGCGCAGCTCTCTGTAGATGTAGGAATCCCAACAAAGCTTGAAGCTATTAAGGAGGATGACTTAGACTTCCTCGCAGAGTCTGCTCACGCGGATGCATGTGCACCTGGAAATCCAAAGGATGCAAGTGTTGAGGATTTGAAGGCTCTTTTCCGTAAGATTATGTAATTCTGCAACAGCTTACAGGGATGTAAAAATCCGGGAACTGTCAATTGACAGCATTCCCGGATTTTTACTCTGTTATAAATTGGTGGCGAAAACCACATATTTTACTTGAATTATATCAGGTTTACCTCGCGAAATACGTCGGCAAGCTCCTTTGGCATAGCATCAGCGAGCAGTCCGGCAAGCTCCTGAGGGGTGAAGTTTTTATTGCCAAGCACCCACTGTGTTGTCATAAAGACAGAGCCCTGACAGTACATCTCAAGCTGAAACAATAGCTTGTCGGATATTTTCCGGTGGCTTTTTCCCTCAATCTGGTCAATGTAAAACTGACGAATCAGCTCAAAATCATGCTCCTTTAGATTGTTCTGCTCATCATTTTTAAAAGCAGCCTTAAAGAAAAGTTGCTCCATCCGGATATATTCAAATTTTTTAACAAGGCTTTCGTACACGGTACTGCCCTCACCCATCTGGTGGAAGGATTCAATCAGTATCTTATCAAAATACCAGTTTATCAGGTCATATTTGTCCTGAAAATTTCTGTAAAAGGTTTGTCTGGTCACACCACATGTGTCGCAGATTTCCTTAACCGTAATTTTCTCGACAGGAGAGGAAAACATGCATTCCTTCATGGCATTGGCCAGCTTGTATTTTATATCGTTGTTCATAATGTCTCCGAATTATAATGCAGATATCTAATGAGCCTTAAGCTTTGACATAAGTGCTTCCTGCAGTGTTTTTGAAAAATTAATTCCCTCTTCCTGCGCAGCAGTATTTAGCCAAGCCGGAATGGTAAGGGTTTTTCGGACCGATTTATCGAAATGCTCTTTGGCATATGCCTTAACATCTACTGAAACCATATTGGTAAATGCATCGGTATATGTTCCTGTTATGTCTAATTCGTCAGATAGTCTGTCAATATTGATATCAGATAATTTGGATGCTTTAGGAAATTTTTCATTATCCATCTTAGCCGTATACAGATATCCTGCAAGACAATCAACAGCCATGGCCACAGCATCTTCAAGGGTATCTCCTTGTGTTGCAAGATAATTTAAATCAGGAAAGATTACAGAGTATCCATTATCTTCCTTAAAAAAACATGCCGGATATATTGATAACATGATGAGTATACCTCCTTATGATTATTTGATTCTCGCTTGCTTACGGATAGAATTTTCAGTGATTTTGTTCAGTTCTTTGCCTTTATGAAAAGGAATAGTTACTTTTCCGGGCTTTGAAGGATGAATATAATGCCGATGTGATCCGGTTTGGTTTTTGAAAATCCACCCATCGGCAAGTATTATACGTTCCATTTCAGTTGGTTTGATCGGCATATTTTTATCCACCTTTCTTTAGTATATATATAATATAACATATGATACGTATAAATTCAATGCGTGTAAATATAATATATATAAATTTAATATGTATAATTATTGCGTATATAAACTATATATTGTTGTTTATATTTTAGTATGATCAGAAATGATTATATTACCGATTAAAAAGATTGAATTTTAAAATTTATCTGCTAATATATTGATGAAAATATTTTGAAATATACGAGGATATACATACATGAAAGACCTTACAAAAGGAAAACCATCAAGACTCATACTGGCATTTGCCATTCCAATATTTATGGCAAATATACTCCAGCTCACATACAGTATAGTTGACACGAGAATAGTCGGATCATATCTGGGAGAAAACTCACTGGCAGCAGTCGGAGCCACCACGACACTCAGCAATCTGATGATAGGCTTTTTGATGGGCTTAGCTAATGGATTTGCCATAATAACAGCCCAGAAATTTGGCGCAAGGGACTATGCCGGTGTAAAGAAATCGTTTGCACTGTCAATTAAAATGGGATGCATAATAGCGCTTGCTATAACGGTATTGTGCCTGTTATTTTTGCGTCAGATTCTTGGATTTTTAAATGTATCAAATGATTTGATGGGAATGGCTGTGTCATATATTTTTATTATAATAGCAGGGCTTGTAGCGACATTTTTGTATGATGCATGTGCGGCGGCACTCAGGGCACTGGGCGATACAGTTACGCCGCTTGTCATATTAGCCGTCTCGGTCTGTCTGAATATGGCAGGTGATATTTTCTTTGTGGTTGTACTGAAGGCAGGAGTGGCGGGCGCTGCGATTGCCACTGTACTTGCACAGGTTATTGCGTTTATTGTGTGCTATGTATATATGGTAAAAAGATATGAGCTTTTGAGATTGTCCCGCAGTGATTTATTTGACTGTCATTTACTGCAAAGACACCTGAAATCTAGCGACGAAAATTGTGATACCGAAGGAGCAGAATGTAAAGACAGCGAGAATAATATGACTCCTGAAGTAATAGCCTTGATGAAAATGACGATGCTTAAGGCTGGCCTTTCCATGGCATTTATGAGTTCACTTGTCAATATAGGCTCGCTGACCCTGCAGACCGCCATAAACCGACTGGGACAGGATATTATAGTAGCTCACACGGCTGCCAGAAAGATATCGGAGATATTCATGGTCATGTTTACCGTGTTCGGACAGACGATGGCGACATTCTGTGGACAGAATATAGGAGCGGGAGAAGTAGCCAGAGTGAAAAAAGGCATAAAACTGGCAATATTCTATACCTGCATATGGTGTACGATGGCAATTATCGCAAGCTACACTATAGGCCCGTGGCTGGTGAAGCTTGTAACAGGCACTAATAATCCTATTGTTATAAAAAATGCCACAAATTATCTCAAATTTGACACTCTGTTTTATTATGTGACCGCTGTTATATGTATAGTGCGAAATGCAATGCAGGGGCTTGGAGAGCAGATTACGCCGCTTGTATCAAGCTCACTTGAGATGGTGGGAAAGATAATCATTGCATTCACACTTGTGCCACTGCTTGGCTATACAGGAGTGATAGTGGCAGAGCCGATAGTATGGTTTATCATGGTGATACCGCTTTTGGTGAAGATATACACAATGCCGGTGCTTAGGAAGCGGGGGCATGGGATTTGAAAAAAGAGTGAAGCAGGCTTTACTCCAACACCAGAAGAAGTCCCATCTTGAACCTTTCGTCAGCGGTTACGCTGTGCAGTCCGTTTTTGTCAAAACGGAAATTTTCGCCTGCTGAGATTGTGTAATCTTTGCCCTCGTAGTCTATTACAGCCTTGCCCTCGAGTGCGAAAATTATTGCATTTCCAGGCGCGCGATGCGGTGTGAGACCGGTGCCCTCATCGAATGCCATAAGCACGAATTTCATTGTGTCGTTGCTTACCACATCAATGTTCGTGATACTGCCATCCTCATATGAGATAAGATCCTTAAGCTTCATGACCTCGCCTGATTTGATAATTTTGTTCATATTGTTGTTCTCCTTTTTTATGATGATTTCGGTGTAAATACAGCCGGTTTCTGTTGTTACTCCGCAGAGTGTTTTCGAAGGGACTACCAGCATATCACCTTCTGATATGGTATGTTTTGCAGCATAATCTCCGATAAGAAAATCAGCGCATCCTTTTGTACCGATGTATACAGTGGTATTATCGTAGGAATCCTGAGAGATTGATGTGCCCTTACCGAGAGAAAAATAGGTTATGGGTGTTTTGTCACTTAGCCTTGAATTTCGTGAGATGGTCATCTCGTCGCGGATAGGGCGTAAATCTTCTATTTTGAAAACCTTGTCCATAGGATTTCTTGTCCTTCTTTCTTGAATGTTGATTTCATTATTTATAATACAATATTACTATAATTTTGTCCAAAAATATGTTGCATATACAACAAAAACAATATAATAAAATACAAACCGCTTGCTATTTCTTTCACATATGTTAAAATATAGTCAAAGCAGTTTTTCTATAGCAACCTGTGCGGTCGTTGGCACATTTATTACAGATATGACTATATGCTCTGTAAATATGTGAGGCATAATAAGATGTCGTCCGGCGATAAGGGCGTGCAGGGTCTTCAATACCTTAATTATTTTTCATATTCCCTGAAATTCTTGCTTTTAAATGTTTCATTATTTTATTTAAAGCAGGATAAGAGGGCTTTTACCACACAGATATTTCCTGCTTTAGTGTTTTCAAATGAAGGAGGATTTTATATGAGTGGTAACAGAGAGTACAAAAGTGATGTTTTCAGTATGCTGATGCAGGATAAGGAAAGAGCCTTACAGCTGTATAACGCAATGAATGGGTCTAGCTATGACAATCCGGAGGATGTTGAGATGGTGATTCACGATGGCGGCATTTCACTTTCGGTCAGAAATGATGCATCGTTTATCGTGGATGCGAGATTGAGCATATATGAGCATCAGTCCACAGTTTGTCCTAATATGCCGGTGAGAAGTCTTATTTATTTTAGTGTGATATTGTCAGATATGCTCAGCGACAAGAAAAAAGGAACAAAAAGTGGCAAGAACATCTATGGCAGAAGACTGGTAAAGATACCGACACCACATTTTGTGGTATTTTACAATGGTGAGGAGGAACAGCCGGAGGTTCAGGAGCTTAAGCTGTCCGATGCGTTTGAGAAGCCGACCGACGAGCCGAATCTTGAGCTTAAATGTAAGGTGTACAATATAAACGATGGAAAGAACAAGGCTATTATGGAGTCCTGTGGCTGGCTGAATGATTATATGACATTTGTAAATAAGGTCAGAGAGTATCATGCAGACGGGGCATTTGATGATCTTGCTATAGATATTGAGAAGGCTATAGACTATTGTATTGACAATGATATTCTGAAGGAGTTTCTAAAGACTTACAGAAGTGAGGTGACGAAGAGTATGCAGTTAAATTATGAATTTGACAGGCAGCTTGAGCTTGAAAGAGCTGATGCTATCGAGGAAGGAGAAAATAAGATGTTGTTTACTCTGGTAACAAAGGGCAAGCTCGATATTGATACTGCAGCAGAGGAAGCCGGTGTCAGTGTCAGTGAGTTTGAGAAATTAATGAGTGAAGCAGGCTATAAGGTGCCTGAGACTGTGTAGCATCAGGCAGGAATAATTTATCAAAATGTAAATAGCAAAAATCCGCTAACCATTGTATTTGGTATAGCGGATTTTTTGTGTAGGAAAGTATCACATCCGACTGTTATTGTACTGCGCTATTGCATCGGCACCGCCTAACAGCAGTATGATAAGTATAGCCCCAATCCATGGAAACAACATCGTAAAAATTCCAAACCATGCGCCAAGTGAATCGCTGCTATAGTCCCAGAAAGGCTTGTTCGGGTCATCAAGCCAGTACACATTTATGATAGTCCTAAGCTTAGAACGGGTGCTATGTCTGTTATCGCATGAAAAACGCTTGCGGTACTCCTTTCCGTCTACAGTATATGTGTATCTGGCAGCCCAGTAGCTGTAAGCGGATTGTGAATTATTGACAACGAGCCTCTTCGCATCCTCCTTCACAATCATGCCTCGCACCACATGTCCACGCTCTTTTGCAAGTGCTATCTTGCGCTGTAAACCAATATTTAATTTGTCGAAAAACTTAAAATCTATGATATACAGTGGTATTAGTGAAAGCACACCCACATTTACCTGCCACGGGTAGCTTGCGATAGCCTTAAAAACTTCTGAAAAAGTGTCCATTGAAAATCCCCTTTCTTAATATGCTGCATTTGAATATATGGTATGTGAATATTATAGAAATAAGTAAGGAGATTGGCAATGGAAAATTATTTTTTATTTATATTGTCTTTGATTTTATCATCATCTTTTGTCATTTCAAGGTAAAACTCAGCTAGTTTCATAGCTCTTTCAAGTTGTCTGTTTTCATAACTATCATTTAGTCGGTTAAAAGTCATTTGCAAAGGATCACAATTGGGATCATCTCCAAAAACGAGATAATCTAGGGTGACGTCTGTGAATTTTGCTATATGAATAAGTAAGTCGAGATTAGGAACTCTTTTACCAGACTCTATAAGTGCTAAATATGAAGAAGAAATATAGAGCATGTCAGCAAAGTATGATTGTGTTTTATTCCTTTTTAATCTTAATTTTCGTATTCGTTCACCTAACTCCTGTGGGTTTAAAATAATGTTGTTCATGTAAAATCCTCCATAACAAATATGTTGCTATAAGTAAAAAATATTATGACTTATTGTATATGATATTAAAATTATTAACTTTCATTATGAAAAAAGACATTTTACAATGTGTAAAAAACGCGATTCTAACAAATAATCTTGAAAATATTAACAAACAGTAAATAATATGTTGACATATAGAAAAAATAGTGGCACAATGTAAGAAATAAGGACTATAAGGAGGTCAAAAGATGAAAAAAAGTATGTGGAAAAAGCTTATGTCCACAATACTGGCATTAGTCATGGTATTGGGATTATCAGGTACATTAGGTTTTCAGCATGTAGATGCGACTGAAAACTCAGGATTTACGTTTTTACCGGACAAAACAGAGGTTAAACGAGGCGATATTGTTACATATTCTATCGACTTAGCAAAGAATGCTAAGATTGCTGGAATTACAGCACAGTTTACATTTGATCCTGATGTACTTGAAGCAGTAGGTGATGGTGTAGATGCAAAAGGTTATGTTAAAAATGCAGTTAAGAAGGGAAATGTAAGCGAGGGAACGTTTGGTGATTTTTATGTCAACACAGATGGAAGAATTGGTATTGTTGCCATTTTAAATGATAATGACAAAGATAAATTAGCAGATGGTAATGTTGCTAAGATTTCTTTTAAAGTAAAGGATACTGCAAAGGGTGACATTGGATTAAAGGTTAAAAATCTGGAGTTCTGTGATGTGAATTCAGAAGATATTCCAACATCAGAAATCAGTGTCACAAAAGATAATGATGCACAAATTAAAGTTGTAGTTCTTGCGACAGGTATCACAGTTGATAAAACTGCAACAACAATCGTGAAGGGTGCTACAGACAAACTTACAGCTACATTAGTTCCGGCAGATGCAAATGGAACAATCACATGGTCAACAAGTGATTCATCAGTAGCAACTGTTTCAAGTGATGGAACAGTAACAGCAGTTAAGAATGGTACAGCTACAGTAACAGCAAAATGCGGTGATTTATCTGCACAGACAAAAGTTACTGTTATTAATCCTTTAAAGGCAATTACAATTACAGGAACAACACATAGCATTAAAAAGGGACAGACAACACAGCTTGGACTTACATATGATCCGGCAGATACAACAGATAGTGTAGCTGCAACATGGACATCAAGCAATACATCTGTAGCAACAGTCAGCAAGACAGGTCTTGTAACAGCATTAAAGGATGGTTCAACAACCATTAAAGCAACAGTAGGAAATGTGAGCAGTACATATGATATTGCTGTAAAGGAAGTAAAGCTTACAGGAATTAAAATGGAAGAAAAGGCTCTTATTCATAAGGGCGACACAAAAGCTCTTACAGTAGAGTACACTCCGGCAGATACAACAGATGATAAGACTGTAGCATGGTCATCAAGTGATAGTACAGTAGCATCAGTTGACAACAATGGAATCGTAACAGCAGTTAAACCAGGTTCAGCAGTAATTACTGCAAAGGTAGGAAACTATCAGGCAACATGTGCAGTAACAGTTGATGCTCCTTTAAAAGAAATTGTGCCTGAAAAAGCTATAATTGATATGGTAAAGAAGCAGACAGCAAATATTGCGTACTCAGTAGTACCGGCTGATACAACAGACAGCAAAGATGTAACATATACATCTTCTGATGAAACAGTAGCTACAGTTAATTCAGATGGAAAGGTTACAGCAAAGAAAGCCGGACAGGCAACGGTTACCATAACCGGTGCAAATGGTATTAAAGCAACAGTAACAGTAAACGTAAGCGAGATTCCTGTAAATGAAGTAGTACTGAGTGCACAGGATGAAATCATTGAGGCTGGAGCAAAGAAAGCTATTACAGCTACACTTAAACCGGAAAACAATACAGATGATAATCAGGGTGTAACATGGACAACATCTGATGAAAAAATTGCAAAGGTAATTGTTGATAATGAAGATAGCCATAAAGCAACTATTGAAGGTGTTGCAGCTGGTTCAGCAGTTATCACTGCAACAGCAGCAAACGGAACAAAGGCTGAATGTACAGTGAAGGTTCCTAAGCATATTACAAGCGTTACATTACCTGAGACAGTTGAGCTTACCAGAGGTACATCAACAACTCTTAATGTAACAATTGCACCGGCAGACACAGATGATGACACAACAGTTACATGGAAGTCATCAGATAGTGATGTTGTAAAGGTAGATGAGAAAACAGGTATGGTTTATGCAGTAAAGGCAGGAAAGGCAGATGTTACAGCAACAACAAAGGCTGTAGATAATGCAACAGCTAAGCCGTTTACAGCAACAACAACTGTAACTGTAAAAGAAAACAACATGACAGATGAAATCGGAAAGAAGCTTGCATTTGATGAGTTTGATGATTTATTAATAGGTCAGAAAGATAATGCAAACAATTACCTTAATCTTAGTGAGTTAATCGAGGCAAACAATATCACAGATGATATTAATGTCGAGTTTGCATCAAGTGATAAGGCAGTAGCAACAATTGATAATGATGGAAATGTGTTTGGTCTCAAAGCTGGAAAAACAATAATAACAGCAACTGTTATAGCAATAGCAGGAGATGGCTCGAAGAATGTTTATACAGCAGAAGGAGAGCTTACAGTAAAGACTATTCCACTTAACTCAATTGCATTTGATAAAGTAATCAAGGAAATGAAGCTGGGTGCTACAGATACACTTAGCATCATATATAATCCACAGAATACAACTGATGCAAAGGATGTAACATGGACAAGCTCAAATCCTAGTGTGATTTCAGTTGAGAATGGAAAATTAACAGCTAATGCTGTTGGTACAGCAGATATCACAGCAAAAGTTGGTGATAAGACAGTAACATGCACAATCACTGTTAAGGAAGAAAAGAAAGCTGAGCAGCCAAAGCCGGTTATCACAAATAAAAAATCAGACAATAAGCCGGCAGCAAAATCAGTTTCAAAAGCAAAAACAGGAGACAATAATAATGTTGTTCTGTTCCTGGTAATGTTTGCAGCAGCAGTAGCAATGATTGGAGTAATTACAGGAAAATCATTAAGAAGAAATAGAAGATAGAAAATAGGTCAGAAATACAAGTATGAAGAAAATAATTAAAAAGGCCATATGTTTTATCTGTGCTATATTATTTTTTCAATCTGGGTCAATACCTACATATGCTGATGAGAGTGCCGCCTTTTATGTTCAGACAGCGGTGGCACTGTCGGATGGCATGATCAGGGTATCTGTTTATATGAAAGATACAGATAATCTGGCTGGTGTTGACGCAGAGCTTTTTTTTGATTCGGCAAAGGTTTCATTTGAGGGCAGCAGTCTGGGAAAAGCTTTTTCTAGTTCATATGCTGATATAAATTATGATAAGGATAATTCAAAAGTTCATTATGTAATGCTATATCCGGATGGAGTATCTGGTGATGGAATCATGATGACAGTAGATTTTAAATTGTTGGGCACAGATAAATCGTATCAGCCCGAGCTGAAGATTAACAGTTTGATTGATTCAAGCAATGAAATGAATGAAATTCCATATAGTATAAAATATCAGCAGGCAGATGGAAACTGGAGTGATAATACAGATCAAAGCGGCAATATTGCAGATAAAAAAATAATAGCAGATACTTTAAAAGAGTATGGTTCAAAAGAGGATAAAAAGACAGAAGGAAAACCGTCTAAGGATACAGTGAGCGTTGATAGCAATAACAATCTAAATGGTTCAACGGCTGAATATGGTGATAGCCAGACCGATGTAGCAGAACAGCCAAGAGAGGCTGTGACAGACTCAGAGAATACAGAAGCAGTTGAGCAAAATGTAACGGAGAGTAATACAGAAAGCAGTACAGAAGTGTTGGCATCTGATAAGAAAGCTGAAGAATCAAAGAAAACAAAAGATAAGCATGAAGATTATGCAGTGTATGTAATTACTGCGGTGCTTATTATATGTGTTATCGCTGCAGGCGTGATAGCAAAAATAAAGAATAGGATAATGAAATAAGAAAAAATACTATATGGAGAGTAAAGAATGAAAAATGCAAAAAAATATGGAGGAACTTTGCTTATGAAGAATAAGATACTGGCATTGGTTTTGGCTGGAACAATGCTGTTCGGACAAAATGTATATGCTACAGAGCTTGTGACACCAGAAAACAATGATGTTACAGAAAATAAGAACAATGTAGTTCAAGATATTGATAAATCTGGTACAGAAGAAAGTGCGGAGCAAAATGAACTGTATTCAGATGCTACAAATGAGAATACACAGATAGTCTATGTTGGAAATCCCATCATAATAGAATCAAAAATAAATTATGGAAGGGAACCGTATACGGCTTCTACATCGGATGAAAGTATTTGTACTGCTGAAATAAAGAATAGTTCTAATGACGATAGTTGGGCAACGAGATTTGTTCAAATAAATCCAATAAAATCCGGAAAGGTTACTTTATATGTAAAGGATGGTTCTGGAAATGTAAATTATGAGCAAGAGATTGAAATTAGGCAGAGTTTGCCTGAAGATGCAGTTCCATTTAAAGACGTTGCATTAAAGAGTTATTTATTGGAACAGAGTAATTTCAACGATGATGGATATGTTTCAAAAGAAGAGTTATCTCAAGTGACAGATATAATAATATATAGAAATAGTTATAGAATGAGTGACTATATAACAGACTTGGGAGGTCTTGAATATGCAAGTAATTTAAAAACGTTAATTCTTGATAATACTGCGGTAACCGATGTGACTCCATTAAGTGGATTGACACAACTTGAACAATTAACTATAGAAAATACTGATATAACAGATATTTCAAGTTTAAACAATTTGGTTAATTTGAAACGGTTAGATCTTTCGGGCACTAATATTTCAGATATTTCAACTTTAGGAAACTTGAAGAATCTTGTTAGTTTATCTGTATATAATACTAGGGTTTCAGATTGCTCCGTCGTATCAAATATGAGCAAATTAAAGAATTTGTATATTAGTAATACCGATGTTTCAGATATTTCAGCAGTAGCAAACCTGAAGGACATTGTTCTGTTAGAAGCCAATAGTACTAAGATTTCAGATATTAGTGCATTAAGCAACCTTCAAAATCTTATGTATGTGTATTTGGATGATTGTTCCGAATTAAGTAGTATAAGCTTACTGAACGATTTAACACAATTAAAAGTCCTAAGCATTTCTGGTACGAAGGTGTCAAATGCAGAAAAGCTGGATTTTATGTGTAGGAATATTGATAAGAACAGCTACAATAAAGGTGAAGCAATATCACTTCCAGGTATATATGGATGGGTATCAAATGATGATGAGTTTAACATTGCGGCAACTGGTGGAGATGTTGGTTCAATAAAAATAGAAAAGGATGATGACAATAATAGTTTTAGTGTAGTTGCAACAGATACCGGCAGAGTTGAGTTGACAGTCAATTTAAATGATGCATCAAAGAAAATAAATATTTTTATCGATGGAATTCCTGCGGAACAACCAGTAGGCGAGATGGATGGTACTACAATATCTGAAAGCGAAGTATATGAATGGGATTCTTATACTGAGGAGTATAATCAGATTTCATCAGCAATATTGACAAGCACTGGTGATTTGTGGCAGACATATCCTCAGAAAAAGAAAATGCAAAGTAATGTTAAGAAATACGTTAGTAAATGGATATATTCACAGGGACCGGCGGAAATTGTTGATTATAGACTGGATAATGATAATGTATTATGGTCTGGTGATACAAAAATACAGAAAAATATAAAAGACTTTGATGGACACTATGCTATAACTAAAGATAATACTCTTATAGATTTATTTCACGATAAAGGAGAAAATATTTCTGATGTTAAGGACTGGAGTGAAAGAAAAAAGTGGACACTTGTGCTAAAAAATGATGGTACACTTCTGGTTAGGGAAGAAGCAAAAAAGGATGCTAAACCAAATTCGTTTGAAACAATAGCAACAGGAGTAAAGGAAATTGTTGGAGAAGGGTATCTTACATCGAGTGGAGATTATATAAGAATATATTTCAACGATAATGGAGATAGAGAGTATTATACAATCGCACAAAATGTTGAAAGTGTTGATTCAAAGGCTAATTGCTTTTACGGAAAAGATGGAAATTGTTATTTAGATGCTTATCATACAGGTGATCATATTAATGCTGGTAAGAACAAAGTAAAACAGTGGCTATATTTGGGAAATGATGGAGCAACGTATTATTACTATGTTACAGATGATGGTAGATTGGAATGTATAACAAGAACTTATAACTTTGATAATAACAAATCTACATATGCTTCATATTCAATTATGGATAATATTGTGGGAATACAATATGATTCTTATAAGGTTAAAGCTGAATCGGCAGATAATATATATTATGAAATTAGTAAAGTTAATGCAACTAAGTTAGATAACAATAACATTGACAGTTTTACATTAGATAATAATGAATATTCGTTGTTTGTAAAACAGGGACAAAGTTTTGGAAATATACAGAAAAATGGTGTTAATATATTGAATAATGTTAAGTATATATGGGCTAATTGTCTGGATGTATTTGCACTTAGAACGGATGGAACTATTTGGAAAGTTACTGATAAACCAGAATTGTATATTGATTTGAATGGAACAGATGTGAAACCTGGTGATATTGATGGCGATTCAAATGTAACAACAAAGGACTTAATGATTGTACTTTATGGAGTATCAGGACGTAATACTCTTACAGAAGAACAGAAAGTAGCAGCAGATATAGACGGAGATGGAAAAGTGTCTATTTCAGATTTGACAAGAATTTTATATTACGTAAGTGGTAGAAATACTGAATTATAATTCAGAGAAAAATTGTATATATCGGATGGACAAAACAACAGCACGCGACAGAATATAGCGTGCTGTTGTTAATAGAGGAAAAATTTACATATTGAATTACAAATGGAAAAAATAATATTGACTAGTTGTAATTAAAATGCCATAATATAAGAAAAAGGTACTGTTAAATTATGATAAAAGAAAAAAGAGTAAATTATTGTTTAATTGCGATATGTGCATTATGTTTATGCCTATGGGGTGGCATATATGATTTTACAATTGCAATTTACGGATGCATTTTTTGCATAGGAATTATTACAGTTGTACGAAAAAAAGACAGACTCTCAATACCGGTAAATATTACCAGTGCTGGATTAATTATTATCTTGATATGTTCTATTATATCTAGTGTTGCAGCAAGAGATCATGGCATCGCAGTTATAGGAATATTGAGAATTGTAGTTTTTATAGTGTTTTGGATTTTATGGTGCAATATAGCAGAACAAAAAAGAGATATTATATGGAATGTTTTACCGGAATTATTGGCAGGAATTACGTTAGTATCAATTGTATTATATTTCATTCCACAACTTAGAGAGTATCTATACAGTGCAAAGCGTTTGGGAGGAGTACTTCAGTATTCTAATACATTCGCGTTATTATTGTTGGCATCATTTATTTGCTTAATGTATCGTGAGAAAAAGAGCAAATCTGCATATGTGGTAGGAAGCATATTGATACTTGGAATAATACTGTGTGGAAGTAGAACAGTATTTGTGCTTTTGATAGGTGTTATACTTTTCTTTATTGTAAAGAAAAAGCTATCTCTTAAATATTTCGGAATAGTGATCAGTGGATTAGTGATATTACTATTTATATTGCAATTATTAATGAAACTCGATATTCAACGCCTTTTAAAAATCACACTGAATTCAAGCACATTGAATGGTAGGGTTTTGTATTGGTTCGATGGCATTAGAGTGTTGATGAAAAATCCATTAGGACTCGGATACATGGGGTATTATTTTAAGCAGCCGCAGTTTCAGACTGGAAATTATGCCACTAAATATGTACATAATGATTTCTTACAAATGGGGTTGGATAATGGAATTATTGCGATGATAGCATTTATTGTTATTGTTGGATATTGCATTGTTTCTAAGAGGACTAATGATAGAAATAGGTTAATACTTATTATGTTGTCAGTACATGCATTTATGGACTTTGATCTTCAATATGGATTTATGTTTTGTTTATTACTGATGACTATGGATACTGGGTCTGATAATAATCTAAAATTAAAAAAGAAATGTGCATATATAATTCACGGTGCATTGCTGATGATTGGATTATATTTTGTAGTTGCGTTAGGTTTTGAATATACTGGAAATATGAAAGCTGCATTGGGTTTATATCCGCTTAATACATTTGCATTACAGGATCAATTAAATACTGAGGCAAGTAAGGAAAAGGCAGAGCAATTAATAAAGAATAATGGTATGTTGCCATCTGCATATGAAAGCCTGATAGGTATTGAAGTTGATGATTGGGAATATACAGAGGCGGTCACGCAAATTGATGAAATGTTAAATTGTGCAGGATATGATAGCTTTTATTATAATCAGGCGGCATTTTATTATAGTAAATGCTTGGATGAAGCAGTGCGAAGTGAAGATATGGAGACTACTAAGAGAATATTGAACAAGATCAAAGGATTACCGCAACTGATAGAAGAACGAGAATTTAAAGCTTCTAAATTTGCATATCGTATCAATGATAAGCCAAAGATTGAATTGACTGACGATATACAAAATTATATAGAAAAAATGTCAGAAATTAAATTTACTGATTAAATCATTAAGCGAAAATGGAGGTAAAAAGCTTATGAAAAAACGAATTGTGGCGATGGTATTGGCTGGGACTATGGTTTTTAGTCAGAATGTTTATGCAACGGAGTTGTCAGATGGTACTGGTCAGACAATGACTGAGCAAACAGAAACTGAGCAGCAGGATACGAATGCTGTGGAAAAGGAATATGCTCAATCAGAACAACAGAACTCGGAAATGCTAGATGATGATGAAAATAAAGATGTTGATAACAGCGCAGATGCGAATGAAGAAGATAGTTATTGGGAAGAAATACAGCAGTATGCCAGTGATGACGATGATTCAGGTGTATTTGATGAGGAATTATACAAATCAAATCTAAATTCTAGGAAAAGAACACTTTATGTTGGAAATCCGATTGTTATACCTATTGATGGATCCTGTGGCTCAGATGGCTATGATATTACTGTATCAGATAATAGTATATGTAAGGTTACTAAAGATTCATTTTATGATGATTATAATTTTATAAGATTGGAACCATTAAAGCCGGGTACTACATCGTTTAGTGTAAAGGATTCTGATGGTGATGAGATATATAATTGTGATGTTACAGTCTTAGAAAATCTGCCTGAGGATGCTGCACCAATTAAGGATATTGAGATTAGAAGTTGGTTCTTCGCAAGGACATATTATGGACAGGATGGATATATATCAAAGGATGAGCTTAGCCATATAAATTTTTTTTCATTTGGTTATGGATGTAGAGAAGGGTACATAAAAGATCTTAGCGGATTAGAGTATGCGACTGGATTAAAAACTATAGATCTTAGCTATACTGGAGTTAAAGATGTTTCCCCAATAATGAAATTGAATAATCTTGAGAATTTGGATATTAGCGGAATGAAAATGGATGATTATTCATGGCTTAGTAATTTTAGCAAGATGAAGCGATTGGATATTTCACGCACAAAGATACAGGATTTTTCATTTTTAAATAATATGCCGGAGTTGGAGAAACTTAATGTAGCAAGTACTTCTATAACTGATTTTAGCTTTTTGAAAAATATGCCGGAGTTGGAGGAGCTTAATGTAGGAAATACTTCTATAACTGATTTAGATTTTTTGAAGAATTTGAAAAATTATAAAAAATTGGAAACACTTTGCGTATACGATACAGCTGTATCAGATTTGGATGCAATTAGCGGATTTGTAAATATAAGAAGCCTATATATTAGTGGATGTAATAATATACATAATTTTAAACCGTTATATAATTTGACTAACTTAGATTACTTTAGTTATTCGGGTGTTCAAATCTCTGATAATGATATATTGGAGATTATAAGGTGTTCTATAGAGAAGAAAGATTATTCAAAGGGAGATTTGATAAATATTCCATTTTCTTACAATATTTTACATGGGAATGAAAATTTGCATATTGATGTTAATGGCGGGGATACAGAGTCTATAGAAATAAAACAAAATGATTCGTATATGGTTAAGGTATTGGCAAAGGATAAGGGTGTTGTTGAATTAACCTTGACATTAGGAAATGCCAGTGTGAAAACGGTTATCAGTATAAAAGGTGCGGATGAAAATCCGGAAACAGGAGATAATAATGATGAAGAGATAATGGATTTTAATACTGTGGCTGGAATTTCACATACTATATTAACTAATAATGGTGATTTATGGAGAGTATATCCGGAAGCTAAAAAGATTCGCAGTAATGTAAAAAAATATGTTAGTAAGTGGATTTATACAATAGATCAGGACAGTTCAGAGGTTGTGGACTACAGTTTGGATAATAATGACGATTTATGGTCAGGTAATAATAAAATACACAGCAATATAAAGGACGTAGATGGTCATTATGCTATTACAAATGATAATGAGCTTATTAATTTGTATAATGATAATGATACTGTGGTAAAAGGTGTTAATGATTGGACAGAGCGTGATACTTATACAATAATTTATAAGGAAGATGGAAGTTTATGGTTTAGAGAGGAGGTTGGCAAAAATAGAAAGCCGGCAGACTGGAAAAAAATAGATGATCATGTTGTACAATATAGTGGAGATAGACGTATGTATCTTACACAGTCAGGAGAGCTGAAGTCTCTATATATTGATGATGATAACGGTGATTATTATTGCACTATAGATGCATCGGATGTAGCTATGGTAGATTTTGTTAATTCTTTTTATTATGGGAATGACGGAAATTGTTATCTGGATTTGGATCGATTTACAGATATAGGAAATTTAAAAATAAAAAAATGGCAATATTTAGATGGCGGATTTTGTATATTAACTGATGATAATAAGCTATATACAGTTAATGAAAAAGAAAATGGAAATAAGCAATTAATAGCTGAAAGTATTATAGACTTAGGAGAAAACTTCCGTTATGATGAAGATAAGGGAGGGTATATCTGGAGAGTCTGGGTTAAGAATAGTCAAGGCACATACTACTACATTGTTGATGGAAAGCTTTCTCAAACAGATGATTTCAATAAGAGTAATGGTGAAAACTATACAAGAAACGGTGTAGTATTATTGACAAATGTAAAAGACACATGGGATTCTGTATGGATTGGAAAAAAGTATGCACTTCGTACAGATGGAACGGTATGGGATATTACTGATGTACCTAAGATGCTTTTAGACCTAGGGCAGAGCGTTGTAGAGCCGGGAGATGTTGACGGTGATTCAAAAGTCTCAACAAAGGATCTTATGATTGTACTCTATGTTGTTTCAGGAAGAAATACATTGACAGCTGACCAGTCATTGGCCGCAGATATAGATGGAGATGGAAAAGTAACGGTCTCAGACCTTACAAGGATTCTGTATTATGTGAGTGGAAGAAATACTACTTTATAACAGAATATTGATGTATTGAATATGGCAGGACTTATGATTTTTAGCTTGAAGGAATAATTGATGCATTGTATGGAACTAAAAAAGCAGAGCCTGTTTATGACTCTGAATCTAAGAATATTTCTATTACATCAGATGGGAAAATTATACCCAAGAAGGCTGGTACGGCAATTGTGAAAGTAACTTTACCGGAAACAGAAAATACAAAAGAGTATAGCTTTAATATTAGTGTAACAATAAATGGATTACGTGGAGATTTGAATAATGATGGTAAAGTTACAATGTCGGATTTGGTTAAGTGTGTACAGAGCGTGTCAGGAAGAAACACATTAACAAATCAGGAAAACTGGGCTGCGGATGTTGATGAAAATGGAAAAGTTGATATAAGGGATGCAACTCGATTACTGTATTTTGTCAGTGGCAGAAATGTAAATTTATAAGAAGGTGAGGTATACATATGACAAAACAAATCAAAAGAAAAACTTTAATACTCTTTATGGTACTGTCTGTTTTTATGACAACTATATGCAGTCAGACAAGTGTAAAAGCAGCAAATAAAGTATACAAAAATGTTAAGCTGATATTTGAGGACAATCAGGGAAATACGATAAAAACATTTACGAAAGATATTACTCAAGGAGAAACATTAGGTCAGATTTTGGGGGATCAATACCCAACAATGAAAGCTGACTATAAACTTGGCAATTTTACCGGCTGGTATAGCAGTGATTGTCTTTACGGATTGTATTCCGGAAAAAGATATGAAAAAAATACACCGGTAAATATAGAGTATGATTATGAAGAGGATGATTACATACAAATTTCCTTCAAAGCATCATATGAAAAAAAGTCTGTTCGTATACAATATTATTATATGGATAATGATGATTGGCATGAAAAACATGAAGAATGTATTTTAACTGTTGGAGCAGGTAAGAATGCTATATTGAGTTACGCTCCGGCTGTTGGCGATGTAAAGCCATACTGTCATTTTGAAAACTGGAATATTATATACGGAGAGGATGTAATAGATGATAATCCGGATCAGTATTATCTTGTAGAGGCTGCGTATGATAATTATCCTGTTGGAGTTAAGAAAAGCTATATTGATAATACGGGAAATGTAAAAACCATTGAGGAGACAAAATACTATCCGGCCGGAAGCAAATATGAGGATATATTGGTTGAATTGAAGACAACACCGGATGATGCCTCAACAGATACTACAATTACAGGCTGGAACATTTTTGATCCATATGGTTATACTGATGAAGAGGGAACAATAGGAGTTCACATTGACGAGAGAGGTGCTTGTGAAAATGATTTTGATTTGATTGCCGAGTATCAGAATGTGGAACTTAATAAAGTGTATTATAAGATTGTCGGTGAAGATCAGAAGATTCATGAAACTGATAAAGTGGTAAGCAATGCAAAAAACAGCAGCGAGCAGGATGTCTATAATGAGGCTATAAAGTATATACCTGATGGTCATATGAAGGCTTTAGAGTATACAGGAAATTGGCATATAACAAAAATTACATCAGATATGAATGATGATGTGTATTATTCTATGATGCCAAAATATAATAAAATTGTTGTAGAAGTGGATATGGCAAATTATGATCATAGTGTAGATACAATAATATATGCAGCAGATCCGGGAGATACTCTGGACATTCCGGATGGATATTTTATGGCTGCATATGATGAGGCGGGGAATACTTCATACGTTACTAAATATACAGTTCCAAAGGATGCAAAGGAAAGTGTTTATGTTACATGGTTTTCAAAGAAATTCTTAGAAGATAATTCATTAGCAGATAAGATAAATAATGCCAAAGACGGAGAAAATGTAGAGGATACTCTTTCAAAGGATGGTATTGTTTCAAAAGCTGCATTAAATGCACTTAAAGGCAGAGAGGTTTCATTGGTATTATCCATAGCAGATCAAAACGCTAAGTGGATTATCAATGGTACATCAGTTAATGATGTTAGTGATGATATAAATTTATCAGTTACAAGAAGTAGCATTGATACCGGAAACATATCATATGATAAGATAAGCAAACTGTTAAGCAAAAGACAGGCTGAGCAGATTGCTTTTGGAAATAGTGATAAGTTTAATTTTACCGGAAAGCTTGAAGTTAGTACATCTGGTCTAGGTGGACAGGATAAAGCAGTTTTGATTCAGAAATCAGATTCTGATAACATGGAATACACAAATTCAGCTAAAATTAATGATGCATCCACTACATTTACAGTTGATAACGGACATGATGGAGTCATCATTTATGGAATGAATGGTGATACAAATGCAGACAGCAAGATTGATATCAGAGACGCGGTGGAATGTCTCAGGCATGTAAGTGGAAGAGAAGATATTGATGTTGTTAAGCAGGGATTTGCAGATGTGAATTTTGATGACAAAGTAAATGTACAGGATTTAATTAAAGAAATTCATGTTGTAAGTGGGCGTGAAGACACTTTTTAAATGAACTTTTATGAAGCTTGATTAAATTAAATGTGGGCTTTTCATTAGGCAAGGTGATAAACATGGCATTATTAAATTATGAATTCGACAGGCAGATTGAACTCGAAAGAGCCGATGCGTATGCAGAGGGCTTCCTGAGAGGGTATAAAAAGGGCTTTGAAAAAGAAATGCGTAAACAAATGGTTTTTAACATGTATGAAGAGGGATATTCGGTCGATCTGATAGCAGATATTGTGGTGGAATTAACCAAAGAAGAGATAGAAGATGCTATAAAAATAAGAAAGAAATGATTTGGTACAAAAGAATATCTGCTATGATGGGAACATGGACTGTGATGACATAGAAGGAACAAGGCAATAAAGAATATTATGGCAATCGAGATAATGCGAGGCATATCAGGCACAATGGGAATTATCCTGACTGTGCCGATTACATCGCTAAACAATCAAAAGCTTGTTACGACAAGATATATCACACCAAGCCCCCAGCTTGAAAATATGCCGTACAGTATCACAGGACCGGCAATCCTAAATATCTGACAGCCTATGCCAAATACCTGTCCCTCCACCTGGAATTCACAGGCGGACGAGCATACTCCGTTTGCAAAGCCTGTTATAGGAACGAGAGCGCCTGCGCCTCCCCAGTTTGCAAGTGGTGCATACAGGTTTAGCGATGTCAGCACGCAGCTTATGAGAATCAAAATCATGCTGCACCATGCTGAGGCTTCATCATTGCTTAACCCAAAGTATTGCGTGCCGGTGTTTACTATGAGCTGTCCGATAGTGCATATGATTCCGCCGAGTATAAATGCCTTTAGCATGTTTGCAGAAAGGCAGTGAGTAGGTGTGACGCGCTTTACATATTTGTTATATTCATCATTTCGTTTTTCTTTTTGGTCAGTAGTCATGTTTTCAGACCTCCTTTTTTATAGGATGACCGTATTTTTTAAATGTATTCATATATGTGATTTTAGTTATTTGATTTGGATATAGTTACTTATTAGAATTAAATATGAAGGATATATCAAATAATCCTTGCCACTTTCTGCTTTAAATAGTAGAATTGTAGCAAGGATTATTTTTATGCGGTAGCGCATCAAAGTAATAAATCACAGAAAAGCATATAATTGCGGTAAATAATGCAAGTATTTTGCAATAAAGAAAAGGAGACACATATATGTATACACTTGACGACATCAAGAAAGAAGATCAGGAGATTGCAAGCGCAATCACAGACGAGTTTGAGCGCCAAAACAGCCATATCGAGCTTATTGCTTCTGAGAACTGGGTAAGCCCTGCTGTTATGTCAGCCATGGGAAGCATCCTCACTAATAAATACGCTGAGGGATATCCGGGAAGAAGATACTACGGCGGCTGCGAGTGCGTGGACGAGGTAGAGGAGCTTGCCAGAGAAAGAGCCAAGGAGCTTTTCGGCGCAGAGTATGTAAATGTACAGCCACACTCAGGTGCACAGGCCAACATGGCAGTTCAGTTCGCCATCTTAAAGCCGGGCGATACCATCATGGGAATGAACCTTGACCACGGCGGACACCTCACACATGGTTCACCGGTCAACTTCTCAGGCTCATATTTCCATGTAGTGCCTTACGGAGTAAATGACGAGGGCTTCATCGATTACGACAAGGTAGAGGAGATCGCCCTTGAGTGCAAGCCAAAGATGATTATCGCAGGTGCATCTGCATATGCGAGAACTATAGATTTCAAGCGTTTCAGAGAGATTGCAGACAAGGTAGACGCAGTGCTCATGGTTGATATGGCTCATATCGCAGGACTTGTAGCCGCAGGACTTCATCCAAGTCCAATCCCATATGCACATGTCACTACAACCACTACACACAAGACTCTCCGCGGACCTCGAGGAGGAATGATTCTCTGCAGTCAGGAGATGCAGGATAAGTACAATTTCAACAAGGCTATTTTCCCGGGAATCCAGGGTGGACCTCTCATGCACGTTATCGCTGCAAAGGCAGTCTGCTTCAAGGAAGCATTACAGCCTGAGTTCAAGGAGTATCAGAAGCAGATTGTAAAGAATGCACAGGCACTTTGCAAGGGTCTTCAGAGCCGTGGCATCAAGATTGTATCAGACGGCACAGACAACCACCTCATGCTTGTAGACTTAACTCCGTTTGGTCTCACAGGAAAATCTATCGAGAAGCTTCTCGATGCGGCTCATATCACAGCTAACAAGAATACTATTCCTAACGACCCACAGAAGCCATTTGTCACAAGTGGTATCCGTCTCGGAACACCTGCTGCTACATCAAGAGGCTTAAAGGAGGATGATTTTGACAAGGTTGCAGAGGCAATCGCCATGATCATCAAAGAGGGTGAGAGCGCAGTTGAGCCTGCAAAGGCTATCATCAAGACACTTACTGACAAGTATCCTCTTGCATTTTAAGGGTTTTCAGAGTAAAATGTTATAAGTTATAAAAACATAATACTTTGGAGGAATTATGATAGACTTAAAGTTTTTAAGAGAGAATCCGGATCTCGTAAAAGAAAATATTAAAAAGAAATTCCAGGACCACAAGCTTCCGCTCGTCGATGAAGTAATCGAGTATGACAAGAAGGCCAGAGAAGCACAGCAGGAGGCAGATGATCTTCGTGCAAAGAAGAATCAGGTTTCTAAGCAGATTGGTGCTCTTATGGCACAGGGCAAGAAGGAAGAGGCTGAGGCTGTAAAGGCTGAGGTAGCACAGATTTCAAAGCGCCTCACAGAGCTTGAGCCGCTCGAGAAAGAGTATCAGGACAAGGTGCTTGAGGATATGATGAAGATTCCAAACATCATCGATCCATCAGTTCCAATCGGAAAGGATGATACCTTCAACGTGGAGAACGAGAAGTTTGGTGAGCCTGTTGTTCCTGATTTCGAGATTCCTTATCATACAGATATCATGGAGAGATTTGACGGAATAGACCTTGATGCAGCAGGAAAGGTTGCAGGAAACGGTTTCTATTATCTGATGGGAGATATCGCACGTCTTCACTCAGCCATGACAGCATATGCGCGTGACTTCATGATTGGAAAGGGCTTTACATACTGTATCCCACCATTTATGATCCGTTCAAATGTCGTAACAGGCGTTATGAGCTTTGAGGAGATGGATGCCATGATGTACAAGATTGAGGGAGAGGATCTCTACCTTATCGGCACATCTGAGCACTCAATGATCGGTAAGTTCATCGATACAATAAACGATGAGTCAAAGCTTCCATACACACTCACAAGCTACTCACCTTGCTTCCGTAAGGAAAAGGGTGCACACGGCATTGAGGAGAGAGGTGTTTACCGTATCCATCAGTTTGAGAAGCAGGAGATGATTGTTGTCTGCAAGCCACAGGATTCAAAGGAATGGTATGAGAAGATGTGGAAGTACACAGTAGAGCTTTTCAGAAGTCTCGATGTGCCTGTCCGTACTCTTGAGTGCTGTTCAGGAGACCTCGCAGATCTCAAGGTTAAATCATGCGACGTAGAGGCATGGTCACCAAGACAGAAGAAGTACTTCGAGGTTGGAAGCTGCTCTAACTTAGGCGATGCACAGGCAAGACGTCTTAAGATTCGTGTAAAGGGCGAGGATGGCAAGAAATACTTTGCACATACTCTTAACAACACAGTTGTTGCTCCACCACGTATGCTTATCGCATTCCTTGAGAACAACCTGAATGCAGATGGCTCTGTAAATATCCCTAAGGCACTTCAGCCATACATGGGTGGTACAGAGAAGCTTATTCCGAAGCACTAGTTTTTGAAATAAATTAGTTCATGTAAATAATTAATACATGTAAATATAACAGCCGTAGCTGCGATTGAAAAAGAAAATCGTGGTTACGGCTGTTTTGTAGTTAATGACCTTATCAATATTTATGTCAGAGATGATAAGCAAATACAGAAGGCTTTTGACAAAAAACGGTCATGCAAAATTTTTTTGATAAACGGCATTGACACCAAATGTGATACCACGTATAATATAGATAGGAGGTATTCAGAATGTCAAAATGGGATAAACTATTAACGAGAATATGTGCTTTATCAAAAGACCTCCGGTTTGATGAATTGCGTAAGGTATTGGAAAGTGAGGCGGTGAATGATGAAAACGCTGAATGATTATTTTACAATGAATTATCGTATGGAAATTGTAGAGGATAAGGATGAGGGGGGGTTTGTGGTTTCATTTCCGGAGCTCCCGGGATGTATTACCTGCGGAGAAACAGTAGAATCCGCTGTCGCAAACGCTTTAGATGCCAAGAAAGCATGGTTAGAAGCTGCTATGGAAGATGGTATTGAAATCCATGAGCCGGACAGCTTAGAGGATTATTCTGGACAGTTTAAACTTAGAATTCCACGAAGTCTTCATCGTTCACTTGCAGAACATTCTAAGAAGGAAGGTATCAGCATGAATCAGTATTGTGTATATCTTCTTTCCAGAAACGATGCAGTTTATTCAAAATTATAGACTAAATGAAATAGGAGGTGTTCTGACAGGTAAGGGAAGATTTCTAATGAATTTACAGAGAAGAAAATCCCTTACCAAATACTTCACTGGTGCTCATCACAGACATAAAAGCATGCAGCTTATTCTGATGTATGAAGCTTCTAAGCTCTATGGCCTGCTTCTTTGTGAGAGTGCTGAAAACGATATAGTTTCTCTCACCGGTGTAAGCACCTCGTGCCTCCACATAGGTGGCACTTTTCTCCAGCGTGTTAGTAATATAATCGCATATCACATCCTTGTCATCGCAGATAAGCATTATGGATTTTCTGAGCATGATATTTTCGATGATTGCATCAATCATAAATGATTTCACAACAAGTCCGACAAATGAATACAGAGCAGTCTTTATGTCAAATACAAAGCAGGCGATGATAATCATGACGAGGTCGGTGAGAAATAAAGCCATGCCAATATTTTCTACATGTGCATATTTTTTTACAATCATGGCGATGACATCGGTTCCGCCACTTGAAGCACCCACATAGAAAAGCAGTGCAGATGCGATTGCAGGAAGAGCGATGGCAAAAATCAGCTCAAGCATTGGCTCATTTGAGAGAGGATGAGTGATCGGGTCAAGTTTTTCAAGTACCAGGAGCTCAACAGATAAAAGTATTGTGGCATAGGTGGTCTTAATAGCAAAGTCTTTGCCAAGGAAGAAAAAGCCCACTACAAGCAGAAGCATGTTCACAATAGTAGAAAACATACTCGCTGAGAGCGGTGTTATCTTTGCAAAAACAACTGCGGCACCGGTTACGCCACCGAAGGTGAAGTTGTTTGGGAACTTGAAATAGTATACACCGATTGCCATGATGGTGATACTGAGTGTCATTATCAGAAAATTTTTTATCTGTTTAAGCATTTGTTGTTCTCCTTGCTTTCTTTTGTATTATTAATCGTTCAAATCTAAATATTTATTTGCATGGATAGTGTAGGACGATGAATGTCTGATGTCAATATAATCCGTGAAATAAATTATAAGTATTATTTCTATAAAAGATATATTATATTAGTAAAACTAATAAGAATAATTACAATATATAATTGGAAAATTTAGCACTATGAAGGTATACTATAGGTATTGAACGAATTGCAGATTATTAGGAGGAACAATAATGGATTACAAGAATTCAGGTGTTGATATCGAGGCAGGTTACAAGTCAGTAGAGCTTATGAAAAAGCATGTAAAGGAGACTATGAGACCGGAGGTGTTAGGTGGTCTCGGAGGCTTCTCAGGAGCGTTCTCACTTGCTTCCATCAAGGATATGGAGGATCCGGTGCTTTTATCGGGAACAGATGGCTGCGGAACTAAGGTAAAGCTTGCTTTCATCATGGACAAGCATGATACAATCGGAATCGATGCAGTTGCCATGTGCGTAAATGATGTGGCATGTGCAGGCGGTGAGCCATTATTTTTCCTTGATTATATAGCATGTGGAAAGAACTATCCGGAGAAGATTGCTACAATCGTAAGCGGTGTGGCAGAGGGCTGTAAGCAGTCAGGCTGTGCACTCGTTGGCGGTGAGACAGCAGAGCATCCGGGTCTTATGCCTGAGGACGAGTATGACCTTGCAGGCTTTGCAGTTGGTGTGGTTGACAGAAAGGACATCATCACAGGCGAGGGATTAAAGGATGGTGATGTACTTATCGGAATGGCATCAACAGGCGTACATTCAAATGGATTTTCACTTGTTAGAAAGATTTTCAAGATGGACAAGGAGACATTAAATACATATCATGAGGAGCTTGGCACTACACTTGGAGAGGCACTTCTTGCCCCTACAAGAATCTATGTAAAGGCTCTTAAGGCTGTAAAGGACGCAGGAGTCACAGTAAAGGCCTGCAGCCATATCACAGGCGGCGGCTTCTATGAGAATATCCCACGTATGCTCATCGATGGCAAGCGTGCCGTAGTTGAGAAAAACAGCTACCCTGTTCCACCAATCTTTAAAATGATGGCTAGAGAGGGAAATGTCGAGGAGCAGATGATGTACAATACCTACAACATGGGACTTGGAATGATTGTCGCAGTTGACCCTGCAGACGTGGACAAGACTATGGAGGCTATGAAGTCTGCCGGAGATACACCATACGTAGTCGGAAAGATTATTGACGGCGAGAAGGGTGTAGATCTCGTATAATAACATTCAATATATTGTTAATAATTGTATACATCGTTGCGAGGAAAAAGAATGAAAATTGCAGTATGTGTATCGGGTGGCGGCACCAATCTTCAGGCCATCATAGATGCAATAGATAAAGGAACAATTACAAACACACAGATAGAGGTTGTTATCAGCAACAACGCAGATGCATATGCACTTGAGAGAGCAAAAAAAGCAGGAATAAAGGCAGTATGCATCTCGCCAAAGAGCTATGAAAGCAGAGCTGCCTTCAATGAAGATTTTTTAAAGCAGCTTAATTCATATCATGTGGATTTAGTCGTACTGGCAGGTTTTCTGGTAGTGATTCCACCTGAGATGATAAAGCAGTACAGAAACAGAATCATAAATATCCATCCATCGCTCATACCATCTTTCTGCGGCACAGGCTACTATGGTCTTAAGGTGCATGAGGGAGTGCTTGCACGAGGTGTGAAGGTGACAGGTGCCACCTGCCACTTTGTGGATGAAGGCACAGACACAGGCCCTATTATTTTACAGAAGGCAGTCGAGGTAAAGCAGGGCGACACACCTGAGGTGCTTCAGCGCAGGGTTATGGAGCAGGCTGAGTGGAAAATCATGCCACACGCTATCGACCTGATAGCAAATGGCAGGGTGTCAGTAGAAGACGGACATGTTATTATAGATGAGAAGTAATGACAGTGCTGTAAGTAATTAGTATGTAAACACAGATAGATTATGATTACCGGACAATGAAAAGCTTATATTATAGCTTAGGTATAGGAGGCAAAAATGAAGGTATTAGTAGTAGGAAGCGGCGGAAGAGAACATGCAATATGCAGGGCTGTTGCAAAGAGCTCACGCGTTGACAAGATATACTGTGCACCGGGCAATGCAGGTATCGCTGCACTTGCAGAGTGTGTGCCAATCGGTGCGATGGAGTTTGATAAGCTCGTATCATTTGCAAAGGATAATGCCATTGATTTTACAATCATCGGCATGGATGATCCGCTTGTAGGTGGTATCGTTGACGAGTTTGAAAAGGCAGGGCTCAAGTGCTTCGGACCAAAGAAGAATGCAGCTATTCTTGAGGGCTCAAAGGCATTTTCAAAGGACCTCATGAAAAAGTATAATATCCCTACTGCGGCATATGAGAATTTTACTGATGCCAAAGAGGCTCTTAAATATTTAGAGACAGCAAAGTTCCCTATCGTGTTAAAGGCAGACGGACTTGCTCTTGGAAAGGGTGTACTTATCTGTAATACTCTTGAGGAGGCAAAAGAGGGTGTCAGAACCATCATGGAGGACAAGAAGTTCGGAACAGCCGGAAACACCATGGTAGTTGAGGAGTTCATGACAGGCCGTGAGGTTTCAGTGCTTTCATTTGTAGACGGAAAGACTATCAAGATTATGTCATCTGCGCAGGATCATAAGCGTGCAGGCGATGGAGATACAGGCCTTAATACAGGCGGCATGGGCAATTTCTCGCCTAGTCCGTTCTATACAAAAGAGGTCGATGATTTCTGCAAGAAGTATATTTATCAGGCAACTGTAGATGCTATGGCTAAAGAGGGCAGACCTTTTACAGGAGTTATCTTCTTCGGACTCATGCTCACAGAGGATGGACCAAAGGTGCTTGAGTACAATGCAAGATTCGGAGATCCTGAGGCACAGGTTGTGCTTCCTCGTATGAAGAATGATATCATTGATGTGATGGAGGCCTGTGTAGACGGAACTCTTGACACAATAGATCTTCAGTTCGAGGACAATGCATGCGTATGCGTGGTTCTGGCATCAGACGGATATCCTGTCAAGTATGAGAAGGGCTTTAAGATAACTGGCTTTGAGAAGTTTGACGGCAAAGAGGATTATTACTGCTATCATGCCGGCACCAAATTTGATGCTGACGGCAATATCGTCACAAACGGAGGACGTGTGCTTGGTATTACTGCAACAGGCGCTACACTCAAGGAGGCCAGAGCCAAGGCTTACGAGGCAACAGAGTGGGTACAGTTTGATAATAAATACATGAGACATGATATCGGAAAGGCAATAGATGAGGCATAAGGGTATTATTTTTGATATGGATGGCACTCTCTGGGATTCAGCAGAGAATGTGGCAAAATCATGGAATAAGGCCATAGCAGATTATGGCTATGAGAGGGCACCTATCACAAAAGAAGATATGTATTCAGTAATGGGAAAGACAATGGATGTACTGGCATCCATTATCTTTCCTAATTGTACTTGCAGAGATGAGTTAATTAATGTATGCTATAGAGAAGAAAACGATTACCTGACCGTTCATGGGGGAGAGCTTTATCCTGATGTTGAAAAGACACTTGATGAGCTGTCAGAAAGATATGACCTTTATATAGTCAGCAATTGCCAGCGTGGTTATATAGAGTCTTTTTTTGCGTACCACGGACTTGGCAGGTATTTTAAGGATACTGAGTGCTACGGCAACAATGAGCTTGAGAAGTCAGAAAACATAAAGCTTATTGTAGAGCGCAATAATATAGATGAGGCAGTGTATGTAGGTGACATACAGGGAGACTACGATTCCAGCAAAAAGGCAGGAGTTAAGTTCATCCATGCAGCATACGGGTTCGGCACAATAGATGACGATGTGCCTGCTATTCGCAAATTCTCTGAGCTGCCGCGGGTGGCTGACAGAGTATTTGAGGAAATTGAAAAGCTCTGATGAGAATTTAGTTTGAAGCAAAGTTTATGAATATGTTGTAGATAATGGGGTTTCCGCATGGAAGATAAGCGTAACAGAGGGAGAAGAATTACAGATAGAATAACAGAGGCTTACTATGAGCTGATGAAGATTGTTGCAGAAAACAATCATGAGCGCATGTTTGAGTACTATGTGGAAGATGATGAGGCATATATTTTCAAAATAGTCAATTCTTCTCCGGCTCAGGAGACAGTATATCCGGTTTTTAAACAAAATATTGACACATACATGTCAGAGTGCCCTGAAGACAGCATCGAATGCTTCAAAAAGCAGCTTGATAAATGTCTGCTTCGGCCTATGCGTACTGCATTCCAGCTTAGTTTTATATCAGAGGATGGCAAGAGCAAGCCGGTTGAGATGTACATGATCAGCATACCTGATTTGGATAAAAAGGTATGTATGGTAGTTGGAGTAATGTTTGATATCAGAGATGAAAAGGGGCTTTTGGACTCGCTGACAGGCACATACAATCACCTTGCATTTGAGAATAAATGTACATCGCTTATCAGGCAAAAGGGAACAAAGCTTTTATTTGTGATGCTTGATGTGGATGATTTCAAGATAGTAAATGACACCTTGGGACACAATGTAGGGGATAGGGTATTAAGCCAGACAGGACAGGTGCTTAAGGAAGCAGTTGGAGCCAATGGTATAGTTGGCAGGCTTGGCGGTGATGAGTTTGCAGCGATCGTATTTGGATTAGAGGACAGTGATGCTGTGGACGAGTTCTGCGTAAAGCTGTCAGGAAGACTGAAGAATATTATCTTTGATATGGAGTATTCTGCATCAATCGGCATGACTACCGGCGATGACAGAGAGCTGACCTTTAAGGATCTGTACTATGAGGCGGATCAGGCTATGTATTACTCAAAGAGGCAGGGAAAGAATCGCATATCGTTTTTCAATTCTATCAGGAAAAATGATATAACCGTTCCGCATAATTCCTGCGCTCCTTCCATTACAGATGTATCCTGCAGGATATCAGATAGGGAGATATTCTCGTATGATGAAATGCCGGACTATATACTTGCAGTAGATGAGGAGAGCCGTAGAATAGTATTTGTCAATAAGGCTATCAGAAATTCAAGCGTTATGACAGCATCTCAGATTGATGAATTTATTTCAAAGCCGTTTGAGGATGGGTTTATTGATTTGTTTTTACGGAAAAAAGAGCAGGGAAACAGAGTATCGGTTTTTTCAGGAAAGGATCATCCCGACAATATAGTTGCAAAGCTGTTAGGCGAAAAGAAGCTCATAATCAAGCTGAATCATAAGGATTATAATGGCTATAGACTGCTCAAGATGATAGATTTGAGTAATGAGTCAAAGCTGAATGCTGTTATGAGACAGATAACCAGCTACAGGTCGTTTATGCAGAATTTCATTGATGCTGTTAATGATACCACCGAAGGCTTGGGGTATAGGAACTATTTACGGCTGCTTAGAGAGTTTTATAATGCAGATTGTGTGGCTGTCATTTATAATGGAGAGAGTGCGTGGGACACAATTGAGGAGATACATATACCAAGTGCTAAGATTATGGCAAAGGTGGTTAATGAATCTGTTTCAAGAGGTGCAATTACAGATTTTCTCGCTCTGTTTAATGACACCGGCCGTGTGTTTATAAGTGATATTCAGTCAATTGAGGGTGAATACAGGGATTTATTCAAGCGTATGGCTGATGTCAGAATATGGTCTACATCTGCTGCTCTTCTAAACAAGGGGGAACAATGCTTTGGTGCCATCGTGGTTATGAATCCAAGAGCCAATTCAGGAAGTCTGGATTTGATTGAAATGATTGGTATTTCAATATCGAATAGTCTGTTTTATGAGAAGGCGAGGGCAGAGTATGAGTACAGGCTCAATTTTGACCAGGTCACAGGCTTAAGAAAGAGAGAGACCTTTAATAATTTGGGAGAGAGCTATGTGGAGTATGACTGCAGCTTTATGGGAGTATTTGCATCAGATATCATAAGGCTTTCAGATATAAATGAAAAATTTGGGTATATGGCAGGAAATGCGCGTCTTAAGATGGTTGCAGATGTGATCAGTGGCGTTTTTACAGGCTATGATATATACAGGTACGAGCAGGATGAGATAGTTGTTTTTTGCAAGGATATTGATAAAAAATCATTTATGGGACTTGTCAGGATAGTAAGGGAAAGCCTTGATGATCTGGATGTCTCAGTATCGACAGGCTTTAGTTGGACGGACAAGCCCGACATAGCAAGGCAGCTCTCAGAGGTTCGCTTAATGTATGATATTGAAAAGGACGCAAAGCTTAAGAGTCTTGACAGTATAATGAGAAATAAGGTATTTAAGGATGTGGTTTCTGAGATTGAAAAGGGAAGCTTCATGGTGTATTATCAGCCGAAGGTTGATTCAAGAACAGGCATCACAGTCGGGGCGGAGGCCCTTATCAGATTTTTTGATGAGGCTCATGGCGTTGTAGGGCCAATTCATTTTATCGAGATTTTAGAAGAAAACAGATGCTCGCATCTTATTGATTTATTTGTACTTGATGAGGTATGCAAGGCGCAGAAGCTTCGCTGTATAAGTGACAGGAGAGTGGTTCCGGTATCTGTGAATTTTTCAAAAAATACACTGGAATATGCAGACCTCCTGGATCATGTGAAGGAGATAATGAACAGGTATGATCTCCCGGAGGGGCTTGTTCAGATAGAGATAACAGAGTCGGTTGGTGATATGGATATTGTATTGATAAATAATATCGCGCAGTCACTGATTTCAATGGGCTTTCGTCTTTCGATGGATGACTTTGGCACGAAGTACTCAAATCTTGAGATGCTCTTTAAGTTTCCGTTCAGCATTGCTAAAATTGACCGTTCCCTGGTCAAGAATCTCGAGAGCAATGAAAAGAGCAGGATCATGTTAAAGCACCTCATATCCATGATTATGGAGCTTGGCATAGAGTGTGTTGCCGAGGGAGCAGAGAATGAGGAGCAGGTAAGGCTATTACAGCAGTTTGGCTGTAATATTATTCAGGGCTATTTCTATTCAAAGCCGGTTACACTTGATGTTTTTACGAGTGAGTTCGTGGAAAAAACAAGGAATCAATTGTGATTCACAATTTTATATATAATGCAGCTATTAATAGGCGCCTGTAGCAGGAAAGCGGATAACAGCTGCAAAAAAAATAAAAGGAAAGGAAGAAAAATGTTAGAAAAAATCTTCAAACTCAAACAAAACAACACAACGGTCAAGACAGAGATTCTTGCCGGTCTGACAACATTCATGACCATGGCATACATCATTGCTCTTAACCCAAACCTCCTCACCGGATTTGGTGCTGAGGGAACAAAAGCACTATGGAACGGAGTGTTCCTGGCAACATGTATTGCTTCGGCAGTCGGTATGTTTGTCATGGCATTTCTTGCCAACAAGCCATTTGCACTGGCTCCGGGTATGGGACTTAACAGCTTCTTTGCTGTAGTAGTTGCCAATATCGTAAGCATCACAGGCCTGTCATATGTTGATTCATTCCAGGCTGCACTGTGTATCATCCTTATTGAGGGTATTTTATTCTTTATACTTTCAATATTTAATATCCGTGACAAGATAGTAGATGCCATTCCTTATGGTGTCCGCATGGGTATTTCACCGGCTATCGGTCTTATGCTTTTAAATATCGGCTTTGGCTCAAATGCCGGTGTTTACTCAAAGGATGGCGGACCATTTTATGTGATGAAGGATTTCTTCGGTGCACTCACACCGGGACTTGCCAAAACAAATATGACAGATGGATATTCTTCAATGGTGCTCACTGTTGTGACTATGTTCATCGGACTTTTTGTTATCATTATTTTAGCTCATAAGGGCGTCAACGGAGCAGTACTTTTTGGTATGCTTGCAGCCTGCGTAGTTTACTGGGTAGGAGAGGCTATATTCTTTGGAACAAATCCTTTTGCATCACTTGCAACAGCTTCATTTGTGCCACAGTTTAAGGATATGGCAGATACAACACTGTTCAAGTTCGATTTCAAGGATTTCATCAGTATTGGATGGTTTACAGCAATTTCACTCATCATCACATTCTGTATCATAGATATGTTTGATACCATCGGAACACTTGTTGGTACTGCATCACGAGCAGGAATGGTTGACAAAGAGGGAAATATGCCAAACATGAAGGAGGCTTTGGTTTCCGATTCAGTTGCCACAGTGGTTGGTGCCGTAACAGGTACATCTACAGTAACAACTTTTGTTGAGTCTGCATCAGGTGTAGAGGCCGGTGGACGAACAGGTCTTACAGCTTTCACAACAGGTATCCTGTTCCTTGCATGCATCTTTATAGCACCGCTTGCAGCAATCATTCCTGCCGCAGCAACATCATCAGCACTTATCTATGTTGGTATCCTGATGCTTGGCGGTCTTAAGAAGGTGGATTTCGAGGATCTCTCACAGGTTGCTCCGGTAGCACTCATGCTTATTGCAATGCCTATCTCCGGATCTATCGGACATGGTATAGGTCTTGGACTTATCACATATACTGTACTCAAGGTCTTTACAGGAAAAGCAAAGGAGGTTTCTATCCTTACTTATGCTATTTCGCTTCTCTTCCTTGTGAAGTTCTTCCTTGTAGTGTAGTGTTTTAAAGCTTAGTGGTTCATAATGGTTATAGTACGAAAATGCCACTACAGCACAGTTTAATGCATCCGTAAGCCGGTACTGCGTCACTAAGAGGCTGTAAGAATTATATATTCAGTTTGTTATAGACCATGACACAACCGGCTTTTACATGCCGTCCATGGCATATAACGCCTTGCCCCGCCATCCTTGGCGGGGCATTGTTGTGTGCGGATATAATTCTAACAGCCACTAAGTGACTGCGTAAGGCTTGCAGATACATTAAACTGTGCTGTAGCGGCATTTTCTTATGTGGTGACAATAATTTATATATACAAACATATGTTCTTGACATTTAAACATAATCCATGTAAAATCATAATATGGACAAGCATAATGAAGAGCACATTTATGTGGCAATAGATTTAAAATCATTTTACGCATCAGTAGAGTGCAGAGAGAGGGGAAAGGATGCTCTGACCACTAATCTGGTCGTGGCAGATCCAACCCGCACGGAGAAGACTATCTGTCTTGCGGTATCGCCGGCTCTTAAGGCATATGGCATACCGGGCAGGGCGCGCCTTTTTGAGGTGGTACAGCGTGTGAAGGAGGTAAACAAGCTGCGTCTGTCGAAGCTTATGGCGAGTGGACATGCTGCCGGGACAGTGGAGAGAAGCCGACAAATTGAGGGCGAACAATCTGATAGAAAACAATCAGCAGGTGAACAGCAAAAAAGACTCCAGACTGAGGGCAATCCGGATGAAAGAAAAAAATATGTAACAGAAATTGATATAGCAGAAAATGATATAACAGAAAGCACAATGGCCGGCTTTGATTATGCATCATATAATGCGAATCTGCTTGACGCACATCCTGAGTATGAGCTGACATACATTGTTGCACCGCCGCGTATGGCTTTGTATATGGATTACAGTACACGCATATACAATATTTATCTTAAGTATATCGCACCTGAGGATATCAGTGTTTACTCGATAGATGAGGTTTTTATGGATGTGACACACTATCTTCGCACTTATCACATGACGGCAAGGGAGCTTGCGTCTAAGATGATAGACGATGTCCTTAAGGATACCGGTATCACGGCAACCTGCGGCATTGGTACCAATCTGTATCTGTGCAAGATAGCCATGGATATTATGGCAAAGCATGCCATGCCTGATGAGCGAGGAGTGCGTATAGCAGAGCTCAATGAGAATAGCTATAGGCGAAAGCTATGGGACCACAGGCCGATTACCGATTTCTGGAGAGTGGGAGCAGGTTATGCCAAAAAGCTCGAGGCAGCCGGCATGTATACAATGGGAGATGTGGCCAGGTGCTCAACAGGCAGTTCGAATGATTTTTACAATGAGGAAAAGCTGTATAAGATGTTTGGCATCAATGCAGAGCTTCTTATAGACCATGCATGGGGGTATGAGCCTGTTACAATAGCTGATATCAAGGCATACAGACCGCAGACCAACAGCATCAGCTCAGGGCAGGTGCTTCAGGAGCCGTATGATTATGAGAAGACAAAGCTTATTGTGCGTGAGATGACGGACCTTCTTGTGCTTGATCTGGTAGATAAGAGGCTGGTTACAGACCAGATAGTACTCACTATTGGATATGATATCGCTAATCTGTCTAATAAGGCTGATCGCTGTTTTGGCAATAATTATGACCACGCAGTAAATAATAAAGGCAGAGACAGTATTTGCGGTAAAAAAGGTACACACAGAGATTATACAGGTGAGATTACCATAGACCGATACGGCAGAAAGGTTCCAAAGCATGCACATGGTACAGCAAATTTAGGGCGTTATACGTCATCCACGCGCATCATCATGGATGCTGTGATGGAGCTTTATGACCGTATCATAGATCCTTCTCTTCTGACACGAAGGATTACTGTGGTGGCAAACAGGGTCTGTGATGAGAGCAAGGTGCAGGAAAGTGAGCAGTTTGAGCAGCTTGATTTATTTACAGATTATCAGGCGAGGGCTAAGGAAAAGCTAAAAGAGGATGAGGCACTTTCCAAGGAGAGAAAGCTTCAGGAGGCTATGATTTCCGTCAAGAAGAAATATGGAAAGAATGCCATGCTAAAGGGTATGAATCTTGAGGAGGGGGCCACAACTATTTCAAGGAACAATCAGATTGGCGGACACAAGGCATAGCAGCAACTGCTGTGGTTCTTAAACGGATTTTTTTAGTGGTTTAAAATAGTTACGAAAAAGTATATAAGGAGCATGGCATGGGAAAATATGATGATATTATAGATTTACCACATCATGTGTCAAAGGTACATCCGCAGATGTCTATATGGGACCGCTCAGCACAGTTTGCACCTTTTGCGGCACTTACAGGTCATGAGGAGGCTATTGCAGAGACAGCGAGGCTAACAAATGAGTGGCATGAGCCTGATGAGGACAAAAAAAGAGAGCTTGATGAGAAAATGAATGAGCTCATGATGCTTTATAGAAAGCGTAATTTCAATTCAGACAGTTTATATGACGAAAATGTCATAAACACCATGGCAGAGAATTATTTTGAGGTGACATATTTTGTGCCGGATGAACACAAGGATGGGGGCAGCTATGAGCATGTGACAGGATATCTTAAAAAGCTTGATAGCATAGGGCACCTGATGATAGTTGTGGATGATAATGGTACAGAGACTATAATTGATACAAGAAGAATATATGATATCAATTTGAGATGATTTTGTTAGGAATGCATTACTTGTAAATATAGTATAGAAAGCAGAAAATTATAAAGATGGACAAGCAGATAGAAAGAGCCGGTGATGACAATAAAAATAATATTGGTGTGTTATATGGCATCGGTGTAGGTCCGGGAGATCCCGAGCTTATAACTTTAAAGGCTATTAATACGATAAAAGCATGTGATATAATTGCAATCCCTGCAGTTTCAAAAGAGGAATGCTATGCGTACAGCATAGTGCAGGCTGTTTTACCGGAGATAGAGAAAAAACAGATTATGTGCACTCCGTTTCCCATGATAAAGGACAAGGAAAAGCTTACTATATCACACAATAAGATATACTGTGACATAGTTAATGAGCTTGAAGATGGGAAAAATGTGGCAATGCTTACAATTGGCGATCCAAGCGTGTATTCGACATATATGTATATCCATAAGCGTGTCATACAGGCAGGTTTTACGGCAGTGATGATAAGCGGTGTGCCGTCGTTTTGTGCAGCTGCAGCGCGGCTTGGTACTTCGCTTGGTGAGATGATGGATGAGATACATATCATACCGGCTTCGTATGATGTGAGGGATACTGTGGGCTACGGTGGAACCTGTGTATATATGAAATCCGGAAAGAAGCTTGCAGAGCTTATAGAGGTGCTTCGCACAGGAGATGCTATCAGAAAAAAGAAAATGACAGTGTATGGTGTGACAAACTGTGGCATGGAGTCTGAGCGTGTGTACAGGGGGCTGGATGAGCTTACCGAAGCAAAAGGATATCTGACAATAGTTATAGTGAAATATAGCTAAAATGGGAGTTTACTTTTTGTGCACAATTGCTATAATAGTATGGTGAACAGAATATTTACATATATTTGAATATAGAAAAGAGCTGAAATATCACATGAGTATGGTGGATAAATTTGGAGAAAAAGTAGGCGAGATAGCAGAAAAAGATCCTGTCAAGGCGAGGAAGATTTTACTTGCAGGATATAGATTACAGGAAAAGAGATTAGCATTATTTCCGGACAGAAAGCTTCCAATGTCAGGGCAGTATGTGGCAAAGATTGTCATGAATAATATCATACAGGCACTTGCAAAGCCTGAAAATGCCGCCATGGTCAGTATTTTTGTACCGGGTGAGCTTTTGACGGCGGCAGGTCTCACACCATATTCGGTTGAGGCATTATCGTGCTTTATTGCAGGAACTAAATGCGAGCAGGCCTTTCTCAGACAGACCGAGAAGGAAGGCTTTCCGGAAACTATGTGCTCGTATCACAGGGTTTTTCTGGGCGCAGCCTTAAACGGTATAGTGCCAAAGCCAAAGTGCATGGTGTATACAAACCTGGCATGCGATGGCAATATGATGACATTTCCGTATCTCAAGGAGAGATATGAAATACCAAGTTTTTATATAGATGTTCCATATGAGAAGAATTATGACTCTGTTATGTATGTAGCAAAGCAGCTTAGGGAGCTTAAGAGTTTTTTGCAGGATGTCACCGGAAGAGAAATCACAGAGGAGTCTGTGAAAAAGGCTGTGGACAAGAGCAAAATTGCATCAAATAATTATTACAGGCAGCTTCACCTGAGAAAAGGACATGATATTGCGTCAACTCTCACAAATGAGTTGTATGCGCTTTTCATGTGTCATCTGCTTGCAGGAACTGATGAATCAGTCAGATATACACAGCTTCTGAGAGATGATGTGAGACGTGCACCGGCAGGCGATGGATTTCATGTACTTTGGATGCACACCATGCCGTTTTTGCAGGATGCAGTGAAGGATGTGTTCAATTACAGTGATACAATCCATATCAGTGCAAGCGATTTTATAGCGGATGGTTTCAGAAGCATGGAGTCGGATGATCCTTACGAGGCACTTGCCGAAAAAATGGTTTACTGCATTTATAATGGCAGCGTGAATCAGAGAATAGAGGAGGCAAAGGAGCTTGCCGACACAGTTGGAGCAGATGGGGCAGTGCTTTTTGCGCACTGGGGCTGTAAGAATACAATCGGTGCATCAAGCCTTATAAAGCGCTCACTCGAGAGGGAAGGACTTCCAACTATGGTTTTAGACGGAGACGGCTGCAATCCGGCAAATGCCAGTGACGGACAGATTTCCACAAGGCTTCAGGCATTTGTGGAGATGCTTACAGAGCAGGAACGTAATTAGAAATAATACACCGGTTATTGCGTGCGGTGTGTGGATATTTACTATAAACCAATTTCAGAAAGTGGAAAACAGATGATAAATTATGTTTGTAAATATGCTCCGGTAGAGCTGTTTAAGGGCTTTGGGCAGGAATGTGCTGTGCTTGAGGAGATGCCGGAGAATTTCGATAAATCAGATAAGATAGCTCATGCGAATCTCTGCGGATTCGGCAAATCAGTCATACAGGCTGTGCTCGAGGGCAAGGTAGAGGAACTTGTGCTAGTGAACTGCTGTGATTCAATGCGCAGAGTCTATGATATCATAGAGAATACAAAGAAATGCAAATTCCTGTATATGCTTGATCTGCCTCATGAGGATAACGAGTGTGAGAATATAAAATTTGCACAGTCAATTCTGCGTTTGAAGAATGCGTACGAGAGATATTCGCACAGGACATTCGACAGGGAGCTTTTTATAAAGTCGTTTGCAAAACCTGAATCTGAGCGCAAGCCATACATAGGTCTTATGGGTGTGCATGTGAGCAGTATTCTTGAGAAGACAATACGTGAAAATATGCAGATGGATGTGGAAAATATGACATGCACATCCGGCAGAAATCTCATTATTTTACAGAAGGATCTTAGAAATATGGATGATGAGACTCTCTTTGTAGCATATGCAGAGAGTCTGCTCGGACAGATGCCATGTGCCAGAATGAACAATAATACAAGAAGAAACCAGCTCTTTTTAGACCCAAGCCTTAAGGGCATCATATATCACACGATAAAGTTCTGCGATTACTATGGCTTTGAGTATGCAAGCATAAAGAATAATATTAAGGTGCCTCTTTTAAAGCTTGAGACGGATTTTACAAGCCAGAGTGCCGGGCAGCTTCTGACAAGAATACAGGCATTTGCAGAGACAATAGAGGGCTCAGATGACATGGACCCTACAAAAGGCATAAGCGAGGAGGCAAGAAGAAGGATGGAATCAGGAGTCTACTATGTAGCAGGAATTGACAGCGGCTCAACAAGCACAGATGTGGTGATACTGGATCAGGACGGAAAAATTAAATCGACAATGATTATTCCGACAGGTGGCGGTGCTATGATGAGCGCCGAAAAGAGTCTGGAGAAGGCTGTCGAAAAGGCCGGTATATCAAAGGATGATATTGTAAGGATTGTAACAACAGGATATGGTCGTGCATACATCAACAGCGGTGATGACAGCATCACAGAGATTACATGCCATGCAAAGGGCGCGCATTATCTGAATCACAACGTGCGCACAGTTATTGACATAGGTGGACAGGATATAAAGGCAATCAGTATAGATGAAAATGGTGCTGTGAAGAATTTCCTGATGAACGATAAATGTGCGGCAGGAACCGGACGTTTTCTGGAGATGATGGCAAGGACGCTCGGACTTTCACTTGAGGAGATGAGCACCATGGGACTTGAGTGGAAGGAAAACATTGTGATTTCAAGCATGTGTACAGTTTTTGCAGAGTCTGAGGTAGTATCGCTGGTGGCACAGAACAAGGCTGTTTCTGATATTATCCACGGACTAAACATGTCTGTAGCTTCAAAGGTAGGCGCACTTGCAGCAAGGCTTGGGCAGGATAATCCGGGAGAGTATATGATGACAGGCGGAGTGGCAAAGAACAAAGGCATCACAAATGCGCTTGAAGAAAAGCTCGGCGCAAAGCTGTATATTTGCGATGAGGCACAGCTTTGCGGAGCGCTTGGTGCAGCACTTTTTGCATATGAGAAGTGCAGGGAGGCTTAATAGAGGGGCTATAGCAAACCACCAGTTGAACTGGTGGTTGCTGACTTTACTCCATGATTTTTCCATCAATACTTATTGTTACAACTTGCCATGGTATGAATTTTCCACTAGCTTGAAGAGCTTTTTTGGCCGCAATTTCCAGGCCGCCACAGCAAGGGACTTCCATTCGGACAATAGTTACACTTTGAATGTTGTTATTTTGAATAATAGCAGTCAGCTTTTCACTATAATCCACCTGATCTAATTTAGGACAACCAATTAAAGTTACCTTGTTTCGAATAAAATCCTGATGAAAGGCGGCATAAGCGTAAGCAGTACAATCAGCTGCGATTAAAAGCTTTGAGCCGTTAAAATATGGTGCATTAACAGGAGCCAGTTTAATCTGTACCGGCCAGTTTTGAAGCTTTGATCCTGAATCTGCGGTTGAAGTGGCTTTTACAGGCTCAGATGTTTCAGTTCGTCTGATCTGCATGATTTTAGATCCAGGACAGCCGGAGTGAGAGGTCATTGCCCGGTTTTTGGCAGCTATTTTTTTCTGAGCTTCTTTTACGGCTTCTTCATCATATGCAGGTGCGTCTCTCTCCTCAAATGAGATGGCTCCGGTAGGGCATTCAGGGAGACAATCTCCCAGTCCGTCGCAGAAATGTTCTCTCACCAATTCTGCTTTTCCGTCAATGATATCAATGGCGCCTTCGTGGCAGGCAGATGCACAGGCACCACAGCCGTTACATTTTTCTTTATCAATCTTTATAATCTTTCTTATCATTTTTAACCTCCATCAATAGTATTTAGCGTTTGTTTATGCTAGAATTATAGTATTATAAATACAACTAGTATGTTTGATTTCCAACAGGGAGGAACTATTTTGCAAAAATATTTATCAATCCTAAGAAACAGTCCATTTTTTAAAGGTCTAACTGATAACGAGATATTATCCATATTGCATTGTGTAAACGCAACAACAATTTCTAAAAAGAGAGATTCTTATATTTTCAGAGCAGGTGATATTACCGAAGTAATGGGGCTTGTGGTGTCCGGCTGCGTCCTCATTATTCAAGAAGACGTCTGGGGACATCGAAATATTTTGTCAAAATGCCACGCAGGAGATTTTTTTGGTGAGCCGTATGCAGCAAGCCAGAGAGCTGTCTTAAATATCAGTGTGGTAGCAGATGAGGATTGTGAGATTATTCTATTAAATGTCAAAAGACTTCTGATTACCTGTCCAACTGCATGTGAGCATCATCAGAAGCTGATCCGTAATCTGGTCAGTGTCCTGGCAAATAAGATACTGATCCTGAACGATAAGATCACACATGTTGGGAAGCGAACGACGAGAGATAAACTATTATCATATCTGTCGGCAGAATCTATCAGACATTCGTCGTTATCTTTTGATATTCCTTTTGATAGGCAGCAGCTGGCAGATTATCTTTGTATTGATCGTGCAGCAATGTCTACAGAGATATCAAAGTTACAAAAAGAGGGATTTATAAAAACAAATCGAAATCATTTTGAATTGCAATTGAGTATAATCAAAAAGAAGAACTATACAATTTAGGCAATGGTTGCATTGTTCGGAACGATAGGAAATAGCAATACAAGTTGTAGGCAGGTGGCTACCCAGGAGCAGATGGACCGATTTTGAAAAACTCTGTATCAATTTTCTTTACAGATAAACTTTGTTCATAGATTTATGGTATAATCAGTTTAAGCACTTGAATAAAGGAGATTATCCGGGAAGAAAATGAGAAGGCGCAGACGGAATGATTCTGTAATTCCGTCACTTCATGGGAGATAAATGTTATAGTGAATTTATAGTGAATAGAGAAACGCGATAGCGTAGTAAGCAATAATTTCAGATGATCCAGGTTTGATCAGAGAGGAGAAGAATATGAACAACTATTGTATGATCCAGAACTCCAAAACGTTTGCATTTTCCGCAGAGAATCCAACCGGTGTACGCGCAGGTGGTTCCCAGGGCGGTGACTGCACCAAGCTTCGTCCGACCGTGACGATTCCTGCAGGGGAAACCGTAACTCTGGTAGATGCTGCAGGACCGGGTGTGATCCAGCATATGTGGTTTACCGGATATGTAGGGCACCATTTTATCATCCGTATGTATTGGGATGATCAGGAATATCCGTCTGTGGAAGCTCCGCTCTCTGCATTCTTCGGATGTGCCTATGATGAAAATTTCGTGGACCGGGATGGCAAATATCCGGTGTTGAATTCTGCCATGATGCTGGTAGCTCCTGGTCGCGGCTATAACAGCTATTTTGAGATGCCGTTCCATAAGAGAGCTCGGATCACGATGGAAAACCGTGGTGACAAGGATGAAAATCTCTATTATATTATCACCGGAGCTTATCAGGAGATTCCGGCGGAGGCTGGTTATTTCCATGCCACCTATCGCCAAGAGCACCCGGTTCAGAAGGGTCGTACCTACACAATCGTTGACGGAATCGAAGGCAGGGGACAATTTGTCGGTGTGACTCTGGCAACTGGTATGAATGGCAACAATACCTGTTGGGTAGAAGGTGAAGCCCGCATGTATCTAGACGATGATCCGTATCCGTCTATCCACTATACCGGAACTGAAGACTACTTCGGCGGTTCCTATGGATTTGGAAATGACATCATCATCAAGAGCTATCAGACCTTCAGCGGCTTATATACCGGCATGTATGCAATCTATGGAGACAACCGGGAATTCTATAACGGACAGCAGAGATTCCTGCTGTATCATTTCCATATTGCAGACCCGATCCGTTTTGAGAATAAGTTTCGTATGACACTCGACAACATGGGCTGGACCGGACCGCGTTACGATGATTACACCAGTGTTGCTTATTGGTATCAGACCCTGCCGTCCGCACCGCTGATGCCACTGCCGACAGATGCAGAGATGTGTATGAGATAATAGAACTAGATTGGAGATGTCAGATAGATTGGTTTTAACCTTGCGACACGTCGCATCGGTTATATCGGACTGACATCAGAGATTTGCCGGAAAGGATAGAGGTATTATGTTACTGGAAGAGAAGTTTTTGGAATTTCATCGTTATGTCAGCAGCCACAATCTGCCGCTGGAAGCTATCAGTGTCGGAGATGAGAACAAGGTACTCTGTGAGATGCACTACGCAGCAAATGCACCGAGAAATATTTATTCACATACCAAGAGTTTTACGGTAACAGCAGTTGGACTCGCAATTGAAGAGGGAAAACTAAGCCTGGAAGATCATGTGGCGGAAGTGTTTAAAGATAAACTTCCTTCAAATCCGGATCCAAATCTGGAGAAGATTCAGTTGAAACATCTGCTCTGCATGTCCAGTGGCTTTGGTAAGGCATTTCTGATGAATGCGGACAGACGTCCGGGCGTCGGCGCACCGGATTATGAGAAATATATGATGGCACAGCCGGTTCCTGTGGAGCCAGGCAGTGCATTCTGCTATTCCTCTGCCGACAGTATTCTGGCTGCTCATATGGTAGAACGGGCCGTTGGCAAGCGGATGGGAGAGTATCTGTATGAGAAGGTATTCCAGCCCCTTGATATGGGATGGCCGCTCTGGGAGCATGATCCACAGGGACATCCGAATGGCGGCGGAGGTATGTATCTGACTTGTACCGAGATGATGAAACTGGGACAGCTCTATCTGGCTGAGGGTAACTGGAAGGGCGAGCAGATTGTCAGCAGGGACTGGGTGCAGGAGGTGTCCACCCCGAAATTTACCTTCGAGCCATCTGCAGATCCCTGGCATGTAGGATATGGCTATCAGTTCTGGATCAGTCCATATCCAGGATCCTATCGTGCTGATGGCGCATTCGGACAGATTACAACGATTCTCCCAGAGAAGGGATTGGTTGTTTCCATCCAATGTCCGGAGCGAGGTAATTTCGATCAGGTGAAACGTGCGCTGCATGAACATTTTCTGATGGAATTGTAAGAATAGACTTGCAACAATATGCTATAATTTGCCCAGAAACCGTACTTTTGGCTGCAAAGTAAAAATAGCAGAATATAAGAATAAATTACAATGGGGATGTGATAGAGGGAGAGGATCAGCTGGGCTGGTCCTTTTTCAGTGGAGTTAAACTTGTCTGAGTAATATGCTACAAACAAGTTTGTGGACTGAAAAAACCAAAATAAAAGTGCCGAAAAATACAAGACGCAAAACATTAAGCAAACGCAATAATTAAACGCAAAATATCGAATTGGTTTGACTTTTTACGTTTTACTGAGGTATAATTTGCGTAAGATGAGGAATAATATTGCGAATGACAGGAGCTGATATATATATGAAAACTTGTAAAGAAAAGGCTTTAGAGTGGAATGTTTCTCCACGTTCCGTAAATGATATGTGCAAAAAAGGAAGAATACAGGGTGCAATAAAAGAAAAAGGATCTTGGTTAATTCCAGACGACTCTCCAAAGCCAATGGATACAGAACATCATGCGATATGGCAGGTCAGATATTGATGATGAATACTTTGCCATTATCAAGGCAGAGATAGAGGATTTTGTTGATAAGGTATATAACTCAATCCGTGAGTTTGGGTATAACTTAAAGACTACACCGATTGTATTTGTCGGAGGCGGGGCAGTTGTGATGAAGAATTTTGGTAGTCACGATGCCAGGAACATTTCCTATAACCTTGATGTAAAGGCAAATGCAAGAGGATATGAGCAGCTTGCCACGATGGGACTTAAAAGCACTTCCGATTGGTGTAAGACAGGTGGAGACAATGCGTACACTTCTTACCCAGTCACTTGCGGTGCTTATGCCATTTAATGTGCAGGAATTAAATGACAGCACAGGAAACTATTATGGCATCAACCAGATCAGCAAGAATGTGAATATCGGCAACAGAAAGAAGCTCATTAACGGAAATGGATTCGTATTCGGAGTGCCTGGTTCCGGTAAATCGTTCTTCTGTAAGATGGAAATGGGCAGCGTATTCTTGTCGGGTGATGATGAGATAATCGTCATAGATCCAATGAATGAGTACTTTGATATTGCAGAAACCTATGGCGGAACTGTAGTAAATATGTCTACTTATACGGATAACTATGTAAATCCGCTGGAGATGGATGTATGGAGCCTTGATCCGAATGATTCCAAGGGAATGG